>JAABUK010000012.1_pt1 | contig 466917 bp, 255 predicted proteins | sample 5559141 | NCBI WGS metagenome assembly JAABUK01 (sample SAMN10711869, study PRJNA513367) | rock metagenome | isolation source: Antarctica rocks | place: Antarctica: Victoria Land, Pudding Butte nord | collected 2016-01-03 | reverse complement strand
GGCGCAGCAGGTATAATCTACACCACTCATATATATTTCCCAGCAATCGCTAACCCTCTCCATAGGCCGAGTCGGTTCCGCCGCCCTAGCAGCCTGTCTCTTCAAAAACCACACCTGCACCGCCTACCTGCGCAACCCCTCCAAACTCCCCCCCGAACTCCTCTCTCACCCCCGCCTCATAGTCCACCAAGGCGACGCGACCTCCCACGCCTCTCTCGTCGAAGCTATCAAAGACCAAGACACCGTCATCCAAGCCGCCGTTTACGGCTCCAACTCGCCATACGGAACAAGTGAGAGCGAGAAAGTGGTGCGGTATGTCATCGACGCGATAAAGGAGGTACAGAAAGGGAGGAGGCCGATAAGATTGTGGGTTATGAGTGGGCAGGTATTGATGGATATACCGGCCTACGGGGGCAAGATCGAAGGGGATGTTTTTCCGATTCATCCTGAACACTACAAGAATTACGAATTTCTGCAGAAGGATGCTAAGGATGTGGACTGGTCGCTCTTATGTCCGGGGCGGCTGGACGCTGGGGAGGTGAGGGTCCTGCTGTACAACATACGCTGAAGATGGTGTCTATATCATCATAGTTATTCGGTATTGGGGCTAACTTGGGACCTCCTCCAGCCCGCCGGTCATGTTGTCAGGGCTATCGACAGCGTGCCTTTGTGGCAGGAGCCGTGGCTTGTGGGGAGGTTACCGCTTGTTGGGCCGGTGCTGAATGTGGTGTATAATTGGACGAAGCAGAAATTGACGTATAAATCGGTGGGGGAGTTTTTGTCGGATAATCTGGGGCCTGGAGAGGATATGAGCGCCAAGAGGGTGTGTATCCTCGAGGAGGTGAATGGGAAATGATGTGGTTGCGATCGCAACGCGAGCTTAGTCTCACCCAACGTACTGTTACGGCTAGGTGTATTGGGTATTGGATGCCTTACTCCCATGGAGTTTGTATATGATGGAGCCTTTCATGAATTGTATATACACTTACCGAATCACATCTATTCTTGATGGAGTTCCACGCTGGAACCTGTTCATTGGAGAAAGTGAGATTTAAATAACAAATTTTCATTGCTGACATTGCATCCGCACGCGTAGACATCATTGTTGACATAATAATTGATCCGTCTTCGCTTACGTCGGACTCTGTAAGGGTAATGCTTACGACTCCTGAATCCTGGCGTCGGTAAGACCAAAGCTGCTTGAAAAAAATGCGATTGGTGACCGTCCACCAGTCCCACAATGCTGTCGTCGCTTCGAGTAGAATTTCCACCATTCCAAGAATATAAACAGTACTTTCCGGAGAAGAACAGAATATCGGCTATCATTTCCAACGATGCAAGCGAAAAGGTGGAAGCATAGGATAAAAAGGAAAACCCCGAGGCATTGAGTAGAGAGTTTGCGTAATGGTCTGATTGCAATATCGGCCTCACCACAGGTCGTAAGGATTACCTGAGAAGGCAAGGCCTCGGAGTCAGGGACCCGAAAATGAGCCAATCGTATCTTCCCAAAAGTACTTTCTCAGTAGCTCAGCCGCCTAACGATCGATTCCTGAAACCGTGATAGGTCGAAGCGCTCGCAAGTTTAACCCAATCAAGATCAATACTGTCGGTCTTGAACGGCAAGGTATGTATGATACGTAAGCGAAGCCAGTCTGGCCTAAGCACAGACCCAATCAAACCATCGCTTCATGCTTCACGCAGCCATAGAACTCACATGTGACATTTTCATAGCATGTGTAACCCTGGTGCAGCCCATCTGCAGCCCTTCCAGTATCTCAAGCACCGTCCTCAATCGCTTCTTTGCCCGCATCAGGATTCAGGGGTTTATCTTTATCGTACCCCACAGCTTTGACTATTCCTAACCCTTTCGTCCTGCCCTCGCGGAACAGTATTCGCTCACCCACACTCAGATATTCAGGTCTTTGTACAAAGCGAAAAGCCACGGTTGCTCGGTCTCCTGTTCGAATGTATGCACGGTCGATGTCGATGATCGCACATGTTTGACTTATTGGGCCAACGTGTAGCATAGCCTGGTATTTCGTCTTAATAGTTGTCGCGTGTGAGAGAATCAGTACTTCCGCAACAAATTCGCGGTAGACTTTTGGAGGATGGTCTAGCTTTGGGAGCACGACCATCCCTTTGCGTACTTCCTTTCGCCGTACACGCTTGAGAGCGAAGGACGCAGACTGGCCCGCGGAGCAGACGGGGACTGGTATTCGTTTTCTCTCGATCGAGCGAATGTTGGTAGTTGCGAAATGACCTAATGAGTCTGGCCCTATCATGACCGCGTCACCAGCATGAATGACACCACTTTTTACTACGCCTGAGACTACGGTCCCAACAAAGGGCACGGAGAAAGTGTCGTTAACGTGGAACTCGAAAGGAGCTTCGGCATCGTAGTTGCCGTGGTGAGGTAGGATGTTGAGGAATGTTCGGACTAGGTCTAGACTTTCGCCCGTAACGTTTGAGACTTGGAAGACGGGGCATATTCGCTGGCTGACGAATTGACTTGCAGTCTCGATGGTGTCTTCGCGGTTTCTTATGAAGATGGGGATTTTGCGAGCACTTGGGGATTTTAGTATGCGAGTTAGCTGGGTGATAGTTTGCTGTAGAATTTGCGGAGGGCAGATGTCGATTTTGGTTATGACGACCATGACTGGCACATTTAGAGCGAGAGTAATCCCTAAGTGCTCCCTTACGACTAAGTTAGTCTTGGCGACACGGCAGTTGATTCAGACACATACTTGCTCATGCCAATCAGACCATTGTTAGCAGCGACCATGAGCAGGCAATAATTAGGACTGCTACTGAGCAGACCAAAAACGGTTGTCCGTAGATACCGCTCGTGGCCAGCGAGGTCGGTGAAGCTGATGACTTTGGCCTATTCCAATTAGCTTGGCTTTAGCCGTGCATAGTCAATTGGCATACTGATTGTTTGCCGATCTCTTCCCACGACAATTTCCGGCCTGGCACTTTCGAAGTCACAATGTCCCCTTTTGTATCGAAGCCCATGATTTCCATGCCTACTGAGCTGGTTCGCCCGCTCTCGACTTCGTGCTTGTGCCGGAAGAGGTTGACTCGGGCTTTGCCACGGCCGTCGTCGAGACCTCCTTTGACAAGCACTCCAAGCATGGTACTTTTTCCAGCATCGACTTACAATTCTTGTCAGCCATGACACTTTCCCGTAAGATGGTATCTCATACCATTGCCAACCACCGCTATCCGCGTCTCAATGACATCCTCAGGAGTTTCGGGGGCCTGCCGTACCATGACTTTGCCAGTAGAACTCTTGTCTTTCTCCTTCGGCGTCTCCACCTCGACTTCGCCACCAACATTGCGTGTCATGAGCACTCGGCAATCGGCCTGTAGAAAGCTTGCAGCACGCCGTATCCTGTCCAAAGCAACGTCCCACTGCTCTTTCGAGAATGCCATTGATTCTCCATTGTCTTCCTGCCCAACATCGAACAGGGTCTCACCATGTCCCTCGATCATTCGTTTTTGCAGGACATTGCTTAGCTGTTGTAGGGTGACCTCTTTATCGTCGCTTGTGTCCAGGAGCAGCTCCTTCAATTTGACTTGGGTTGAGGTCTCGGCAAGATCTAGGGAGTCCAGAATATCTAGCTCTGCGTGCTCTTGGTATTGCGTGCTCTGAGTAGAATAGCCACTATCGCTCGGGGCGACAGAGCTACTTCGCCCCCTTGCTTGCTGCTTCTCGACGTAGTCGGCGAATTCACTCAGTGCCTAGGACAAAAAATTGTCAGAGGCTTGGGATTGGCTTGGTATTACAGTGCCTACCGTCTCACCCTTTCGCCGCTCATGGAACGTCTGTTTCTGGACTCCTGGAGTCATGATGTCCTTAGTCTTAGTGCCAAAGGCGCGAATCAATGCTCTGCTTTATGTGGCTAATCTGCATATGTTCTTGGAGAGCATCAAAGAGGATGACAGCGGGAGTTAATTCATGGGCAAGTAAAGCGTAAAGGTAAAGGTATCTATGTTCACAGATTGAACATTGAACGTGGATGGAGATGAATATATGGGGTAGACCCTAATCGATAAGAATGACGCATAAAGTTGCCTCTGACTCACACTAAGAGTCCATCCACTAGAAGGCTGACTCGAAAACATCACTTTGGTCTTGGACGAGATATTGGCATCAATTTTGTGCTATAAGCTCTAGTCGCGAATATGGTCAATCTGAAAGAGTTTCTGATCCATCTCTGCTTTTCGTCTCACAGTTAGTCTGCCATGAGCACTCCAACCAGGAATCCATTGCTTTCAAGTCCCTCTCGAGGCTACCATTGATACGGTCTCTGCGCTGTACCACGAGCCTAGAAAAGCACGTCTCTTTAATCTCTGCCTCTGAAATCGGAGCCCCGCATTCAGCTTGCAGCTTGTGGTGAGATGAGCACGACTGAGTCTCCTGCGATATCGGTCATTTTGAGCAGTTGCGGAAGACATGACATGATGGAGAGTCAACGAACCTCGAACGAACAACATCTCCGACTGCTTCTTAAGAGTCTAGATACCGAATAAGCTAATTTCGCTGCTTGCATTCGATTTACCAACCTTCACAGGCTCGTCCTCATCATCATCGTCTTCAATTACGTAAATGGTCTCCTCCACATCGCCGAGCACAAGATTGCAATGGCTATCGTATGCCTGTAGAGGCTCAGTACGTGGTAGTATACATTTCGAGTTATGAAAGTAAACGTACGTGTAACCGTCCTTTGAGCTCGCGGTCTCCCCTTAGTTTGACGAACACAGTTTCGTCCAACGACAACCGCACCAAGTCCAAGGGCTCTGACACAGTTGCGGCGTCTGCATCCCCCGCGTCAGCCATGTTTGAATTGTATGTTCATTCGTGAAGTTGATCTTGATATTGGGCAGGGATGTAATTTGGCGGGCGGAATATTTGCGCCCTCGGCCGCGGCAATTTTACGCGACGCTTCTCGGAATATTCTGCTTGACTCGTGTTTCTTTGTGACACTTTGAGTCCTCCGACCAAATGATCTCGACTCATCCTCCCCCTAATGATAACTACCGCAATTATGGCATCCTCTGCAGATTCGGGAGCAGAATCAATTTCTGCCAAGACTGCCGAATCAGCGAAGAATCCAGCTGAGAACGGGGTCGAAGAACAAGCTGCAAATCCCACGACAGCGAACGCACCCGCACCGAATGGCAAGGCAAAAGCCCCCAAACCGCTCCAGCAGAAGGGTAAGCCAGCGGAAGGGCCAGAAGATCGAAAGCTATCAGGCAAGGAAATGAAAGAAAAGGCCAAAGCAGAGAAAGCTGCGCGAAGGGCGAAGGATAAGGCAGGCCAGCAAGGTCAACCCGCGGTAGATTTAGGACCGAACAAGCAGGGAGAGAAGACCCCAAGAAGACCATCGACAGCAGGTGCTGTTCCACCTTCCTTTGAAGGCCAGCACAAGAGGACCGGCTCAAGCAGTATGAACATTCGGAAGGGGCTGCCCCTTCGACCTGCACAACACGCGCAGCCAATTGCTGAGGAACCAAAGAAAGAGAATAAGAACGTCGCTCTTTTTGACCATTTGTATGGCAACCCAAGACGGACCACTATTGCGGGGGCGAGCAAAGACGTACACCCTGCTGTACTTGCTCTAGGACTACAGATGAGAAACTACGTGATATGCGGGAGCAGCGCACGCTGTGTTGCTATGACGCTAGCATTCAAGAGGGTCAGTGAGGTTTCGAATGCTCGAAGGTATCGTCGCTAACGGGTTCTCAGGTTATCGAATCATACGTTACACCTCCACAAAATTCTCTACAACGCCACTTGCTTACACATTTGTCTTCTCAAATTGAATACATTGTTTCTTGTCGACCGCTTTCCATATCTATGGGAAATGCCATACGATGGCTTAAAGTAAAAATCTCCGAAGTCGACGTCAGCACGGAAGAATCGAAAGCCAAAGCTGATCTATGCGACGCTATAAACAACTTCATCATGGAAAAGATTATAGTCGCCGACCATGTCATTGCAAGGAGAGCCATCGAGAAGATACAGGATGGCGATGTCATCTTGACATATGCGAAAAGCAACATTGTGCAACAAGCCTTGGTGCAAGCCTACCGACAAGGCAAACAATTCAGAGTCATCATCGTTGACTCGCGGCCGCTGTTTGAAGGAAAGAACCTCGCACGTGCGCTATCAGACCTCGGACTCGAAGTGCAGTATTCGCTCACCCATGGTCTTAGCCACGTTATCAAGGATGCTACAAAGATCTTCCTGGGTGCCCATGCCATGATGAGCGACGGAAGGCTTTATTCGAGGGTTGGCACGGCGCTTGTGGCTATGACCGCTAGGGAAGCCGACATTCCCGTCATTGTCTGCTGCGAAAGTATCAAGTACACTGATCGCGTGGCCCTGGATAGCTTCGTGCATAACGAAATTGCGCCACCGGAGGAACTGATCCCCCAGCAGGAGACGCCCTCACGGTTGGCAAAGTGGTTGGACGTACCAAATCTGCAGCTTCTAAATCTGATGTACGACCTCACGCCAGCGAATTACATCACCATGGTGATAGATGAGACTGGGTATCTGCCACCCAGCTCAATACCGTTCATGCATCGCTTGAGCACGAACACCTGAAGACAACCTTGCTTAGTGCCTATCAATCGCACAATCCAAATAATCAGGGAATTCGAAGAGCAAGGGCTCTCGCTAAACCCACATCCTCGAATGTACAGCGTTTTAGGAACACATACCTTGCTTCCAACTGACGTACGGCCCATCAGTCACTCCCAACGATAGGACAAAAGTCTACCACTACCGAGATCCTTCAGCGGCGTTGAGGATCTCTGTGCGCAACCCAAATGGACAGTCGTTCAACGCTGTTGCTCAAGCCCATATCTTCACGTTTACAGATTTCGCTACGGCTTGTCAGTGTGACATGCATGATTTTGCTGTTTACAAGGACGCTGAAAGGGCCTCGAGTTGAGTTGGCGGCGTCGACCCAGATTTCCATAAGCTATTGGAAGCGTCATCCTACAGCACGGCGGTTCAGGGACTGACGCCATCTGGTTGTTGAGATGCCTTGACAGTTATGCATGTATAGATAGTGTAGAGGTGACAAAAGTCTTTGAAGCTAAGGACAGCCTACATTTGAAGCGATTGTGTATTTGCAGCAGTAAAAGTGCAGTGTATGTGTAGTATCTCATGCCAATGCAACACACTCGCTCGATCGCATCTAAAACTAAAAGTCTATGTCTAGTCAACCCATCTATAATCCCATCACCCTAACACACTGAGCCCTCAATCAAACCTTCTGACCTTCAACCTCCTCCTGCGCTATAATAGCCTTCTCAGCCTTACCCTCCCCAAATTCCACCCCCTTCACAATCCCATTCCCCTCCTTCGCACTTCCCGCACTCCCCTTCTTCTCCTCTGCAGCAGCAACTGGCCCACCGACTCCTTTCAGATACAATTCACTCTCACCAACCCTTTTCCCCGCCTTCTCCCACCGCTCCCTCATCTCCCTCTTCCTCGTCTCCACCAACCCATTCATGGCAGGCCAGTAAGGATTATGTTGATACTCAAACTCCACCTCACCCCCAAACCGCTTCAACAACTGCTCCGGCGGGACCACTTGCCTTAAATCCGCATCAAATTTCATCTTCTCTCTCGTCAGGGGGTCAATGAACGGATTGATCAGTTTAAAGAACCCCCATATGATCCACGGCGTATCTTGCACACACGACCTCCCCAGCCGCTCGGGGTAGTGGTTTTGCAAAATGTTGATTGTTTGACGGCCCTGCCCGACTGTGGCGCCGTCGCCTTTGCGAGTGTCTTTGAAGTTGACGAGGATGGCGAGGGTTTCTTGACCCGGGGGCATGAGGTCGATGCTGCGTTCGAGCATGTAGACGAGGTGTTGGATTTGCTTGTCGCTTTTCTTCGTATTTTGTTTATGAGGGCTCAGATACAAACAAGGCCGGCCCTCATTGTCATACCCAAGTATAAACTGCTTCCCCGTCTCATTCTCCTCGCTGATATAATCAGCTGTGTGGCTCTCGACACCATACTCCCTTCTCCAGACCAACGTTGCCTGTAAGCGGGTTGCCGCGGCAGCTTCATTCCATTTTGAGGCGCGTAGGTAGCGATATATGCATTCGCGCGTTAGCCACATGCGCTCGGAGTCTGTGATGGGGATTTTGGGCCCATTAGGAGCAGAGGTGGTGGGGAGATTGGTCCACAATTGGACTTTGTTGAGGAGCGTGTAGTATTTTGTTTGTTGGTCGGGGGTGTAGGTGCGAGGCGGGGGGAGGGTGGAGGTGGAGCTTGGGCTGATGAAGGGGGTGCGGACTGTGCCGTCGACTGTGGCGTTATCGGCGGTGGGAGGGATAGCAGTTTGGTTTGTGGAGCGGGCTTCCGGTTGAACCTCTGTAATCGTTGTGGGTGCAGTTGGCGTTTTGGTGTCTGCGTTTGCGAGACTTTCGGACGCGGGCCCGCTTGTAATGGCTTCTTGGAGGGCATCCGCCATGATTGATAGAGTTCCTCGTAGCTAGAAGCTCGATTGAAGTCTAGTGCAGTATTATGCAAAAGAAGTAACGCCGGAAGACTTGAAGATGAGTAGACAATCGATCCAACGTAAAAGGACTATCCTTAGGCCTCCCAATCTGTTATTTCGGCGATTATAAAGTCCGATGTCTCAGCCTTACCTTATTTAGCCAAATTACTGTTAGCTCAATTTGCTGATTCGTAAACATCTTTCATGATACCCTAGGGCTAAGAGATCTATAAAGGAAGGGATGAGGGATTTGAAGTTTCATCCTAATCATTCTCGTCCACTTCGTAGTCCATATTCCGCAGCTCGAGTTAGATGAAGTAATTGGACTGTCTTTTCTATCCACGTTTCCACGTATAGAAAGAGTACAGACTACAACTCCAATTCCCACCACTCATAATGTCGGGACCTCCTCCGGGCGCGTATCTTTACTCGCAGCTCATCTACACTCCCCCTTACCCCACGAAGAAGTATACTGGACGAGTAGTGATCATTACCGGTGCAAATGTCGGCCTTGGACTCGAAACAGCTCGTCATTTCGTTCGTCTTGATGCCGCGAAAGTCATCTTAGCTGTGAGAAACCTCGAAAAAGGAGCCGCCGCCAAGGAATCGATCCTCAGGTCAGAGAAGAAGACTGAGGATGTCGTCGAGGTTTGGAAGCTGGATCTCTCAAGCTTCCAGTCTGTCAAGGACTTTGCAAAGAAAGCTCAAAACCTTAAGAGAATGGACATTCTCGTAGAGAACGCCGGCATTGTAAGGCATTTTTCGGAGTATTTTCCTCCCTTTGACACTATTTTCGAAGTTTTAAAACAGTCTGTGGGGTGGGATTGTGGGTTCACACCTCAAAGTTACTCCCGAGACAAGTTTATTACCTAAAATCCGCCCAAAGAAGTAATGCTGACTCCGAGATGTGCGCAGGTTACCTTTAAATGGTCCATGATGGAAGACAACGAGTCAACCATCCAGACCAACGTTGTCACCCCAATTCTCCACGCGCTGTTACTTCTTCCGAAGCTGCGAGAGACCGCTGTCAAATTCAATACTCTCCCTCGACTTGTGTTTGTGGGATCCTTCGTTCACTGGATGTGAGTTATGTTTTCGGGGCTATCATTACCACATGGAGGGCATGTTCCAAAGGCAAATTGCTCTTGACAAAGTTCCACGGCTTGTTTTCCATCCAGCAAGAGCAAAACTGACCCGGAAGCTGTTTAGGACCAACTTCCCGGAACGCAACGAGGAAAACATCTTTGAAGCTCTCGCGGATGAGAAGAAGGCCCGAATGGACGACAGGTGGGTATCCCATACGCTTTCATTGGTTCCTTTCTGGGCCTGTAGTACCTTTTTCACCGACTGAATCATTTCCAGATACCATGTCTCCAAGCTTCTCGAGATGTACGAAGTGCAAGAGCTTGCCGAGCTCACCAGCAAATCATCAAAGGAGGGCAAAGTCGTCATCAACTTTACTAATCCCGGCTGGGTTGTTACGGAAGTCATGCGTGAATGGACAGGCATGAAGCTTTTCGTATTTAAGATATTCAGAGCTCTCATGGCTCGTACGACGGAAGTCGGTGCTAGGACGACTGTGAATGCTGCCGAAGGTGGGCCCGAGACGCATGGGCAGTACATGAACGATTGCCAGCCAGGACAGTGAGTCATCTTCACAATGGAGATAGATTGATAGCCGCAACTAACGGTTTTACACAATCAGACGAGCTCCTCTACTCATCAATGAGGAAGGTCAGCAGGTCCAGAAGAAAGTTTGGGCAGAATTGGCGGAAAAGCTCGAGCGTATTGAACCAGGTATCATGCAAAATATCTGATCAAGTGCTTCGTGTACGGTTGCCTCAAACATGTTTGCGAGGGGGGTGGTTGGTATCGGTCATTTTGGCATGCTTTGCTGAGATTCCTGACGTGCGTGCTTTCCACGTGAAATATATCTGGTCATGAGAAGGACTTAAATCGAATTGACTGCTTTGTGTGTTAGCAGTGTATTATAAGATTGTCTTTAAGAGGCCTCCCAGTAATACAGCCTCACTGCAAGGCATTGCAAATATAGATGTCGAAAGAGGTACGGTAATCTGACTGCATAGTAATTTTCTACTAGTCTCGTACTATCGGCGATAAGGTGCGCCAATCGCCGACGCGACTTTCAACGCGTTCGCTCGACTACCACCGTGCCACTATACTTGCTTTCCTTACTCTTCTAATTCTTACGATCGCTTCCTTTAATACCCTGACGACAACCATGGCCGACACGAAAGTAGAGCTCAATGAGCTATTCGCTATTCAACCCGTAAGCGAGCTTCCTCCCGACATCCTTGGCGAGCTCCAATCAATACTACGCCTCCACTCAATCTCCCCCCAAGAGTTATCGTACAAATGGGAGTCCTACAGCATGAAGATGGGCTCGGAGCAGACGAAGTTAGATCTAGATACGAGCAGAGCATTCAAGAAGGACATACAAGAGATGCTGGAGCGCGAATCGCGAGGGAAAGCCCACGTTCGTAGCGTGGACAAGAGGGGCGCATATACTACACCAAGGAGCGCTGTGAAGAGCGATGATCTCTTGAGCATGTATGTACAGTAGTCACAGAGTCCTAGAGGGGTGCTGATGAGAGTATAGGATGGATGGCGTTGTACCGAATACTCCAGTTCGACAACGCTCATCGAATAGCTCCGCGAAACGGAAGTCTGCTTTTGAAACGCCAGCAGTCCCAAAGTTTAGCAAATCGAATGGTATGAGCTCTCCCAGCGATGCGAGAAATAATGGCATGGCCAACGGCGCTCAGTGGGTAGTCCAGATTCTGGCCGGGAAACAGCAATTGACAATCCTTCCAGTAGCATCCCATTCTCCGAGCGTCAGAACGCAGGCCAAATCGTCGAGACCCTGAACGACCATTTAAGCGTATGCGAAGCACCAATTGCCCCGCCGGCCGAATCTCGTGTCAAGTTGACAGCAAATACCGATCTCAAGAAGTTCTCCTACAAGCCAATGGCAATGCATCTCTCAGAAGCATCCGAAGTCCTGGACGATCGAATAGACGAATTCCAATCGCTGGTTCAAGCCCATCACAACCTGGAAGACTCTGCTTTTGGCAATGCATCGAATCAGGCAACGAGCGAGATCATTGCTGTAGGAAGAGTTGCTTCGGAAAGTCTCGAGGGAAAGCTCAATGCTTCTTCGCTTATGCTTGAGACATCAAGACGGACGGGCGCTGGATTGCGTATACCACTGAAAGTCGAAACGACGTCGCATGAGTTCTTTCCTGGGCAAATTGTTGCAGTCCGCGGTATCAATGCTTCCGGACTTTATTTCTCAGTTAATGAGGTCCTGGAGATGCCTCTTCTGCCGCCAGCTGCTTCTTTGCCTTCGACAGTGGACGGTCTGAATGAGCGATTGGATCTGGACGACGAGAGCTCTGAGAGCGCGGCACATGCTCTAAACGTCCTCGTTACCTCAGGACCGTATACAGCGGACGATAATCTAGCATACGAGCCACTGCAAGCGTTATGCGAGAAAGCCGCTGAGGCATGCGCAGACGTTCTCATCATGGTTGGACCAATCCTCGACCTGGAACATCCCCTCATCGCGTCTGGCGATTTCGACATTCCAGATGATCCCAGCATTGAACCAGACAAGGCCACAATGAACGATGTATTCCGGATCCTCATTGGCAAGCCACTCCGTCAACTCGCACTGCAGGTTCCTAGCATCATCATCCTACTAGTCCCATCAGTCCGTGACGCGGTCAACAAGCACGTATCGTGGCCTCAAGAACCATTGGACAAGAAACCATTGGGTCTCCCGAAGCAAGCCAAGGTCGTCACGAACCCAGTAACGGTCTCTCTGAACGAGATCGTAGTAGGCATCTCGGCCCAAGATGTTCTCAATAATCTTCGACGAGAAGAGGTCGTTGTTGGCCAACCAAAGGAGCGCAACATAATGGCAAGGCTACCGCGACATCTGGTCCAACAACGGCATTTCTCCCCCATTTTCCCGCCAGCTGATCGGACGATTCTGCCAAAGACGGGCACAGAAGAAGGCGTTGCGACTGGCATGCCACTTGACGTGGCTTACTTAAAACTTGGGGAGTGGTTGAATGTTCGACCAGATATGCTCATCACTCCGAGCGCTCTGTCGCCGTTTGCGAAGGTAAGGAAGCCAGCACCTTTGATCTTTACCCCCAGGACCTCCTCCACACGGTATGCTGACATCACTCTGCTACAGGTCGTCGAAAGCGTCCTCGTAGTCAATCCTGGACCCTTGTCCAAGCGCAAAGGAGCGGGTAGTTACGCACAGCTGTCAGTCCATCCAAGAAGGGTAACAGAAGAGGAGCGCGACCGGGAACGAACAGAGGGGGCAATGATTGGGCATCATCTTTTCGATCGAGCGAGAGCAGATATCATCAGGATATAGCGCGTCACTTCTCTTCTTCTCGTATAGAGTATATCTCATGAATCGTAATGCATTATCCTTAGCCGGGTCTGCACTCATCAACCTTCCACCCAGCTTCCTCAATGGATCGTCATTCTCAACCCCGCTTCGTAGGCATGTATATTCTATCCTTGCTCATAGCAATCTCACAGCCAAACTTTATCCCATGTGCAATCTCAAGTCCGTCATCTCGGCAAACCACTCCCCTGCTTCCTCATACCCCCACCTAACGGGACAGTCGGCCCCTTCCCAACCAATTCCTCCAACCCCAAATCCTTCCACGCCGCCTCCCGCTTCGCTTGCGTCGCGCGCGTTATCCCAAATGCGGCGTGCTGGTCCGGTACCACGTCATCTTCGTCTTCTGGGTTGGGCGGTTGGTGCTGCGGAGGCACATAAATGAGCTCGTTGGGGAGGTGGGGGGGGCGGTTGAATTCCTGTTGGTAGGGGGTAGGGGGTTAGTGGGGGGTTTGAATGAGGGCAGGTTTGTGGGAGGGAGGGAGAGGAAGATGGGAAGGTCTCATGGGGGAAGACGTACTTCGAAGAGGTCGGCGTGGCGGGGGGCGTTGAAGTGGATGTAGGTGTGGGAGGAATCTTTGGACTGAGGGCAAGGCAGTCGATTAGCGTGACTCAATGGAAGGGCGATTGAGACCTACCATCTTGGGATCCCGAAGTGCGGTGGAGATGAAACAAGGTATGAAAAGTGTTTCGGGCTTGTATAAGATGTAATGGTTTGTTTGTTGATTTGTTGACTTTCAGAAAGTGAAGTTGCGCCGGGATTCACAGCGGAGCTTGCCCCGCTAGTGGGGTAATGAATGATGCGTTTTGGTCTTTTTCCATGTTGGCTTCATTATATCGTTTCGAGAAGAGCCAACTTCAATTCTTCCCGCTACTTAATCATCTTCTACGGTCAGACACACTACTCCAACTACATCCACCCCAGTACCACTTACCCCACTCTATCAATTCGCGCACTTAACAACACACACAAATACAATGGACGCCCTCAAAAACGCAACCAATGTCGGTACAAGCACTACATCCCAGCAATCAGGCCAAGAGCCAGTCTCTGGCGAGGAAGGTGCGGGGACTGCTACACAACCGTTTGATCAGGGCAATGCAGAAGGTGGGTCTTCATTGAGAGAGAAGAGAGAAAGATCGAGACGCTGACTGCTGCTATTACATAGGAAAGGAAGGGGCAGGACCAAAAGAAGGCATGGGTGAGGCGCTGGAGGATACGAAGAAAACTGCGTCTGATGCAGCGGCTGGACAGAGTCTGTGAGAGGAAGTAATTGTTAAATATGGTGAAGAGCTTAGCCGTCAGTAGAGACAATTGAAGCAGAGACATGATGAGTGAGCTTGGGTCTCTCAAATGTGATCTTGAAAAGCTTTTGATGTGTCTGTATAGAGCTAATCTTTTGAGACACCAAATCGGGCAAGCAATTGCTCTCGAATGCAAAGCCCTCCAATGCGAGCCGATGCGATGTAGAACCCTCTAGCCCACCTCAGCTTCATGCCTTTTATTCATACACGCCCTTTACGATTCTTAGCTGAGGAGCTCCTTGATATCCTCTATCCGTTGCATCTTCTTTTCCTCTTCGCTCATCATGCCAAGCGAACTTGCACTGCACAAGATATCAGCCACTACGATTCATATGAACGGGTTGCAACGGGGCACTTACATAAACTTCTTCCTCTCCTGAATCTTCAACATCCTCCCTTCAATGCTCCCCGCAACGATGAACCTAATAACTTTAACCTCCTCATCCTGCCCCATCCTATGCACACGATCAATGGCCTGTGCCTCAACCGCGAAACTCCACCACGGATCCATCATGAACACCCTCTTAGCGGCAGTCAAGTTCAGTCCCACACCTCCAGCCCTCAGACTCAACAATAAGACCATACCATGACCGCTCTTCTTGGCTGTTGCGCTAGCGAATTCGATAAGTACCGCAGCTCTAGCTTTCTGCGACATGGCACCATCGAAGCGGAGGAAAGGGATATTGGCCTGGGTAAGGGCAGGAGAGATAAGGTCGAGAAAGGAAGTGAATTGGGAGAAGACGACGGATTTGGTGCCTGGTTTGGTTTTGCGGAGTGCTTTGAGATGGGAGATTAGGGCGGCGATTTTGGCGGATGAAGCAGTACCAATTCGTCGGAGTGTAATACGCGGAGGTGTGGAGGCTTCACCTGGCTGAGTTGCATCATACATGTCATCATCATTGTCGTTCTCATGGTGGACCACTTCGAAGATATCGCGCTGATTGATGGGTAGTCTACAATTGAAGCACAAAGGTAGAGTGTGCTTTTCCTTCTGGTGCTCAATGTAGTCAAGAAGGCATTTCTTGCAAGCGCTGTGCCAGCATCCAGTGACTGCAGGTTCGATCATTGGCTCTTCTGAGCATATGGGGCACTCGTTGTTGGCTTGTGATTGGATCTCTTGAAGGACATGGGCGCCGAATCTATTCACTATGTCTTGCTCCCCAGAGTCAGAGTCAGAAGTAAATCGTTCAATAAGCTCCTGCAAGTCCATGTCATCCGCAAGCCCATTCGCGACGTCTGAGGCGGCAGCAGCTTCCTCTTCCTCTGCAGCTATGGCCTTATTGCGGGTCAACACCGGATGACAGCACGATTGACGAAGCCTTAAAATTTGAGCGAAGATGGTCGTGTAAGATTTCAACAGGGTGCCAGCTTCCATGGTAGCGTTGAATGTCCGCTTAGCGCGAGTAAAGATGTAATCGTAGACTTCTCGCTCCTGTTTCGACAACTCGAGCTCCTCGATTTCAATGGTCTTAGGCGGTAAAGGTACTAGAGCTTGACCATCCGGAGTGTGCATATCCTTCGTTCGACGCATGACAAGAGGTTCGAGGACCGTCTGCACTACATCAAGAGCACGGATGAAGTCTTTCGACTCAAACGGCATCGTAATGAAAGTCTTCCAGAATGAGAAATTCGACCATGGTTCCACACGTAGGAAGTGAACCAAGCTGAACAGATCCTCCAGTCGATTGACGATCGGTGTGCCAGTCAGGACCCACCGATGCTGAGCAGAGATCTCGTAGCAAGCTTTTGCTGTCTTGGACTGCCTATTTTTGATGAAATGTGCTTCGTCAAGGATAACACGGAAGAAGTCCAAAGAGAAAAGACCGCCGTGTGAGCCACGGTCACCTCCGCGAGCTGCTACCTGGTTGAACTCTGAGAGTATGACACCGTAGCTGGTAATAATTAGATTAGGAGCGGCTGCGGCATTTGCTTCGCAACAAAGGTTCTGCAAATTGGCGATCTTGTCGCTACCATAGTAGACCAACGTCTTCATCGTTCCTGGTTTCGATGCCTTGGCTGCTTCACTTTCCCATTGGGCTAACAACGACATGGGTGCAACGACGAGCGTAGTACATGGCGCCGCTTCGACAGATGAAGAGTTCTTGGGTAATCTTGGTAAGTTAGACACGGAGGTTGGACCAGCCTCCGAGGCTTGAATTGCAACTTCCGACCTGTGCGAATGCATCAGGCTGAGCATCTCGATCGTCTTTCCGAGACCCATCTCATCTGCCAAGATCCCGCCCAAGCAATTTTGCTCTTGGGCAGGGAAGTCCAGGGACAATTCTCCTGAGTAGGGATTGACATAGAAGTTGCTCTGATTAACTACAATAGCCATATCCTGGTCTTCCACGTCTTTCGTCGGCCAAGAGTACTCTTCCCACAATGGATGCATCGATACCTCCACTTTGTCGGACTTTTCGTCCTTCTCTTTGCCTACCATCCAATGGAGCGCCTGCTTCTGGTACTTTCTCAGATCCATCACAAATGTGTCGGCGGGCTCCCTGGTTGGCGTGTCGAAGTCGAAGGACTGCGCTTTCTTATATAGGCTATCAAGCTGGTCTTGCTCTAGCTCCTTGCCTTCTTCAGCTTCGTCATCAGGAGGCGTGGAGCGATCATCTTGAGTCGACTTGGGTTTCTTGCTCTCATTATCCTTGTCGTTTTGCTCGGATATTTCCGCGGCTTGCAGTATATCTTGCCTCTTGTGCTCGGCCGTTGTATCATTGGCATTCGTTGGACGTAAATTGATCTCGTTGAATAGCTTCACCAAAGCTACCTGCCTCAGCCGCAGGTCCTTTTCTTCCGATGTTTCTTTCTCCTCGAAGATGCCCGTAGTCCGATTGTTGTCCTCCGGTCTCTTAAAACCGCTCGGCTCGAACGCCTTCCGCAGCAATGAGCATTTCAACTGCAGTTCAATGGTATCATTGACCCTGATCCTGTCCGGCGCAAGAAAACAGACACCGTCGAATCTGCAGACCTTCTGGTCTATCAACGGAGATACCCAATTGGCGATTTCTTTCGGCAGCCTTCCCACTTCCTCGCCTCTAGCATTCGTGAACCGTGCGATAACATCAATCCTCGATCTAGCGGTATTGGGCGCTTGGATGACCTTCCCGCCTCTACCTACCTTCGTAGGTGGCTTGATCTTTGTTCGCTCAATCTTAATAGGCTCTCCGATCTTTATTAGGCCAATTCCACTACGCGTAGCCCATGCTCCAACGCCAAAAGCTCCTATGTATCTGTAGTCTGGCATGGTACCTAGAGTCTCCCGTTGCTCTTGGGCTTTAGACGGCCTTCTCTCCTCTGGATTGGTTACCTTGACACTTCGCTCCGGCAGCCTCGAGCTGAAGGCTTCCATCATGGAGCTTGAAGATGGTCTTGTTGGCTGTGCTACAACCGTCGACACACTGTTCCATGATCCATCCAGATACATGTTTATTGCACGCTCCATATTGCCTCCAGACACCTCCCGTATCTTGTCGAACGTCGTTGACGCCACTTTGTCGCCCACGAAAGCTTCGAAGGTCTCCCTGTCAAAGCCAGGAGGAACATCCTGGATAGCTCTCTTGTCCTCATCGTGTATGCTGAGATCGGTCTGGCTCGATCTAGGCTGCACGCCGTCTGGCCATGTTTCTTCTGGGGTCGTATTGGGCGATGTTGAGAGTGCGACGGCGTTGTTGTTGGGAGATTCGTGGGAGGGAGAACTCGTGTCGGCTACAGGACTCTCTTCGACGAAGAATCGCCGCTTCTTGGTCGGCCGCTGGTCAATGTCGACATTCATTGTGATTCCATTGTTGCGTGCATTTCAAGGGGTAAGCATGACGCCAGCGAATTTATGGGACGCGTGGGTCACATGACTCGCGCGTCTAATATATTGGCAATATAAGGAATTTCCTCCTTCTTATGTTTGCATTTCTACAGCATGGGAGAATAAGTCAAATCGTTCGCGAAATACCTATGTTGAAGTCTATATCCACGACTGGCAGCTGTACTGTGAACATATATCTTATCTGGCCCGAGGCAAAAAGTTTCGTTCAAATTCCGCCTCCGGAAAGTAGCCAATCCTTCGATCCAAGGGAGTATCGGGGCACTTACAGAAGGGAAGTATATTGACATTGTCCAAGTATCCACATTATGCTAGAAAAGCGGCAAATGTTTGCAACAATCACAGGATCTTGATGTTTTGTACTGATGCCATGTTACCATGCCTGTGCGTCCTCTGTTCAACCATTTGGTAAACCAGAAGCAAGATCTGTCCTACAAGTCAATATCTACGATCGCTAAAGTACGACTGCTAAGCAAGCTCTGCAGATGTAAATCCAATTTATTTTTACATACATGCGTGCACGCACATCCTCGAGGTTGACATTTCTCAACAGCATCCAAATCGATCTCCCCATGCTCCATTGTGCAAGCGGCTACCCCTTCTCCCAGATCGTACCCCTTCAAGCCCATGTACATTGCCCCTCAATCCCTTAACTTCTGATCTATCCTCGAGAGTTGGGTGATGTGGTTGCAAGACACAGTATCAAAAGTCTGATGTTGTCGAGATATCTCGCCTTGAGACCGTTGGTAGGCCTGAACGCGATACTGAAATTGATTGGCGCTTTGCGAGAGTTACGAAAGCAGTCTCATTGGCAAGCTCCCCAAACAAGCCGACTTCTCCCACAAAGGACTGATTTGCTCGCTCTGAATAAGTGATTTCCTCTGTCTCTGGGTTGAAACGCATATACACCTCGCCTTCTTTTGTGAAGCAGACTTCGTCCTTCGCTTCTGGGTCCCAGTACCAGCACATAACGTGAGCCAGACCGGGCCCACGGCCAGTCCTCACATATTCTCGACCAGATCCACGTCTAATGACCGTGAACTCGAAATCCGGACAAAAAAGCCGAAAGATGGACCCTTTGATTGACGGATCATTTGCGATGAGCTTGGCAACAGGTGTCCGATTCTTATCTGATGGTAATACACCAGGCTGATCATCGTCGTCCCGATCCACTTCCTCGGGTACGTAGACAGTATCATCGCCATCCGCAGTTGGTTGGCCATCGTTCGGGTAATGAGAAGTCAGCACAATCCATGGATTAAGGTCACGGCCAGGTTCCATATCTATCACGAGAGCATGACCAGTCTTTCTCCAATCGTTTCTGGTCCCCTCTCCTGTTGCGATCCATCCAAGGCCTGTCCACCGACGTAATTGCTCATTGTTTTGGCCTTGAGTTGCAATATATGCTTCTGACGGATGACCATCAGGATACATGATAGCGCAACAATTCGTGAACGCAGTTCCCAATTGTGGATGATTCGCGTCATCAGACTCGGGCAAAGCTCCGTTGGTAGGTATGAGCCATAGCTTATCAGTGCCGAACACTTTGCCTAGAAGAATGGGGTCGAAACGCCCTGAGGCTAGCAGGTCCCGGAGTCGATTTGGACGAGTCCAGACGGCCTTCGTTGATTTCATTTGCTCGACAGCATCCCAGAGATCAGTAGCGTTAAGCGATTCTGCTGTCGCTGCCATTTGTTTGGTCTGGCTTTGCCGTGCAGCGTGGTAGGTATAGTAGTCAAGGAGTGTCTTATCAATCATACACGCATACGCATTCTTGTACCAATCGAATTCTGCAGCTATGAACGCTTCCCATGCATCGATACCTTCTGCGAAGTGTGCGTCCGCCGAGGCTGAGATATCTTTGCAGGCCTGCTCGAAAGTATATTGTTCAGACATGACTGTCAAGCTTGACAAAATAGCAGATTAATCGACGTTCCAGGAGCAGATCGAGTTGAGGGAAGATTCTACAGACAAGGTTGCGTCTTAAGGCTTCAGGTTTCGAGACCCAAAAATGAGTCACCAACGGAGAAAAGCGGAAGCTTATCCCACTGACATTCACCCAGCTTTACACATTGGTGTCTACCTCCCCTTCTATTCGAACGTGCTGTTATGGCGTAATCTTATGGGACGCGTGGGTCACGTGACTATATTGCCAATATAAGGAACTTTACTCTTCTCATGTTTGCAAATTTTGCAGTATGGAAGAATAAGTTAACTCGTTCGCGAAAGACCTATCTTGAAGGCTATGTTCACCACTCGCAGCTGTACCGAGAAGGCATTCTCATCTGCCCCAGGGCAATTTTTTTTTGTTCAACTTCCGCCTCCGGAACGCCATGAAACGATACGCTCTTACAACTCAAGCCAGCACCACCATACCTCCCTGACATTACAAGCAGGAAGGTACTAATAAAGGCATGCTACTGAAAAACCCTGCTAACATGATTGAATCTCTGCCCTCAAACAACGGAGTGACTCGAAGTCGAACATAAGTGAAGGGCACATTTACAAAGGAGTTTCACAATGGTCGCATCAGTGGTCGCATCAAACTCTTGCCTTTGCATGCCTTTGGTACAGTGCCATCGAATATGACCCACATAGCATGATTCAATGGATGTAGATAACGTAATGTTGCTAGTCCGTACGGTGCCCCGCTCTCAGAAAGAGATTTTCTCTGCAGATTGAATGCCTTACAATTCGTGGCAGCGACGCAATGATGGCTCTAAGAGTCCCTATGACGTTCCAAGAATGGGATGATACTATCGTCACCAACAATGAAACCAGGTTGATCTCTTGTCGAATAAACAAAGAAAATTGTTTCCGCAGTATCTCAAACGAGGTATCCTATTATTACGCAAACCTTGACAGGGGCATTGTTGCATTACCAAAATTCCTTAGCTTTGTGTTTCATCGCTTGTTTCAGCAGGAGAATTACTAATATTCCATCATTTGTTCTTGCCAGTCATCGAGCTCTAGCGCAAGCGCATACACTTTAAGAAGACAAGCCATCAGCAAGAAATCTCCCTACCATCATAACAAAGTCCTCAAACCAGATTGCAAGACCTTCTCTGTATTCCAACCACTCTAGACTCTCCTTCCGATCTCATCATCTAGCCTCTAAAAAGCAACGATCATGCAATCCCTCATCCTCTTCCTCACCATCCTAGGCGCTGGCGTCTTAGCTCAACCCGCGTCTTCCTCGTTCCCAAACCACCGCAGAGGCACTCACCGCACAGGCCACACAGCCTGGATAGCATCCTACGCCCCCAATGACCACGACTGCAGGGGGCCTTGGCTCAACGGCACCGACGGCGACAGCGATCAAACCCGCCCAACATTAACTTGGACCTGGGATTTCAATGCTATCATGAAAAACTTCACGACACTCGATGGCACCGACAATGTGGGGATCTATTTCGGCACACACCAAAATCAGGTTAATTGGGTCTATTTCTATCATGTTGACGGGGTCCAAGTCAACCAGATTTCGCCAAATGGGAAAGGCCCTGGCGCTTGCATCTCTGCTTCGGCATTTGGATATCCTTGGACTGGCGTTGAGGGCTCGTCGTGAGGCTAAGTGGTGTGCGAACCATTTAAGTGGGAGTGATGGAGACGTTCACGAGAATGGGAGGACCCCGGCGGTTTCAGTCACGTCACGACTTATTTGTTAGATATGAGCACTGTAGCGCCATCAAAAGTTCATACGGCACCAGATAAACAACATCCATGATTCATTCCAAAAAAGTTGCCTCCCATCATTGTTTCTTGCGCCAACTAACAGGCTGAATATCTGTGGCTCCCGCCCACACTCTCGCACTGCTACCATCACCAGAGTCGGAGCTCGGAGCTGGCGCATCAATAATCATTATGATACACCTGCCGGTGCAGTGTGCACAGCGGCGATGATACCAACATAAACACTAGAACGATACAATGATCCTGGAAAAGCTCAACAACTAGATCCTAAAAGGGTAATAGTAAGCACTGCGGAACTTCAAAGCTGGCACACTTCTCCGCGGCCATACACCATTCGCACCCGTGATGCTTGCGTAGCGGACAATTAGTACCACTCTTGATTCTTTTCAACAACAGCAAACCACCCAGATCATGAGAATTTGAGTGGGCGCTTGGAAAGGTATTAGTGACTGCTCGGTGGCCTTTTGTGTGGTTTGGTGAAAAATCACTAAGCTGTTGGTGGAAGCTGGGTAACTGCAGACCTACGCTTCCGCTCGCCATAGCTATGCTGCCTTCTGAGATGGATCTTGATGTGTATCTCTTACCTGTTGAAGAATCCATCTGAGCGGAAGCTGCGGATGCTGATCAGTATTCTCTCAAGATGGACGGAAGGTAAGGGGAAGGCTTACTGGTCGTTGTTGATGGTTTGCAAGAGGGCTTCCGAGTCACTGGGAGACGGTTTTGGTGTAGTGGGTCATCTATAGACTTGGATAGTACTGGCTAGTCGATTTGTCGAACCTCGAGAAGAAACAATGAGGAAAAGAAAGAGGGGAAAATATACAATCGAAGCCATTCGCTGCTGTGATCCCCTTGATTTCTGATAAGGACAAGAATCACCCTTACTTCCAAAGGCGTCGCACTCAATGACTTTCCATAAAGATATACCTAAAATTGAAGTTGGAGGTTCTACGATGAGCTATGTCAACTATGCAGATAGAGCTTCATATATGGATTCTGGCAAGAGCCTCCACCAAGGAAAAGAGCCACCATTCGCGTGACGGGGTCTTCCTCGTCTTGGTCTCACTCAGTGTCGCCCTATCATGGGTACTTCTTTCCAGAGAAGGAGAACGGCAACAAACAGGAGAGAAAGAAACCAGGGGAGTTCGGAACTTTGCGCGAAAGCGATCGAAGCAATTGGAAAACGGCAACAAGGCTTAGACGCTTTTCATCTGCACTGTGCGACATCAAAATTAGAGGTATGAAGCAAACTCAGCATCAGCTGCTCATGGCTAGTTGTGCTCACGAGCGCATGGTGCGAGCTTCGTTTCACTCAACGTTTGGGCGTTGGCAACAAGGACTTTACAAGAAATATATGTTTGAGTGCTTTCAAAAATCACTTTTGCCTTCACATCGATTAATTATAAGATGTTGTACATCAAGACATCGTTCAAGCACAATTAGATCGCCAAACCACCTACTGCTGTACAAATCAAGAAGCTGATGCTGACAACCCACAGCTCAACTTTCAGCTTAGAGCCCGGTCCAGTGAAAGGCGTGACACCCGTTACACTAGCCCCAGCAACAGCCGTATTCGTAGCACCGGGCGCAAAGGCACTCAGAATCAATCCTGCCAGTCCAGTCGCACTCGCCGAGGTCAGCAGCACAGTACTCGAACCAATGTGCAGACCCGATGGTCCTAGAGAAACGATCGTCCCGTTGATGGTGACGGCTGGGCCATCAGGGGTCACACTTGTGCCAGCAACTGCAAAACCCGTTGGTGCTGCCGTGAAAGTCTGGTCGCCTACTGTGAAAACTGAAGTCGGGGCAAAGGCGATTGTAGAGCCACCAATTACTGCTCCTTGATCATTTGGGAGGACGGAGACGATTTGCCCAGAAATGGTAGCAACACGGCCAGCGCTGAGAACTGAGCCGCCCGGAAGCGTGACGACGCTTCGTTGCGGCCCGGAAGGAGTTGTTGAGAGGATCACAGCGCCGGCTGCGGATGGGAAAGCATGAGTACTGCTATCTATAAAGACGGCACTGGGGCCAACGGATATGGAGTGACCGGCTATTGTTGTCTGTGCTCCTGGCGCAAGAGTGATGCTTCCTATCGCGAGGCCGCCATTAGGTGCTCGTTGCATCTGTTGCCCATCGATTAGGACAGGAGAGGATGCAGGTGTTGGAGCTGGAGTTGGCAGAGCGTTTGTGGTACCATCAACTATGACATTGGCAGCTCCGACGGATATGAAATGGCCGGCCATTGTCGTTTGAGCGCCTACAGGAAGAGTCGAGCCACCAATTACCACAGCACCATTTGAAGCCCTCTGCATAGGTGATCCACCTATCATAACCGGAGGAGCGACTCCCGGGCCAATACTTGGAAGCGCTTGAGTGGTTCCGTCAACCACAACAGTGCCAGAGCCTACGGATATCGCGTGCCCAGCTGTCATCATTCGGGCACCTGGGGTATATGCTGAGCCTGCTATGATAGCTCCACCGTCCGGAGCTGCTTGCATTGCTAACCCACCCACAGTAATGGGAGTTGGCGTAGACGGTGTAGGAGCTGCAAAAGCATAGGTATTGCCGTCGATGGCGACGTTAATGCTGCCGACGGAGACTTGATGGCTGTTAATGGTCGCTGCTTGACCTGGCATGATCGTGCTGCTTCCGACAATGAGGTTCCCGTTGGAGGCTCGGAAGAGTGCAGGCTGATTGGCGGCTCCAGCAGTAGCGCCTTGACCTGCATTGGTAGGTCGTGCATTTTGGGGCGCATCGTTACCCTGAGGAGAGTCTTTCGCCTGAGGTACGTTGACAAGGGCGTTCATTGGCGAGTCTCCACTTCCAGACCGGCCGCTTCCAGAACCTGCGCTCTCAGGATCTTGCTGTCCCCCACTCGAACCCCACGCCGGATTGTTGAAGATTGCGGAAGAAATAGACTGGAGCTGAACGTCCACAGGTTGATTGTTAGAAGCCCCTGCGGGCGCCCCTGGACTCGCGTTCGGCTGAGGATCAGGACTTGAACCAGTCGAAGAGCCACCCACATTGTTCCCCACTAGATTGGAACCCGGATCGCTTGCCGGATCAGCAGCAGCAGGAGCCTGGGATGGTTGGAGCGCCTGGTGCAATGCCGAGAGCTGTGCTGGCGACATATTGTTCGGATCTGGACTGCCTTGGCCTGATCCAAACTGGAAAGCCGGAGGTTTGTCACCCGTACTAGGAACTGGGATTGATTGGTTTGGAGCTGGGTCATTTGCTGGAGGGTTCTGTCTATGGGGCGCTGCTCCCAGTGGCTTGTTGCCTGCAGGGGCTGAATTATTTGAGGGATCAGACCCCGGGTCAGCACTCTTTCCAGGGTCGGTAGCGCTGCTTTCAGGAGAAGAACTGCCTGTTATTACTGTAGGCGCTGCTGTAGGAGTAACGACTGGAGCAGGGATTGGCTGCCCAGGAAGAGCTGTCGCTGATGGATTGGCAACCAGTTGTGATTCTGGCATTGCCGCTGCAGGGCCTCCGACAGGTGCCATGGAGACCGCTGGGTGAAGAGCTCGCGGCGGGTCCATTGCTCCTAGGAATCCGGCTGTGCATGTTGCCGGAGCCCATGCGGGGTCAACATTGGAAATGTCTTGTGGTATAGAAATGAACGGATTTTGCATGTAGTCACCCCACATTCCATTCTGACTAGGCTCGGTGAAGCAGCGAGAAACTCTAGCTAAAGACTCTGACATCGGAATTGGATAGTAAAGGTCGTTGTAATTGATAGGTGCCCACTTGATAGGTGACCCATTCCCGCTGCCAAGACTATTTATGCAGGCGACAGAGGATAGATCAGCTGAGTTGTAAGGCAGCGTCACAGTATGGATTCCTCCAACTTGATGATACGTTTGGGTCGCGGCGACACAAGACGCTGTTGCAGCAGCGCCGGTGTAGATTACGTATACCGAGGGAGATGTACTTGATTCATGTTAGTGAGAGAGCTATGTAGAACGAAGGCGTGGAATACTGACAACGTAAAGCCATTATCTACCACTGTTGATGCCGTAGACAGTGAGAAATTCGCAGTGGCTGTGGACAGGTTTGACGGAGCCGTCTCTGGCGCCCAAAAGACGAGGCGCACTGTTGGCATTGCGATCGCACAATAACCGCAACAGCTCGCTGGTGCAGTCCACGAGGTTGCTAGCTGGACTTCCGTCGTAACCGAGCAGCCTGAGGGAAAGACCTGTCCATAGTGGTCTCTGCAGTTGTGCGGCACGTCGTCGTCGTCTGCTCACCTGTTGATTGGGTAGCATACCAGGTGGATACTTGACTTTGACACTGACAAGACCTTTCATCATGCCTATCGCAATTTTCAGAGTCAGCAGTACTCTTTGCGGCTAGGATTTAAGTCCTGAGACATGTTCGGGGAGCTGCCATTGATAGAAGACTCCCAAGACATATCTTTCGATTCAAGAAGTGGGGCGAATCAGGGAGTTAATGACTCCCAATGGTACTTGCCATGGATCTGTGGAAACTGTTGTACATTCAAAGCCTATGTACGGCACTTCTATAGAAGCATTTGCAGAGTTGAAGGGAGCAGAACCATTGAAATAGCCCGACCCTGGAGGAGAGCCTGAGGCAGGGAGGAAGCCTGAACCGACGGCCTTATTGAAGCGGTTGAAGGGGCTTGAGGTAATGGTGGAAGGCGTTGTAGGGCGAGCGGGGGAGCTCGTGATACCGGAGGTAATAGCGGAGGATCCATATGGACCTGACGGGGACGAAAAGCCATAATTGATGACAGATTCGGAGCTAGCTGGGGAAGCAAAGGTCTGAGACGATGATCCATAAAAGACTGACGGACTCCCCGCATTCGTAGTAGAGCCCTCGGCGCGTAGAAGTTGTAGCGTGAGACTGGAAAATAGACTACTCGTAAACTACTACTCCGTAAGCACTTTAGTTTGTTGGGCCTTCTTTTCTTGGAATTCGTCCTGCGGCGAAGAGCAGCACTTAGAACCTCTCTGGTTTCTTGCGCACTATTGTTGTGAGGAGTACTCCGTGTAGATTCACATAAGCTCCGACAGCTCTTTCAGGCTTGATCTGTAGATTGAGCATAAAGAGAAATTGAAATAGGCCCTCGGGCACGCGTCAATGTTTTGCCAAGAACGAGGTCCGGGCGCTAGACTTGACTAGTGATAGTATCTCCGAAGTGGATTGGCGTCAGGTTTAGTGTCAAACCCTTAATTTCGCAATGGAACTCGGGAAGAGGATGTAAATTTCCTTATCAGCACTCAAGATGAGTTCTAAAATGGATGCGAATACCTAGTTTGCTGCTCAACGCGGCGCTTGAGTCGACTGCACTGGCATCCATTCTGCCATTTGTTGTGACACCAAGCCTGGCCTGGAATAAAATCAGTCCAACTGTCACCATCTGTTTCGACCTTTACTAGTACCATGATGCTCGATAAGGGATATTTGAAGTGCACGTTACCAGTGCGTTGTGAAGCGATACGGTAATTGGTGCCTTGGTAAGAAAGTAGTAGCATTCTACACAAAGATTGTAATGTGAGAGAGCAACTGCACACTTGGACGTGCATTCGGCGATGTCCTCTTGTCATAAGCAGATTACTGAGAATCATTCGAACATTACCGGGAGGGCCAGAAGATGGGCCACGAAAAGCGAAACAGAATATCATACAGAAGGTGAGATCAGACGAGGCACATATGCAGTCAATACTCCCGAAACGGTTGTATGACTGCAATTGGGGAAGCCTTTTCCTAGTCAAGAGGTCAAGATTCCAAATTTGAGATTTTGTTTAGATTTTCACAGTCTTTGCTTCTCAAACGGATCGAGGTAATTCTGATTCCAACAACTTTGAGTAATAAGTATCCAGGTGCTTGATATCCGTCCTTTCTCCGAGTTCCTTCATGGTCTTGCGAGATCATGTTCGATCTCTGGCATCATGACTTCTCAAACTCGTTGGCTTCTTGAAGTAAGAAAACCCTTCAAGCCTCCGAAACTTTTCCCACTTCAGTTGCTAGAAAAGACGTCCTAATAAACACCTAGTATCGTCATAAAGTCGCAGTCGGCTTGGTCTCGCATCACAGCTTCTCGAACTCTCCTTTCGGCTTGGGATGCGATTGCTTCTTCGGCTTTGGATCTATAAAGATGTCAGTCTCATATGTCATAGTGTTTGGACGCTAAGGATGAGGGTTGATGCATACCTCTTTCGGTGGGATATTGGTACTTCGAGAGCTTAGTGCTCTCCGCAGGTTTACTTGCAGAGTCCTGGTAGCGTGGCTGCGAATCTGAAGAGGAGGGGCTCGACCTGATGATGTAGCGGGGAGCGGTGGTGGGGTCGTGGCGGAAGGCTGGGAATCCGTTAGGCATTGTGAGGGTTGGTGTTGTTTAGACGGGGAGTGGTGAAGGTAGTATGGCGTGTGGAAAATGCTGAAGGCGGTGAAAGATTCTTAGGTTTGGCAAAGTGCTTGTGACTGTTCAATTGCTTTGGATGTCTGGAAGAGAATGAAGATATGGAGGACATGAAGCCTCCTTATATACATAAAACAGACACGCCAAATCAGGAAGACTCAAAGGGGAAACTTTGCGTCTTTATTCCGAAAGGCTGCAACGAGTGTAGGCGGCAGGACTGAGTCACTGAGTCTCTGAGTCATAGATAAGGCTCTCGCTGCAATACCGAAGCATCGGAATACCTTATTGGTAGCATGCTAATGTCAGGCTCGCGAGGCAGCAGTCATTCGCACAAAATTTCGTAAGCACTACCAACTACCCCGCAAAACTTTGCTGTTGTTGGCATTACGAGAATCGGAGTAAACTGTAAGCGAGAACCGGTCGCCTATAATTACTACGACTTTTTTCTCGGTTTACGTCTCGACCTCTCTCCACTGACTGACTCATCGTCGAAACATAGGTTACCAATTGCACTCTGTTCTCTCTTCTTCTTCTTCTTCTTCTTCTTCTTCTTCTTCTATTTCACTCTGAGTCTGCTCCCCTGCATGTTCGCTGTTTTAGTTGTCCTAGGATAGCCGTTGTTGTCGATACTATCGTCATAGAACGTCCCCGCGAGTAGAAATAGCGCAACCTAGTGTTATCTCCTCACAAGAAAGCATTCCGTACATGACTCTTTCATTGCAATCTCATCGAGAGCCGATGACCATGTTTGATCATCGCTCGAATAAGGATTCCCTCTAAAACTTCAGCGCTTGGCACGGAGATGTCCACGGCCGAAGGTGCCGTTCCAAATCGCAGGGGAAACGGAACATAGCAAGCATACGAGCCTCACAGAAATTCGCAGCTAAGGTGCGATCACAGCTTGCCAGTTTGCGGGCGCTGCAAGCGGCGTAAAGTCGTCTCGGAGTGCAAATATGAGGCTTCGCCCAGCAAGAAGTTTGGGCCAACTATTGGCACTCCGCTGCCTGTGTCTCCTACGAGCACAAACATTCGAAAGACAAACGCACCACTAAACCTAGAGAATCATGATGACTATGCAATCTTTGCAGCAGGCTCTCAACATGCGCAGAATTGTCCTAAAGGATTCTTAGGCCCGACGGCATGCTCCTCCATCTTCTTAAAGCAGCAGGGTAAGCTTGACCTGGGCCTCTTAGATCCATGCAAGAGCTATCATAAACATACGGATGATGCCGGCCCATGTGCTTCTTCACGTGATAACAGTATCCCGCATGAAGTAGCTAGTCATCCACCGAACGTCGCGGCCATTCAACTAGGGATTCAAATCCTCAATGCTCTACCCCAACTATATATCTGCGAGCGACTCATCGAGCGCTACGATGTGTTCGAGCATATTGTCTCACACAAGCCCTCGATCAGAATCAACCACAAGTCATTCTGGGACACATACGGACAATACCCCCCAAAGCCAAAAGATCCGGCAAATCTCTCCATCCCTCCTGGAGAAATGTGCCGCAATGCTTGGTTCATCCTGGGTGGCGAGCTCCCGAAGAATCAACAAGAGTGGATGATATGGGTAACAGGCCATGACTTTCGATCGGATTTAATGGGAGTCACAAAGTGAGCATCGCAATGACAGGAGGAAGTTTGCTTGTAGTATGAGAGATCTTGTGGAAGCATGTCTATTGCTTAGTGATCATACGGGCAACGTGAGCGTTCTGCCTATCTATATTCTTCAATTCTTGGCCGAGTTGCAGAGTTATTGTGAGACTGGCAAGACCAGTCAGTCAAAACATTGTCCTCAGAGTTTTGAGATCACGTTTTGACGAACATAGGCTACCTGCTATGGAAGATACACGGAAGCCTCGTCTCTAGTGTCACTACTCTTGGTCGTCACCGAGAACCTGACTTAGCCGCGGAAAAGCGTTCATTGTGTCCGAACTTCGCAGGCGGCAATGCATCGCAGTTTCCTGTTACGACAAGACTCTCTCAGCCATGACTAGGAGATCGCTTCTTCTTGGCTACCGATACAACACATGTCTGCTGCCGCTTAACTCGAGCGACGATCAACTCATGACCGAGGAGCCGGAGCTGGACAAATTAAGAGCAGATTGGACACCCATGGATGGAACACTTCAGGAGAGGTTTACGTATCAACCGGGGCCCGAGCCTTCTTATTGATGAATCTGGTCCGGGATGACATCCAGGAAACCTCGCTGAGCACATCTAATGACAGCTCAGAGCTAATCAAAGAGTATATGTATCGAGAATCCAAGCGGTCACACATCCAGGATCGCTGCGCTGACATCATACGGCGATGTGACGCGGTATATACCCGCTTTCCTCAGAGCATTCGATTCAATGCCAAACAACATTTACCAACGACAGCCCACCTCTTCCCGCGATGGATGGGCCTTCATCTAATTTACCTCCACTTTTATTCCTTCTAGCACGGCTTCGTATCTCTCGCACCAAAGCTAGCGCGCAGCGTCTAGTTGACTTAGCAACCCAGATGTTGGATGACGTCTTGACGCTCTGGGCGAAGCGAGATTGGCTTGTGGACGTCCAATATATGTTCGATTTCATTGTGAGTCAAACCCCTCTCGACTGTAATAAATTGGACACCAGCTGATCGACTAGCATAGTTCACCATGTACGGTGTCCCATCAGCTGGCGTGTTCTGCGTCGAGCTCCTGAAAGCAACCAAGTCTCCAAAAGCTTCCCAGATACATATGCCACGAGCTGAAATTATTCGAAAGCTCAGTATCTTTATCAGCTGCTTGGAGTGGGCTCGCCCTAATGACGAAAGTTGATTTCTGCTGACATATGCATAAGATTATCAGCCATATTATATGATGGACCAAATCTTGACGCCTTCCACGAACCACAGCTATGTCGATCTCCATCCAAGCGAGACAACGGATACGCACGTACCGTCTGATTTTCCGCTAGAGAGTGATACCGAGTGGCTCGAGTGGCTCAACACTATTGATTGGACTAACAACAACTGGGCTGACTTGGAGCGAGACCTCGCTATCTCTTCGCAAACATGATATGGAACTCATCCTACTCAACAATTGTTTGTTCCATTGGCCCCAATGGGCTCTGTACACGCCGATGACTCATCAGCACATTTTCATTGCATGTGGCTCTTCCAAAGGAGATGGGCCTATGGTACGCTAAAAGTAGTACCACAATCATCAAAGACGACAGCAAACTAGGCCTGTCAAGTCGCCCACATTAGGGGAAAGGACTTTTTCGTCACTACCATCCATCTTGGCCGTGTAGACTGCTCCCAAAAAGTCCGTGAAGTACATCTGCTTGTTCTCAATATTTAGAGTCAAACAGATAGCTTCGTATTGCTTTTTTACCAAGATTTTTTTCTTGGCTTTCTCGTGATTGTTGAAGTCTGTTTAGTTGATTGTGTTGCCGAATGGTCTTTTTTCACATGATTAAATCTTTTTTCCAATGCTTTCTTGTCAAAGCAGACTCACGGATCCTTCTGTCACCCATGTACATTACGTTTTACTTCAGAACAGTATCTAGGTCAATTGGCTATGACAGGTGATCGAGCAGCAGCCTCTTGTCGGAGGGTTTGTCGGGCGTTTCACCCATGGGGACATCCAAGCCTGTACAGAAGAGCCGGCCAGCATTATCTGAAGAATACAAGGAATCAGTAAAGCCGGTGTCTTCATTCAAAAATGAAAAAAATAATTTACCCTTCGATGGACCCTCTTGAGTCCAGTTGAAGAGGCCCCGATCAACCTCAACAGCAATCCCCACACAATGGTTAAGGGCATCATTGCAAGCCTCATCTCCCTCAGTAGTACGAATCAACACCTCTACCTCCGACCCATCTAGGTTCGCGAGGAAAATTCGTATGCTTCACAAGTCAGCAAGAGTACGTTCGTCATAATTTGAGCAGATGTCGTCACCTTACGATCACACTAATACAACTGCCTCGTCTTGGGCTCTAGAGTCAATTGTTTAGGAGTCTACGTAACGCCTGGTGGTATGACAATAGTTTCATCCTTGCCGTCCAGATCGATTCTGGAGATGAATCCCGAATTTGTTGATGGCACGGCCGTATTCCTGTAATATATGTGCTGATTTTCTGGGTCGATTGCCAGTCCGTCTGGTGCGGTTCCGATGTTCTCGACAAGGGTTTTGAGATCTGAGCCCGTCGTGACGGCATGTAAAATATGGCCTTGATGAATGCCGCTTTTTGCTGTGGAGAGCCCCACGTCAAGGAAGAAGAGTTGAACGTCTTTCTCCATTGCGATAATACCTTTCTTTGTTTCAAAGTACAGAAGATAAAACCTTCAGTGACGTATATAAATCAACTGAAAGTCGGTCTAAGCATGTCCGGAATAGCCGGACCTACGTTATTCACGGAGAGTGCGTTTTCCATGACACCAGGCGTGCCGAAGGTCTGGCTCGTGCATTCTGGAGCGATCACAACGTAATCAGAGAAAACATCGAATTTCTGGGCTGCTAGCGACTCAAAAGCTGGGCTGCAGGAGCATAGTTCTTCTCAAAATCAACATTGTCAACCAGAGCTTTAATGTAACGAAAATTCTGGCTTATCCGGCGAACGGGCTCTTCTGCAAATGAGAAATCGAACAGGCCGCAAGCAGCATTCGCGAGCAGTGGCGTGTATGGCGATGTTGATTGTGGCGAGATGGTTACGACGTTGAACTTCTTGTCGTCCAAGTTTCGTGCGAGAGTCCATCCTGCCCAATCTGTACCATTGATCATGGCAGTCATGAGCGCCATCATCAGGTAAGGAGCTCTGTGAATGCAGCAAAGTAGTGAAGCGCGCGGAAAATGGGGATGCAAGCTTTTGCGAAGGTGGCTCCAATCCATCGCCAAGAGTTCTGGGTGGGTTCATCTCGCCCGTGTTGAGAGATCTAGGGGACTAAACGCTGACTATGGTGGGCAGCCAGAGAAACATTCTGTAAGCTATGATGAAAAATCTGAGTGCTATGTAGGAAAGCGCTGACTGAGCTCAACTAGTGGTCTGCGGTTTAGCAGATGATGCATGGCATCTCGCGGTCCAAGTTCATCTGTCGGCATAGATGACAAGCTACTCTCTACTCGTAGTATCAGTAGCATCTAGTGATCCTTGCGAGCCCGCTGCGCATTCCGCAGATCTCGCAGCGACATTTGGGTAGCAAAGTGGGCCACAAGGCTATGAGCTAGAATATCCCCATGCTTATAGGATCATGAGAAGCACGTGCATACCCTAAGCTTTAGGTTAAGATGCTTAGAAAGCAGATCATGACAAAGAAAGCCTTACGCTCCCCAAAGGCTGCTTAGATAACGCCGCTAAGATACCCTGTTGTACCGAACCAAGGATACAAAATGCGTCGACTTAAGGCTATTAGTATGGAAAGATCTAAAGCGCATATTAATGAGCTAAACGCGCGCCAGTGGAATTCGTATTCGCGTCCCCTACCTCTCATCGACCACATGGGACCAATCAGTGGTGCGTTTAACCATTGGACTTGTGTAATTCTTGAGATGGTGCAGCTTGATGCAAATTCCAAGCCACAAGGATCGTTGCATAAAGTGTCTGCAGCCGCAGAACCACCACCCGCGATCTCCCAATAAGGAAAAGGTCATCAGGCATGCTCAAAGCAGTGAGTAGGCGTGCTATCGATCATCGTCTTCGATCTATCTCACAAAGGATGTTAGAGGGAGGCGCGGTTAAAGTTATCGATATAACCCTGACGAATTTGAACACTCTTGCGCGAGAAGCTGCTCCCACAAGGAAATCTATTTCTCAAAATTTAAAAATTCGCGGACAATGGCTTCCAACATCAAGACTGTAGGTGGCCCCGGAAGAGGGCGTTATCGGAGCATCGTGGACCGCGCTTTTCCTGGCGAAGGGAATGAACGTCTTGGTCTCGGATCCCGCTCCTGGAGCCAAAGATAAGCTGGACACGTATCTCAGTGAGAATTGGACAGTCCTTGAGCGTATCGGTCTAGCAGACGCTTCTTCGTCCCACTACAAATTCGTTGGGCCCAATCTCGACGATCATTTCGGCGAGGTCGAGTTCGTGTAAGAGATATGATGATTGCTCGCTACTTCTCTTGTAATTTGTTATTAACATATAGACAGAACGCACCGGAGCGACTCGACATCAAACGCTCTCTCTTCGCAACCATGGACGCCAAAACTCGTCCCAACGTGATCATCGCCTCGTTGTCCTCGGGCCTGCCGTCATCGGAATTCATGTCAGACTGCAAGAAGAATTCCAGTCGAATCCTGATTGGGCATCCGTTCAACCCTCCCCATCTGATGCCGCTTGTAGAGATCGTGCTGCATCCGGGACGGGAAATCAAGTACACAGACCAAGCTCTCCAATTCTATCAGGCAACGGACAAGAAGCCTATCGTGGTCAAGAAAGAGTGCCCCAGATACGTTGCAAACATTCTCCAGGCCGCCATCTGTAGTGAAGCCTACAGTCTGGTCCAAAGGGGTGTCGTGACTGCCGAGGAACTAGGTTCGTATGAATCGTAGACAAATCGACTGAAACGTGTGCAAATCTTCGCTCTTCAGATACAACAGTGTCTACTGGTGTAGGCTTGAGATGGGCCGTGACTGGACCTTACATGTGCAACATTCCGGGAGGTGGCGGCGGCAAAGATGGTTTCCGGCACCTTCTTGAACATCTCGGTCCTGCAACGAGAGCTTGGCAACGAGAGCTTGGACGGCCGATATGAACGCTCATGCTTTCAATTGGAGCAAGGAAAGCCAAGGTAAATTGGACGAGAGCGTCCAGGCTTGGCTCGGACACATCGATATGCAGGCCGTTGAAACAGAGCGTTACAATGTCCTGATTGATCTAGTGAAGTAGAAGGGAACAATCCGGCGCTGAATTGAGGCTTTGGGAGTAATCTCTGATGGGCAACATGGTCCGTTTCGGTGTGACTTCCACTTAGAGCTCTGCACAAGAGCTCCGGGTCAAGGCATCTGATAACATGGCTCCGCTTAGTAGCGGAAACTTTCAGGGATTTATTCAGAACATTTTCCTTCTGTGCGCAAAGTATGCTTTCCATGGCAATCTCCAATCCCTCCTCCTTAGCTCTTCACGAAAAACATCAAAGTCGTACTTCTGCAGCTTATTCAACCACAATTCTGTCGCCACAGCTGGCATGAACACCCCAAAGGCTCTCTCTACTTCTTCTTTCTGCTGCGCACTCTTCCCAGCGCCTCTATCATATTGATGCTCTTCTTCACCTTCATGCTCAAAGGCATGCCCGACATCTTGTCCGGCATACACATTCTTCAGCATCTGTCTGGCTGTAATCAGATGATCGCTCGCCCTTGTCGCGACCTCGAAGACCGCATCTCGTAACCCCGCGGCGTCAGCCCCTTTCCTCAGCACATCTTCATCCCTAACCCCTGCCCGTGCCATAACGTCGAGGGGTAGTGTCACGCTTCCTTGAGTCCGGCGCTGACTATCCAACGTCCCACCCAGCGGGCTCGAATTACTATGATGATTTGGCGGTGGTGGGAAAGCGACGAGTGGCAACCCACGCAGCACAGCCGTGATACCAGTAGCTTTCCCAATATGCGAAGCAACGTGGTCAGCCGTTACGCTACCCATCGGCAGCGCTTGCAACGTCAAGTACAGCAGCGTGCTGTAGGTATTTTCCGCATATCTCTCCAGACTCTCAAGTGTGGGGTATGGCGCGTTGCTGATGTATTTCTCCCTCTCGGAAATGATTCTCATAAACCAACTTTTACTCAATTTCGCTGTGCCAGCAGAGCGAGTATCGAGGGCTGATAGTGCGGAGGCGAGCAGGATCGAGACGGGCTGTTTTGGAGGCGAACCTGCGAAGGCCCGATTGATGTTGTCGCGCCAGAATTGCAGACGCATAGCACCAACTGTAGGAGTAGAGGCAACATCTGCTATCCGGGCTACTTCGATGTTGAATGCGCGGAGAGCGAGGTAGGCCGGTTGAGCGGAGGGTGTGATGAAAGCGAGGAGGGTGTGGGATGGGGAGTCGAATTTTCTAGTATGAATTAGTGGCAGATAACTTTGCTTTTGATTCGGGCTCTATAAATACTGGACAAGGCTAGAGCAGTAGTCTCTGGCGGTTTGGACCTCCGCTTCTGATGGGCGTACTGGGGCAGGCATACTGTAGCTTGGGGCAGTATAACAACGCCGCAGCTGGCGCTGTACTCTGGTCAACTTGCACAAGGAATCAAAAACCCTGTATCTTGTTGGTAAAATATGCATGGCGCGAATGTTATTCACAAATCCGATGCGCGAAGTTACAGAGCGTTCTCATGAAATCCATCATGTAGAGGTGCACGGGTAACTTGGATTTCAGGCACTTGACGCTACTAGTAGGGTCCGTAATTTCTCTTCCTTGACCTCAGTCATTGTTCATGATGTAGCAATAGCAGGTAGGAAGACTTTTGAGAGAGCAATATCTTCGAGCAATCATGACGAGTATTACGCGTGCCAAGACAAGGAACGCGTTAGGGCTAACCCTAGCTTTCGAGAAAACCAGCGTGAGAGTGTTCACCCATCTTGTCTTAGCATATATAAAGTTACAATTTATTACATCGATCAATCGTCCTCTCATTTCATGTCCAAAATCATAGCTTCTCCCGATATATCCCACCAGAACTACCTCTTCGCATTGACTGACTTCCAAAGACTGACAAGCTAAGTACATAGGTAGCGGCTGTGCATATGCAATAGGATACTCAGAAACCAGAGATAAAAAAGACCAAATATCTCATGTCTCCTAGACCTTCAAATTGTCATCCCACCACCTTATCCTCGGAGCGGCCTTGTTGATCCAGCATTCACACAATCATGAAGGTTGTCAAAATCATGGCCAGCAGAACTCCAGCAACAGATCCACGATGACTCGTCGCAGATCCACCTTTTGTAGAACCAGTCTTAAATGCTCGGTCCAACTTCTTCTGGGCAGGATTGAAGCTCGTACAAGCAGTTGGGAAGTTGTGAACAGTCCAGCTCTTATTGAAACCCTCATGTTGCTGCTCGAGCTCGAAGAATTCCGTCTCTGTACCGACAGCGAACGCGTCGAAACCGAGCGAGGACACAAGCTTAGTAGGATTTACGAAGATCTGGTCGGCTAGTATGGACGCTGGGGCAGGATCGCAGGTTGGGGCGACGTTATGGGCTTGCGTCACCTCCAAGCCAACCTTCGGTACGTCAACATAGGCTGTCGCGTGCAAAGTGGCAGCTGTGCCGTCAAGAACATCAACCTGAAAGCTGATCAAGGGACGGAAAGATAGTTCCTTCCGATTGTCAAAGGGCTATTCCTGACTGGGGACTGGCTTTGCCTTTAGCCAGCGGGCCATGAACTGAATTCTCGTCAAGTTGACGATCGTCCAGATATAATGGCGGTCCTGGAAGACAATTCAGAGGATTCGTGCAGTCCGCCTTCTGGGCCGAAAATCCTGGGACCACTGCCAGATCTTGCCAAGATTACAAGACTGAGAAGGTTTCAAGCTTTGATGTTTTAGATGGGATGCGGCCGGGCGACGGGCGCGAGGTCACTAGCCTGCAATGGAGACGCACTGCTCACTGACAGCGAGACTTGCGACCAATTGAAGGCTGGCTAATTCATGAGGCTCGTGGGGGCCGTTTAACGGGCATTTGTTGATCCTCACCTGCACGAGGACCAAGCTACATAGAGAACCATACAGCATTCGGAAAGAACGTCTTCATGAAATCGTTTTCGAAAAAGAGCAACAATGGCTTGCCAGTAGATACGGTTGCTGAGGGTTTTGACTGGCCATTGTGTACGGCGACGTTTGACCAAATTTACCAGCGAGACTTGTTGGCTCACTCGCAGTCTGCTACGTTACAGCGGCCATCGATTCCAAGAATGTTTGGAACTTATTGGGAGTTCTGCGGCGAAAATCGTACCGTCGGTGCAGGGGCCTGCTGATCGAGCCTCAACCATTGTCCAATGGAGTATGCAACTTTGAGACCCTGCAGAAGCTGACCAGGTCTTTGGCGAGCCGAAGGAGATCGGGTACTGAAAATGTAATCATGCAGACAGTGCCAACTTGGCCACCAGATTCATCAATCGCCGCTCAATACGCAGCCTTATTATTCTTTCCATGCCTTGTCCTGAACCATCGAGTAGGTAAGGGGCAATTGATGAAATGACAAGGCGGAGCTTTTGTCAGGTGGAGGCCAGAAGGACATCGCAAATGCAAGGCGTAGGGTCACCGGAAGGATTTCTTTTGGCGATAAAGCCTCATCCGGCGGACCTAAAGGATTTCTTTCAGCAACAGAGCCTCATCCAGTGGGCCTCGCTAGATGATGTTCCGCACTTCGCACCTACACAAAGATCCTTGAACGTGTGAGGAATGATGGGTGCGAATTCGGCATCGAAATACATTAGCCTTGCCGAAGATTGCCAAGACTGCATCGCCGCGATTAAAGGTGGAAGAGATTTCGGAGGCTCTGCAGCATCATCCCGTGTCGAGAGTACACACGTCTTGAAACAACGAATTGACGCAATTGTTCTCAGCTCTGATCCTCGGAGTGGTATCGCGCAACAAGACCATTGGACTTCAAGTTCCTAGTACGGTGTGATTGTTTCCCGCTGCGTCTTTCTAGTAAGGCGAGATGCCACCAATTGGAGCAGAAAATTTTGGGGTACGATAGAGAGAGCAATGCCACAGGACCCTAGAGGATGCGGTCTGCGGGGAAATCTGGCGAGTAGTAGGAAGGCATTGGCTACCAAGGAGGCCATCTATGCTGCACCGCTACCAATCTTCCTCCGAACCCCAATTACTAAGATTTATGGTACAGATTACATCGATGGGACTGCAGTCACATGTTTTGTACGAGTTTCAAGGAAATAGATCAACATCGACCAGCATGTCTAAAGCTCGTTGGATAGTGTTTACCTGGGGGATCCAGTACAGAGGTTCGAGATGGTAGCACAATCGTCACCAAAAAAGGAATTATCTTCATTATCGAAGCTCATTATCATATGCAGCACATTCAACTCTATCATGAGGTGCCAACGTCATCTTCCTCCAACGTGCTATGGGCCCACCGCACACTGGCGGGACTTGTGATGCTCCGAGACCAACTTTCCAGCCAGTTCATATGCGTGAAATTTGAGGCTTGAGTGTGCTGCGCGCATCCACATCAGGTGGCGGGCTGAAGAGAGGCTTGCGCTCGCAGCGATATGCTTGTCCGCCTGGCTCAATTCGGTAGCTGGGAGCTTAGTCAAGGTCGCTTGAGATGATCCACGTATCAGCAGGCGGCTCGATGTTCTCTGGTTATGATCATGTCTGAGGTAGTAATGGTATCAAGGTCGTGATCGTCATGGTCAAATAAAATCATCATCTTCCTCCTCCTTCATCACCACCCATGATCCAGCAGCTTCTCCACATCGTCGTCGAATGAGACTGAGGCAATCGCCTCCTCCTTGGCGGATTTAGTCGCGTCGGTACCAATGCTGTCGAACAAGGCGTCTATACTTTGGCGATGGGCGAGGAAGACGTTGCCGGCGACCACGATTGTCTTGACGGGATCTGAAGAGTGCATTGGCTTGGAGTCGATGGGTTCAAAGATGCCAAAGAACGCGGCGGCGGCCATGCCCATCATGCAAAGTCTGCAGTCTGAATCAGAAAGATGTTTATTCCGGCAGGCAAGGCGGTGACTTACTCAAACATCGGCATAATTCTGGTTGCAGGGTAGCAAACCGTGAAATCGATTTTGATTGTGCGCGATGATGTGTGCGGATGTTATCGAGTAAAATTGTAGTAAAAATGTGAGAGTGGCTTTGCCAGTCGATGAATACAGAAAAATGGAGTTGCGAAAGTGCGGTGGCATAATATGATACCTGATATTTTGACTTGGACGACCTCGTAGTGACCCTGCAGTCAGCCGTTCCGCTACTCTCTAAAGTCTGTTCATTTCGCCCACAAATACCCGTTCACAAAAATCAACATCCTCAGCCGTTCCGTCAGATACGAACAGAGCAAAATTTTTAGCAAAGAATATCGCAAACCAACGCTGACGACGCTATTCGAAACAATAGATTGCACTCCTTTTGGTAAGACCTGGACTCCAAGCCACCTTGCAGGCCCTTCTGCCTGCAATTGATGAAGGACAACAATGCTCTGCCACGATAGTCTTGGCAAAAGGAGGATGCTTAAGGTAACAATGCTGTGCTGTCGATTTGAGCCGAGGTAGTGGGCGCCTAATGCTGACACGTTGGTTGTGGCAGTGTTGCGAGCGACAGACCGTTGCGCAGTCGCAGAACCAAGAAACTCAGCTCTTCGAATCTTTCCCTTCTCTTTTGTTTGTAATTAATATTGAAGTTTTGACTGGGAGTTCTGGTGGACGCTTGCGCATTGTTCTGCAGAGGAGAAAACCCTGGAGAGAACCCGTTCGATCGCCCCACCTTTTTCGTGCTAAAGAACTTTCGAGCGCGAATTGCCCTACTCACCGCACGTGAGTACTGCCGCCCAGCTTCCCCCTCATGAGGTGAATTTTCGGCAATCCTTCTACGGCTTTGAAATTTCGATTTCATGGCGCCGTAATGCTGTTCGAGCCTCGTCACCACAATGTCTTTCATCAATCTTGTTACCGACTAGAGTACGATAGTGCTCTACTGGTAGAGTACTTGAACCTTACCCTAGCATTGATAGAGATGCTTGCAGGCGATTGCCTTCCCATGCAATCAGTTGATCTATTTCTCTTGGCTCCCACTGGCCAGTATCTCCATACCCAATTTAGGACGCTAAAGTTTTGGCTACTTCATCGGTTCGGAAACCCTTGACTTCATTTTGATCGCTGTACTTTATTTCGTAATCTAGAGGTGCCTTTTTCGGTATAACTTGGTAGCCAGCTGCATGACTGCGGTAGTAACGGAAGGAGTCCATCACATTTACCGTCCCTTAATCTGGAAACCTACAATCATTTCCAAGTTAGTCCTATTGTTATGGAGCTGACTACCGTGCATTCTTGAAGAGTCGAAAAGGACGTGGAAGCAGAGACATAAGTTTGCTTACTAGGAAGGAATGCGTGTATGCTTCCCGTCGGACTGTGCCATGAAAAGAAACTCAAGAGTCGGGTCTCTTTGTACGAACCATTTGCCAACATCAATATAGGTGCGCCAAAAGGGCTGATTATAATCGACCGTTTTCAATTCCGCTATATGTTTCTGGGTCTAGGGCGTCATCAAAGCCAGAAGACCGTAAATACCATCTACAGGCAAGCTACACCTTTGATTACGTGCATGACTTATTACAAATGCCAATGAAGGGAGTCCGCGGCGAGACCTATAATATTCGAGAAGCTGCACGAGGTAGCCACCGTCTTTTGCAGTTCTGTTTTCGCCCAATGTCTGCCGAGATCGAACCGGATGTCCCGCTCGTGCATCGTAGATTGCTTGAGCGAACATTGTAAGTACGTCCTGATTGATTGACGAATTACTATATACAACGAATGAATGGTGTGCGACCGCGGCCTCGTGGAGGATCCAAAGCCGATTGAAAATGGTCGCTCCATTATATTCCGAATAGCTCGACATACGAGATCGTTCTCGAGTGGTAGCTCGTTCTTTGACAAACTCAAGGCATTTGAGGGTTCGCTATATATGTCGAAGCCCAGTAGCTTTTGACTGATATCAGGCAAAGACTTCATTGCCAATTCACTGTGATCTTCATGTTCGCCTAGCTAGATGATCACTCTGTGGGCTTTGAGATATGTGGCTCCCCTATGGGGTATTTGTCTCTTTTTTCGGCATCATTCTTCTGATCGATACACATAGCATCAACCTATACCCTGCGGTCTGCAGGTAGGCCTCGGTACAAGTGAAGATGCCTTAGAATACTGGGTTCAGAAGGCGAGATGGTCCAGTGGTGGCCATTGCAAGTGACCGCGACATCGCCATGTTTGGAACCCACGCGTAGGAATTGGCATCGTATTCAGGTGCCCTGTCCAGAGCGAAGTCTTCGAGCTTGCAATTGATGTTGTCCTCGACATCGATTATACTGAGGAGGCAAAATTGACCTTTTTCGAGAGGCGAGTACTTGAAGAGCATACTGAACGATCTAAGTTGAGAGCAAGCCCCGAACTTATTGTTCATGGATCGATGGTGGGGTAGCCTGCAGTTGCCTGGCGGGAGCATTGAGTCTTGGGCTCTTGGACTCTATTACTTGCACTCTTTGTACAGCAGTAAGGCCAAGGTATAGCAGGCCTCAGCAGATTTTGTCAAGTGGTCTGCGAACCTGGATAGTATATACCATAATTTTAGATAGTGTACGCCCTGGCTTCATATTCTTAGCTTCCAGCAGGGGTCGGAGTAATCATCGGCTGTTCTAGCATTGCGTTGTTCATTGGGGTTTATAGAAATCAATAGAATTGATCGAGAACGAAGCCTTATCATTGTACTTTCGGAGTCCAGTCACGGCGCGCATAAAGTGTCAACAATTGAGGAACTGATATTACAGTATGCAAACGAATGTATGTTAAATGGGTTCATAGGGAATTGAAGCCTGCGGTCTTTGGGAAAAACATGCGCTAATTATATTAGTGCTAACAAGGTCACGTGACAATTTCTCTCGACCCTAATTTGTTCTCGACTCCTCATCCGCAACAGCTGGCTTCCGCTATTCCCATCCTCTCGGCTATTGTGGGCGACAGGGTCTGCTACATGATACTGGAATATAGTAAGTGTCTAATACGTATTAGGATCCTTAGGGTCCTTCCAGCGGGGAACATTTTCCGAACCAATTTGGAGTCAAAGGTCTTATATAGACACCTTCTAGCCGTGTCTACGAGAGAGCAAGCTTAAATCCAACACTATATCTCAGCCACCCCATCAAAACACACTCTGTTTCTCTCAAGTTCAACAAGCCGACTGGCCCGAAGGCTCTCGAATTGCCAGAGATCGTTGCAAACATTGTAAACGTAATTGACGATACGAAAACCCTGGCATCGTGCGCCCAAGTCAACAGATTGTGGGCTGAAGAAGCCATACCTTGCCACTGGCGTGCTGATCCGCCCATCAGTGCTCTACTTGCTCTTGCTCTTGATCTTCCAGACAGATTGCAGTACTATGCCAACATGATCGTCTCACTTGGTACGTACATTTGGGCGCTTCAACAGCTAGCTGCAGTGTACGAACTACTAAGTCGCACATCCGACCTGCTTCTGCTTGCCTCACTACCCTATGTCTCTCAAATGTGGTACTGACTTACCAATCTTGTGGTAGTACGTATGCTTCTACACTTCGAAACGCAAAGCTGTAACTTGGTATTTATACCGCAGATCCTCGTTCTATTCTAAGATTGCTGGTCCTTTCTGATTTCTAATGCCAAGACTCGAAACATTACCTGGATTCTGATGGTAGAGCGAGGTTGAGCTAACCTCCTGAATTCGCAACAGGATTTAAGCATTAATAATTGTGTGAAACAGGCCGCATTGGTGGACGTGTCTTTCCCGCGCCTAACCAGCGTAAACATTGACGCGGTATGTGGTTTCTCGAGCATTGTTATTTCTTTTCCGAACCACAGCGTGGATGGAACAAAATTTTCGGGTACCATAAAACTGTATGTTGATAATACATAGCCTTGGCTCCAGGCCGCCTGCGCGATGCTTTCGTTGGGGAAAACTACACAACAGGTCGTCGCGTGATGATTCGGAGCAGTAGAGTATCTTCGAGCGTCAGACTATCAATATCCATGTTACCATCCCTCCGCGGATGTTGAGCAAGCAAGACTAATCCGATGACAGAGCGATGACAACATCCCAGCCGTCCTCTCACAATACCTGCAACCTCGCCTCCTACGTTTTCACCTTTACGGCGGACCAACAACAGACGCCTTTCTCATGCGAATAAGCTCCCACTGCCCCAAAATCCACACTTTCCTCCTCGAGGATCCTCGCGAAACAATAACATCAGCCGGCCTTCTCAACTTCCTCACCTCGACGCCCTCAATTTCCAACTTCTGCTCCTGGTCCGGCCTCGAAAACGCCATCAATGAACGTGTTTGGCTCCACTTCGCCGCCAGACCCTCACTTCAGAGATTTTCGCTTCTCTCAAATCTACTCACACAAGAGCTCAGCTCGAGAATTAGGCAGATAGTAGCGCAACCTTTTCCATCGCTGACGAGCTTGGAATGCCGGCCTGAGAGTGCTGCCATTGGTCCTCTACTCTCATACCTCTCTGGCTTACGAGGGCTAAAACTATCGCTATCCAACGCTTCCACTGACATGTTCTCTACTATCGCCGCAAAGTGTCCGTTTCTGCAATATCTCGTTATTGACGAATATGGACCTAACTCCCGCTGTGACGGCGGTGGGCTCTTTGCCATCGCGGAACGATGCAAAGCCCTACAAATCCTCGAGATCAACCAATCGGCATGGGGCAATGGACCCGCTGATATGCGTGTAAAATTCAATGACAGCGATGTGGAGCGCTTCACGAAAGCGCTCCCTGGCCTCAGAATCTGCCATCTCGACATTCAAAGCGAGCTGACCGAAGCCTCACTTCGAACTTTTGGGCTAAATCGTCGCACGCTTGAGACGCTTATGGTGCGTGGGAGTTTCACAATTCAGGGTTTGAGCATAGATGCCGAATGCCTGTTCCCGAAGCTGAAAGATGCGAATTTTCTAGAATGTGGGGATTATGGGCAGGAATCTATTGATGAGATCAAGCGGGTAATGAGGTTCCATACACCGTTGCTGGAAAGGTTGGATAGCGGGACAGAGCAGAGCGGGATGGATAAATGGGTTGCTCTTGCATGGAGTATACCCGAGTAGTTTAGATGGTAATGGCAAGAGAGGGTTGATGATGGACTTGGGGAGGCTACGCCAGATTCATCAAGTACGCTAGAGTGGCCGATCGGAAAACCTACTTCATGAAGTACCTTCCGAATTGGCCAAGCGGACCCTGATGTGTTTTCGTCGAGTGGGGACCTAATGAAACGGGCGAGGTTCAAGTTGACGAAAATAAATATTCACTCAATTAGTTTAGCCCTGGTTGCCGGACAGGGCGTCCCATGTCATCAAGCAGTGTCAAACTATCATCTGTATATACGTAGCCCCTCCACCACCCCGCTACGTGCACTCTCTTCGATTTCATCCGGTATTTTCTCCTCGACTTCCTCTTATTTCCGCAAATCTTGAAATTAGAACCTGTTCACTTCCCATCTTCTCTTCAGTTCTCCATTGCACGAGCAACGCTTTAGATACTCCCCTTATGTCTTAGTAAATAAAATTTCTTACTGTAAACAACCCACAAACCTCAATAGATTTGCTACTCCGCTCACTCGTCCTCTAGTACCTCAGGCCTATTCGCAGCTTAACGTATGACGGAGTAACTCTTACAACCCTTCTATATACCCTACAAATACACGTCGCCATTAGGAGTAGTATCCAGCAAGTCTGACAACTCAAACACCGGTTCATCAACAATTGCACAGTACTAACACTCACTCCGCTAGTACATTAATTTCATCGAAGTCGACCTTCATGAAATGGAAGGCTTTTTCGATTGACATCGGCGTACGTGGCCAATCCGGAGGGTGCTCGGGAAAACAACCTACAACCGTACTTGACGCGGATCATCGTTCACATTTTAGTCAATTTGTATGTGTATACCACTCATGATGACAGCTATCAGTGCTTATTTCAATAGGTCTCGCGTTTTGTATTTTGATGCTACAAGACCTCTCAACTCAGACGCTCGTCGTGAGATGTGGAAAGTTATGTGTTGGAGGGCTCAAATAGGTTAATCGCTCATCTCGTTTGGCACTGAAGATTGGTTCCAAGATTAGGCGTTCAACGTGATACTTAGGAGCCCCACCTCGACCAGAGAGGGTTTTCTAATAAGCACAAATGCTATTACCAGGTCTCAATGATATGATTGTGGAATTATATATGGCATCTTGCCCAAGTCATGAGGATAGTATGGAGAGGAGCATATCCAGCTATCTTCCTTCCCGTAGTATCGTACATACCTTGTTGTACACAGAGCGGCGACATTGATTTCCCAGCCCTAATCACTTGGTGTTAGCACAACCTTACACCCACCGAAACCAGTGCAAGTAAGGGCCATCTTCTCCCTCCACGGTTCCGAGTCTCTGCTTTCAATGCCCGAAAATGTCTGCATCAGCCTTACGGTCACATAAGAGACTTCTGCAAGTGCGAATTGCTCTGGCCTTTCGTCAGCTTTGGCTGACTGCAATTGAGAAGGAACTGCTCACGACCAATACAAATCCTCGGGCCCCCGTTGAACGGCAAATACTCCCAACCAACCCTCAGCCCCTTCTCCCCAGATCCCGGATCATCCAGCCACCGCTCAGGCTATCGCGGTATTCTGTATTAGTAGTATGTTCGGAAAGAAGTATGGGTTGAGACATGAACGACTACATACCCTAAAATCCTCCGCATCCTGCCCATAAAGATCCCTTCGGCGATGCATAGCATAACAACTCCATAATACATACTGCCCTTTCTTCACTAAAACAGGACTCTTCCCATCCGGTCCACCGCCAACAGGTAAACACGTATCGGCTTCAGCCTGCCGACTGTTTTCAGGCACGACGGGATAAAGGCGTAGGGATTCGTTGAGGAGGGCGCGGAGGTATTTCAGCTGCTTCAATTCCTCGTAGCTCGGGATTTCGTAGCCGAGGGTGTCGATCTCGGAGCGTAGGCGGGAGTAGATAGCCGGACGGCGTGAGAGCTCGAACCAAACGTTCGAGAGGAGGGAGGCCGTGGTGTCACGACCTGCAAGGAGGATATTGAGGGATTCGGCACGGAGTTTGGCTGCGTTTGTCGTTTGTTTGAGAAATTCTTGGATGAAGATGCGGCGGTTGCTGTGCTCTTTCTCGATCTCGTATTTATGGCGGCTTTGTATAGCTTTCGCGATGAGCGAATCTACGAAGGCGTGTACGATCTTATACTGCCCCTTCAATCTCGGACTGTTCATGAAAATGGCCAGCATACCCCAATCCTCACTCTGCCCTTCCGCAGCGTGCTGGCAGTACGTAAAAGCCCGTACGAACTCCGCAGCGTCTGGATTTCCTTCGTTGGGTTTGAGCGTAATCACGCTCTCTCCGAACAGAAACTCGGTCGCAGCGTCGAGAGTGAATGCGAAAAACAGCGGTTGCAAGTCGACCATTTGCCCATCGCGTGGAATGGCTTGAATGAGATTCTGCACATGTCGCTCGAACAGCTCTAAGTCACCGATCTCTTTCCTTACAAAATTCGGCCGGAGCATTTCGCGGCTCTGATGCCATTTCTCGCCGTCTGTTTCCAGAATGCCCTCTCCCAAGAATGGTATCATATGTTTCTTCCTCTCCTCACCCAGACTCCAATTCTTGAAATCCAGACTCATGACACTCTTGAGGTTCTCGGGCTCAATAGTCGCGAACATAGTTTGTCCTAATATAGTCAACTGGCACGTCTTAGCTCCGACCCGGTCAAACCCCGCTTTTGTCGTTTCAAGAGCTTTCTGAGATTTGAGGGCGCGGTACATCCTCCATAGGAAGTCTAGGCCGAGGATGGGGTCATAGTGGCGCATTTTTCTTGCAGGTTGGCAGCCATGGTGGGATATGAAGCGGCGGTGAGACGCACCTGAGGTGCACTGCCAGTATGTGTAGTATGTAGCATACGCTGCGATTGAAACAAGAAAGGTATTGTAAAGGGTCTGGTAGAAGGTGAAAGGCCAGGAGTCGAGAATCATGATGGCGGTAAGAACGTAGGCAGTACAGTTTGAGGATTATCCAACGCAAGACATCAAGACACCAGGACAACTAACATTACTTCTCGATATAGCCATGCAGAGGCAGGGTTCTATACAGGATCAATAAAGCAGATGCGTAAAGAGACGGCATGTTATGGTGGCATGTTGGTTCCTGGTTGCGCCACTTTTCCGGATAGGCAGCAGATGCCGGAGAAAACACATGGTCAATGAATGTTCTTGCTTGCTAGAAAAGGACCCTGGGCTACCTTATATGAGACGAGAATGAAATAGCAGTGCAACTTCGAGTCAATATACGAGCAGGCGAATCAAAATTGACAGAGCTCCGAGTAGGTAAGCTTGTTTGGGGCGCCAGATCGCCCGGATCCAGCCGAGACTACAGAGGCCTGTCCGCTACGCGGCTTACTCCACGACACTGAGGCCATCCAAAGAGGAGATGTTTATGAAGAGTGGATGTAACTCCTACCTTGTCTGATTAGCGTGGTATTCGCAACCTCTCCGTGATCCTTCAATTTTATGTCTGATCACCGTACTCTCCATGTGCTTCCTAGTCCTAAGCCTCAACTCGATCCTGCGCAGGTAGCCCCTTGATTATCAATCTCCTAGACTGCAAATCATCGAAATTAGACCAGTGGGTATTGAGGCTGCATTTCAGAGCAGGAAGTGTGCCTTAATTGCAAAAAAACTACCGGTATCCAGACGCCAGCAATCTATGAGGTCCTCCATATTCGATACCTCCAGAAAATCTTGCTCCCGCTTGCAATCAGGGTCGGCGAGATTAGCAAACTCGTCGAGCGACGCAAGTAGTATAGAGAACTCGTATATACTTAATATGCAATTCCGCGCCTTGGGCAAATGCCGCGTCTGGTACAAGACTGCAGCGTCTGGATGCTTATGCTTAGAGATCTTGCTTCCCTGGCAGCGGGCCACGTCGATTGTGATCATACGAAAATCGGCGTTACAGGTCTGCTCATCAGTGTTTGTTCTCGTGTCACTTTCACCTTGAGAAGACATCAACCCAATGATGGCGATATGCCATTACAGAAGTTTGCGTATCATGATCCCAGTCAGGTTCAGTATGTACGGACTAGTCATCGCCATCACTATCAGTAAGTGCACAGTTAGCAAGCTCCTCCCCGTGCTCATTTATAGGCAACATATTCGAGAAGTACGATGTACCGTGCCTCACAATGCCATGCGCATTTTTCGGAACACACGAAGCATCAATATCCAGTAAACAAAATCTTCCCACGTCGTTTGACGAAATGATGGTCCCTAGAACGGTGCTAGTCATCACTGCGAGCTTAGCCAGGATTCCAGAGCATCGAGGCTCAGGTCGTCAACGGAGCTTTGCTCTGCGCCAGCGAACATGTAAGCAATGAATGCCAGCATGACGACTCGGCTAATTTCGGCAGGCTAAAACGATAGGAAGTGATCGACTCGCTAGAAGAACACCAGGTCACAGTATTCCCAAGAGCCGAATGCTTCGGATTTCAAGAGGCGATTGAGATCCAAGATAGGAAGGAGCAATTGATAGTAGAACCCAATTAAGAGAGACTTAAAGCTCGGTCAGTCCCCTGTCAGAAATTCGGTACTCAAGCCCAGAAAGCTTGTCCAACCTCCTAGAAAGATCTTGGAGGAACGAATCAAAAACAATGCGGTCTCTTAGACTCCAGACCATTACTACAGCTCCTAGTCTTTCCGCCGTCTTATACGTATCTTTTGGAAGTAGTACTGTAGCCGAACGAGCCTCGCGTTGGCCAAGACGTCCTTTTCGATCGTACCTCGTCTCGATAGAATAGTGTAGCACGCCATACTTTAACATACATAGTATATACGCACCATCATCTCTAACAGTGTTCATCCCGTCTTAAAAATGCATACGCAGATGATTGTTATTCCCTTGGTCACCTGGCCAGATAGACACGCACTCTTGTGGGAGGTCCATCAGGATGCGCATTCCCCACCGGGGGCGTGGCTTTGTGCTCATTTGGTGAATTGCCAGGCTGCTATCGAAGCACATATACCCTTAGCCTGGATTCGTCGAATCCCTGCGCCTTCTCGCCGCAACAAAGGCTCTCGATACCAATTCGTTGTAGAATCAGCGTGACGCAGAACACGTCGGAAGAGGCTGTCGCGAAGCTGGTTTCTTTTTCTTTGGCCAGCGACAAAAGTAAGCGATGCACTTCTTGATAATCTCCAGCAGGTATATAGCCTAGTGGATGTCTCTTTTCTCTGCCTAAAATCTCCCAAACGTTCCTAGCTTTATGCACAATCCCTCGTACACATGCTGAAAACCGCCAGCCCTGGATATGTTGATACAATTCATGTTGCAGATACTCAACTCCAATGGGACTCTCTTCGAGTAATTCTGTAAGAGAGCGAGAGGTGATGATATTTAGCCCTTGCATAGTGACTGCCGCATCCATGGTACTAGTTACCGGGACCATAAACCAGGTGAACCTATCCATGTTGTTAACAACTGTAGTTAATTTGTCTGATGGATGCTCGATTGAGATAGGGTTTCCATTTTGAAGCAATGTAAATTTTCTGTCCCACCTTTGATGCAGGGTAGTGATATCAAGAAGGCCTCTGCGGCCCATGATAGCGTCGGTGTCCAGGGATAGGAATCCAACGAGAGCTCGGTATTTCATCTGCGCCATCACCCAAGTTCCAGCTGCACGCCCGGCGCCAGCCATGACGGCGATATCGCCAGCTCCAAATTCCCAATTGACGAGAGTCATAGATCCTGCTGCGAAAGAGACGGCCATGCTTGTAAAGAGCTTAAGAAGTTGTTGCGAGTTTCAAGAGGACAATGTATGTCCAAAATCAAACCCGGTCTTCCCATGTATAAACAACCATAAAGTAGAGGGAACACCTAAAAACCGCGGATCAAGAATGCCACGATGAATACATGGAGGAAAGCACATAGCTACTAAATGGGGCGCCAGAATGCAGCCCGACCGCTGAATCTTGCATTGCTCTAGTTCTATAATGCAACGCCGCTGATGCTCCCGATGAAGGGGTCCACTTTTGCTCCAATGGGGCACCTTCCAAAGAAAGCAAGCGTCTTCAAGGCATTCACACTCGAGATCAAGAACCTGAGAAACAGCGCCGGTGCTGAGGAACAAGGATGATCTGCGGCAGAGGAAAATGGCAGGACGAGCATCAGCGAAAAGGCCTCAAATCTTGTCAGATATTTGTTGAAAACCTTTCGACTCCAAATATCAAACGGTCAAATTAATGAGGATATAGTGCCCACCTTTTTACTACCCGCGAGCAACGTTAACCGCGTCAGGACACTGACCGAGCGCTTTGAGTTTAACAATTCACAAATTGACCCATAAGGATCTCCTTTCGAGTGGTGGTATTTGACAAGGTGTTGTACTTCTCCGGGTCCTCTTCCGAGCAATAAGACAATATTCCCACCGACACTTCCTCTTCTTCGCTATACATCCTCGTCATCCCTCTGCTCAAACATCTACCATGCATCCACCTATTCAAATATGTACCAGCGCCGCCACGTTCCCAAAACGCCTCATATCCCTTGCCCCAATAATCTACACAGCCTCTCCACAATCAACACACTCCAAAACCTGACTCCTCCCCACACCCCCCGCAATCCTAACCCTAAAACGCTTCCCCTTACACCCATTACACCCCCTACACACAACCTCGCCCTCCTCCCCACCCTGCGCTCCCTCACCCACACTCTCCTCCTCACTACTCAGCCTACTGACGTTCGTCGCCTCCTTCCCTACCGGCGCCAGCCTCCCATTCACACTCGCACTACTACTCCCCGCCGTGCTCGTATTCGCCGAATACCCATTCCCATGATGCTCCCTATGATACATGTGAGAGTTTGGATCGAGATGAGAAGCGGCGGCTGGTTGGGCGGCGTAGGTGGATTGGTTCCAGAACATGTAGCTTTGTTCACCATGGAGCATGAGGGGGTTGTATTCATGGGGATTGGTTTTGAGGATGGTGGGGTAGGGGTTTTGTGGTGTGCTGGTGGAGGGGTTTGGGGGTTTTAATTCGAAGGAGGAGCCGTGGGGGGAAGTTCGTTTCGAGTCTGTGGGGATGGAGGGGGAGGGTATGCTTGGTTGGCTGGGGTAGCGGTAGCTTGATTGGGCGGAGGCTTGGCCGAGAGATTTGCGCGGTGAGGTACTTCTGTGGTTGTGAGCGCGGAAATTATCATGGCTTCCGTTGTTACTGGAGATGGATTGTCGCCACGAGAGGATGCGTTCGGAGGATGGGTGGCCTATTTGTAGGGAGTCGCGGCGAGAGCGATTACTGTGCTTGGTCGCGACTGAGTTTGTGCGGCCTAGCATCTTTCTGGAGAAACTGCTATCGTTGTTTCGGACGCGGTTTTGGTAGGCGCAGTCTTGGCGGAATACTTTGATGTGACCCATGAAGTCGGCCGTAATGATGATGTTGCCACCTGGATGAGCACAGCGAGCGAGGTAGGCAGGTGATTCCTCGGGTTTGGTGGTTTTGGAGAAGTCTGGTGTTGCGGGTGTAGGTGGGAAGGTGGCGTCAGGTTGCCGGCCATCTTCTGTAGGGGGTAATGAGGATGTTTGTGATTGCGTTCGACTGATCAGCGTCACAGGCGGTGGGTTGCATAAGTCGTAAAGCGGGTCTTGTGATGCGCTAAGAAGCTGTCGTGTTTTCGTAGGAGCCATTATAGCATTAGTGACGATGGCTGAAGAAACTTCGAACATCTCCATTGGTTTCTTATCTTTTTCCATCTCGTGTTGAACGGTAGGCCATATATATGCTTTGCGGTCTTCGCTGCCGCATATTATGTACTTCGCGTCATCGCTAAATGAAGCATGTATCTGGCTGCAAGAATTCTCATTGCCTTTGAGCTTGAGCTCGAGTCCCTTATCCCGAAGATTGTATACTCGTATTCGAGAATCGTTACTGGTGATGAGCAGTTTAACTTCGGCATTAGGATCGCCTGGTGGGTAGTTAATCGCTTGTATGCCCGTGACTTTGCTTCCCTTGGCATTCTTCCCATACGCAGACCGCACGTGGATTTGGGTCTGATATTTCAGCCCATCCGTTTCATAGAACAGACACAGCCCGCTGAGACAGCCTGCAATAGCGGTCTTGCCGTCGGGTGAGAAAGCCACTGCAGTGATTAGGTCTGGTACTTGATTCCAGTATGCGACGCTCTTTTCTGGTATGCTCCACAGCCGAAGCTTTGAATCCAATGATCCAGCCAGGAAGAATCGGTCGTCTGTAGGGTGGAATGTGATGGACGTGACGAAATCACTGTGTTTGAAGCAGCACAGGCATTGATCTCTGCTTACATGCCAAAGCCGGACCGTCTTGTCCATCGAGGACGATAAGAGGAAGTTGTTCTAGCCATTGTCAGACCCGGTCTTTCATAGCTACAATGTTCACGTACTTTACTCCAACTTAGATCTAAGATGCTTGCCGTGTGACCTCCATATTCCTGCACTGTTTTCGTCTTGAACACTGGCGCACTCAAGCGCTGACCTTCTTTTCCTGCAGCTTCTTCCTCCGCTTCGTGAGCCATGCGCTCTTCCTTCGTGGATATGACTGCCCAAACTCGGACCACGTAGTCTTTCCCTCCAGCAGCCAGATGCTTCCCATCTTTCGAGATTTCCATGGCCCATATCGCATTGCCATCCTTATCTCCATGTTTATAAGCCGCATTCTTAACCAGTCTTCCACCAGACTGCGCAATCTCCACGCCTGTCCTTCCCCTCAGCTCCTGGGCAAGAAACAGTCTATTGAAGTCCTTCTCTTTCCTGCCATGCGACCGAACCTTCATGTACTTCGGCGGAGAGGGGAATTGCGGTATATATCCAATCGGCTGCGAGAAAACGTCTGCATCCATCCCCTCTGTTCTCCTATCGCCGCCTGCTTCGGATTCATTGTCGATGATGTCGGGTAGCGCATCCTTCTTCTTCGGCGCAAAGCGGCTGAAAAACGAGCCTCGGTTTCTGACTCAGTGGGCGATGTCAGCATGGGTGCGCTCTTAGGGAAATGCCGCGAATAGCCTAATCATGACTGGAATGCTGACAACAATTCGATAGGATTCTTACCTCTTGTCTTTTTGTCCGGAAACAGTATTCTCTGTTCTTCCACTCGCTACATCCGAGGAGGCCCGGACTGCCGCGACTGATGCGCCAGTTTCTGATGTGCTTTGGTCTTCTTCTGAAGGCGCTCCAGTACGCATCTTTGGTGGTGGAACATTTTGAGTGTTTGTTCGCTTGAGTATTTGCTATTGGCGAATGCCACGTCAGACCGCTATATGAAGCTCTTTGAGCGAATGGAATTTTACATGAGACAAAGGATCGATTCCTGGCGAATCTCTCCGTCCTAACACCGAGGCGGATTTGCTCGCAGCACTGGGCTGGGTGCCTGTAAGGGTAGGAATGAATTTGCTTGGATAGCTTCTTCCGTTTGACAACGCGCGCGCTGGAGTGGCCGTGTCAGTGTTTGTACTTCGCGGATGTGGATTGCTGACTGCGCTTTGCGAATCCTAGTGTTTGTTACCGTACCTTCCACGTTGTCAGGAGACATTGGTCCTCCATTGCTAGTACCATGCGCAGGATCTCTCAATGGAAGACTGCTCTGCACCTCCATCTTCGAGCTCGCACTTCGTGACTGCGTATCCGCCCTCACCCTAATCTGGGGTAAGGTATCTGCAATTGTACCTTCGAGAAGTGCCCGTGTCTTCGTGGGCTAGTATAGCAGTCCGGTGGTCGCAGATTCAAAGAGACGGCCATATATATCTCACTTGACTGGATGCATAGAGTGATAAATTCAATATGCTGTAAGATATTGCATGCGCTTGCTCCGCAATTTGCTTGTTGACTTGCATCAGAGCAACAATGGCATGGGCCCGGAGGCTCGGACTTTCGTACTAGCCGCTGCAGCCTTACCCGGGCTTGTGCAGATACATGGAAGTGCATAACTTCACGCGTTTGCCATGTGCTTTGAATGTTACCTTATAACCAAAGCTGAGTACAGGCATTAGCCCAACCTTCTTGTAAGCCGTGATTAATGGAACTTGCCTACGAAGCAATTTCCACGCAAGAACATGATGGTATATCTGAAAGTTGGGATACACTGGGAAGCATAGAATGGCACATTCAAAGCATACAATACTAGTGAGAATATATACCACCAAAAAGGACTGACTGATGGCGTCAATATGAATGTTTTCTATCCACTCCAATGTTCGACTCATCATTCTACCGAGTTTTCTCCATAGCTCTCCTCATATTCGTCTTGCCTCGGCAGCATCATATTAGTATTGCATGGAGGCTACTGCACTCCATGAACCCAGCATCGGAATCCCCTCTAACTGGCCGCCAGTTCACCTGTCCGCAGGGGTATTTTGGAAAAAGTCCTCCGCCTTTCACTGAAGCATCACGCTTAACATGGGCCCAAGAAACGAATGATCGACAGAGGCTCGTGCGCTGCAGGATACAGGACGTTTAATATAATTTTGCGGAGAAGCGGAGACTTCCATGCCCAGACATGGATAATGAGGCGGAAACAGAGAGAATGCGAGTAGGAAGATGCTTGTAAAATCCGTAGATCATGAAAGTTTCATACGGATAGTCTCCTACTTTCAGCTGCGATTGGGTTGAGGGCGGAGATCTACGCATTTCTGACACTCGGAACCAGAGATCCAGTGGGCATCATTGATATTAGACGTCGTTGGTAAACTTGGGAACGATTACCCTATCTGTGCGTTTCTTCGCACGTCAGATGGGGCTATTACGTTGGAGGATTTGCGACCTGATCTGCTTCTCCTCTCATGCTGTCTGGAGACCTTGTGCAGTGCTCCTTCCAAACAATCTCGTGGAATATCTCCACATCAGAATCGAGGTCAATCATCCCAAAGTCAAAATCATCGCCAGCAAACGTAACCAGGTTCACATCCACAGTATTTGGAAGAGGCAAACGTAGACCCTTTCTCCGCTTACAACTGGCCCAAGAATCTACGGCCTACGTCCTCAGGCTATGGCGGCCTAAAGCCCCTAGCTGAGGCGCTTCGGCAGGGGCCTATTCGTCAAACAGCCCGTTGGTGCCACAGGGTTCTCCGCAAAGACCGCCCATCTTGGGATCCCCGCCTTAGTCAACTCTCTCCGGGGTACTGGATCGTAAGACGGCTTCATTCTTAGTTGATTATGCTCACCCTTAGATCTTTCCTATTCTTAAATCCTCTTTCCTCATATCGATCAACATTGCCATCATTTTCATGAATTCCACCTTGAGGGAGTGCTATGGCGGGTGCCTCAAAAAGTTGACATGCTTCTCAAGGCGCCGTGGATAGGCACGAATCATTCTCAGTCCAGTAAGGCGAGTTCAACAAACGAGGACTCTCGACAGCCTGTGCGGACTACGAAGCCCTCCTCAGGTCCCACAGCACTCAATCAGTCCTTCAACTCGTCCCATCCTTCCGATCCGAGTCCACGAAAACTTTGCAAACGACCGAGGATACTAGACGACTCGGAAAGTGAAGAGCGCAAGCACGTACCGAGAAAAAAGCGAAGAATCCGGCTCGAGTTGGTGACATCATGGCTAAGTCGACCGTATGCAATTCCTACTACGCACATTGTAGGCACGAGAGCTGGGCGCATTGGTGTTTGGGCAAGACAGAGGCTTGCTGGAGGAAAGCTCCTTCGGAAGGCCGCCCTCTTGAATTCGGTTGCGATGAAGAGGAAACGAGACTCGAGAGAGGTTGTAAATCCGAGCAGCTTGTATGTCGTCGATGGGGTTGGATTTCAATGAACCGCCTGCTGATGATGACAGACCTCGTTCGACTTCTGCGCGAGAAACGGATACTCCTGCCCGATTTATGGGTACGGAGGATTACGATGCTTTCGACTATGAAGAGGATTATTTCGAAGAGGACGTCGATGATGACGAAGATGAAGGTGATCTCGACGATCTCGACGATGGTCAACAAGTTCACAGCGATTTCCACATGTTAGCATCGTCGGATTCCGATGACGGCGAGTTTTGTGATGCTACTTATTCATTCGACACACTCAACACGGGTTATCAGCCTGCTGTTGACCCGGGTGGAAAGGCGATCGACCTCATTATGGAAACAGAGAGGCAGGATGAGGTCTCAGTGGCGCCTACGAGTTGCATAAGTTTACCACATATGGTTTCGAAATTGACGATGATTGGTGGGCGAACGGCGTAAGGCGTAATATTGACACGCATGGAAACGGATACATCCAGCTTCTTTTAGGCGTACACATTATGTCCTAGGCCATCAGTTTTCGGGCTCGATCGGCAGCAATCTGGCACATCGCCTATATTCATCAATGAGCACACGCTTATGTCTAACTTTCGAGATTCAAAGTCTATCTCAGCTCCTTACCTTGATTGCCTCAGATTTCTCAAGAGCAATATCCCCACGACTAATTCGCGCGGCCATGTCGTCCATGATAGTAGTCCTGTCTCTGCCATTCACGAAAACAACGTATCGTAGCCCGGGAAAGTTACGTTCATATGTCGCGTTCAAACCCGCCAGCTTGTCCACATCAGAATCCCCTTCTGATGCAAGCTGAGCCTGTTCACCTTTGCTCTGAGCACTTTCGATCTTCTTCTCGCCCAATCTTGGATGGGCGGCCAGTATACTTTCAAGCCATTGTGTATCGCTTGTAGATGACGATTCTGCCAGATCTGAAAGCTGCACACCAACGCTGGCAATCAAATAATCGTATGAGGAGAAATTCTCGTCGCGTAGGAGATTCACGGAGAGGGTATGGAGCGGCACACACGTTTCGAAGAGGTGGTCGAGGATGGCAGCGAGCTCAGGGGTCGACAGTGAGGGTACTAATGATATCGATGGGAGTTTGTAGTCGCCCATTGTTGTTCTGGCGCTGGTTGTAGACGCACTCGATCTTCCGGATAGAGTAAATGTGAGCAGGCCCTTTGCACAAATCAGACCAGCGATGAGGCTTGACCGCGTGGAAGCTATTGGGCGGCAGAGGAACGTGGTTTAAGTTGGGGCGGGTAGAGGGTGCAGGAACCGGCTCGCTATCTCCAAGATTTGTGCCTCATGGTAGAAGGTTCAGAGAGCGGAAGCGATGTTCCCCTATAGGCCCCTATTCAGCTTACTCGTTACTCATCGGCATTCGTTCTTTCAGCTTCACTCAACATTGTGTGTTGAAGAGTAGAAGATGTTCATGATGCCCCTCCAGATATGCTATGAGAACTTTAGATAATCTGGCGCTAGCTTCGGCCCCTGAACTTGATCTCCGCAGGGTCCAGAAATGATTACTGTATAAGCGACCAAACCTTGAAACATCTGCATACTCCGAAAGTACAGGGGACGTCAAAGAGTCCTGCAATTTCCATGAGGAGGCAGCATGTCACTCAATGGCTTGGAGGCAGTGGAGGTGAATGAAGCTTACCAGTCTGCGCTTGGAGAGGGTGGAGGGTGGTATGTTGATTTTGGCAGCTGCCAAGATGGAAAGCTTGAGCTAATAGCCCTTGACGCAGGTTCCTGCTCAAATACATAAGTCGAGATGAGGCGGGCCTGCTTGAAGGGGGGAATGGCGGTCTTTCGGAGGTGCAGGAGGCAGTCAATCGCTATGAGGAACAGTCGCCCTTGTTCGGTTTTATACAGTATCGAAGGAGGAAGGTGATACTCAAATATGTGCCGGAAGGCACGTCTCGGTTGCTACAAGGTATCTTTCCATTCACTGTCAGACACGTCTCTACGGTATACTAATATGGGGACAGCTCGAGTGTCAGTGCAATTCCAGTCCGTTGCGGAAAAGTTAACGCCTCACGACACCGTCTTTGCCTTTTCCAAATCGTCTGAGCTGCAAGAAGCAACACTCTCTTCTGCATGCTCCTTACATACTGCCTCGGCATCGATCAACTCGAAAGATTCTTCCCCACATCGAGGACTGGCTGGGATTACAGAAGACTCGTCCGAGTCACGGACTGAGAATGATCAAGGTGGCAGAAGTCCGGAAGGTCTTAGAAAGAGCGACGTCTCCATTCCCAGGACTCCGGAAGATCCCCAAAGACGACCCGAAAAAGTGAATGCGAGGATTAGCGCGGAAAATTCTCACGATAGATCATCGTCTATCACGACGCAGACCACTTACCGCCCGCGTACCATGAGCGACACCAACAAAGCACTCCCACCACCTCCTGAAGATTACACTCTTGAAGATGCCAATTCCAGGTCAATTCGCAATTACGGTGACTATAACACGAGACCTAGTGTGGACGAGCGATACTCGTCTCAGTCCGCAAGACCACGGGCGCGGGATTTGAACGACGCCTACGAGTACAAATCAAAGGTTAAACTAGGTCCACGTCCTTCAATGGACTCACAACGAACCCCAGATGGCTCGCATCGGCAGAGTGACTTTCGCCCTATTGCATCGCTGCCTGCGGGCTTGCGAATGCCCAGCCGAAAAGCAGTGTTGGGGAGGCCAGTGTCCCGACAATCTCAGACCACTTCCCCTGAAAGAATATCATCGAAAGAGATGCCCCCTCCTCCGCCTAAAACGCCAATCACCCCTATTCAAACACCTGACCACAAGCTTTCGGTACAAAGCACAGGGCTCCCTACGCCACTCAAGACACCAGACTCAATTGCGCCGAAGATGACCCCTGAAAAGAGGAGGTTGATGAAGGCTCTACAGCTTAGACAGAAACAATTGGCAGCGCAGAAGCCGGTCAACGGCCTTGGGATTGAAGTATCGCCTGAAGACCAAGGGCCAGGCGTTATCAAACCAGAGCTAGACAACGCGGTCCTAAGTACGATGGTTTGTGTTGAAAGTCCCAGAGTAAAGCCAGATGGCGTGCATGTTGCGAGCAGCGATCTTAGCAAAGAAGAGCCTGGCGACGTCGACTCTTCGCCGATATCAAACGCGGAGACCTCTGAGGGACCCTCGACACAGGCTTCGTCCATTACCGACGTGGAAGATATTCCAACTCAGAAAGTAAAACTTCACGGCCTGGATCTCAAGCCCACAACGCCAGAAATTGAGGATCCACCCCAACAAGCAGGCCATGACCTTTCACATCATTCAAGTGGCACTGAGACCATCAGGGTTTCCGAGGAAGGCTATGAAACTAGCACCACGAGCGACAAACCTGTGGGCGGAGTTTTGAATCATGCGACCCAACCTTTCAATCCCACATTGTCAGAGATTCAAGTTCAAACAAAGCAGAAATTTCTTGGAACAGAGACACAGCCCTTCACAGTAAACGATCGATCTACGGCCACCATCACTTCACCATTAGAGCAGGAGAACGAAGGGAGTTCAGACATCGACAACGAGCAAGCAGCATTGCCGCAGAGCACATCAGCAGTAGGCTCAGATCGATCACCCAAAGTGGTCACATATGACAGCATTGCTAAAGACAGCCTTAAGGAAAGAGCAGTCTCTCCGAGCGCGTCCGCACAAGAGCAGGATCTATCGCCCAAGCAGAATGTACAGGCCTTGGACGCGACTGCCCTTGAAGACAGCCAGGTTCTATCCACTAAGCCCATGCAGACACAACCCTCAATGCCTACTGAATTTATTACCCCCAGCGATGAAGTCACTACCCCTGAAGTACCACTTCCAGTGGTCAATCAAGACGGAAAAGTCAGTCTTAAGCCTTCACAAGCTCCAGCTTCTGCAAAAACCGAAACAGAACCACCTCTACCGCCTGTAGGTAAAGCAGAGAAACCCCGTTTCAAGCCTCAGCAACCTTCGCGAGTGACGGCGTCCTCCACTGAGGTGTCACTGCCGGCTTTCAGCGGAGAAGGGCAAGGAAGCATTGAACAGGCAGAGGATCTACCTCCGGCAGCATCTGTTGCTCAAGTTCCCTTAACGGATGAGCCAGAGCTTTCGCCGCCATCAATCGAGACTAAGCGTCAGTCCCAGGCTAGCGACGGTACTGCTACCCAGCCTCTGTCTTCAGTCACTGTCCACGAGCCGCAGAGTGAGCGGTCAGTAAGAAGGCAAGGAGTTATCAATCCTATCGAGAGGATGTCCAGCGCCGAACAGTCCGACGAGCAATTCCTCTCAGACGACTCCTTCATGGAAGAGCTTAACAGCGCTACAGTGCAAGAAGCCAAGCCAGTGTCTGTCTCGAAGTCACCAATCAAACCTTTTTTTCCAAGGTCTGAAAGCCAACAACGTATTGTTGACACAAGAACATCGCGGAGTGTGTCAAGCCCTATGAATCAACCACGCAACAACGAGGAAACATCGCCTTCACGGCGGCCACCCACAGCTACGTCTATTCGATCATTCTCAGCGTCCCATGCTCCCCTGCCTGATGATCAGCCACCACCCATGCCTAAGAAGATTGGGGTTTCATCTGGCATTTCGCAACGGATAAAGGCGCTTGAACAGTCTCGACAAACCAACCGCCCTACGAGCCCGCAATCACAGACTACACCACCTAATCCCTCTACGTTTGTAAATCTACGAAAGAATGCGCAGCAAAGTCCGTCTTCAGCTTCTACTCTCAACCGCAATGTGAGCACCCAAAATCGCCCAAGTACTGCCTATCCCTCGCCTTCACCATCCCCCGACTACATCAAATCGAACCCGTTTAGTCAGTCAAAGAAGACTAGCGCTGCGCGACCAGAGTCTGTTTCTGTGACTGCAACAATTGTTCGAGATGCAAGAAATAAGTCACCTGAGATGCCAGTAAATCCATCCGAGCCGCGTGCTATGGATCTCCATCAAAGTCCACTTGTGGTAGAGCATCAGAAAATGAAGCCTCCCCCTCCACCACTTTCCCCACTTAAGCCACCTAGGCCAAGATATGCTAGATACTCTTCTGCACGCTCTGGTTCATCGTCAAGTACCGACCAAACTCAGAAAACGGAGAAGCTGCCAAACTCACGACGAGATTCTTTCGCCAGCATACGCTCGAAATCTAGCCGTGCAGGAAGCGAACCCGAGTTACTGCGTTCCATTAGTGATTCTTCGCTTGGTAGCGCTGGCAGTCCAGATGGCAGCAAAGACGACAAGAAAGACTCGAAGCGGAACCGGCTTCTGAAGCGCATGTCGAGTATCTCGTCTATGTCCCGAAGAAGCATTGCCCATGCTCTGAGCCCCGGTCCCAAGGATGGCCCGATTCTGGAAATCCAGGAGCCTGTAGTTGACGTGCCTCCGGTGTCTTCGTCTGTGGAAGTGGGAGATGTGAACGTTCAATTTCCTGATACACTGGTAAGTTTTCAGAGTCTGTCTATCAGAAAATTTCGCTAAGTGACATTACAGCTCTGGAGAAGACGGCACATGCTCATCGATGAACAAGGCATCTTGGTCCTCGCGGCCTCGAAGTCAGATAATGTAAGCAATGCTCAACGCGACTTTCCATTCTTTGGCTAACAAAACCCCACAGAACTCGAAAGTCATAACAAAACGCTACGCACTCTCCCAATTCCGCACCCCCTACATTCCAGATCAAGATCGCCAAGAGCTCCCCAACAGCGTGATCCTCGACTTCATCGACGGCAGTACACTCCAATGCGCCTGCGAGCACCCCCAGGGCCAAGCTGGACTTCTCCAGGCGCTTCGACAGGCACACGCAACATGGTCGCAATAATACACTTCTATATACCCAGTCTACTGTTCTCCTTTACTACTTGTGCTGGATGTAAAACACACTTCAGTCAGCCCGTTCAAGCATTTTCCTTTCTCAGCAGCAAGACAAGAAGCGCACGATTACACGTATTTTATTAGCAGGTGTCCTCAGAGAATTAGGGGGCCCTTTTTATGATAAGGGGTAGACGCATATCGTTATGATATGATAGGATATGCAAAAGCAATTCGTCGGAAGATGTCCGAGAAATGGAATTTATGTACACCAGGTTTACAAGATGATCTGAGTTTTCTAAATAGCAGCGTCGTCTGCTTCCGAAGCTTGTCCTCATGCAAGAGTTCTCTCGTCCCCGGAGCCCCCAATATCCAAGGGACCGCTCTTCTCCAGAATCCGCTAGCCATCTAGACTGCGAGCGGAACTGAGACAATATATTCAAATCGCCACTTTCTTTTGTGCTTGTGTAGCTACGATACTAGCATGCTATCACTCGTCTGTTGTAGACCAAGATCAGTACAATGGATGGGAAAGGCACCAAATTCTCCCACTCCTTTCGCGATATATAATTCGTGTTCTTAAACTTCGTACTATTTGTAGATCCATTCGTACTATCTATAACGTGCAAGCCAGGCTGCTGGCTGCACAAAATATTGGGTATATATCTCAACGCATCATCTCCACGCTATGCTCCCTTTCCTCCCACTTTTACTCTCCAATCAAACCTCCCAACTCACACCACCCCAGCAGCATGCTCATCCGGCAACCAAAACACCACCTCCCTATCCGCCGTCGCACACATATTAAACCTCGGATTCCACTCCACAAGCCCCACTCTCCCCTTACAAGGCAACGTACACATTGCCCTCAACTGCCCCGTCTCCACCTCCACCTGCCCCTGCGTATCCCACACGACCGCATCCCTCTCCCCCCCACTGCCACCAATCACATATCGCCCATCAGCGCTGAAGCATACATCTCCCTGCCCTAATTGACCGGGTGCTCCTGGCGCGGCGCGGAGGTTTGAGAGGCTGGTGGGCGAGGTGGTGGTGCGTGGGAGGCGGGCGCGGAGGGAGCCGTCGAAAGCGTCGAGGAGGAGGTGGCCTTGGGGGTGGGAGGACGCGAGGAGGAGCGATTTGCCGTCGTTGGAGAAAGAGATGCGTGTCCAGTCTGGTTTTTGGGAGGCGATTTCTTGGGGGGTCATGGAGGGGCGCATGTCGAAGGTTGCGAAGGGGGCTTTGTCGTAGTTTCGCAGGTCGTAGAGGAGGATGCTGTGCGTGGAGGCGGAGGCGATGGCTATTACTGTTGCTGAGGGGTCGTAGGCGGCTAGGTAGGGGGTTGCGAGGTTGAGACGCGCTTGGGGGGATGGGGAGGAGAGGTTCCAGATTCGGACTGTGGAGTCAAGAGAGCAGGAGAGGAAGGTGTCGGCTGCGGGACAGAGGGCGAGGGTTGTGACGGGCGCGGTGTGCCCTTTGAAGTAGCGGAGGAAGGCGTTGTCGTGGGTTGAGAGGTAGCGGATGCAATCGTCTTCTTTTGTGGAGGCGTAGATTATGGAGGTTGCGTGGTGGGTGAAGCGCGCTAGGTGGGCGCCATATTTTTGGGAGAGGAGGGTCTTGAGGTGTTTGCCTTCCTTGGCGTTATAGAGTTGGATGGAGTCGTCCGAGCAGGCGGCGAGGAGGAATTCGCCGTGGTCGTCAAAGTCGAGGGATGTTACGCTGGCTTCGGATTTGGAGAGTTTGAATTGCTGAGGACGTTAGCTCTTTGGGTCGCGAGGGGAGAGTGTAGGTTGGACCTACTTTGGTGGGTCTGAATGTCCCAATAACCTCTGAGGTCTTTTGGGTACCTGGTGGTCCTCCTGGCGGTGGAGGGGGGACGACAAGAGGTCCTGCCATTGCGGACGTCCTCTGGATCACCGCAACTAGATGAGATCTGTAACAGAATTCCTGTTGTCGATGGAGGTTACCCCATTATCACAATCAAAGGATGCCTTTCTATAGATGTACTGGAAGCCAGAGCCTATGGCCCGGGGACAATGAAGTGAGATGGGCTTCACAGGTACACGACGTGACTTTGCCCTAGCCCTAAAATACAGACGTTCGCTTGCTTTGGATGAGCACTGGGGATGTACAATCCGACTTGTTAGACACAATTGAGTAGGGTCCATAAAGCTCTTGAGCGAAGTAGAATAAAATCTGCTTCGTAATCGAAGCTCTATGAATTAACTCAAGCACTCATTGTGGCAATACAAATTGTCACCCACACCTACAATATGTATCGCCAGTAGCATTGAGCAGCCTAGAAGATCGGAATACAGAATTCCATATTCCCCTCCAGCTCTTATCCCTCCTACCAGTGCAATTTCTTTGAAGAAGTCTCCTTTCAGCTAGCTTGGGTTTGGAGGTAATGTCCTACTCGATAGCGTCCTGCTGACAGATAGGGCATTCTCTCGCAGTATACTGACCATGGTGTCCCAGCCTTTCGTGATTTTTCTTGTCGTGTGAAGGCATCAAAAAGAAAGGCCGAGGATCACGGATCCATTCACCAATCTTCCTTAGGCCGCAGTAGTCGTTTTCCCGTCTCGCACGCTTGGAATTATAGCTGTCATCGATCCACAAAGGTGTGCCACGAACGCCTTCCGTACTACCTATCTCGCAGCACGAGTTGAAATCGATGATAAAAACGTTGTCGTTCTTGTCGAGCATGATGTTCGCAGGCTTCACGTCGTTGTGGGCCAGGCGGAGGCTGTGAAGATGTGCGAGGCCTTTCCCGATTTGGCGGAGGCAAGCCTGAATGTTGAAGGGGCGGGTGTCGTGATACATGCGATCGGAAAGAGTCTGGTGGTAGGCGGCGAAACAAAGGCCAGTGATTAAACCGTGCTCAGCCATGCATCCTCTATATTCTGCAACGTTGGGGTGTGGATGTTTCTTGAGTATCTCGCAGACCTTGATCTCTTGCAGCAAATACTGGCTCCTGTGCTCCGACAATTGAACTACCTTCTTGTGACAACCGTTTGGTGTAGGAGAAGGCGCTAGAGTAAACTCTTCTTGATATTCAGGCCACATATCGCCGTAAGGAATTGGCTGTGCGCTGATCTTAAGCTGAGAAATGTCAATGTCATGGATGGAGTCCCACATCCGCCGAGAGGCGCGGGCGATATAAAAATCACTTTTGTCATCGTAGAGTATCACTTTGGTACAGCGAAATATGCGGTAAGGCACGTTGGAACCTTGCACCCAGTTGTATCGTTCGTATTGGAGGATTGGTTTCATGCTGCTTGGCGAGGATATGCTTCCGGTTTGCGTTATCCGAAGTGGATCATTGTACGACTCTGAGAACTCTGGGTGCAGTGCGCATTGGCTCTGGCTGCGTCGAGCAGACGTAGTGCAGAATAGCGATAGTGGGTGCGCCGGTAATTGCTTTATATTTGGCCTTCCTAGAGATTTATGATGATAAGAATGGTAACAATGGTCTTAGAATGTATTGGAGTCGTGGAAGTAATAAGTCTTTAGGATGTTCCAGACCTGCAGGATCAGGCAGTGCTTTCTTTATCCGAAAATGGAAAGAGGGAGGCAGCCCTCGCTGTATCTCACATTCTGTATCCCTCCACTCAACCGGCGAGCTGGGCGCGCGAAGGAAAGAGCAATGGTGACGGCATTTGGAAGGCGATCTGGTACATGCTTTCCAGCATAATTGATTTGCTAGAGCTTTTGATCAACACATGACGAGGCAGGCTTATGACGGTTGCTCAATCAAAGGATGGTAATTGTATAACTGTCTTAGCCATGGTTTTTCTCATACTGAAGCCAAGATTCCTGTTCAGCCCCTCGAATGGTGGTCTCACTGTCGTCATAATTCAATTGAAGCAGACTACAGCGCCGAAATTGACCTCTTTGTAGCCCTGTCGGTTGAAGTACAAGCCCGTCAAGGCCTCTCAGGGCATCATTCCTTTGTTGTATCATCGACAAGTGATACTCGTGGCCGTCAGTAGATTCATCCGACTCGCAGAGCTCGTCTACAGCATCCTCATACACTGCTCCATCTTGCACTGACCCAGCATTCGTTACGTCCATCCGAGGCAGCAATCTTTTATCCTTGTCCTTACTCCGGTGGAAATGAGCAGTACACAGACTGCCACCACCTCGTATGTAGCCGCCAGTAACCTGACCGGTAGTGTCTTGAGTTGGAGTCTCGATATTCATATCAATGATCACTGCTACTATATCCTGGTCATGAGTGCGGCCTGGGCTCAGTGCGCGGCTCGGAGGTGCATCGATCGACGCCCAGGACCAGGATGGAGCACGGTACTCGTTCGGCCGCCTGCCTGGGGCTTCGTAGGTCCATAGAAGCTGAGAAAATAGGTAGCGCTGCCAATGGCCTGCAAGGTATGTATCTTGTAGGATTGCGCGCATGTACTTTGCCATGCCAGACAATGCGATAAGTTCATCCTTTCCATATGTCAACGATGCTTCCGAATATGCTGCAATGATGTTGTCCCTAAGAGAGTATGCATCGAACCGGCTTGTGTTTATATACAGTTGCCCATAGTTGCAACATAATCTTGTGCGATCCACAGCAGGGTCCAGTCCCTTGAAACGCCCGGCAGCGTTCTCATATGGGAGGCCTTGAGGATGTGGCTCGCAAGCTCCAAGATCTAGGCACTCCCAATGGGTTTGCCCGGCGCCAAAGTGAATGACCTGTGGAGCGTGGGGCTTTCAAGAAGATTTAAGTAAGAGGAGAGGTTCTTGCAAAACCCACGCACGTAGAATCAGAGGGGCTCTCTGGAGCTCGAAAGACCAGTATTCGTCCGACCGGATTTCGTATAACCCCTTTCTCTAATCTCTCCTTTTGGGCTTTGCCCTGAATTTCTCCAGTGAGCTATCGGGCCATTGAACTTGGACAAACGATCGCTCAACAAAATGGACATTGCCGTCGTAAGAAAGCCCTACATTGCCATCAGTGGCACCGGTAGCGGCAATATTGCAGTAGGCTCCTCGATAGATATCCGCCATGGCAAGTGTTTCTTTGTCCCAGTCAGAGGGCGAGTCCAGCAGTATACACAATGGAACAATCCAGAGATATCGTACCCCAAGTCGGCGCGCAATCCTCACGGCATCTCTGAACGTTTGAGGTAACAATGTTATGTCGAAACCGGCTCTTAACCGATCATTAGTCGCCGTGGTAAGCTTGAGGTACTGACCTGAGCCCCAGCAGTGACTAAGGGTTACATACCGCTCTCCCAATAGAAGCCTGTTTGAGATGGTTAGATGAAGCTGATCAGTCGTGCTTCCAATCTCGATCAGTCGAGCTGGCAACCTGACCACAGTCGACGATTGGCTCTCGTTGCATCGTTTGTGTCCCTGGATGCAGTGTGCCAGCCAACGTTCGACGAGCGTGCAAGTAGCCGTGGAGTCAGTGGTGAGACTAAAGCAATTGCGACTCGGTTCGAGACTGCCATCATCCTCCGAGACTGGTTGATAACAAAAGCGGGATATTACCGCCTAGTTTGAATCTGAATACCAGACTTGTGAGTCAAATCTACTTTCAGTGCTACCAAACCTGGCTTGCCACGAGACTGGTCAAGCAGCCTATAGTCGCTCTTGTAATTGTCTGCGTCAGTCGATGTAACATTCTCATCATTACTAAGGCAACTTAGCCAAATGAATCCACACAAGTAGCAATTTTCTCACATAGCTGAATCTCTGTGCAAAGCCACAGTGTGCTCGTAAGGATATTGGCTAAATTCCAAAGGCCCATGTAAAATGCTCTTGCAAGTCGAGCACAGCATTTTGAAGGATGACACTTCTTCAACCATACCATGGAGAACTATAATTGGAAAACAATCATCGTCATCTTGGTTACAGGATGAAGACTGCGATCAGGTGGGATCACGCAGACCATTACCCGCGCTGTCAGCAGCTATCTCCACAGCTCTTCTCGTGCCCAACCAACGCTGATGGAAAGTAAGAATGTGAAAACGTTGAGACATGCGGCGGTACCGATGACTAGTTCTACGCTAAGGGTCCTCGGATGATTGACCGGGCCTTGCCGATTGGACCAGAATTTTATGCGAAGGATGCCGACTTCATGCACCATTATCGGCACTCTCTAGAGCTGACAGCAATTCGTTTTCCAGCTTAGAAATCGTATGAATGATATTTTGGGATTCGCAATAACAGTCAGAATGTTCCCCACGTTTGAAGTATCATAATACTCCAACCAGCTCTTAGATAGAGTCCGCGCCCCAGATCAATGTCTACTACCCTTGGGTGAGGCTCTCAGTGGAAGAACAAGGAGGCATTGGTTGCTGATAGCCTTCAGGGCATTCCTCGCTGGGGGTATTGCTGCCTGTGGCGCTGTCACAGTCACACATCCCTTCGAAACCGTCAAGATCCGGTAGATTAGACTATCGCACCGCAAAGGCCGGAGGGCGCTGATGTGAAGCTCGAATAGACTACAATTGCAAGGAGAACTGCAATCGAAAGCGGACACACCGCGACTCTACAAAGGAGCCTTCCACGGTGTTAGCGTCATCGTGAAGAATGAAGGTCCGAAGGGGTTGTTCCGAGGAATTGGGGCAGCGGTATGCTTTGCGCAACACTTGGATACATTGGCACGAAGACTGAATAGAGTTACAGTACATATACCAAATGATCCTCAATGGCTGCCGGCTAGGATTTTATGAGCCCCTGCGGAAAGGGATGACAACAGCCATTTTCAGGGACGCCAACGTCCAATCACTCGGTATCAACATCTTCTCGGGCGCAGCATCTGGTATCCTCGGCGCTGCAGCAGGATCGCCCTTCTTCCTAGTCAAGACACGCTTACAGTCATACTCTCCCTTCCTGCCGGTCGGCACTCAGCATGGGTATACTAATGCACTGGACGGTATGCGAAAGATCAATCACAATGAGGGTGTACAAGGTCTATATCGAGGTGTTGGTGCGGCGATGGTGCGGACAGGATTTGGGAGTAGTGTGCAGCTGCCGACATATTTCTTCGCGAAGCGGAGGCTCGTGCGACACCTGGGGATGGAGGAAGGACCAGCGCTGCATTTGGCAAGCAGCACGGCCAGTGGTTTCGTTGTGTGTTGTGTGATGCATCCACCAGGTAATCCAATCCCTGATAATATTGATTACCGATGCTGATAGAGCGTTGTAAAGACACCATTATGTCGCGAATGTATAACCAAACTGGAACTTTGTATAGTGGCATCTTCGACTGCTTCCTGAAGACAATCAAGACGGAAGGCATTCTAGCCATATATAAAGGTTATTTCGCGCACTTAGCAAGGATCCTCCCGCACACGATCTTAACACTAAGTTTGGCGGAGCAGACCAACAAGCTCATGCGGAAGTTCGAAGACAGGGTGCTTCCAGGTAGCATAAAAGAGAAGATATAGACTTGTATTAACATAGACTCGAACCATTCTTGCATCAGCGTAGGGGAAGAGTTACTCGCATAAGACTGGCGTTCGAAAGCATCGTATGCAATGAGAAAATGTTTAAAATCAAACTGGAGCGAAAGACTCCGATTCGAACCCGCGGTTAATTGTCAACACAACATTCACTATCGATAAGCAATTCCTCCGCCTACCACTGCGCCGTTACACCAATCCACACCAGAATGTTTCTCTGCATCAGGATTCCAAAAGGGCAAAAGAAACCCAACCCGGGTGGGTGGTAAAGAAAACCCAACTGGGGTTTATCTTTCTACTGGGGGCTGACTGTGGAGTGTGCTTGGGCTGGGCTTGACTCTGTGCTGGGGGAGGGGTTGCGACCTGTGGGTGGCGCTCAAGACTTGGAGACTTCTTCAGCGCTGCACGGAGAATGTTAGTGGGAAAGAGGCGCTTAATTCATTATTTGAAGCAAATGTTTCAACATTAGATTAGAAAGGGCCTGAGATGGGCTTCTCTCGCACAACATAATGCTTCGCTACTTCTACATATCTTCTGCCTATGTCATTAGCCTATTTTATGCCATCCACTTTTATGTAGTATCTTCTCGTTGACACCAAGGCTGCGTGTTGTGAGATTTTCCTGAAACATACTAGCTTCAGGGCTCGAATAATGACGTGCATAATCTCGGGCACAGTGTGTAACGTGACAAAAACAATCGACGCGCCAAAAACTTTAGATATATTGACCCGCGTACTTCTTTGTCCTTGTGCAGCACTCAACATTCTCATCACTCACAACAATTATTTGTATACCTCCCACTCACCACAATCGCCTTCATTACTAACATCATACACTATGGCAACACAGATCACGCCTTCAAAGCAGGTATGACTCCGTCGCCACGCCCCTCTTCGTTGTTACACAATATTGACTCGACCGATGCAGGCGTCTTCAGCCATTGAGAACCTCAAGATGGGTGACTCGCCGGCAAAGAAGCTCGACTTCGAGATCTTGGGCAAGGAGAACATCCCAGCCCACATCCCTGCTCCCATTGCCGAAGACATCACCAGCAAAAAGTCCATCCTCGAAGGCTTCGACGACAAGAAGAAAGACGCACCACTCGTTGCTCCCACCATTAAGCCTGAAGAAGCATTTGAGCCTCTACTACAAGAAAACCCTCACCGCTTTGTGCTGTTCCCTATCAAATACCACGAGGTACGTGTCGACACACGCCACACGCGTAAAGTGCTTCGCATTCAAATCAGCTAATGTCCTTGTCCTCTGCAGATCTGGCAAATGTACAAGAAAGCGGAAGCCTCGTTCTGGACCGCCGAAGAAATCGATCTCTCCAAAGATCTACACGATTGGAACAACCAACTGAACGATGACGAGCGCTATTTCATCTCCCACGTCCTGGCATTTTTCGCTGCCTCAGACGGCATTGTCAATGAGAATCTATTAGAACGTTTCAGCGGTGAAGTGCAAATACCGGAAGCACGCTGCTTCTATGGTTTCCAGATCATGATGGAGAACATCCACTCCGAGACATACTCCCTCCTCATCGACACGTACATCAAGGAGCAGAAACAACGCAAATACCTCTTTGACGCCATTGACACCAGTGAGCTGCGCTCTGTCTGAGCTGTCACACGAGTCAATCAAGCTTACGCGTCACAGTCCCCTGCATCCGCAAGAAAGCCGACTGGGCTCTCAAGTGGATTTCGGACAAGAATTCCACTTTTGCACAACGTCTGGTCGCCTTCGCTGCCGTCGAAGGTATCTTCTTCAGCGGGTCCTTCGCCTCCATCTTCTGGCTCAAAAAGCGCGGCCTCATGCCCGGCCTCACATTCTCGAACGAGCTCATCTCACGCGACGAGGGCATGCACACCGATTTTGCCTGCCTCCTCTTCTCTCATCTGAACAACCGCCCAAGCAAGCAAGCTGTCCAAGACGTCATCACCGAGGCCGTTACCATCGAGCAAGAGTTTCTGACTGAGGCACTCCCGTGCGCGTTGCTGGGCATGAACGCGGATTTGATGAAGCAATACATTGAGTTCGTCGCTGATCGTCTACTCCTCGCTCTCGGCAATACCAAATACTACAAAGTTGCCAATCCATTCGACTTCATGGAATCGATCTCACTCGCTGGTAAGACGAACTTCTTCGAGAAGCGCGTAGGTGACTACCAGAAGGCTGGTGTCATGGCTAGCACTAATAAGAAGGAAGAAGGCGAAGAAATCAAGAACAACGGCAATGGAGGCGACTTCAACTTTGATGAGGATTTCTAGACGCAAAGTTGCTAATGGTGAATGCTGTGGACGACTGTACATTACCCTTTTCCTTAATCTAGTGCAAATAAGGTATAGGAGGCTATTTGATAGATGCATGCATTAGATTGCTGGCGTTGGGAAAAAAGGCGTAGATTGGAAAGTGGAAAAGGGCATAGCATAGGATATTCTCTGAATAGAAGGCATCTTCAGGATTTGTTCTTTACTGTTGGCGACAAGTCTGCTCTGGTACACGTGCTAACATCTAAATACAAATTGAGCCTCTCCTTCTGCAGAACAAATCCACATTTCCCTCTTTACGACTCTACATCCACATACGGCACTTCCTGGATGCATCACCCGCTACAACTCTTATTGGCCTAATACAAGCGACTGGAGTCGCGGAACGGAAGTTGATTTACTGGACAATGCGAGGTTCGTAGGCGCATGCCGTTGGATGGAGAAATAAATGTGCACTCATGAACTCCTTGTTCGTCTCTTCACCACCGCATGAGACTCTGCGATCTTGGAAGAAAAAATATCTTTCTGCATGCTCAGCTTGCCTCAAGATTTCAAATGCATTATACCACCCCAATCCTCCTAACCACCCTCCTCACCACGGCTCTCACCGTATGGCCCCTCACCTCCCCGTTCACCAACCTTCAACGCCTCGAACCCCTCGCTCCCGGCACCCTCCCCAACCTCCTAAACACAACCAGCGACCACTGCTACAAAGCCCCCTCAGGCATAACCCAAGGCGAACCCACCAAAGCCGACTGCCGCGCCATCGTCACCGATATACTGTACTTCCCGACCCGCACGATTCTTATCCCTCCCCTTCCTTCTCCTCCCCACGATCACAATCCCCTAGCTCAGAACCCGGCATGATACTCCCTCACACTTGGTCCGGCGATCCCTTCAGAATAACCAAAGCCTGGACGTTGGGGACATGCTACGTCGACTTCCAACCCTTTACAGTCAGGAGTGAGGATACCTTTACGCTGGTGGATGTGGCGACTGCGGCTGCTTTGGTTGTGGCGGAGTGTGTGGAGGAGAGGGGTGGGAGGATTGGTGGGTCTTTTCTTAGCTACCTGAGATGTTTTTGGGGAGCTCTGTGCTCAAGATATGTGTTTAATGGTGACAGAAGAGCGTAACTGCTGACTGAAGATCGATCTTAGGTGGGACAAGAAAGGTAGGGCCGAGGGGGGTGTTTAGGGTTGATGTCCAGTATTGCGAGGGTGAATAGGGTGAAGGGGGCAAAGTGTGGTGGGCGGGTGGTGGAGGGTAGGCCCTTGGGTGTTTGGCTGCTTGTTTTTGGGGAACTTGGCCCGTATTTGGTTTGAGTAGATAAGATCGGACGGTCCAAAGTTATGGTATTGACTCCAAGGTCGGAATCATGCGGTACCGCTGAGCCAGACGAAGGACTAGTCTTGAATTTGATCAGACTTCCTGGAAATCAATCGGTGGTAGAGGCCAATGCTTCTTTGCGATGAACTCGATCTGGGCTTGAGAAGGGTTCTCGTCAAATTCATGGCGCGAATGGGTTTCGTCGGAAGATATTTTGGACTTATAACAGTAGGCGAATTCTTGGCCGTCGCAGCAAGCGTATACCGCACCCCATAAAGTCTATGTTCATTAGCCGAGAGAGGAAGCCAGAGCTTGGGCGAGGACACGCTCACATGACTGCACCCTTCGCACCAACGATCATCCAGGCGAGTATTCGCGATGTTCTCGATGTCCTCGATGTCCTCGAGATCCTCGCAATCCTCGCCATTGTCCCACCACGCAAGCTCTTGGCAGCCCAATGCAAGGCCATCCAGCCATCCCAATCAATCCCATTGGGATAGAATTTGTATTTTCCAAGAAGCCCATGGACTGCTATGTTGGATCCTTTCGACGCCGCATGGTGGAGGCAGTTTCGTCCCTGCTCATCCAGAGCCAGAAGGTCGGCTCCGTGCCCCAACCAACTTTCCATTATTTGAACGTGTGCTTCCGCAGACGCGAAACGAAGTACGGTCCTACCGTTACTATCTTGATGCTACGGGTCAGTCTTTCTATCTAGTGAAACTTGACTCATCTTATGTTGATCGCCAGCTTCTGTAGCTGTCACTTCGCCGAGTCGACGTTGGTGTTGGGTGTCAGTATCACTGTGGACGGCAGTCTTAGCCTCATGCTTGAGCAGAAGAAGTACCATGCCCTCTGAACCTGATCGTACGGCTACTGTAAGGGCTGTCTCGCCCCGGTCGGTTTGCACATGGACCTCAGCCCGACACTCAAGTAATAGTCGTGCTGTATCCTCATCGGCAGATCTGGCAGCGTGTATGAGTGCCGTAGCTCAACGTCAGCGCCTTAGCTAGTCAATAGTCGCACTGCATCATGACCGTGATTAGAAACAGCTTCTATTAGTGCTATCTCATTCCACTTGCCTCTAGTAGTACATCGACCCCGGGGTCAAGAAGCGATCGAATGACGTCTGCCCTCCCCCAAAGGGATGCCGTTCCCAGCAGCTTCTCGCCCGATGGCTTGAAAAAAGCTCCTGCTTGGAGCAGCGATTGTATTACTTGCTCGTGACCCGCCCATATTGCGGCACATGTTGCAGTGCCCCAACTGTCCTGGTTGTCTTTATGAGCACCATCAGCATTAACGTCAAAACCTTCGGCGATGAGCGACTTCAGTAGCTCGCTCAAGCCGGGTATTGATGCATAGTATAGTGGTGTTTCGACCCTCAGACGAGGATAGTCATCATGTAGGAGACACCGCTGTGAGGGGTAATCGGGACAATAAAGGCGAAACCAATTGGTCATCGCATCTTTGTTCTCTGTAAGAAGCTCTTTGCTTAGTGCAGCAATCCTGCGAGTACCTTCTCCAGCAAAGCCCACGTGTTTAAACCAATTGCTTGGTGCATATGGAGCCAGTGTGTAGTCCCTAAATGGTCTCAGGCTCGATGAGTCGGTCCTGTCATTTTCCAGGAGATATGGCAGGCACTCGTCGGCAATCGCGCCGTTCGCATCGACTCCTTCAAGGCTGTATAGTCTGGCTCTCCCACTCTGTATCCTCTTCGAAACTAGATACTCCTTCACGGAGAAACGTGCAAGTCTCACATGTGGATTACTGTCCCACGCGGCGTCATCGAGTCCAACTTGAGCCGAGATTCTCGATTCAGGAGTATCCATTCCAGTGAATTCCCTGTACGTTGGTCCTCTTTCCACGAGCCATGTCATTAAGGGAGTGTCAATCTGAATAGTTTCGGTAATTGATACCAGACTCGAACATGGCTGTAACAGATCGTGCATGTCCGGACACCGTCTCCGAGGATTAAAACGGGGTTGCTGCCCGAGATCAATAGTAACGGTGTCTACCAACTCATCGAGATACAGTGATCTGGGAGAAGACGTCAGACACTGGAGCATCTTATACACGGATTGGATGTTGTCCTCATCACTGTTGTAGAGGATCCGCACATACGTCCCGTCCAGAGTCTTTGGCAACGACGTCAATGCTTTCCGAATACTGGGAGCGTTGAGACAATGAACAAACCCATCCAGCTGGCATGCTACCAACCGAAACCCAGTACGAGGTGAGAGAGATTTCCTTCGCCCCACTGGTTTGCAGTGCGGGGGCTGATTTCAGATGCCATCCGCTTTGCTCATAAGAGTAGTCTCAATCTCAGTCCGTATTACAGGCTCTTTCTGCCATCTCTTAAGACTTCCATCAGACTGAAGCCGATCAGTGATGTAGGCACTGATATCAGCATTGACGTGCTCATTCCAGAGGCAGATCCTTTCCCGCTCACTGGTCAACTGTTGCATTATTTCCTCGATGGTTTTCTCTTTTCGACTGGTAGTCAATACGCGTGCGCAAACTTCCTCCAATCCATGTATTTCCTCAACACCGTTCAAAAGTTCCATGGCGTCACTCCATTCATCAAGAGCATCCAAGACAATAAATGTCTCCTCGAAGGTGCTCATCATTCGTCGTAGTGTTGCTACAAGTGCTCGATAGGTCGGTTGCCGCTCCCCAGCCATGCATGACGAGTAGAGAGATTCCAAGTAGTTGGGCTCGTTGCCGCGATGTATTAAAAGGCGAATGATGCGTGAACGAGTCAATTTTCATGGCGCTGCTTCCCAGCATCATTGAAGTCGAAGAAGAAGTACAGTACAGCGGAGTTCTTCCTGGTGTGAGGATAGCAGAGAACATTTTCCAGCACAGTAGAGCTTAATATCGTCTTACCTCTGATCAATCCAAATTTAGCATTTCGGAATTGAATCATACAGCTCATCGCACCCTTTAATGAGATGGGATATCCCTCGGAAAGGGACGTACCGCAGCCAAGAATCCCGTAAAGCCCGAGGAATGGCTTTGGCCCTGTCTTCCATATCTCAAAAGCCTCACTAGCAGTAAACCAAGCACCAATCTCAGGATGTCGGTCTCCTTGTGCTTTGTTGTAATTCAGTGAAGGATCCGGCGCCCGAAGCGATCAACGAGACTTTTCATCAGCAACATTCAATTGTACTTGAACTAAGTTCTCGCTTATCCGATCAAGTCTAAGTTGTATAGCCTCTATATCATGTTTGGTGGCCTTCGATAAAGCGATGTGATCGTTCTGCCGCGCAAGATTGAAGAGCACCTTTTTCAACGAACGGCCATGTAAGGACTTTGCCAATTTCTTTCCACCCCTCACCAGGCGCCAGCTTGGAAGCTAGAGTGTCTAATGATAACTTGAATTGGGCGAGCGGGGGCTCAACGCTTTTAGCGTTAAATCCCACTGGTCACAACATTCGAATTCGTCTGCTCGCTCTTGTGGAATGAAAAGGATGCCGTTCACACTAGCTGGCTCTACTAGAAGCTTGTTCCGATCCTTCGGGCTCCTTTGACAGTGTTGAGATTCTGAATGATTATTCCCATTAGTTGCAGTACAGCAACCATGCTTACTGAAAGGCTGAGAGGATCCAAGAAGACCGATGAATTTGCAACAGAGGGGAGTGGTAGTTCATTGACTTAATAAGATTTTCCCAATCGAAGGGTTTTTCAGGTCTGAACCGACAAAGTTTGAAAAGGAGGGGGCCGACGCCGAAGGAACCACTGCCATCTAGTAGCTGGCCAACAGACATCGAAGTGGTCAGCGTCATAGTCACATTACGTAGGGAATGACTGGCTAGAAGGTGGCATATCAGAACAACCTGCATTGATCAATTCTCTGGCTGCAGATTGACTGGGCCCAGTCTCCATCCGTGGACTTCTTTTGCAGCTTACTTCTAGGAAGATTTGTGCCATCTGGGTCCAATAATCTCACAGACATTAATTCTTGGTAGACGTATCTAAGTGACACTGGCATGTTGGAGTTGTTTCAGGGAGGGATCCCATTCCCTAGGGTTAATTGTGTGTGACGAGAGTGCCATTGTTCATGAAACTTGTCAAGGGAAAGGCTCCACAGCTAGGAATAGAGAGGACAGAGATTTTATGAGCTTCCATTGAAAGGCTGATTCACAAAATATCGCACGAATTGGCGGCGAAAGGTGAAGCGTTTGGTGCAGAACAGCGGTTCGTTGAATCCCCAAATTCACCGCGCAACGATTTCGTCCATGAGTAGTATATACGGATGGCAAGTGAACAGATATAGAGAGTACTTATAGCTCTGAGTTCTTTGCTCAACTTTCATCATCGTAGGCACACTCTCTTTCAGCAGCGCAGGATGGATAAGGAATTAAGATCAAGGCGCCCGCGTCGATTTGGGAGCCTCTGTTGGAGATAGGTGTATTGTCCTGCGAAGAAGGTCTTTAGTGCAATGGCTTAGGCTCTGGACTTCCTGTTTTCCTTCGTAGACTAAATCTTCTGTGCGAGCCGAGATTGAGAATCATGTCGACCACACGTAGAGTACACAAGCACACTGCCTGATCCGGGACTCAGCTCACCTATCCCAACGCCAGTGTTAGTCTTTAATAATTCTTCGGACGATTGAGTAGACATAAGGTCGACGTGATCGTAGTGAATCTCAGATACCTTGAAGGGTAGGGCTGAAAGTGACGTAAAATACGGTAATTTTGGCTCTCAACCTTTCCTTACATTGAACTGCGTAGCAACCTCCACACCCAGGACCCAGTCCCACTGGCATATAAGTAAAGCGGTCGCAACATGCCTGGCGACGATCTCAAAATCTATGCCACCTCAGATACCGATTTCTATACCCTGCTCGGCGTCACCTTCGAAACCTCCCAAAAGGACATCGACCGAGCATGGCGAAAAACAGCCCTCAAATACCATCCCGATAAAGTGGGAAACGACCCCGTAGCCAAAGAGAAGTTCCACCTCGCACAAATAGGCTACGACCTCCTATCCGACCCCGCAAGCAAAGCGCTCTACGATAATGCGAGGACTGCGAAGCTACAGAGGAAGAGGCAGAATGAGGCATTTGAGGGGAGGCGGAGGCAGATGAAAGATGATTTGGAAGCGAGAGAACGAGGTGTGAAGAGGCCGAGAGAGGAAGAGACCGGTGATGAGGAAAAGTTAGAGAGGGAAATTCGAAGGTTGGCGGAGGATGGGAAGAGGAGGAGGAAGGAGAGGGAGGATGCACTGAGGAATGATATACAGAGGGAAGCCGAGGGCGGTGCGAGTGCGGCCCACACGCCTGGATCGAGTACACCAAACGGGGCTGGAGCTGCGCCGTCTCCGACAGGGGTATCAGAGATCGATCGGACAGTCAAAGTACGCTGGTCAGTTGGAGGTACTGGAGGCTCTGTAACAGCGGACCAGGTCAAGACGCTCTTCTCGAGATTTGGTCCGATCGAGAGCGCGGACCTACTAAACCCCAAGATGCTTCGTCTGGGCGAGAAGAAAAAGAAACAGCTTGCAGTGGTCTGCATGATACAGTACAAGTCAGTTGTAGGCGCTCACGCTGCTGTTGAAGACTTTCCGAAGCATGATAGTCCAGAGTGGAACGCATTCGACTCGGTATTCTGGGCTGCGAACAAAGAGCCCGAATTTATCAACGCACACCAGGAAAGTAGGGCTAGCACGATTTCTCCACCTTCGACGCCTACTCCAAGTGGTCGGAGCAGAACTACCTTCGCCTTTTCCGGTCTTGAAAGCCAGCCTTCCACACCTGCGGGAGCCTCGCCAGTGTTTGGCGAGGGCCTCAAGAAGAAGCCCTCGTTTGCATCCTTTTCACCCGCAGCCTTCAATACGCCGAAGGCTTCGCCATTTGGCAGTAAGCTTGGGGTCAACAGCCCAAGTCTAGAGGAGATGACTATGATACGGCTGAAGAATGCAGAGAAGAAACGTTTGGCAGCTGATATAGAAAGGCAGGATAGGGAGGCAGATGCTGCTGAAGCAGAAATGGCACATGAGGGATGAGGCATGATCTAAGAAGGCATCTTTTGCCCTTTACGTTGGCGTTTAGGCCTTGGAAAGATACCCAGCTCGCACTAGCTAGAGCATGAAACCGTCATATTGGACCAAGAAACATTTTATCTACCAAGAAATTCATTGTTGCTGGCGTATGGACTACCTTCTTTGCAATTTCTGAGCCTCAGCTCTTTCCTTATGCCAATCAGGCACAAATGCCTTTATCCTCACCTCACCTCCTTCTCTTCCCTCTTCCGGCTCCCACGCCACCTTGAACTCATGCTCTGGGCTCCACTGACTACCCTCCCCAGTCAGAACCGTGTCTGTCAAAACCTCCAATCGACACAGCGCCAATCCAATGTTACCCACTCCACCCAGCCATCTACCTGCACTTCTCCCTTTCTTATCCACTCTGCTGATATTCGCCCCCTTTGGCGGTAGGATGAGCATCGAACGTCGATCGTACGAAAGACCATCTGGTGATCTCACGTCTTCTCCAGGGTCGTATATCTGCACAGGCAATATCCTCTTTCTCACAACGCCTGTATGATGTGTCCTAATCGTCAACTCCTGTCCCACATAGCACCCCTTTCTAAAATCAATCCCACCCATATAATCGAGATTACTCTCCTGCGGCAGTGCCGCCTCTTTGAGTATCTCCCCTTGTCCCTCAGCCACACCCATCGTCATCCTTCTCACATCATAGCTCTCAGCCGCAACTTCTTGGTCGAAATCTGAGATCTGCTCGCTTTCTGGAAGTACCACTCTATACCCCATATCCGGCGCTCGTTTGTCTAGACATCCTATTCCACTAATCACCTTGTGATTCTGCGCGTTGCTGCCCCATGCTGACCAGACACTCCATTCGCCCGTCTCTAGAACCCTGATTCCCACTTTCGCACGAAGCTTGTACCGCTTGAGATGTTTCGCTAAGGCATCGACCTCATTCGCGTCGACTTCAATGAGTAGTCCCGGATCCTCTTTGTCGTTATCCCTAAGCATAGACTCTCTGTAGGCTTCGGAGTGCGCAGCCGGGTAAATAAATACATCGTGCAGGACTCGGCCTGAGGCATTGAGGAAGGCGGAATAGAAGCCATTTGTGAGATGTGAAGCTGGTATGTTCCGAGTGGTCAAGCCTTGGAGGAAATGGCTTGCATCGTGGCCATGGAGGGAAATAAGACGGCGAGTTGAAAGGCGGGCGTACGCGGAGGGAGGGGGGATTGGTGGATTGGTGGAGGTTGATAGGTGGCGGCGGCAGGATGGGCAGTAGGCTTGAAGGCGGCGAGCAGCCTTTCTCGAAAGAAAGGGAGTTCTGAAGGGTTGCATTGCGTTGTTGAATTCGTCGCAAATATGGAGGCAGCGAAATCCTTTTTGATACTGATAGCGGATTTAGCGGGGGGTAATATTACAGCGGAGCGTTATATATTCGCCGTAAATGTGTTTTGGATACTCAGCCCTATGGATTGGCCGAATGAGTATAACAACCAGTGGTCCCTCCTATTCCAACACGTCTGGACAATAGTTGTGACCTAGGAAAGCAATACTTGAGCGAAATCTATTGCAACTTTGCAGATCTAGTTGAACGAATGAGCCTACGTTTCATTTTCCACCGCCAAGAAGCGATATCATCAGGGCTCGCTCTCCAATGCCTATCGAGGGTATCGAAGTTCAGGTCAAGCTGACTTAAACACCAGGATTGAGATGTTATGCCCTCGAAGGACAGCGTTTGTTCCTTGCGATCATGGAAACTAATAAAGAAAGACATCACTTCAGCAGAAATTAGATTGCGAAAGTTGTCTAGTAGATCATCCTATTTCTCTATCCCCTTCCGCATTTGGTCAATCCTAGGTACAAGCTACATATGTCTCTTTGTTACTGAAGTCTGCATTTGTCTAGATAATGTGCCGCACAAGCTACCTGTCATTGTTCTCTCTTAAGTCTTGCAATCCAGACCGTTTCCGGAAACGTCTTTGCCTTTGTTGTAACTTTATGCAAAATGGGTGCGAGCACCTCAATCCGTCTGTTTCGTTTTTTCCCTCTATACACCTGGCAGATTTCCTATTTGCAACATGTCGGACGAAGATGGTAACCAGAAGCATCTTGAAAAATTCAACGGAACATATCGCGATCCCACACAAAAACAAATCGGCTATCCTTCCGACTCGGACGACGATGATGAAGAGGAAGGAGGCAGACCGCAAAGTAATCACAGCCCCGTTGAATATCTTTTCGAGAGTAAGTTGACCCTGCCCTAGGATCCGCGCGGCGCCGAACACCTTCCGACAGCCCTCCAATAAACAGCCAAAATCAAGGCGGCAATCTGCAGCCTGGCAGAGGAGCAGGTCATCTCACGTCAGTCTATAACTGGAGGCATCGACAAGGCAGCCCCGACAACAACGAAGACGAGAGTGCCGATGCCGGTGTTGGTTCGATTTCACTCGGGGCTTTCAGAGACATACCGATCCCTCCACCGAGTTCTAATCGACAAGACAACTCAAGAAACAACGGGGGCACACCTCGTAGTGTGAGAAATTCGGGCTCAGGATCTGCTGGTCCAAATTCAAGTCGACAAAGCAGTCAAAGAATCAGTAACGGCCAATCCAGCGGTGGCAGAGGCTCAGGCTCAGGATCCGCCGGACGGACACCACCGCGCCAACGCACCCCAAATCCCAACAACGACTCCCCAGATTACGGTCCCCCGAGCTCTGCAGGACCGGAACAGACCCCTTCACCCCCGGCAGTGTCAATCAAGCTCTCACCACCTCGAGGCTCCGCGTCTCCTGGGAATGACTTTGGCCTGACCAGGCGTCAGGGACCTACGCGGCCATCCCCAACGCCTGGGCATGGATCGGAAGAGAGCCAGAAACCTGATGACAGACAGCGTATACCGGATTCACCAACACCACCCTCCAGGCGAGGTCGCGGTGGTCGAGGGACTCAACGCGGTCGCCGTGGCAATGGCGACCGTGGTGGAGGTGGTCGACGACAGCGTAGCCAAGCACCAAGCCCGCCTCCGAGCCGCCCCCGCCGCCGTCGCACCGCAGCTGAGCGTCTCGCAGACCAACTCCGTATCGACGGTACCGCTCGCCTTCGTGGACGGCCGAGCGGTATACCAGACCAGCGGGGCAATCCGGCTAGGAATACTAGGTATCAGACTCTAGGGCGTAGTGGTCATCAGTACGGGGTTGCTGGGTGGGAGCAGGAGCGGGAAGATGAGAGGGAAGAGGCTAGGAATGAGAGGGAGAGGGCTAGGAGGGCGCGGAGGACGAGGGGGACGGGCACCGGAAGGAGGGCAGGCAAGAAAGGTAAGAAGAGTAAGAAGTAGGTATGGAGTTAGTTTCTGTGGTCAGGGGATAGTAGGAGATTGCTGGCGTATGGTTGGGATGGTAATATGGTAGGTTTTACGAGATAGAGGTGTACTCTACTTTGAAGTGGGCTGTTGGTCAATTCCTTTACCTGCTCAAGCATTCTACCCCGAGTGAAAAGTTGGCCTGTGAGATTATTGTCGATTCTAGTGTTGTACGCTTTAGCAGAATATTATGGCTAATGATCATGAGCATGGGTGGGCAATGAACTTGCGCTTTAGGGTGACATACGGTTATTCTGAAGGCTGCTGTTTCGTCTGGAGGCGAATTCGTTCGGAGGTATTTGCAGTGATGGCCAAGACGTCTTTCAAGCAATTTGCTGCATTTTTATTACTTCAGACAATACACGCATTGGGCAGGGTGGACTGGATCGTTGGTTTGAGATATCAATCGATGATCCTATCGCTAGATGCGAATTGATCGCAGACCGCATGCACGCCTATCTATGTAGACTGACCAAAAGGGTAGAACAAGGCTTGCTGTATCTCATCAGCTCTGATTACAAAGGAGATAGATCGCAAGTCAAGATGTGTTGAATGTTTCAACTCAAAAAGATTGATAGTCCTTCTGTATCTCATTCATCAGAATCCTTCATAGATAAACTCTCATCCGTCTTAATCTCGCACGGTTGGTAACAGTGCATCTTATCTCCCACCTTTCGCAACACCCTCTAGATACCCAAGCAAAAAGCTCTTGTCTATCGGCGTGGTCGTCTTAGAAGTAGGAGCATGCTTGCCGCTGCTTCTCCCAGACATTGCCCCGTCGGCGACTTTGTCGTTAGCGCTGCCTATCCTTGATAGTACCGGCTGTCGAGGAGTAAAGTCAATCTTATCCTCGTTAAAACTTGAGCCTATTGCGCCAACGGATTTCGTGAGTCTCTCGAAAGCAGCTTCTGCCTGCTCTTGCGGAGTTGGACTCGCAACTAATGGGCTTAAGAAGGACACTGGGTCAATGGCCCTCGCCGGAGCCGGGGTCGCTGATGATGGAGAGACGATAGGTGACGGTTTGCTGGACAATGAGAGAAGCGACTTCCTATGGTCTGCAGGCTGCGTGGGGCGGGGGTCTGCGAGGGCTTTGTGCTTTGGTGAAGGCAGTGGTTGAATTGGGGAAGGCTCGCTCAGATCTTCCATTTGTGCTGGACGGCGGAGGATCTGCGGTTGGAAGGCCTTAGTGGGCATTTTTTGACCTTTGAGATCTGGTGTGGGGGGTGGAATTTTGGTAGGGGTAGCGAAGGTCTGTAATTTTGGCGCAGCGACTTGTTGCTGCATCGGTTGCGGTGCCGCTGCGATCTGTGCCTGAGGAGCCGTAGCAGGTGGTGGACCACTTGAACTCCCTGGCCGAGCAAGGATCGTGATTGGTAAGCGCTTTGGCGGTTGCGTATGGCCATTTTCTTTCGCTGCTTGCTTAGCATCTCGCATAGCTTTTGCGAGCATATCGAATTGAGGCACATTCAATGGGCCATTGACAGTGGCAGAAACCGACGGTCGAGGGAGCTTAGCAGAGTACTGTCGGGGACGCTTCTCTATCTTGACTGGCGTATTCTGGGACATCTCCGCGGCCTTGATGTGTGCAGACTCGTTTTTCTTAGACGGCGCTCTTGAGTGACCAGGTGTCGATGGCAACGCTGAGAGCTCCACTGGAGTAGAGGGTAGCTGCAGGAAAGAGGGCGCTTCGACTTTTGCTGGTAGTGTTTCGACGATAGAGGGGCTTCGAAACAAGTTCAACAGCTTGTCATGATGCTCGGACTTTGGCCTACCGCCTTCGGTAGCCTTCGATGCCTGCATCATTGGTGTTGCTTGAGGTGGCGGGATCTTCGTAGTAGCATTTGCAACGCGCTGCTGCTCTAGTTCTGGGGCCTGTGGAGCTTTGCCATTACCCAGTATAGCTTCGAGCTTCTTACTAAAGCTCGGTAGACTTGCTGCTGCCGCCGCTTCAGCGACTGGATTCGTAGGCGGTTCGGCGTTGTTGCTAGTGCTTATTTCTTTCGCAGCTGGTCCAGCCTTGAAGAGATTGAGCAACGTCGACGACTGTGCATTTAGCTTTGGTGGCGGAAGCTTGCTTGCTGGAGGTATTGAAGGAGGTTGCTTGCCAGGTACTTGGGCATATTGGGCAAACCGAGGATCGCCTGTACGTTGGTAAGGGGTAATGGTCTGTTGGTTGAGATTCGCTCTGGGAGGAGGCCTCTGTTGTTGTGGGTAAATGGCTCGAGGAGTAAGTTGGGCTGGTTGCTGTGGGGGTGGAATAGACCTGACTTGAGGAGGCTGAGGTTGCGTGGGCGGTCCTTGGTTTTGCAGTGTGGGGAGCGGGAATGTAGGTGGTGGAGGTAAAGTGGAGAAGCAGGGTGGCTGGTGATGAGGGTGCGGAGGCGATTTTGGCTGAATGAGATGCTCGATCACCTGTTCTGCCGGCGTTTGTGGCGGGTCCACTACTTGTGTGGGAGCTTTGCCTTGAAGCAGGGCAAGAAGACCATCCGTATTCGTGTTATCGAGTATCCCAGCTGTAGCCAAGTCATTTGCTGCCGCTTGTTGTGTGGGCTCTGGGGTCGGCGCGGTTGGGACTTTCAACAATGCCATGAGTTGATTAGAAAGATCCTTCCTGCCTGCCAGCTGCTCAGAGATTTCGGGTAGATCGCTAGTCTTGGTGGATCCAGCAGATTGCCGCAATTTGTCCAACACGCTCATGAAGTCATTGCTCGATGGAGCTTCGTTGATGTCCATGTTGAAATCTGGTATTTCCTCTTGCATCGGCTCTTCCTCCTCAATGTTACTAATAGCCGCAGTCTGGCTACTCTGTCTAGCTTTGTCGAGCTTCTTTTGCCCATTAATCCACTTCTTCAATTGCGGCAGGAAAGGTGCAACCATGTAGAACTTGTTCGCGTTGATGGCGAGATCGTCCCCTTTACCTTCTGATTGTTGTCTCTTCTTCTTTAGTGTTGGTAAGTCTGCCAACCTCCACCATTGGATTTTGCTAATCTCCTTCCTCGTACGAGGTTCAAAATAGGTCTCCATTGGTATGCCTCGAAAGATGTATAGGCGCATCTCCTGCTCTCGTAGGTTCATTTCAATGTACTTCTCTTTCTCCGTTCCAACCAGATCGGCTTCCATGATGTCGTAACCCGTTTCTTCGTATACTTCTCTTACGGCACAATCGAGATCTGGTTCATTTTGATTGATCTTGCCTCGGGGGAAGCTCCAATTGGCGCCCTTCTTCCAGCCCTTCACTAATACAACCTGGTCCATAGCCTCATTGAGCATGATAGCTCCCCTGACGGGTACCCGCGTTTTGTATGCTAGAAAGTCCGAGAATGCCTGCGCATGCTGATATACCGAAAAGGATGAGAACATGGGGCAATGCTGGAATATGAGGAGAGCAAAGTTCCGTAGGTTGAGAGATGGGAGGTCTGGGTCCAGAGGACGGATAAAGTCCTCGTAGAACCATTGTGCTTCCTCGATCTGAAAACATATTCGCTCGACGGATCGGAGCTCTTCTACAGGGAGGTTTATTACGAAGCGTACGCAAAGGTCATCCAGCCCTGAGAAAATTGATTATTAGTGCATGATAAAGAAAGCTCGACACTCTAAAGGTAGCGGATGATTAGGTGCGATCATCTTTGCAGCGCTTCGTTCTCGTGCAAGCATTGCGAAAGCAGCGTGCCAGATCAGAATAATGACCACGTATACTTACAATCGACTAGCTGCATCTTTTTCTCTATCATCCCGATCTCGTCGTCCAAGCATATCTATCGCTCGCTCGGATAGAACTCAAATCAGTTTGGACGGGTGAGATGACAGCTGACTAGTCACTGCGACACAAATATGGCAGAGGCAAACTGGATGTGATAGCTGTGTACAGCCTCCAGACTGACGTAAGGAGATTGATCTATATGCAAGTATAGACGAGTCTAGAAGTGAAGACTGTCGTGAATTAACGATATGTAGTGAAGTAAGGATAGGAATGAATATGGTCGGGTAAGGTCGATGTACAGAGCAAGACTCCATATGCGGTTGGACTCGCATAGAGGCTGAATGCCAAGAGAAGTGGCTGTGTTGAAATGTGGCGTTGGCTCTAACCGCGGGAGCTAAAAATTGCCAAAAATGTGAAGACGAATCGCCGTCATTTTATAAACAAGATCTCAGACGAAAGTATTTACCGCCGCAAACCCCTAAAATTCAAGATGCTACATCTTCCCTACATATCATTCGATCCTATAACAGATCTCTCATACGCGCCCCGCCTTCGTCGACGACGATTGGTTTGCCAGTGAGATCACAGTCGTTGTTCTAAAGGGAATCCCTTTTTTGTCACTGGTGACATCTACTTTGTCTCAACAAACCCTTTCCTTCTTCGCTCTCCTAGACTCCACACACCAGAATCACACTCGCTCACCCACCCAACATCTACGAAGAAGATCATGGCAGAAAAGATCGCAATCGGCGTAGGGAAGAAACTCGTGGGGAAAAAGCTGAACGAGAAGCTGAACGAGGTGTTAGGCGACCGCAATAAGGCCCCAAGCGTAAGTTCTCAATGCGGATACAATATCTCACGGATTTCTTTTTGTTAATGTCTGTGCAGGATGCATACAGATTTTATGATACCGAGGATCTTGATCGTAAAGGGGAACCAAAGAAGAGAAAGAAAGATGAAGCATACTTCCACCATATTATTGGACTCCCATATGATCGGAATCACCCCCCAAAGCAAAAGAACAAAAACAAAGACGCATTACTAGCGTACAAAATCTTCTCTCGAGCCAAGAAATTGGACGGCAAACGTATCGGACCCTTCAGATTTGGCCTGACATCAATCATTGCCGAATGCCTTCCTGTGTAAGTTCACACAATCCGGTCTCAACCAACGTGCTGAATACCATTCTAGTGGTGGCGCTGTCGTCGACTATGGCCTGGCCATGCTCTTGATTGTCGTTGCATCGAAGGATGTGTCTGGGGGTATGGATAAAATGATCTATGCAAAAATGACTGCGAACGCCGGAATTGATTTTGCCCTTGGACTCATGCCCATATTTGGGGCTCTCGGAGATGGGTTGTACAAAGCTAACACCAGAAACGCGCTGTTGTTCGAAAAGTTTATTGTTGCTCGTTTCGAAGCGAACGAGGAGGCGATGAAGGAAGAAAAAACAGGCAGAGCTTCAAGTCGCAACCGCGCACAGACTGATCGATACCCGAATCCTGAACCTGCACCCAGATTACGCCACCATGCACAGACCGACGGCTACTACGAGCCTGAGCCTACTCCACCAAGACGCGGTCACACCCTGGTGAACGAATACCATGATTCAGGCCCTACGCCTGCCTTGCCTCCGAGAAGCATCGATGAGCGACATGGCGGCGTTCACGAACGCCTCGGAAGGACAGTAGCGAGCCCAGCCAGAACGGCTCTTCCATCAAGAAGTGGTGGTAGCTGGTTTAGCGGACGCAAGAAGCGCAAAGGAGCTGCGGTAGCACAAGGTGCGAATGGCACTCGCGGCCGAGAGATGGCACAAGTTAAGGATTCAGTCCCAGCTCGTCCACTGAGACCAGACACCGCAGGATAGCAGAATAGTGGGCCTCATTGAAAACGTACAATCAGCGTTGCATACCATACCCAGCGTTTGAGCGAATTCGTGACGTACGTGGCATAGCGAGGGAATTCCGGAATCCCAAGATACCAAATCTTCGTTTAGTCTAATACATGGAGTCATGCCTTCAATGTTGAAGGATTCAAGGCATTCAAACGCAATGTTCTTTGAATACCAGCACGCCTCTCTCGCACTTCTGATGGTAAGAAACCTATGAAAAATGCGGTATAAATGACGTCCAATTGACAGTCTGATATGTCCCACTTGGCGGACTCCTCAGGCTTATAAGCGCTTCAACCAAAAAATAAAGCCTGACATAAGCATAAACCCGCTTGAAAAGGAGATTAGACATCCCTAGACTGAACTTGTACAAAAGGTCAACAATGATCCAGCACCAGAGTCTACTTGCGGTCGTTGCCTGCATCGAAGCCTCGAACGTGTCAAGCATTGGGACCTTTGCCGCCGCCTTTTCGTTAAGCATTTCAAATAACATGACGATGGCCATCAAAAAAGGCGATACTACCATAGTAATGCTACCTGCTCTCCAGATCCACATTTCGACGATTGTTGGAAAGTGGGAATTCCATGCGCTCATGTGGCTGCCGCCGTAGAGAACCATGAATAGGAAGGTGATGATTCTGACCATGGGAGTGTCCATCTTTTTAACGCCATTGTCAAATCGCCCTCTCACTACTCGATTTGACGTTCGTTTGGTGAAGAAATCGCGCCAATAGAGGTTGCCATATCCGATGTGAATCTTGCGTTGATGCAAATAATCCAGGGCTTTGTCAGCGGCATCTAGATGCGCGTGATTTCTAAGCTGTTCAGCTGAAAAGAAAGTATCGTAGTATTCAGCGCGCTGCTCCTCCCAGTGTTCCCGACTTATGCCTGCATCTTGTTGCATCGGACAACACATTTTTCTGGAGGTAGCGCCGGCCACCTGCATCGCCATTAGGGTAGTAATGTTGATTGTGGCTGGATCGGAGAGTACTATCGGCGACGACACGCCGTAAGGCTTCTTGAACCAAAGACCATACAGAAGGAGCGCGCAGGCGATATGTATTAAGGTGTGGATCTCGAGAAGCGTGATTGGTAGACCAGCAAAACGCCTCGCAATAGTCTGAACAAAGAACCATGAGGCTTGTAAACAGGACAGAGACTTAGCAATGGCGTCGGCCTGGCTTCTAGAGTCGACGTCTTGCTTCGAGAGGTGAGGAAGAAGGCCAATTTCAGCGAGTAAGACAATGCCGTTAGGATTCAACGCTCTCCAGGGCCTATCCGAAAAGCCGCTCGTATCGACTGCCAGACCTCCACTAATAGCGAAGAAGGCTTGCCCGGAAGTCCAAGAGACGAAGTCTTTAGTGGGCTCCGAAAGCCCATCTTGGACTCCAAGTTGACAAATATCGTCGCTGGGCGTCGGATTGCCATTAGCATCGTCGGATGGGCACGCACTGTCTTCAGAGTGGGTGCTGTGGTTAGGATTGCTCTCGGAGCTCTGCCTTCGATCACTCTGACTTTGCTGTTTCATACAATCCTCACAGTCCTTGCGGTCTCGCTTCGTAAATGTAGTCCTAAGTTTCTGCCTACCATAATGTCGCCCCAGCCGATTGATTTCGTCTTTCAGGTCCCTGGCCGCCCACCATTGACTCCACGCGCAATAAAGCACAGCCTCTGGTACAAATATGGCAATCATCATCCATTTGACTCGCTCAAGCATGTTTCTTGCGTCGGAATGGCTGGAAGGTATATTCGGGTGGAAGGCGGTCCATGCACATAGAAACAGTGTGCTGAAACAAGAGAATAACAATGAATATGTGCCACGGCCATCTGGTCCGCTCACCCATTCTGACGATATATGAGATGTAGTGTTCGTCGTCCTTGCGGACAAGGGATTGTAGTCGAGTACAGGAGAGGTAGAGGCGGTACAAAGGAAGGAAAAGGAAGCAAGTACTTGTAAAGCAGCCCAAAGCATGTTATAGATAATTGCAAAAATCGATCGAGGAGCCGGCTACTCGTATTGAAACCATGGCGATCTCTACCTTCTATATAACAGGTTCGAGGCTTTTTCAGGCACTTTCTGACAAGCCCGAGGGCTGTGTAGGAATCGCGTTGTGCTCTATTGGTTCCATTGTAGTGCATCAACATGGCGCAGTGCTTTTCGATGCACGTCGGGGTTGACCGTCTCGAATTTTCAGGGATCATGATCTTTCTCGTTCGAGCTTCCAATCGGAAGCCGTCCCTAGCTGAAATGTGGTGTGCTGTGATTGGGCTTCGCGAGCTAGTCTATTTTGGTGTATCTCAGCGGCTAACTTCGTCTTTGACTCAGCCATTGCAGTATTTTGGCATCATCTGAACAATTGCGTGCAATGTCCAGGACTCGAATGTCTTTCTTTAGAAACCTATAGCAGAAGTCGAAGTCCGTCTAGGAACTATCTCTGGAAGTTGATTTGCGCGCAAAGCTGCTGCTGCTCCCCGTCTCAGGATTGCTGAATATCGGGTACCCACAGCCAGAGGGCATAGGATTTCGTTCGGATACTGGAGCAGGCACTGATGCTCTCGAGCTTCAGACCACATCGGCAATAGGGTTCGGATGGTCCTACTAATAGACTCCATGGGCTAAGCATTGATTCAATAGACCCAGATGGACTACTATCTTCGCATGGAGTACATGGCCAGTACGATGTAAAGGAACCATTGATACGTACCCACTCAACACTATCATATGTCCCATCCGCAAAGTGACTACCCACTACTGCCAATCTGGTTTGGAGTCCTTCCATTGGCTTAAATTGCTTTCCAATTCCAAGGTATTGCTCTCTATTCTCAATACGACACGACATGATCCAAAACCTCTTCATGGGAAATGCGGTATAAATGAGGTCCAACCAACGGTGTCGTGAATACCCGGCGCGGGGCCCCTAGGTCTTGCCAGGGAGTGGGAAAACTCCAGCTCGTTTCGCTTTTTTCAGGGACTGTAATGCATCCGCTTCAACATCTAATCAGAGATCACGCTTCTTTCGTGCGACGTTAGCGCTAGAATCGATGTACCGATGCTTTAGAGAAAGCGGTTTGACATGACAAGAAGGTCTTGGTAGCAAGACCGCCCAGGTAGGTAAGGAAGATAGTATTAGACATCATTTTTCGCTTTGAAAATCAGGGTTACATTATCGCAGTCAGAGAAAAAAGAGAAGAGAATACATGCGTCAACTCACGCAACAACCGCACACATTGACGCCAACATCATTAGATTATCGCGATTTCAAGGTGCCTCGCAGAGTACCCACCAGATTTGTCAAGAAGCCTGGTAGCTGGCGGTTGTCATGGGTATAATATTTCCGTCCTGCATGGTGGCTGAGGATTTGCGTGCGATCCCTGCGCTTGGGACCAACATTATAGTGGTGGAGAGGCAATAGGAGCCCACTTGATAGAGACAAAATGCGCGAACGTTCTTGAATGAAGATAATCATGGTTTTGGGACAGTTCTTGCGCACCCATAACATAGAGGTCTGTTATTCCGAGGACCGCCCACGTCCTCTGCGGGCTGCAGAGAGCCGACGGCGTGCTGCTCCCCACCCCACAACTCGGTTAAGATAGGATGTTCACACATGGGACATGTCCGAGTTCCTCCAGCTACCATCTGTGGGACTAATTTGCCTGAGGTCCGGACCACATTGGCGACAATACTTGGGTAGTTCTGCTCGACAGACTCAAAGTATTGACTCATCAGACCATCGATTGTGACATCCTTAGAAGACGCAGGAGCTTGCTTCGAGTCTTCTAGAACCAGGGACGTCAATGGAGGCGAAGTCACTCCTGCGTATGCTGAAAGTTCTTTTCTTAGGAGGTCCCTCATCGGATAGATGCAGGGAATGGCATCAGTGTATGGCGAGTCTGTGGTGAGCCACGGTAGGACACCACCTCTGCCCTTTGCGGTTTCAGAAAGGGCCCTCTCTGCTAGTCGAGTCGTAGAATCTCCAAAAAGTATGCTATTACAACCATGTTTCTTTGCGAATGCAAGAATAAGCCGACGCCGCGCGATCTCGACGAAGTCTACTCTCGAGGTGGGCGAGGGCAAAGAAGACAATATGTGTTTCAGATCTTTTTGTCCGCCATTACTTACTTCTTCGAAGCTGATGCCGTACTTATTACACTCCTCAAGGGAGATGCTTGTGTATGCATGAGAGGGGAATCTCTGCGTGAGACAGTTCACCAACTGCTCGGCAGATATTGGCCCGACAATGGCATATTGATCAACGAAGAGAATATGTAGGCTGTACCCTGCGTGCCGACCTTGCTCCGCTCGGTTGCGTAGCTGCTGGTCAAGGAGATGAAGTAGACAAATTGAAGATACTCCAAATGATACTGGCACCAAGACAGTCTTTTGTTCATCGTTGAAGCCACCACGGATTCTATTGGTTTCGAGCCTCTTCAAGACCTTTGTCGCGATATACCTCATGAAGCAGTCTCTACAGCATATAAGCTTACCGTCACTGCAATACATGATATTCTTTCCGGACGAACCTGCAAAGGTGCCTTGTTCGTACCACTAGAGTAGCCTCCCCAGCATGACATTCAGCACATGCTGTGGACTTGTCCTCTAGGTCAGCATCGGAGGTGGCTACAGGCATTTTGATCAGAGACAACCTTACTGCTTGAGGCTGCAACGTGGATGCGATGGAAGTTGTACCAATGACAATGAAAAGCGGCGAAAAACACGCAAGAAAACCGAGGCTTGGTAAGGCTGAAGTCTTGGCAGTGGCTCTTAGCGGAACAGCCTGGCTGTACAGGCTATGCTTCACTCTGCATGCGACTGTCAATTTTCTAGCCTCATATACCCTCTTGATTGTATGGCGGCATGATACCTATATTCACGCATTCTATCTGAATAATTCTTCAAGCCGTGGAGGGACCCTCCAAATATGGGCACGTGGCATCGAATAGGCCTTGGACTGGCGCTATTAACGTCCTATGTTCTCGCTGGGGAGGTTCAAATTGTACGTTCACGAAGCCTAATCCTATTCATAAGTCTGACACGTCTCAGACACAGAATGAACAAGATAGACAGCAATGCAATGGAATGTACAGCAAAAGCGCATGGGGCGGCGCCGTAGATCCATTCATCCTCACCAAATTCATTAAGACCACGCCAGAAGGAGATGAAGACCCATTAGTCAGCCTTGTGGTGTTCGAATGGAGGGATGAAGATCTAGTGGGCGTGTGGCCGTCAGAAGATGCTCCGAAGGTCCGAAAATACCTGGGTTATACAGCTTCCTTGTATTGACAAGTGGTATACAGAAAGCTTTCATCTGCGATGACAATGGCGCCAAGTCTAGCTTCTGCGATTCATCTCAAATTGGGGAATTCATACTGAGTCCGAACGCATCCGAAGCGTCTAAGAATCCCGTCATCACCAAATCAGTACATCTAAAGGACCCCGAGCCATTAAACTACCCGATCAAAAGGACGGGATACTATTGTGTCGGAACATATGGCTTCTCTGCGAACGAATACAAAGCAGTCGTGGAGTTTAGGAACGCATATGGCGAACTTCAGGCTGCTCAGATCGCCAAGCTCCCATTTTACGGAGGCCTCACAATCGTCTACGCTGTGATGGGAATCTTCTGGGGCTTCCTCTACGTGCAGAACCGCTCCGACATATTGCCCGTTCAAAATTACATTACGGCGATCATCGTGTTCCTCATTGTAGAACAGCTGATGACATGGGGCTTCTATGACTATTCGAACAACCATGGGAACAATGCTCTCGCGAAATTCTTGATGATAACAGTGGCCATACTCAATGCTGGACGAAACTCGTTCTCATTCTTCTTGCTCCTCATTGTCTGCATGGGCTATGGTGTCGTCAAACCCAGTCTCGGCAAGACGATGTGGTACGTTCGGATCCTCGCCCTGTGCCATTTCGTATTCGGAGTCATATACGCAGTGGCCAGCTTGACTATCACACCGGATAACGCAGGGCCTCTCGTCCTTTTGGTCATCCTACCTCTTGCGGCAACACTAACAGCCTTCTACGTGTGGACTCTGAATTCTCTAAACCTCACGATGAAAGATCTACTGGAGCGGAAACAAAGCGTCAAGGCAATGATGTACAAGAAGTTATGGTGGTGCATACTGGGCAGCATCGTTGTCATTTTCGGATTCTTTTTTTTCAACTCATTCGCCTTTGCTGGAAGGAGAGACCCAGACTTTGTGCCAGATCACTGGAAGACAAGATGGTTCATACTTGATGGCTGGTTGAACCTGGTGTATTTGGTCGACATTGCATATGTCGCGTATCTCTGGCGGCCAACGGCCAACAACCGAAGATTTGCTATGAGCGATGAGGTATGCTTCACTCTCCCATTATTGTTTATTCACGCTAATCCGCTTCTAGCTCGCTCAAGACGATGAAGGCTTCGAAATTGCCTCCTTTGGCGGCTCCCTCGACGAAGAAGATGCTCGTTCTCCAGATGCAATGCATGATGGCGGCCAACTTTCACCTGTCCCGCCCAAGCCAGTGAACGAAAGCCACGCGGCAAGGCAATCACTAGATGGTGAGACTATATTTGCAGTTGGGGAAGATCAGGACAAGTGGTCTGATGATGACGAGTCCCGACGTAACTCGGCTGAGAAGACGAGGCTGACGGGTAAATGATTGATCACATGTCTCTGCACCGAAGACCTCTGGTCCGGTAGAACGTTGATTTGGATGTTAAGTTGTGACATGGCGCGTTACGGATATCCTGCATTGAGCGAGGCGTGGTATATGGGTATCTTTAGGTCGGTATATCCATCGAAGTTCCACCAAACCCAACGCAGCCGTTTCCATGGCCCAATTATGCAATCGTAGACTATCATAGACCATAAAATCACCGTTTCCCCTTCTTCTTCTTCCCACCGCCACCTCCATTTCCACCTTTCTCCCCTCCCTTCCCCTGCCCTTGCCCACCCTTCAGCGCCTCTTTCGGCCCCGCCTTAGCCTTCACCTCAGGCTCCTCCTTCACAGGCGCGTCCACATCCATAGCCCCCTCATCCGCCCCCTCTTCTTTCGGGGGCAACGCAGCCATCAGACGCCCGCAGCTACCTAGTGCAGCTATCAGCCGCCCAACCTCCGCCTGCTTGTCGGTTTGGTATTTGAGACATGTGCCTGAGACTGGGTCGTAGGTTTTGAGTGTAAGGGTGGCTTTGGGGGGTTGTGATTGATGGGATTGCGAAGGCTCGGAGGAAGGCACTGACGAGGATGTGGATTGCGATTTGGCTTTGGAGGTCGAGGATTCGGGCTTTGGGGTCTTGGGGAGGGTGTACTTGGTCGTTATTCGTGTCTAGTCCAGAATTAGTCAAGGGTTGTGCCATACAGAGAGGATTGATAGGGTCTTACGGTGGTGGGGCGGGCTGAGATCAATAGACTTGACTGTACTAAGAACGATTTGGCGTCTGGTAGGTAAGGCATGGACACCGCAGGTGCGTTGTATCAGCTGTAACTTCTCTTGCTGATAATTATGGGCGCTGGAGATACGCCGGACTTAATCTAAGTGGATAGACCAAGCACATTATTTGCCAAACAGAATAATTTCCAGTACGTTTTTCCCCCACAAGTCCCCTCCAGCATTGTTCCAGGCGAGCGTCTTCTCTATCATGGCTATGGAAGGGGATGTTTGTATCGGAAGTGGCGCAGCAGAGGGAATAATGAACATAGAATCTACCCCCACAGGTGGCACTGCTCTGGCTGAGTATCTCCTGACGAAGTGTCAGACCCTACTCAATGAGCTTGAGGCCTTCAGTACTTTCGTTACAGAGCAGAAGCTGGAGCAAGATCCTGCGGCAGAAACTCGAAAGTTCCAGAACTCTGTAGCAACCGAGCTGAAGTCATTACAAAAGGTACAGGAGCCCAGCGCTGCTTTCTCATCTCCAAGCATTCGTTGACGAATTTCCAGCTTGCAGGCGCTGACTTGACCGCCGAGAAAACTATTCACACATTACGTTCTTCTAACCTGCCCTTCTACTCAGCCATCTGGGACGCTGCTAAGGCCAGCAAGAGTCTGGTGACATTTCATAAACGCTACTACTGGGATCATCGACCGACGCGAGACTCGAAAAGAGCAGCGCAGAAGAGGTGTGCATTAGTAGATATTGCAGCCTATGATGGGGAGGAATGGATCAAGGTATCTACTATCACCGAAAGCCGTCTGGCGTTCGAAATTGCCAAAGCACAATGGGAAGCAGCGGACTCTTCATTCAGTGAAGACGAAGAAGATGATGAAACTGGTTTAAATGACCGCGCCAATGGCAGGAGAAAAGCAGAGGAAGAAGATTCGGACAGAACTGAGCTAGTCAAAATCGCTGACGATCTTCAACGTGCCTCGAAAGCTCACCGCATCCACTATCAGCATCCTCGAATACGTTTCGTCCTCCCTAAGATCTCATCAAAGCCTGCTCCAGAAATACTGACTGTCCTGGATCGTATTCGTTCAACTGGTGCAACTGTTGATTTCGGGCCTTCAGAGACTTCAGCCGACTCGATAGAGCACCTCCAGACCAACGTCTTCCCTCGACTTCTGCCCTCCGCACATCCACCCTTGACCGATACCTTGAACATCGACTGTACCATTCTCCTTGCTCTGGTCTCTGACCTGTCTCATTCGGCCAATCATCCAATCTCAGAGACCTACAATGTAGCGATCACGCGCCAAATAGAATTGGAAAGCAAGAAGCATCTACTTCCTACAAGTCTCTGGCCGGCGATGACGGATAAAAGGCTTGTATGCACTAAGGAGGCAGCAAAAAGAATGGTAGAGATCGTGGACACAATCGGCATGCCCAAGGAAAAGTCAAGAACAGAGCTATTGCTTGGTGGAAACGATGAAGAAGATAACAAGAAGAAGGGGGCTGAGTTGAGGCAAGCATTTGCAAAGTACAGCGACTATCCTATACCACCCACCTGGCAGATACCTATCCGAATAGTTCCCTCCGAATGCTCAGGTTCGGATATAAGCTCTGCGATTGAAGCAGATCGTCTACCAACAGTAGCACGGCGGGTGGCTGAGCAAATGACCGACATCAATCGTAGCGTCTTCATGTACGGATGGATGAAAGGGGTGACTACAGTAAGTTCCAATCGGACAGTAGCCAAACAGATCGAAGGTATTGTGGAGAAGGAAGGCTCAGGAGCCATGGGACCTGAGATCTGGCTACGTGAGCCGGCCAGGAGTTTACTGGGAAAAGAGAAAGAGAGACGTAAATGACAGGATAGTGGACACTTGACGACATACGGTTGACAACGGGAATGCCTTTAGTTATTTGAAAGGTCTCTCTCAATGAATTGTGCGCTGGCCAAATCACAAGGAAATTACACATCGCACAATAATCTAGCATGAGTGTGCATCCCACGCAGAGGTTGGACTCGACATGAGCCGTCATCCAATCAAGATCGTCTCACTATGAGGTTCTATTCCAGAGCCGTACCATTTGCATTACGCGCAATTGAGGGTATGGATGATGCGACTTAATCTCTGATCTTACACGATCCGACGCTGGCGTGCAGCGCATATGAGCTTGCCATTCATTTCTGTTGCTATTAATGGCAAAACTAGATCTTTGACGCTGCAGCACATATATCAGCCTCCATCGTGCAGCCGGACGGCCCGCGTTCGGAATGACAGATACATGACTACACCAGCCTTGTCATTCCTAAATGGCCTGTAATTCGTAGACGCGAGCATTCGGTTGATAGCTCGACAGTGTTCGAAATGATCCAATTGACGATGTCCCGTCGCGGCCTGTCTCCTCGTCTCTTCTCCGTAATATGAACGCTGAATAATGCATGCTCTTAGCAACACAGGCTCAACCATTGCATATGTTGCCTCGAGAATCTTCATCAACGGTCTACCCTTTCATTTACGGCTATATATTGGTGTAAACTTCTAATTCAGTCGATTTTCGTCAGGCTCAATAAGCCAGGTGCCGCCCCGTCTGCATTCAAAGGCCTTACAACGCTGGGCGCTTCACACGATCTTTGAATGGCTCCTTGACCTGACGGGAAAATATCCCGTCCCAATTTGTTTCTTCGTATGAAGCACCATGAATTGGCGGAAAGAACTTATCGTCGTGAGCAGCTGCATGTCGATAGCCCATATAAGATCTTGATGTGTCTCGAATCTTCATACTTCATCATCTGATCTTGTGGCACTGAGCCAGTCCAATCCTTGTCTCCAAAATAGTCGCCTCTTGGGCATCAGGCTTGCTACTTGCCTTGGTGCTGTATATAAGACAGGGCCAATCCCAACTGGAAATAGCTAAAACCGTACCTGTACCGACGGCCACTGCCACGCCCGTGAAAATCCCTCCAACGCAAATACAATTTACCAGCCAGGACTGGGAGGAGATGTTGATACACTTATTGAGACCCAGCAGTGCGTACTACAAGAACGTCAGCGGCTCTGTTGCCCAGAAAGACGACAGCGGCGGGCATAACCTACCAATTCTTCTGCAATGCCACACTCCCAGATTTCTCGATGAGTATGGGAAATGGGACTGTGACTCTGAGGGCCAGTGTATTGAATTTTTGCAACCCTCCGCCCACCACAGGCAGTAAGTCTCCTTTCCCTACGGCAAAGGTTTTTGGGATCATAAGTGGGAGCTGACGGCGAGGGGTGTTAGTGTGCACTGGTTCTCTAGGCTCAGCATCGCAGGCTTCGAATGATTATGTGGGGAATATGGAGGCCGCGTTCTTTTCGTATCATTTTGTAGGGTTTGACATGGGGGTGCCGCAGATTTCGTACGGGCCTTCGAATGGGTTGCTTTAGTACCACTTCTACGAGAACAGGAATGGTCTCTTGAAGCATCATTGACAAAATATACCATTCATTTTCTTCCAACAACGGGGGTTACATATGAAGACGTTGAGCAAAATGCCACATCTGTACAGTTATCAGTGCCGCAAAGTGTCTACTATCGCGTCGCCACATCAATCGCGTGCACCTCGTATTTGCTCCTTCCATAGCTCACGCAGCCTCCGCGAACGTCGATTCTCTTCGCCCAAAATAGCCCACCAAAGCAAGAATCGCCCCGTTGCTTCCCTCTCCCTCTTCAGCGCCTGGCTCCTAACCCAAGCTAGGAACGGAACATTCCCTGGCACGCCCGCGGCCAAGGTCCGAAGATTCGACAGACAGTCAGGGCACACGTTGTCGCTGCTGAAATCATTTCGATGGACTTTTACCCAGCGGGTGAAAAGATTGTTGGTACCGGAGTTTATGGTTCTCCTAGGTGGGCGAGCTTTGCCGTTGACGCTAGGACATGCATGTCCGCAAGCGTAGTTGACGTGGTAGTCGAAGCGCATTGCGGCGGTTTTGATGGGTTGAAGGGTGGTGAGGGAAGGTGAATTGTGGGATGGTTTTGGGTATTGATAGTTGGTTGGAATGAAGACAGGTATGGAATTGCGAATGAGATATAAGTACTGTGCCTGAGCTACGCGAAATTGATTGCAAATATATGAAATGGATGGTAAGACATTTTCTGAATCTCTCATCTTCTGTTCCACTCCCTTTGTGGAGTCGCAAAAGATGTCGCGGTGGCGGGGATACGTGTCTCTGCTCCAAGACAATTGCACAACATGTCCAAATACTCTATTCTCGTCTTTCGCAGGTAGTGATGACTCCAATTTTACCTGTTAGAAAACATTGAGGCAGATTTAGGATGGGTAAGACGCCACATAGATAGATGTATACGAGAATAGTACATCCTGTGTAACCGAGTCGAGTTGATGCTAGCAGGGGCGTGTAGAGGCACGATCTCGTTTTTACATGAGTTGGGTGAATCAAGCTAGTTTACAGCATGCAGATGTTCCGGTGGCAATTCTTGTGTGGGAGTCTGTCGACTCTTTTTTTGTAAAGAACGAGAAATTTGGATCTACGCTTGACCGTGATATATGGTTATTGAAGTTCAAAAGCGTTGATGGCGAAAGTAGAAAGCAGGATGCCGATTTCCGCTTTCGGTTGCTGATAAGCGTAGCACAACACAAAGCAAGAAAAATATTCCGCGGCACATGGGTATCGAACCCAGGGAACAAACATTGCAAAAACTCAGATCAGTCTGAGAAAACCCCCCGCGGGATTTTTTTTCGAATTCGCGGGTCGAACATCGATTGAAGTTTGACCTGAATCAGCCGCTCTGATCGCCTGCTACAATAGGACGTTGTTCGATTTTGGGAGAACTCGGGGGTCGGACGTCGGTTGTAGTTTGATCCAAATCACCCGATGTGATCGCCTTCTACGACGGGACGTTAGTCTTGTAAATTCGAACGGTGAAATCGGAGCTATGTGGCCTTTGTCGATGGGGAAGGGTTCATAATTAGAGATATAAACAAAATTCAAAATGCTTGGCACCAACACAACTTTCATTCCCAAGCCCAACAATACATAATGCCTGGCGCGTCATCTTAATCTTTCCCATTTTGCGAAGCTGTTCTAGGATCACAATTCTTGCAAGGCCTGTTTCTAAATTCTGCCTCAAAGTTTAAGATTCACGACTTGCAAGACATCCGGGAAGTCCTGGGGGCGCACAAACAGCTCGGGGCGCACAGTTCGCTTAATAGGGGCGCACAGCTCGGTACTTAGATTTATATAGGGCTCTCATCAAAATATAAGTACCTATTCATACCCCACTATCGTCGCTATCGGTGACCGCCATTTGCCCCATATAGATGTTTTTAACCTCCACCTCTATCCTTCTAATATACCAGTCGCCTTTATCTTCCTCGGCAAAGCGGGAGACCGCACAAGCTTTTTCCAAGTGTAATACCCGTATATTCCGCTATCTACAGCTCCGAGCAGGTTTATTAAACGTCTTATTACTATTTACTAGTAAATTATATATTAAACTGGCTTAAGCCCGTAAATAATTTATTTAATTATCTAATTTATATAGTTTAAATTATAAGTTAGATATAATATATAGTAATATTAATCGCGTATTTACTCGCGTATTTATATAAGTATTATATATTAATATTATTAATTTATTATATTTATTAAACGTATTTATTACCTACGATATTTAATGAACGTTTTTATACAATTTTATAAATTTAAATATATTATATATTAAAATTTATCTAGTCTTAAGGCTCGACTAGTTAAAGTTTAAATTACTCGGTTTATAACTTTATTTTATTAAAATAAGATTATATTTTTTTATTTAGTTTCCGTCGTTTCTTTTAAAACGTAACTCTTTCGGCGGTAGTTATATCGATATAAACTTTACTATATTTAATTATTAAATAAATATAATATACTACGGGGACTATTTTTTATTAATTTAATATATTTTTATAAATTTAAAACTAAATTTATAAAGAGATACGGGAGTAGTTATATATTAATATTAATAATAATATTTATAAAGTATTATCTAGAATCGATCTAGTAGAATATTAATCTTATTTATTAATATATAATAATAAATAGGTCGAGTAGTACTCTAGATAACTATATACGAGTAAAGATAAATATTATTCTCGAAAGGGTAAATAATATTATAATTAATAATTATATTAAATATAGGATTATTATTTTTATTAGTTATAGGATCTATAAAAGAGAAGAAATAAATATAATAATATTTCTCGGTAACTACGATAATGAATTTAATTTTATTACTAGGATAATTCTAGCCTAAATCCGTAAATAAATACTTTATATTAATAATTTTATACTTTAAAAATAGACTAAATTAACTTTTAGAAATACTATTACAAAAATAGTAAATATATTTAGGTAGATTATTCTCGTTAATATTCTTCTATTATTAATCTACTAAAGAACGAAGTATAGAGTTAATATTATTAAAGGTAATTATCTTAATACGGGAGTTATTCGTCTCGATTATAATAATATAACGAGAGATAATTCGATCGATAAAGATAATTATAGTAGTTATAAAAATTTACTTTAAATCGGGTATTATATAAAAGATTTTAATACCGATAATTATCGTAGGCTTTTTAAAGTATTTAATCTTCGATTTAATTATAGAGATAATACCCCCGAGTTTATAATTAAATTTTATAAATATATTAAAATAATATTAAAGAGTATTTTTAATAACGTTACTCGCCTAGACGTATTACGATATAACTTCGAAATAAATATTATAATTATATTTAATCCGATTATAAATATCGGCGCTCTTATTATTAAAAATAACTAGAAGTATTTAAAGACGCGACTTCGATTAATTTCCAGCGGCTATAAATATCGTATTAATAATCTCGGTATTATTAATATAATCGTTAATAACGGGAGGGTTAATATTCTCGACTCTTCCGCTATATCTACGATAAAGTTTTATAAAGTTTTTCTTAAAGTTATTTATTTACTTATTAATTGTTACGATTAAGGTTCGCTGAGAATCTTAATAGACTTAGTATACTTAGTACGTTAAGAGTCTACTCACTACTCGACGTAGTATATAAACTAATAAGTAGATAAACGCTCGACCGTTTATTTACTCGATATTAAAATAAGCGAGTAAACGAATAAATAGCGTAGTTTCTTTCTTTTATATAAACTATATACTTTCCTAATAAATAGGAGCTTCGTATTTAACTTCCCTTAAGATTTTTAATTATAAATTCTAAATATAGACGTTTATTAAATTTATTTAATTTTATCTTATATTAATATAAAGCCTACTATCCTTTAATCCTTAATACTCCTCTCTACGAGTACTAACCTAGGTCCTATTAATATTATACTACGGTATTAAACGGAGAGCTTTAATACTTTAAATACTTTTAGGATAAATATCTTAAGATTAATAAAGGCCTTAACTTTAAATACTTAAAACGGTACTAGAAGACGTAATACTATAGAAGAAAAGAACCGTATTAAGGTTACCCGCCTAAATTACTATTATAGAGAGCGCGAGAAACTTAACGACTAGTTATTATAACTTTAGTTATTCTTCGTATTCAACGAGAATACTATACTAGTTATTAAATAAATAATCTTTATAATAATCTATATAAGAGGTAATATATAGAAATAAATTAAATTATTCCTAAAGCGTTATATAAAAGTAGTAAACGATATTAATAACTTATTAATAAAGTTTTAGATAAAGAACTTCTCTAGGTTTAAAGCCGAGATTCGCCGTATATTTAAACTATCCAACGAAAGTAGTATAGTAGTTCGTATTATTCAATACTTAATATAACGAAGGTCTATATCCGATTACTCGGTATAGTTTTAATATTATATAATATTTTGTTATAGTATGACCTTATTAACCTAGCCTAGTCTAACCTACTTTAGATTTAATTTAAGTCTAAACTAGTTTCCTTATTTCTATCTTAATATAGCCGGGATAAGAAATAAATAAATACTCTATATATTAACTCTTATTTAAATAGTAGCTAGTCTTACCTTAGTTTTTATCCTTTATCTTTTATTTTAACCTACTTTTATATTATAACTAGGTTATAATTTAATAAACCTAACCGTTAATTTAATAAATATCTAGATATTAATCCCGTTCTTTAATATTATAAAAGATTAATTACCTAGTTAATACTCCCTAGTACTAGGATAGTTATTATAGGGGATTAACCCCCTGACCCCGAAGACCGCGTACGATAATTCCTCGCCGAAGTTTAGAATAACCCTACTACATCGGTAAAGCGGCAGCCCGCATAAGAAAATCGAGGTACTAAATACGTATTTTGCTAATTTAGGCGGAAAAATAACGAAAAGAGAACGTTAAAAAAAAGAAAAAAAAAAAAAAAAAAATTCAACTAAAAAACGTAAAAATAGTAACTTCGGATTTAAGATTTTAAATCCGTGATTTTCTACTAGCGCCGGGTAGCTCGCTAAGGCTATATAGAGCGCTATAACTACGCTAATCTAATTTCGATTTTAAATTACGTCGATTCACGAAAATTATATACGCGCGTAATACCCCCTAAGCTGGCGCGGTATTATAGACTAAATAATTCACTTATTACTATATATATCTAACTATCTACCGGTACTACTTAGACTAGCTTATTCCGATTTATTCAAAATTATTCAAAATAAGTCGAGGTATTAAATACGTATTTAGTAACTCTAGTATTAAATCGATCTCTTGGGCTAGTACATGAGCTAAATAGATTTAAGCGCCTTTTCCGCCTTTTTCGGTAGAATACGGGCTCACCGCTTTACCGATATAGTTTCTTAAATACCTTCGATTACTTATATATTTAGGTCGAGAGTAATTCTTTATTTAATATTTTATCCTCGTTTATACCTCCTCCTCCTCCTACGCTAGATACGTAATCCCTAGTTTATACTATTATTTAAATAATAACTTAAGCCGTATTTATTATAACTTAAATTATACCTTAGCCCCCGCTTTAAATATTCGATAAGAATATTTTTAATAATATTATTATTATAGGCCTACGCTCGTCTTCCCCTTTAAATACCTAATAACCTACCCTCTCCCGATCTCGAACGCCTCCTAGATCCGAAAAGTTTTTAGATATCTCGGAATATAAAGGGGACTAAAATAAATTAAATATTTAAGAATAAATATTAATATAATAAATATATATTAATTATAATCGTTACTTTATTAATAATAATAAGATCGCTTATATAAAACTTAAATTAATTATCGGTAAAAAGGCCTTTAATTTAATAAACCGTTACTGAAAAAAAGATTTTTATACTTTAATTAACTTTACCGATTAACGAAAGAAGTTACGGGAAATATATAATAACCCGTTTAAATAGGAGGATATTTAGAATTATATCCGGGAATTTAAATAAAGCTTTATACTTTTTAACGAGTATTTTAACCTCGTTATTTAAAAGAAAAAATATTCTTAAATAAAGGACGAATCCTTAATTAACGTTATAAAATATAATATTAATTATATTACTTAATAGGCCTCTATCTTTTAGAGGAAAGTTAATAATTAATAATTATATACCTTCGATAAATACGTCCGTATATACTCCGAAATCGACTAAGAACTCCGGTAAATTAAATATTATCTACCTCGTTAAAATACTACTCCTATTAAATTAAAATAAACCTTAAGGAGGTTTATTATATCTTTATTAACTTCTACTCTTATAGCCCGTTTTATTATAACGAGTATTTTTATCCCCGTTACCGTAACTTTAACTCTTTTATTTAGGGAGTTAATAAACCTCGATTCTATTTAAACTACTATTAAAGGTAAATTAACGAGAACCCCGGTTATTAAAATTATCTACGAGAAATAAAGATTTTACTTTTATTATAAATTATTTAGGTATAATATAAAAGCTTATTTAATTAAGCTAGCTAGTCTCCGATCTAGTATTATAATTATTATTAATAACGACGAGAGCGTTATAAAAGGAGTTACCCTAAACGTAGGAAAAGAATAATCCCGGTATAAAGTCGTATATTAGGACTATAAGTACCTAGAACCCTATATATACCTTTTTATTTATCGGTTATATTATTTAATTTACTTTCGTTACTAACTAAACTTTCGTTTAAATCTACTATATAGCTTTTTAAGACCGACTTTATTTTTCGTAATAAATATATAATTATTTCTTATTAACTACGGAATAATTAGTCCCGAATTTAAATTAAAGTTTTAATTAATACTAGTATATCCGGCTACCTTTTTATCGATTATAATTTTATATATATTTAACGTCTACCCCTTCGTCTTCTTCGTTATCCTTATATCGTCCGACCCTTTAATAACGTACCTACCGTTATAGGACGTATTATTTATATCGTAGAAACGATTTTAAATATTTATAACTATTAAGAACGAATAGTTTTCTTTATTATTAAACTTAATTAATACCCCGTCGTAATCGGCTTATTATACCTTTATTATTATAAAATTACTACTAATTTCTTAGATAATTCCTTAACCTTCGTTTTATATTTTTATTTAAGAAATTATATCTTAAATCCCGTAAAAATCTTCGCGGAAGATAAATTCTTTTTTATACCTTAAGAAAGTTTTTAGACCTAAGAATCCTAGTTTTTAATTTTATCCGATACCCGTATAAAATAAACTCTGATTTAAAAGGAGTCGCTAGTATATAAAAAGCCGTTATTATTTATAAACGATAACGTTATTATTAAATAATTAATTCCGACTCGAGAGAAGTTATTTTAATTTTAGGTTTATTAATAATATACCTAATCCTAAGTTTATAAAAAATAAACCTCGATTTAAGAAGAGTTAATTTAATCTTAAATTTATTAAAAGTAAACCTAGTTTTTAGTCTAGCTTAATACTCGTATAAAGTAACCTAGAATTTAAAAGAAATTATCTTAGTTTTAGATTTATTAATAATAAATTTAAATTTAAAAAGAATCTTCCCCGCCTTAATCCTAATTATTTATTCTTATAGAAACTAGTTATAATAATAAATATAATTATATCGTTACTACCGTTAAATAAAGAAAGACGTTTAAAATTAAATATCGTAGCCTAGCCTCGCTTCGTTTTAAGTCTTAATATTAAAAATAACGAACTTAATACCTAGTTACTCTTAATATATACGAGATAAGATCTCGATTATTTACCCGGCTCGTTAGGCCTAACGAATAAACCGCGTTTAATTTATTATTTATAGAAATCGATCGATTTTTAGGTATTTTAGAAGAAATCTCGACCCTAAATACCTAGCCTCGTTACGAACTTAAATATTATAAACTTAAGCCCCGCCTTAATTAAAACCTTAAATTAAATATTTAAGATTAAATTTAAAACCGAGCTATATTTAAAATAAATAGGGAGTTTTACTTTACCTCCGCCGTTATTTAAGAAAAGCTTTAAGCCTACCGAGATAATAAGAATATTAACTTAATTATAATCCTACCTACGCGGTATTATAAATTCTTAGATATCTTTTTAAAAAAAGATATTAATACTTTACCCCCGTATTGGTTATATAATTATATTATTAAATTTAAAGAAGGGCTATAACCTCCGTTATCTAGTTTATATAATATAAATCGTAACGAGATCTTAAAACTCCGCCGTTATTTAAATAAAAATCTTAATAAAGGTTTTATTCGAGCTAGTCGGTCCTATACCGCGTCCTTTATCTTATTCGTAAAAAAATTTAATAGAGGCCTACGTTTCTATATTAATTATTAAAGGCTGAATATTATTATTATAAAGAATAGGTACTCTTTACCCCTAATATCAGAAACCTTAAATTAATTAAATCGTATTAAGGTATTTTCTAAATTAAATATTATATCTACTTTTAATCGCCTCCGCGTTAAGGAGGGCGACGAAGAATTTACCGCGTTCCGTACCCGATTCGGTTTATTCGAATACTTTATTATATTATTTAAATTATATAATAACCCTACCTCGTTCTAGTATTATATTAATAATACTCTTTATAAATTTCTCGATAAGATTTATACCGTATATCTCGACGATATTTTAATTTATAGTAATATCGAGGAAGAGTATAAAATCTACGTTAAATATATTCTTTAGAAGCTCCGCGAGGCGGGGCTTTAAATAAATATTATTAAATATAATTTCTACGTTAAGAAAATTATATATTTAAGATTAATTATTATTATTTAAAAGATTAAAATAAATCTAAAGAAGATTAATACGATTTTAAATTAATTATAATTAATTAATATTAAGGATATTTAAAGTTTCCTAGGGTTCGTTAACTTTTATCGGCGCTTTATTTATAAGTTTAATAAATTTATTATATTATTTATAGCCTTAATTAAAAAAGGTATTATCTTCGAGTAGAGTACTCGATATTAAATAACTTTTAATACCTTAAAGAAGACTTTTATCTTTAATATTATTTTAATTTATTTCGACCCCGACCGTAAGATTATAATAGAAATAAATACGTTTAATTACATATCTAGGGGGGTCCTATCTTAATACGACGATTAAAACGTCCTTCGTCTTATTATTTACTTTTTAAAGAAATATAACCCTACCGAGTATAATTATAAGATCTATAATAAAGAGCTTATAGTAATTATCCGTATATTCGAGGAATAGCGCCTTAAATTAAAGGAATCTACTCTCTTTATCGAGGTAATATCTAATTATAAGACTCTTAAATATTTTACCTTATTTAAGGTATTATCTCGCCGTTAAATAAGATAAAGTAAATTCCTATCCCGTTTTAATTATAAGATTATTTACCGGCCCGGTAAAGAAGGTAGTAAATTTAATATATTAATATATCGGTTAAGAGACCTCCCTACTGAGTCGTATTAATAAATACCGTAGTTTTCCGTATCTAATAGGGTTAGATTATTATAAAGATTATTAGAATTCTCTTACCTTAGCTAGTATTAGCGGTAAACTCTTTTACGCGCTAGTCTAGATATCGCGAGAGTTTTATTATTTATCCTAACCCCTTTAAAGTTATTCGTTCGTAGGCGAAAAGTAAATCGTACCTAATAATACCTTAACGGTAAACTGAATTATATATATAAGGTACGGTATATACTTAGACGACTATTTAATAGATATCCGTTTAACCTTTTTATTCCTCTATATAAATATAAGAATAGTACTATCGAATATTATTTATATATTATTAGTATTATCGCTTATAATAGTGTAGATCCGATACTCGATCCCGTATTTACGGACGACCTTAGTTAAAACGTCCGCTAGCCTTTTACTAGTATATTTCCCTTTAATATACTTAAAGTTAATAATAACTTTATAATATTTCTACTCGGTGTTAATAAAGTAGGTAATAATAGCTATGTATAAAGATATATCGTAGGGTAATTATCTATCTAAAGTAAGAGATACCTTTAATTTATCGTCGGGTAAAGTATTAAATAGTTTCTCTTTAATCTTCTTAAATCGTTATAAGAGTTTATTTTTAATCGTTAAAGAACTCGGTAATATAGCGGTAGGGTCTAAGTAAAGGAACGGATATTAAACTAGGACGTTATTAAAAGAGTTATATAATATTCCTACTATAGTAATTATTTATAGGAATATATCTTTAAAGTCTAATCGTTAAGGTATAAGACCGTTAATCTTAGCTTTAGTACTTTTAACTTCGCGGCGCTACGTTCGAATTAGCTAGGGAATTCTAATAATTATTATAATAATCTAGACTCTTACCTACGCAGGGATAATTTCTCTAAGAATTAACTAAGTTATATTATATATACTCGCCGAGTCTTTATAACTTTTCTTCTTTAAATAGTTTATCCTTAACCCAGTACCTTAATTTATATAGGGATAAGTTAATATATCGTTATATCGTAGATAAATTATCGATAGTTTTCCGGAGCCTACTATTACTCCTTCTTCGAAAGACGTCCATATTTTAGACTTTCGGGATTATATCTTATTAAAATTAATCTTCTTACGCCAATTCTTATTATCGGGATATTTATACTATATAGTTTACTTCTATTAATTTAAGAATATATCCTTCTTAGCGTTAGAGAAGATATAATATTTATATCGCTTTCCTTTTATTATAATATTAAGAGGTGGTTTAAAGTAATAACTTATAAAACTTTTAATACTAAGAGAAGATATATTATCGAAGACACTATCTAAGTTATCTCTACCTAGTTAGTTTAATATAGGTTCCAAAGGATATAATAAGGAGTTTAACTAATATTATATAATAAATAACTAATTATTAGAAAGATTATTAGAATTAAGATCTAATATATCTATATATATATATATTTATACTTTACCCTTTACCGATATCGAATCGATATATTCTTAAAAGGTAGTAGGATAATCGCAGGAGAATATTAATATTAAAACGTAGTAGTAGATAAAGCTAATCTCGTAATAGATATCGAAAAAGATTATACTCTAAATTCTAGAGTATACTAAGAGTCCGCTTAACGTAATATAATTTAATTAAGTTACGTCTTTAATAAAACCTACCTATAATCTAACTCTAGGCTTAAAGTTAACTCGGACGATTATACGTCCGAGCGGCGAGCGGCGAGATTATCTACTAAAATACTCTAGGCTTAATCTTAACTCGGACGATTATATGTCCGAGCGGCGAGATTATATTATTATTTTTTAGAAGGTTTACTATCGAAAAGAAACGAGGATACCTCGAAGAATAAAGGTCTAGAAGGCGCCTAAGAAGGTACCTAGTACCTAGGACCTAATTCTAAAAAATCCTAAACGTCGTAAATTTAAGCGTAGTAGTAAGTTATTTTCTAATTAATAATAAGTCGAAGCCTTTGATTAATAAAAAATAATAATAACTTTAAGGTAAATTAAGAAGTACTAGAAATCGACCGAACTTTTACTTCCGAAATTTACTTTTTATCGAGTAGTTAAAGAGCTTTATATAGATATCGGGTTTTCTAGACGTATTTAATCCGTTATAATAACTACTCTTTGAGAGGCGGTAGAAGCTTATTTAATATTAAAGTTTAAATATAAGGTTATAGTATATTATTCTATAAATTATTATTAATATTATCTAGTTCTTTAGCTAGTAGTTTATTATTATAAACGTATAATAATACTTCCAAAGGATTTTAAGTTTCTACGCGATTTTAGATACAAGAATATATTTTAATTCATTTATATCTAATAATAAGTATATTTATATCTAATAATAAGTATATTTATAATAATTATTCTAATAATTACGAAGGGAGACTAGTTAATATCGAAGTATATAATTATATTAAGAAGTTAGAAATTAGGCGCTAGGAAGTTCGATAGCTCCTCGTCGAATATATATAAACGTATTAACGACGACGTAATACGCTTTTAATTAGGAGGTAACTCTATATTAAACTCTTTAAAAACTAAAATAAACGCCTTTTTAACATTTCTAGAGTCTTTATCCGGGATTTAATTATAATAAAATAGATTATACCCCTCCTATTACCAAGTAGGTCCCGGTAAAGAAATCTACTCGTCCTCCTCCTCTACCTAAAAGTAGGAAGTTATATTCCGCTATATAGCGATCTCTTCCTTCGTAAAATACTAGTACGGCTTTATCTATAAAATTAGTAAACCTTAATAATAGTTAACTAGCCTAATTATTAGAATAATTATTAGAAATCTATACCGTATTTTAATTAAGGTAATTATACTAGGCGAAAGTAGTATATCTATACGTCCCTAGGTCGTAACGCTTAAGATAATTAATTTTACGAAGTAGACTTTAAATAGGTTTACGCTATATAGCTCGCCTAAAGCGGAATTCGTTAATCTTAATAGTATATACTATTATATCTACCCTTTTCTAGGCTTCCTGAATTAATATATATTAATCGATAGTTAGTAATAGCCCTTCGGTCTCCTTATCTACGATTTATTAGAATACGGTTTAGGCTAGGTTTAGATTAGGCTATTATTAATATAATCCCTTAATATAATCCCTTAATAGTTAGAACTTAAATATTACTTTAATATACCTCTAACTCGTTTAGATCCTCTTATACGATATTACTATTATTTTAAATTAATATATCTTAACCTCGTAAGGTTATACTAGTTTTCTCTACGAAATATATAATATTATTAACTTAGGTAGTTCTAATCGGAAAATAATTATTATAATAATTATTAGAATAATAGATATCCTAGATTATATCTCTTTAGAAGGATCTCCTACTTCGCTTAAACTAAAGTAGTAACCTAGTAGGCCTTTAATACTTTTTAGAACTCTTTAATAACACGGAGTTTCTTCTATACTATTAATACCGTAGTTATATTATTTCTTTAATAGTCTATATATTACTTTTCGAATAATAAGGTTTAGGTAAGACGAGCCCTTACTTTTATTATCGATATATTAGTCGAGTACTCCTTTAGTTTCTTCTTAGGTCTTTAGGGTCCCTTCGGCCGTCCTTGTAACCGAGAAGGCGTAATAACTAGATTATCGATATTATTATTATTATTAGTGCTGAATCTATATTATCCAACGATGATTTCCGTATTATATAGGAAATTCGTTAAGTTATATAGTATCTACTCGGCTTTAATCTCAGGGTCTTTTTTAACTAGGAAACGGGAATTATAAATATCTTTCTAATAATTTATTACCGAATAGATTTACTACGCGGTTAATCTGCGAAAGGATTAATTCGTTTCGGTATAGTAAGAATTCTAACTTTTTAATATATATAAAGTTAATATAAACTAGCGGCGAGAATAACGCGCTTTAGTTATTAAATAATAAATATTAAAGAAGACTAAAGTATACTTTACGAAATAGTTATTAATTATAAACTAAGCGATAAAAGTAGGGGGAAGATCGCCGAAGACTTCGTTAACGTTAAGGATTTAACTACGGGAAGTAGGACGCTATACCTAAAAGAGTACTCGCTCCCGTATTTAACGCAGACCCTAAAACCTACTAAAAGTCTTATTTAATTATACGACTATTAGAAAGATTATTATAATTAATCTATAATAATAATTAATAAAGTACCCGAGTATTTTACTCTTTACACTAGATTGAATTATACCTAGTTCGTAATATTCTAAATTTATTAAGGTAGAATAGATAAATATCCTAAATAGAATAAATAAAGTGGATAATAATAATTATACTCTTATATAATTTAGGTGAATTCTATCGTCTATAAAGTAATAATTATCGATACTAGTAACTTTAACCTCGTAATTATCACTATTATCACTAGTTTCACTATCGTTACTAGTTTCTTCGTTGTTTTAGGTTATTATAAATACCGTTTCTTAACTAATCAAAATACCGCTTCTTAACTAACTAAAACACCGCTTCTTAAGTAATTAAATATAGCGCGTACTAATAGAGGTAGAACTAGAATTATATTTAAAGTTAGAAATACTACGGGGGGGAAGGCCCCTAGAAAACTATTAACGGCTAGAGCGAGGAAGACTATTCCTAGTACTTTAACTCTACGTAGTATAACTAGATAAACACGTAAGCGTAAAGTATAGAAGAAGGGTAATAAATTGAATTCTAATAATTATTATAATAATTAAGATTAATCTAAATGATTTAGCCGTCGCTCTACGCGAAATCAAGCGTTATTAGAAAACTACCGAATTACTTATTCCCAAGCTCCCTTTCTAACGGCTTATACGTAAAATAATATTCTCGGCTACGTCGGAGTCGTTAGGTATACGTTAGTAATCGTCTATAATTATAACTATATAAGAAGTAGTTAAAGCGATATTAATAATATTATTTAAGAGTAAGTTCTATCCTAATCTTTCGCTATCTATATTAATAATATAAAATACTAACCTCTACGTAATCTACGTTAAGTATATAACTATCTAAAATAAAGATATTTAATTAACGCAGATAATTAAGGGCTGTAAATTCATTCTATAAAGGGATATAAATTAATATTAATATTTCTAGTACTTAATATCGTAATACTTAATAGGAGTAGGGTATAATAAGGAAGGGAATAGGCGGTAGGTATAACTTTCGTATTATTTCATCTCTTAATAACTTCTATTACCGTCGAAGAATGGAATATTCTTCTACTTCTATTCTATAACTCTATCACTAAGACGGTTATTATAATGATTATTAGAAATCCGTCTTGGCGTTTAGGGATCTTTTAGTAAATCCCTACTTTACTCTATTTTAACCCACGCCCCACGTTAATAAATCCCCACGCCAAGCTAGTATAGAGATTATACCTCGATCCCTACCCCACCCCACGCCAATCCGAAGCGTAACTATAAGGAAATTACCTTCGATATAATAAAAATAACTATTTACTATATTATTCTAGGAATACCTTAATTAAAGAAATATAATTTAATAATAAATTAAACGAGAGGAGTACTTATATTTCCGCGTATTAAAGACGTCGCTAGTATAATACTTATATACTTATAAAGGATAATTATAAATAAGAAATTAAACCGTAGCCCGGTCGAAGCCTATAATACTTTATTTTTATATAAAAATAACCTCGTATAAGAGTCCGACTTGATATATACTAGCTAAAGAGGTTAATAGGGCGAATAAATTAAAGTTTCTAAAAATAAAACCGAACCTCTTAATATCCTTAAAGAGTATTAATAATAAAAATACCTCTTTTAAAAAGAGATAACTATAAAAGTATTACTTAAATATTAGTTATAGGATTATAAAATCGAACTCGAACCTAGTAAAATATCGATATTTAAATCTATTTATATTTTATTAGAAAAAGAACTCGGAGTACTTCGCGGGTATATCGACAAGAATCTTAAAAAAGGATTTATTCGAGAATCTAAATTATTAATAGGTTATTTAATTCTCTTTATAGTAAAGAAGGATAAAAGTCTACGACTTTATATAAATTATTAAAAGTTAAACGATATTATAGTAAAGAATCGGTACCCTCTATTAAATATTAACGAGTTATAGGATTAATTTATAATAATAAAAATCTTTATATAATTAAACCTTCGAGGCGCGTATAATCTAATTCGGATAAAAGAAGGCGAGGAGTAGAAGATTATTTTTAGAATTAAATATAGTTATTACGAATACCTAGTAATACCCTTTGGATTTATTAATATACTAGTAACCTACTAAATACTAATTAATAATATTATACGAGTATATTTAAATATAACGGTAATAATATACCTCGATAATATATTAATTTACTCTACTAATAAGGAAGAATATATTTAATATATATAGGATATCTTAATCTACTTATTATTAGCTAGACTTCTCTTTAAACTAGAGAAATACGAATTTTATAAGAAATCGGTCGAATTCCTTGAATTTATAATTAATACTAGAGGTATTTATATTACGCTGCGGAATAGGGTAGAGATTACCTTCCCTTCCCTTCCCTTCCCTGGAGGAAGGGGCAGGGAAGGGAAGGGATAGGCCCGGGGCAATTCCCTTCCCTGATCCAGGGAAGGGAAGGGATTCCCTGCTGTTCCCTTCCTCCCTACTCTCCCTATAGGGCTGCCCCTATATATGGCCTATGTACGGAGTATGCGCGCATGTATGCCCCATTGCTGCCCCCATATATGGCCCATGTATGCGCGCATGCATGCCCCATTGCTGCTCCCATGTGACCCATGTGTGCCCCCATATATGGCCCATGTATGCGCGTATGCATGCCCTATTGCTGCTCCCATGTGGCCCATGTATGCGCGCATGCATGCTCCATTAAGTGGTACAAAGATTAGGACAATTAGGAAAGCGGTTAAGAAGCGCCAAGCCTTATGCCTGATTTGGACTAGCCTCTTGGCATTAGCTATATATAGCATATAGGGGTAAGAATAGGCCATATTTTGAAGCAGTAATGGGCTCATACATGGGCCATATATGAGAGCAGCAATGGGGCATGCATACGCGCATACATGGCCATATATGGGGGCATACATGGGCCACATGGGAGCAGCAATAGGGCATGCATACGCGCATACATGGCCATATATGGGGGCATACATGGGCCACATGCGAGCAGCAATGGGGCATGCATGCGCGCATACATGGGCCATATATGGGGGCAGCAATGGGGCATGCATGCGCGCATACATGGCCATATATGGGGCAGCCCTATAGGGAGAGCAGGGAGGAAGGGAACAGCAGGTAATCCCTTCCCTTCCCTGGCAGTCCCTGCCCCTTCCCTTCCGCTCCCTTCCCTGCTGGAAGGGAAGGGAGCGGGGGTCATTCCCTTCCCTTCCCTTCCCTATTCCGCAGCGTAATTTATATAAACCCTAAAAAGATTAAGAATATTAAGGAATAACCTATATTATATAATATTAAGACGGTATAGAGTTTTTTAAGATTTACGAACTTTAATAAAAGGTTTATTAAGGATTACTCTAAAAAGGCCTTACTATTAACGGATATTACGAAGAAGAATATCGTTTTCTAGTAGAGGAAAGAATAATAATAATCTTTTAAAGCGTTTAAAGAGGTTTATAAAAAACCGCCGGTATTATATTCCTTTCGAAGTAACGAACTAGCTCGAATCGAAACTAATACTTTAGATTTAATAATAAGCGTTTATATACTCTAATAAAAAGATAATAAATAATATCTTATTATATATTATTCTAGAAAAATATTATTAATAAAATAGAACTATAATATCTATAATAAAGAATTACTAGTAGTAGTATCTATATTAGAATAGTAACGGGTATATATAAAGAGTTATTTAGACTTTACTATCTTTATAGACTATAAGAATCTTCTTAACTTTACGACGATAAAATAATTAAACCGAAGATAGGTTAGATAGTTAGAGTTATTAAAATAATATAAATTTAAGATCTTCTATACCCTAAAGAAGGATAACGGTCGCGCCGATATATTTAATAAATAAGAAGATTATATAGAGGATAAAGACGTAGTAATATAACTAGACCTTATTTAATAATAGGATAAATCGCTAGTCCTAATATAATAACTAGTAGCGACGTTATATATCTTTATTCCCGGAATTATTAATAGTATCTAGAAGGAATATAAAAATAATACCTTAACTACTATATTAAGAAGTTAGTAATTATAGGCTAAATTATTAAAATATAATAAAAAGACTTATCTTCCTAAGGGATATCTTAAAGAAATTATTTATAATTATTATAATAATCCAGCTTAAGGGTACTTTAGAGTTATTAAAACTATAGATTTTATTTATAAAGAATACGACGCGCCGGGACTAAGATCGTACGTCGAGAAATATATTAAGAAATATATCGAATACTAGTAGAATAAGTTTATAAGGTATATTAAATATAGTTAAATCTAGTTCGCCCTAGTACTAGAAGTACTATAGAACGATATTATAATAAATTTCGTTATTAAGTTACTAAGATTAAAGGACTATAAAGTAGTAGTGCGTTATATACGCCTGCGCCCCGCCAAAGGCGCTAGTGTATTATATGCGCCTACGCCCCGCCACCTCTATAATATCATTATTTATCGATACGGGGTTCTAGCCTTGGTATCGCGGGGTTCTAACTCTTAGTAATCCTATATCGAGTTAACGTTCCCCCGTTTTATTAGAATCCTTAGAGATTAGTTCTATTATTAAATCTAGGATTTAAAAACTACCTAGTAATAAACCCCGTAACTACTTTACGTTTTTTATATTATTACTAAGCCGCTAGCTCTACGCTAGCGGCCTTAGGTATTATAGTTCTAATCTTTTAAACCTTTTTAAAGAAAAGGCCTATCGTTATTACGATATCGGGTTTAACCTCGGGACGTCTAGAAGAATTTAGCGATAATAATATCGACTAAACCCCCTCCGACGACCCCCGTCGTAAAAACGGTAACGAATTCGAAGGTATTACTACCCCCGAAGAGACTTTAAATATATAGCTTAAAGTTATTAAAGAAGAAAACCGTCGCCTTAAATAATAGTAAAAGTTAGGGGTATTATAAACTTAAAATTAAGAGTTATATAATCTTATTATTTCTACGCCCGCTAGCGGAGTATTAATAGAATCTACTATTTATAGTAGAGGTCCCTTAATTATTACGCCTACCGGTGGAATAATAATAAGTTTAACTACGCTTAATAGGGATATCCCTATTAGGGCGAAAACGCTACGCCCTAATAAAATACGTTTTTATAAGGGTACGAGCGAAGGTAAATATTTACGTTAGTTCCGCGACGTAAATATTAAATTTTTAATTAGTCCTAAATATTTCACTATCGACTATTTAAAGATCGTATATTATATAGACTCGTTAGAGGGTGACCCTTTAACGTAGTAGTATAAATACTACGATTTATATAATTTAGCTAGTATTACGTTTAGCTTTTTTAAATTTCTTCTTAATTTAGTAACGGATCTAGTTAACCGCCGTCTCCTCGTTTATAAAAAGTAGGAGGAAGCCAAGTAATAACCTTATTAAAAGATATCGTTATTTAAGGCTTACTTTAAAGAAATAGAGGCCTAATTACCCTCGTTTTCGGAGGAGTATAAGGTAAATTTCTTCTTAGCCAAATTTAAATCTAAGTTTAAAAATAAGATCTTTAATACTAGTAATATATTTATTTAAAGGGAAGAAATTCTTACCTAGGCCATTATATAAGAAAAGAATCTAGAGTATATATAGTTAATAGGCGGCTCTAATTTTAATTCGGGTTCCTAGTTAAAAAACCCTAATAAAGAAAAACTTATAGTAGACCGAATTACTAAATCTAACGCCGGCGATAGCGCTAAGTAGGCGTATTTAAAGAAGAAGAGTAATAAACGTAAAGTTAATACCGCTAATTCTTCGTACGATAAGATTATCTATTATTATTATAGAGTGGAAGGTTATATTAAATCTAAATATCCCGATATAAATAAGTTAGTTATAAACGTCGGTATAATATTAGTAAAAAACGATTAAGCCTAACTCACGCCTCGGAAGAAAAATAAAAAAAACGATTAATAGAGGTATACTCTTTTATTCTTTCTAAAGATTAGATTACCCTTTAGAATAAAATTAGGTAGCTTATTACCTTAATTAATTTAAGAGCGTAGATTAATTTAATTTTATAACGGTTCGTCGTTAAAAATAATTTAGAATCTTATAATACTATTTTACCGCCAGCTAAAATAATTAGCGGGCAAAGTATATATTACTATAACGCGTATTAATTAAACTATTAGATAGTCGATAGTTAGGGTTAAGGGCGTAAATATAGTACTCTATTCTATATTATAAACCTTAAAGGTTTAGACGTTATTCTAGGTATATTTAGATTATATTAATTAAAGATATTAATTAATCTTAAGGCGGACTAATAGCGGTTTAAAATTAATTTTAGTAATTTATAAATTAAGGAACTAGCTAAGTTCACTAATAATTTTAAAAATAAACCGAATATATTCGCGGTCGTATACGCTACGGTATTACGAGGCGAATAGGAAGAACTTCCTAACCTAAAGATTCCTAAGGAACTTATAAAGTTTCATAACGTTTTTTTTAACGAGAAGGCGAGTACCCTACCTACTTTTAAATAAAGGGATTACGCTATCGAGATAAAAGTTAATAAAGAACCGCTTTATAAACCTCTTTATAATTTATCTTAAACTAAATTATCGGAGCTACGGCGTTATTTAGAATCCTTATTTTATAAGGGTTAGATCCGTTATTTAATTTTATTAATTAAAGTACCTATTCTTTTTATACCTAAAAAGGATAGTAGGTTATATTTTTACGTAGATTACTAGGGCTTAAATATAGTAATTATTAAGAATCGATACCTATTACCCTTAATTACCGAGATATTAGACCGCTTATACGGTTTTAAAATCTTTACGAAGTTAGATCTTAAGGATACCTATTATAGGATCCGGATTAAAGAAGGCGATAAATAGAAAATTATTTTCCGAACTCGTTATAGTTATTTCGAATACTTAGTTATACCTTTTGGGCTCGTTAACGCACCGGTAATATTTTAAATTTATATTAACCGTACGTTTATAGGTTTAATAGATATAACGTGCGTAGTATATTTAAATAATATCCTAATTTATAATACTAAGCCGGCGGAGTATTAACGGTATATTAAGTAAATACTTAAACGATTATATTAGTTCTAGCTATTTATTAACCTTAAGAAATACCGATTTAGTACCGAAACGGTCGAGTTCTTAGGTTTTATAGTATTTATTAATAGGGTAACTATAGACCCGGAACGCGTTAAAACTATTAAGGAATAATCTTAGCCAAAAATATATCGGGAGGTATAAATCTTTTTAGGCTTCGCTAACTTCTATAAGTGGTTTATTTATAGTTATTCTAGTATAACTACGCTGTTTACTAGTCTACTTAAGGGTAGTAAAGTAGGTAAGAAAGTAGGTCCGTTTAAATAAATAAATAACACTACGGAAGCGTTTTAGATTTTACGAGATATATTCGTAAACGCGCCTTTTCTACGCTATTACGATTTAACTAAATAATTACGTATAGAGACGGATACTTCTAACTTTAATCTTAGTTTTATATTATTATAGTAGAATAAAGATAGTTATTAGCGCCCTATAATATTCTAGTCACGGAAATTAAATCCCTTAAAACAGAACTATAAGATTTATAATCAAGAATTACTCGCCGTTATAACGGTAATAAAATAATAATAATACTACCTAGAAGGTAGCCCTTATTATATTAAAATCTAAACTAATTATAATAACCTAAAGGGTTTTATAAAGTAGAAGGAGTTAAACTTTAGGTAGGCCCGTTAAATATTTAAATTAACTATTTATAACTTTAAGATCTTTTATCGGGCTAGGAAATTAAATCCTATTAATATACCGTTACGACGCCCTAATTATAAGGGAGTATCGTCGTTAAATACTAAATTATTACTAACGCTTTAGAATAAACTTACTCTTTAGACTAATAGTTAATTATCGGAAGGAGATAAAGAAGTAAAAGTAATTATAACCCCTACTTTTTAGATTATAGGGTTAAGAGTAGTAATTTTAAAACGGGATATTATAGTAATACCTGAAATTATATATAATAATCTTAAAAAGTTTATTAAAATATTAATTCGGGAATTATAAGCCTATAATAATTAGGTAAACTCTTTTCGAACTAAAGCGAATATACTAAAGGACCGCCGTTATATAAAGAATAAGGTATGGGTTATAAACTCCGAGGGATTATTAAGATATAACGGTCGCCTTTACGTACTAAGGGATAAAGCTCTAAAGGAAGAATTTATAAAGAGGTATTATAATAATCCTCTAGTAGGCTATTTTAGCGCTATAAAGTTATATAAATTATTTACCCGAAAATTTTTCTAGGAGGGTAGCCTAAAGTAAGTTACGGACTATATTAAAACTTACGATATATATTAGCGGACGAAGGCGCCGCGATATCGCCTATATAACGAATTAAATTCGCTTCCTATTACTATTTAATTATAGAAGGAAATTTTTATAAATTTTATAACTAGTTTACCGCCTAGTAAGTATAAAGATACCGTTTATAACGCTATCTTTATCGTGGTAAATCGATTTACTAAAATGACTAGGTATATATTTATAATTATTAAGATCGATACCGCTTAGCTAGCGGAAGTATTTTACTTTAAAATTATTTACCGCTATAGTATACCTAATAGTATCGTTAGCGATAAAGGCTCTATTTTTACGAGCGCCTTCTAGTCGGCTATATATTTTTATTCGAAAATAAAACGACGCCTAAGTACTATCTTTTACTCTTAAATAAATAGGTAGATAGAGTATTTAAATTAGGTACTAAAGTACTATTTACGTATATTTATTAATAATAAATAAATTAATTAGGCTGGATTACTATTTATAGTAGAATTCTTAATAAATAATAATTGGAGTGCCGCCGTCGGAACGACGCCGTTTTTCCGTATATATAGTTACTATCCTGAAATCCGCTGGGAGGTCGAGGACGATTCTAGGGAAGAAAGAGTACTAGTTATAAATAATAGGGTACGATAATTATAAGCTCTAAAGAATAAAGTTATAGAGTATCTTTAAAGCGCTACCGAATACTAAATTAAATAGTATAATAAAACGTATAAACTATAAAGTTATAAGGTTAGTAATTTAGTTATACTAGTAATTAAAAACCTAAAGTAAAAGCGCTTAAGTAAGAAATTATCCTATAAGTTTATAAGGCCCTTTAGGATTATTAATAAAATAGGAGTATAAATTTACCGCCTACTACTACCTTCTATATATAGAATCTATAATACCTTTCATATATCGTTATTTAAGTTATATTATCTTCGCGACTACGTTAATACGGCGGAATCTTTTATATAAGCCCCCGAACTTATTAATAATAATAAGTTATAGGAGGTAGAAGAGGTAATTAATAAAGTTAAGAATAAGGAAAGTATCTAGTATAAAGTTAAATAAACTAGTTAGGGCGAAGAATATAATTAATAATTATTAAACGAAGAGTTTACTAATACTAGTAAACTAACTAAAGCCTTTAAATAGGCGGGTAGTAAACGTAAATATATAAATATAACTAAAGAGGTTACCTAGTCGTATAAGATAATAAGGCGGAGTAAACGGAGCCGATATTAAAAATAAATATTACTACTTCTGTATTAATACTTATATAACGGACGTTCTCCTCTATACTTATAACCTTATTATACGGTTTTAGGGTGTAACTAAATTTAATTTATTATTAAACTATTTATATACGATGGCGATAAGATATCGTATTTATAAAAATACTTTTACTTTAGGTATAATCTATATAGATATTTAGAATATATTATTAAATAATATATCTAGGTAAACTTATATCGGTAAGTCCGGAAACCCCGATTTTTGCGTATTTTGTACCGAAATTATATAAAATACTGGAAATGCGTATCTGCTCATATCCCGCATTCTAAGTACATTATGCACCGATTAAGCAGCGATATTACACCGATTTAGCAACTTTTTTTTTTTTTTTTTGAACTTTAACTTTTTATAGTATCTAGACTAGGGCCCCTATATAGGAATATAAATATCTTACTAAATCTATTTTTAGCCTAGATTCCGAATTTTTAATTAGATTTTTACTAGCGTTGCCCTATAGGGCTATAAAGCTACTTTTAGGATTAAGTTTAGCGCTCCCGCGCAGACCTTAACTCTAACTTAAAAATCTTGGCGCCAAGATTTGCCAAGGCTGCAAAATGCGCATTTTGCACCGATTAAGTAGCGATTTTGCAGAATTGTTTTTCCGGACTTGCCGATGTAGCCAGCGCCGATTTAAGAAAAAAAGAATTCGATATTACTACTATATCGCACGAAAGATTTAGTTATTATCGGAATTATTAGAAGAAGACGTAGTCTCCCTAGTATAATCTTCGAGGATATTATCTTCCTCGGGACTCTCTAGGTCCCGTTTATATTAACGGAAACTCTCGGCCTCTTTTTCGAGAATTTTATTCATCGCCTTTAATTCCTTAATATATTAATTCGCCGCCGTTAATTAATTCTATAGGTTAGCGATTATAGTAGGGGCTTACCTACTAGTTACTACCGTTTTACCGTATACTTTACGCTACTAGGTAATTTCTTTATTTATTAAATTACGTTTATATTCTTCTTTAGGAGTCTTATTATTAATACGGGTATACCGATATATAAACCTCCTTACCTTCCTTCGGAAAAACTTAGGGATTTATTATTATTAATATATACCGTCTTAAAGCTTACGGTCATGACTTACCTTTACGTAACGGTCGATTCCGTGGCGATTAATATAATAGAGTATATAAGGAGGGGACGTACCTCGAATATAATTATTATTAAACTAGTAGAAGTAGACCCGGTAAAGGAGTTACGAAGCGTAGTAAACTACTATTATAGTTAGTATTACGCAGTCGCGCTAATAGCGGATTAGTTATACTTACTAGTATATTTATAACTAAAATAAATCAGTATAAATAAACTAATACTATCGGTGAGTAGGAGCCACTTATAGAGTTAGAAGAAAGTTATATATAACGAGAGTACTATCTATATATTAGTTATAATACTAGAACGCTGTTATAGAGCTAGAGTAATGATATACGAAAGAGGCTAGAGGAGTTACGAAGAGAGAAAGTAATAGGCGGGCGAGTTTATTTATATAATAGACCGTTGCGCTAAGTACCTTATCGTTATAGTATATCGATACGCGTCTCCGCTCCGCTACCTCGCTCTTATTAATAGATATAACCGTTACTATAATAGTTATATTATTACTAATCTCCCGGTATAATATTAGGACTGCACCGCTTATATATAGTACTTTACTACTAGTGTTTATTATAGTATAGTAGGAGTATATAGTAAGGGTGGCTACTACTATTCCGCTACTAGTACTATAGGTACTATAGGAATAATCTAATATACTATATTTACTACAAGTGCTATAAGCGCTATAGGAACGATAGTGTATACTATTTCGCTCCGCTACTATTGTATATAATGGTACTATAGGGACGAAAGAAACATTACTTACTCAACTACTATTACTATATATTAGCGCTGTAGGGATAACTTTATGAATATATTATTCATTTACTACTAGTACTACTATATAGTAGAGGTAGTTTAATAGTATTACTCTTCCGCTACTAGTACTATATAATAGTACTATAGGAAATGATTTCGTATCGCTCCGCGACTAGTACTATATATTAACGCTATAGGACCGACAGTATAAACTAGAAGACTCTTTTCTCTTATTTCCTCTAGGGGGTTTTAAAGGTTTTTTTAACGAGCTTCGATTAATTGACTAAATATTATTCCGTGACTAGTATTATAGGTATTAAAGGATTAGGTACGTAACTTTATATTTAGATTACCGTATAATAACGCCGTCGTACTAGATAACTCTTTTCCCTTATTTCTCTTAGGGGGTTTAAAGGTTTTTTAATAAGTATTTTTTAATTAAAGTATTTGGGCACCTAGGGACTAAGGCCTAAAGAGGGAGGTAATTATAAAACGGTAGTATATTATATATACCTGCGCCCCGCTAAAGGCGTTAGTATATTATATACGCCTAAGCCCCGCTACCTCTATAATATTATTACTTATCGATACGGGGTTCTAGTCTTGGTATCGCGGGGTTCTAACTCTTAATAATCCTATATCGAGTTAGCGTTCCCCCGTTTTATTAGAATCCTTAGAGATTAGTTCTACTATTAAATCTAGGATTTAAGAACTACCTAGTAATAAACCCCGTAACTACCTTACGTCTTTTATATTATTACTAAGCCGCTAGCTCTACGCCAGCGGCCTTAGGTATTATAAAGACCCTATTATATCGGAAACCTTTAACTCTATAATAGTAATCTATAATAAACTTAATAAATATATAATAATAATATTAATTAAGAAAATATATAAGGCCGAATAAATCGCCTTCGTACTATTAAATTAATTTATTAGGGATTATAGGATACCTAGGTCGATTATCTTTAATCGAGATAAATAATTTACTTATTATAGTATAGTCTTACTAACCTAGCCTAGTCTAACCTACCTTAGATCTAATTTAGGTTTAAGTTAATTTCCCTATTTCTATTTTAATATAGCTAGGATAAGAAATAAATAAATACTCCGTATACTAGTTTTTATTTAGATAGTAACTAGCCCTACCCTAACTTTCGTTCTTTATCTTTTATTTTAGCCTACTCTTATATTATAACTAGGCTATAATTTAATAAACCTAGCCGTTAATTTAATAAATATCTAGATATTAATCCCGTCCTTTAATATTATAAAAGATTAACTATTTAGTTAGTACTCTTTAGTATTAGGATAATTATTATAAGGGATTAACCCCCTAACCCCGAAGACCGCGTATAATAATTCCTCGCCGAAGTTTAGAATAACTTTATTAGTTTCCTAAATACCTTCGATTACTTATATATTTAGGTCGAGAGTAATCTTTTATTCGATATTTTATCCTCGTTTACGCCTCTTCCTCTTTTTACGCTAGATATATAATCTTTAATTTATATTATTATTTAAATAATAACTTAAACTATACCTATTATAATTTAAACTATATCTTAGCCCCCGCTTTAAGTATTCGATAAAAATACTTTTAATAATATTATTATTATAGGCCTACGCTCGTCTTCCTCTTTAAATATTTAATAATTTATTCCCTCCCGATCTCGAACGCCTCTTAAATCCGAAAAGCTCCTAGATATCTCGGAATATAAAGGGGACTAAAATAAATTAAATATTTAAAAATAAACGTTAATATAACGGATATATATTAATTATAATCGTTACTTTATTAATAGCGATAAGATCGTTTATATAAAGTTTAAATTAACTATCGGTAAGAAGGCCTTTAATTTAATAAACCGTTACCGAAAAGAGGGTCTTTATACTTTAACTAATTTTACCGATTAATAAAAGAAGTTACGGGAAGTATATAATAACCCGTTTAAATAAAAGGATACTCTATCTATAAAAGTATAAGCGACTCTAAGAATCCTAATTTGCTCGGAGCGCTCAGGCCCGCTCACGAGCGCTATTATAGCTTAGAGCTAATTAGGAATTCTCAGGCCCGCTCAGGCTCGCTCAGGATTATTTAGGATTCTTAGGCTCGCTCAGGCTCGCTCAGGCCCGCTCAGGGTTATTTAGGATTCTCAGGCCCGCTTAAGGTCGCTCAGGATTATTTATTTACATAGATATACGCGCATACATGGCCCATAGATATGCGCATACATGGCCATTGCTGCTGCCATAGATATGCGCATACATGGCCCATAGATACGCGCATACATGGCCCATAGATATGCGCATACATGGCCATTACTGCTGCCATAGATACGCGCATACATGGCCCATAGATATGCGCATACATGGCCATTACTGCTGCCATAGATACGCGCATACATGGCCATTGCTGCTGCCATAGATACGCGCATACATGGCCATTACTGCTGCCATAGATATGCGCATACATGGCCCATAGATATGCGCATACATGGCCATTGCTGCTGCCATAGATACGCGCATACATGGCCCATAGATATGCGCATATATGGCCATTCTTGCCCCCATAGATGCGCGCATACCCCTATTTATGGCCTATACATACGCGTATATATGATGTTCCATGATCGCCCCTATCGACGGTAGCGACCCCCCGGAACTACCCCTAACGCCAGGAACTTTTGATTCCCGGATTCAATCGATTCGCGCGAAATCTACGCGGGGGTAACGCCCGGGCTGTGCGATACCGGGTATACGGCGACGTTTTGCCAGGTGCAGTTACATTGTGCGACAGCGACAGCGACAGAGCCTTGGCCATGAATGGGGGCCTTGGCCATGGCCACGAATGGAATGCGCCATGGCCATGAATGGAATGGGGCCATGGCCATAAGTGGGGCCATACATGGGGGCCATGCATGGGGGCCATGTTAATGGCGCATTCTAAATTTAGGCATTCTCACGAGCCAAAAACATTCTTATAAGCGCGCTGGATTCTCAGGAGCGCTTACAGGGACTAATAGCGCTCGAGAGTTAGGATATAGTATTACCCCGCTCAATCAAGCTTAACCGGCTTACGTGCGCTTATAGCGCTCAGAGCCTACCCTACACTTTTGTAGATGTCGGAACTATATCTAGGAACTTAAATAAGGCTTTATACTTTTTAACGAGTACTTTAACCTCGTTATTTAAAAGAAGGAATATTCTCGAATAAAGGACGAATCCTTAATTAACGCTATAAAATATAATATTAATTATATTACTTAATAGGCCTCTATCTCCTAAAGGAAAGTTAATAATTAATAATTATATACCTTCGATAAATACGTTTATATATACTCCGAAATCGATTAAGAACTCCGATAGATTAAGTACCGTGTACCTCGTTAAAATACTACTCTTATTAAATTAAAATAAACTTTAAGGAGGTTTATTATATTTTTATTAACTTCTACCCTTATAGCCCGCTTTATTATAACGAGTATTTTTATCCCCGTTATCGTAGCTTTAACTCTTTTATTTAGAGAGTTAATAAATCTTAATTCTACCTAAATTATTATTAAAGGTAAATTAACGAGAACCCCGGTTATTAAGGTTATCTACGAGAAATAAAGACTTTACTTTTATTATAAATCGCCTAGATATAATATAAAAACCTATTTAATTAAACTAGCTAGTCTCCGATTTAATATTATAATTATTATTAACGACGACGAGAGCGTTATAGGAGGAGTTACTTTAAACGCGGGAAAAGAATAATCCCGGTATAAAATCGCGTATTAAGATTATAGGTACCTAGAACCCTATATATACCTTTTTATTTATCGGCTATATCGTTTAATTTACCTTTATTATTAATTAAACTTTCGTTTAAATCTATTATATAACTTTTTAAAACCGACCCTACTTTTCGTAATAAATATATAGTTATTTTTTATTAACTACGGAATAACTAGTCCCGAATTTAAATTAAAGTTTTAATTAATATTAATATATCCGGTTATCTTTTTATCGATTATGATTTTATATATACCTAGTATTTACTCTTTCGCCTTCTTCGTTATCTTTATATTATCCGACTCTTTAATAATATATTTATTATTATAAAATATATTATTTATATCGTAGAAGCGATTTTAAATATTTATAATTATTAAAAACGAATAATCTTCTTCGTTATTAAGTTTAGTTAATACCCCGTTATAATTAACCTATTATACCTTTATCGTTATAAAGTTATTACCGATTTTTTAAATAATTCCTTAACCTTCGCCTTACGTTTTTATTTAAGAAATTATACTTTAAATTTTATAAAAGTCTTCGCGGAAGATAAACTCTTTTTTATATCTTAAAAAAGTTTTTAGATCTAAGAATCTTAATCTCTAGTTTTATCTAATATTTATATAGGGTAAACCCCGATTTAAAAGGAGTCGCTAGTATATAAAGAGCCGTTATTATTTATAAACGATAACGTTATTATTAAATAAATAATTCCGATTCGAGAGAAGTTACTTTAATTCTAGGTTTATTAGTAGTATACCTAGTCCTAAGTTTATAAAAAGTAAACCTCGATTTAAGAAAAGTTAATTTAGTTTTAGGTTTATTAGAAGTAAACCTAATTTTTAATTTAATCTAGTACTCGTATAAAATAACCTAGAATTTAAAAGGAGTTACTTTAGTTCTAGGTTTATTAATAATAAATCTAGATTTAAGAGGAGTCTTCCCCGCCTTAGTCCTAATTATTTATTCTTATAAAAACTAATTATAATAACGAGTATAATCGTATTATTACTACCGTTAAATAAAGAAAGACGTTTAAAATTAGGTATTATAGCCTAGCCTCGTTTCGTTTTAAGTCCTAATATTAAGAATAACTCGTAGAATCTATTTTCTAGTGTTGAGGCGGCCGAAAAGAGCTGGTCTAATAGCCGCTTTAAGTAGCCTAAGTACTATATAGGACCCTATTCGGACCGAAATAATTATATACCGGTAATACCTTTATACTTTAGAAGGTAACTCTCCCGAGGATCTTTATCGAATTAAAATTTATCCTCGTTCTACTTCCTATTCTAGCGGGGTAGTATATATTATTAGAATATAACGCCTACTTCTTTATTCTTAACTCGCTTTTTTATTTATTCTCTTTATTTCCTTTTTTATTTTCTTCGTTTCTTTTATTTCCCTCCCTTCCCTTATTTAACTCACTTTATAGATAAAGCTAGATTATATTATTTATTAATTTATATCGCTATTATCCTTCCCTCTAATAATAGCTAGGTCGAAATTAATCTTTAGAATAATTTTAATCTATACTCTTTCCCTCTAATCTTTTATGAGCCGGTATAAAGTAATTAACCATTAATATAATTATAGGATAATTTATAGGTAGTATAAAATTAGTAAATTACTACTAAATTATTATTTATAGTAGTATCGAGAGTTTATAATATAAAGCTATACCCCTCTAAAGACCGTAGATAATATAAAGAAGAGCCTAGTATCGGTATTAAAGAAATAGAGCCGGTACGCTATCGTTATTTATAACTATAATAATTACCCGTTATTAATAAATTAATTTACCTAGATTCTACTATGAATTTAACTATAACCTAGATACCTTCTTTAAAAAAGTATAAATCCCGGATTTTAAAATCTTCTAGAGATAGACCCTAGATCGTTATAAAAGGATTAAAATAGTATCTAGTTTAAAGAATTATTAACGGATTCTATAAATATATATCCTCGATAAGATTAATCGAGACTTTAATCTATATAAAAAGAGAGATATATATAATATAAGTTATTAATTTCTTACGATTAAAAAAGCTCTCCGCTGATATTTAGGGCCGTATATAATATCTCGATTTATTTATCGACGAATATAGTCTCCGTAATATATTTAAAAAGAAACTAGTTATCGGCTTTAATAATCTCTACCTCCTTCTTTATATATACTAGGTCCTTAATAATAGGACGTATAAGGATAAATATTAATATATTCTAATACCTATTAAACTTCTTACGGTTATATTCTTTAATTACCGATTATATTTATTATTTAATACCCGAGTTAAATTCGATAAGGAATTAGGCGAGCCGGCGGATAATCCGAGTAATTTAAAGAATAAGATAAATAACGTTAATATAGCTATAAGTAAAGATATATAATATATATATATCCGTAATCCTACGATTATTATCGATCCTAACTACTAGGTCGATAATAATTCTAGTACGATTTATAAAAATAATAACGATAATAGTTCTAGTACTACCTATAAGAATAATACCGATAGCGATAGTGATTATATATTAATCTATTATATAGACGACGATAACTACGATACTAATAACTATAATACCGACGACGACTATAATACCGGGCCTAAGAAGACTCGAGCGTTTTTATATCGGTATTTTATTATTATTATTATTTTTAACCCGACCCTAGGGAAGCCTAATATAGTCTTTATAAAAACCATACTTTTTTATATTAAAGGCGAAGATAAGAACCTACGTATATAAATAAACCCGCCGCGGTTATTTAATCCGTTTTATTACTAACTTCCCTAGATCTAGTAAAATATTAATTATTAATAACGAAGATAATAATTTATTATTCTCCCTCCTCGATTATTTTATCTCCCTCGCCGTAGCTAACGATACCTTTAACGCCGAATTAATAAAGAATATTAAAAATATATTTTAGGTAAAGATACCGCCGGGTAAATAAAATCTAACGTTAAAATAAAAGTATCGCGTTTTAGATCTTCTTATCTTTAAGGAACCTTTACGCGGCGTAGGTAAATACGGGATATCGCCGACGGAGCCTTTATATAATAGTATATAAATCCGGTACCTTAAAAAACTCGGATAAAAAGCGGGCTTCTAATATTCCTTTATATAATATAAACTCCGATATAACCTTTTAAATATTATTAATTATACGTCTCTTTTATTAACCTTAACTTCGTATTAATCTCCTTAAGACCGACGTTATAACCGTTAATTTATTCTACCGTTATTAAATAAAGTTCCCGCTTTAGTTCGAGATTAAATCTTTAACTATAAACCCGGTACGGTTAATTAATATCTAAATTAAGAGGTTTAATATAATATTAAGACCTATTATTTAGGGCGCCCTTTTAACGATATAATATAAAAGATAGCCCGGCTAGCGAGTTTAACGGCCGATATAAATATACTAACTAAGTTATTATCTAAATAAAAGACGAAGTTAAATTAATATTATTAAATAATTTAGTTATATTAAAAGAATAAAGCTCTTACTAGAAAGATTTATACTACGGGATATTAGTTTATTATTATTACTAAAGGGACCCCTCTCTTTAAAAAAAAGAAAATTATCGAAGCCCGCTTAAATTATTTAAAAACCCGATTACGAAACGATATAATCGAGAAAACTAGGAAACGATATTTTCGAAAAGTTAATATCGTTACCTTCGACTCTTAATTTCCCGTTATTAAAATATTTTAAATATCCTTTTAAAACATACCCTATAAAAAGCCGATCGAATATTATCTTTTCGAGCGAGTTATAGTAGTTCGTTTAACGTATAAACCCGTTAACGGGTTATCGGAGTAAAAAAAATTTATTTAACGGATTAAAACGATTAAAGCCTAAACTATACTTTATCGTCGATAAAAAAGCCGCCGCCGCCGTTAACCGGAGTTTTATATTAAAAGGAAAGAATTAGATACATTTTTAAAGAACTCGTTAAAGGATTTAATAAAAAAAAAGAAAGATCGGTTCTCCCTAATATATAAACCTACTTAATATATTTTCTATTTTAGGAATAAACGTAAACTATATTAAAAACGAGTTTTCGAGTACGCGAAACCTAATAAGATAATAAATAAAGTTAATAAATACTTAATAATATTTTCTCTAAAGGATTAAGTCCTATACCTATATCCGATATATAAAATAGCGGGATTGGTACTATTAGGGGTAATAACTTTCAAGAACTATACTATTTTAATATATAAGATTTTTTTACGTATATAGGCTCCCGGTATATATCCTAGTATTCCTTTATCTAGTATTAAAGTTCTTATTTATAGTATTATATATATACTTTAATATATTTAAATTTTAATAAAATGGCCTTATTAAAGATATTTATTTAAATATTTCGATAATTATCCTACCTATTATATTCACGCTAATTATTCGAAATTTTATAAGATTAAGTTAGAAAAGCCTAGTTATATATAACGTTATATAGAACGAGAAAGGTAGATTACTAAGATATAGAAAAAAGTATAACTAGGTTTCTAGTATCACCTAATTTATTTAATAAGGATTTCTTATTCGACCGGTGCGACCGTTAAGGAATACGCTATTATTATCTAGTAGTAACTATTCGTCTTTAATTTCTTTACGAATACTAAGGTATTCTATTAGTAATAGGGAAGGTTATAATTATATAATACTATAAGTATATCTAAGGGTATCGTCTCCGTTAAATTAAGAATAGCGTCGATAATATTTACGCGACACTCTTTAATATTTAATAGTAGTTTCGAATAAATAGATACCCGAAGATAGTATCTTACGATAGTTAAAGACTAGATAGCTAGATGAATCTATATTTTCTATAAATTTATATAAGAAAGACTCTCGATCTATATCGAGAGACGATAGGTACGTCGGTTAGATATCTATTAAAAATTCGAAGTACTAATCGAGTAGAGGACGAATAACTCGAGTATTATACGGATATTAGAAATTAGGAAGCTATAGTTATAAATAATATAAATTATATTAACGAAGACGAGGATTAATATACGGAAGGAGGTTTTAAAGGAGTTTAGAACTTATAGGACTACCTACTACTCTACGGTATATAATTCTACTTTATATAATAAGGCTATTAACCTACTATCGGTTAAGAATATTTAATAGTCTTTCGAAACTTACTCTCCTTAAATCTTCGAGCGAATCTTTTATTATATCGTTAATATCGTATTTATGAAGAGCGGCCAAGAATTTATTATAAAGGTCGTATAAGCGACCGGAAGCGTTAGGGGTAAATATAGCGGATTAATATAGCCCGAAACGGGTAGTACTCCTAAGATTAGCCTAAAGCCGCCGCGGCGATTTCGCTTTTATAATTATTATAAAAGTGGACGTAAATAACCTATAGTCTATAATCTAAAATTAATAAGAATTCGATATTAACGATTCTATTAAAATACTTTAATAGGAAGATATAGTATATTTCGCTAATTTAATAACTACCCCGATATTAGTATAAAATAAAACTTAATGATTTTCTTATAGAGGTATTAATAGAGGGACTATCTTACCTAGTTAATATATAGTTAGAGTATTATTCGTCCTTCGAGGCGTACTAAAATCTCTACTAATACCGAAATACTTATCGTAAATTTTATATCTTAGTAAATATCTAAAATCTAAGAAATATAGAGTTATAATATTCGGTTATTAAGTACTTGGTCCTTTAAGCGATTAATAAACGTATAATTTCAAATTTCTTTATTATATTCCTGAAATACGCCGGGCTCGGGTTCGCCCTTATAGTTTAATTTATATACTCTTCTAAGTATACCCCTCTATTAAAGACGATAATAAAGAATATTATATTTAACGAAGAGATTTACTTCGATTATATCTTCTTAAACGTAGCGGATAATATCTCGAATACTTATAGTAGATCCTACCGGCCTCTCGAGTTCGAAGTATTATATTTAACTATAAAGGGCGATTAATACGAAATAATCCGGTTATTAATCGAAAAAGGCGTTAATATTAACCTAGTAATCGCGGGATCTATATACGAAACTAGTTTATTATATACGAGTATACGCCTTAAGGGTTTATATACGACGTTATTTTTATTAATAAATAGGGCGGACCCTAACGCTTATATTAATTCTTAGAAGATACTAGTATTATTCGGCGTAGTAAAGGCTTATATACGCCCGATATAGGTTTATTTATGGCCGACTATTAAATAAAAGGCCCTATACATAGCTAAAAGCGCCGTAATAACGAAGTTATTATTAGAAAATCAAGCTAATATTAGTATTAAAGTAAGATTCGATATAATAATCCTATAGTTTACCGCGAAATACGACCGGACCGAGATTATTTAATTACTTTTATTAACCGGAGCTTATAATCAGCTTAAGGAAACTCCGATATTTAATAGTCGATATATACCGCTAATAATAATAAGTAAAAAGAGATACGGCGTAATAATCTAATTATTTATCGTAAATAATATTAATATAAAAGCGCGCTTACCCGTAGATATCTTTAATACTCTTATCCTCGTTATCTAAAGCGATGAATAATATTAGGAGTATAAATCTTCTCCTTCTATAATTAAATCGCTCCTTAAGAACGGTGCCGACCTTAACGGCGGTAGAGGAACTTTATTACTACTCTACCGCGCGATCTATTATAGTAATTATATAGCTATTAAATTATTATTAGTGGTAGGAGTAGACGTAGGTAAATAAAGTACCGATAAACGTATAGCCCTCGATACCTAGTTTATAGTATATATAGGTTATTAGCCCTTCGGCGGATTAAGAATAATTTAGGTAATACTAAATTATATTTATAATAACGTAGCCTCGTAAATACTTAAAGCTTTAATAGAGAGCGGCGCTCCTTTAGATTAATTAGGCCCGAGCGGACTAATATTATTTAATATAATCTACTCCTCTCGAGGACTCGAAAACGAATTCCGACCTTCCGTTATATAAACTTTCCTATAGTATAGTATAGACGTTAATAAATCGGATATTTATAGAAATACACCATTAATTAGTATTTATAAGAATATAGATATTACTAAGAATAAGAGGCTCGAAATCATAACGGAGTTATAAAACTATAGTATTAATACTGAAATTATTAACTATAAAGGAGATACTATATTAATAGTTATTTTAGTAAATACTTCCTACGCTTTTAACGATTACCGTTTTATTACTACTCTTATCTCTAGCGGCGCCTATATCTATTAATATAATATTAACGGCGACGCTCTATTCATACTCGCGTATTATAGTAAGAATTTATTAGCGGATAAAAGGTCTAAGGTATTAAGTATTCTAAATATAAAATTAGTAAAGCTCTATTAGGGCTCTACTAGTACTAAATATCTTAAACGTTATCGAAGGGAAGAATTAGGTATAAAAGTATAAAATTATATTCGCTAAATACTTTAATCTATAGAGTTCGAGCGCTCTCTCTTCTAATATTAGGCGCATAAGGATATTATATATAAAAATTATTATCTAAGGAATTTTACTTTTAATTATTTCTTACTATTACTACTCTAAATATAGAATATATATAACGACCGAAATATAAAGATAAAGTAGCTAAGGATATATATTTATTTATTTTATTACGAAGTATAGTAGGACCTAGCTATAAATTAATATCTTATAATAAATACCTAAATTTTCTTATATTTAAAGTACCTCCCGTAATACTAGTCTTTTAAAGAATTAAGATTATTAAGTAATTACTCATCGGGGCGTATATATTCTAGGAGTAATTAAAGATACTACTTTTTATAAAGTAACTAATAAGGCTCTTATCCTAATTATTAATATTAATAATTAAATACTATTTACTATAATATTTACTATAGTAGACGGCGAGATTAGATAAGGGGGAGTAAATTTAATAACGGCCGAACCCGATTTTAAATTTACTCTTTTTAAGCCTAAGTTAAAGACGGCTAAACCGATTAATAACGGATTTAAATATAAAGGTATATTACTTATAATTATTCTTAAAAGCCGAGGGGAGAATTATAAAGAGACGTATCCTAAATTTATAATAAAATTCACGGTATTTAGGATCGGATAAAAAGGAGGAATAAATAACCGCCCCGAAGAAATAACTATAACCGTAATTATAACGGAGATAGTTAGACCCTTATAAACGCTTCGCGATTTATTATTTAATAGAGCCGGAACTAAATACTAGAGTTAATTAATTCTAGACCTTCGGTTAAAGATTAAGGCGGTACCTATTATTTAAATAACTTTTATACTACTTATCCTAATATTAATAAGGATATAAAATAGTTCGTATAATATTATACTAAAGGATAATATCGTTATAGGGATTATTATTATAAAGAATAATATAAACGTCGAGGAGGTTATTTATATTATAATCGGTATATTTATATTAGTACCTAGATACTAATCGCGATAAAAAAAGTATAAAGAAAGGGGGCGACTTAATAATAAGATTTATACCGTATTAAAACTTCGAACTAATCTATATATTAATAAACCCGTTATTATTAATTTAATAAATAGTATTTTAATCTTAATATACTTAAATTAGTATATACTAGGTAAAGGAGACGAGTATAAAGAGAAGTAGGATTTATCTAGAGTCTTTAATATCCCTTTTATACTACGCTCGTCCCTCGTCCTCTTCTTAATATAGTTAAATTAATACCGAAAACTCTTTTACGGCGATAGAAGTTATTTTCGATTCCGGTTAATAACTTATAAATCTAGTTATTAGTAGTTATATCGAAAGACTGAAAAACTAAAAGGATATTTTTTCTAGAGGCGGTTACGTATTCTTAAATAATATCCGATTAATAGGCTAAAAATTCCGGATTTATCGTAATTAATTATATCCTAAAAACTAATTAATAATAGAATTATATAATTAAAAGGTTATATATACTATCTTATATAAATCTTAATATTATATATATAGTCTCGCTAGTTTATAGCGATATATATATAGTATATTTATTTTAATAACTCCCCCCGTTAACGGCTAAACCTTATTATAAATTTAGTCTAGTATAGATATAACAAATCTAAATCCTTTTAGGCGAGGTTATCCACTAGGAAGGATCGGTTAAATATTATATAATATTCTTATAATTAACTAGCTATATAAAGTAGGGAATATAAAAACGGGTTAATATACAAAACCCTATAATAAGTTAATCCCTTAAGGAGAATTAGGCCCTATAAAATAATAGACCCTAAAGAAGATAATATTTTAAAGAGAATTAGACCCTATGAAATAATAGACCCTAAAGAAGATAATATCTTAAGGAGAATTAGACCCTATAGAATAATAAACCCTAAGGAAGATAATACCTTAAGGAGAATTAATACCCTAAGGAGAATTATACCCTAAGGAGATTTTATTTATATAGGAACGTATTATTTTTAGGAGGGTTAATTAACCTTAAGAGAAGATATCCCTTAAAGGAGATTAACCCTTAAAACTTTAATTCCTATACGGGCTATATTCCCTTTAGGTTTATAAAACCCTAGAGTTAAACCTAATTATATACGAATTAACGGGAGATAAAGCCTAGATATACCGTAAATTTAGTACGAATACTTAACGTACGGGGTAAAATAATAAATTCGAATTTAATAATAATAAAATAATCTCCTACCCTTTAAAGTCTTAAACTTAATACTACCTAGTACCGCCGCCGGCCCGTTCTTTATATAATTTTATTAAATACGTATCGAAGCTAAAAGTAATTAAGAAGTTACGTTATAATTAGAATAAATATTTATTAAAGCGCTGCGTAGGGACTAAGGCCTACTCGTATTAATTAAAATAGTAGGGAATTTAGAGGCTAATAGAGGTTTATTTAGGGGCGCCCTTATTAATAACTCGTTTTAAGATTATTTAAGACCTTATAAAGTAAAGTTAAATATAGAGTTTAGTAGCGTAATCGCGTAGATTATATACCTCGTTAATTTATATAACCGCTAGGTAGTTAATTAGTTATTATTTTATCACGTTTATTATAATCTAAATATTAAGCGGACTTTATATTAAAGCGAAGACTTTTATCTTAGATAATCTATTATCGATATAAATTATATAGCGCTACGTCGTAAAATCATAGTCTTTATCATAACCGGTATAGGGCTCTCTAGGCTCTCGATCGGTATTAATATTAATTTACTCGGTATAGAACGACGATAACGGTATATTTATTAATCTATTTTTATTCGCTAGGTCTTAAATATAGTTATATATATCCGTAAAATACTTATAAAGTCTTTAGTAGTACTCTTTTAATCTATCGTAAATATTAGAAAGGGTTAATTATAATTAATATAACTAGAAATAATACTATACTCTTTCTATATTTATAGCCTTCTTAGATTAATATTATAAATAGCTTTACTTTATTCTAGGTTATTTACTCGGTTTTAAACTTTCGTATTTCCTCCTTAAATTTAACTCGTTTATATTTATCTTATTTAATACTAGCCTCTTAATAATTATCTTCGTATATATTTACTAAGATTTACGTCGCCTTAAATATATTAAACTCCCCTTAAAGTTAATGAACCTATTTTATAAACGTATATTATATTCTACCGAGTATCTACTACCCGATAAAAGGAGTTCGTATATTAACGCGGGATAATAATCGCTCGCGGGCGTATTTATTTATTAAAATATCCGTCGGTATAACTAGTATACTTAGATACGATAGTATTAGCGGAGTTAGCCCGTAATTATTAAATAATATCTACGGCTCCTACGAAGGTACGTTACCGTAGGAGTTATTTATTAACTAGTCGTAAAAGAGGGAACCTAGCTTTTACTAGGCCTATTCGGAGGATATAATAATTTAAGATTAATAATATATATAGTTAAGGATCCACGACTTAGACTAGCTATATCGATAGTATTAAATAATAAAGAGTTACTCTAAAATATAAAGAAAGATAGTAGTTTATATAAGGTCCTAAAAGCCTTCTTATACTAACCTAAAATAATATAGTCTTAATAGTAACTCCGCCCTAGTTTATTTTAAAACGCTAGGATTTACTTATAGATTATAAAGACTAGTATACGCTAGTACCCCTAGGCTCTTTTCTAGCACTATTATTTTAATAGATCGAGATAATACTAGGCCATCGAGTTAATTTTAGGACTATCTTATAATATACCGTCTTTCTATTACGGCGCCGTAGGATAATAGATTAATAGGTTTCTTATAAAGTTATATTATTTACCTAATTAAAAAGAATCGACCTAAGTTCTAATAAATATTAATTAACTTATCGAACGTAAAGTAACCCTTTATAAAAAATAGATAAGATTATAACCACTAGCCCTAGATTTACTAGGCCGTAATATCCGAATACGTAAACGGCGCCTTTTAATCCTAGTTTCCTCTCCTAACTTTAGTTACGATTCGCTAATAAGAATAACTTATCTTTAATATAAAGTATCTCTTATAGCTAGATATAGCCCGGCGGTAGTACTCGAGAGGAAGGTATTAAATTAGAGATAACCCTTTATCCGGGAAAAAGTCTTAATATATATAACCGTCTTAATTTTATTTACGCGTTTTATACTTTTAACCTAGCCGTCTTCGAATATATTCCTTTTTCGGATACTATAATTATCCGAGATCGAGGCCATTAATAAACGGCGTAGAATAAATCTAGGTTTAAGCGCCCGTAATAAAAAGATTATATCCCCTATTATCTTATTCGTAATTTATCTCTACTACGCTTAAGGTATATAAAACTAGAAACCTCTTTAAGATAAACTCATAAACTAATTTTCCTAACCGTATCCTCTTTATTTTTAGTCGAAATTACTTCGAAGGCGATTTATATCCTTATCGAGTTAAATCTCCTATTTAAAGCCAGCGCTAGGCCTTAACTAATAAATAAAAGATATCGTAAAAGATAAATAACCCCCCTCCGGTAATTTTATTCTTTATTATAATTATTTAATATTAATCTCTAGGTAGGTACCCCACGAAACCGCGTCGTAGGATTTCTATAAATACTATTTCTAGCGAGAATAAAAGTTATTTAATATTAAAGAAGGGCTTATAGAGTAGGTTAATAAATAAAACGCGAACCTATATTATATAACTATATAATATTAGTCTCTTTAACAGGCTGCGTAGGTTATTAAAGATTATTCTTAGGGTTACGAGAATACCTACTATAAATCTTAATAAATTTAATCCGATATAGTTTTCTAACTTTAAGATAAATAATAAAAGTGTTAAAAGACTCTCTAAAAGTTAGATTTCGAGTTAAAGAAGTATATTAAGACCGAGAAAAAACTCGAACACTATTTCTATATACTAAACCGGTTATCCGATTTCTTAACTATAGTATAGTTAGTTAAGGGGGATAAAGCTATAATTATAAATAATTTAAATAATAAAAATAACCTAAGTAACCTAATATTAGAGCTCGAAGATAAAAAATAATATATAGGCGGTCTCGAGGATAAGTTAAAGATAGTAAAATAAGAGTATAAATAAACCTTTATTAACCGCGAAAAAGTTATAAAGATTAAAGATAAAGCGATCGCCGAGCTTAAAGACTATACTCCGTAAATATCGAGACCGGAGTAATAAATAGGCGAGGTAATAATAAGTATATTAATAAAGAAAAGGCTAAGAGTTAAATATAAAAACTTAAAGATATATACTATAAAGAAAAACTATTAAATAGTCGATCTTACTCGTAATCTACGGGAGAGAGTAGCGATAGTGGCTACTCTATAGGATATAATTACTAGTACTTTATATTACGCTTATTAATCGATTTTAGTCTTTCGTATTTAGTTACTTTACGTAGGAGGATACTACTTAGGAATAATATTACTATTATATAATTTTCATAAACTCTCATAATCTTTTCAGCCTATCTATTTAAGCGATAGGCGCGCGAATAATTATATTATTTATTTTATATAGATCCCTTACGATCTCTCCCCTAGTAATAAGTTTATAGCCTATAGAATAGTAGTAGTCTATATATATATATTTATAACCGGACCCGCCGATATCCAAATCCTTAATAAAATAATAATTATTATCCGGATTCCGGTAGATAGGGAGATATTAATATTTAAGCCGACTATTAACTAGTAGCGTTATAAGGAGTAGTATATCCGGAGGAGGCTTTTTATAAATACGATATAGATTATCCTATAAACTCTCTTTAATAGACCTTCCTATATTCGCCGCCTCGGACGGAGGTAAATTTTCCTTTATATTAAATAAGTTCCCCGGGACCTACTTTAGGGTAGAGGGTAATAAACTTTAATATAACCTATTTATCTCGGACGACGTAATAAATCCTCGGTGGTTATTACTTATCCGAGTAGAGCCCTTAAATGAATCGTTATTACCGTCGAGGACGCTAAAGAAGTATTAAAAAATATCGCGCTTTATAGCGAAGGAGGTTAAATAATATTTATATTATATATCCTCGGCGCTCGGGTATATATATCGTATATATAGGTAATTTATATCGGCGTAAAAAACGTGCTCGAACGGCCTCCTATAACGGAAGGATACGTCGGAGTCATATAAATTATAGTCCGAGGAGATAATCGGTACTTCGTATATATTATTACTCGTATAAGTTTATTTTAGAGCCTTATAAATACATTATATACTAACGTTAAATACGGTATTATTAAAGCGATAAAGTTATAGTAGTCGAGTTTATTAGAGGAAGTCCCGAGTTATAGTCTCGTCGGCGTCTATAAAGGTATTTTATATCGATAAATAACTAAATTTAGAAGCTAAGATATATATAACGTACTACTAATTATATTTAATATTCGGGGTATTTAGCTTCGGTCTATAAGGATCTTTTCGAGGAGTCTATCCAGTTATTTAAAAGAAATAACGAAAGGCGAATAATTAAAGTTACCGATAAAACTTTTAACGAGCTATAGAACTAGACTTTAATATATACTCTTTACTACTAGTTTCGTTTATCTACTCGGGGTACTCGCTTTATTTATTATATTATTAATCGAAGGCCTAACGGACCGATTCTTTAAATTTAATACCGAGTAACTTTTTTATAATCTTCGTATACGGCTTTAAATATATCGTATCTTCGAGGAAAATATAGATTAATAGTATAATATAATAAATCTTATGAATCCGCCTAAGGATTTAATCGCGCTATAAGTCGAAGTATAACGATATAAAGATCTCGCGTTAACTAAACTTCGATTCTATAAGTAGTAGATTTTTATTCGAATAACGAGGGTATCTACCCTTTAAAATCAGGATAATATAAAAGTCTAATTATAAGCGAAGGTTATTCTCGTTTTTTAGGATATAATCCTATATAGCCTTAATTTTAGAGAGGTAATACGTAAGTTCTTTAAGATAACGTAGGGGTAAAAGTTTATAAAAGATACCGATTTTTATAATAGGCTATAGGCCCGTATATAGTATAAGGCGGTTTATATTATCTTTAAGCCTCTTTATCTCCTCGTTTATTATTATTAATTTTTTTAGTTATTTTAGATCTCTTCTTTTACTCTCCGATAACCTCGTAAACTATTTTCCGTTAGGTTTACTCTATAAAACGTAATATCGTAGGTAACGGAAGATATCTTTATCGGAGAAGTTAAATACGTTAGAATATTCCTTATAAATAGTACGTTTAGTCGATTCGCTTACGTCTAATAATAATTATTAATAAGAGGGTCTTCGAGTATATCGAGTAATATATCTTTATTTTTTAAATAGAGGTCTACTACCTATTATTTATTATCTGTAATAAGGAAGTCCTTCGCTACCTCTAATCTATATCGGTTATAAAGGTATATAATTTATTTTTTTAATTATATAAGATCCGGCTCCTTAAGACTCTTAAGTACCGAGCGGGGGATATTAAACGAACGAAGAGCCTACTTAAGGGTAGCTTCGTTAATAAGTATAGGAATATAATACTCGGGCTCTAAATAGTAATAACCCTCGAGTATATATATATTTTTTAATTATATAACGTTCTTCTAATCGAGTTACCGAGGATTAATTAATAAATCTTCGTAATAAAGTTAACTAATACGGACTTTTATAGAGCCGTAGAACGTACGACTCTTCTCCGCTAATAAGTTTATTATAAAGTCGTTATAGTATTAAAAGGAGTTAGGAACCGTATAGGTTCTTATAATAACTACTATAATCTTCGAATATACCTATAAAGACGTGGCTATACTACTATTTATAGTAATTCTATAATCGGCTATCTATTATTTTAGGATATAAATTATATAGTTATCTATTTATACTAAACCTTCTCGATTTATAATAGCGCCGTATAATTATTTTACCTAGTTTTAGTTTACTAGCGAGCGTTATATCTCGATTTATAATAAAGGCCGGCTTTAACGGATTTTAGGTAATTTTATTAACTCTTTAAAGTAACGACCTACCTTATTATTCTTTATCGGTCGTAAAGCGAAAGACGTAGTCTTACGAGAACTCTTTCCCTTTAATAATATAAAGAGGAGCCGATATAATAACCTTATTAACCTTTAACTCGATATTAAAAATATCTACTCTAACTTTTTTATCCTCTTCGCGGATAACGAAATCGTTTTTTAGATCTCTCTCTATTATACCCCTATTAATTACTACGAGACCTTCGTATATAATATCTAGTAGGAGACGCCGTTAGGGTTAATTTATATTAATATTATTTATACCCGTCTCCTTTTCTTATTTACGGATATTATTTATATCTTCGCGGACGATTTTACGATATTTAACGATATCGTAAAGCGGTTAAAATCGTAGGTTATTACTAGTCGTAATATTATCTCCTTATCCGCTATTCGCCTTAGGGTCGTAATCGTCGTAAAGGGAGATAAAGCTAGTACTATATTTAATATTTTATAAGTATAAAATCTTCGGTTTAACCTTTATTAATAGGACCTTATCGAAATATTCTTATTTATTATTATTCTATATTTATCCGACGAGTAAATATCGCTACTCGCTCGCTATCGTAGATTATAGGAAATCTTACTACGATATATAAATAAAGTCCGTTAATTATAGTAAACCTCCCGGTACCTTTATTCTACTCTTTATCTTAACCGCTTTATATATAAAGCGGCTAAATACGTATTAAGGATATTAAATACGCCGTTTAATTTAATAAAGATTAATCGTCTCGATAATTAAATCCTTTAGGACTATTATAAATATTTATTTAGATTCCTATATCTTTACGTAAAGTAAAAGATATTTAATTAAGATATAATATCGTATATAGTTTCTAGTATATTTATAGATACGTTTCCGCTTAATATATATCGTATTACCTCCTTCCTACGATTAATATACTTTATTAATATCTTTAGATTTCGAGTTTTACTTTATATATAATACGATTTATAAACCCTCGGTCGTCCGGGCCTTAAGAATAATATATAAGATCCCGATAATTAAGCTATAAAATCGACGGCTTTAAAATTAATTTTAAACTCTTACTTTAATTTTTATTAAGCGCCCGGTATATATAGCCTAAATTCATCGGGAGAATATTTATCGGAAGAGGTCGTAATAATTATAGTTATAAAATAATAGAATTTATTTACCTTATCTAGGCCGTAACCCCGAATATACTCTATACGGTTATACCTTATACGATATTTATATCTAGCGCTTCGGATATAATTTAGTAATAAAAGAATACCTATATAATATATACTACTATCTTTTATATAATATTAGTAATTTGGTCGTAGGTTTAAAGCCACCTACTACCGGTATAAGGATATTATTAATTGATAGGGGAGGTATCCGAGGAGTAGTACCCTTAAAGTATTTAAAAACTTTATAAAAGTTAATTAACCCTAACTACCCTTTATAAAACTTCTTCGACCTAGTTTTTAATACGAGTTTTAACGAGTCTTCTCTCCTTTAACTCGCCCTATATCTCTAATATTTAAATAAGTAACTTAATTATACTAAATCTATTTATCCGCCGGTAGGATATTAATTACTATACGGAAATCTTCGATATATTTACGCGGTAGTTTTTCCGTTATAGAGCGGCCGGTTATAGTAATATCTTCTATTATATATATTATATTTTAAAGTACTAGTTACTTAACGGATACTACGATATATATAGTCTCGAGGCTTCTCTTAAGGAGTACTTTAAACGGCTTTAACGAATATTCGATTATTCCGGTAACGAGTCCGATACTAAAGTTACCGTTATAATAATAATAATCTCGAAGGCGTTTCCCTACCTTTTCTCTAACTATAATAACTCTAGTATATATTTATAGGATTATAATAAATAAGGATCTCGTTATCGAAAACCGCTATTAATAGTTTAAATAAATTATAAATATCTACGACCTAAAAGAGTCGAGGACGAGCTATATTTATAGGAGGCGTAAATACTATATATTCCTCCTCTACGATATTCGCTAACCAGCCCGTAGGGGCCGTATAACCTCGGTTATACCGGGGTATATCTAATAGCCCTCTCTTTACTATTCTACTCTTATTCTTTTCTAGATTATTTAGACTAGGCTATATTACTATGATTAATACTTTCTAGGATAACGACTTAAAGTATAATAATTTTATTAACCTTATTTTATAAAAGAGCCTATAAATCTAGCCTTCGATAATTTATTTAAACGTAATCGTCTCTCTCGGTACCGGTATAAAAAAGGAACTACTTTTACTAGTAGCGCCTAGATTCCGTTATATCTTCTAGGACGGTTTTATTCCTCGTCTTTATTAATTCTTTATCTCTTTTTAGGATAATTAGATAGTTTAGAATAAACTTTAAAATCACCTAAATTAAAAATCGCGTAAGGATTACTACCGTTTTAACGTGACTTTATTAGACGAGTAATTAATTATTTATAATATAAATTATATAAATAAGATTTAAGCCCGGGTAAAAATATAGTTACGCCTCCGCGAGGATTACCTAAAAATTATCTTCGCTCTCGTAGTATCCTCTTTCTTTTTCGAATTAGACGACTTTATATATTACTATAAAAGTTATCGCTACGTCGGTATTCTATAATATTATTTATATAGTAAGATTATAGAATAGTTACTAAAAGGTTTCTAAAGTTCGTTATAATCTTTTACTATAGATTCGGAGATATTAAAATACTATAAACTAATATAAGATTTTTATTCGCTATATTATTACTACTAAAAGCGAGTAAAATTCCTAGTCCGTTATTTTACTAACCTTATTACTATCTATCTAGAAAGTATAATAGAAGTACGGAAAATTAATAACTTCTCTTATAGCCTAGATTAATTTATTATTTAATAAAGTTTAAATATTAATTTTAATATATTAACCCACTATAGCCTAACGCGAAAAGCGTATAAGGGATATTATTAACCGGGTATATTTAACCTAAAGAGGAAATATAATAACGAAGGTATTAATACTAGGAATAAACGAAAGCGGCCACGCGAGTATTTATATTACTAATATATATAATAGATATTAATTATAACTAGGTCGGAGATTAAACGGGGTTATATATAATATCCTTATAAATATTAAAAGAGAAATTATCTTTATTTAACGAGCGCCTTTATTAAAGTTCTAACTCTAGCTCTAGTTCTAATATTAAATCTAGTTATAGATATTAGGTATTGAATTAATATAATATTATAAACGCTAATTTACTATAATCTTATAGGTGTTAATTTATAAATTATTTATTATAACCTTATAGGCGCTAACTTACTATAACTTTATAAATATTAATTTATTATAACTTTATAAACGCTAACCTTACTATAATCTCCTTATAGCGCTGATTTTAACTTTTCTTAACTAAGTTACTAGTAGGATACTTACTCTTTATAAACTTAATATACTTTTTATACTCGTATATTAACTTAATAATAAAAGACTTCTTAATAGGAATAACTTTATATTTCCGAAAATTTATATACCTCTATACTTCCGTTATTCGAATAAATAGCCGACGGAGTTATAGTACCGTAAAATTACTTTAGAAGAATTTAAGAGATTCTACGTAAAAGACGCTAAAGTTTAATAAATAAAGTAAATAAGTTTTTCTCTTTAACTAAAGCCTAAATCCTCCTAATTATAAGAAAATACCCGGACTATATAATATACTCTTTATTTAATATAGCGAGACCCTTAGGAGAGATATTAATAAGTTATTAATATCCTTAAAAACGAATTTCTTATTAACTTAATCTAGTAAAATATACGAATAAAGATTCTTCGGTCTTCCGACTTCACGTTAAAAGTTACCGATAAGGACGAAACTCTAACGATAAAATCTCTGTATTATAACTACTATCGGAGGTATAAACGAGATATCGCGGGCTAAATAGGCGAGTAATTTATTTATAACTTCGCCGGAAAGACGCCTAATAATTTATACTATAATAAATAAAATATAATCGTAATCGAAGATACCCCTAAAAAATCGATTAATTATTAGCCTAAGTATTAAGAATTACCTTATATTATTTTAATAAGTAACGCGTTACTAGAATACTAGTCCTCTATTAAACCGAATTCTATAGGGTATTTTAATAGAAATAAGTCCGATACCGTCCTACTTTTTAATACCCCTACTAAGCGCCTAACCTATATTATATCGATATATGGGTTATCTCCTACTACGAGCCCTATACTTAATATAATTAGGTCGTAGTTAGTTTTTAGATATAATAATTTAGATTAACTAATAGTTATTACGTAAAATAACGCCGAGTTTAAGAGAGAGTAAATAGAGTCCTTCGTATTAAAGTTTAATAAATAATAAATATATAAATACCTTAATCTTAAGGAATTATAATTAACGAGGTTAGATTTCTTAATACCGGTATTAAAAGATTACGTTTAATCCGTTAGTTTAATAGTAGTAGCTCCTTTCTTATCGCCGATAAAAATTAATTTATAGTAGACTTAGGGTACTATACGTTAATATAAGTCTTAGATCTTTACGGTATTTATAAAAAGGTATATACGGGCGAGAAGGATTTCGATAAATACTTTAATCCTTATATTAAACGAGGCCGATTTAATCTATTTTAATTAATCCTACCTAGGAAGGTTTCGACGAATATAAACGGCCCTATTTTTAAATTCGATAGGTTATAATCTCCTATTATAGAGGAGGGCCTTAGTATAGTAGAGGAGCGCGAAAGATTATATTAATTTTAAGCGGCTATCGTTTTATCTCTTTATTAAAATAGTACCGATACTTTACCTAATACCTCTAAGGCGCCTATTAGTTATAAGGAGACGACTAAAGGATTAAAGAACGAGGGTAACCTACCCTTATATAAGTTTCTTCTTTATAGCGTAAATAACGGCGTCGAGAACTCTTAAGTTATACTCGCGGCCTATTTTACCGATAATAAGTTTATAAACCGACTCTTTATTATAACTAAATATAACCCGTTATTTATAACTACCTTATAAGAGCCTAGTATAGCTCGAAAAATAAGACGACTAAATTATCCCTTCTATAATAAAACGTATATAAAGTTAGGTAATTTTTATAAATACGTGCGCTCGTATAGTATAATAACGCTATTTTTATACTATAAATATTATCGAGTCTTTCTACGTTTAACCTCCCTTATATACTATTATTAATAATATTATCTAGGTTACTCGGCGCCCTATAAATACGACCTTAAATATAACGAATATAATCGAATTTTCGTACGACCCTACTCTCTTCGGTAATATTAGGAGAGATACTATTAAAGGCTTTAAGACCGCGTATATAGATTTATTTTAAATCCTAAAGTTATATAATATACGGATAAAAGTATTATATACGTCGACGTCGTCTATTATTAGGGAAGTAATAAACGAAAACTTAATATATTAGAGGACTCTATCGTATATAAATTCATATTAAATACTAGAGACGTATAATATACGGGAGAAAGATCTATTAGCGATATTACCGGCGGTCACGAAAATAAGAAGTAAAGACTTAATATAATAAACGACCCTATTATATATAAGCTTCTATTAAGTCCTAGAGGCGTATAATATAATATCGTTAATTCCTACGAAATAAATATATAGGAGAATCCTACCCCTTTACGAAGCGTATCCTTAAAGTAGTCTTTATTATTAAAGATTATTAGGACCTACTTAATATATAGCCGAACTAAACGAGCGTTACCGTTAAATAATTAAATATTATATAGAATACCGTATCTTTCCTTTAATATTTAATTTAAATTAATTTCTAATTACCGTCTTACCTTATAGGTCTCTTATAGATTACGATATATTAATTTTAAACCTCTAATAAATATAGTTAAATATCTTTATTCTCCTATTTTATAATACCTTTCTCGTAAGTTTCTATAATAAGGAGGTCTTATTTCGACCTAGCGTATAAACGTACGATTAGAGTATAAAGTTTTAAGTACTTTATATTTAAAGTATTATATAAGAATAAATACTACTAGATTCAGTATCCTACTTTATTTAGATTTCTCGTATTTATTTTCTTTAGCCCCTCTATTATTCCCGTTCCTACCGTAAAAACTAGGAAGTCTTTAATATTAAGAGTATTACTCTACTTATTAGGATATTATAATATAATAAAGCTAGCTAGCTTAATCGCTAGCTCTATGATTTTTATTATAATTATACCGATACCTTTAATATTCTTTTATTTCTATACCTCCGTGGTCTTTCCTTCTAGTAATATCTTTTTACCGATATTAACTACTACTATTAACTTTACTCGACGAAGCGTACCAGTTATTTACTAATCTTTATATAACCGTCTCGGTCGAGTAATAGTTATATATAGTAAAGGTCTCCGTAATAGCGACCTAACTCGTTATATATATAAGAGATTCTATTAAATAACTTTCCTAAATTAGTATTAGTATAGATTATAGGGTTTTAACTAACCTCCTTATATAGTATAATAATTTCTAGAGTTTTTAGACGCCTATATAGAGTTCCTAGAATATACTCTAGGTATTTATCTATATATTTATAAACGATACGGACATACTTTTCTTTACGATATATATTTATAATTTTAACTACTATATTAATATTTCTAAATATCTAAATATTCCTACGCGTACCTTTATCGACCTCGATTTATTTTATAGTATAAAGATTATAATTATTATTATATATAATTAAAGTATCCCCTATTTAATCCTAGCCTACGTATTTATAATAGGTCCGTAGTAGTTCGTCCCGGATCTTATACCTAGGCTTTTTAAGGATATACTCGATATTTCGAATATTTATAAAAATCGATAAGTCGGGGTTAATAGGGAGTATACGAGTTAAAGAATCTTTTATTAATTAGCGCCGCTTTTATCTCGACGAATTTTATTTAAGAAGAGGGGTAGCCGAGGTATCGAGCTTCTCCCTATTTATCTCTTTATTAAAACGAATATCCCTTATTTAGGTTAATTAACGTTAAAGGTCGGTTATATCGGGTTTAATAATATATAATCTACGTAGTATAAAGCCCCGGTATAATAATATTAATTTAATAAAAAGATTTATTCTAAGTTATATATATAGCCTTAAAGGTTATCGAAACCCGAAACGACCTTTATTAAAATTAGCGCCGATAAAAACTAATATATAATTTTTATATTTATACTACTTTTCCTTTTAAATATATTCCGCGTCTTTAGAATTATAGAGACGAAAGCTATAATACGTAATTAATATTATACGAATCGCGATCGGTATATAAGAAGGTCCGATAGTAGAGAGGCTCTAGGAATTTAGCCGATATAACTAGTATTTATTCTTAAATCCGTTATATTATAACCGTAGGCCCGTAATATAGAATATAAGGAGATATAACCTAATATATTAACCCGTTTTTTTAAATATTATTAAAAGCCGTTACCCGGTATACCGGAGGAAATAAATATCCTCGACCGTTATTATAAATAAAAGGATCTTCCCGATCCGATACTTTATCCTCGCCGTTTAAGTATTTATAAGAAACTTAGATTTATAGATCCTTTATAGGAAATTCGAGACCTCCGAGAATAAAACGGATATCTACGCGTAGAGGTAGTATATCTAAATAAGATATACTTTATATTAAATATACTATAGAGTAAGATTTAGGAGGTATTCTTAATCTTATAAAATATATTAAAAGAAGTCGCGCGGAAGCTAACTAAATCGGAGTAGCGAATAATAAGATATTAAAGATTATATAAGAAAGACGGTTTCGAGGAGCTCTAAATATTCTAAACGTTTTATATAATATACTATATATAATCTTTAATATCGCGAAATTAGATTATATGAAAATTATTCTAATATCGTAATAACTTATTATAGCCTAAGTAAAGTATCTAGCTATTTTATATAAGAATCCTTTATATTAATTTAGATTCAGCCGTCTAATTCTTCGAATAAATAATTATATACTTATCCGTCCGTATACTAGAGTTTAATATAGTACTAAATAAAGAGGTTAAAGGGTAATTCTACGACTCCTTAGAAAATATATATATTTCGATATTTAAGTCGCCGAAGTACTTTAAAAATAAAATCCGATTCCCTATTATATTTTTTCTACTTCCTATATTATAATACTCCTATTATTATAGTTAGGGGAAGTATAAAACTAATTATAAAATAAAAGCTAGGACGCTATTTATAGTAAATAACTATTATATACTTCTTTAGCGGAAATAAAACTGGCCGTTCATATTATAAACGTAATAAAGAAAGGCCGTTTACGGATTAACTTTTATAGTAGGATTATAATATTTAGTTAACGTTCTTAGCCTCTAACTCTAAAATATATAATATTTTCTACTCGTCGTTTCTTCTTAAAACGCTTATATTTATATAATAACTCAGATTTATATATTAAATAAAATTATCTCGCTGAATAATAACGTCCTATAATATATAAAACGGTTATTTTTATTTAACCTCGTTAAATCGCCGATAATAAAACTGGCCCGACGATACCCGACGTCTTTTATCGACTCCTCCGGTTCTATAAAACCTTCGATATAATATCTACCCTTATAAATAGTTTATCCCTTATGATCTTTATCTTTAATAAATTCTATTTAGCGGGCTCCGAGTAATTTTAATATATTTAAAACCTCTTTACCGGCTCGATCTCGACTAGTATAATATCTATTATAGTTACTACTATTCTACGTTTCGGCTTTAAGGGTTATAAGAAAGCGATTTAAATAAACTATATTTTAGTTTAGGCGCCGCTTATAATTCTTAATTATTTAATCTTTATATTTTTTATTAGTCTATTTCTTTGGACTATTAAAATAAACAGTGATTAGGGTATTCCTATTTTCGGTTTATTAATAAACGTACTCTTCTTTATCGTTTACTCCGCGACTATTAATACGTATTTTATAATTAACCGTATAGGTGGCCGTATTAAAGAGAGAAAAATTAACTAAAAATAAAGGTGTTAAAAGTAAAGCGTTTCCTCTTACCTATTATATATCGAAGAGGGGCGGTATTATATAAAGAATTAAATCGTAGATTAATACTACCTTATTTCTACGTTACGATACCGTCGTAGTATTTTAGTATTATGTAATAGATTATAAATAAACTAAACTATTAATGATTAATAAATATAATTAATAATAGTTAAGATAATAAGAAGGAAATTTATTAAATTACGATAATATAGGGGTATATAAAGAGACGTTAATCCTAATTAAATATAAGGCTTAGCGTACCTTAATATCGAGATATTAAAAAGGGTTATATTTATACTCGCCTAAATAAATAATAAGGGTTTAATTTAACTTTATATTATTTTTAGACTATACTCCTTTAAAGTTAAAATTATATTTACTTATCGTAAAAGGGTTATATATATATAAGAAGTAGCCAAAATCGTATAGAGTTATATTCTAAAGAAAGCGTTAATCTATTAAAAATAGTTTTATATAGTTTTTTAAAAGTACCTTAACTTAGAGAGCTAAAAGTTTATTTCTATAAATTTAATATTATCTTTAACCTCTTTACTTATAAGCCCTCGTATCTCGTTTTATATATCGTCGTCCGCGGAGACTAGAAATATTAATAAGATACGACTATAAACGTAGAATAACGAACTCGTTAATTATAAATAATTTATCTCTCTCCTTAACTAGCTAGTTTAACCGTTTTATTTTATAATCTTCGTTATACCGGTTATTTATTAATACCTTTAGTAAGGTTTCTAAGTCTATATAATCTTTATAATAAAAAACCCGTACGTTTTTACTCTTACTATTATAGCTCCTCTTTATATTCTAATCCTCTCGAGTAAAATAAATTAAGATACGAAATATTTATTAATAGTTAGAAACTCCGCTTTAAAGAGAATTATAAATTAATTTATATAACCTTTATCTCGAATATCGTTTTTAAGTATTTAATTAATAATTTTAACTAGTCTAACTTCGTCGCCTATTTTTATTAACGTAGTATACTATATTATTCCGATTATAAAAGTAATACTAACGAAGTCTAACTACTAGACGAGATAGATATACCGTATACGAATCTCGTAATAATTAAATCTTTAAATTAATTCTTTAAGATAGAGGAGCTAGGTAGTAATACTAATACTAGTAATTATTATAAAAATACTATTATACTCGCTAATAAAAACTCCGGAGCTATAAGGTCCGCTAATCTAGGCGAGTTAAAAATAAATTAATAAAATTTCCTATATCCGATCGTTATCGACGAGATCGAAGGAGTTAATATCGTATATTCTTTCGTAGAGTTTACGGGTTAAGCCGGCCTAAGGCTAGATAAATAAATATAAAGACGATATATTACCTTCCGTTTAATAAATAATTATAAATAAGTAACTTTATAGAAAAGATCGGACGCTAAAGAATAATAATTAGATATTAATATACTATCCGGTACACACCTTCTAGGGTTATACTATAAGTATATCGATAAAAAGTGAATCTTTAACCTTAATAAAAGTTACCCGCCCGCCGATCTAGTGGGTTAATAGGTTACGAAAAATAATTAGAATAACTTATATAATAGTAGAAGTAGAAAGACTGCCGGTTATAATATAATAGTATACGCGTATAGAAAGGCCTCCTAATAATATATAACGTTATACCGAATATATAATAAGGGCTATAAGCGCCTAATAAAGGCGAAGGAAGATTTTAGAGAACGACCGTCGAAGAATATAAAGTAATAATATTAGAAATAGGATTAATACGGACCCTCCTTAAAGAATTTAATTAGTATTAAAGGAGAATATAGATCCTAAGTTTACTATAAGTTTATAAAGGTATATACTACTCTTCGACGGAGACTAAGAACCTCTAGTTATAGCGATAGTAATATATACTAAAGTTAGCGCTCCGGTTATAACGCTTATAAAGCCGTGAATTCGGCCGAAGCTTCGTACCGAGATTCCTAGTAAATCGGCTACGAAACTTAAATATAGTCCAGAATATAAAGGGATTATAGTAATAAGGGAAAGAGTCCTAGCTCTCGATCTAGTATCTATTAAATTAGAAACCCTATAAATAGCGTAAAAGGTAATTATAGCCTAGTAGATCGTTTAAAATAAGACCCCGCCCCTAGTCTAAGACTCTATAAATCGATAACGGCGTAATTAAAATAGATACGCGATATATTATAATAAGAAGATCGACCTATAAGCCTTAATAATAATAATAGTATAAAGTATTAAGCGTAGCGTAAGGATAACGATGATTATACCGTTAACGGTAATCGCGTAGAGTTATAGTATATCCGTAGAGAATTTAGATATAGAGGGGGTCCCGTTACTTCTTTAATATATTTATCCGCTCGAGAACGAAGTCCTAGTAAACTTTATCGTCGTTATTTATTTATCGACTATTACGTTAATATATAATATCTTTTACGTGAGTCGAAGACTAGGGAATAACTTTAGGCTGATCGAATATAAAGATAAAGATATATACGATAATTAAACTAAGATCGAGGAGAAGTACTACGAGGGCCTCGTAATTTAAGAAATATATATAGGTATTATAACTAGTAATTAAGGTCCTTTTCTAAAATATTATTAATTTTAAAATATACCGCCGTAATATTTTAAATAACAGCGGTAACTTATTTATATTAGGCGCGTATATTATTTTCGATATATATTTCGAAATAATCTTCTTAAAGTTATTCTAAATCCGATTTATAATTTACTTTTAATCTTTTCCCATTATCTACTTTAGTTTTATATATATTTTATACGAGGAAATAAATATTATAATAGCGCGTACGAAAGTTACGAAGGTAGAGAATAGGCGTAACGAGATATTCCGTAAAAGGAAAGGGAGTATATTAAAGAAGGTTAATAAACTAGTAGTAATTACTAATATAGATATTTATCTCGTCGTCCTTAGAGAGAGTTAATATATTACGTATAAATCTAAGAATAAAGACTGGTCTATATTAGAAGAGTAAATAATAAATCTAAACGGGGAGATAAAAGTACTTATATTAATTACTAATTAATTAAAATATACTTATCTACGACCTATCGAATTCACTCTTTAAAGTTTCGAGAGTATAGTAGACGTAAAAGCTTCGCGTACGTCCGAGTAATAATATAAAGATCTATAACCTCTTTCGGGATCGGTCGTAGAGAAGTTCTTTATTATTATTATATCGCTACTATATCTAGAGATACCTATTTAATCGTCTTTCGATATACTACTTTATCGACGTATTTATTAATCCTTACCTAGTGTAGGCGCCTGAGGGCAGTACTATTAACGGAGTTTATAATCCGATTATATACGCCTTAGATAGCTGGATTTTTAGTTATTATATAAATTAGTTATATTATTTAATAGCCCTAGACCTAGGCGGCCCTAACGTAAATAAATCGATATTAATAAACTAATTCGTATTTTTTAGGTACTAGGGTACTAGCGGTATCTAAACTTTTCTAGGAGTAATATATTACTAGCGTTTAATAACGTAACTTAAGTGTTAATAATATTCGCTTAAGGCTCTAGTCGTGGTATTCTATATTTTAATATTAATAGAGGTATAGTATCTAGAAATATCCGCGTACCTTAACGGCTATACTATAAGTCCTATTATATTATATTATAATAGTCGTGAAACTTAATAGAAGCCATTATAGCCGGCTTATTCCGTCCTATAACTTCGAGGATTTTCTATAAAATTCGGGAAAATATTATCGGTCGGTATTAATCTTATTATAAATAAACTAGCCTATAGAATCCTATAAAGAGATTTAAGCCCGCTAAGTTTATAAAGCGCTAAAATAAATATTTTAATATCGTTAACGGCTAGTACGCTTTCGTACGAATACTACCGTGAATAAATAAATATTTATATTTACTAGATATATAATAATTAGTTAATTATATAATAATACTAATTACTAGATTATAAGGTAGTAGAATAACGCGCCGAATATAAATAGACCGCGCTTAAGATAAATCGCCTCTAAATATAGGTCGTTTAGTACTAGGAGATACTACGAAAATCTAAACTTAAGAAAATAGAAAATTAGAAATATATAAACGAACTAGATACCCGTATATATAAAATAATCTTTAGTCTTAGCTAAATAAAGAATTCTTAAGCGGAGTTAAATAAAGGGTTAGAATAGGAGTAAATCGAGAATATAAAGCTCTAAAAGACTCTTAAAGTTTAAGAAACTAATCGTAAAAATTTAAAAAGAGAAAAAGCCGAGCTTTAATAAACCCTTTAAGAGTAGGTTAACTTTATTTATAATTTATATAAATATCTTAATAATCGGAGGGTCCCGCTAGAGGCGGGATATATCGATATTATAATATTAATCCTAGACCGCGAGAAGTTTAAGCTCGAGGTTAAAGACCTTAAAATAATATTTATAATTAAGATTAGTTCGGAGACGGCGATTAAGATAATATAAGATAGGCTAGCGGAGTAGATAAAGTAGGTAAAGATTTATTAGAATAATCTATTAATAAAGAAAAACTAAAGGATTATAGAATTAAAGAGAGTTTTTCTTCGACCGAAGTAAAATATAAGGATAATACCTCGCGTATCGTAGAAAAAGATAGGCGGTCTTTAAGGAGTCAGCGCTTTTAATATATATTATAATAATGTTTTTTATACTAAATCGACGACTATATTAAGTTATACTCTAAATATATAATCTTTATCTAGAGCCTTATTTAAACCTATCCCGATAGTATCTAAAGTACTATTTATAGTACTACTATTTAGAGTTTTACTTATATATAATTAATTATCTCTAAACTATATAGGGTAGTAAGGCGGTAGATTTAAAGATTTATAATTTACTTTATACGATTATTCGGCTCTTTAAATCTATATTAAATTATATTAATTAAATAATATAATAAGTTTAGTTCCGGAAGATTATATAGCCCGCGGAATTTCCCTAGATATACTCCTCGAAGTTATTAACGGGCCGAAGTTATCCCGTCCTAGGCCTTTTAAAAATAGAGTAGAATTAATCTTTAATCTTCCTTCGTAGAATCGTTACTTCGAACGGTTTATTAACTTATAATAATAGATACTAGTCGCGTTTTTATTATTATTAAATATTAGATATTTAATCACCCTATAACCTCCCTTAAACGTTATACCGTCGACGTATAAAGCCGGAAGTATTTATAAATATATAACTTTTAACGTGCCTACTCTTTACCGTTTAGTAAGTAAATTATATAGAGAATAAATCTATATTTACGATACTTCCTAGGTCCTAGTATATAGTAGCTTTAATTAGAAAATTCTAGTCTCGTTCCCTAACGGTATAAAGTAGGTGCTTCGTTCTCTATAAAACAACGGTATTATGAAGTCTAATAAAATAAACCTCCTATTACTAGCTAATAAAGTAGTAACTCTTAAATATATTAAAGTTAATAGTATTATTTCTTTTCCCGAGGTTTTCGTATATAGGTAAACTAGGCTATCGTTTCTTCTTTTAGATAGTATTTATAATTATATAGTTATTCTAGGGATAACGATATCGGTATTCTTTATATTCTTATGAGTAAAGCCTACGGTATACTTTTATAAGATATATAGAAGATCCTAGGGACGTACTATAAACCTAATATATCTTAAGAATATAAAGTAAAGATTATATTCTAACTCGGAGTTATTATAAAGTATTTATCTCGGCTTTATTTCGATTAAGCTAGATCGCTCTTTAAAGAAAATAAAGAATTGTATATTAAGACTTATTTATCTCGGGGTTTACTATTAAATAAGCGATATACTCTTTAAGATATTTCTCGTGGATCTTTTAAATCTGAGATAGATTATTATTAAATATATATTTCGGTATTCCTTAAATATATTAAATATTTTCCTTTAAGTTATTATTACTTCTTTACGCCTATTCCCGCGCGTAGTAAATATAACTACTATACGGAATTCCGGAAAGCGTTAGATTAGTGGAGTAACTTCGTTATTATATAGTCCAAGATTAATAGCTTATATAATAGGATAGATTCTTTTAGAAATAAACTAAATCCAAAGAAATTAACCTATGATTTTCTGGATAAGGACGTAAAATAAAGTATTATTAACCCGCCTATCTCTTTCCTTCTATAAATACTTTAAAAAGCCTTAATACCTATCGCTATTATAACTATATATATATTATTTCTAGTTAGAGATTAAGGGTAGCGTACTTCCTATTTTCTCTTTATTATACTTTTATCTCTTTATCTTCCTAAATTAACGCGTAGTAACTATAAAGCTAGGAGGTAAAGTAGTCGTTATAATAGTTACTTTTAATATTATATTAACGACGTATATTCCTCTAGCTAATTATTTTCGGAATACTTTATAATTAATAAGGAAGGAGGACGTAAAAGCCTATATATTATCGGTGTAAGGAGTTAATAGGAATATAATTTATAATAAAATAAAAAGGAATATTTATACTACCGTTATAATATAAAGCGTCGGAGTTACTATACGTACGAGCTCGCGTTTTACCGTAAAGGATATACGGGTACTAAATAGCCAAGTAACCTAATACCGAGATTATTATAATCTCTTACTTTATTATTTATCTAAGAGACTTATATATACTTATAAAATTAAAGTATTTAAAGAGCCTATAAGTCCATAATCCCGATATAGCTAATATTTTTAGTAGGTATAGTTATTCTAAAAATTACGTAACTATAAATATCCAGTAGATAAGATAGGGAGATACGAATAAAATAAGAAAATAAATCATATTAAAGAAGAGGGCGATCGAAGATAGATATATAGCCGGATATTCTTAGCTAGCTTCGACTATCTATTACTAATTATATAATTATTTCTAGATTTACGTCCGTTTTTTACTTTTTACTTTAGGTCCGTTTATGGCTTTTTATTACTATAGTTAATTTCTTCCCCTTATCTTTTACGAGTCTATTATTAGCCTTATAAATACTATAACTACCGTTTTTATACAGTCTTAATCTATTTTAGAAAGGTCTAGGGGCTTAAATACTAAATATTTATAAAATTTATTAGAACCCTCGTTCTATAAAAAGTGATAATTAATAGTATCCTATTAATAAGATATTTGGGTTTCGTCCACTTTTATTAAATAACTAGTTAGTTATCGGTCCTATATTAGCGTTAAGCGTTAGTGATAACTTTATAAAATAAGTTTATTTTAAAACTCTTTACCGTACTATCTAAAAACTTTTTAGAAACTCGGTATTTAAGAGATAAGCTACTGCCTCGAGTACTTTTATAACGAGTATAAATATCTCTATAACGACCGCGAGTATTTTTATAACGAGTAGAAATACCTCTATAACTACTAAAAACACCTCTATTATAATAACTTCGATATACGCGGCCGGCCCGCCCTATTTATTACCTAGTTTATCTTTTATTATATTAACCTAGTTAAATAGTTTCTAAAGCCTATAGATTCAGGATAATTATTAAACTTTAGGATATATTAAAGTTTATAGTTTATATTTATTCGAGGACTACCCCTAGATCTTAACCCCTAGGATTAATAACTTATAAATAACTTTAAGAATAATGTTTTCGACTTATCTTTTATACTACGCCTAATTTAATAGCGGTAACGAAGGAAATCTAGTTAATTTTATAGGGTGTACTAGTATATCGTTCGTAAACCGTAGTTACTTTCTTAAAGCGGGGAGTTTAATAGAGGTTACGGGGCCTATAATCCGAAATGATATAATTTCTATATTTTTATATATTATATAAGTAGGCGTCTCTATTATCGTGTTCTTAGGTAAAGATTATAATATATCGTAAAGTATTTAACGGGATAAACTTAATCTATTATTTATAAAATAAACTTAATATAGTAATACTATACTACCTCCTCTCTCGTATACTTTAGTAATATCGCTAGTTAAAGTTAATATCTCTTATAAACTTTCTTATACTACTATATAGAGGTAAATAAAAAGATTCGATATAAGTATAAAGTACGGGCTTCCAGGTAATACTAATTAGGTTATATAGATTTCGTCTTTATAAGAAGGCCTAATTACCCGTTTTAATTTTTCTTTCCCGTAGTACGCTTAGTGGAGTTAACTCGTTTAAAACTCGTATTTTATATACTAGCTCTAGGGTCTCTATTATTAACTCTAACTCTATTATCGGTTTATAGATCCTTTATACCTATAGTATTTCCGTACCTCTATTTTAATACCGAATATTAAATTAGTATATATTATCGATATTAGATTTATTTTATTCGGTTAATTAACTAGCTCTTTATAAAGGTAAACCCTATTTTATTAAGAAGCGGAAAAGACTTATAGCCTTCACTTTTAAAGTACCGAATAACCGATAAAGATAATTAAAGTTAGGTATAATTATTTATAAAGGCGCTTAACGCTTAAGTTATATTACCGCTCGATTTAGCGTCGCGCTAACGGGTCCTTATAAGATTTTCGAAATTAGAAAAGGGTACTCGGCGCTAACCTATTTTTATATTTAAATAGCGGTAAATAAACGAGTTTATATAGAAACTTAAAAGAAATTTAAAAATAGAAAGACCGGCGTATTTAACTAGGTATCTTTATTTATAGAGGTACTTAGCGCTAAGCTATTTTTAAACGGCGGTAAATAAGCGAGTTTATAGGAAAATTTAGAAGATATTTAAAAGTAGAAATAATACTACGGGGCTTCGTTATTTATAGTATCTTAATATTAAGTTTTTATTACCGTTAAGCGGTAGTAAACCGGCGAGCGATTATATAGATATTAAGGGATATTCTAATACGAAAACTCTTTAATATAACGAAAATAACTTCCTTCTACTTCGTCTAGTTTAAACTATTAAAAGTCCTCCTTTAGGATTTATTTCTCGAGAGAGGCCTAGACGAATAATTATTACGTTTATTAAATTCTTATTTCTTCGTAAAGGATATTCTCCCTTTAGTTATCGAGTAATTCTTTTTTAATAAAGTTTATTTTAGAACTAAGCCCTTTATCGCCTAGTCCTTTATAACGAGTCTCGTTACTAATTTCGATTATATTTTAACTAGACCGGGAGCGTTAACCTAACCCTTTATTATTAATATTTATAATAACCTTTATTAAAACGACGACGAGATACTTTATATTATTAATACCCTAACCGCCCCGAGTAGAATAATTAACTATTTTAAACTAATTCCTTAAAACTCGTTTAAACGATCTAATAAAGCTAAAAGTTATAATAATCGACGGGTTCGATAGAAATATTATCTAGATATTAATCGGCCGTCTTTATCGTTATATATTAAAGAGTCTAGGCTATACTATCCGTATTTTATATTATAATTCGATCGCTCTACGACCTTCGTCCTCTTATCGATTTAATACGGCGACGAATAAAGAACCGGCCGAGCGATATAATACTTTATTACTAATAAAATTAGCGTTATAACTCGATTATTACGTTTAATAGATATATAATTAGGATTTAATATAAATCTTTATCGTTAAGGCTTCGTCCCGAGCCCGTAGCGGCCTATATATATATATTTTATTACTCTCCCCGTTAATGGCTACCCTTAAAGCGTCCGATAATCTAGTATTAACGGGGACGTACGGTCTAGATATCTAGTATTAGTTAGCCGGTTACTAGGCTAATTATCCTAGGCCCGATATTATAATTAATATCGAGAATATCGCTAACGTTTTAATAAATTACGAGGTACTTCGCTTTTAAAGTAGTAATATAAATACTCTTATAATTATTAAGGTTTCTAACGATATTAATCTCGTTATTTAATAGCTTCGAAGGGTATATTTTAAAATAAAGAATTTACTCGTTTTAAGATAATTAAGGCTTCTATTAAACGATAAAAATATATTATTGTCGCTTATAATAAGCCTAGTAGCCTAGGATTTATCTAAATCAAATAAATTAAATAACGTTATTAATATATTTTTATTTCTATTATAAAGATAGGTACCTTAATAGGCCAAGCTCCGTAATCGTAATTCTTAGTATTAAGGTTATCGAGTAAGGCCTAGCGACGTCTCTAATAAATCTAGTCTAATATCTAATACTAGAAAATTTAGATTAATAATGGAATTATAGTCTCGGGCTATATTAGCGGGCTATATAATAATAAGTTTATTTTTAAAGATCTCGGATTTTAGCCGGCGCGCTAAGAATAGTATTTAATCTAAATTCCTATTAATCGAAGCCGTTATTAATAGCGTTTCGCCTATTAAGGTTACTATTACCTTCTCTAATCGCGGTATAAAGAAGGTTATTATAATCGTTATATATATTTACCTTATATTCTTATATCTCTTTAAAAATATAGTTTACTATTTATCCTCGCTAATTACTATGTACCCGTATTATTTAATCTTTAAATTAATTAGTTATTATTATCTTTAAGGCTAAAGCCTTTAAATCCTAGAGTATCTCCTTAGAATCGTTTTTGGCCTCTTTAACGGTTATAAGCGTTATCTTCCTATCGGAGCTTCTCGTTTATATTTAATTAAGAACTCGTCTACCCTAAATATAATAAGTTAGTCTCTAGCGATCTCTAATATATATATTAATTAATAACTAGTAAACCTAAGGTTATACTAAAGAAAGATACCGAATATACCGGTTTATATACTTTAAATTCCGATATTATTATTTAATACGGATTTAACGCCTATTTATTCCTCCGTTACTTAAAAACTTTATTAAAAATATATATCCTATTAGCGATCTTGATTCTGCCGACCTTTATCCCTTTTAATTATATTAGCGGGAGAGGTAAAATAGACGGTATAAATAATTTAAATTAATTCTCGTAGACGAATATATTATTTAAATATATTAATTATTATTAGGCTTATCTGGCCTTAGTAGTAGTAATCGTAGTTTAGATATATCGTATTTCTCGCCTAGAGCTCTTAATTTATACCCGGTTACGATATAAATAACTTATATCGGACGGCCGCCTTAATAATACTTCTACTACTACTACTACTATAATATTTATAATAGATATTCCTAGACTTATAGTTACCGAGGCTTAATTTAAATCTTTTTATAATATCTACCCTTACGGCGTTCGAGGCGTTTCGATTAATTAAGATTATTTTAAACTTACTCGAAATATCCGTAGGAGGGACGAGTATATTATTATATTTAAAATATTAAAGATAAAGTTAATCTAAAGAGCGTAGCTAGTATATTTATACCGATTAAAATACGCGCTCGTTTTTAATAGCCCCGTATAGAGGCGATACCTAAATATTAATAAACGGACTAAGATCCGTTTACGGCGTCGTAGGATATCTTAATTATTTTATTTTTCTTTTTCGGGAGTAATAGTCGATAAGATTAATTATTATCGATCGGAACTCGCTACTATTAATACGAAGATAATTTTTAAATAGCGACGGCTAGGTACCTCCTAACTAATAAACTTTATATTTATATACTTTAACCGACCTATTAAGGTTTATATAGTATACTAGGCCTTATAATATCCTCGCCCGTATATAATACTCGCTTAACTTATAGAGGAATCGTTATAAACTATCCTTTAGTAATATATCTCTATATAATAATAAGAACGTTATATTAGAATCTTTATTATAGGTATTATTATAGGTGCCTTAATTCTTATATATATAATACTAGTCGTATTTACCGGCCTTCTATCTTAGATAAACTATTTAATTACGATTTATCCTAGGTTAAGCCGATTAAAGAAACTACCTAACTAGGTTCTATTAATATTATAGGGTATACTACCTCCTTATATACTCGCGTTAATTATAATATTCCTTCTACTAGTACTTTATAACTTGGTGGCGCAGTAAAGTATATATATATAAATCGAATTAAAGTTATTTATATAAGATTATTACTTTTATTTCCTCTTTATTTAGGTCTTCTTTATCGTCTCGATATCTTCGAGTATCGCGGCGGTATTTAGTAGTCTAATATAGGATATTACCTTAGTTACTACGTTACTAGCTTAGGAACTTCCGAAGGTTAGGAACTATTTCTTCTTTTATATATTATTATAGGGCTTCTCCGTTAGCGCGGCCTCCCTCCTATAACTCGGCCACCTACTCTCTATCTTAATAAACTTATTATTAGATAATATAATAAGGTAGAAATAAATCCGGTAATTAAACCTAAAAATTAGGTAGGGTATATTCTTTCTAATATATACGAACCTAGCGGTTATTAATAAATCTTTCGACGGACGATAAAAGATCTCTATTAATATTCGTAGGTTTAATTTATTCCGTCGTCTCTCCTCTAATACTAGTTTTTAATATAGTTACTTTTACTTTATTCTTTATAATATAGCGCTATAATATCACCTAGCTCTTTAAGAAATATATAGATATTAAAGATTTAATCTATCCTAAGGCCGTTAATTAATTATTTATTAGACTTTATATTATATAGCTCTACCTTATCGGTTTATTTTTTCTAGTTCGCGACGAGAAGGATAGAGTAGCCTACGTAGGATAAAGAATTATTATAATTTTCGTTATACTTCTTACCGTAGCCTATTAAATACTACTAAACCAGGCTTTTAAGCCGCTTTTCCGATATCTATTTATAATATTTAAGAGCGACTATCTATTATAAGATCCCCTTAGGACGGTAAAGGTAATAGGGGCTCGACTCTTCTATAATAACGTAATATATTTATTAGAAAACTTTCGGGGCTTCCTCGGGTAGAGTACCGAAGAGACTATAATAATAATAGTTATTTTAAGCGCCGGTATAGATACTCCTACCGATTAATCGAATTAGATTATCGTAATATAGGACGAAAGTTTAATAGCCGAATAACTTATAATCTAGCTTCTACGTAATAAGCTAGGGATTAATTAAGATAAAATCGCGGAGATTTATAAAATCGATGAATCGATCCTAATAAATAATAAGAACGCCGAATTAACTAGCGTAATTACGGTATATTACTTAGGAGGGCCCTCGTTAAGAAGGAGGCCTAAAGTATAATATATAAAATATTAAATCCCTAAAATTATAGTTTTGGCCCGGAGTTATTATTAATCTCTATCGGTACTATTAATCTACCTTTATTTCTAGCGTCTATCTATTTTTAGATAATCCGAAAAGAAGCCGAGGTACGTAGTATAATATAAAGATACCGATTTTACTATTACTCCTACCGTGCTAAAACTTTAATAATAAAGTCTTTTAATTAGATCGTATTTTATATTCTTATAATTCTAGTAGTTACTACTCCTTATAATTATTTACCTATAATTATAATAACTATAATTCTTAACGTAAAGCCTTAACCCGTTATTAGTACTATCCAAATTATAGGGACTTTATAAATAAATATTATCCTACTCCTATCTTCTTTAAATCCGAATACTATTTATATTATAAGTCTTTTACGCCCGCGAACTTCTACTCCTATTTACGACGATAATAATTTAATAATTATCGTCGTTATTAATTAATACGGGGACCTACTATCCCTTTTATTAAATTTAAATACTAACGGTTTATCTCCGATAAATAACCTAGCCCCGATAATACTCCTTAATACTTTATTTATTTAATATACCTTTTTAACCGGATAAATAGGGAGGATATATATCGGACCTAATTTAAACCCCGACGATAATAAGATCGAAGCTAGCTTTATAGGCCTACCCGATATTAATATTAATTACGTAGATAGATATTTTATACCGATAATATACTCTTCGGAAGGCGTGCCCGTTTCCGGTTATAACCTCGATTTATTCGTATAAAAGGATACTCTTTATAAAGACCTAGTTACTAGTCCGGTTTATTTTAACCCCGCGTAAAATATACCTAACGGGCCCGCTCCTCCGTTTTTTATTAATTACGCCGGCGCCGCTTATACCTTCTTTAAAGACGACGCCGTAAATATATCGAATCTTAAAAGTAATTTAATCTTTTATTATATTAATATATTATACCCCGTATTATCACGGTAACCCTATAAAGCTACGGACGTATAGCGATATATATAAAACGGATATTAAATTGAATATAATTAGATTAAAGTAATTATATATACTAGATAGGGTTTAATACGTAATAGACTAATAAAACTACTAAATGTTACTTTATAATTATCTTCGTTATAATTTTATTTACGCTTAATCGACTAGTTCTTTATTCGATATTTTAATATTATTACGCCCCTTCTAAAAGAATTAATCTCTAGGGGAATACTATTATTTCCTCTTTTTTAATTCCTCTTCCGTATATTCTCTATCCCCTTTTACTATAAAAGGTATATATTATTCATAGTAAAAAACGAGAGCCGGAGTACAGTATATAAATATTAAAGGAAGAGCCGCGAAGAGTATTAATATAGTATAATAATAAAGTCCGGCGATAAATACTTTATAATAAATATAAAGGGCTATTATAGGAGTTATCTTAAATAATTTAATAAAGTTAATAAATACCGGGGCGAGATAATAAAAGAGTTTACTCCAAGAAAATAAGATACGAAAGTAAATATAAATTATAGAAATCATTTTAAGGCCTATAACGTCGGTTTTAATCCTAGGCCGAATATAGAGTCTATAGTAAAGTTTCGTAAATAAATATAATAAAACGGTAAATTATATTAATTATATTCCCGCTCGATTACCGATTAATATCTACGTTATTTATTACCTTACCTTTAAATCGATTCCATTAAAGCTATAATTATAAATAACTTAATACCCGAAATAAAAGAGATAGTTATCGTTAATCTCGTTAATATATAGTTTAATTATACCTCTAAAGAACTCGATTTAAATAGGTTTTAAGCGAATAAGAAACTACTATATTTTAAAAATATCGATCGTAAGTTCTAAAGTAGACTAAATAAATTATAGAATTAACGATTATAAGGGGAATAACGGGCTATCGTTAAATATTAAATAAAGAAGGAACTCTTAAAGTGGCCAGCGCTAAAGGTCGTAACGAGATTTCGGACGACTATAATAAATAACGCGGTATTCGAGATAAATATAATCTATTCCTCTCGTAAAGCCGAGCTTCGTATAGAAAACCTTTATTTAATTACTCCTATATATAAAACCTATACCGCGGAGGAAGATACCCTTTATTATATTATAAACGCCGATATTAATAAAGCTCTTAAATAGCTCCTCGAGATAAGAGTTAACGTTAACGCGAGAGGAAGCGATAAATATAGCGCCTTATACCTAACTACTAGGAGAGATAATCCGTAGATAGTATAAAAACTATTAGTAAAAGATACTAATATTAACGCCTTATCCGGTTACTATTAATATACGGCTTTTTTTAATACTACCGCTCCCTTAGGTATAAATCGAATAATGGGCACTCTTCTATTAAACGGAGTAGATATAAATCTTAAGTTATTGGACGAAGAGACAGTTTTATATTATACCGTTACTTTTAAGAAAGTAAAAGAGGTCCAGTTACTTCTAGGAAAGAGTACTATAATAGATACTATAAGTAGTAGCGAAATAGCCTTAATAATAACTAGTAAATATTTAAAGACTACGGCGATATAAATACTATTTAAATACGGGGCTAATATTAATCTCACTATATAAAACTCTAGTATTAATATATTATATTTAATAGTTTTAGGTAAACCCGACGAGTTCCCTACTAAAGCGTAGACTATTAAAACGATCGAGTTACTATATTAATATAACGCCGATATTAACGGCGAACGATAGACTATACTACTAATTCTCCTAGCGATGGAAGACGATTATCTACTATAGTAGTAAGTTATTAAGGCTTTACTCGATACCGGTATAAATCCTAAAAGACCTAATAAAAACGGTTCTACTCTATTAAAGAGGTTTATAGTTACTCTTAATTATAATAATTTAAATATTTTTAAACTCCTCCTAATACGAGGAGCTAAACTAAATAAGCCGAATCGATCGGGATAAACGCCTCTCACGTAATACCTTACCCTTTAAAAATAGCGTAGTAAGGAAATATATTATAAAATACTTCGGCTATTAATTAAATATAGGGTAAATCCGGAGGTAGTTAACGAGAACGACCTTATACTATTAATAACTATCGAAGTTTATAAGTATTTACCTATAAATAAGGAGGCTATGATCCAGATTCTAATAAATACTAATAATAATAATAATAAGACCTCTTTAGACGAGGTAGTTATTTATTACTAGAAATACCTCTAACGAGTTTTTATTTACAGACCGTACTTATCTTTTACTAAATAAATATACTACTTTCAATTTATCCAAGATAAACTAGATATTGAAGGACTACTAATACAAAGCCTTTAATAATATACTAATTATTTACGCACTACTAATATATTATAAATAGTACGATCTTTTTTATTAGGTAGTTAGTATAGTAGTAGGCCCGTATTATACTATTTAATAATAGATACCTCGTACCACGGTAATATAAATAATAATTTAGCGTACTTTACTTTAAGGGGATTATTAGGGGCTATAGGGTCGTACCCTATAAAGTATTTCCGTTCCGGGCGGTCTTAGATAGATCTTAGGTCTCGTAGGTATTTTACCCTATTAAGTAAATCGCTAAATCCGATAAAATCACTTATATACTATTTATTTAATACTAATAAACATGATATAAATAGTTTATATAATATATAATATCCAATAATTACGAATTTAGCGTAAGCGATATACCCTTTTTATTATACTATTTAATAATATAGAAAGCCTTTGGATATAGGGCGATAAAGCGCTACTATTTATTAATTATTAAAAAAGAAGCTAGCTAAGTATATACCTCGCGATATTATATTAATACCTTCTTTATAATATAAGACTAAATACGGTATTTCGGCTACGTCGTAATATTATATTATATATTATATCTTATTAAAAGAAATAAATTCTTATTAATTACGTTCTAAAGCGCTTTTTATCCGTTATTATTAATATATAGATATTTCTAGGTACGAATCTTATTCCTTAGAGCTGAAAATAGAAATAGTATAATTTATACTCTTTTAGGTCGTATAAATTAAAATAGAAACTTCTCTAAATTATTATTTACTATCTTATATACTTATAGCCTATATAGTATAAGAAGAAATAACTAAAGCTCGTATTATATATATTTATTATAACGAGGAACCTTCCGATAAAAGGTTCACGTATATATTAAAATCTTTAATCTTTATATATTTTCCCTATCTTTCTAATTATTTACTAAAATCCTTAGGACTTTTAACAGCGATTATTTCTAAAGCGAGCGTTATGATCTACGATTATAGTCTAGGCTTTCGACTAAATAATAATAAAATACCTTAACGGCTTAATTAAGGGTCTTCTTTATAATACCGAGTTATATTAAAGAGTCCTAATTCTAATAACTCGTTTAAATTAATAGAATCACTCTACTCTCGAATAACCAACCGGATTTAATTTTATAAGATATCGGTATACTCTCTAAAGGGCTATTACCCGACGTCGAAGGATAAGATAATTTACGGATACGGTATAAATTTCCGCCTCCGATTAGCCTTAAAGAAAGAAGGGTTTAAAGAAAATCCCTTTAACGGCCGCGTAGTTAGAACTATAAATATTTTAATAATATCCCTTACCTTAGCGAATTCTCTCCTCTACCGCGTTAAAGAGGATTAATCCTATTAATATAAATTAAATACCCCGTCTCTAGAGGAATCGATATAATATCGAAGAAGTCTATAAAATATACTTAAAGGAGTAGTAGTCTAGATATAGGATATTAATAGGGCTAATTTAAGGAAGGCCTATAACGTAAAGATTTTCTAACTTATTATATTTACTCTTGTATAGGAATTAGTCTTAGTTTCTATACTTAAATATAAATCTCGATAAAGTAGTTAAATCTTTCTATTTATATTAACTTTCTTTAATTCTAATTCTACTCCCTTTAAAGTAACTCCTATAATATAGTATTTATTATAAGAGCCACGGACTAGACTATATATAAATTTAGAGCGCTATAAGTTAAAACTAAAATAAAACCTATAAAGATATTATAACTTAGAGAAGGTATAAAGCGAGGAGTAGTTAATACTATAAAGAACGGTTTATAGGAGGAGATAACGATTATAGTTACTATAAAATTAAAGAATAAATACAGCGGCCTTAATATATAATTTCCCGAAAGGCTAGGTCCACTCGTCGATATAAGAACGGATATAATTTAATTATTAATTAAAAGACGAGAGATATTAAGATTAATTAATATCGTACTCTATATAATCTTCGACCGTTCTTTAATCGAGATATCTATACTAGATAACGCCAGTATATTAGATTATAACGCAGTCTCTAGTAGAATTATAATAATAATTCTCGCGACCGGAGGTCTATACGGCGATATATATAATACCGATAAAGAATTACCGAGAATAATAGTCGTATCGCTTTAGCCTAGAGCGTAGCTTATACTAAAGTATAAATATAACGTTAAGAGGAGTCTTATATTCGAATAAAGCGATTACTTCGATAAAGAATACTTTAACTAGATATCGGAGAAGAGAGTAACGGATAACTAAATATAAGAGAAGATTTATTTTTAACCCTCGTATTATTTCTTATAAGAGACGATTAGTACGGAAACTAGATTATAGTTTATTTTCTTTTAGAGTATCGATTTATATACGGAATAACTTACCCAAATAACCCTTTCTCGCCGATTTTGGCTTAAATTATACTTTTAATAATATAACGCTTCTTATAAAATACGTTCGGAAGCGGAATAAATAAAGATACTCGCCCGATACGTATCCTCTAATTTTCTTTTATAAGATCCTACGCGTTCTCCTCTAAAGAGTATTAAATAATAGTAAAATTTCCCTAAATACCTTTAAAACTATAAAATAAAATTCATATAAATTTACTCGTAGCGTATTCTTATATTTAAGTAAGACTATTATTAATAATATCGACTTTTACTCCGGAGGTAACTACCGTTAATAAAGTTAACGTTAATAAAGAAGTTATAACTATAAATATAGTTTAAATTATAAGTCTAGTTATACCTAAATTAATACCCGGGCTAGACGAGGCTCGGATTACGATAGAATAGTAGAGACGCTAGGATACGGTAATAGCTAGGCCCTTATAGAGCCAGAATACTACGGCTCGTTTAAAAGGTTCTATTAAATCTAGTATATAAAAATCTAAAAGAGATATAAGAGATGGAAAGAAGATTAAAATATAAACCTAAAACCTAGCCGTTTAAAATATTATAGTACGCGACCCTACCGACTTTAATTAAATTCTAGGCGTAGATACTACTACCCCCGTAAATAAGAAAAGAGTAGTATTTATTAGACTAACGACTTTAATAGATCCTAAAGTTAATATTATAAATACGAAAGTATATAACGTTTATTAGAGTAAATCGATAGTCTTTCCGGATACTCCTAGGTAGCGGTATAGTATACTTATTAATATTTAGAGGTATAAGTAACGGCTACGGGAATTAGACTTAAGGATTTAGATTATATAGAAAAGGAAGTATAATTAAAGTCTAACGATAAAGACGGAATAAAGATAGATAACCCGGATATAAATAAATATCCCCTTATTCTAGGGGAGTCTTAAATACCCGTTAATCCTATTACTCCCCCTATTCTAGGGGAATCTAAAGTATTTATTAAAGTATTTATTAACGCAGCTACTCTAGGGGAGGCTGAAGTATTTATTAATCCGATTACTCTCCTAGTCCTAGGGGGGCCTAAAGTACCCGTTAATTAAACCACTCGATTTATAATTATTCTAAAGAAGACTCTATAAGGAAATGATATTACCGGCTACCGCTCGATAGGACTAGACCATTAAATATTTTATATACTCATATTATTAGAAGGCGGTAAGGATATTTACGAGGTTTAGATTAAAGACTAATTTAGTTACGAGGTCGCCTATATTTACCTAAGTTAGGACGGAAAATAGGACGTCTAAAGAAGAGTAAAATATAAAAAATCTAACCGAAAGGACTTAGGCGATCTTATATACGTCGTATATAAAGCGATAATTAATTATATTAAACTATAAGAAGGCCGCAGCCGTCGTCGCCCTCGTATTAATATTTAGGCCTTCTTTAAGAAAAAGCCTACCTAGATAATATATTTAAACTACGCGACGATAGAAGGGAAAAACGGAGTAGAATTCATTAAGAATTATTATTATAAAGAAAGGGGGGTAATACCGCTATAGGATATTTTATTAAAGTAATAAATTACTAAAATATTAATATCTAAGGCGTAAGGTATAATAATATTTCCTATTATAAAAGAAATAAAGTAAGGTACTATAATAGTAAAAGAAATAGAGGAGTTAAAGAAGAGTAACGAGAAGTTATAACGAGACCTTAAGATAATAATAAAAGTACTATTAGTAGTACGGACTTAATAACCGGTTTAGGGACTTTAAGCCCCGATTATACTATCTATATAGGTTCTTAAAATAGTTATAGTATAAACGACTCCTAATAATAACGCCGGCCGTTCTCGTGTCTAAGGTCCGATTTCTAAATACGATATATTATCTTTTAGCGGCGTCGCGCTATAATATCCTTTTTTCTTTAACTTTTAATTAAATCTTTTAATCCTCGCGAAGCTAGTAATAAATAGGTAGTTTAACGAATCTAATTAATATTATTAACGACTAATTTTAAACGCGTGTTAAATTATTAGAAACTAAACCGGCTAGGGCTATATACGGAATTTTTAATTCTATTACTCCGAGGTCTAGCTTTAGGGACCTTACGGGGGGTAAATAATTAAAATACTATAATTTACGAACTATAATAATAGGAATAAAATATTCCGTATTAGAATTATAGAAGTTAGTAATCGTTATAACTTTACGTACGGAATTATAATATTAAAGTATATAATAGTAGAGCTAGAGTAGGGTAGCCGATTAGGCGGTTTAACCGACTAACTCTTTATCGATAACCTAATATAGCTTATAGTATATTATCTCCCGAACTACGAAGTCTAGCGTTAAATTTATAACTACGACTTTACGATTATTCCGGAATAAAGAATATATTTAAAAATATTCTCTACTATAGGCCTAAGTAATATATAATTATTAAGCCAGTGTTAATTATTAATTAATACCCGTTCCTAATTATACCGGATATTATACTACCCGCCGGTAAAGTCTCCTATTAGTTTAACGGACTCCGGGTTATATTTAGGTTTCTTAAAAATATATTATTCCCTCCTACTATTCTATAGCGTTAGTATAATTTTATAGATTAGAGAAATATCTTCTAATATCGAAGTTTACCCTTTAATACTAATAACGTCCTAAGGCTCTATCGCTCTCGATATATACGAATCATTATCCTAGAATATATAATCCGATTATAATCCGTTCGGTCTATAGGAGAATAGCCTCCGAGGGTCGGGAGAAATATTAATAACCTTAGAATAACGGAAAATATCGGTAATGTTTATTATATTACTAGAATTAAAAGTGACCTCTCCTAGTACTTTATTAAATATATAGGGTCGTAGGTAATAGAGAAATAATTATTAGTATTTAAAATCGAAGTTTATATCTCTAGATTAATTATTAACGACTAGGACTATATAGGTAGGTAGTGTTTAAATATTATTTAAATTATCGTAACCGGCGGTAAAATCGGGGCTAATAAGAATAGGATTAATTAAAGAGTTATAACCGGGAGAAATAATCCTTATTATCTAGTCTCCGCTATAGAAGATCGCGTCCTATAATACGCCGGATCGTTTCTACTCGGGTCGAAGCGCGCGGTTAAACGAATAAAAGATATACCTTATACAGAGTACGGGCATTCGCTCGGTAACTATATCGAATAATTCCTAAACTATTAGGCCCGTAGGATACTCAGCGTTATATAGAGTAGTTATATCTAATAAGGTTTAATATTATAATTATCTAACTTTACTAACCCGTAAATTAAAGCTAGGTCTTTTTTAAGATAATAGGAAGGTAGCTCACCTACGGAGATTCGAGATATTAATAATAACTCGTAATCTATAAGCGATATTTATGGCTTTAAAGTCATTTCTGCGTCCGCTACTATTAATTAATCCGCTCTCGTTTGGGCTATAGGCGATATTTATAACTCCGAATCTATTATTATCGTTACTAAAACTAGTTCTTATATTATTTAATATATTAGCGACGCTTTTTATCTTAATACTATTTCGATATAACTTTACTATCGAAAGTAGGGATATCTATATTAGAAATTTAAATATAGTTTCTACCGTTAAATAAAGCGAAAGGGGTTTAGGCTGAATTCTTACCTCTTTATAACTATAAGTATCCGCTTCCCTCTCTTAGTTCGGACCAAAATATTATATAATATAAATCGGTTTTTATAGTCTCGTATAAATATTTAAGATATTAATACTCGCTAGGAGCGATATAATAATTATCGCGGCTTATATATATTAATATTTCCTACCTACGACTTTTTATTTATTAATAAACGTAATTCCTTTAACTAAAGAACGTTTAGAGGTTAAAACGGGTATTTATTACGGAGGGCTATTACCGACTCGACCTAGTATATCGCGTAGCCGTATTTATATCCGATAAGGAGTTATAAATATAGATCCGAGAATTAAAAATATCGTAATAGGCCCTTTTATATAGTTTTAAAGACGAAGATTAACTATTAAAACTAGTATTTATTAACGATACGATATTAAAAGTACTTTATAGACGATATCGTTTAATAGTAATTTAAGAGTATTTATTTATAAAGGATATATAATAGACCGTAAATCTTTACTTAAATAATATCCTTCTTTACTAAATTAATTATCGGAGTAAGTTAATATAACCTAGATATAACGCCGGAGGCTATTATAAATCTACGCGAAGAATATTTAAACTTAGTAAACTTCTCGGATAGAGAAATATTCCGTTATATCCGACTTTATTACCGACTAGACGATAACGTTACGGAAAGGAAATAATAGGCGCGATTAATAAAGGATAAAACTAAAGACCTTAAACGAATCCTAAGTATTAAGGTACTTCGGGAAGGGTTCGATAACCTCCTCGATATTATAAATTTATAGGACGCTTTTTATATTAAGATAATACACCGGTATTTAGTATTAAAGTACTATAAAGTAACTACTATTACCCTATAAAGATCCATTTACGTTAATAAAATATAGGAATTAATAATATATCTCCGTTATATTCGTCGGGTATAATCGAGGATCACCGGCTCTCGAAGCTAGTTAATAAACTTAGTCGATATTATTATAATAAAAACGTTAGAACTCCGAGCCCCTACGGTGTCTAAATATAACGTAGGCTTCGTTAAATAATATATAAAAATAAAAAGGCTCTTTACTAAAATATTAAACCCGATAGTACGAGATATAATCCTTAGGAATATCTATATAATTAAGTATACGATACCCTCCCTTTATACTTTTTATAAGGATACTAAATACTTTAAATCTTACTCGAAAGTTATTAAACTCCTATTAGAGCCCCCGGTATAGGATATACTATATATTATTATATAAAAATTATTCGAAGGGCGTGTTTATAACCTTATTAAATAAAATACGGAGCGTCGCTTTAGCCATATATAATATAATACTCCGTTCGAGTTCAGTTATAGGTAATTATAGATATATACTTTACGTTATTTTTTAAACCTTATTAATATAGCTCCTAGGAAAGAATTATTAAAGGAAAAACCGATTATTAAGGAACCGAATCTTATTCTTTAATATGAATTCGCTTAGTTAACGCTAAAACTAGGCTTTCGATCTCTAAAAATTACGTAAATAACCTTAAAGAAGGTTTTAAAATAAATAGTATAAACTTATCTCGCGCGTATAGCTAGCTATAATAACTATCGAGGGTCTATAAAATCCTAGGCGGCGGAGATATAAAATAAGTTTTAGTTAAAGGTTAGAGAAATAGTCTAAATTATACCTCTTTTAATAACGGACCAAATTAAACTAGATCTTTAATACCGATACGGATATTTTTTCGAGGACTCGTAAAGGGAGGCTAAAACTAGGTTATTCTCTTAAAATCTATATAATATCGAAGAACCGAAGGGAAAATATATTATATCTTTATTTATCTAAAGATCTACCTTCTAGGTATTCTTCGGAGACGATAATCCTTTATTAAATAAATAGATTATCGTAGATACTAAAGATAATATCGACGCGGACGATATAGAAATTTATATTTATTAGACGAGTCCTCCTTTTAATAACGAATCTAAAGAGTCTAGGACGGATATATTAACCTTAAACGAATTTATATATAATAAAGCTATTTACGATATAGAGACTTAAACTAGGATAAAATATTTAAATAACTATATCGCCGATAAGCCGGTAGTCCTCTAAGCTCGGGAGTAGTATATATTATAAATAAGATAAAAAGAACGATAACCCTCTTTATATAAAAATACCGCTTCGAAAAGAAATAGAGTAATTAATTATCGTTACCCTATTTATAGTTACGTTAAGAAGGGGCTCTAAAGGGTATAGTACGAAATACTAAATATACTTATCGAAATAGAAACCCCGGGTCCCGCGATATATAAAATTAGATACCTACGCTCTCCTTTATTACTTATATTAATAAAAAGATATATTAAAGCCCTAAATAATCTAATATCTAATATATCGCCTCCTCTTATCGACTAAGATTTATATATATTTAGAAGAACTAAAAATATTAATTACGTAGACTTATCTCTAGCTTTATTAAGGCGATCTAATAAAGAAGTTATAATATTATAAAGTTATATACTATTTAAGCTTTCTTTTACGGAAAGTATATTATTTATACCCTCGGAGATACTAAAATATATATTACGTAACGAAGATTTTATATCGCCTCTACTTATTAACTAAGATCCGTCTACGCTTTATAGAAATAAAACCTTCGACTCTTTTAACTCGTCTTTAGTTTTAAAATAAGGTAATAAAAGAACTATAATCTTAAAGATATTAAATTATATATTATATAAAATATATCTTATATCGCCTTTAAGTTTATCGGGGCTTTTTAAAAGGGGGTTTAAAACTTTAAAACCCCTATCTCGCACTAATCGATATATAAAGTAGAGCGAAAATTATAAGATTTCGGGGTTCGAGTGTAAAGGAACCTTATTTACGAATACTTTAATTTTATCTAGCCTATTATAAGACCCTAGCCGCGGTACTATATTTTCTATAAACCTAAAGTTTTTAGAATTTTTTCTAAATATCGATAGTCTTTCTAATCGATTAGAGGTAAAAACTTTAAATATAACGACTCTCTAACCTCTTCTAGAAGGTAATATTTCTCTAAATATTAATAATCTTTTTAATCTATTAGGTATATCGACTTTAAAGATATCCTCGACCTAGCCTCCTTTAGAATAAAGTATTTCTCTAAATATTAATAATCTTATTAATCTACTAGAGGTATTAACTAAAGATAAAGTAGTATTCTAATCTTTAGAGGATAGTACTCCGTTAATTATTTATAATTTATAGAGTAGTAGTATTATTAGACCTTTAAATAGGTTTATAATAATAACCGAATCTCTCCCCCTCGAGTAAGGTCGCCTAGGTTTATAGATAAATAAAGTTATCGAAGAGTATTTAATATTAACGAGCGCTCTCTTTACTAGTTTATTTATAATTCCGGAGGTAAAGACTATAGGTCCTATTATATATAGAAAAAAAGTAACTCTAAAACGGATCCGCGAGATTAAAAGTAATAAATTAATACCTCCTATAAACGATATATTTACGGTATATAAAAGAAATCGAACTTTTATTATTTATAATAAAAAGGCCGAGAGAAGAAAACGAGGAAACCTTAAAAAGAGAAAACCGCCGTTATTAGGAGCTCGTAACTATTAGAAATCTTTAGGCGATAATACTAAAGTAACGCCTAATAGTAATTTAAGAGGAAGTATAATAAAACGTTTATATAAGGAGGATAACGAAGGATTATAAAATAACGGGGAATACTCGCCCGTACGGAAAAAGGTCGTTATAAATACTTCTTTATATATTAAATAAGGCGGCGAGAAAAGATAGAAGTTATCTAATAATAATTTTAAAAAAATAAGATAATAGTGTATTATTACTAGATATACGTAATTAGTAAAGTAATTTTATCTTTATATAGAGCCAGTTATAACTTGAATTACCTAAGGTATAATCGTTACGAAGTATAAATATTATTTATTTAAGGCCTAGGTCGCCTTTCGAAGTAAGGTAAAATCGGAGTAACTAGTCGAAATAAGGTTTATTTATAACTAGTTTAAGTCTATAACTAGTTACCTTTAAACCCTAGTCTAAATAAGTAATTAATTACCTCTAAGGTCTCGGTATAGATAAGTAACTAATTACCTCTAAATCTTAACCTAGATAAATGACTAGTTATTTATTAAAACTAGTTACTAGCCGGTGGCTAATAAGGCCTAGTTTAAATATAAAGTAATAAGTTTAGGTCTTTTAATTCGAGGGTGAAAATATCCGAAGTTAATAATATATTAATTAAGGAGGACTAAATTCTTCTACGATTTATTTCGATATAAGGCGGATAACTTCGTTATAATCTCCTAAAACTATAAAATCAAAATTATATTTAACGTTAGAGCGAGGTAGCTCCGTATTAATTTAAATAACTAGTCCGCTATTTATCTAGGTTAAACGGTAGAGCTCTTTCGCTATAGTTTTTATACTAGGTACTCTTAGACTTATACCTACTATAAGAATAATATTAGGACGTCTTCGAAGGTCTACCCTCGTAGATTTATCGATTTTTAAAGTATTAAGGTTCTCTTCTTTATAGAGAATAATATTCGGGCGTATTCGCCCGATAACTAATCCTCGTTTTCCTACCGACTCTCGTTCCCGGGTTATTTTATAGTACCGGTTATAATCGGGTAAATCCGCGCTATAAAATATATTTATAATAAATAAGATTATTTAATTATAAGTTTAGTATCTTACCTAGTCGATATAACCGTAGAGTTATATCGTCTTCTTCGAGAGATTAGGTAGGTATTATTCGATATAATTAATATTTTATATATAATACTTAAATAGGCGGCCACCTAGTTTATCTAAGAAATTATAAAATAAAGTAGGTTTAACGACGGTAGAGAGTCTTAATACTTTATAAATCGAATTATAAAATCTCTTAATTACCTCCGCCGAATTATATATAGATATATCGAATAGGCGATATATTAACTTCCGTATAATACGGAAATTAGGGACTAATATAAATTCGTTAATTAGACCTAGGATAGGATTATGACTTTAATTTACTACTTATATTTATAGAAATACCGGTACCGTTAACGACGGCGATTCTTTTTTTCTCTTATAGATATAGTTTAAATAGGCCTAGTTATTAAGAATTCGAAGGATTTACGGGCTTAAAGTCATTAATATAAAGGATTTTACTAAAGTATAAAGATCGATAGGATAATTTCTAATTTTTATTAATCCGAGGAGAGGTTAGTAGTCGCTTATAACGTGACTTCTTACCGGAAATCTTAGCTTTAGTTATTATTTAAGTTTTTAATCATATAGGTAGTTTAATATAGTATCGATACTTCGAATTTAGAGGGGAATAACCCTCTTTTTATATTCGACGGCCCTTTATACCCCCCTTCGGCTGAGGTACGACTATATTATAATAGGAAATTATAGGATATCCTTCGCTATAGGAGTTATACTCTTTATAATATACCTTTTATCCTTACTTAATTAAGAATAAACTAGTTATTCGGGCTTTTTTTATTCGGTAGGTACCTACGTAAAAAGCGGTTTAAATACTTATTTTAATTCCTATCCTAGAAACGTTAATAATCTAGATATAATTAATAAATAAAGCGTTAGGCTTTAGAGACTCTAAAATAAAAATTAAAACGAAATAGATTCCGAATAAGAGATTCTCGTAGATATAATAAATATATATTTATATTACGCTACCCCTTAAACGACTTATACCTTTATCGAATTAATAAAGTTAATAAAACTTAAGCGAAGAAGACTCCTATATTATTCTATTGATATATTATATCTTACTATAGCTTATCCTCCGATAATTTATAAAAGTAGGAAAAAGTTTAATAGAAGTCGACTTTTTATTTTAAATCTGAGAATAGTTTTTCTTTAAGGACTTTATTATCCCGAATAGAGCCCTAATAATAGAAGCCTCCGACTATAAAGATAATAGAAATAATAAATACGTAAAGGAGGGTATTTATTTATTATAGTTCGGATTTAATATTCCCCGTTTCTTAGGCGGGTAATAATAACTAGTTCTTTAATTTAAAGTAAAGAGAGTAATATAATCCTAAAGCCTTAATACTTAAGATTAACCGGTTATTAATATTTATAATATAATTTATAAGCCGGATCCTTCGCGGAAGGGATATAGTATAAGTCGCGGCCTAAAGGGGTATAAAGGAAAAAAGAGCGAATATTAATATAACTAGACGAGAAATCGATTCGAGGACCGGTATATAAACCGTTAGGGATACTCTTAATAGATACTAAATATATAGAATTACTTTAATGAATATAACTAAATTATCGAGAACTTCTTCTCTTATTAAATCGGTATATATTTCCGCGGGAGTTAAGGCGTAGCGTCCTTCGAGTTTATTTAAGGGTTCTACGGCGGCGTAAGAAGGGTTACGGGGGATACTAGTATTATTTAAATTAATAGAATTACGAGTAGTTCCGAGAGTAAGTTTAGATAATATATCGATTCGAGATCTTAATACCTTCGTAGCCCGTATAGTTAACTATTTCGAAAACGGATTTATAGAGAAATAATATATTCGTTAGTAGGAAAAAGTAAAACCTTTATAATTAAATGAATAATAGGACTAGTCTTTAAAAGAATATATAAGAATCTTAAATATAAGAAGGTATTATATATAAACGAGGCGATTTTAGAGCTATTTATCGATCCTTTAATAGCGTAAGAATCTATATAAATATAAGACTACTCCGTTATTTATTCGCTTTAATTATATAATAACGTACCTACTATACCTAAATATAAGGCGTAGTATAAATTTCTTAGGCGTAAAGGAATTATTTATCCCTTTAAATAATAATTAGTCGTAGATTATTATCTTTATTAGCTATAAAGATAACCCTACCCGGTATTATATACGTTAATTCGCTATATTAATATTAATATTTACTACCTACTCTATAAGCCATACAGTAGTCTTTATAGATTTCTCGTTTCTTAATTCGTTAAGTTACGATACGTACCTAATTATAGCCTCTTTACTCGTTTTATTTAAATCTCGCGGTAGTATTACTAGATATTAAGGCGAAGACTCCTATCGATTATATCTTAAAGTAGCTAGTTTAATATAAATACTATTAAATTAATACTTTAAAAGGGAAGAGAGATTAATTAATAAACGGCGGGGTTAAAGATAAATCTCGGTATTCTAAATCGCCTTTAAGATAAGCGATAAGTTAAAAAATAATATTAATAATATTATAAAAGAGGTTCCACTATAGTAATTTCAAGATTTATATTAGAATATTATAAACCTACTACTACCTAGGTAGACTCTCGTAAATTAATTATTAGTATTTATACCCTTTAGACCGCCTATAAGCCATAATACGCCCTAATAAGTTATATTAAAAGTAGGAATAATTTTAAGAATATATCCCTAGTTTATTTATAGGGCCCTGCCTATAAGTTCCTTATAGGGTCCTATATAACTTTACGTAAAGTATTCTTTATCGTAGATAATCCTACCCCTTTAGTCGAGCCTAGAACACTTTATTACAGTATATTTAATTATCGTTTACCCTTTCTTTAGGCCGCTTTATAGTTTTGGTATAACTTTTATTCGATTAATTCTTTTAATATATTATCCGAGGCTCTTAATCTAAACTTCTCTTTTTAGTAATTATCTACGATTATACTCTCGGTAGTAGTTATAATCGATTTATCTAGATAACTCTAGTTAACTTTAGGATCGAAGATAATCTTAAATTAATAAATATTAAAATATATATTCTAACTAATCTATTAGTCCTACGAAAAGATATTTAGTAGAAGAGATCGACTTTAAATTTAAAAAAATCCTTATTATTCCCCTCCTCGTTTAACCTTAATTTCCTTTTAACGGAAGTCTTCGAATTAATTAAATAAACTCGCTCTTTAACGCTAGTTAAGTATAAAGATATTAGGTTATCGTCTAAAATAGTATAATATATTAATATCCTTTCTCTTAATTAGCGCTAGATCACCGCTCTCGATTTAAGTTTAATCTCGGGCCCTATTCGGAAGAGAGGAATTTTATAGAAAGTACGAAGGAAGGGTCTTAGAATTAGTTTTCCCCTATATTATAGTATCTATAGATATTTATAATAGTATAAAGCACTGGCCTTAAAGTATTATATATACTATTTACGGTAACGGAATTTATTTATCCATTACTATTACTGTCCGGAAATACTTCGATTAATTTACTATCGGACGAATCTACTAAATAGGTAGGATTTATAAATATTTAGGATAACGAACAGGAAGTAAATTCTATAAAGGACGCTTTATATTTTAATAATAATACGTCGGTTTATTTTCTAATAATTCTATTTATTCCTAAATAGTTATCGTATTTTAAAGTCTTATTAATAGACGAGCCTTTCTTACTTTGGATATTATATAATCCTCTTTATATATAAGGAAGTCCCTAGTATAACCCCCTAATCGTATTTACCCCTTAAATATTCTTTCTTTAGGGCGAATACTATCTAGAGAGCCCCCTATAATTAATTATTTAGCCGATATATATAATGCCCGGAACTTCCCGAATTATTACCCGGAGGAAGAATTTCTAGAGTATTCTTTAAGGGCCGAGGTATTTTACGGTATTAACCCTATTAAAAGAACGGTTAGGGGGTGAACCCGTCGAGTTTTACTTTATAGAATTTTACGAAACTATTAAGTTTACGCGTTAAATAGATAGCCCGGATAACTTATTTAGGTAGAGTAGTAATAGGGTATACTATAGAGTAGTAATAATAGGGTATATTATTAAATAGTACTAGGGTATACTATAAAGTAGTAATAGAGTATACTATGGAGTAGTAATAGAGTATATTATAGAGTATACTATGAAGTAGTAATAGGGTACACTATGGAGTAGTAATAAGATATATTATAGAGTATACTATATAGTAGTATTAGGGCATACTATGGAGCAATAATAGGGTATATTATAGAGTATATTATAGAGTAGTAATAGGGTATACTATAGAGCAGCGATAAAGGTATACTATAGGGTATACTATAAAGTTATATATAAAGGTGTAGTAGAGTTATTATAGGGCTTTATATTAATATATAATAGAGTTATATACACCCTATTACTACTCTATAGTATAGTTTATTACTACTCTATAGTACGGGTCATTACTACTCTATAGTATACCCTACTATTACTCCTACTCTATAAAATACCCCGTTATTAATCTATAGTATACCCTATTATTACCCCATGATATACCTCATTGTTACTCTATAGTATACTCTATAGTATACCTTATTGTTACTCTATAGTATACTCTATTACTACTCTATAGTATACCTTCATACTACTATATAATATACTTCATAGTATACTCCATAGTATACCTTATTATTACTCTATAGTATACTTTATAGTATACCTCATTGTTGCTCTATAGTATACCCTATTACTACTCCATAGTGTTTCCCATTACTACTTCATAGTATACTCTATAGTATACTCTATTGTTACTCCATAGTATACCTTCATACTATTATATAGTATACTTCATAGTATACTCCATGGTATGCCCTATTATTACTCTATAGTATACTCTATTACTACTCCATAGTGTTTCCCATTACTACTTCATAATATACTCTATAGTATATCTTATTACTGCTCTATAGTATACCTTTATACTACTATATAATATACTCTATAGTATACTTTATAGTGTGCCCTATTATTACTTTATAGTATACCCTATTATTACTTTATAGTATACCCTATAACTTTACCTAAATAAGTTATACGGGTTATTAATAGTTCCGTAAAACCCTATAATTAAATAACTTTATCTTTTAAATAATATCTTCTACTCTTTTATTATCCCTTTAAACCGTCTCCTCGCTTAATAATTACGAATCTAGGACGCGTAAATAACTTTAAATATAATTTATTTTTTCTAAATAAATACCCGGAATCTATTTAATACCCGAAAGATATAGAAGAGGTTACTCTTTAACTATTTAAACTCTTTAACTATTTATTTATAAGGCTAAGATTTATAGACCCCGGAGAAATAACCTTAGAACGAGTTATTTAGGCGATAAGACTTATCCTTAAAAGATTCCGGCTCCGTACTTAAAAGGCGGGCTCTAAGGTACTCTTTTAAAGATATATAAACTTTAGTTTTATAAATAAATAATTAAAGAGTTTAAACGGTTAAAGAGTAATCTTTTTTAATAATTATAAATACCGTTATTTTAAGTCGCTAGAAGGAGATGAAAATAACGAGGTAGATAACGCGTCGTCTATATTAGAAATCTAAGATCGTAAAAGCCGTTTAAGGTATAAGACTTTAGAAGGCTATCCCTACCTAATTTTATTTTATACTAGAAACTTTAAGAGGGTATAAGGCCTATATAAGTATATCCGGTAGTAGATAAATACTACGTATAAGAAACTCGCAGAGATTATTAAAGAAATATAGTATAGTATTTATAATAAGAAATTTAAACGACCTACTAGCCTTATAAGATATAAGAAAGAGATTTATAGCGAAATATACGAGTTAAGATTTAAGAAGGTCTTAAATATAGTAGGACTTTTATTAATTTCTCCGGATTATCTAGTAGCCGCTAACTATAGATATTATAGGCGAGTTCGGTCTCTTTTTATTTTATTTCTTTTTATCCTAACGTTATAGCTAAGCCCTTATAGTAACTATACTATTCCGTATAAAATTATACCGGCCTTAGAGTTACGCTATATAATTTTAGGATCTATCGCGCCGTACCTCGATTAATCTCTAGATAAAAATCTCCTAAATTATTAAAAAAAGGCCTCGAGCGGTTATTATATACTTTATAACGAGTATTTCCCTATTATTTCTTTAGACCCCTTTATAACTATAGAGCCCTATCGTTATCTTTAAATACCTAACGGGTAATTTTCTATAGATCTACCCCGTCTAATTACTACTACCGGTAAATAAAAAAGTACCTCTATATTATTTTTATTTATTAAATCTCTAGTAGTTCTTAATAGTCCTATACGCTCTATAATTAAGCCGTTTATAATTAAAGTAACGGAAATTCTCTTAGAGGATTTAATTAAAGGAGTCGTAGAATAAAGAGTTACTAGGGGCTATAAGTTTAAAGACGAATATTAATAATACTACGAATAATTAACGTAAGGAAGTTATAGAAATCGAAAGAGATAATATATAGGAGCTAGTCGACGAGTATTAATATAGTCTTAAAAGAGAATTTACTATTATAGAAGTTAAAATAGTTTTTTAGACTCGGTCCTAGAAGATTAAATATTATTACGTTATACTCCGTTTTAATCTTATATAGGTATACGCGTAGAATACCCGTTCTACTAGAGAGTAATCGATAGATAAAGGAGGTATTAATAAAATCCGTCTCTACCGATCCTCCTTTATAGTTAATATTTACCGGCTATATATAAGACCTAATATAAATAAATTATTAATATACCGTATATAGCTACGTTTTATCGATAGGGCTTTTTTAGGATAAAGAAGAAGTAATATCGAAGAATATAATTTACTCACTAAGTTCTCTATTTATAAATCCGAAAGATATAAGCCCGGGCTCGTAACTATAGTATATAAAGTATTTATACTATTATTTCGATACGACGTAGGGTTAAAAGGGTATATTCCGTTAATTAGTTATTAACCCCGTAATTTAAAATAATTTATACGCTAGCGTAGCTAAAAACGCGCGCTAATCTATACCTCCATATTCTTAATTACCCTTTATTATTTATTATTATAAGATATTTTATAAAACTAAGATTTAATATTTTTAAAGAGAACTCTAATACCCCTTAAACGAAAAAGAAAGTTATATATTAAAATAGAGTTTACGATTAACTCTTCGTCGTTACCTACTACTAAATATCGAAAGTTTAAGAATTAATAACGATACCGGATACCTAGACGATTTTAGGATAATTTATTACGGGTATAATTTACTCCTCGCGCTCTTCGAGAATTTAATCGAAGGATTATACCGCCTATTACTTTTATACCGCCTAATCGGATTAATAAAGAAGATATTAACCTTATATAGTTTAAGCGCTTCGTAAAATACGGTAGATTAAATCTTAGGAATCTTAAAGTTATAAATTATATTTAATTATCTCCGAAAGTTTTTTAATTATTTTCTAGTACCTTAAACCCGAAACCGTTATTCCTTTTAATTAAATAATACCCTTAAATTAATTAAACTCCCGGAAATAAACTAAAACCGGAAAAGAATTAAATATATTATTAATAACTAGGAAATCCTCTACCTATAACCTTATCTTCGAGTAATATTTTACCGATTATAGTATTTACCCTAAAGAATATAGTAGTATTAAGAACCTATAAGAACCGCGTAATTTAGAAGAAATAAATATAAAATTAATACTACCTCGAGCCTCCTTATCGCTGTTACGCTTTACTCGTAAAGTATTTCTGGATTTTAAAGAGAAGAATCGAGAAGTATTAACTAAAGTTATTATTATAAACTTTATATTCTTAATTATCGCTAGCTCTATTAATATTCCTTATTCCGAGAATCTTTATTTCGGAAATCTTAAATATTTAACCGATAACTCTATTATTAAGTCTAAATTAGACTTCTACGACGGAAGTTATCCCGCGGAACTTAAAAAATATATCCGGGAAATATTAGGCCCCTATATAATACCGTTAACGAATACCGTTATACCGTATTTACCGAACTTCTTCGCGGAGGTAAAGGGCCGAAATAGAAATATAGAAGTATATAAATAATAAACTTTATAAGACGGTACTTCTAGTACCCGTAGGATATATAAACTTCGGTTATATATTAATCTAGATACGATTTACGATAATAACGTATATACTATTATATTAACTTACTATAACGGTTCCGGTAATCTAACGATTTATATAATTTATTTTACGCGGTCTAATAATATTTAAAACCTAATTAAATATCGGATAATTTAATTTAATAGCTAGAAAATAACTAGTAACCTAAAGGCCTACCGATAAGGAATTAATACCCTAAGGAATATTAGGGACTAGGCGAATAAGAAACGGGAGGAGTTTATAAATATAACGAATTATAAGGCGCTGATTACGGAATATTTAGATTTAGTTTTATCTACGTAGAGCTTTATATTACGGTTATTAAACGAGGTTATTTACCTAGAATTTAAAACTTTAGTTAATAAACTTACTTTAAATATTAATACGTTTACTAGTTTTAATTATAGAATTGTATTTAAAGTTTAAACGAATCCTCTACTTAAAATCTCCTAAAATCGACGATTTAAGAAAGTATTTTAAATTAATAAAAGGCCTAATAAGAGACTTAAAGCCTTATAAATTATTTAATCGAGATAGATAAAGCGAATAAAGAGATACGTATAAAGCCCGAAGATACTTAAATAACCTAGTTATAGCGGATAAAAAAGATTAAGAAAATACGAAGGGGATAAGAGAAGTAAATAAAAGAAATAAGGGCCTTTATAGGACCGGGGTTAAAATACTCTTAAAATAAAGAAAGAAGATTCGAAAGAGTAGAAGATAGTAATAAAAAGATTTTATATATTTATTTAAGGCGATACCGCTATAGTACGGTAGATAACTATAGTAGAAATTAAATAAACTAGTCTTTAATATAATAAACAATAATCGTTTATATTAGAGTAACGTTATTATCTAGCTAGATATAATTTCTATATAATATAATATCTAAGCTGACTACGTGATTAATATTATATCGTTATAGAAATAATATTATCTAAGCTAGCTTAAGAGTAATAATATCGATATAATATAATATAATTATCGTTTTAAGAGAGTTTATAGAATATTATTTATCTCTTTAGAAGTCCCTAAACTACTTATATACGAACTCTTCCTAATTATCTTAGACCTCTTTTTATTTTCCGTTAATCGCTTTAAGCTCGACTTTACTAGATTATTATAACTAATTAATTATTACCGCTAAACCGAATGACTAGATCATCGACGATCGGTATATTTAATAAGTAGGATATATGTTCTTTATTACCCTAGCCTTTTTTATTACTTTTTATCGGTACCGAGTACGTCTTATTAAGTATTAATTTTACTAGATATAGTAATACGACCTATATAACTTCCCCGCCGTAGAGGTATATTTCGTAACTTTTAGAATCTTTAGTCGTAGTAGGAGGATATCGAAATCTTTACGTTTTTATAGTTCGTATAAAATATATACTCTTATTATTAAAGTCTATCTTTACGGATATAAAGAGGGTAGTTAGGTCGTATATTTAAACCGTAACGATTATAAGATAAGGGAGCTAGGGATACGGCTCCTAAGGTATATACTAGCCTATAATTATTATTAGAAGTAATATATTTAATATATATATAATCTAGATTATATACTAAAGTAAATAAAAACGTATTAAGATTAACGAACGTTAAGGATTTAACTAGATTTAGATATTCTTTAGAGATAAATACTAAAGTAGGTTAGATATCTATTTAGGTTATAAATAGAGTAGAGAGATAATATAAAACTATATAGCGTTACAAAGTAAGGATAAAGGGAGTAGGTATCCGTATAAAGTACTAGAAGGCGCGTATATATTATTAAGGGTTTATTATATATAAACTATCTAAGAAGATCCCTTTAATTAATTTCATAAACTAAATAATAATACGTAATGATTTAGCGAGCGAGATAATTAAAACGTAGAATATAATCTTTATAAACCGTAACGTACGTAAGCCATTATATATAATCGTAATTATTTTATATCTCTTATTACGTCTTTTACTACCGCCTTTACGGGGTTAAAATCCTTTAACGATCCTAACTTTAATATTAAAACTAAAGGCCGATTAATATAGGCGGAGGATTTAATAGTAATTAGGTACGGAGGTTAACCTTCCTATTATCTATTAACTAATTATATATACTACTACTATTCTACCTTTTCGTCGATTTTATATATACCGGTTTATATAGTTAGTAAAGCTTCTACTCTATTAAATCATTAAAGTTCTTATCTTTATTTACTAGTTTTAAATCCCCCCCTCGATAATCCCCTTTAATTATATTTTATATAGTAGTTACGGTTAATTTATCTAGTTTATCCTAGTTAAAAATAGGGTCTAAGGAAAGCTTGAATTAGTAGGTATTAGAATATATATTCTAATTAAGAGTCTTAGTTCATTTCTATATAAGAGGATAGAGTGAGAAGTAACCCTACTTTAAATTTAGAGAAATCCTTATTATCCTCTAGGCCGAGCTTTTTTCTAATAGTTATCTTCGAATTATTCTAATATACTCGGTCCTTACTACCGGCTATATTTGGAATAAAGCTTTTTTACGATTATAAACTAACGTAAATTACGGGGGTACGGGAAGAATATTTTCTTATATTAATACTCGTCTCTACTAGCGTATAAATATAGGAGGAATATTTTCCTATATTAAATATATTAAACTAGTTCCTTTATTAGTAAATCGAGCGAATTAAAGCTATATCTTTATAATTCCCCGGTATATCCTATTCCTATTTTATTAATATAGGTGGAATAAGGGTTAGAGAAGGAGATAAATAGTATTATAAATTCTTTATCTCTTAAGAATTAGTCCCTATATTAATAATTAGATTTAAATAACCGGTAGAACTTATTAGGCTTAAATAGGGATATCTATAAAATACTTTTATTATTATATCCAAATATTAAAGTTACGCCTACCTAGTATAAAATAAGACGGATCTATTAATAATAAAGCTAGTTATATCCTAAGTATTTAAAGTTATAATCTTATTAGGCTCCCGCTCTACTCTTATTTTCTATCTTTAAATTTTATTACCGGTAAAAATAAGGTCCCTAAAGGTATTAATACGAAAAGGAATATAAATAAACTCTTTAAGAATCTTTAAATCTCGCTAATAATAAAGTCTATACCGAAATCTAAATTATTTTATTTTAAGCGAGAGAACCACGCTTTTAGCGACGATAATGACGATAGCGAGAAGGATTTTTTATTCTAAAGCTTTAGTTCTAGCGACTTTATCTCGTTTTCCGATTCTTTATCGGAAGAGGAAGGCTATAAAACTTTTTAAAAGTAACTTTATATAATAATAAAGGAAACGAGAAAACTTAAAAAGAAAAGAGTTAAGAAACTAAATATAAACTAGAAAATTAAATTTAAAAGGGTATAAAAAAGGGATTCGGATTTTAATAATAATATTATTTATAATAAAACTCGATTTAGGAGAAAGGCGCGCGGTAAAGAGGAGAGAGCCTAAGAAAAGAAAAGAGGTATTAAGGCCGAGTTTATATAAATTAATCATTTATAAAGTAATAATGAATATAGGTATATTCTAAAGAAGTCGAGCGAGTATACCGAAGTAGGCGAATATAAAGAGTACGCCTTTAACGTATACCGTATATTTAATTAGGAAAATAAATATTCGGGTACCTACCTCGATATTATAAATAAACTATTTAAGGCTACTTTAAGGTATATAATAAGAAATATAAAAGATATTTCTTTAGAGGAAGATTCTCTTTATATTAATTTAAATACGATCTTCCTCTTTCTCGAAGAATTACGTATTTATATAAACGACCTTAAGGCGTAGACTACTTCTAAAACGAAAAGAGAAAAAGTAAAGGAGACTACTCTTAAGACTAAATACCTTAAAGTATTTATTAAGTATCTTAATAAAGATTATAATAAGACTAAAAAATCTCTTTACCCTCTACTCGAAAATAAGAAAATTACTTTTAACCTCCTTTAGGCACTTTTTAAAAGTAATAAAACTATATATATTTTTATATATAATATAGAGGAGGAGCCTAAAGCTTTTAAAGTCGACTACGTTAATTTAATAAATTAAAAGACGTACCGAAATTATCTTTAAGTTTTATTAATTTATTTAAAATAAAATTCATCGCTTCTTAAGGGTAATTATTATATAGTCGAAGGACACTACCTAGAATACGACGATAAATACTTCGGAATAGGTAGTTTATAAATTACCGTCGATAAGTTTAAGGGACCGCGTAATATTTCTAGCTTAACTTATTATTCTTTAAAATATTATTAAGACTATAAGAAGCTAAAAGGATAGATAATCGAGTATAATAAAAAGTTTATCGCCCTCGAGGGTATATAAAATCGTTTTTAGAAAGATATAGTTTTTTATAAAGTATTTTATCGCCTTTCCTAAGATCTAGAAACTTCTAATTAGGTTATTTTAAAAGAATTAAAAACTCGTAAAAATCTACGTCGACGGTAGGGTTATAATAGATCCCGCGACTTTTAGGTATATTAATTTTAATTACCCTATTTCTATACCTAAATCCGAGGATAAGAATATCCTTAATAATTTATAATCTTATAATAACGATAAGTCCGAGAGTAGTTTAGATAAAGAGGGCGAATATTATATAATTTAATTTAATAATAAGAAGAAGGAGCCGAAACCTAAAAAGAAGTTAATTAAAGATAAGAAGAGCGATACTTATTATATTATCGATTTACTAGTCGATAAAGAGGGTAACGTAGTCTAAAAAAAGGATATTAAGGAGATTCTAAAATAAGAGAACCTTAGTAAACGCGAGTTTATTAATAAAGAATATTTTATTACGAGTCTTATCGTACTCGGCTTTAGCTTTAGCGAGAAGCTTTAGGTCGAGTTTATTATTTCTAGTATTAATAATATCGAGTAGAACGAAGGCGCTTTTAACTCGCTCGTTATATTATATAACTAGAAAGATACTCTTAAAGCTCTTATAAAGTCTTATATATATAAAGCTAAAAAGAATATTAAGGACGTTATATAAAATTAATATTAGGTTTAAATCCAGTATATATAACTATATTAATATTCCCGTTTAGGTAAGGGGCGTAGCCTTATAACGATATTATATAAACCGCCTAATATAGGAAAAACACTTATAGTTAAAGATATCGCCGAGTTATTTAAAAAACTACTCTATTTTAGTTTCGCTGCGTCTAATCCTATAATAAATTAACTTATATCTTAGGCGGTATTTATTAGAGAGTTTAGAATTAAAGATAACGATATCGAGAAAAGCCTCTCTATAATACTCGACGTCGCCTATATATAGGGTACGGTTTTATTTATTAATAAAATAAACGTCTTCCTCGAAAAGCGGGAGCTTTATAATATCGGTCGTAATACGCTTATTAATATCTTTCTACGTATATTAAAGTACTTCTAAGGCGTACTCTTTCTAATAATTAATTATATCGTAATATTTAATAAGGCTTTCGTATCTTATATTAATATCGGGATTAAATATAGAGAACTCGATATTAAGGCTAGAAAGAGTATCTAGAAGTTATTTATTAATAAGATTAAAGTATTACCGGGTATAAATACTATAAAGATTATAAAGGAAGATTACTCGAAGCTATCTAACTATAATATTAACGGACGAGAGATATAAAATACTCTTTTCTTTATTTTACCTCTCGTTCTTTATTCCTTTTTTATTTATTATTCGTTATACTTCGGACGTAATAAGCTTATAAGAAACCTATAATAAATTAAGAATATAATTTATACGGCCCGATCTAAAGCCCTTAGTAAAAAGGAAACGCTTAGTATAAAATATTTCCTTTTAGTTCTTTAAGTTCGTAACGTCTTTACGAATAACTTAAAAGGACCCGGGTATAAGGCGTCCTTTAAATTATATATATAACTAAAAGAAATGGTTTAAGGGCTTAATTATAATAAAAGTAAATAAAATATATAAAGTTTCCTAGATTAAATAAACGAAAATAAATAATTTTATAATTCTTCTAGTATACGGTATTAATACGTAGAGTTTTAATCGCTTTTAATATCTTTAACTTAAAGTCTACCTTCTATAAGAAATAAAATCATTAATAATATCTTAAACTATAGTTCGTAAACCGATCTCTATATTAATAAATTCTTACCCGCTATACTTAATCTTTATCGAGGATAGAAACGGTATATATAGAGCGAGTAAGTATACTTAGACTAGATTAAATTAAAATCGGCGAATAGAGCCTAATGGCCCTATATTTACTTATTAATAATTTTACTCTAAAGTTAAAAGCGCCTAAATCCTTATTTATTATTATATTTCTCTTACTCTATAGTACCCTCGACGAGAGAATATTTTATTACTTTTATAATAGATTCTTATTATTTATTTATTTCCGCTATAGTAGTAATCTCTTTCGTACTTTATATCCATAAGATACTACTTATCTTAGAGTACGTACGGGAACTAGATACTTTAAAGAAAATATTAATATTTATAAGTTCTTAATAGAGATATCCGAATTCTAAATTCTCTTAAAATAAACCCGTAAATAACGGAGCATTAGAGTAATAAAGGAAAGCGAAGAACTTTAGAAAAAAAATATATTTAGACTCTAATAATACTCTACGTACTCTATTACTTATTAATATACGGATAATAAGATAAGAGAGTCTTAGAACGATTTTATATTAATAATTTCCCTAGTTATCTACTTATTAGCCCCCTCGTCTATTAAAACCTTTATAAAGATCGATAATTATAATATCTAGGATTTTGAAATAAGAAGAGATTAGGTTCGCTAGAAGTTTAGTAAAATTAAAACGGAACGAAGATATAAAATAAAAGTACGCGGGAAGTAGACCCTAAACGACGTAATAAATTATAATTTAATTCGGTATTATCGGTATCGATTCTTTACCGCGATTAATACCGAGGGTTTATACGCTAACTACTTTTATATACAATATTCCGAGTATAAGTATCCGGCCGATTTAATAGTTAATAAATATAATTTTATAGATATAGAAGAGAAAGACTCGGAATAAATAAAAGAACGTTATTTATATAGGTCTTAATTAAGGTTTAATTTAAAGTAAAAAGAGTAATATATTTTACCTTAACGTCGGTTATACGAGTAAAGAAAATAATCTATTACTTTATTTAGAGCTAGAGGTAACGTTTAAATTATTAATAGGAATAAAAATAAAGGCGAAGATAAATAAAAGAGGACGAAAGTAGTAACTTAAGAATCGAATAATATAGGTGAATTAGGATTAGATTTCTAGTCAGTTAATTTAATACGTATAGTAGACGTCTTTTTTATCCTCTACTTTTATAGTAATTCCGGTATACGGAGACGAGTACCGTCCACCCTTATAGTATAGCCCATATATACGCGCATATATAGGGTATACTATAGAGTAATAGTAGAGTATACTATAAAATAATAATAGAGTAACGATAGGGTATACTATAGAGTAATAATAAAATATATCATAAAGTAATAATAAGGTATATTATAAAGTAATAATAAAGTATACTATAAGGTAGGAATAAAGTATATTATAAAGTAGGAATAGGGTATAGAAGGATTCACCGCTTAATGGGCTAGCCTATTAGGGCGGAGTACCCAAAGATTTTAATTTTCCTACTCCGGGATCTAGCTCTAGGGGCCGCTTAGATATAAATAATTAAATTACCTAATTTACGAACTATACTAGTATAACTAAAAGTTTTAGTAAAAAGGCTATAGTAATTAGTAACCGCTATAAATTTACCTACGAAACTATAGTATTAAAACCTATAGTAGTAGAGTTAGAGTAGGGTAGCCCACGGGGCGGTTTAGCCTACTAAGTAGTGAACCCTTCTACTATAGAGTAATAATAAGGTATACCATGGGGCAGGGATTAAGTATACTATAGAGTAGTAATAATATATACTATAGAGTAGTAATGAGATATACTATGGAGTAGTAATTGGCCATACTATAGAGTAGTAATATAGTATACTATAGAGTAATAATAGGGCATATATAGGAGTAGTAATAAACCATATATAGGGGCAGCAATGGGCTATACTATGAAGTATACTATAGAGCACACTATGAAGCAATTATAGAGTATACTATAAAGTATATTATAGAGTAATATATACCCTATTAATACTCCATAGTATGGCCTATTTCTACTCTATAGTATACTCTATGATATGGCCCATTGCGCTATATTGCTACTCTATAGTATGCCCTACTATTACCTCTATACTACTTTATAGTATACCCTACTACTAATCTATAGTATACCCTATTATTACTCTATAGTATACTCCATAGTATACTCTATACTACTTCATAATATACCCTACTACTAATCTATAGTATACTCCATTATTACTCTATAGTAACTACTCTATACTATGGCCTATTGCTACTCCACAGTATACTTTATTACTACTCTATAGTATACTCTATTATATACTCTATACTACTCCATAGTATACCCTACTACTAATCCATAGTATACTCCGTTATTACTCTATAGTATACTCGATAATATACTTTATAGTATGGCCCATTACTGCCCCTATATATGGCCTATTATTACCTTTGTGTATACCCTATTACTGGCTCTATATATGGCCTATTACTAGCCCCCGTATATAGTATTACTTCTCCTATATATTCCCTATTATTACTCTATAGTATATCCTATTACTAGTCTATAATATATCTTATTATTACTCTATAATATACCTTATAATTACTTCATTATATACCCTATTACTATTTATATTATACCCTATTCCTACTTTATAGTATACTCTATTTTTACTCTATAGTATACCCTTTTTTTACTTTATAGTATACTTTATATTAATAATTACCCTACCTAAATTTTAGTGCGCGGACTATCCATTTAGCGTCGGTATTAATAGTTCCGCGTTAACTATTAAATAGACCCTTTTATTTATAAATCTTTATACTATTATCAGGTTATAGCCTAAAAGATAATACCTTCGATCTTAATACTACTAGTCGAGATTTTAATTAACGTAATATCGTACTTTTATCTCGACGAGTTTTTTAACCTAAAAATCTTTAGGAAAGGTTTATCCGATCTATTAAAAAAGAATATCTACCGCGTATATATAATAGTAAGGATATTATAATATAATCTTCTTTATAGCGGTATAGGACTAATTAAACCTAGGTATATATATTATTTTTAAATAAAGTAAAGCTAGCTAGTTAGGGTACTATTAACTACAGGAAGATAATATTTAGAGTATATATAACTAAATTAAATTTTATTTAAGCTCGGCCGTCTTCTATAGTCTTTCTCGGTTATAATAATCGGTGCTATTATATAGCCGGTATAGTCGTCTACGTCGTTGGCTCGAAAATTCGAATATTAGATATCTACGATACTATAAAGACGGAGCTCGTTATGGATATACGGTCTTTACTAGCTATAAAAGCTTCCCGCTAGCCGGTCTTTACGAGCGCTATATATAGGCTTCTTTAAAACGGTTTTATTATAAAAATTATAATATTTAAATACGGAATACTAGTATTCAAACTCTTTAATTTAGAGTAGGGCTTAAATTAAGAATACTTATTCGTAATTAATATCCGAAAGGATATCCTACTAGAAAGCCGTATTTATTTAATTCGTGAATACTCCGAGAATAATTATTACTAAGGAGTATATACCGACGGACGATACTTAATTCTTACTTTTTATTCTCGTAGACTTGGTTCTCGCCCTTAAGATTTCATACCCGATTAGGCTATAGACTACTACAACTTTAAAGATAATTAACGCGTTATATCCGCCCTTCTTTAAGATATTACTAGTGGTATACCCGGTAAAGAAATTTATTTTTAAATATATAACGGTTAGTTCTATATCTTATATAATCGATATAAATTTATACTAGACGATAAGGGCGATAAAAAATCCTACTATTATTACTATCGCTTCCCGGTAGATAATATTTATCTTACTATATTATTAAAGATTATTAATAATCCGCCTTCGTTATTTTATTCTTTACTACCTCGTCGACTAGAAGTAATTAAAGTCTAGCGATAATTACCTTAGACCTCTCTAAATAATTCCGAAGAGGATCTATTATTATTCGAATATCTAGATCTCTTATAGGACCTATATACCGGAGATTTATTAATCGTCGAAGGTTCGGAGGTTAACCAGTCTAGAACTAAAAGTCCGAAGGAATATTATTATTTTCAGCCTTTAATATTTCTTTATTCGAGTAATTATATAATGACTTTACCTACTACGTTAATTTTAGATATAGTTCATATCGTAAATATCGAAGATCTACCTCTAGGTTATTTATTATTTAATAACGAGATATATACTAGGAGCTATAAACCTTCTATTAATAACTTTTACGATTCGGTTATTCGATCGGAGGTAACGCCTATATCTAAGAAAGAATATAGGTTTTATCTTTTAATTAACTCCCGTCGCTACGCCTCTCCTTTAAATAACGTAATAGGTCTCTTAATTAAAGAACGTCTTATAAATTATAAAGTATTTTAATTCCCACCGAAGGATACCCTAATATCGTTATAGGATTTTTTTTATCCACCTTCCGGTATAGAATACCATTACGGTATAACTATTAATAATATATATTTAATTATATTAATAATAGGATACCTATCTCGTAATCTACCGGAGAGGTATAAAATAATTCTTTTAAACTTTAACCTATAGATCCGTTTCTAAAGTTTAGAGAAAATAAAGTTAATTTTATTATCTTATTATTTATCCTCGGAACTTTATTAAAAGGAGATTATAGAATTTAAAATTATAAATATATATAATATAAAGACGTACGAGAGTATAGAGGAGTATAAGGAGAATTAGAGAGGTATATAAAAGAAGGAGAAAGGAAATAGTAATTAAATATAACTTATAATAAAGACGGCGTAATAAAAAAGTCTTCGATAAGGATTCGAGTTCGTTTAAAACCGTATAGCCGGATTATAAAAGATTCGTAGTAGTTTTAGATAATAAGGATAACTGTCGCGTTATTTAAAAAATTATATTAACTAAGGATACCTCTTTTATTTTATAGCGAGCTAGTAGAAGCTTTTTAAATACTTTAAATATTTATATTATAATACTATATAAACCATAGTCTAGATTACTTATTTAATATATTTATTTTTACCGCGTTAATCTTTATAACTAGTTAATAACTAAAACCTAACTAAGTTAAATCGTATTTAAAATATATTAAAGCCTAGGACGGTTTTAATTTCTTATATACCCTCTCTTTACTCTAGAATCGAAAGATTTCGATCTTATTAACCGACGGGCCTGTAATAATTCTAATTAATCTATACCCTAAATATTCACTTCGATAATTAATAATATAAATTAGAATATAGAAATTAGTTATTACCCCGTTAATTTTATTACCTTAAACTTTACTTCTTTAAACTTTACTTCCTTAAATCTTATTTCCTTAAACTTTATTTCCTTAAATCTTATTTCCTTAAATCTTACTTCTTTATTTATTTCCTTAAATTTATACCTTCTTTATTTTTATTACGAATTTTTATTAACCTTATTATTATTAAGCTAAATATATTTACTAAGATAAATACCCGTATTAATATACTAAATCTATTCGACTAAGGAAGCGGATTTATATACGGGTTATAATATCGTTATTTATATCTTTAACGATAACTTTAAGAAGGGTTAGGTTATTATCCTAGTATATATACTTATAACCTTCTTTACTCGATACTAAATCCTTACTCGATACCTACTTTTATTCGGTACGTACTATATCGATCTATATAGTCTTTAGACTATTTAGGGGAGTAGTTATTATAACGGTAATAACGGCTTTAATATTCGTTTTAGCGCGTTTAGTTAAAGACTATTAAAGGCCGCGGCGCTTCTTAATAAAAGTAAAATAAGGATAATATCGGCGGCTATTATAATAAAGGCGAAATTAATACCGAGAGTACTTTATCTCTTTAAGAAAAAGGCGCTCGTAAGCCTAAAATCCCCCGATAGTATTATTATTAATAGTCTCTTCGTATAGACTAAAAGGTTCTAGGGGAAACTATATATTTATAATTTTTAAAATCTTTTCGATACGAGCCTATCTAGTAGTAAATTTTTTATTTTTACTCTCTTATTCTTCCGTCTATAATCTTTAAAATCTTTTCGATACGAGTATATTAGTTCTAGGGGAAGCTACGTATCTTTAATCTTTTAAAATCTATTTAATACGTATATACGCGTACGGACCTCGCGATATTATAAATACGCGTGCCTTCTCTTAAAGCTAAGTTTATTACTTTATTATTAAATATACCTAGTTTAACCTACTCCTACCGTAAGAATAACTTAGTTATCCTATATTATACCGAGTATATTTCTTCGAAGAATACTCGATAGATATCTAAAATTATATCGTAATATAAGGTTTATTAACGATATTTAAAAACTATCTATATCTACTAAAAGACTAAGGTTCTCGCAGAGGTTCTTAGTTAGTATTAGGGATCGGTTAAACGTCTCCCCTTTAATAGTCTTAATAGACTAATTCCTATTAAAGGGTTTTACGAAGGACGCTACGGCTCCTAAAAGAGAATATAGGTCTTAATATTTATAATTATAATATCGGTTAAACGAGTTTTCTTTAGTACTAGGATACTAGAAGGTACTAGGATATTAGATTTATTTAAAACATCTACTTTACGTTTACTATTTTCGGATTTTATAGTTTTCGCTTCTTTTAATTCGAAAATATCTTAATCTAGTTTATATATATAGATTATCGGTCGTGGCCATAATTATAATAGAGGCGCTAGCGAAATGGATTTAACTTAAGTTTTTAGAAAGTAGTATTACTACTATAAAGTAATTACGGGTAGGAAGTATTATAATTAGTTCGGGAATCGGGCCGATACCGCGGAGCCTTAATAGTTTCCTTTAATAATAGTATTAGGGATATTAACTCTAGCGATAGCGAGGCCGTAGAATAATATAAGCGAATAATAGTAATAACTAGAATATCGATAAAACCGAGGAGTAAGCGTTTAGTATTATAGGAGTATTAATAATAAAGAACTAGGGTCCTAAGTAATCGACTTTTTCCTATATAAAAGTAAGGTCTTAGCGCAGTTTTCGAGTGTCTAGCGATTTATAAAAGTAATAGTTTATTATTATTTTCGAGATTAGAATTCTAGCGCGAGGCTAATCTAGACCTAGCTAGCGATCTATTCCTATATATCTTTCTCTTCGCGTCTACGTCTACTATTTATATATACGGCTTATTATTATATAGCTTCTACTATAGTCGTTACTTTTCGAATTACTATTATAGTTAAAACGACTTCTACGAAGTAGTTAGAGTTAAATAATATTATTAAGACTACGACCTAAAAGTATACTTAACCTTATATATTTATTAAATTATCCTTCTATCTTAGAGAACCCGGTCTTTTAGTAGATATAGAAAGTTTTTAGATATCGTTAACAAAACCTATACTACGATATAATCTTGGATATTACTAGTAAACCCTATATTAGGATATAATCTTAGATATCGTTAATAAAACCTATACTATAATATAAATTTAGATTTTACTAGTAAACCCTATACCCTATATTACGATATAAGCTTGGATATTTATCCGGTATTCTTCGAAGAAGTATACTCGGTATAGTATAGGATAACTAAATAAATCTTACGCTAGGAGTAAATTTAACCCGGTATATTTAACGATAAAGTAATAAACTTAGCTTACGAGAAAGTACGTATATTAATTTAAGTATATTATCGTAAATATATTATTATAAGGTCCGTACCCGTATATATATAGAAAAGTAAAAGAGTAAAAGTAGAAAATTTACAACTAGATAAGCCCGTATCGAAAAGATTTTAAAGATTATATATACGTAGCTTCCCCTAGAACCGTTCGGTCTCGAGATAACTATTTAAAACCTAATATACTTAACGATAAAGTAATAAACTTAGTTTATAAGAAGGTACGCGTATTAATCTAGGTATATCTTCGTAAGATCCGTATATATATATACGCGGAAGAATAAGAGAGTAAGAGTAGAAAGTTCATTACTAGATAAAGGGGAGGATAAGAAAATAAGAATAAAAAATTCACTACTAGATAGGGGGGAGGATAAGAGAGTAAAAATAGAAAATTCACTACTAGATAAGGGGGAGGATAAGAGAGTAAGAGTAGAAAGTTTACTACTAAATAAAGGGGAGGATAAGAAAATAAGAGTAGAAAATTTACTACTAGATAGGAGGGAGGATAAGAGAGTAAAAGTAAAAACTCTAATACTAGATAAGAATAAGAGCGTTAAATAACTACGTAAATTTCTAAAATATAGAATCGTCTAGGGAAAAGAGATTTACGAGTAAAGTAATAATACGAATTAAGTAATAGTATATACACGATTTACGACTTATAACTACCACGTAATAATTAACTAAACCGTACTAGAAATTTAATTAGAGTACGAATTACTAGTAAAAACTATATTACTAGAAAAATCAAAAATAACTAGATACGTATATTAAATATATATTCCTACTCTTCTTAAACCCGCTGAGGAGGTATGGCTAGCGAATAAAGGTTTAGCGTTAAGCGAGCGATAGATATAAAGGAGTAAAGTCTAGCGTTAAGCGAGGTTTAGGCGTCGAGGACTACTAACCCTTCTTAAAGTTATCGTTAAAGACGTAAATAACGGTATTTATAACCGCGTATATAAATCCGCTTCCTTAATCGAGTAGACTTAGTATATTAATACGGGTATCTATCCTAGTAAATACGCTTAATTTAATATTAATCGAGGTTAATAATAAAAGTAAAAGAGGTATATAAGTAATAAAAGAAAGGAAGGAGAGAAGGGAGGTATAGGTTTAAATAAATAAAATTTAAGGAAGTGAATTTAGCGGGGTTATACCTAAAGTAGTTATATTACTAATTATCGAAGTAAATACTCGGGGGGCGACGATATCAAAATATTAATATTAATCTAGTAAATATAAAGTATCCTTTTATGTATTAAAAATCATTTCTATATTATCTCTCTTCCCTAATCCTCTTATAAGGGTTTCGTGAAGAGGAGAATTAATATTTCTAATATTCTTAATTAAGCCTTATTTCATTATATTCTCGATATAAAGATAGTGTATTAAAGAAGTTATCTTTATTAGTAAGGTTATCTAGATTATCCCCGCTTTATAACTATACTAGTAAAATTCTAATATAATTACGCTCTATAAGTAAAGAACCGAAGTTATATACTATCCCGGTTTAAAATTAAAGAGATATAGCTACCCGGTAATAAATATTAAACGGAAGAATAATAGGTATTCAACTTCTCTATATCCTCTAAACGCACGAAAGATAACTAAATAAACTTATTTCTCTTATATCTAGCTAGGTAGGTCTTTAATATTAAAAGTTTATTTAAGTCCTATATTAGATAATATATAGCTGAGCCTCTCTAGTTAAGGAGCCGCGGTTAGAATTACTTAACTTAGCGAATTAAGAGTGTCCTATAAAAGTTATTAATAATTTCCGACTTTAACTCGTTATTTTTAGGACTTTAAATCGTTCGATTATTAAATAAAGATCCTATTATTAATATTTATAATAAATATATATATTACCCCCGAATTTAGAACTTTACTCCTCTATACTCCCCTTTACTCCCCTATACTCCGTTATACTCCTTTACTACTCTCTCGCTGCTCCTCTATACTTTCCTATATTCGAGAATATATACTAGTTCATAAAGAGGATGTATTAGACTCGCTAAATCAAAATACTACTCTCCGATTATTCGACCCTAACTATATACTTTTTCCCTATAGTCGCGTATATAGAGTCTTTCGGTTTCTCTTACGTATCCCTCTTGATATATATAACTAGTCCTATATATCTATACCGTACGGTCGTTATATAGTAAATCGTAAAAAAGATAATAACCGCGCTAAAGATCATAATCGACCTACTAGTAGAACGTATAATTAATATATATTATACACCGGTATTGCTTTGGCCGGTTACTTATTAATTCATGAACGTCCTAGTCGGATTCGGTGCACTAGGAAAAAATTAGAAAATCTAGGCGATAAGTAGAAAAGATATAACTATAATATTAATAATATTACCTACTTTTTTAAACTTAAATCGAGATAAAGGGAAAGATTTACCGCGAATATATTTCTAAAGAATACCTATTTACTATTTAGGATAATTATATATACCTCTACCATTAAATTAATTTATATATTATATAAATTATATAGCTGTTTAAGAGACCGGAACTAACTAAAGTAATAAATACTCTATATATAGTAATACTTCTAATCACGATATAAACGAGGATGACCGTAAAGTCTAAAGAAATTATTATTACGTTTATCGGACTTAAAGTACCGTTAGTGGGTATAGAGCGATTTATAAGAAATAGCGTAAATAGATATAATAAGAGACTTATATATCCTAGGCCGGTCGTACTCGTATAAATTATACATTAAATAGGGGTCCACCGTTATAAACGAAGGACTATAACTACCTTAAACTAATTATAATAGTATTTACGGCGTAGGAGATTAATAGGACGAGTATTATAGTAATTAAAATAATTATAATACTACGTAATCGCGTAGTATTAAAGAGTACTTCAACGTATAGTTAATTAATTAAGGAGTTGATTACGTTATTTAGGTTACCGAGATATAATATTAATATAACTATATAAGAGTTAGTTAATATTAGATTTTAGAAGTCGAGTTAGGCGAATATATTAATAGTAATAAAGCCTAACACGTAGTTTATTACGGTTATCGCTATTATTAAATAAAGTAGGATCTATAAAGTATTTTTCAACTCCTCTACTAAATAGATATTTAAATCGGCACCGATAATATTACCGATTACCGCGCTTATACTAACGAGGGAAGCGATACCGGAACTGGACTAGCTATTAGACGAAAATATAATTAATATAAATAAATCGCTCCTCGGAGTCATTACCCTAGTATAGTAAAAGTTAATTAATATCCGCTTATTACTCCGGTTATATAAACCTTTATATATTATATATATTAGAGGACGATAATAAATGTATAAAACCCGAAGATATAAATAAATATGACGATACCCTCTAATATAGGTAATTTTCGGAATATTATTATATTGAAAAAAATAGATATAATAACGACGGCCTACGCGAGTAAGGTAGTCTACTAGGTATAAATCGTATAATTCGGATTCGTAAGAACGATAATAGCCTAGATTTATTAACTAGTAGTATAATAAATACCTATTAAAGAGGCGTGCCAGCCTAATACGTAGAGATATCTAACGGTATATAATAGGAACTTTTAATACTTCGGCGGTATAACTATACCTTTTATTAACTATTACTCCTTATGAATTCTAAATAACTATATACTTAGAGTACTAATAATATTGCCCTCCTCTATCGATTCCGTTAGCGACTACTATAAACCTGATTCGATATTTAATCTCCTACGCTATAGGAGTAATACTAGCCATTTTAGTTATAGTTTATAATATCGATTAATATCTCGTCCAAAGATTAGGATAAACGCACTTATAGAGTACTACGAAGAATATACTATAATAAGTAATGAGGAATATCTATATACTCCTTACTATACCTCTATTAGGTAGCGATAAGACGCTATTATTACCGAAGTCTTATTAATACGAACCTAGACTCCGTAAAACCTAATTAAGACTATAACTAATATAAAGACGTATTCTTATAAATATCCTAATATAACGATAAAACCTTAAATACTAAAGAACTAGAAATCGCGACGTAGCTCTTACTTCCTTCCTATACGTATTATATTATATTAGTTATACTCGGTGCCTAGTTTCTTATTAGTATCTCTTTTTATAATATCGATAACTTAGTATACGTCGAGCCCGGAATTAGGCCAGTTATTTTTACTTTATAATATATTTATCCTTAAAGATAGCGCGGTCTAGGGTTTAGCGAAATTACTTTACGATATAATTATAACTTAACGTAACTTAATATAAAGCTCTATAATAGAGACGGTAGACTCGTATACGGCGGGGGTAGGCGAAAATAAATTAAAAGTTTAAGCGTATATAGTCCCCGCCGCTAGAATAAAGGCTAGCTAGTAGAAAGTAGGTTAACTCTTCGTCTACCGTAAATTTATTAACTTTCTATAATAACTAGAATCTATATTTAGCCGATATACTATTAAACCTCCTAGTTTTAATAAAAAAGGAACTTAAAACTCTTATATCTATAATTATTATTCGGAGAGGAGAGAGGTTAAGAGTTTTCTACTAATATTAAATTAACCCTAAATCTCTAGAACTATACTAATACGGGCCGGGGAAAGAAAATTACTAGGCTCGGATTAACGACCCAAGTATAAGATTCCGCTTCCCCGGTTATAGCTTTAGACCAGATACTTTAATCCGCTATTAAAATACTATTTATACTATTATTATAAATTAATAATCTCCTCTCCCCGAAAATATAATTATTTTACTAGATCCGTTAATTAATTAAGTAGGCTTAGACCCTTTAGAGTAATAGTAACGGATATAGTAAATACCCTAAATTATACTATTACTCTACTACCTATATACTATACTACGACTATTTCTTTATATAGCTTTAGGTATAAGCTAGTGATTTAGCCCCTACTAGTAATACTAGAAACTTTTCATTCGATAGAGTATTCTTAATTGTAAATACCTTAGAGTATAAAGGATTATAACTCTTAGAGTACTTAGACCCTCTAATAAAATTATTAATCTAGTATTAATATTATTTGGTAGAATAAGTAGAAAAATAATAAATAGAGATATCCTACCTAAGCCTCTATAAAACTCCATTCTCTATATTAGGAATATTAAGTAACGTTTTAAGTATATATATAACTATTAAATCGAGATACCCGGGACTTAATTTAACGGTTACTAGATTATTTAGAAACGAAGAAATTTATATTTAATATACCGGCTAAAGATTTATTATAATATTACTCTTCCCTTTCGCCTCGCTCCTACGTCCTACGCCTTTACCGTTTAGTAATATAGCGTGAGCGCGCTCTTTACTTAAACTATAATACCTCTAAGGCCTAGTATAATCGTCGACCTTAGTCTAATTAAGTATAGACGAGATATTTATAATATTCTTTAAGATATCCTCGGATAAGAACCTCGCCTTATACCTACTCGCTATCTAATAATATCGTCTTTAGTAGTTAAGGATCTACGCTTCTCTAAATAAATATCTATAGATTATTAAATACCGTTATGGATAATAATTTCTTTATCCTTAATTTACTCCTATTTATTCCTCTTCGTACGATTAGTTATTAAGTTAAAGCGCTAGGCGCTGGACGATATTATCCTAGGCGCTATTTATATTAATTTCGCCCCTACCTATAAGTAGGAGATATATTAATAATATACTAGTTTATTAACCTTATATAATAAATTATAATTTATACCGCACTTAATAGAGGCGCCGGTAGAAGTACGAGTAGTCTATAACCTACTTCACTCGGGACTCTAGGGAAAGTATAGTATCTAATAATAAGAAATATCCGTAGTTATATTAATATAGTATCTCTAGTTTATATTCGCTTCCATATTATTAATACTACTATCGCTCGGTCTCATAAAGTATAGTACTATTTTATTCCTACGAATAATATTTATAAGAGGGCACCAAAGAGCCTAGCGACTATATAACGCATTAGTTATTATTCTCGGCTACTGGACTATTATATTAATATTAATAATAAACGTCGGTTACTCACCGAAAGATATACTTAATTTAGGAAAGACCTCCTAATATATAAACGAGGTAGAGAATTAATTACCGTTACCTAGTTACTACCAGCTAATAACCGTTACTAGATCGCGCGATAAGCGGTAGTAATAATAATCGATATCTTTTTAAAATTAGTTATAGTCCTACTAGCTACTCATTTATTTTCGACGGTTTATATAGAGATTCGAATGAAGTTTACCGTAACTAACGTATTTTACTTCCGCCTCGGGTATATAAATATCCTTAAATATAATTTAATTAGTATCTTTAAATCATATTAGTGTTCCTACCTTATTTATCGCTTATCTAATATTATATATATCCTTCCGCGAGTACGGTAGATTTAGTATCGATATCGGTAAGTCCGGAAAAATAGTTCTGTAAAATCGTTACTTAATCGGTATAATATACGTATTTTACGTATTTCGTAGGTTATTAATAAACGAAATATAGCGTAGTAAAATATAATTAAATCTAACTCATCTTAGCTATATCTAAATTATATAAATAATAACGTATTATCGTATAGATAGTAGTAGGGATAGTCGAAGTATTAAAAGCGCGCTTCTTTAGATTTAGGTTAGATCTAGGCTAGATCTAGACTAAAGTTAGGCCTAGATTTAAACGGTATCTCTAACTTCCTTATAAATATTATAGGTATACTCGGTAATATATTCGTAGATTAATATTCTTTTTCCGTTATTATTTTAAAGGTCTTTATTAGTAGCCCTTAATTCCTGGGGCCCCGTATCGATCGTAAATCTAAAAGGAGGTTAAGGAATATATAGTTAAATACCGCGTTAGATAGCGGTAGATATAATTAAAGTATTAAAAGCGTAGGCCTTTAATAGCGAGTTTAGGGATTAAATAGAATCTAGATTAAATTTAAAAAATATCTAGGCTAGATCTAGGCCTAGATCTAGGCCAGATATAGTACTCGGTTTTTCATTATTATACTAAATATAATAAAATAGAGGATTAGAATCGTAAGCGATAATAATATATTATAGTAAATATTATTATATATAAAATTATATAGAGGAGTAATAGGCTTCCTAGCTCTTACTCGAGCCTAAATATCTAACGGCTTAAAAACGTAAAAACGCTTTACTAAAATAACTAAATATTATATCCGTAACTACTCTAACCGCGCTTTTATTTAACGTATATATTATTTTCTTAAATCGCCTTTATACCTTCCCTAGTATTATTACCAGCCGTAGTATCATTAATATTCTAAATACTATTATTATATTTAGGATTATTACCTCCGTTAGCGCCTTTTATACCCTCCGTATTCGTCGTATTTATAGTCTTAAATATATCTACTTTAAAATCCGCCTTTGATTTCCGCTTCCCCTCTACGTGCTCCCTAATTCCGGTATTAATATATAATATATATTAAAACATTTCCTCTAACTAGGTTATTTAATATGTTTTCTTTAGTATTTACTTATATAACCCGATAGAGTAGAGGGGCTTATAGAATAACTATAATTATATATATAAAATTTAAGCCTACGCCTATCTGCCGCGTAAATTTAATTAGAAAATTAGGTATATTATTCTTTACTAGCTTACGATTATAATTAGTTTTTCGTATTAACGCGTATATAATTACGACCCTCGCCTTATCGGTCCCGAAGAATATTCGTATTTTAGGTTTAAACTCCTCTCGGATATACTATAGTAAAGAAAAGTTAGTATTAAATACTATATTTGGAAAAGAGAATATTATATTTAATATATTAGAAGAAGCGAGTTTAGGCTCTTTTATACTAGAGATTTTAAAGAAGGGAAAGATTTACTTATTTTATTACTAAAACTATCTCGATAAATAAAGATATAATTAATATATTTACCTCTTTATATTTCTTAAAAATAGAGGCGATAACCTTAAGTTTAAGGGATATCTTTTTAAGTATTATATAGTCCCTACCTAGGATATAATTTTCTTATATCCGACTATTATCCTTACTTATACTAGAGGCCGCGGCCGTATCGTTAGTCTACTTTTTATTAAGAGTTTTAGAGGAGATAGCGAGGGTAGGTAGAAATCTATATAATCGGAGAACCCGTAGTATAATAGGTACTATATTAGAATGAACCGAAATCAAATATTAAAAACGTTAGTGTAGGAAAGAGGTATTATAGTCTTAATATTCCTCTAATAATCTTACCGCTATTAGAGTCTTTTTAGTATAATAGTTTTCTAATTAATAATAATAGACCTAAATCGCGGCTAAAGTCCTAGTAAGTAAATGACCGTAAGGTCTTTTTAATAAAACTTCTTAAACGTTATAAGATATATCTAATTTAATTACTCTTCTTATATCGTAGTATCGAGGTATAAAGGAGTATATTAGCGAGGATATTTATTACTTTAATAAATCTCTCTTATACCCTAGTTTTCTTATATATCGGGTAGTAGTACTCGTAGACTTTTCTAAGTTAATAGGTCCGAAGCGTTAATAACCGAATTAATAATTATTCTAGTAAATATTTTCTATAGTAGTCCGAGGGGCTATAATATCCTTTAGGTTTTAATTAATAATCGTTCTAAATATAATTATAAAATAGAAGTTATATTTAGGGCGAGTCTTCCTTATCTTCTAAAAAGAATAATATAAATCTTTACCTAAGTTTCTTACCCTATTATATTCGCCTACGATCACGAAGTCGTATTAGAAATAATAGATTACTTCCTTTTCAGTCTCTTTTTTCGCTTATTTTATATAAGGATATTTATATTCTTCGTTAAAAACCTTATTAGAGGCTAACTATATCTACTGTATAGTAACTATATATAGCGATATATTTACTACGCTCGGGGAATTATATTATATAGAGTTAGTATTTTTTTACTTTTAAATTATATTACCTTAAGGTCTTTCTTATTATATACCGTCGCTAAGCTCTTCGTCGCCCTTTTATTTATAGTATAGCCGTATTTCTATTACTATATTAATAATTACGAGCTATATCTTTAGGTCTTTAAGGTCGATTACCGATTTTAATTTATTAACCTAAATACCGAGATCGGGCGGCGGGATAAGAAATAGTTTAGGTTTATTAATTAATATAATATAAATAGCCTCTAAACCCGGTGAATATAAATATTCGTAGAATTATTAATTCGTAGGATATTTAGAGCCCGTAGGAGCGTTTTTATAATAGTATTAAGACTTTACTAGCTACTCCTTTTATTTACGTTAAATCTCTACCTATTTCCGGTATAAATAGCGATAGAATACGGTAGCGCCTATAATTTCATAGGTCTTTATATAATTAGAATTAATTAGGGAGCTTAATAGATAAAATTATAGACTTTATATTTTCTATATTTATTTATATAGTCTAGACGAATATTATAGTATCCTAAGTCTTCTTCGTTATTTAATATAATTATAAATATATAGAGCCACTACTAGTAATAACTTAACTTTAGTATTCTAGGAATTATTATTATATTATTACCGCGAGAATTATTAGGGTAGGTGATTTTCGCGAATATAATAGCGCGTTCCCATATATTATCGTGAATATATTCGTATAAATGGTTATTACTAAGTTTTTTAAAGTTAGGAAAATAATTAATAAATATAATACTACTAAAGGAGATATCGATTAACTATTATTTATATATTATAATTAACTCTACCTTCTCTTCTTTAACCCCGTTATTATCTTTATTATTATTAGTAGCTAGTTCGGAGGATTCTTTAAATACGAATTTATTCTTTTAATTTAATTACTCGGAGGACTCCTCTAAAGGCTTAAGGGATTCGTAAGGCTTTTTAAATAAAAGTTTCTTCGGAGGCTATTTCTACGATAGTAGTAATAAATCGTCTTTATTATTATTAGAGTTTAAGAGCTTCGTCCGGCGCTTTAGCCTTTTCGCTATCGGTAAACGGATTAGGTCTTAATAAAAAGTATTAAAAAAAGAGCGATATTTTAAAACTATAAAGAAAAGAGGTTAATCTCGAAGTAAAGAAAACGAGAAGTAGTAGGTAGATATAAATATACTTTCGGTATTAATTTCTATAATAGCTCCTTTTTTTCGAGCTCCTTCGGGCGCGATAATAGGCTTTTATTTATAATATACTAAATACCTAGAAGAGAGAAGAACGGAGGAGGAAAAAAATAAGTTTAAGGTCCTAATAAAGGTAAGTCTATCTCTTAAATCAGATTTATATTAAAGGATAAGGGATATAATTAATTAAAGTTATCGTTTATAATAAATTTACCTTTTACTAAATTTATACCCCGGTTTTAGAAATATTAAATACTATTCTATAGGTCCCTATCTTCTAAGATATTTATATAATACGCGTCCTCCTCCGTTATATAGAAGAGATAATCGAGTATCGAGTCCGCTATAAAGTAACGAGCTATCTAATATCCCTAGAGTAGCGCGAATCGTAAATAAACTATACTAAATTCTTCGTCCGGTAGATATACGGAGATTATTAAAAACCGGATCTCGTATATAAAATTCCGTGATATAAACTAGTTTAGTATATAGTCGATCTTAAAAGTTTAAAAAGGCCGAAAAGAGGAAAGATTATAAACGGTATTAATTTTTTATTTAAGAAAAGTATCGTTCGAGCCGGCTACTACTATTATTTAATTTTATAAATTAAGAGGTAGTACGTTATTAAAGTTATTCTTAATCTTAGTTACCTAACTAGAGTCCCCTTAATATATAATAATATTAATATATATTTATTCGCCGAAGCCTAGATAGTCTTAGACCTCGATTTACTCTTTAAAATTAAATATTAAATATTTACCTTATTAGGTTCTTTCTACTTTAAGCGCGTCTCTATAATTCCGCTAGTATTTAAATATATCCCTTAGATAGCGATATTTATTAATAAACTCTTTAGCTCGTAGTAGTATATCGCTAATATTCGTATTATAAATTAATACGGGTATTCTTCTAATATCCCGGATAATCCAGTTGGCCTTAAGTGGCTTCGTATTATATTTAAATAATACGCGCCGGGGCCGTGGCGCGATAATAATAATAAATAAATAAATTTAATAATAATTATAAAGTAAGGAGGGTATAATAATTCGCGTAATTTAAATAACTAGTTATAGTAAGATATAATAGATTTTATAATAAGTTAAATTAGATCTAGCCTAATATACCGTAAATATCGGGCGACATTTAAATAAGATTATTAACAGAATAAGATAATAAGTAAAGAGGTCTTTAGGTTATTATATACGAGTATATTTAAAAAAGTCGTCTTTAAAAGGACGGTTAATACTTAATATTTAAACCTATATACTAACCGCTTATACTATTATAATTTTACGTAATATAGTTACTAAACCGTACTAGAAATAACCTAGAGCACGGTTTATAGTATAATTAATATCGTAATTAACGGATTTCTAGGTCTTATATAACGGGCTTAAATAAAAGTAAATATTAAGAGATAGTAAAAAAGAGCGTTTATATATATAATATATTAGTATTAAGCTAGCCTTTTAGCGCCTTAAATCTAGCCTAGATTTTACCTAAATTTAATCTAGATTTAATTTAGGTTTAGGCCAGATCTAGGCTAAAACCTTTATATATTATTAGACGAGGATAGTTTCTTATAGATTAAGGGTAGATTATATAAAACTTTCGATATTATTTTCGCGCTCTCGATAGTTAAAACTATATCCGATAATAATAAATTATCCTCCGTCCGCGGCCCTAATTATAATAAAGTACTAGAGACGATAATAATTAAAGTAGAAAACCTAATTAACCTTTCGGCTTCTAACGAAGATATTAGAGGGACGAAATATTCGGAGGAGGATATAATTTTACTCGATAATAATTATAACGACTTATCTAATTTTAAAGGACTATTAGAGAACGCTTAACCGGTATTAAATATAACTAACTTATTCTTATTAGACTTTATAGAGGACTCGGCCTATATTCGCTACTTTATTAATAATAGTAGTAGTAAGAAGTTAGATAAGGCCACTAAGATAGTTAGGACGGTAGTAGTATTAATTATTAAAAATATCCGTATACCCTCCCTAGAATATAGTAACTCTTCGGAGTAGTATTCGTTATCGCCTAATAGGCTAATCTCGGCGTCGATATCTTTCTCGTCTAATAATTAGGATAAAGTTATTATCGTTAATATATAAAAGGAGGCTACGTCTAACGCCGAGGTAGATAATATAGTTTTATTATCTTAGAAGTAGAACGTAGATAAAGTACTAAAGGTAATAAAGGCGTTGAATTATCTACTACCTTTAATAAATATTATTAAAGAAGCGGGAATGGTCCCTAAGGCTTTAAAGAAAACTACCGATATATTAATCCTATTAAACTACGCTACTTTAAAGAGAATTAAATCCTTTATTTTAATTTCTCGCCGGTTAATCTTTATAGCCTAGTAACGCTCCTTTAGGTCGAAGAAATCCGTATTTCTCTAAAGAATAACACGGACTTCTTCGACCTAAAGGAGCGTTACTAGGCTAGAGAAACTAGAGTAAAGAATTTACGATTCCCTAACCTCTTTAGATATAAAGTGCGCTTTACCCCTAATAGTAATAAATATAACGTCTATCGTACCGTCCGTATCTTAAGTCTCCCCTCCGATACTATTATAATAAAGTTCTTAAAGAAATTTCGAGGTGATATAATATTTAATACGAAGTTATTAGATATTAAGAGTATTACTAGTAATATAATTAGGCTCGTTATATTTCTTTATAAATATATAGTTATAGCTTATAAAGAGTACGCCTAATAATATCCGATTTCCTTTAACGGTCTTATAGCCCGAATCGAAACCGTATTAACTCCGATTTAGTCTATCCCGATTAATTAGCGAAAGACTATTAACGATAGAACCACGCGTTACTTTAAGGTATATAATTTTCCTCGTATTATTATACTAGTAATATTAAATAAAGAACTAGTAATCTCTTAAATAATTAAATTCAACGCGGTCGAGAGTATAAATATAAGTAGTAATAATATCTTAGGTTTATACTTTTCTTCCGTCTATACTACTAGATAGGCTTCTACGCTATTTAATTATACCCGTTAATATAAGAGCTATATCGTTATATTCGTACTAGATCCGTATACTCAGCCTCTAGAGACCCTTCTCGATAATAATAATAATTAACTCGCGGTCGTTAGTTATCGGTAAAATATTCCGTTTATTTTAAAATAATTAGGAGGGTAAGCCCTCTCCTATATTTCCGTAATTTAGAGCGGCGATATAGTTTAAAGTTTAAACGGGGGCTACGCTAGCGATAGCTCTTAAGGTAATAAGGATAATAATAATTAAAAAAGAGGTATAGGTAGGGGCGAGGATAATAATAAATAAAATAAAAGTAAAGGCGGCGGTAACGATAATAATACTCGCTCGGGTAGTAGAGAATCGTTATTTATATCGCTTATAATCGTGGCTTATAAGGGCCGGACGGCTTTAACTAGTAATAATCTCTAATTATCCGCTCCGATACTTATAATATAGATATCAGTTGTAGATTTTTTCGGTATTAACCGTAGGGGGAAAATAAAAGGGTTAAGAGTAAAAACGTATATTATAAACTCGTAGAGAGGTTTAATAAAGGTATTATCGGCTTTAATATAAATAAAGCTAAGATATAAAGAGCCTAAAGGGTTTAAGAGTTCTATTAATAATAAAGCCGCCGTTATTACCTGCCCGCTTTAAAGTATAGATAATATCTTACTATTAATAACTACCCTATTCGAATACTAAAAGTATTATATATTAGTTATTTAGTAGAGGAGCTCGAAAGATAAACTTTATATTAATACCGCTTTAAGTATTATTCGCCCCGTCGTTATTTTCCCCTTTATCGTCCTCGGAATTAGGGATCTCTAGTACCGTTTACTTTTAATTAATAATATAATCTATATATTTATATCCTTAAGTCGAGGGTAGTATATTCTTTAGTAATTAAAAGAACGGTATTTCTTTCTTTTTTATAAAAGTTATAGGTATATTAAATAATATATTCGTAAATTAATATTCTTTTTCCGTTATTATTCTAAAGGTCTTCGTTAATAACCCTTAACTTCCGGGGTCCTATATCGATCGTAAATCCGAAAAAAGACTAAGGAATATATAGTTAGATACCGCGTTAAATAGCGGTAGATATAATTAAAGTATTAAAAGCGTAGGCCCTTAATAACGAGTTTAGGGATTAAGTAAAATCTAGGTTAGATTTAAAGAGTATTTAAAGAATATCTAGGTTAGATCTAGGCCTAGATCTAGACTAGATATAATACTCGGTTTTTTATTATTATTCCTAAATATAATAGAGTAGAGGATTAGAATCGTAAACGATAATAACGTACTATAGTAAGTATTATTATATGGAAAATAAGTATTATTATATAGAAAAGCGCGTAGAGGGGTAATAGGCTTCTTAGCTCCTATTTAAACCTAAGTATTTAGTAGTTTAGAAATATAAGAAGACTTAACCTAATTAACGGCGGTTTATTTTTATATTTATTTACTTTAACCGCTTTTCCTCCTTATATATATAATACTATCTTAAATAGTATTTTCTATATTAATAATAAACGCCGCGATATTATTAATATTCCTAGTATTATTACTCCTTTTAGTATTATTACCTCCGTCGGCGTTTCCTACGCCTTTTATATTCGTTATACCGATAGTCTTAAACGCGTCCTCTTTAAAATTTATCTTCGATTTACGCTTTACGTCCACGTACTCCTCGATTTCGGTATTAGTATTTAGTATATAATAGAATACTTCCTCCTTTTATTTTATTCGATACGCTTTTTTCGGTATTTATTTATATATCCCGATAGAGTAGAGGGGCTTATATAAAATAATTATAATCGTACGGGTTAAATTTAAGCCTACGTTTATTTAATATATAAATTTAATTAGAATATTAGGCTTATCCTTCTCTAGTAATATACTATTATAATTAATCTTATATATAAATACGTATTTAGCCGCGTCCCTCTTCTTATTGGTCCCGAAGAATATTCGTATCTTAAATTTAATCTCCTCTCGGACGTATTATAATAAATGAATATTAATATAAAAGGGTTAGTGAAAAGAGAAGGCTAAGTTTAATAAAATAAAAAAAACGAGTTCGGGCTCTTCTATATCGGAGATTTTAAAGAAAAAAAGGATTTACTCGTTCTACTACTAGAATTATCTCGGTGAATAAGAATATAATTAATATATTTACCCCTTTATATTTCTTAAAAAGAGAGGCGATAACCTTAAGTTTAAAGAATATCTTTTTAAATATTATATAGTCCCTACCTAGGATATAATTTTCTAGTATCCGACTATTATCCTTATTTATATACCGGTTCTCGATCTCTTTATTAGTCCACTTTTAATTATATATAGTTAAGGAGACGGAGAGATAAGGTAAATAACTATATAAGTAGAGGAGCCGTACTACTATAAATACCTAATTAGCGTTAACGTTAATCGGGCGGTCGGGATAATTCTATATAAATGTAATATTATATTAATTATCGTCCTAGTAAGTTTATTATTTTACGAGCTTCTCTATTATTAAGTCCTTCTAACGGGCGACGAGGGTTATATAATATACTTTATAATTATAAGGAAAACTGGTTCTAAAGATACTTCGGTAGAGCTCTTTAAATTTAATAAGATTATAACCTTTCTAATTACTTTTTTTATACCGCCGTATTAAGAATTTAGGAAGTAAATTCCCGAATATATCTATTATATTATCGAATTCTTATGGTCGATTATTTGAATCTTAATATTTAGTAATAATATTAGTAAGAATCTTTAGGCCGGTTAATCTAAGGGGGTAATATTTATACTTAAGATCGTTCTAGGAAATATCGTATATAATATCTATTAAGGTTATAATATCTAGTGGATCGGAGTTAATAATTATTCCGGATATAATTATAAACTAGAAGCGATATTTAGGGCGAGTCTTCCTTATTATTTAAAGAGAATTTTATAGACCTTTACCTAGATTCCTTACTTTATTATATTTATCCATAATCGCGAACCCGTATTAGAAACGGTAGATAATTTCCTTTTTAACTACTTTTTTTCTATTCTTTATAAAGGAGTATCTATATACTTTATTAAAGACTTTACTAGCGGTTACCTATAACTACTATAAAGTAAATATGAATATAAAAGTATTTACTTCGCTCGGGAGACTATATTACGCGGCGTTAATAAATTTTATACCTTTTAATAATTTTACGTCGGAGTCGTTCGGGTTATATACTATTTATAATTCTTTAATCGTTTATATATTCATTTAGTAACTAGACTCGGTATTACTATAATAAATAATTATAAACCGTATCTTTAAGGCCTCGAAGTCGATTATTAATAATATTTTAATACTTTAAGTACTAAAGTTAACCGGCGGGGTAAAGAATAATATATACCTATTAATTAATTTAATATAAAAAGCTTCCGAGTCTAGTTAATATAAATACTCGTAGAATTATTAATTCGTAGGATATTTAGAGCCCGCGGGAGTGTTTTCGCGGTAGTATTAAAACTTTACTAACTACTCCTTCTACTCTCGTTAGATCTCTACCCATTTTTAGTATAACTAAAAATAGAATACCACGGAACCTATAGCTTTAAAGGTTTATAGGTAAATAAAATTAATCGCGAAGTTTAAAAAATATATTAAGAGGCTTTATTTTATTTAAATTTATTTCGTCTCCGATAGTAGTACTAAATTATCCGAAGTCCCCTTTATGGAATAGTATAATTATAAATATATAGAGCCACTGCTAGTAATAGATTAATTTTAATATTCTAGGAATCGCTATTTTACTATTACCGCGAGAATTATTAGGGTAGGCGATTTTCGCGAATATAATAACGCGATCCTATATATTATCGTGAATATATTCGTATAAATAATTATTACTAATTTTTTTAAAGTTAGGAGGAAGGTAATTAATAAATATAATACTACTAAAGAAGATATCGATTAACCGTTATATTATAATTAACTCTACTTTCTCTTCTCTAGCCGCGTTATTATTTTTATTATTATTAATAATTGGTTCCGAGGATTCTTTAATTATAAATTTATCCTTTTAGTCTAGTTACTCGGAGGACTCCTTTAAAGACTTAAAGAATTCGCGAGGCTTTTCGGGTAACGATTTCTTTAAAGTTTATTTCGGCGGTAATAATAATAGATAATCTTTATTATTACTAGGGCCTAAAAGCTTCGATAGGTATTTAAATCTTTTTATTACCGGTAAAAAAATTAGATCCTCGTTAAAGATACTAGGAGAACGGGTATATTTCGAAACTATAGAGAAGAGAGGTTAGTCTCGAAATAAAAAAAACGGGAAGTAGTAAATAAATACGAATATACTTTCGGTATTAATTTCGGTAGTAACTCGTCTATTTCGGGCTCCCTCCGGCGCGATAATAGGTTTTTATTTATAATATATTAAATACCTAGAAGAGGTTAGAACGGAGGAGGAAAAGAATAAATTTAAGGTCTTAATAAAAATAAGTTTATCTCTTAAATTAAATTAAATATTAAAGGATAAGGGATATAATTAACTAAAGTTATTATTTATTATAACCTCGATTTTCATCGAGTTTATACCTTTATCTAGGAAATACTAAATAATACTCTATAGGTTATTATTTTCTAAAATACTAGTATAATACCCCTCTATAATATAATAAGTAAAGTAATCGAAGCTCGGGTCTACTATTAGGTCGCGAGATACTAGATAATCCTAAAATAATAAAAATTATAAATAAACTATACAAAATTCTTTAGGTAATAAATATAAAGAGATTTTAAAAAACCGGGTTTTATATACGAACTTCCCTAGCGTATACTAGTTTAATATATAATCGATCTCGAAGTCTCTAAATAAACGAAGTAGAAGAGGATTAAAAATAGTTCTCGGTTTTTATTTAATACGAAGATTACTCGAACTAGCTACTATTACCGCTTAACTTTAGAAATCCGGAGGCGGTACACTATTAGGTTTATATTTAATCTTTAATAACTTATTAGAGCTTCCCTAATAAATAATAATACCGATATATATTTTTTCGCCGAAATCTATATAGTCTTAGATTTAGATTTAATCGTTAAATTTAATTATTAAATATTAACCCTACCGGACTCTCTTATCTTTAAATACGATTTTAGGGTTCGGTTAATTCTTAAATATATTATTTATAAAGTAATATTACTCTACGAGCTCTTTAATTTACTAAAATATAATATTAATAATATAATAATAAGTCGGCGTATATACGCCTTTTATATATATAATAGTCTAGTTATCTTTAGATAGTTTTCCGTTATAATTAAACGATAGAAGGGGTTACTATAGTACTATAACGATAATAAATAAATGGATTTAATAATGATTATATAGCTAGAAGGGTATAATAGTATATATAATAACTATAATAACTAATTCTAGTAAAAGTATAATAGATTAGATAGTAAATGTACCTAGATCTAGGCCTAGATCTAGTTAAAATATACGAGTTAAGAGCTCGGGCGCTAGCTTTTACGGGTATAATACCCGAGATTTCGTCTCCTAGTATAAGGCCACGTGAATATTAAATTATCCGAGGTTTACCCGGCCTACTTAAGACTCTATTTTAAGAAGTAATATTTATATATTATTTAATAAAAGAGAAGTAAAAGAGTACTAGAAGAGATTAATATTAAATAATATAATACCTATATAATAAAGCCTTTAATCTAGTCGAGTTTTAAGAGATATATATACCTTCGTATTATTAAATCCACGAATATCGTTTTTGATAATTTAAATTCCGTGAAAATCATTTTAAAATAAATATTTCGAATATTAATATCCTATACCGTTTATAATTTTACGCTAAAATTAATAATCTATTTAATTATTATCTTTAGCGTCGGTTATATATATTTCCCTAGCCCTTTCTACCCGTAGAACGAATATTACTTATATTAGAATTATTAAAATTATATATAAATCTATTATAGTAAAATCTTTCGGTACCGTCTATTTAAATTAAACGGTTTTATTATAGTATATATCGAGTCTATAGCCCGAATATTATCGCTAGTATAACTATTTTAATTAAGTAGGAGTTAGTACTATAGACCTACGGGGTAAAGAACGTTAATATTTATGAAATATAAATTTTAATATTAATTTCCTATTTAAGTAGTTTAAGGTTAGGGTTTACCGAGATCTAATTTAAATCTAACCTAGATCTAGCCTAGATCTGGGTAAACTTTAATGATTTAGCCTAAACGCGTCCGAGTTTAAAATAATAACTTTATTTATAGATATATAAAACCGTATTTTTAATAAATATTCTTTTCTTAAGTTTTCTACTTCTAATACCGGATAACGCGAAGTACGTAATAAAACGATTATAGTATAGTTAATATAACTTTTTTTAAGCGAAGAATTACTCGGGCCTATTACGATACTTAAATATATATAAAGGGCCTTAATCTAAACGTAGGAAACTAGTAAATATCTTTAACCTTATTAAGAATTAAACGGGCTTTATATTCGCCTAATACGAAATCTTTTAATTCTAGGAGCCACCCGCGCCTAATAATAATAAATTAAATACGGATTAGCTAGTAGAATTCTATACTATTTATTATAATATAGATAAACCGCCTTTTAAGTATCTAGGGATTAATAAAGATAATAATAAGAATATTATTACCTAGGAGTCTATATAAATATACTAATAATTTATCTAGGCCCTCGTCTACTTCGATGAATGTACTAGAACCGGCTATAATACCTTTTTTTATAATTATATTATTTATCTCCTTTAGAAGCCTTCTATCTATATTTAATTCTTTTTATACAAAATCTTTTACCGACCTTATAAGGCGAGACGCCGGCTTTATTATAATAATATATATAAAACCAGATCGCGCGTAATACTAAAAATATCGACGAAATACTTTATAGTTAATAGTAGTAAAAGATATATACTACCCGTTCGGTAATAAAATTAATTAGATTATTACCTATTTATTTTCCGAATACTATATAACTAAAACGAGTATTAACGTATACCTTAAATCTATAGAAATTAAGGTAAATTAGAAGGAGGAAGTGATTTTCCGTAATATAAAATAATATCGGTAACTGGTAGAATATAATATTTAGTAGGGTATATATAATAATGGCTAGATAATCGATGATCTCCGCGTACCTAGCGAGATTAATCATTTTAATAATTTATATTTCAAATTATATTACCGTAATATTATTAAGGTTATCCGCTTTTTCCTCGGCCATAAATTATTTAAAAATAATCTAGTATATATACCTATAAAGATCACGAACGATAGTAATAATAAGGTAGTTAATAAAATATATATTAATACCTAGTAATAAGAAATATAACTATAGATCCTTATTAAAGGTACTATTATCCCTTTTATACTATCGTCCGACGAGATAGTAATAATTTAATATTATGACGACCTTTCCCTCTGGTTAGTATATATGATTATCGGGAACCTCGATTATACGATACGTAAAGTTTAAAAGCGACCTAGCCTAGTTCTCCTAAATTTAATCCCTCGTATTAAGAACGGAAAGGAATTCGGTAATTATATACGATTAGATATTTATTATCTCGCGCTAGGGCGTATACTCTAGCGTATATATAATCGTTATTATTTATTTAAATAATATACTAAAGTAACTAAAATAATTAAAGACCTAGTAATATAAGGGATCGATATTATATACGCGGATAATTAACCCCGAAGATACTATTTAATAATTATATCGCTTATAGCCGACTACTTAAAGTAAATCTTAATAATAAAGGTAAAATAAAATCGTTAATATCTAATATATTTAGTCCCGCCTAATAAACGAGGGGAGTTAATTAAGACGTAGGAACCGCGGACCTACGAATATATATATCGAAGGATAAAGGTATAAAGGAGAGATCCCGACCTCGCTAAAGATTTAATAATTATCTACGACGTTAAAAATTTCGCCTAGCGTTATTATCTAGTTAATATCTATATTATTCTTATTATCGATATATTACACTAGCTTTTAAAAGGAATTATTATAAAATTAATTAACTAGATTCGGGATCTAATTAAAGACTATATAATTTTTATAATTATTAAATAGATAAAGAAAAGAGTAGCTAAGCCGAAGAAATCTTTAAAGTAATTAATAATAAAGATTAAATTAGATTACCGTTTTCGCTAGGTACTAGGTTTCGTAGGGTTAAAATTATTTAAAAACTTTAATAAAGTAAAGTAGTAGAGTAGTAACGAATAAAAAACGATATTACGATAATTAATAACCGTCGTTACCCCTTTATTTATCAAGCGCGTACCGGTTACTCTATATTACGCACGGGTTATATTTAACTTTATTATATTTACCTAATATACGTTTTATAACGGCGATACTTTATAATATATATAGTACGCGCTTTACCGTATTTATAAATTAAAGATAGTTTTCCGTAAATACCGGCCGAGTAATAATTCGGACCTAAATTTAAAAGACCTTACCGATCGGTATTTTAATATATTAAAATTATACGCGATAACGTATTACGCTAAATATATTCGAAGATATAAAAGTATCTAGAACTTCGATATTTACTATAAAGAGGCGGTTTATAGGTTTCTCCTTAAAGAACCCTTTTCACGGATAAATAAAACTAATAAATTCGAGACGTAATTACTACGGTATAATATTATATACTATAATATAAGGGCCATATAGGAAGTTATAGTAATACTTTCCGTTAAACCTACCGTTATTCCTAATAGTAAAATAGAATAGTAGAATACCCAGTCGTATCGAGAGAAATTAGATTTAAATAAGTATATATTTATTCTTAATAAGGATACGCCGCTATACTACGGTATATAAGTACTAGATACTAATTATTATCGTTTAATAACTACGGTAGCGAGGGCTTTTTACTTTAATACTAAAGATCTTATCGATATTATAACGGTATTCGTACGGGAGAGCCGTAAGAAATAGGATAAAAATCCGGGCTCTATTAAAAATTAGCGGAGATAAGAAACGGATCCTAATTAGGCGGGAGATATATATATTTCTATATATTAATTATTAATATATTAGGTTTGTAATAGTAAGGAGAGCCGGAATTTAGGGCGGTTTATAAAAAGATTAATCTACTATACCCCTAACTTTCGTTCTACCGGTAAACCTTATAATAATTATATTTAGATTAATAACGAAGCGACTCGCTTATAAAGTTAAGGCGAGACCGAGTAAAAGGCTCTTTATATAATAATCGGCCGGTTTAGATTAATTATTAATATTTACGACTATAAGCGACTAAACGATAAGGGTAAATATAGGGTATATACTAGCGCGTTAATTACTCTATATCGATTAAAGAATAACGGGAGAGTCGACGATATATATAGGATATTCGAAGTAAAGTATATTTTAACTAGTAGAACGAAAAGACCCCGAGAACTATACGGCTATCGCCTCTTCGAAATATAGGATATTATCCGGAGTACGTATATAATACCTACTAAACGGGAAGAATATTATTATATAAATAATTTTATCGACTAGGACTAATATAATACTATTTATAATCCTAACTTCATAACGAAAGGTACTAGGGTGGCAGATTAATTTATAGAATAAATATAATAACTATATATCCATAAAAAATTACTGTCCGCGATAATATATTTATTATACCGCCTAATAATACGTATACCCCGGGCTCTTACTTAATAGTAGTACTATAACCGTATAGCGGCTAATAATAATAACGAGAGTAACGGGTATAATATAAAGATGGATTATAATTAAGATATAAACTCGATCGATAATAATTAATAGGAAGAGAATTAAAGGGTCTAAACTAGGTAGGAGATTTATTAAATAAAAGTTCTTAAGATACTACTTTTATAGAATTAAATAAGAAAAGAAGTAGACTCCTAAATTAACCCTTATTATCTAGCGCTCCTTCGGTATATATTTTATTAATAGAAATAAGAGTATTTAGTTTATAAATAGAGATATTATAACCTATCTTTTATAGGATCTATCTCGGTCTACCCTTTACTAAACTCGTTTTAATAGACGGCCGCCGTTTCTAATCATATTTATAACGCCTTTACACTCTTATAATTTATAGTATTATATAACCCGAATTCGGCGTTCGGATTAGTTTTAGCCTAGATTTAGGTTAGATCTAGCCTAAACCTAACCTAAATCTAGGTTAAGGCTAATCCGACGCGTATTTATTTATTATTATCGCGTATATAGTTCCACCCTCTTTCCTATATATTAAAATAAACCTATTCTATATCTCGACTAGTTAGTATACTTTATATTACTGAATAATATCTAAGTCTATATATATACGACGTAGTAGTATATTAAACGGTAAAATTAAACTAAACTATACCTCCTATATATCGTAATACGGTCTTAACTAGTTAAAGAATTCATAATAATAACTCCTTCGATAAGGCTAAAGGTTAATTTTAATAATAAACTATATTAATACTCCTAAAGTAAATCTCGGTTATAAATAATTTATTTATTCCGATATACGAGTAATAGTATATATTAGGAACGCGTTAATTATAAATCCTTCTAGTATATATTAACTGATATTAACTATCAATAAAGACGAAGAAAGTATATACGGAGGTAAGGAGGTTAATATCGAGGCCGACGATAATAATATCAGGCTTCCTACCCCGAAGCGACGGAAAACGGACGATATATCTCGGTTAAACGGATTAGGTAGGGCCACGCCATATATATATATATATATTTTATATAGGAGTTAGTAATATAACTAATCTTTTTATAATCCTTATCGTTTATCGGCCGTTATATATCCTCGTCCTCGTCCTACCCTAGCTCTTATATATATAGATTAGGAGATACGAGGTCTTCTAATAACGCGTTATATAAACCTTTAACGAAACGCTACCGTAATTATAACGCGTTATAGTTAAGAAACGAGTCGTTACTACTATAGGCGGGCGTAGGACGTCGTATTAAATCGGTATTATATACTTAAAACTATAAGGCCGTTCTCTAGTATATAAAATAAATAATATTAATAACCCTTATTACGAGATATAAGGACTCGGGATATGGCCTATAAATAAACTTTAATAAAAAAAACGAAGTTAACGCTTTAATCTAGAAGCTTTAGCGGAATATTATTAATAAATATAATAAAGCCCTCGGGCTAAAGGATAGAGTAATAAAGAAAACTTTAAATCCGACGGAGGCCCGAGAGGTATTAATTTACCGGGTTTAAACTAAAGATATAATAATCGAAATTAATTACTCGATTATATCGGTAATTACCGCGCCCTAATAATAATAAGGGTTCGATAGATCGTAGCGGTATACTATATCTTTTTTATAATAAGACGAAGTATTAAAGAGATAATTACTACTAAAATAAAGAATAAAAGATGGATATATAATTATAATAACGATATAAGTCTTAATATTTCCTTATTAAGATTTAATACTAATTATCGATAAGCCTAAATTATTTTACCGCTTTTTTAGAGATCTAGTAGTAAAAGCTATAATTTTACTATTCTTTTAATCGGACCTAGGTTAACTAGGAACTCGTAATAATACTAAATATATATTTAGGCCCTTAACGGGAACTATAATAATTATAGTCTACGTTATAATTCATTATACTATTAAAGAATATGAAATAGGGAAGTAGATACGGATTAAATTCGAAGGCGAATATATTAAAAGTAAATTAAACTCGACCCTTTTCTTTATATCTCTTAATATTAATATAAAGTAATATAGAGCTATAGACTTAAATAGGGGAGACGTAGGAGGAATAAATATTTATATAATAAAGTATAATAGTAGAGGCCCTATCGGGTAGGATTAACTAAGAAATAGGAAAGAAAGAGATACCGGTAGATAATATAAACGATTTCGTCCATAGATAGAAAGATAGAATCGATAATTTAATCGGTTATAAAGGTTTTTATACTATATCTAATTATCTCCTAATTATTAATAAGACTACTATAGATTCGCCGGCTCCTCGATAATATAATATATAAAAGGACGAGATAGATACTATAAAAAGAGATAGTACGAAAGAAAGGAGTACTAGTAGATCTCGGAAAAACGAGTTATTTATCTCTATAAGAGTAAGTATTTCTCTTATTCTAACAGAGCTAAACTAGCGGACGAGGTATTAATAAAAACTCTAACTTATGAAATAATATTTAACGAGGTATAAAAAGAGGTAGAGTCTTTATATAGTTTATTATTAATCCTCGAATATTAATATAGTTATCTAGGCGGATACTCGAGTAACTTCGTTTAATAAATCGGTAGAAGACCGGGGTAGTAATATACATAGCGTAGAGAGTCTTATAAATCGCGAAATAGTATAATATTATAATATTATACTTATTATAGATATATATTAATACTATATACTAAATAGTAACTACCGGTCTTTATTATATAAAAACTTAAAGACATTAAGCCTAACGAATAGATTAGTTCCTTTAATATTAATAAAAATTTTATCGAGCCTACGCTATATACGTTTAAGCTCTCTATTATATACGAAGGCTTCCGAAAGAGGTTAAAGTTTAAAAAGAAAGAAGAGAAAGCGATATAATAAAAAAAACGGGGTTAAGATTATATAGTAGACGATACGCGTATATAAAATATAGTACTCGAGATTATAAGGAAGAAGAGGTACGTTATTTTAATATAAACTACTTAGGCTAATAACCCGGACGATGAATAAGAGATAAATTATATATATAGTAGACTATTCTTATAACTAAAGATAATAGCGGCCTAGATCTGGCCTAGATTTAATTTATATCTAGGTTAAATCTAGGCTAGATCTAGGTATAAATTAGTTTACGAGAATAAATAGTAATGGTTTCTTAATAAATAGATTTTAGGATATCTATAACTCCCTTATAATATAACGAGTAGATAAAGTAGAATATATATTAATTAATTAATATATATATAAAGATCTGAATACGATAACGATATTAAAGGCGCTAACGGTAATAATTATAATAATAATACTATTATTACCCAAAGTATAAATGGTATATTTAAAGTACTATAGAATAATATTAAAGATTATCTATTTATTATTATTTACCCGTTAAGTATTAATTGTACTAGAATTAGTTATATAAGTGTATTTTAGGTGCTAAATATGCTAAAATCAGCTATATAACTATATTTTAGTTATATAATATACTTAGAATACGGGATATAAGTAGATACGTATTTTTAGTATTTTATACAATTTCGGTGTAAAATGTGCAAAAATCGGGGTTTCCGGACTTGCCGATAGATATAGTTAAATCCCTAATACTATAGTAGATCTTACTAGCCTATAATCTAATAACGGTAACTATTCCTTACTTTAAGGGTTTCCTCGGATACTTCTAAACGGGTAATCTAACTAGGCTAACCGAGAGCGAGATAATATAATTAGACTTTTTAAGAGAATAAGGATTACGGTTAAAACCTAGACCGTATAATCAGACCTATATCCTATTATCGATAGATTAATAAAAACTTAGTAAAGTTAAACGAGCGAAGAATTAGCTTTCGGCGATATTATAACCCGATAGTAAATAATACTCGACTCACGTATAAGTAAAAAGGCGGGATAATTATAATAGTAGTAGGATCCCGAGTTCTAAGAGTAATCGGGCGATAATTCATCGTATAATGAATTTCGATATAATTACTTAGTGATATAGACGAATAATATTATATTAGACGACTAATTCTCTCTCCTCCCTTCTAGGAATATATTAAAGATATTACGATACCTACCTTAATTAAGATACAATTAAAATATTCTCGTAATAAATATAGTATTAGTATATTTTATCTACTAAAATATACTCGTATATACGTTTAGTAATTTCTCGTCTTCGGAAGATATAGCCGGAAGATTTATATATAAATATAAAGTACTATAACCGCTTAGTAGATATTTAAGAAGATAGTGATTTCGTTTAATAAATACTAGAGATATTTACCTAGAAGGGAGCTACGGTAGTTATATTAAACTAATATATTCATTATAATTTAAGTTTAATAATTCTAATAATTAATTCTAATAATCAAAATATAAAAATCGCTTGGCCGCTTTATATAAATTACCGAATAATCGTCTAGGCCGCCGCCGGAGGTAGTCTCGTAATATTAATTTTAGCGCGTAGTAAGATTTTAGTTATTAATAGATAATAACGCTTAATATTAAAAATACTTTCTTAATAAGACTTCTATTATTATTATACTACTCTAGAGTTATATCCACGGACTTTAGTACTCGCGTAACGACTTTAAGAACCCTTAATAGCGAGATTATACTAGATATAACTCTCGAAGAGGAGTAGGATATATCCCGGCGATTAACCTACTAGGATAAAAGGGTTAACTTTTTAATTTATCTCCTCGATTATAATATTAAGATCGAGGCTATTATATCGTATTACCTAGATTTAAGCGAAAAGGGAAGTTATTATCTTATACCTCTAAATAACTAAATCTACGGAAGTTTTAATATATATTTATTTATTTAAATTAAAGACTAGAAAAAGCGTCTAGAAAAGCGAGTTATAATTAGATTTCCTTTATTATATAAAGTAGGCGAGGAGGACTTCTCTAGTAATACGGAAGAGAAGCTATATTATAAAGCCGCTATATATATTTAGATTTAAGGGAATTACCCCGACGTTTTTATTCCCTAATTACTAAGCTTTACTTTCTATAATAATTAATACGTAAATAATACGAATCCTAGTACTCGGAAACTTATAACTTAATATCTTTTCTATAGTTTATATTACTAGAGAGTATATTATAATACGTCCGCTTTATAGAATATTTTCGCCGGTAATTATACTCCTTATTTTACTATCCTTCTTTATATTTAGATTTTTACCGCCGCTAGTTATATAACCTAAAGCCGGGATACCTCTTTATCGAGTATATCGAAGAAGACGAGGGGGTTATATTATCGGAGTTTTAAAAAGAGAAATAATAAGATAAAAGTCGGAGAACTAATCTATTTAGAGATTTATCTCGAATAATACTTTTACTAGGTCGAATATTATTAGCGCGGATTAGGTCTTTTACTTTAAATAATATAAGAGTACTAAATCTCGCTAATCGGCCCTTAACTCTACGACTCTAAAAATTAGAAAATAGAGAGATACTAATTAATATTACTAAAGGGGATACCTATACCGCCGTAAAGCCGTATATACTTAATCTCTTAATATATCACGATAGTCGGCTACGATATTAATTTAATTCGATTAATAATAAACTGGACTACCGAGCCTAAATAGCCGCTATAACGGGAATACGCGCGGTTTTACCTTATTTTATAGATCGTGATCTTCGTAATAAACCTTTCCTCTTTACCTTTACGGATATCCATTAAAGTAACGTTTACGTTAACGAGTAATAGTATATTAAACGTCTTATAAACCTAGAGTGGGTATATTTATTACCGATATAAATATAAAATCCTCTTTATTAATTAACCGGCTAGGGCGTGGATTATCTAATAAAAAAGTATTTTACGGAATATAATAAAGTTTATAAAGAGTTTATAAAAGCTTTTAAATACGAAGAGAAACTATAAAATAAATAAAAGCTATAAAGAGATAACGACGACCTACCGCGCGTATATACTATAAGGAGAGCGTAGGAAACTAGAAACTTCTTCTACTTTTATACTTTAGATTCGATTATTAGGCTTTTTAATTTATAAGGACGAAATATTTAACTAAAGTTTTCGAATATAAATAATTTTAAGAATAAATTAAATCGACTTCTAGTACTCTATTAATATATTAATATAAAGGATATTATAGCTACTAAAATAAAAGATCGAGAAATATATATCGAGTAACTCGAAGTTATATTCGAAGCGAAAACCTAGGTCTTTTTATTATAAATTATAACTATTAAAAGAGTATTTAGTTTCTTTATTCTACCGTTTAGGGACCTTCTACCGTACTTCTCCGGCTTATATTTTAATAAACTTCCGATTTATTTATTATTTCTTCTACGTTATACTACCCTCCTAAGAACTATTCCTATTTTAGTTCGATGATTCTACGGCTATTTTATCTTCTTTTTAGGCCTTATCTTATTTATTTTAGGCGCTTTTACTAGAACTAGATAACTACCTTAAGGACTTTAAATTCCTAAAAATACTATAAGTCGCCGCCTACTTTAGGTATTATAATATTAGACGTTAATTAAATATTTTAATAAGAAGAAAGCTAGCCATAATAAAAAGGAGTCTATTATAGGGAAAAATTAATTAATTTAATTTACGGATAAAAGATAGTAATAGGTAAAAGCTATATTTAAAAATATTATTATTTCTACGTACTTATTAAAGTAATTAACGAAGGATATTTCGAGAGGAATATCGAGGTTTTTATTTTAATAGTATTTACGTAGTAAATTTCTTATTATACCCCCTTTATAGGCTCAGCCTTATCTATTATATACGATTACTAATTTATAAAGTCGGCTCTATAGGCTCTTATAAGCCTAAGTTATTAATATACGGGTAGGCCTATTAAAACTCGTTTATTTCTACTTTATCCTATATTTAAATCTATAGCCCGAGTCTATTACCTAGAGTAGTATGATTTTATAAAACGAGGCGACTATTAAACGTGGACGTAATAAAGGCTTAGCGCTTTTAATATATACCGTATACGAGTTTATTACCTAAAGTAGCGTAATTATATAAAACGAGGCGACTATTAAATATAAACGAGATAATTGAATCTAATATTAATACTCGTCTTTATAATAATTAGCCTAAATGGTAGGAGGCTAAAATAAACTTAGAAAATACTAATAAAATAAAAGTAAAGGAATACTAGAGGGAGTAAATATAAAAGTCCTTCGGTATTTTTAATAAAAGACCCTTATCGTCCTAAAAGCCAGAGGGTTAGATAAAAGATATATTATATTTCGTTAAGCGAAATATTGTACGCTTCGAGAATTAATTCCTATAAATAATAAACCGCGTCGAATATAATTAATTTAAAAATATAAGGTATAACTCCTTTTATTAAAGCGCTAATTTAGTAGCTAAATTATAGACGATCTATATAATTTAGAGAATATAATAATTATTATATCTAGATTAAATCGAGTACGCCCTAGCCTTCGACCGGGGAAAGGACCCACTTTATATCTCTTTAATTTATCGATCCTTAATACGCCTCGTTTAAACGGCTTTTAGAACTACTTTAAACGTTTATCGCTTTTATTTAAGGATTACTTATTAGGGTTTTTCTTATCTTTTAATCTTTTATTCTTTCTTTATTTTATAGTTTTATCGACTTTTTAATTTAATTAATATACCTAAGAAAGTTATAGTCTTTTTAGTAGGTTTTATCTCCGTTATCGTCTTTACTCTAGGTACCTAGGGTATATACGAATTATTTAAAGACGACTTTATTATTATCTTTCTTATTATTTTATTTCTTTTTCCGTTAGGCGCTTTCTTATAATATATCGCTCTAAGTGTAGGAGTAATTAAATAGATTTATATTAAAGAATATTTATTAAACGAAGGATAAGATATAGAAGACCTTATAATTATCGTTATAATCTTTATACTACCCTACTAGATTTATTTCCTTAAACTTTATTTTCTCTTTTAAAGTCTTAACGTTTATACCTCCCTTAATATATATACCTTAATATAATTAAAAGAAAGAGTAGGAATATATTATAACTATACCTCTTTTAAAGCCTTAACGTTTATACCTCCCTTAAACCTCGCTTCCTCCCTTAACGTTTATACCTCCTTAATATAATTAAAAGAAAAAGTAGGAATATAATATACCTATACCTCGATTAAATCTTATTTCCTCTCTTAATATTTATATTTCTTTTAAACTTCTTTTTTTCTCTTAAACCTTACTTTCTCTCTTAGAGTTTATACCTCCTTTAAAACTTTACTTCCTCCTTTAAAGATTTAAACCTTATATCCTCTCTTAACGCCTATTTCTTTATCCTTAATATTTATACTTCTTTAATATAACTAGAAGAAAGAGTAGGAATATACGATTAATATATACTTTAGGGCGTAATATATTTATATTTACTTATTATCTAGTAATATAATTACTATTAGTTACGTCGTTATTCTTACTAGTAATTCGTACTCTAATTAAATTTCTAGTACGGTTTAATTAATATTTCCGTATTTATAAACTATATTTAAAGGACTATAAGAAAGATAGCTTTTATCCTATCTTCTAAATAAACGGATAATCGGATATTATTAAACTCGTATATTATTTAACCCTTTTATTCTTTTATTTATAATTTATTTAAGGTCTTTAAGATCGTCTCGATATATATTTATCTAATAGTAGGATATCTACTTTTACTCTTTTATCCTCCCCTTTATAATCTTTAAAATCTTTTCGATACGAGGCTATCCTCTCTTTTATAATCTTATCGATATAAGTCTACCCTCCTCTTTAAAATCTTTTCGATACGAGCCTATCCTCTTTTTTATAATCTTATCGATATAAGCCCGCCCTCCTTTTTATAATTTTATCGATATAAGTTTATCCTCCCCTTTATAATCTTTAAAATCTTTTTAATACGAGCCTATCTAGTAGTGAATCTACTACTTTTACTCTCTTATTCTTTTATATATATATACGTCTTCTCGTAAACTAAGTTTATTATTTTATTATTAAGTATATTAGGTTTAACCTACTTTTAGCGTAGGATTTATTTAGCTATACTTCTTCGAAGAATACTCGATAAATATATAAGTTTATATCGTAGTATAGGGTTTATTAAAGATATTTAAAAACTTTCTATACCTACTAAAAGACTAGGTTCTCGTAGAGTTCTTTAGTTAGTATTAAGAAATAATTAATAAGTTTACTCTAATACTCTGTATTAAATTTAATAATTCTCTTTATAACCTTAGGATCGATTTACCCCGGAAATCTAATATAGGCGTCTTAAATAATATTATATACCTCGTTAAGGTTAAAGTATCTAGAGGATATAATATAGCCTTTCGAATAAAAGACTATTCTTAAGAACTTATTTAACGTAGATTATATCGATCTATATAATCTTTTCCTCCTAGATAGTAAAGGGCTTGACTTATTATTAATATCGGATTCGGAATTAATTTTAAAGATAGTAACGTTTTTCCGGCTTAAGGGACTAAGTGTAATTATAAATTCGTTAATTAATATACCGCGAGATTAATTAAAAGTTAATAGATTTAGTATTCTAAGGATTAATCGCGAGTCGGCTAAAATCTTACGAAATTATAAAGCCTATTTATTTTATTTCTTTTAAAAAGTATTAACTTAAGCGCCCCCTTTATTTAGTATTTCTTCCTACTAGACTTAACTTTAGGATAAAAAGGGGAATAAGACGACGGAGTTAAGAGAATAATTTAATTTTTAAATATATAACCTACAGACTATTTATTGTTTAGAGTTTTAATAGTATATTCTTTACCCGTCTCTTCTACTAAATCACGCGTTATACGTCCGGTATTATCGATTATTAATATTAATACCCCTTTATCGACTAAAAGCTTAATCGCTTCCTTATAGCCTAGTTACGCGGAAAGATCTAATAGCGTACGGCCCTATTTATCTACTAGGGACGCTTTAGCTCTTTAATTAATTAATAATATAATTATCTCTTAATTACCCCTTTCGGCGGTTAAATATAATCCTATATAAATATAGTCGCTCTTTTATTTAAAAGTAAGGTTATTAATTACGGAGACCTAGCGCCCTATATTACTAAAAGTAGAAGTCGAGGTAATATTTTAAAAGTATATAAACTCGGTTAATACGATTAGATTTAATATTTAAACTAGTTATTATTAGCGCTCGAAAAGTTTCCGTAATAAAGTAGCCCCGTCCCGTTATTTTAAATTTAAACCCGAGTTACCTACTTAATCGCTCTTTAATAACCTACGTTATAAAGAACGCCTATCTTTACCGTTAAAAACGAAACCGGATAACTCTCGAATTATTTAATAAAAAAGATCCGATTAAATTTTAAAGAAAGATACTTCGTAAAGGAAAATAACCTAAACTACCGCCGAAATATATTAATAATCGTACTCCGTCTTTAGAAAGTAAGATTTAAATATTAAAAAAGGAAAATTAATCCTTAAAGAACGAAAACGAGGCTTTAAAGCGGAAGATTTTAAAAGAATATATTTATTTAATCTATAAGAAGTTATATAAGAGATCGGATAAATTATTTAAATATTTATAATAAAGGGATAAGGAATATAAAAATCTCGCTCGTAAATACTATAATACGAGATACAAAAAGTATAATAAGGAGTATAGGACCTAGTTTAGTCTTTAACGGTATACAAATATAATATATACTATAGATAACCTTTTAGATTTAGACTTCGATAAATATAAATATCTCTATAGTAATAATACTCTATAAGACCGAGTGATTATTAATCTCGCCCTTTATTATAATATCTCCTTCGCTAAAACTTTCCTCGATAATATCTTAACCCGAGGTTATAATATCTAGTATAATAAATTTATAAGCGTTTTAGCTTTTCCCCCCCTATAATAAGGGGCTGACTATAGTAGGGCGGATAATAATAATTTTAAATTAAACGAGATATACCTTCTAAAAGATCGCTTTATATTTAATTTAACGGATATTATATAATTAATAGAAGACGTCTTCTCGCCCTTAATACCGCCTCTAGTAGTAATCCGCGAAAGGAGTAATATCCTTTACAGGGAGTCTCCCGGCTTTTTAAATAACCCGGTTTATCCGTTAAATTCTATAATATATAGCCCGCCGATTCCGTTATTCTACGATAGGATAACGAAGGAGGTACCGAGTTTTATAAATAACCCCGTATATTAACTAAACTATATTACTCTTAGGTAGATACTTCCTTCCCTCTATAATATAAATACTACCGAGATATCTAGTTTAGTAATAACCCTAATATATTTAACGAACTACGTTATTCCCGGGTAGATACTGCCTTCGTATTATAATATAACGAATACGGAAGTACTAAGCTTTATAGCTAGCCCGGTATATCTATTAAATAACTCCGGGTCCTAATAGGTAACGCCTTTACTTTATAATATATTTAAAGGGGAGGCTCCGATCCTATTAAACGAAGTATTTAATCTTATATATTCTTTACCCGGTAATACCGCTTCCTAAAGTACTTTAGTTTTATTATATCGCTAGGGTTATCTATAAGTCTATAGGTTACCGGAATACTTTAGATATTATCCGGGAGTCTATACGGGAGCTTAATATATCTTAGTTAAGATTATTAAGAGGAGATAGACTATATTAGGGGCTTAGCTCGAGGAATAGTCTAAACTAAATAAATTTCAGCGCTTTGATTATATACTATATTATAACTACCTTAATATATCTTTATATTATTATATTACTAGATAACTACGTAATATATATTAAAGTAATACGATAACCGATCCGTATTATAGACTTCCTTTATAACTAAAATATAAAATTCGTTCCGATCTTCGGTGAAAGATTATTAATTTCTACGATTTTCTTATCTAGCTCGGGCGAGTATAATAACCGTATTTTACCCTACCTATTTATAAGTTCCCGTACTACGAAGATAAAGGTAACTACGAATCCTTTAAAGATAATAAATCCTAGACGAGGGTTTAGTATAACCTTAATATAAATTTAACCTATGGATTCCTACGCGATATATAGAGAAACCTATAAGCCCCCTTCCTTTATATTTATTATAATTAGGTCGGAACCCTTCGCTAGCTATTTATAAGGAATTTTAAATATCCCGTTATATATTCTAAACGGTCGTAGAGGTAGATAATACGATTTTTTATAATAAATCGCCTATAACCTACGGCTTTATATCTGGATTATAAGACTTTATAGTTCCGATTTATTAATAAAGAAGTTATACGCGTAGCTCGGGAAAGAATAAAGGACGGTGAATATTCTTAGGCGGGAATAGTTAAAAATAGACTCTAGGATCCCGGAAATTCGCTACTCGGTATATTAAATAAAGTAGAGAGAATAGGGATAGTACCTACGTACGGGGTTATAAAAAGTATACGCTTTATAAAAGTCTATCCCCTTATTAATTATAATAGGAAATTATTTTCTTTTAAAATCCTTAGTTTATATACCCTTCGCTATATTTTTTAGATAAAGAAAGTTATCCGTTTTAATATATTATACTAGTCGTTCGACGCTCGGAGAGGTCGTAGAAGTTATTATTAGGTCGAGGTTACTCATAGATTTATAAAGTTATAAAGTATATCCGTTTAAAAACTATAATATAACTTATGAAGTCCGCCGAGGGAGTAGTACTAGAACTTAACTACGTCGTAATATTCTCGATTCTCTCTATTATAAAACCGCCTAATAAGAATAGAGAAAGTATTTAGAACTATAAGATAATATTAATAATATTCGGTCTACTTTATTCATTTATACCGTAATAGCTAATCCGCTAATATTTATTAATACTATACGATACGATAGGAGTTATTTATAGTTTATCGAATAAAAAATAAACCTTATAACTACCCTAGGTTAATAATATAACGAAAGAGAAGAGAATTAATTTATAATAAGTTATAGGCTATTAATACGGCTCTAAAGTAAAATAAAATAACGACGCTTTAGGTTCGAAGGTAATAGTTTTAGATACTAGGCGTAAAAGTCTTAATTAGTCTTAATTATAATTATATTAATAAAGGCGCTTTAAAAGGAAGCTATTCTATAGTTAGATATTATTAATATCCTTATTACGTACGATATAAATCGCCTCTTTAGTCGTTAACCGATACGCTTTATATCTAATTAAAATATAATAAAGGGAGAGTAACTAATAGAGAAGATAAGCGACGAGTATAGTCTTTATCGCTAGTAAATCCTAGCTCTCCTATTAATTAATTATATATAACGCGTATTTCCTAACTCTTAATTCAGGAACTAAAAAATTAAGGTAGCTCCCGATACGGGAGATAAAGAACTTTCGGTTCGGATATTATAAATCTAATAATAATATTTATTATATTTTTATTTATCTTCTACGGCGGCTAAACTAATACGCCGGTTATACTATTTATAGTTTATATCCGATACTATTAAATATGTATCTTCCTCTTAAAAGAGGCGACTTAATAGACGATAATAGATTATATAAAGATTAAGTATTAGTAAGGTTAGCCTTACGATTATTAGAATCTTTTATATTTACTAAATCTTCTAGTTTAAGAATTCCGTAGAGTAGATATCTTATATTCCTATAAGATCGATATTAACTAGCTACGTATAACTCTTCTCTAACTTATTAGAGGTATCTATTATTATTAAGATCGTATCTAGTTATATTTATACTCGTATATTACTAGGTTTTAGAGAAGTTTTAATTATTACGTTATTAATACCTAGAAGCCGAATATTATTAAAATACGCCGAATAGATTAGTCTTATATAGTTAAAGTTAAAGGATTTTCGATATTAGGAGGAGATAACGTAAGTCTTTAATTCGGTAAAAGTATATATCTCCTAAATCCGGAGGTATTTAAATTTTTATCTCTTAATTCGGGAGTTATTAAAGGTTAAATATAAGGTCTCGCGGATTAATATATTTAATCTTTACCTAGTTAGGCCTACTAGCCCGAAAGAATATAATAACGATCTTCAATTTATTTAAACGAAGATACAAAGGTAGAGTAGACTTTAAATTATAATAAATATTATTACGTTAGAGTATTCCTTATTATAATAAGTATTTCTAGGGGAAGTAATAAATAATTAAAGTCTTTTTAACTTTTATTTCCGCTCTTTACGTTCCTCCCTTTTTATTACTAAATATTCCTTAAGTATATTTAACGTTATCGCGGCCACGTTTATCCTCTCCTACTACTTTAGTATATTTAGAGTACTCTCTATATTATTATTATCTCTAGTATCGTCGTTTACGCTCCGAAGCTCTCCCGCCTTATCTACGTTATTATTTAATAATACGGTAGGATTAACGAATCTATATACTTAAAAGGAAAAGGGAGATAGGATCCTTTAAGACTACGACTTCTCTATTATATTTTTATTTATACGGTTTTAACTATACCCGGATAGAAGTTTAATTAATTCTATCTTATATAATCGTAGGGTTTCCGTCCTTATAACGCTATTTAAATTAACCGGAGTTAATACTCGGTAATTTATTATTAAATTTAATAAAGATTAAATCCTAGATCGGCTTTAATCGTTATTTTCTACTCTTTCTCTAATCTTATAGCCGCTCTTCGGATTATATTAAACTACGAATTAAATACCTAACGGTCTCGCGGCTATCCTTAGTCGGTAAAGTTAATAACGATTCTATATAATTACCTTCGAAGACTTAGTATAATATATACTTGGTTATTATATAGCTTCGGTGGGAGATTTCGTTCATTATTATATTTACGTATTACCGATAGTAGTATTTATATATCTGAATATATATCCTACCTAGTTATAAAGGTACTTTTTAGTAATATTTATAAACTCGACTTTCCGCTTCCTTAATTTATTTATTAATTTTAATAATAGGTATTAAAGAGCTAGAATCTCTTTATTTATCTAATACTTTAATAATCCTTATAGTCTTATATCCAGCGGCTAGAATAATAGGAGCGAGCGTCGTTACCTTAATAAATATCGCTAGGTAGTTTAACCGTATACTCCGAATCCTACTATACTCTCGATTTTATTATCGCGCCTCTTCGGAAGTTACTTTAGAGTTAAGATCGATTACTTAAAGGGAGATTACTATAACTAGCGGTACTCGCCGTATACTATTAACTCTTCTATATAGACGAGATTAATACGGCTTCGGTAAGGATTTTCCTAATAAATACTCGCTCCTTCGAGTCTTTAGCGGAGAGGCCTCTTTAAGAATTAACCGAATCGATTATAATCTCCGATTTAATTAATTTCCGTTATCTTAGTCTTTAGACCATAATAAACGACGATAACGAATATCATTATATTAATTATAGATAGAACGAATAAAGCCTAGCCGTATAGGAAAGGGCCCTCGTCGATTAGAATTTTATTAAGAAAGCGCTAAAGGTTATAAAGGTAGGTTAATACGAATTATTTAATTTTCTTATATCGCTAAATTTAATAACCGTAGTATTTATATACGTTAAGGAATTTTTATTCTCTTTATACCTTCCTCTAAGATCTTTCCGTTATAAAGTTCGATCGTATTATTCCCCTAGACCTTTACTAACTTATTTATATTAATAAGAATTATACGGCGTCTCGCGTAGCTTTAAATTAAAGGTTATATTTATCGTTTTTATTTCCTTATCGCCGAGAGTACGAGCTACGGGGGCCAGTTATATTAATAAAGATATTTACGGCCGTTAACCCCTATAAAGCGAAAACCTAAAGATAATACACTACTACGGATCCTATAAAACGTACGTATATTACCGAGGTCGAGGAAGTTAATTTAAAATAGATTAGATATCTTTCTTTCTTCTAAACTCCGTTAATATCGTATTTTTAACGAGTATTCTAATATTTAAATCGGCTCTTAAAGGGACGCCTATATAATATATTAAGGATAGAATAACTAATTTCGTAATATTTATATAGTATTTACTATTATATAGGTCCTTATAGGCTTTTCTTTTAATTATCTTTATATAAAGAAGGCGAAGTTATATACGCCGGTCTTAGGCTTTTAATAAACTATATATAAAGACCTATATAAATCTCTTTCTTTACTGCGAAAAGGATTTTAATTTATCCGCCTACCTTCTAGGTAAATACCTTTATTATATATTAATTATATACCCTTCGCTTAATCTAAAGCGGTCGATATAAAACTATATTAAATCGTATTATACCTACCTAGGCCTATAATTTCACCCTTTTATTATATCCTAGCTATAACGTAGACTAAATTAGTACTACGAGGGCGGTGGGTAATATGAAATTTTTAATACTATTATAACTAGGTATCTCGTAGGCTTGTACCGGAGATAGTAGGAGAAAATTAAACGAGAATTTTCATAACGATTAATAAGGTATAATATTCCGCTGCGATATTATTACCTCTAAGTTTTAATAATATTAGAAATAAAGAATATTAACGGCTCGTTACTACCTATCTTCTATATATACGATTAAATAAAAATTATCGTCTTCTTATAAAGCCTAATATCTTTTAAATATATAGACTAAATTATAAGGCTTTAAATTTAGGGTCTTAGGAAGGGTATATTAAACTCTTTAAAACGCCCCCCTCCTCCGACTAAAACTTTATAACGTCTATTAATTTATAATAGGATATAATGTAGTAAATAATATCTTTTTTAATAATATTTATTAATCTTTTATAAAGTCTATCTCTACTAGAGCCTTAACGTTCGATACGAAATCTATCTTTATTACGGAGATATTCCTAGTCTTTACTATCATCCTAGTTTCCGGTACCGGTAGTAGGGTCGGTATATTATAGATTATCTCCGTAGAGGTATCGAGGTATATATAGTAATACTCTAAATAGGTAAGTTATAAGGAGTAGACGTATATCTTCTTCTATCTTAATAAGACCGATATAAATACGCCGAAGGATATTACTGGTAAACTTTATAAACGAACTTATAGTAGGTAACTAAAGATATTAAGATTAAGAATCGTAAAAGGCTAGTAATTAAAGAACTCTTCTAACGGAAGTCAGGATTTATAAAAATATTAAGAAGATTAAATAAGTAGTAGAAGGATAAAACGAGCTCTAATTTATTTAAATCCGATAGTTAAATTAATAGGATTCCTAAAGAGTAGAGAAGGGATAAGTTAATTTAAAAATATATATAAGGAACTATACTTTATATCTATATCTAACGATAAAAGACTTAAAATAATCACCGCTATATCGAGAAGCTTAGGGCGGTAGGAAGTTAAATAACGAGAATTTTATATATTCGATCGCCTAACTACTTATTAGCGATTAAAAGAGACGCGTTAAAATTATAAGGTAAATAATTAAACCGAACCTCCGTTAAATAAAAATCCTTAGTATATTAATTACGCCCCGCTTTTACCTCTAATAGATTATAGAGAGTTTGGGTATTACTAGTAAAACTATATATATACTCTAATATATATTAATATAAGAAGTTATAAATAGTAAGTCGTAACTCCTTTTATAACTAAGAAGTTTCGGCTCGCTAATATATTATCGGGAGAGTTCCACGAGTATTTATATCTACTAGATAAGGACTATAATTATTATTTAAGGGATATCTTTTTTTAAATATTTATTTTTTATAAATAAGTTAAAGATATCGGAAAGGAACCCTATATTACTTTTTTATAAATCGAGCGGCCGTATTTCTTTAACCGCTAAACCTCTACCGACTACTATCTATTTTTAAAAAGGGTTATTATATTATCGGCTAAGGGCGAGAAATATTTATAATAAATAAAGTTAAAGGGTAAAAAAGTTAAGGAAATTCTATTAGAGTTTAAGAAATAGTTTATTAGGGCGTATTTTAAGGTAGCGGACCGTATTAAAAATAAAAAGTTAAAGATATATAATAACCTAGGTCTCGACGAAGCCTCCTAGCCACTCCTTATTAAATTAGGTATTTATAATAAGGTAACTTCGTTAGAATAAGTTATATAATTCTAATTAATAAAGTCTAGATATATTTACGACGCCGTATATATAATATTTTATATATCCTTCTATTTTATATTATATTACTCGATAATCCCACCGGTTCCGCCGATTTAATTCTAATTCGGATTCTTAAGGGAATACTAATTATCTTAGGGTAAACTTTAAAACCTAAGTTATTTATATATATTATTAAAGGGGTTAAAATTAGTTTAGCGCTAGACCTACTTATTATTATAATTTATTAAATCGTTTCGATATCTAGTGTTATACGGGGAAAGAAGGCTATTATAGAGATATAGCGAAAGAATTATACGATATAGGCTCTAATATATCGAACCTAAACTATAAATTATCGGGTAGGAGAGGAGGAACGCTATCTTTTATAAATACTACGAGATTATATAAATACCCTAAGGTCTTTTATAATAAACGTGGAGAGTTAGCCTATATAAGTACTACGGGATCGTATAAATATATTAAGTTTTTATATAAAAGAGATAGAAGGTTTTCTTTTATAAATACTACGAGATTATATAAAAACCCTAAGGTCTTCTATAAAAGAGGTAGAGGGTTAGCCTATATAAATATTACGAGATCGTATAAATATTAAGTTCTTATATAAAAGGGACGGAAGGTTTTCTTTTATAAATACTATAAAATCGTATGAATTTCTTAAGGTCTCTTATAAGAAAGGTAAATAATTAGCCTAGGTAAATACTATAGGATCGTCGGGATATACCGTATTCTTAGATAAAAGTATTATAAGTTAATATACTAAGTTCTTATTTAAGAGAGGCGGAGGATTAGATTTTATAAATACCGCGAGGTTAAAATAAGGTAATAAGTTAATATAGAGTTCGTAGTCCGCTATTTATTACGTAGTATTCGTATTATTTATATTATTTTAACTTTTAGAAATTCATTATCTTTATATTCTAGTATTTTTATATAATATACCGCTTCCGCTAATATCTAAATATATAAGATTATTCTAAATATTACTTTACGCGATTATTATATTAGTTATTTAGACTTCTATAATCGTTAGTAGACGAAAATACCTTAAACGATCTACGTATATATAACGGTACTCGAAATATTCATCCGAGATTATTTAACTTCGCTACTATTATTACCCCTTTCCTATACCGTTATTAATATCTAATTTCTAAATTATAAGGTATTTTAATACTACGAGAGTTAATTCTCGGAAGGACTACCGAATAAATAATAAATCACCGCTTAATCTAACCGGCGGCGTTTTCTATATAGTTCTAATAAAAGCGTATACGGTCTCTTCCTTCGCGATATATTATTATACTACACTATATATAAATTAGTAGCGCTAATTCTAATACTGAATACGTACCGTTATATTAACTCTAGTAGTTATTAAGCTAGTCCGCTTTAGTTTCTATTAACTCTATAATTTATCCCGTCTAGTTTATACCTCTTACTAAATAGTTAAGCTCTTTAAATTTAACGACTCGAAAACGTATATATTTAAAGTTTACGATCGTAGAGATTACCCTTTTACTAAATAACCTTTCGAGGATAAATATCTTAATTCTATATTCGATCCCCGTTCTTATTACTTATTTATTTATAAATCGGTTACTAAGATTTATATACTCCTCGATATATCCGGCGGCCTTCTTTTATATAGTTAATAAATCTTCCGCTAGTTTACTAACTTTTAACGAGTTATAAATATAATATTTCTATTAGTTATACTCGATAACTAGGGACCGCTGGCTTAAACTCTTTCGAAATCTAATTATATCCGATAGGCGACGTTTATTAAGTTAGAGATTAACGATATAAAGATCCTTAATTATCCGTTATAATTTATTATTAATATCTTTAAATTCCGACCTCGATAAGAAATCCGTAATCTATACTAAACTTTTATTTAATACTTTAATTAGGCTCGAGATCGATTTCGGTAGAAAATAATTATTAACGGAGGGCGGAGAAGAGTTTAGATCGGTTAAGGATATTAAAACCTAAATATTAAAAATAAAAGAAGATATATTAATAATATTCGAAATAGTAGAAAAGGGATTTTAAGGGTACAAGAAGAATATCGATAAACCTTAAACTTTAACGGAGGGCGAAAATTTATTAATATTTTAAAGAAATAAAGAATTCCTTATTAATACCTAAAGCTTTTAAAAAGTTAATAGAATCCGACTTTTAAGAGATTAAAGCGTCTCTTTAAGAATATTATAAAAAACGTCGAGAGTTTCTAGAATACGATTATACTCGTTAGAAAATATATATAAATTTAATATTTATGAAATAAAAGGAAGTTGAAAAGAAAATAATAAACCGTAGTTAGAAGACTAGAAATAACGCTAGCTATATAGGACCCTTATTTTTTATAACTAGTTATAATATAGCTAGAGTAGGTTACGGGGATTCTAATTCTACTTCCGCTAGTTTTCATACCCCGGCTAAACCATTCGCCTAATATTTTCTTACGCGCTATTTTCGATACGATATAATATATTTATAAAGATTTATATTAACTCTTACTATTTCCCCGTCCCGCCTATATCTCGTTAGCGCGCTATATCTACGGTTTAATACTACCCTATCGGGATAAAGCTCGGTTATAGTAAAGATTATAAATAAACTACTATATAATTCCCCTTAGTATTAGGATACGCTAATAAGAAGATTAGTATCGTTTATCCTTTAATTATATTAATATTTCTGATTTAAGCTTACGAGTAAAGAGAGAAAAAGAAACCGTTATTATTATATTTATATATAGCTCCTATATAGAACCTATGGATTTTATAACCTCGTATTAGATAGTTTTCCTATATACTACCTCGTTTACCTTCTTCGCCCCGTTTACTAGGGACCGCTCTATTTCTTATAGTCTCCCTTATATACTTATACCCCTTATCGTTCTTATTATAGAAAGTCTTTTACCGATAGTTTATTTATTTATCCTTTCTTATATTTTATTCGCGACTTTTACGGTATTCTCTCCTTTAGCTTAGGTGTTTTATAATTTATTTTTAATTTATTAACTTCGCCGCTAGACCTGTATCTTTAAATTAAAATTCGTTTTCGATTTTATACGGGTTATTTTACTCGCTCTAGATATCTTAAAGGTAATTTTATTATATAATAATAATTCGAGGCTTATTTGAATTCTACGTGTAATATTAATTAATTTAATGAATAGGAATAAAAAGTTAGTTAGTTTATAATATCCTATATTACTACTCTAATACGTATATAATATTCATAGAGGTATATCTTCTCTTTAGATAAATACGTTAAACGAATATTTATTATTAAATATAGGTTATCTATTTATAGTATATAATCGAAAGACGTTTTAGCCTTCCTTGGCTTCGCTTTAATATTATTATTATTATCGTTCTCTACCTTAGGTAGTTCCTACCTTTAATTAAATAAATTCGGGTTATTATCGTCTTCGTATATATTAACCTATATTATAGATAGCGTATAGAAGCGATTTAATTCTAGACGACCTTTAATATAATCTTTATATATTTTTTTACCTTTAGCTTAGTTTATTTCTAGGTTTTATACTCTTTTTAATATCCTCGAAAATAGGTACCTAATATTTTTAGATAATTCTTTTATTATTATATTATCTTCCTTTGGATATTAATATCTATAGTATTAACGGGGAAGATAAGTTTAAATAAATACCTCCTTCTTTAAATTAATAAGAGTAAAACTAGTCTATAATCCGTAATAATTCGGTATATAGATTTCGTTATTATATATTATTATACAGGTTATAATACGCGTTAATTTCGTCCTCGTTCTTATACGTAGAAATAATCCTCGACGAATAACGAATAGCGCCTTAGACGAGTCGGGGGTAAACGTTAATTTAGTTATTAACCGAAATCGTAGGAGGGTATCTATATTTATATTAACGGAATTATTAATTAGGAATATAGGCCTAAAAGGCGATTTTAAATCTAAAAATATCTATATAAGGCCGAGGGTCCTAAATAATCCTAGTAAATCTAAACTATATTAATTATTTTTAATTAATCCGAGTTATTTATCGTAGGTTTTATTTTAATCTTAAGATTATAGTTCTCTTTATACCTAAAAGGTTCTTTTATTTTAATTACCCTCGGGCACCTTTTTCTACTTTTTATATCTCTCTACTACGGGGCTAGCTCCTTAAAATAACCGATTTTACCCTCGATTTAATTTCTAAAGAAAAAGAACCTATATTAATACTTATATAATTAGAGGTATAATAGCCCTAAATAATAAACTACGTCGATTTTAATTAACTAGAATATATTACGTAAAGAATATTAGTCCCTACTTTCATATAGATAGTAGGAAAAGAGGATAATAATATAGTATTAAATAGAATAAGCGTTAAGGATAAAGACTACTTTTAATTATTAATTAGGTCGCTTTTATTATTAAGCTAGTACCTCCTCCTCTATTTATATATATAAACCGCTAAACCGCTTCCTATTATAACCGAGACTACGGTTTATTAATATCTTCTATATTAAGTAAAATAGTATAGGAGGAAATCCATTACTAGATTTCTTTATTTAGAGGTAATAGTATTTAAAATTTTAATATTCCCGTATAATTAATAATCTAGTTCTAGAATAATATTTACTAGTAAAAGCTTTAAGGGTAGAAGATATTAAATATAGATTAAATAAATTAAAAAGAATAAAATCGTTATTTAAATCTCGACCGAGCTTTTCTCCCTAAATCACCCGCTCTTTACTTTCTTTATTAGCTGAGTTATTTTATATAGCCGTTTAACACCGACGCTTATAAAGAGCTATATCTCGTTTAGTCCCTAAAGTTATTTAACGGATAAAGTATTTATTATAATAATCGTCGTATTATACCCTTAAAGGTAAAGTTGGTTAAAATACCGATAAATATTATTTCTACTTTTATATATTACGGCCGCTGCGAATATTAATTTAAGGTCCGCCGTATATTTTACTCGGCTAATACGCCCGATAATAAAGATAAAATTAAAGAATTCGTATATTAAGATCTCTAGATTTTAAATAAATATAGTTACTAGTTTATATATAAATAGATATCGATATAGTAAAGAGTAGGTAATCGGAGTAAAAATAATACCCTAGTTATTAATAGCCTAACCTATAGGCGGAGGACCTTTAAGGGATATAAAACCGTCGCTATAAAATCCCTATTAATACTCTAAAATATAGTATTACCGGGCTTCGTTATTAGAGCCTACGGGTCGGTTAAATATTTCTATCTAGAATATTATTCCTAATTTACTATCGGTGGAATCCATTATATTATAGAGTATGGAATAATAATAGAATAGGTCTACTCTTTAAATAGACTCGCCCTTAAATAATTTTAGTATTTCGAAGCCTATAAGATTTCTAACCTTAATTTAATTTCGAGACTTATTATCCCTACTTACTACAGTAACTAAAGTATATTACGAGGTATAGATTTAGAATATAGATTTAGAAATCTCTTTCGCCGTAGTATAACGCTATAAAGGCCGTTAATAGTTAGGCGGGCTCGTAGTTTATAATTAAAATAAAGTTTTAACTCCCGGTTAAGTAATTATAATAATATCGAGGGCGAAGTAGGGTCGTAGTTATATTAATGTATCCTATAAAATAATTAGACTATCGAGGCTAATTATATAAACGCTATTATATTACCGCTTTAATATGGATACTAGTATATTTATCTTTATATAGTAATACCTATTTTAGGTAGCTTAAAAGCCGAGTTAAAGAAAATATTAATAAAGAGCCTTTACCTTAAGGACTAAAAAAAGTTAATAATTTTATTATTTAATTTACCTTTAATCTTCTATATCTAACCGTTATCGATCTAAACTCTTCGACTCCTCGAGTATAAATATAAAACTTTAGTCCGTTTATCTAAATCCGTTCCTAGTTAATAATTAACTAAATATAGTTTACTTTTATTCGTTTATTTAATAAAAGATAAAAGATAGGAAATATATCGTTGGAAGTACTAGGCCTTAAGGGAGACGAATAAAGAGGGACGAGAAAAAACTTAGAAAGCTTTAATAATATAAAAGTAAAGAAATATTAAAGGGAGTAAATAAGAAAGTATTTCGGTATCTTTAATAAAAGACTATTATCCTTTAAAGAGCCAGAGGGTTAGACCGATTATATAATATTCTTCGTCGAAGAAAATAATCCTAATTCTAAAGCTCTCGGGTCTCTTATCGAATACTTCGAGGATTAATTTTTATAAATAAAAAATCGCGTTAGATAAAGCTAGTTTAAACGTATAAAGGGAGATTTCTAGATAGTACTACCGTATAACGATAACTTATAGTAATAATATCCTTTTAAGGTTAACGCGCCTTAAGCCGCCTATATATTTATATATCCCGGAACTCTTACTATACTAGTTTTAAATAATAGAAACCTGTATATATTAGTACTTAATAAGATCTTTAATATATACCTATCGTAGTAATAATTACCCTATAATATTAATATAATACGATTATATTAATGAGTTGATATTTTAAAATAGTAATATCTAGGCGCTACTAAGGAAAGCCGGTCTATTAATTATTTAATATTATTTACTACTAAAGGCCTTAAATCCCTAGTGAAAAAGACTTTAAAATCTTTATTACTTAGAAATATAGTACGTAGCGACGGAAAATATTGAATATTAACTTAAAGGGAACGCTTTATATAAGGTTTATCTCCGTTTAGAATACCCTAACGGGCTTAGGATTAATATAAGAATAAACTAGGATAAGTAAAGATTAATTATATTATTATCTTAAACTTCTCTTTACTAGGCTCTCTTTATAGCCTCGGTATATATTAATTACCGAAGGCCGTTACCGCCCGCGATAGGGTTTAAAGGTTATATAATAAAGAATATTATACTCCTTAGACGAGAAAAGACTGACCTAGATACTAACGCTTCGCTTTTATTAAAGATACTATTAAAAAGGCCCGTTATAAATATTATTAAGAGGTACTCGCCGAGGGTCTACTAGAACTTTATTATTTTATTATATTATCGTAAAATAACTACGAGTTCGCTCTTACTTAATATAAAGTTTAAATATAACGATATAATAAAAGGGTATCGTAAATTAATTATAAAATTCAGGGTTATCCCGAAAGGAGAATTAAAGGTCGTAAAATTTATTTAGAAATAAGATCTTCCGCTCTTTAGTCTAGGAAGAAACCGGTAGTTCTATTAATATAAATTAAAAGATAGCGGACCGACTATTAAGATTTAAAAGAAGTATTTAAAAGAAGTTTAGAAGATAGCGATTATATATTATAATATTATACGGAGATTCGATTTATTAGATAATTAATTATTATAACGATAACTAGATATTAACGAAGGCGTAGAGAAAAGAGGAGGTAAAGGTTAGAACCTTAATAATTATAATTATATAATTATAATTTAAAATCTCGATAGTATTACTCTTTCTTACTCGACGTAATAATAAATACGGGGATAAGCGCTCTTATATTTACGTCTCTTTTCTTCGTATACTTCGTAATAATAGTTATTATACTTATAGCCTCGGCTTTAGGATACGGAGTAGATCTCGGTAACCTTTAATTCAAAGACTATTCTTTTAATATATTAGAGTAGCGTTATATTAAAGGAATACTCATAATCTTTAAAGACTCTAGTTAGCGATACTAATAATCATTCGGTATAAACTATATACTCGATTTATACCGATAATATTTAGTAAATATTCTTATTTCCTGACCGTTCCCTCTTTATAATCTTCGTTGGCGTAAACGATTTAGCGAGGTTATTCGCTATCGTTAATTCGAACCCCGGGATAATTAGACGGATAAGATAATTACTTTATAACTATATTAAGTTTAATAAAGAATTCGAGTTAAATATAGTACTTTTAAAGATTCTCGATATAGCTATATCTAATAAGATAATTTAGTATAATAGTTTCGTTAATTAGTCTCGTGGCGTTAGACCCCTTCACTTAATTAAATCGAGACGGCTATTATATTAATTAATTATAAATAACGGGTACTTCCTTCTTTCTCGGACCTAAAAAATCATATATTTTAAGATTTATAATATAAAGATCTTTAATCTAGTTCTCCTACGAGAGGGTATATATAAATAGGAGAAAAGCTATAACGAAAGCCGAGTTTAAGAGATAAATACGTTTATAATTCGCTTTAATTTTATTAAGACGGACTTAGCTCCTAAAAAGATCGAGGGGTATATAAAGATTTTATAAAGTCCTTTTAAAACTTAAATCTCTCGGTAGTATTAACGGCGGCGTAAATTTACCGTATCTACTCTAGGACGAAAGTCTCGAAACTCTTTATATTAACGGTAACGGTTCATATAAGGACGAAGGTAGCGATAAATAAAAACTTACGAGCGTATATATAAAAATCATCGTAAAGATAATAATAGGATAAAGGTTTATAATTATAGAAATAAAGGATAACGGGAGTCTAGGCTAAAACTAAGATAATAAGCCGAAGACAAAAAACATAACGTAAATTTAGGTCTAGTCGCACAGTAATATATATTTATAATATTTAAGTATTATTAAATTAATAAATATCCTGCCCCCGAGATCGCTAGATAACGCGCGCGATAAAAGTATCGTTATTATAATTTACTCGGAGGTAATTAAAAGAGCCCTAAGTCCTATTACCGTATAACTAGACGAGGTAATAGGGAAATAGGTCTTATCCGTTTATAATAGTTAATAACTTTCTTAGAATATATTTAAGGACTTTATATATAGTGAAGGTAAAGTATATAAAATCTAATTAATTTCTATTTTTATAAGTACTCACCTAGCGTTAATTAAAGAGTCGGATACTATATCCGTTATATTAAGTATTATAGTATACGAATACGAAAATGGCCGTCGTTATTACGTTTATTATATAGGAAGTGGGTAGGGCTGATTAGAAACTTAGAATAATACTAATAAATAATAAGGTATATTTTACCGAATAATAAAATTAATTACCGGACACCGGCCTATTTATACTATACGAACTAATAAACGATACTCTCGTAATAGGAAAAGTAAGACCGGTCGGTTATTAAAATGAATATATTTTTAGAAACGCTATTAATAATACCTAAAAAGCCTCGATCTTTAATACCACGTTCTTAGATTAGTCTTTAACGGATAGTTATTCTTCGCTCCCGTAGGAGGATTAGCCCTAGCGATATTAAATATAAGGACTAAAACGGGTGAGATCTTAACCCCTAAATTTACTATAGAGATACGCGAAACGTATTTATAATTCTAGGAATTTGGGTAATAGAAGTCGGTCGGTCGTCCTTTAAAATATTATAGTTTATTACTTATAGCTATAACTAAATATACGATATAACGGACCGGTACCCGTCTACTAAAATAAATATTCCGAATGATTATTTATAGTTATCGCCGTTTCCTTAAGAGAGATTAATAATTAATTTAACCTAGGTTACCGGTACGGACCTAAGTCTTATTCAACTAATATAGTAACGTATTCTTATACTATTAAAGATATTAATTTAAAATTGAAACCTCTTATCCTAGGACGCCGGTTAATATTTAAATATAGTTATTTACGTTAATTAAAGAAGAAGGCTATTACCGCGCTAATATTTTATTCTCCTAGTTTATTATCGACGATCTCGATCTACTATGGATCTTTCTTATTAATTATTTTAATCTTGTTTATACCCGTATTATAAACGGTAGTATCGTTAACTAGCCTCGATTATTCGAACGGAGTTTTAAATATATAAGCCTAGTTAGTATTAATATTTTATTACGTCCCTTAAATAATCTTTAACCCGGGAGTAGGTACTATAAACCTAGCGGTTAAATAAAATATTAAAAACTAACGGTAAATATATAAAGCGATAACGAGTCTTTACCCGAAGATAGTAATATTAGAAAATAGTACGCGAATTAAGAAGCTACCGCTTAAAAAGTAGGTCTTACTCTAAAAATCTCCGGAGAACTCTTAGGGAAATAAATAACAGAAGCGGGATTTAAGAATATCGTTATATATAAATTTAAACTCCCGGGTCCGTGGCTAGCGGATTTAAGATTAAAAAAGATTAGGCGTTATTAGCTCGTCGCTATACTAGAAGGTATCTATAAATTAATTATTATACTTTAAACCCGGTTCTTAGGCTAGAATATATAAGAAATTAAAGTATTTCTAACTTTAGTAAGGAATAAGTTTAAATTAATAAAGGTCCACTATTATTAGTCTTTATATATCGTATCTTTAATTTTATATCCCGGTTTAATTACTAATATTTTCGGTACTCTAGGTACGTTATATATAAATAGAAACCGAGGACTACTATAAACCGATAGACTGGGAGAGAAAGTAGATACCGATATTATTATCTATCCTATAGCGTTGCTCGTAAATAAGTTAAGTATAAAGAGTAAGAATATATTAGAGCCTAAGAGATTATTATTAATATTAGAGATATTCGCTACTAAAGTAGAAATTATAATAACTAGATATCCGAGGTTTAAGGTAGTATTAGACCTAGGTAAAGATAATATTACTAAAGACTATAGAACCTAAATTAGAGTATATTTTCTAATAGCCGAATAATACCTATAAAAGTTAAACGTCTAAGAAATAGAAATATACTTTATCGAAACCTTTTCTCCGAGCGAAGAGTTAGAGAGCTACTTTATAAAAAGGCTAGTAGAGAAGAGTTATAATAAGATAATCTAAATAAAGATTATAAATTCGTTAATAACTTTTTTTTTACTTTAAAACGGTCTTAGAACGTAATAAGGTATAAAGAAAGAAATAGAGAATAAAGATTTAGGAACTTCTTATTATCTTAAATAAAATTAAGAATATATATACTTCTTCTATAAAGAATAAAACTAACTAACGGTTACCGACTCTTATTTATATATACTAGTCTTCCCCGTTTATCTTTTTATTACGCCTAGTATTTCGTTTTAAATTATTATAGTAGTCCCTATATATTTCCTAACTCGCTTTCGAGTAGTTATATTTTCTTTTAATATACCTTATACTTATAGCCCTTCCCTCTTCGTCTTTTATTAATAATCTTTATAATCTCCTACTCCTCTTTATTTAATACTAAACCTCCTTAATTTTAATACTACTCGGGAAGAGGTTAGGGGACGGTAATAATATAAAGAGGGTAAACGATTACTATTATTTCGCGATTACCTCTATTAATAGCCTATTTAACTAGATTATAAGATAGTACGATACTAGGAGAGGTAGCACGATTAAAGGGGGAGGTAATAAGTTCGATAATAAATTCGGCGGTAGTAATAAAACTAAAGTAACTATATATCTTTAATTATTCCCTTAGGTATAAACTTTTAAGGTATATAATATTAATCTTAAACTCTATACTCGTAATCTTAGTAGAAATACTAGTTTTATTAGTTTTTTCTTTATAATCCTCTACTACGAGAGGGTTATCTAAAGTATATTAAAAGAAATCCCGGGTATAGGTTAAAAATATATTAAAAAGTATACCTTAACTATTATTAACTACTTTAGATCGATTTAAATTTATTATTTTCTTATATCGCTAGAAGTTTCGAGGTCGTCTAAAGATAGGTTTAGGTTATAATCGGATCTATACGAACTCGATCTTATTAAAATTATCGTCGGTATTATCTATCTCGTTAATTATAATAGGATCTTTCGAAAATTATTAGATACGTTTATAGGGGCTAGGAGCTACGTACTAACCTATATATTAGGCCTTCTTTAATTTATATATACCTTTACTATCCTCGTCTAAACCTATATTATCTACTTTATATTTAGAGGAATCTCGAATATTAATAACGCCTATAATTATTTTATACTCGGCGTCGGTAAAGTATATTAATCTTAATCTCGTAATAAGCGATCGAAGAGAGTAGGGGATAATATTATTTATATTATAACTCGCTTTTTCGCCCTTTTTCTCTTTTATTTCACCGGACGGATAAGGCTCGGTATTTTTAAAGTAGGTTTATATATCGTATATTAACGAGAGGGGGGTATTAAGAAGTAGAGGAGGATTAGAGATAAAATCTTCTATCTTCTTATAAAAGATAGAATATCTAGGTAGGCCCTATCTATTAATTATTAATATAAGAATCAGCGAGCGGGGTTTAAAGGATCGTACCTATTTTCTAAATTTATTATAAAAGTCGGTAGAGTATTAAGGGAGTATTACTTCTTAATTTATTTATTAGAAATCGAGTCGTTACTTTTAGAATAGACGTTATTATTATTAATAATATCTTTATTTTAGTCTTTACCTTATCTCGGTCTAAAAGTAGAAGAGTTATTATAATCTTTTAGGTTAGGATATTTAAAGGCGTTATTATATCTTCTAACTCCGTATTTAATATTTGATCCCGCTCGCTACGACTCTAGAACTTCTTTAGTATCGAATAATAATTTCTTAAAAAATAAAAAAGTATTATTATTCTTATAACCGCCTTTAGTATCGGTTATATTCGAGAGACCTAGACTCGTTAATTAACGCCTATCGAATATTAATAATTAAAAACTATACCTCTAGTAATTCTTTTAGTATAAAGGTTCGGTATTAATATATAAAGTAGATTTATAGACTTTTTCGGCGGCGGCCTAGTTATACCTAGAGATTAGATTAAGTCGAAGTCTTCGAGATTTTCGCTCGTTTTCTTACTCTATCTAAAAGTTATAGAGATATAAAGGTTAGAGATTATAGGCCGCCCGTCGCTATATAAGCCTATCGTAGTTAAGGGTTAATAGAATTAAACGGAATCTATATTAATAAAAGCTATTATAGGATATAAGTATAAAAGCTCGCTAAAGGATTTAAATAAAATCTAATCTTTTTTAACTAGGGAATCTAAAGGAAATTCTAGTTAGAATAAAATAAAAATAAGCGGGTTATATATATATAAAGGCTAGTAGGCCATATATTATAATTTTCTTTAATTAAAATCCTACTTTTTTCCCTTTACTCTAAAAGACCACGGATCGCCGATCTCTAGTTATTTTATCTTATATTAAATTATACGCCCTATTATAGCTTCTAGCCGCTGGGATCTCGTATTCGATCGATATTATATATAACTTAATTTTTACTACGCCCTTTATAAACGTTTATATTTAGTTTAAATACGTTAATTATAGCGGTTTAGATCTTCGAGCTAAAACTATTATAACGTATCGGTTAATCCGCCTACTCTATTATATTAGGCGAGATAGAGATTTATATTTTAAAACCCTATTTAGGTAGCTCTTCCTTAAAATCTCGTCTTTCGATATTTAATTATCCCCTACCTCCTTCTTAATCTTATACCGCGATCGAGTTTTATTATAATAGTTAGTTAGATAGTCCTAGCGTTTTACCTTATAAAACGCCTCGTTATTAATAATATATAGTTTAACCCCGGTATAGCTAAGACTATTATCGTTATAAATTCGAAAACGGTACTATAATTAGTAGGGGTGAAAAGAGCTCGGTAATAAAATATATAAAGATATTATACCTCTAAGAGCCTAATCGCCGATCTAGGTATCGTAAGGTAGTATATATATATATCTTTATAATCGAGCCGTTACTATATTAGTACTAGTAGATACCTAAAACTTTAATTAAATTAACCTCGGCTTAGTTATTTAATTAACCTAAGTTAAATTTATATAATAAATATTAGTAGATAGCTTTTAAGAGTTTAATATTAACCGTATATTAACGGCGCAGTAGATAGGAACCTAAAAGAGAATATAAGGTATATTTTCGATTAATCTAGATTATAAGAATACTATATTTACTATATTAATACCTTCGTTATAACTACGGCGATCGCTTATATACTATATAATAGAGGTTTAAGGCGATTAAAGCTAAAGCCTAATAAAAGACGGGGGTAATAATAATAAATTATAAAAAAACTAATAAAGGAGATTAAAGAAGAGGAGGCGTTTTTAAAATAAAGGTATTCGAGTATAAGAAGAGAAAAACTCTATAAATAAATAAATACGCCTAATAAAAAAGATAAAGTCTAGCTCTATAAAGAATTAAAATCGTCGTATATAAATTAGGTTCGATAGAGGCGCGGTAGAATAAACGTAGATATAATATATAGGTCGAGGTCCGAGCGCGAGGGTAATAGACGAGGCCGACTAGGGACTAGGGGTATTTAAGGGACCGATATAAAATCTTAAAGAATATAAAGAAAAAATAGAAAGAAGAAAAAAAGGGACGGTATTTATATTTAAAGAAAGCGGCGAGGGGCTACGCCTACGCGTCTTATTTAATCGAAGGGACGCTAAACCTGGCTAGGCTAATACTAATAAATAATTTACGAATTTAATATTTAAATACTCTTAATATATACGAGATAAGATCTCGATTATTTACCCGGCTCGTTAAGCCTAACGAGTAAACCGCGTTTAGTTTATTATTTATAGAAATTAATCGATTTTTAGATATTCTAGAAGAAATCTCGACTTTAAATACCTAGTTTTATTAAGAACCTAAATATTATAAACCTAAATCCCGCCTTAATTAAAATCTTAAATTAAATATTTATAATTAAACCTAGAACCGAGTTATATTTAAAATAAATAAAGAGTTTTACCTCGCCTCCGCCGTTATTTAAGAAAAGCTTTAAACCTACCGAGATAATAAGAATATTAATCTAATTATAATCTTATTTACGCGGTATTATAAATTCTTAAATATCTTTTTAAAAAAAGACGTTAATATCTTACCCCCGTATTAATTATATAATTATATTATTAAATTTAAAGAAGGGTTATAATCTCCGTTATTTAATTTATACGATATAAATTATAACGAGATCTTAAAGCTCCGTCGTTACCTAGATAAAAATCTTAATAAAGATTTTATTCGAGTTAATCGGTTTTATACCGCGTCTTTTATTTTATTTATAAAGAAATTTAACGGAGGCCTACGTTTCTACGTTAATTACCGAGGGTTAAATATTATTATTATAAAGAATAGGTACTTTTTACCTTTAATATTAAAAACCTTAAATCGATTAAATCGTATTAAGGTATTTTTTAAATTAAATATTATATTTATTTTTAATCGCCTCCGCGTTAAAGAGGGCGACGAAGAATTTATTATATTCTATACCCGATTCGGCTTATTCGAATACCTTATTATATTATTTAGATTATATAATAACCCTACCTCGTTCTAGTACTATATTAATAATATTCTTCGTAACTTTCTCGATAAGATTTATACTATATATCTCGATAATATTCTAATTTATAACGATATCGAGGAAGAGTATAAAATCTATATTAAATATATCCTTTAGAAACTCCGTAAAGCGGGGCTCTAAATAAATATTATTAAATATAATTTTTACGTTAAGGAAATTATATACCTAGGATTAATTATTATTATTTAAAGGATTAAAATAAATTTAAAGAAAATTAATACGATCTTAAATTAATTATAATTAGTTAATATTAAGGATATTTAAAGTTTCTTAAGATTCGTTAACTTTTATCGGCGCTTTATCTATAGGTTTAATAAATTCGTTATATTATTTATAGTCTTAATTAAAAAAAGTATTATCTTTAAGTAAAGTACTCGATATTAAATAACTTTTAATACTTTAAAGAAGGCTTTTATCTTTAATATTATCCTAGTTTATTTCGACCCCGACCGTAAGATTATAATAGAAATAAATACGTTTAATTATATATCTAGGGGGGTTTTATCTTAATACGATAATTAAGATATCCTTCGTCCTATTATTTACTTTTTAAAGAAATATAATCTTACCGAGTATAATTATAAGATCTATAATAAAGAGTTTATAATAATCGTTCGTATATTCGAGGAATAGTATTTTAAATTAAAGGGATCTACTCTCCCTATCGAGGTAATATTTAATTATAAAACTTTTAAATATTTTACTTTATTTAAGGTATTATCTCGCCGTTAAATAAGGTAGAGTAAGTTTTTATCCTATTTTAATTATAAGATTACTTACCGGCCTAGTAAAGAAGGTAGTAAACTTAATATATTAATATATCGGTTAGGAGACCTCTTTAAAGAGGGGGATAAATTAGACCCTAAATATTAATATTAATATTAAATTATATTAAAAAGAAAAAACCTAGCCCTAAAAGTCCTTAAGGACTATATTTATAATATATTATTAAATATAACGACCCTAGCCTTAGTCCTAGTTACCTTAATTATATCGGTAATAAATTTAAAGATTCTCGTCTAGCTCTTTTAATTATACCTCGTATTAATTTATACGACCCCGATAAACCTCGATACGGACGTCGATCTAGAATCTTAGACTTTATTTATATCCTATAAGTCTAAACTAGATAAAGACTAGCCTATTAATTTAAATAAAGACTTATACGATACCCCGACCTATTAATTATAGGATATAATTAATTAAGCCGATTAATTCGCCTTTAAAGTCCTAGAAATACTATATTCTAAAACGCGTTATTATAACGGAATTCCCCTCGCTAAATATAAAGATAAGGATAAAGTTCTCTACTTTCGAGGAAAGAGATATATTCCGAATTTTAGTAAATTACGCCTTCGTTTAATTTAATTAGTTTATAATAATATCGCGGGTAGTTACCTAGGTCGTATTAAATATTACGAATTAATTAATCGGGTTTATTAATGGCCTAACGTTTATACTATTATCTAGCGATTCGTTAAGAATTATTATATATACCGAAGAATTAAGTCTTCCCGCTAGTATATTTAAGAATAATTACGTTTATTACCGACCCCGTAACGATTTTAAAGAGACGTCTTAATAAATTATATAAATCCTTTATCGTTTTATACCTTTATAGGAATTACTTATTAATATATTTTAATTCTCGTAGATTACTTAATTAAGATACGGTACCTAGTATTAACTACGTCGATAAAAGTAGACGAAACCTACGACGCTTTTTACTAGAACGTATAGAAGCTCTATAAATTATTAAATATCTTTATTTTAAATCGAGGATCTTAATTTATATCGGAGTTCTAGGAGGCTTTATATAAACGTTTTAAAATCGATTAATATATATCTACCGGGTATTATCCTTAAACGGATAACTAAACCGAGTAGTTTAATAGTATAATAGAATATTACCTCCGTATATACGTTATTATATATAGGATAATTAAATAAAATAACTCTTTAGAGCGGAGTTTTCTAATAATAATACCGATTCTTCTAATACTCTAGCCTCGCCTTTCTTAGTTAATTATAATTAATATCTATATATCGGTTTCGAGCCTATTAAATCTTTACCCTAAAATCTTACTATTTAAGCTCGTATTTATTTAATCGTTACCGATAAATTCGTAACGTAAATAAAAATCTTAAACGATTACCTCCGCGATAAGATATTTATCGCTTAAATTATTTTTAAATCCTCGGTTAATTAACGAAGGCGCCTATATCCGATATATTTAATAAATAATTAAATATAACTAAATATTAAGAATCTAAATATTATACGTTTTTTAATTAAACTCGACGATTATAATATCGGCCCCTTCCGAGTCTTTAAGGTTTTTAATAATCCTTTTATAATTTAACTAGATTTTTTATATTTTATAAAAGTTTATTTTATCTTCTACGTTAATTTATTATAATTAATAATTAATAACCCTCTACCTAGATAAGTCTAGCTTATCCGAGAATTTATAACCACCGAAGATAATTAATATAAATAGTACGTTAACGGTATCTTAAATTTTAAATACGATCGCCGTTATAATCTATTTTTATTAAAGTACTACGTTAATTAAAAAGATTACGTCGTTATATAAGAACCCTTCTAGTACCTTACTCGTTATTAATAATTTATTAATAAATATTATATCTCGAATCCTAGCGCCGCTAGCCTCTATAAATTATTATATATCGTTTAAAGGTATTAATATAAAGAATCTTTATTATCTTCGTCCTAATCCGACTTTTAAGAAATTAACTTTAATTTATACCTTAGTTTATTCTTTATTCGTTATTATTCCCTCGGCTATTATTTTATATCGGCTTCGACCGATACTTCGTATTATTATATAAATAGATAGTACCTTATAACCTAACCCCGCCGTTATCGTTTATAGATAATAATATTAACGCCTAGTCTTATTCGTATACCGCCGCCTATTCCCCGTCCTATCCTTTATCCGTTATTATCGATTATTTATCTCGTAGGAGCTCGACCTTAAAAAGGGGGCTATTATTATAGTATAGTCTTATTAACCTAGCCTAGTTTAATTTACCTTAAATTTAATTTAGGTTTAAACTAGTTTCTTTATTTCTATCTTAATATAACTAGGATAAAAAATAAATAAATACTTTATACGTTAACTTTTATTTAGATAGTAGCTGGCCCTACCCTAGTTTTCGTTCTTTATCTTTTATCTTGGCCTACTCCTATACTATAACTAGGTTATAATTTAATGAACCTAGCCGTTAGTTTAATGAATATCTAGATATTAATCCCGTCCCTTAACATTACCTCTAATTATTAGAAGATATTAATTAGTACTATTAGAACTAAGTTACGAATATTAACTATATATTATTTATAGACGGATAGGTAGATAAAGCGGACGAACTAAACGATAAAAATATATTTACGATATTATATAAATAAGAAATAAAACGATTAGGTAAAATTTTTATTTATAATTTAACTAATATTTAATAACGCGTAGTTTAATATAACGAAACTTATATTATTCTTCGTAAATTATAGTAAATACGCTAATATATTTCTAGACCCGAAATAGGGATTTAATACGTATAAGGCGCTAGTCTATATAATTAATATAAAGGCGTTATATAAAGATATATAAACCTAGATCGAATTAATAAATACTCGGATTAAATTAACGGTAAATAAATATTAAAAAGAGTATCCTTAATTAAAGGAGGGGGATAAAATATATCTCTTAATAAAAAATATAATAAATAAAAGATCGAGTAAAAAATTAAATTATATTAAAGTCGGATTATTTTCGATTAGGAAGAGTAAGGGACTAGTTAATTATAAATTAAATCTTCTAGCCGACGTTAAAGTATATTTAATATTCTATATCTTTCGATTAAAGTTAGTAAATTTTAAGATACCTTTATAAAATACCTTTTATTTTTAGATTAAAGAAAAAACGGAGTTCGAGGTAAAGAAAATTTTAGGTTAAAAAGATTAAGACTACCTCGTTAAATAAAAGAATTACGACGAATTAAAAAATATTTAGGAGTTATTAATAAACCTAGTTAATTATCGGGAATTTCTAAAGAAGTTCCGGGAGTAACGGTATAAAAAAACTAGTCGAGGGTCCTTAATAAAAAGGATCTCGAGGATATAAAATTATCGAAGTACGGAACCGAAGTTACCGTACGTTTTATTTTACCGAACTTTTTAAGTTCTTCTAGGCGCTCTAACTTCTCTATATTCATAAGACCTTTATTAAATATCTTTTATTTATACTTCTTTAGGAATTTCTTTTATTAACGAAGCCTCTTTAACTTTATATTCTTTTAACGAATAATATTATTCGCCGCGGACGCGGCCTTATTAGTTACTTTTTATATAATTTTAGTCTCTTTTTCTTTACGTTCTAAGCGCTTTAAAGCCTTATTAATTTCGGAGAAACTAACGATAAACTTTAAGGGCTCGTATTTTTTCCCGGTTTTAATATACTCTTTATATTTCGACGATAACGAGGATAATCGGTATTCGGTTTAACGTATCGCGTAATATATATATATAATTATAATTATAAGACCTTTGGAAATAACTTATTCCTATAATTTATTATATTACTTTATTTAACGAGAAGATATAGATTATCTTTAAAAATAAAGAAAGTTAGAAGGGAAGGGTAATATTACGATTAAAGTTCGCTAAAAACCTTAATAAACTTAATATACTTAGTATATTAAAGGTTTATTTACTACTCGACGTAGTATATAGATTAATAAATAAATAAACGCTCGACTATTTATTTACTCGATATTAGAATAAGCGAGTAAACGAATAAATAGCGCAGTATCTTTCTTTTATATAAACTATATATTTTCTTAATAAATAGGAGTTTCGTATTTAACTTCCCTTAAGACTTTTAATTATAGATTTTAAATATAAATATTTATCAAATTATTAATCAAGTTTATTAAATTTATTTAGTTTTATCTTATATTAATACGAAGCCTATTATCCTTTAATTCTTAATACTCCTCTTTACGAGTACTAACCTAGGTCCTATCGACGTTATACTACGGTATTAAACGGAGAGCCTTAATATTAATTATAGGCGCTCGATAATCTTTATTTAATTTTAAAATATAAATACTCTAAAACTTTAATAACTAAATATTAAAAAGGAAAAATATCTTTTTATATAAATCTTAACGACTAGAAAAGGTAAATTTAATTATAAAATTCTTTATGAAAAATATCTTAAATAACTCGAGAATACGAGTATTAATCTTTAATATCTCCGAATTAATAATAAGACCGTAATCGTTAAGTATAGGATTATTAGATTATTTTAATATATTTAAATCTTTTTAAATTTATAGAATTTACGATTATTTTATCTTCTTTATATTATCGAACTCTTTTTAATTATTAATATCGTTAGTTTACCCTCTTAATATCTCTTTTTATAAATATTATTATCCTCTCGTTATATCTCTATAGTAATAAGTTATTTATTTTTTTATAATTAACTATACTCGTCCTACTCGTCTTTATTATTATAAATATACTCTTTTAAAACTTCGCGGAGTTTATAACTCTCCGACTCCTCTATAAGATCTTTTATTATTCGATATATTTATCGTCGAGCCTTTTATTTATTATAAATAACTATATTTATACTAGAAATTATATTTACGAACTTAATAATATATATCGCGCGATCTTAATCAATTTAATTAATATAGTATATTATTTAGTTCTTAACGCTTACTAGTTACTCGGAGTTAAAGATAATAATATATTCAAAGGTCGTAAATATCTATTTTATATTTAAGAGTACGATAGATTCTATTAGAAATTAAAGTATAAGATCCGAGGTTATATTTTCTTTATTATCTTTACTCTTCTAGAAGAGTTTAACGATTTTAGTTTATTTTAATTTAAATATACCTCCGTAAATTAAGGCGATAAGTCTCTTCTATATTAAACGGATCGCCTATATAATTATTAATATAATATTCTTAGTATAGGATAAGGTTTATATTATAATATAAAATTTCGTTAAAATTATTTACTTAATAAATAATAAAAACCGAGATAAAGAATATAATTATAATAATTATCTTTATATCGACCCCTTATATTTTATTTCTAAAAATATCTAGTATTTATATTTTAAAATAATCATTTACTCTAGCGATTTAATTAATACTTTTTTCTAAGAGTAAATTCTTTTATTTTAATTTATAAAACTTCTCTTTCTTTAACCTAAATTAATTATTATTCTTTAATTTATTATTTATTAATTTAAAGTCCTTCGTATCTTTATAAAGAGCTAGTTTAAAAAATAATAATAAAATTCTAATATAACGTACGGCCGCGAGTTATAAACGTATTATAATCTTTAATATAATATTCTTTTTATAACTCTTAAAGACGAGTAAAGTATTATAATAAATTTACCGAACTCTTTAATTTATCTCCTCGAAGTAACGATTTAATAACGGTTTATACCGTTACGGGTAGCTTAAAAAATAATCGAAATAATAATTAAATTTAAATTTAACTAGCGGTTCCCCGAAAAAAATTAACTCTAATATATATCGTACCTAAAGTATTCGAATAATAATAGTTATAGTTTTTTTATACTACTCGTACTCGTCTTTAATATTATAATTATTATATATATTTCGAATAAAGTTTTTATACCTTTTACCGAGTTTAATAAATTTATCTTTTATATAATATTTTAGGCGTTTACGCGCCTTATTTAAACGAGAGTAATTTTTTTTAAAGAGTAATATAGTTTATTTATTATTTATAAACGTATTTATTTAATTTATTATCGTCTTTAATAATAATTTAAACGGAGTCCTATTAATTAAAATCTTTCGAAGTTTCTAACCTAGTATTATATTATTAATCTTCCGAATCTTAATAATCGTCTTTATAGTCTTATTATTCTCGGTATATATTTCGTCTACTACGATTCTATCTTATTTTATATTTTATTAAAGTTATTATTTTAATATTCTAACTTTATTACCTCTTTTTTTTACCGCGAGAATTTTATTTATTAAGATTTTATCGATTTAATTAAGAAATAAGATTAAAGATATAAAATAAAATATTTCTAAAAAGTTATAATCTTCGTTAAAATAAAAAGCCTTTTTTAATCTTATTAAAAGATCGCGATTTAATATATTTAATTTCTCGGTAAAGATTTTTAATTTAGGATCGTTATAGATTTATTATAATATCTATTTAAAAGCTTTATTCTTTTATATTATTTATATTTTTATTAAATCTAGTTAATAGAATAATAAACCCGTAGAGAGAAAGAAGAGATTAGAGTCGTAACTCGATATAAATTTTTTAGATATACTAAAGTCGATATATATATATTAAATCCTTTAGAGCCTTTTAGACGGGTAATATATATCGAATAATTAAAGATTCTTTATTATTCTCTTCGTAAAATATAGATTATATCTCTTTTCCCCTCTAGTTTTCTTTACGTCTTTATAATTTAATATAAGTAAACGGTTTAAATAAATTACTACGAGACTTTATAAAATTTAAAATCCTCGTTAATTATTAATTTTAAATTTAATAAAGGTTAGTTATATTATCTTTTTAAATTCTATAATATCTACGAGGTATCCCTCGTTTTAGAAAATCTTTATTTTAAATAAAACGAATATACCGAGTATCTAGAATAAAGTAAAACTTATTATTATTATTTTTATATAAATCTTTTTTCCAGTTTTATAATCTTTAATATTATCTAGCCTAAAAAGAAAATAATAGTTCTCTTATCTTCTATTATTCCGGTATATATATTCCGTTACTTTAGTAAATTATACGTTTAATAATTTAATTTAATTTATTAATTTTAGTATTTAAACCTAGTTATTAATTTATTTATCCTTCGCTCTTTCTTTTAGGGACTTCTTAGTATCTTCCTCTTCTTTAATTAGAATATCTTCTACTTTATTTTACTCCGGGATAAATACTAGTTTAAATATTTAATTAATAATTATATATTTAACCGCTTTTTTATTATACGCGGTTTTAGCGTCCGTAAAGTCTTTTTATAATTATTCAAATAGATCGTTTATTATAAATAAAATCGGTCGAGTTATTATTATTATTTATATTATATTTATTAGGAGTTAATTATTTATTATAATTTAATTAACTCTTTTACTATCGCGCGTTATAAGGGTTCCGTTATTTTTTATATTTCGATCGCCGTTATTTTTACCTTTAGAGTTATTAATAAGAATTTATAAAGACTATATTATTTTATTATTTATACTCGTTTTAAGATTAACTAAATCGTTAAAGATTTTAATAAAGGAAATATTATATGAAATCGACTTAAAGTATATATTAGGATTAATAAATTAATTTTCCTTAATCGGGAATCTAAAGTATATACTAGGACGAGTACTATTATTCTTAATAATCCGGAATATATACGGTATATTAGGACGGTTATTTTTCGGTCGTTTTTATTCTCGACGTTTATCGAACTCGCTTTATGAATTTATTATTTAATTAATATCCGTTAATAGTCTACTTAATAATTATTTTTATTTGCCGTCTTTATTTACGATATTTATTTTATATTTACATTTTCCTCGCCCTAGGCTACGGATCTCGTTTTCGGAATTATTTTTTATTATTATTTCTACTACTCGATATTAGTCGTACGTCGTAAATAGTATTAAAAAACGGAATAAAGATCTATTTATCTTAAGACTTTACCGTCTTTATTAAGAATAAAAGGAGTTATTAAGTTAACCCCTAGTTTACTAATATAAGTTTAAATATAAAGTCGGTATTCTCGTTATTAATAATTTTCTTAATTACTTCGCGGAGTTAGCGGTTCTTTAGTAGTCTAATTATAAATCTACTTCTTTAATACTTAAATTAGATTTTTAATAATAACGAAGTATTTAACCCTAGATCTTCGATTAAGTATTTAATAAATATTAATAATATTATATTTAATATTACTTTTTTTAAATTTAACGGAGGGTCGGTTAATCTAGCGATATCCGTAAAAGTAAATCTAATTATTAAATTATTATACTTTATTTTAAGATTAATATCTAGTAGATTAAATTCTTATACGGCCGCGTAATTCATCTACCTCTTTAATATAACGAGTAATAATATAGTATTTTTTATCCGCGTTTAGTCTAATATCTCGTTAGGAGACGAGAAAGATTATTATAATTAATTTAATTTATATAATAATCTTTTACTAATATCTTTTAGTTATCGTTTTATATTATAGGCGATACGTTATATTAAAGTAGTAAAAGTACTTTAAATACCGTCGTTATTTAGATTATTAAAAAGTTTTAAAGTACTATCTTTGTATTTTAAAATTAAAATAGTAATAAACTCGATCTTAATAACTCTAGCTACGTATTATTTAAAGTTTATTAAAAAGTTCGATATTAATTATATTTTAATCTCTTTTTTTATTTATTTTTAATTCTTACTTTGTATAGTAATCTTTAAATAGAGCTTTATTAAATTTTTAAAAATAGGGTTAAATTCGTTATTATTATAATCTTTATATTTATATAAAGATATTATAATCTTAATCTTAATAATATAAAGTAAATAATATAGTTTCTAATTTTAATATATTATTTATAACTTTATAAATAAGGTCGTAATCGTAGTTTAATTATATCTCTTAAGAGTAATCGTAGGTTCTAGTAATAAGACTCGTAATTAATTAAAAATAATATTTATATATAAGGATCGCTCGCGGTCGATATTTATATTTATTTTACTCGGTTCGATCTCTTCGTTTAATAATTATAACTATCATACTCTTTATATATAAAGACTAGTAGGAAGAGTAATCGATTATATATATATAATAACTTATTAATCGTATATAGTACGTTCTATAGTTAGGGTATTATTCGTAATTAATAAATTCGTTAAAATAAAAGAGAAGGTAAGATTGAACTACTCTACTATTTATTAAAGAAAAGTAGATATAATATATTATTTTCTAGGCTATATATAAGGGTTATTATTCCGAAATAACGCGGTATATATAATATTCTTATTATAGTTCTAATATTTTTTATATAGATAACTCGTACCTAATTAAGATAAATAAACTATTAATAATATTTTATATATTACGATTATTCTTTTATAAAAGAGCTAATAAAGAAGTTTTTAATAAACTATAAAATCTATTAATTTATAATTTTATTTTATAATAATAAGTACTCGCTAGTTATTTAAACTCTCGAAGATTTATTAAATCTTCTATCTTTACTCGTATTTAATATAGTAAATTAAATAGCCTTAAGTTTAATATAATATTTAATTTTATATTCTCGTTAGATCTCTAACTATACGTATTACCGTTACCGATATTAAAGGTTATTATATATCCTATACTACGGCCTCTTCTTTAATTACATATATCGTCGATAATAGGAGTCGTTAGATTCTTTATATTAATATTAGATCCCGAAGTAATCGGGTCCTAAATATTATAAACTTCTATAGTATTCTAATTATTATCGAATCTCTCGATCCTTCTTCTATATATATAATATTACTAGGATCTTCCTCCGATTAATTTATTATATATAAATCTTTATCTTAAAAGTTATTATCCGAGTTTAAATTATAATTATATTTAATAAAATTAAATACTAGGAGCTCCTCTTCGTATTTAATATAGGTATTTATTTTTATTAAAAGTCTTTATAAATAATTATAATAGAATCGTTTATACTTCTTCTCGTATAATTAAATTCTTATTTAGTTTATAATAATCGTTAAGGCGTCGCCTACGCGGGAAACCCCGATAAGAAAATAAGAATTAAAGAATATAAAATCTAATTTCTCGGATCCTATTATATAGAGAATTATTATAGACTTTTTTTCGCCTTAATAATTATTAATAATTTCGGTATCTATATCTTCTAATCCTATAGTAAACGCTAGCGCTCGTCTTATAAAATTAATTTATATAAGATAATTTACGAGGATAAGAATATTTTTAACTTTGATTCCTCTTTAAATATAATATTAATAGAGTTTTATAATAAATTATAACTCCCGTTTACTTTAACCGGATTAAGAGAAACTTATTTTATAATATTATTACGCTTCGGATTAGCGTAGGGATCCCTAAAGGGAATACTAGCGTAGGGTAAAGTAGGGTAGGGCTTAGGGTAAGGATCGCGGTTCGATCCCTACCCTAAACTAAGGTAGGGTAGGGTAGGGATCCCTTAGGGATCCCTACTGCGCTAAGGCGGATTTCTAATAATTATTCTAATAACGCTACTGCCCTTATAGATACGCGCATTTATGACTACTGCTACTGCTGCCCCTATGGATATGCGCACTTATGGCTGCTGCTGCCCCTATAGATATGCGCACTCATGGCTACTACTGCCCCCATGGATATGCGCACTCATGGCTACTACTGCCCCCATAGATATGCGCACTCATGGCTACTGCTGCCCCCATGGATATGCGCACTCATGGCTACTACTGCCCCCATGGATATGCGCACTCATGGCTACTACTGCCCCCATAGATATGCGCACTCATGGCTACTACTGCCCCCATGGATATGCGCACTCATGGCTACTACTGCCCCTATGGATATGCGCACTCATGGCTACTACTGCCCCCATAGATATGCGCACTCATGGCTACTACTGCCCTCATAGATACGCGCACTCATGACTACCTTACTACTACTACTGCCCTCATAGATATGCGTACTTATGGCTACTACTACCCCTATAGATATACGCGTACTTATGGCTACTACTACCCCTATTATAGATTAATAATAAGATATATTATAGATTATACTATAGAGAGACGATTATTATAATGATTATTATAATTAATATTTACTATTATTCTTCACTCTTTACTTTTTAACCGATTTTAAATCGAAATATTCTTAAGAATAAAATAATAAGTTTAAGGGAAAACGCTAATATTAAAACGTATTAATAAATATTTAAAAAGGGTTAGTTTTAAATTTAAAACTAAACTATTATTTAAACGTCCCTTTAATTTTAAAATAAACGAATTAAACTACGTCTTTAATATAACCTTCGGTTATATCTAACTTTAGGTTAATAATAGTCTTAATTTTAATATTAACCTAAATAATTATAGGTCCGAGCGTTTATTCTATGAGTGCGCGCATCCATAGGGGCAGTAGTAGCTATAAATACATATATTCATAGGGGCAGTAACAGCTATAAGTACGTATATTTATAGAGGTAGTAGTAGTAGTAGTTATAAATACGCGTATCTATAGGGGTAGTAGCGTTATTAGAATAATTATTAGAAATCCGCCTTGGCGTAGTAGGGATCCTTAAGGGATCCCTACCCTACCCTATTTTAATTTAGGGTAGGGATCGAACCGCGATCTTTACCCTAAGCCCTACTTTATTTTACCCTACGTTAGTATTCCCTTTAAAGATCCCTACGCTAATCCGAAGCGTAGTCCGAGGCTATTAAGTATATATAATAAATATTTTAATATACTTATTTAAAATTTATTTAAATCGATATTTTATTATTTAAATTTAGTCTTAAAATTTATTTCTTAAAGAATATTAACTACGGTCTAAATATATAGATTTTATCCGATAATAAATCGTTATTATCGAGGGTTATAAATATAATTTATATTTTCTTTATATATAGGATTTAATATCTTAATAACGACTAGTTTAAATTTATATAGGATATCGGATAAAAAAGAAACGACTTTAATTATTATTAACTTCGTATCGAAGTAGAATTTCTTAAACTCTTCGTATAATATATTTTACGAGTTTATTAAATTAAAGACCGACTTTAATTTTAGATTATTCTAGTTATTTTTTTCGTACTTCTAGGGGCGGTTAAATATAATAATATAATCGAGCGAATTAATATAAAGAAAGGGTCTTAATAGGATAACTACCGTTTATTCTTTAATAAAAAATTTAATTACGAAATTATCTTCCGTCGAAAAGCGATATTCGTAGTTCGAGGGTAGGCGGAGGAGGTTTATATAAATATAATTACCCCCTAATATAATTATTAGAGCGCGTAGTTAATATTCTCGGAGTTAGGAATTCTTAATATCTTTTATTTTATTCTCCTCCTAGTAAATAATAAATATACCCTCGGTAATTTAGTACTCGTTATTATTAATATATATTAAATTAAACGGTAAATTAACCTTTGGACGATTTATTACTAGTATAATTTAATCTTTCTAAACTTTATATTTCGTATCGACTAAATTATTAAATTAATAAATATATAATATATATACTCGCTTAAGATTAAATATAAATAATATTTCGTTATATAGAATAAAAAATAAATCCGCCTCTAAAATCGAAAAGAAAGTAGTAAACTTAATTATATCATTCTTTAATTTAATAAATACGTCGAGTAATTAATTTTAGATATATTAAAAAACGCCTAAATTACCGGTTTTTTATAGAATTTCTTTAGTCTACGCCTTCGCTAGGCGGAATAAAAATTCTATATATATTAATTATTTTATAATATAATAGGTAACTACTTCGATCTTCTATAATTTAATATAATAATCGAGGTATATTTATTTAATAAAGTTATTTTAGGCGGGTTTATTTATAAAAGCTTTAGAATATATATAAATTAACGACTCGTTTTAAATATTATTTATAATATTTAGCCTAAATACCTAAATATAAAGTAATTACTTTTCGTAAAAATAATCGAGAGTAGGTTTTTCTTTATCGATAAAAATTTTAATCTAGATATATATACTAAATAACTAGTTATTATTCTCGTTTATATAAATTTTATATATTACGTAGATACCTTCGTTCTTAAATTATTTAATAAGTTTACTCTAGTCTTCGAAGATAATTCTCGCTTTATATAAAGGGTTCTTCTTTTTTATAAATATAATATTATTATCGGCTCGCTTTTTAATAAAATTATTAACTTCGTCGCGCTCGATAATTTAAAAATTTATATATACGTCGCCGGTAGTTTTACCGGGGTTATTTTTATCTAGGCGAGTAACCGCGGTTTATTATTTACTCGGTATAATAAATTAATAAAATATTATTACTTAAAGTATAAAGAGGTATAAAATAAATAAAAGTTTAAAAAAACGAAATTATAAAATTCGTTAATTAAGATTCTTATTAATAATAATTATTTATTTATATAAAAGGTAATCTCTCTTTATATTATTACTCTTAACTCGGCGATTATATAAAGAAATTAAATAAAAAATAAAGTAAATTATAAATAACTTAAGATATAAAGATCTTCGACGTAGATTAAATTTAATAAAATAAAACTACGGAGTTCATTAACGAAATCTTAAAATAATAATTATTATTTATTTACGAAGCTTATAATTCCTTATATATAACTACTCTTATTAATAATAATTATATATAAATAAGGAGGTAGAAGTATTATAATTAATAAATAAAAATATAAAGATATTTATAATAATTAAAAGTATATTAAACTCTTTATAACGTAATTATATTTAAAGCTAAACGAGTAAAGTAAAGTATTAATTATAATAATCTACTTTTTGTAATTAATTAATAATATTTATAAAAGGTAAGATTTCTAGTAATAAAATATTTATAATTAAATATTTATATAAATTTTAGATAAATAATTTCTAAGAAACTCGTATCGTTTTAAAATAAATAATTAATATAATATAAAAATATAGGTTTCACGATAATAAGCGTCCTAATCGGCGGGTATTTTAAATATTAACTCGTTATATAATAAATATCTTAGTATATATAAATACTAGTATATTCGCCGGTTATTATTATCGAGGTACTCGGGAATAAGGCGGTAAGAAAAGTAAAATTAAAAAATCCGGTCTTAAATAAATTAATATATCGAGAATTATAGTTTAATTTCGTTATTATAATCTTATCTTATAAATTAACCCTCGATAAATAATCTTCGGTAGAGATAAAAGTAAAAGAAATATTTATAATTATAATTATTTACTAATCTTATATTCGGGTTTTATATTTATAAACCGCTAAATAAAATAAATAAATAAAATTATATCTTAAGGCGATTCGATATAAGGTACGATTTTTATTAATATTTATTATAAAAACCCCCGTTAATCTACGAAGTAATAACTCTTTATTTAAAGAATAATCTTTATTCTCTTATTCCTCCTTAATTAAATTTCCGGAAATAAATCTATTTTTATATTAATTTTTATCCGCGAGCTAAATATTTATACCGGTAATATTATCGTTTTTAAAAATTACTACGATTATAAAATATTTCTCGGCGCGTTTAATTAAAGGAGCCTTAAGGTATTTAAATTTATAATTATAAATATATTTCTCTTTAGCGGGAGTATCTTCGGTAACCGTATTTTTATAAACGATAATAATATTTTTTATAATAATATTATTATTAGCGTTCTTATTATTAATTAAATCGGGCTCGACGATAATAGTTTTATACTTTATACCCGCCTTCTTTTTAGAAATAATAATAAGATTTACTCGTCGTTAATAAAAGTATTAATATTAATACTCGCTTTAATTATAAAAGTATATTTCTTAAAAACGATCTTAAGTTTAATAGGTCCGGCCTATTTATAATTAACTATAATAATAATATAAAGGATATTTATAAATAAAATACCCACTCGATTATTAAAGTCGATATATTCTTTATAATTAAAAATAAATATTCGTAACTCTAATAACCCTTCTACTTAATTATATATATTCTCGATATAGTTATACGGTTAAATTAAATAGAAAGCGAGTCGAGATAATTTACCGGTAAACTATTTATTCCTTTTATAAATTAATAAATTAAGAATATCGGTAGTATAAAAACTAAATCTTATTAAGAAAAGACGAAAGATTTAGTCTAAATTCATCTTCGAGTTAATTAAAAAGACTTTCGTCTATATCGGTAAAGCGGTGAGCCCGTATTCTACCGAAAAAGGCGGAAAAGGCGCTTAGATCTATTTAGCTCATATACCAGCCCTAGAGATTAATTTAATACCTACTTTCGTCTAAAGTATCTAAATACGTATTTAATACCTCGACTCATTTTGAATAAATTTAAATAAATAGGAATAAGCTAATCTAAGTAGTACCGGTAGATAATTAAATATATATAGTTATAAGTAAATTATATAGTCTATAATACCGCGCTAGTTTAGGGGGTATTACGCGCGTATATAATTTTCGTGAATCGACGTAATTTAAAATCTAAATTAAATTAGCGTGGTTATAGCGCTCTATATAGCCTTAGCGAGCTACCCGGCGCTAGTAGAAAATTACGGATTTAAAATCTTAAATCCGAAGTTATTATTTTTAGGTTTTTTATTAAAAAAAATTTTTTTTTTTTTTTTTTTTTTGAACGTTATCTTTTCGTTATTTTTCCGCCTAAAGCCGGTAAAATACGCATTTAGTACCTCGACTCTTCTCGTGCGGTCTCCCGCTTTGCCGATATAACGCGCGGTATAGAAACTTTTAAGAAATCGACTATTAATATCGTTTATATTATATTATAAACTACTATTTATTATAGTTATAAATTAAGTATTATTTATAGACTCTTATAATTTATCGTTATTATTAGTTCTTAATACTTTCGCTTTCTTAATAAAGGAGGGTTTCGGAACTATATTACTTCTTCTTTTATTATCGGTATAAATATAAAGAATATATATATATCTCGGATCTTTTAGTAATAACTCCTTCTATTTATTTTATTATAATAGTTATTAATAGTCTTAATCTCGAGTATAATTAATTAATTAAATAATAGAGAAGATTAAGTATTAATAAATTAATAAAATTATAAATAAACCAAGCCGTTATTCTTTAATATTGGCGGAATATCTAATAATAAACTATTCTAAAGATAAGGATTTAAAAAATCTGAATATTAGATCGTTAAGATACTATTTATTTATTAATATAAATCGGCTCGCGGCGGGTAGTCTCTAAAATTTTATTATATAATAAATCTAGATATTATTCGCGTATTTATTCGAAGAATTTACTTTTATTATTATATAGAAGACTATAAATCGGTAGGAAATAAATTAAATATTATTTAATAATATATATTATATAAGAAAGTATATTTAATAAATATTAAACTCGTTTATTAAACGCTCTCTTTTTAATTTTTATTTCGGATATCCGATTTTATCTAATTATATATATAGTATAATAACTATAAAGTAATAGTATTACCGCGGTAAATAAATATTATAATATTATATATATATAAATATTATAGGCGGAATTTCGTAAATTCTAATAAATTTAATAAATACCTATCGTATTATAAAGTCTTCGTCGATAATTATTTATATAGGAAACCGTGAGTTTTACTCTTTCTATCTTAGCGACTCTCGTAATTAATAAAATTAACGACGTATATCTAGAGAGATAACGAGGTTATAGAAATAAATAATATAAAAGGAATTAATATAAGGTCTTTCATCGTCGATATAAAAAATATCGATATAAATATAGAGATTATTATTTATTAAATACCCTCGAACCGGCCTAGTTATAATAATTTAGAGTATAGTAAATAAAAGAAATTATTAATTTTATTCTTTAATATCGGGCGTAAAGATCTTTTATTTATATCCTTATATATTTGAGTAAAAACGTTTACGGAAGATAATAATCGTCGTATAAAAATAAATATTAAACTCGACGAGGTAAATATTAACTTTATAAAGTTTAATAAATATTCTTAATCTATTAATAAAATAAAAAAAGTATATTATTTATTTTTAAATATATATAATTACGCGCTCGCCTAGTAATTTTACGAGGAAAAAGTAACTAAAAACGGTCTCGATAAATTTTTTTATAATATTCGACTCGAACTATTATATAGTCTCTTTAATTATAAGAATATTAATAATTTAACCGAAATATAAAATAGTATTATATTTAATATCGACGAAGATAAATAGATAAAATAAATATTTAATATTTAATTAAAGATTTAGGGGACCGAGCTAAAGAATTATAATATTCTATATCGAGATATTATTAAGGCCCTTCGATTTCTCTTAAGATACTAGTCGTTTAAAAATTAAATAATATTTAAATCTATATACTAATATAATAATAATAATAAATATATATATACCGAGATATATACCGGCGACTAGTAGTAATAAATATAAAAAACGTTTTTTAATAAAGTTACCGTAGTACTACTATTTCTTTCTATAAATAAGACTTTATTTATATAATATAAAAGTAATCTAGTTATATAATTAATTTATTTTACTATAAAGAATCTAAAGGTATAAATATAACGAGGTTAAAAACGACCGGGTTTAACACTTTTAGGACTTCTACCTATTATATTTAATAACGACGAATATATTAAATCCAATATATAGTATAAATCTATATTAATTATACTCGACTATAAATATAATAGAAACTCTTACCTAAGATAGTCTTAAAATTCTAAATTTAAATTAGCGATTAAAATCGTAGCGATTATAAATCTCCTTATTATATATATAGACTAGAAGATCCGATTCTATTATCCGATTATTATAGACTTTATAATAAACTATAAAGAGTAGGTTTTAATTATAAAAATTAAAAACGGCCGATAATATACGATTTATATAATATTATTAAATAAACGAGGAAATCTTTAAGATAAATAACGTCTCCGAATCTACTCTTTTATTTAGTCCTAAATTCGGCGATAATATAAAGAAAATATCCTAAAGAATAATAATTAATAAGTATATCTAATATATAATTTTACCTAATTATATACTACGGTTAATATATATAAAATTATACTAGTCGATATATTATATTAATTATTTAAGAGTACGATTAATTATCTCTTTAAATAAATTACTCTAGTTATCGAGAAAAGCGCGCCTACTACTAGGAAATTAAAAAGGGCGAAGGTAGAATTAAAGAATATATTAAAAATAATATAATTAAACGAAAGATTTCGTATTATCCTAACCTTCTATAACTTAAAGAACTATAAATACTATAGCGCCGTCGTATAATAAATAAATAAAAACCGAAGAGTAATTATATAATAATTAATACTAGTAATCGCTCCGTTACTAGCCGACTTATATAAAAGGGAACTCTATTATATACGAGTATTTATAAACTTTATATTAATTATTTAATACCGTTTATATAATAATAAAATACTAGAATATCTCTAAAATATACTCTACTATTTTAATAAATTAAAGGACTATTTTCGCCGGTATAAATTAAATAATAAAGTAATTATAGTATGGCCTTATTAACCTAGCCTAGCCTAATTTACCTTAGATCTAATTTAGATTTAAGCTAGTTTCCTTATTTTTATCTTAATATAGCCGGGATAGAAAATAAATAAATACTCCGTACGCTAGTTCTTATTTAGATAATAGCTAGCCCTACCCTAGTTTTCGTCCTTTATCTTTTATTTTAGCCTACTCTTATATTATAATTAAATTATAATTTAATAAACTTAACCGTTAGTTTAATAAATATCTAGATATTAATCCCGTCTCTTAATATTATAAAAGATTAACTACTTAGCTAGTACTCTTTAATACTAGGATAATTATTATAAAGGATTAACCCCCTAACCCCGAAGACCGCGTATAATAATTCCTCGCCGAAATTTAGAATAACCCTACTAGTTTCTTAAATACCTTCGATTACCTACGTACTTAGGTCGAGAGTAATCCTTTATTCGATACTTTATCCTCGTTTACGCTTCTTCCTCCTCCTACGTTAAATACGTAATCCCTAATTTATATTATCGTTTAGGTAATAACCTAGGCCGTATTTATTATAATTTAAATTATACCTTAACCCCCGCTTTAGGTATTCGATAAGAATACCTTTAATAATATTATTATTATAGGCCTACGCTCGTTTTCCTCTTTAAATACCTAATAACTTACCCCCTCCCGATCTCGAACGCTTTTTAAATCCGAAAAGCTCCTAGATATCTCGGAATATAAAGGGGATTAAGATAAATTAAATATTTAAGAGTAAACGTTAATATAGCGGATATATATTAATTATAATCGTTACTTTACCGATAATAATAAGATCGCTTATATAGAGTTTAAATTAATTATTAATAAGAAGGCCTTTAATTTAATAAACCGTTATTAAAAGGAGGGTCTTTATATTTTAATTAACTTTACCAATTAACGAAAGAAGCTACGGGAAGTATATAATAACCCGTTTAAATAAAAGGATACTCGGAACTATATCCGGGAACTTAAATAAGGCTTTATACCTTTTAACGAGTATTTTAACCTCGTTATTTAAAAGAAGGAACGTTCTCGAATAAAGAACGAATCTTTAATTAATATTATAAAATATAATATTAATTATACTACTTAATAGGCCTTTATCTTTTAGAGGAAAATTAATAATTAACGACTATATATCTTTAATAAATACGTCCGTATATACTCCGAAATCGATTAAGAACTTTAGTAAATTAAATATCGTTTATCTCGCTAGAGTATTATTTTTATTAAATTAAGATAAACCTTGAGGAGGCCTATTATACCTTTATTAATTTTTACCCTTATAGCCCGCTTTATTATAACGAGTATTTTTATCCCCGTTATCGTAACTTTAACCCTTTTATTTAGGGAGTTAATAAACCTCGATTTTATTTAAATTATTATTAAAGATAAATTAATAAAAACCCCGGTTATTAAAGTTATCTACGAGAAATAAAGGTTTTACTTTTATTATAAATCGCCTAGATATAATATAAGAGCCTATTTAATTAAGCTAGTTAGTCTTCGATCTAATATTATAATTATCGTCGACGACGATAAAAGCGTTATAAGAGGAGTTACTTTAAACGCGGGAAAAGAATAATCCCGGTATAAAGTCGCGTATTAGGACTATAGGTATTTAGAACTCTATATATACCTTTTTACCTATTAATTATATCGTTTAATTTACCTTCGTTATTAATTAAACTTTTATTTAAATTTATTATATAGCTTTTTAAAACCGACCCTATTTTTCGTAATAAATATATAATTATTTCTTATTAATTACGGAATAATTAATCTCGAATTTAAATTAAAGCTTTAATTAATACTAGTATATCCGGCTACCTTTTTATCGATTATAATTTTATATATATTTAATATCTACCCCTTCGTCTTCTTCGTTATCTTTATATTATCCGATTTTTTAATAATATATTTACCGTTATAAAACGTATTATTTATATCGTAGAAGCGATTTTAAATATTTATAATTATTAAGAACGAATAATCTTTTTCGTTATTAAACTTAATTAATACCCTGTCGTAATCGGCCTATTATACCTTTATTATTATAAAGTTATTATTAATTTCTTAAATAATTCCTTAACCTTCGCCTTATATTTTTATTTAAGAAATTATACCTTAAGTCCCGTAAAAGTCTTCGCGGAAGATAAACTCTTTTTTATACTCTAAGAAAGTTTCTAAACCTAAGAATCTTAATTTCTAATTTTATTCGATACCCGCGTAGAGTAAACCCCGATTTAAAAGGAGTCGTTAATATATAAAGAACCGTTATTATTTATAAACGATAACGTTATTATTAAATAATTAATTCCGACTCGAGAGAAATTATTTTAATTTTAGGTTTATTAATAGTATATCTAGTCCTAGGTTTATAAAAAGTAAACCTTGATTTAAGAAGAGTTAACTTAATTTTAAATTTATTAGAAGTAAATTTAATTTTTAACCTAATTTAATATTTATATAAAATAATTTAAAATTTAAAAGAAGTTACCCTAGTTTTAGGTTTATTAATAATAAATTTAAATTTAAAAGGAGTCTTCCCCGCCTTAATCTTAATTATTTATTCTTATAGGAATTAATTATAATAACGAGTATAATTATATCGTTATTACCGTTAAGTAGAGAAAGATACCTAAGATTAAATATTATAGCCTAGCCTCGCTTCGTTTTAAGTCCTAGTATTAAAAATAACGAACCTAATACCTAATTACTCTTAATATATACGAGATAAGATCTCGATTATTTACCCGGCTCGTTAAGCCTAACGAGTAAACTACGTTTAATTTATTATTTATAAAAATCGATCGATTCTTAGGTATTTTAGAAGAAATCTCGACCCTAAATATTTAGCCTCGTTAAGAACCTAAATATTATAAACCTAAGCCCCGCCTTAATTAAAACCCTAAATTAAGTATTTACAATTAAACTTAAAACCGAGTTATATTTAAAATAAATAAGGAGTTTTATTTTATCTCCGCCGTTATTTAAGAAGAGCTTTAAATTTACCGAGATAATAAAAATATTAACCTAGTTACGATCTTATTTACGCGGTATTATAAATTCTTAAACGTCTTTTTAAGAAAAGACGCTGATATTTTACCCTTATATCGGTTATATAATTATATTATTAAATTTAAAGAAGGGCTATAACTTCCGTTATCTAGTTTATATAATATAAATTATAATAAGATCTTAAAGCTCCGCCGTTACCTAGATAAGAACTTTAATAAAGATTTTATTTAAATTAATTAATCTTATACCGCGTTCTTTATTTTATTTATAAAGAAATTTAACGGAGACCTACGTTTTTATATTAATTACCGAGGGTTGGATATTATTATCGTAAAGAATAAATACTCTTTACCCTTAATATTAAAAACCTTAAATTAATTAAATCGTATTAAGGTATTTTTTAAATTAAATATTATATTTACTTTTAATCGCCTCCGCGTTAAAGAGGGCGATAAAGAATTTATTATATTCCGTACCCGATTCGGCTTATTCGAATATTTTATTATATTATTTAGATTATATAATAACCTTACCTCGTTCTAGTATTATATTAATAATACTTTTTATAAATTTCTCGATAAGATTTATACCGTATATCTCGATAATATTCTAATTTATAGCGATATCGAGGAAGAGTATAAAATCTATATTAAACGTATCCTTTAGAAGCTCCGCGAGGCGGGGCTTTAAATAAATATTATTAAATATAATTTCTACGTTAAGGAAGTTATATATTTAAGATTAATTATTATTATTTAAAGGATTAAAATAAATTTAAAGAAGATCGATACGATCTTAAATTAATTATAATTAATTAATATTAAGGATATTTAAAGTTTCTTAGGGTTTATTAACTTTTATCGGCGCTTTATTTATAAATTTAATAAACTCGTTATATTATTTATAACCTTAATTAAGAAAGGTATTATCTTCGAGTAAAGTATTTAATATTAAATAACTTTTAATACTTTAAAGAAGGCTTTTATCTTTAATATTATCCTAATTTATTTCGACCCCGACCGTAAGATTATAATAGAAATAAATATATTTAATTACGTATCTAAGGGGGTTTTATTTTAATATAACGATTAAGATATTCTTCGTTTTATTATTTATTTTTTAAAGAAGTATAACCCTACCGAGTATAATTATAAAATTTATAATAAAGAGTTTATAATAATCGTCCGTATATTTAAGAAATAATATCTTAAATTAAAGGAATCTACTCTTTTTATCGAGGTAATATCTAATTATAAAGCTCTTAAATATTTTACTTTATTTAAAGTATTATCTCGCCGTTAAGCGAGATAAAATAAATTTTTATCCCGTTTTAATTATAAGATTACCTACCGGCCTAGTAAAGAAGGTAGTAAGTTTAATATATTAATATATCGATTAGGAGACCTTTTTAAAAAGGGGGATAAATTAAACCCTAGATATTAATATTAATATTAAATTATATTAAAAAGAAAAAACCTAGCCCTAGAAGTTCTTAAGGATTATATTTATAATATATCGTTAAATATAACGATTTTAGTCTTAGTCTTAATTACCCTAGTTATATTAATAATAAATTTAAAGATTCTTATCTAGCTCTTTTAGTTATACTTTATATTAATTTATACGACCCCGATAAACCTCGATACGGATATCGATTTAGAACCTTAAACTTTATTTATATTCTACGAGTTTAAATTAAATAAAGATTAGCCTATTAATTTAAATAAAGACCTATACGATACCCCGATTTATTAATTATAGGATATAATTAATTAAACCGATTAATTCGCTTTTAAAGTCTTAGAAATACTACGTTCTAAAACGCGTTATTATAACGGAATTCCCCTCGTTAAATACGAAAATAAGAATAAAATTCTCTATTTCCGAGGAAAGAGATATATTCCGAATTTTAATAAACTACGCCTTCGTTTAATTTAATTAGTTTATAATAATATCGCGGGTAGTTACTTAGGTCGTATTAAATATTACGAATTAATTAGTCGGGCTTATAAATAGCCTAATATCTATACTACTATCTAACGATTCGTTAGGAATTATTATATATACCGAAGAATTAAACCTTCCCGCTAGTATATTTAAAAATAATTACGTTTATTACCGCCCCCGTAACGACGTTAGAAAGACGTCTCGATAGATTATATAGGTCCCCTACCGCCTTATACCTTTATAGGAATTATTTATCGGTATATCCTAATTTTCGTAAACCGCTTAATTAAGATATAGTATTTAATATTAATTACGTCGATAAAAGTAGACGAAGCCTACGACGCTTTCTACTAGAATATATAAAAGCTTTATAAATTATTAAATATCTTTATTTCGGATCGAGGACCTTAGTTTATATCGGAGTTTTAAAAGGCCTTATATAAACGCCTTAAAATCGATTAACGTATATTTACCGGGTATTATTCTTAGACGGATAATTAAACCGAGTAGTTTAATATTATAATAAAATACTACCTCCGTATATATATTAATTATATATAGGATAATTAGGTAAAATAGCTCCCTAAAGCGGAGTTTTCTAATTATAATACCGATTCTTCTAATACTCTAGCCTCGCCTTTCTTAATTAATTATAACTAATATCTATATATCGGTTTCGAGCCTATTAAATCTTTACCCTAAGATCTTACTACCTAAGCCCGTATTTATTTAATCGTTACCGATAAATTTATAATATAAATAAAAGCCTTAAACGACTACCTCCGCGATAAGATATTTATCGTTTAAATTATTTTTAAATCCTCGGCTAACTAATAAAGGCGCCTATATCCGATATATTTAATAAACGATTAAGTATAATTAAAGATTAAGAATCTGAATATTATACGCCTTTTAATTAAACTCGACGATTATAATATCGGCCCCTTCCGAGTCTTTAAGATTTTTAATAATCCTCTCGTAGTTTAGCTAGACTTTTATATTCTATAAAAGTTTACCCCGTCTTCTACGCTAGTTTATTATAATTAATAATTAATAACTCTTTACCTAAATAAATCTAGTTTATCCGAGAGCTTATAACTACCGAAGATAATTAATATAAATAGTACGTTAACGGTATCTTAAATTCTAAATACGATCGCCGCTATAATCTATCTTTATTAAAATACTACGTCGATTAAGAAGATTATATCGTTATATAGGAACCCTTCTAGTACCTTACCCGTTATTAATAATTTATTAATAAATATTATATCTCGAATCCTAGCGCCGCTAGCCTTTATGAATTACCGTATACCGTTTAAAGGTATTAATATAAAGAATCTTTATTATCTTCGTCCTAGTCCGACTTTTAAGAAGTTAATCTTAGCCTATATCTTAGTTTATTCTTTATCCGTTATTATTCCCTCGGTTATCGTTCCGTATCGGCTTCGACCGATACTTCGTATTATTATATAAATAAATAGTACCCTATAGCCTAGCCCCGCCGTTATTATTTATAAATAATAACGTTAACGCCTAGTCTTATTCGTATACCGCCGTTTATTCCCCGTCCTATCCTTTATTTATTATTATCGATTATTTATCTCATAGGAGCTCGACTTTAAAGAGGGGGCTATTATTATAATATAGCCTTATTAACCTAGCCTAGCTTAATTTATTATAGATTTAATTTAAGTCTAAACTAGTTTCTTTATTTTTATCTTAATATAACCGGGATAAGAAATAAATAAATACTCCGTGCGCTAGCTCTTATTTAGATAATAGCTAGCCCTACCCTAGTTTTCGTCCTTTATCTTTTATTTTAACCTACTTTTATACTATAACTAGGTCATGATTTAATAAACCTGGCCGTTAATTTAATAAATATCTAGATACTAATCCCGTCTCTTAATAATCTAGACGATTATTTTAATATCTTAAAACTCTATATAATAATATATTACGTAAAGTAAATTCGAATATTCGGCGCTACGAATAACTATAATATCGAATACGGGGAAGCGATATATCGTTATTTAATTAAATTTTTCTTCGAGTTAATTAATAAACGAAAGATCTTTTAGAAATAACTCGTCTACTATATTTCTTATTACCTACGAATACTAACTATAAAGAATAATCTATTTTATTTTATAATAAGATTATTTATTTTAAAAATAATAACCTTTATAATTAAGGTATTAAAATTTAATCGCGGGATTCGATTATTTAGATTTTAATATAATCTAAAATTTTAAAAAAGAAAAAGAGCTTTAAAAATAAAACTTAATACCGTGTATTAATATCTACTATCCGTAATATAAAAGAAATTATATATCGAATATTTTCTAGAGGTACTAGCCGTTTATATATATTAATACTAGTAGAAAAGAGATAAAGAATCGAAAATTATTAAAATTATAAATAGGAGAGAAATTAATCCTATCTAAATCGATTTATACTTTATTTATCTTTATCCGTCTTTATAATACTAGAAATTAAATAAGAAAAATTCGGAAGACCTAAAAAACTTAATTACGAACTACGTAATATATAAAATTAATTAATAGAGTTAAGAAGAGTAAAGATATAATTATATTTTAATATAAAAAGTGTAATTATAATTTTATATAATTTCTTTTTATAGCTAAAGTCCTACCTAGCTCTAATTTCTCTTAACGATATCGAATATAAACCGTTAAAATACTAAAAGTAAACTATTCTAATATAATTATACCCTCGTCGATTTTCTAAAGATCCGTAATAAAGACTCTCTATATAAAACTTATAATATAATAAAGATAGAATTATAGCCGGTAAATTCAATTATTAAATAAAAGATACTCGAGGGGCGTTAAATTATCCCTATAATAAAAATTATAAAGAATATATATATTATACCGGCGTATATAGGTAAGATTATAAAAAAAGATAATGTATTATATATTAATAACTATACTAATTAAGATTTATATAATTTAATCTACGACGAGGATTTTTTAATATAAGAGATATAAGTAAATAATTAAACCTACTATAATTATAGTAGACGAAGATAGATTATATAATTAATATAATATTTAAATTTATAATATACTACCTAATTTATAGACTACGCGCGAATAACTAAGATAATAAATATTATAAAATAAACTACGGGGGTAAATTATAATATATTCGATTATAAATAATAAGAAATCGTTCTATTATAAGATATAAATTAATTACTCTTATATTAATTAGGGCTAGAGCTCGGTTTTTTTCTTATTATTCGATTTTACTACTAAAATAAATAAATAATAAAATAATACCTCGATATTAACGGATATATAAAAGATTATTAAATATAATATTTATAATAACTAAGAACGGGTTAATTAAGAATAAATTTAAAAGACTTTAATAATATAATATAATCGACGAAGATTATAAAAACGAAGTTAAGTATTAATAAAACCGTATATTTATTAATCTTTATACGATTATAAAAATAATTAAAGATTATAAATCTTTTAGGTTAAAAACTAAATATAATAAATATACAAGACTATCTACGATTTACTTTCGCTAGTATTTATAACGAGTTCGTCTATATATTCGGCGATATCTTTAAATAATAGAAGAACCGGTATTTACTCTTCCTCGTTTAAAGAAATAATTATAATAAAAGGAGGCGGGTAAAAGTTAAATAATATTATATAAATACCTAAAAAGATTAGGGACTCTTAAGTATCGAGTTATTAAAAAAATTAAATAATAGGCCGAACTCTATTTATATAGATAAAAATACTAATCGAATTAATTTTATCCGTTATATAATATTATATATTAAAAACGATATAAACTAGAGTATAATTTATACGGCTTAGGATATTTAAAAGAGTAGTATATATATAAAGTTAACGAGTATAAACGACCTCGACTTTAAAAAATTTATATCTTTAATTAAAGTCGATCTAGGTTACGATAATAAAAAAATACGATTATCTACACCCGTCTTAATTTACTAAATATAGTTATCTTTAACGAACGGGAATAGAGAGTAACGTTAATAAAATTATATATTTAAAATATTAAATATTTTTCTTTTAATATCCGAGAGTTATTAGTCGAGTATTATATAATATATATAATAATAAACCCCCCTCTTTAAAGGACCGAGATTTCTAATCGAAATTTAAATAATTTAGATAGCGAGGCTCTCGATATATAATCAAGAAAGTATTAAGTTAAAATAAGAAAAAGAGTATTAATCGTAATAATAAATTTAATAATTAAAAATAATCGGCTTCTTTAGTATAAATCTCGAGAATTAATATTTATAATATTTAATAAATATTAATTATATTCGATAAACTAGGATTAGACCTTTAAGGTTTAATTCTATTAAGTTTAATTTTTTGAAAATAGATAATTTCTCTCTTTTCCCCCGACCGCGTAAATTCTACTTTTATTAATAATAACTACTTTTTAATATCTTTCTTCCGCTTTATTTAATCCGACTAAAGTAGTATATAAATTCGTAATTTATACCTTAATAATATATTATCTAATAGAGTAAATTTTTGATTTATAATTAAAAAATATTTAATATTAATCCGGTTATTTTTTAGGATTATTATAAAAATAATATATTCTATAAAAACTTATAACGAAATAATCGTTACTCTAACTCGGAATTAGAATATAATTATAACGATTCGGATTCTAGCGATAAAGAGAATAAATAGTCCGGAAATAATAAAAAATAAAGTTACTTTAAAGCTTTCCTAGATATTAAACGTATAAAGATAAAAATAAATATCTCGAATTATATATAATCGAATCTAACTAACTTAATTATAGGCTAGAGTTATTATAGATAAATAATTTTATAAAAGATTAAATAAAGAAAGACTCTAATAATAAAATTAATTTATATTCTATAACTATTTAATATTTATAAAGATTAATATAAATACGATTTTTACCTTTAAAGTAATATAAAATACTAGACGAAAATAAAATTTTATAAAATATATATTATTATCGTTTTTAATTATAAGAAGTTTTTAAAAACGATCGTTTTAATTAAATATATTTATAATCTAGATAAAAATAAAGAGTTTTAACCGGATAATAACTTTTAATAAATTAATAATCGAATATAATATATATAAAAGATCGTAATTAAGAACTCGGGGTTTAAAATCGGAATTAAATTTAATAAAATCGATAATCGGCCTACCCTAACCGAAATATAAAAAGTTAGATTTATTTAGATAAATATTTTATATTAAAACTAATTTAATATATAATTATTCGACTTTTTTAAATAATAACGCGCCTACGCTTTAATAATCGTACGAATTATAATAATTATTATATATATATAAAACGGTTTATAGTAAAACGTAATCTCCCTCGCCGCTAGATTATTATACCGTTAAACTTTTATATATCTCGATATAAAATATATTTTAGTTTAATAGCGTAACTAACGAAGATATAAATTAATAATAAAAAAAGTAAATAAACGAATCTTATTCTAATAAAAATACTCGTTTATATAATATTTAAATTATCGAAGAACGATTTTATTAATAAAAAGAATATAAGAAAATTCTTTAAACTCCTCCTCGATCTCTTAATTATATTTATCGTTATAATAATAATATACGTTATCTCGAAGTATTTTATTAGAGAGTATAAAGTCGAGAAATTTAAAAGAGAGAAAATTTAAAATAAATACTCGTATTCTTTTTTATTATTAATAAACGTATTATAATTAATTAATAAGAGTCCGTATTAAACTAGTAGGGAAGAATATAAAGAGTATAAATAAATCTCGACGATAAAAAGTATAAAATTTATATTCGTAAAGTATTATTAAAGGGGGTAAAGAACGCTATTAAAAATATAAAAAGATTCGACTTTAATAACGATACGATTATAATAGATCTTAATAGTCGTTAGATATATAATCTACTCTTCGTTAATAATTTAAATAACGACGAATAAATTAACCTTTCGGATAATAAACTCTAAAGTAATCTTTTTATATTAATTAATAATATAAGAAATATATAGGTTAATACGCGTAAAGCGATAATTTTAGAATAAATTAATTAAGCGTTTATAATTTATCTCTTTATAACCCGTATATTTTAATATCTTTAATCTTTATTACTACCCGAACGCCGGTATTAAATTCTTAATATATAAATTTAATAAAGCGTAACTATTTTAAATCTAATTAATTTATTATTTATAATAGAATATCGCCCTCGACTCGCTTTTATTTTTATTACGAAATTTTAAATAAACCTTCGTTAGAATAAAAAAACTCGATAATAATATAAAGACTAAAGTATAAAGTAGTTTATATAAAACTTCTAAACTTAAAGAGAAGTATACCTTTAATATTATTACGCTGCGGAATAGGGAAGAGAATCGGCTTTTTTAACTCTATTCCCTTCCCTTCTTTAGGGAAGGGAATTTTTTTTGTATTAATATTTATCTTAATTTTTTGAATTCCCTTCCTCGATTTTCGAAAAAGTCAAAATTCCCTTCCTTATTCCGCAGCGTAAATATTATATAAAGAGAAAAATAACTAGAAGATTAAATTACTTTTAAATTATAAAGATTTAAGGAATTCTAGACCGTCTTTATACTAGAAGAATCTAATTAGATTTAATATAAAAAAAAAATATTAACTCGATTATATCGAGCGATAATAAAAATAAATATAAAATTTATATTAAATAACTAGGGAAGAGGTTATAAGTAATAATAAAATTTAAAAAAAATTAAATTAAAGAAGAATAAAAATAACGATATAATTTACGTAAAGTTTAGTAAATAATAATATATTAATTAAATAATATAATAAGGAAGTCGGAAAAAGATAAATAATAACTATATATCGAATAAAATTAATAATTATCTATAAAACTCTAATAAATATATATTTAATACTAAGCGCGTAAATTTATATAATATTAATAATAGTAGCGGTAGTGGTAAAGGCGGCGATTTAGGTTATAACGGAGAAATTATTAAAAATTAATAAAATAATAAAAATAAAGAAACTATTAAAATCGATAAAATTATAAATAACGATATAAATAAATAAAACGATAATATAAACTTATATATTTAATAAACGTATTATCTTAATAACGATATATATATTTATTAAATATGATTTATTAATAGTAATTTAGTACGCGTTTAATAAATATAATACTCCGACTATAATATAATCGCCCGATACAATTCGCGCGTATTCGTATTTAATATAATTATATAAGATAGTAAATAGTAATTACTAATAAAAAAAGGCTATTTTTAATAACTTTTAATAAAATAAATATTAAAACGATCTTTAGGGCTAGTATATAAACTAAATAAATCTGAGTATATTTTACGTATTTTTCGGTAGAATACTAACTCCTCGCTTTATCGATATTATTATTTCTCTTTAATTTACCTCGTTGTCGTCTTTATATTATTATCGCTATACCGCCGCTAGCTCAAGAAGCCGATATAAATATATAACGAGTAAATTAAGAGCGAGTCTTAGCCTCGTCGAGTAAAAGGCTCTACTCTAGAGGTAAAGACTAAGACTAAAATTACTTCTATAAAGAAATAGTCTAAGAATAACTTTATCGCCGCTATAGATATTAAGGAGTAAGTAATTATTAACGCGGCGTTTCTAAATAAATTCAATTAATAGTATAGAGCGGAATATTAGAGTAGAAGAGTGATAGTAATATATATAAGGCCTAAATAAAGTAGATAAACGATAGCGATATATATAAAAGCGATATACCGCGTATATATATTTAGGGTAGTGACGGTAATATAATAGATAATAAGATATTTAGATCTTAGTATAAGCTCTATATAAATCTAAATGGCTTGGTATCCCGAATCGTACGCTAGCACCTAGCGAATTATAGGGCGGAATAGTGGTGGAAGAGCGGCAGGGGGTATGAATAGGTACTTAGATTTTGGTAAGAGCCCTATATAAATCTAAGTACCGAGCTGTGCGCCCCCATTAAGCGAACTGTGCGCCCCGAGCTGTTTGTGCGCCCCCAGGACTTCCCGCAAGACATCGTTCTGCTCTACGATTGATTGCAGCACATCGTCAAGCTCTTTGACTATTTATATGCAAAAATAGTTCATGTCTCAAAGATGAGACTCTGATAAAGACACGCTCGGTGCAGTGCAGATGCAGCGGACGCAGCGGATAGCTGTCAAGCCAGCACGGGGCTTAGTTAACGATTCTCACGATCAAGAGATGAAGCTTTAGTACAGCAATGAAAGTCACGTCAAACACATAAGCTTTGGCACGCTCCCCAGAGAACGATTGCTCTTGTCTGAGCAGGATTACATCAATTGGTACGAGTACACCTCCTACCGGTCTGGCAGTTGAAGTGATATCGTAGACTTCTTACTAAGACTACGGAGTTCGTCCATTTTCGGTACTTATCAACCCAAATGACAGGAATGATGTTGGCATTTGATATCGGACATTCAAACGATCTCCAATGTCGTCGACATTTGCCTCAGTCCCTCAGATGTGGTGTCGCCAAGTCCCTTCGGATTGGGTACGCTAGTAATGGATCGGGCCCTGCCGCCGTTCAGCTGCGGAGTCCGCAGGCTATCCCGAAGGGGCTTAACGGGCTCGGCAGGTCTGACATTGGCCTCCTAGCGCTGCTTAGTCAGCGGCCTCATCCTCAACGATGATGTACATTTCGTCGTCCAGAGATTCAAATGATCCAGGTCTTCTATTGATATTGCACCATGGGTTAAATGGGGTATCATGCTAAAGATGCGCACTGTGTTCCCATTTCCCAAGCCAATTTCGCTTCTGTTCTCCCCCCATTATGTTGACCAGAGTGCAATCCAAGTGTACAATTTGCGCTCCACCGGCGACTCTGTTCATCTCACACAAGCCACAAAGAGTCTGCTCATACTACTGGTGGTGGCTTCTCAACATCCTCACACTCAGCCTGCATGTCTATCCACTCTGCGACTCGACCCCATTTTACTCGACGGCTTACGGCTTGACATTTGCCACACAACTCCTGTTCTGCGGAAACGAAGTGTGTTGTTTTGGTCAACGTGCAGTACGCGTGGTCTCCGTACTGTCCTGCCCAACTCCACATCTTGTCGCACATGACCGTCCATTGCTCCGATTTGATGTGTCCGCAACTGCAAGAATTAACAGTCAGTATGATCAAATAATGAGAGCTTGAGTGGTGAGCTATGAGAGAGAATGCGAGTAAACGAGAATACTGGCTCGAATTTAAAGATGTGCTTTATTGATACCTCTTTTCAAATCTCAGGGAGCCACTTACCGCCACTCAACGATTGTCTTATAACACATGGAACCCTTGAGGTAATAATAGTAGGAGAATGAATGAGGCAAAGTTGACGACTTGACGATTGAAGCTGGACTTGGACTCGAGGCGGATGTCTGGGGGTATGAGAAGTAAACGGTAAGAAATGTCGAAGCGCTGATTGTCAATTGCATGTGTAGAATGTGGAACGAGAGTGAGCTGACTCAGTGTTACAAAACATTGACACAAAGCTATTTTCGGAAGACTGATTCAGTTTAACGATTGAAAAGTAAAGGGCATTGGCAGCAGATTTGGGAAAGGTGCGTATCGTTTGTTTCCGACTCGAGAAGACGTTCATTATTTGTCCAACTCCATCCTGCACCTCTGACAAGGGCATGCAAGGTTACATATTACTCGGCTACATCTCTTGTCCTGTCCGATAGGAGGAGGTTCATTGTTTCTCTGCTTTGTCCCTTGTTTCAGCTTTTGCTGTGAATCAATGAGCTTCGCGCAGAACACGTTTGCTTTGTCACAAACCAGCCTGTTCCTTCATACTACAACCGTGATGAAATAGCGACTGGCTCGGTACGGTTTCGCATCAGCTTCGCTTTGTACCGAAAATGGAACTACCTTCACATCACAAACATCATGAAACGCGATGACTGGCTCGGCATGGCTTGGCACCAGCCATAAGTATGTGAGAATTTTCGTCCATGAGAGATTGGTCCATTCTCCTCTACCATTGTAAAGCAAAAGCCGCAAATAGTTCATAAAAAGCTCCCGAACCTTCAAGATCTCCAAAATCTCACTATTGGGACCTAATCCCAACCCATCGACATGCATTGCGCCGGCAACATCCTTACCATCATGGTAGCACTCCTCGCTCGCTCCATTTTCGCTATTCCCGCCCCTCAAGCGCAAACACAAACACAAACCAACATAGTGTGCAAGAGTCAACACATGTACTACACCTACATAGCCGAAGGCTCTCACGGTAACGGAGTTGCACGTCCAAAGTACGTACATTTCAACCGCGCCGACGCCATCACCTACATTACAGCAACCTGCTTCACAGGAGGTTCAAATAATGGTACATTATATGAGATCAAGAATATGTATTCAATCACAAACAATTTTGGTCACAAGTGGCTTGGGTTGTCCACCATATTGACCCCAGGTGTAGCGGCGAATACAATTGTATGGAGTGATGATGCTTGTACTTATGGCTTCGAGTCTGCGATGGATAATTGTGAGTCATCATGAGCGGGGTGATTTGAAGGACTTTGCTAACAAGATGCTAGGCGATACCAATACTACAACTGCTAAGTTGGGAGGGTCAGTCACTATCGGTGGCGTTTATTACGGAATTGGGGTTCCTGCATGAGATAGTTGAGCTAGAACCCTGCTCTAACGTCGAAATGGCTATGGGCACATGGGCTGGATCCCTTAGGCGTTGAAACTATCCTATTGGTCTTTGTGCCAACAGCAAGCATTAGTAATCGAGCTTCATTTTCTCCATAGACTCTCACAGCACCAGTGACGATAAGTATTCCAATGATCTCCTCTAGCTTTACGGCCTCCTAAACCCCCCTCATCGTCATTAGATCGTAGTCGCTGTTGCTGCTTCTGATCCATTTTGCGGAACTCAGAGCATAGCTCTGTCTCCACCCTCGCAAGATGAGATGTTCCTGCTTGACAGTAGGCTTCTGGTAGGTCGAACCCCACTTCGATACGAGCAAAGAATACCTCGCAATACTCCCAGTCGTTAAAGCGGATTTGGGCACAACGCCCTTTGGTGACGGCTTTGTAGCACATATCGACTGGGAGTCCTTTGTAGCTGATCTTGTAGTTGGATGCAGTGTTCGCAATAGTTAACTATTTAACTGGCAAACTATTAGTTTAGCAGTTCAGTTCGCCCTTTTCCCCCTTAATAGTTAGTTGGTTTGGAACTATCATTTAAAACTGGTAGTTTAGCAGTTTTAATTAGTTCTATAAGGCTGAAGGGGACCTCCCCTTGCGGGGAGGCGGAGTAAGGGCTGACTACCTAATTAGGTAAAGCGCGGTCGGAATAGGCCTAGCGCTAGGAGCTTCCCCTACCGAGATCTTTAAAGATCCCGAATTCTACCCTCCGTAATCTTCAACTATCTTATGTTAATATAAGTTATGAATGATTTATGAATTTTATGAATTATATGAATCTTATGCAAACTGTTTCAACTATTAGTTCAAACTAGCGTATAATTGCTAAGAACTAGCGTTAGCAGTTAGCAGTTGGTTTGCCCTCAAAACTGAACTAGTTACGCTAAAAACTAGTGTAGTTAGTTGGTTTGGGGTCAAAATCGAACTAGTTCAACTATTGCGAACACTGGTTGAATGAGGATGATGAAATCATGAGGGCTGATCGATAAAGTCTTGTGTTTTCCCTAATTAGAATAAAGGACGCGAAATAGAAAAGAAGTAGATATTTGATAAAGCCTAGATGATAAGTAAGTATGTACCTTCGAGAGATGCACATCGAAGAGACTAGGTCGCACAAAGCTGATTGTGAACCCAATTCCTCCGTTCCACGACCGAACAGTAACCATTATCTACGCAATTGGAAGAAGCTTCACAGACCTGTTTTATCCATTGCTTACAAGTTCAATCTCATGACACATAGGATTCTACACTCGCAAGATGAGAAGTCTTGGCACGGTAGTTGCAAAAAAGTGTTTATTCAACAAGTCTTAAATCTAGACATTCTCCATCCAATAACGCGTGCTCTGAGTAGAATTAGCCAATTCCATTTGCCAAATGATTACTCGAAGACCTCTCGGCGTATCTGCCATCACTGACGAAACGAATGAATCTGATCCTCCGTCGCCCTCCAAGCCCAATACTCTCCCAATTTAGCATATGGAACGACTTGCGGCTTCTGATATTGCTGGTTACCAGAACAGTCTTGACACATCTCCGTTTCCCTGCGAGCTTCGGATGTAATGTGGCTGCAGTGAGCTTCGTTCCAGCTCCTGCCGACGCTCATGAGCTGGAAAAAGCTTTTGCAGTGTTGCCATTCAAAACAACGGTGGTGGCCGCAACTGAATTTGGTGGTAATCTTGTGGCACATGTTGTAGGTAGGTTCACTGTTTAATGTTCGCTGCGCTTAATCTTTCGAGCTGAATGAGCAGAGGCTGGTTTGTGGAGCGAATCCTTGGGATTGATGAAGAGATTGGAAAAGAAAAAGGCACTGACGGTGTCCTATATAAGGTAAGATCCTGAATAATGGGATTGAATCGGTGAATGGAGAGCTTCAAGACCTTGAATGCCCTTTATCATTCAGAGGAAAATGGCTATTATTCACACAGCGTTTGCCTGTCTCAAATTTGCCAGTCTCAGATTCCAAGTACTGTTGGCAAAAGCTTCGACCTGCGGCGTGTTTTCCAGATAGCCTATTGTGTCTGAAATAAAAGCTTGTTTTTGATGCTTACGAATGTCTGTGCATGCTCTCGCTCAGTAACCGTCTTGGGGCCATTTCATAAGCTGAAGCACCGGCCGAGCGATTCTAAACGATTTTCGCTTCCGCTTTCTGAGGACTTAGGCATTGTGGGCGCACTAACCTGCAACAGGATGGCTAGCTCACCGCACAATCAAGCAGTGCGATAAGTACCTTGTGTGATGCTTCTAGAGTGAGGTTCCTGAGCATGAATATGGATGATTGAGACAGCGGCAGCGGGACGGCAACGCGGGAGCTTATTTAGCATGCTCAAGTCCAACGCGACTTCTTGGCATTCAGGATTTCCCTACCACAAAAAGCTAACTCCACGTATAGAACTTCTAATACATGAACGTTATATAAGTAGATAGCTCTACGAAAGGCGATTCTAATATAATCGGAATTAACTTTTTCTTATAATAAACAAGAAAAATATAAGGGATTAAAATCTTAGCCAGAATCTTAGAATTCAGCCCTACTAAAAAGAGTAAGCCTCCTATATAAATTTCAAGCCTAATAACTTATCGAACTTTTATTCGAATTAGTTGATTATTACTGTATTCTAATCGCCTTTCGTAGAGCTATCTACTTATATAACGTTCATGTATTAGAAGTTCTATACGTGGAGTTAGCTTTTTGTGGTAGGGAAATCCTGAATGCCAAGAAGTCGCGTTGGACTTGAGCATGCTAAATCTACTTATAGCGCCTTACTCCGCTTAGACCTTCTCTGGAACCCGCTTGAACGAAGGAGTGCCTTGTTGCGGAGCGGGAATTTATCAAGAAACGCCTAGGGCGGGCCTACCAAGTTTGTTCCAGGCCTCTCTAGCGCTGGAACCCGCGCACAGAGCCCGACCCAAACCAGAAGCCGCTTCCGCGGCACTTGCTAGTCAACAAGCACGGAGAGTTGGGCATTTCTTTTTCCTTCGCCCCTTCGTCTTCCTTTCCAGCATTGTATATCGATTTCTCTTGGAGTAGTTGGTAGGAGAATCATTCCTCAGAAGATTTCTGTCTCCATAAATTTCCTTCTAATTGACCATTTCATATCTCATACAAAATGAAAGAAGAACTTCCTTCCGGGGGCGTAGACTCCTTCCTCTCCCACAAATTCTCCTACATAGTCGTCGGTGGCGGAACAGCAGGTCTCGTTGTGGCTGCCCGCCTGTCCGAGAACCCCCACGTCACCGTTGGTGTCCTCGAAGCGGGAATAATTGCCTATAACGATCCCCGCATTACCGTGCCAGGACGCTTCGGTGAGACACTGGGGTCAGAATATGATTGGCAATTCACCACTACACCGCAGCCTGGACTTGGTGGTAGGTCTTTGCCATGGCCGAGAGGTAGGGTGCTTGGTGGAACCAGTGCATTGAACTTTATGACGTGGAATCGTGGGTGTAGGGAGGATTACGATGCTTGGGAGGAGCTGGGCAATGAGGGATGGGGCTGGGATGGTATGATGTCAGTAACCTCTGTCTTTTCAAATGGTGCAGTCTCTGGTTTGGGTAAAGCTTAAAGGCTCTGTCATTGATAACAAAGGCGATAAGTTATATATGGTAACCAATACTAACATTTAAGCTAGGCCATTCTTCAAGAAAAGCGAAGACTTCCACGCACCAGATGCCGAACATCAAGAAAAGAATAAATCGATCTACGACGCCGAGTACCACGGCACCGGAGGCCCAGTCAAAAGTGTATACTCTGCCCATTATGGGGCCTCTCACCAGCATTGGCATGCTACGCTGCACAAGCTTGGCATTCACACCAATTGCAGTCATTTCTCTGGGTCGAACGTAGGTGTCTGGACCTCCCTCACGGGTGTGACGCCAGACACTCGTGAAAGAAGTTACTCAGCAACTGCATACTACAGACCTAACAGTGGTCGACCAAACTTCGTCTTGCTTACAGATGCCTTTGCCAAAGAGCTTATTATAGAGAAGGAAGGAAGTGGGTGGGTAGCAAAGGGTGTTAAGTTCTTGCATAATCGCGAGGAACACGTAGTCCAAACAGAAGGGGAAGTCATTGTTTGCGGCGGTAGCGTGCAATCACCTCAGCTCCTCGAGATATCCGGCATTGGAAATCCTCAAATCCTAAAGGCCGCAGGAATCGAGGTCAAAGTCGACAATCCCAACGTAGGCGAAAATCTGCAGGAACACATGAATAAGTCATACCTTTCTTTCCCATCCAAAACTTCAACAGCACTCTCTGACGTCCCACAGTGACATCCATGATCCTCGAAATCGACCCCTCAATCATAACCCTCGAAGACCTGCGCGCCGACCCCGTCCTCGCTGCCGCCGCCGACAAAGAATACGCCCTCAAACAATCTGGCCCGCGCACCGCCGTCCCATGCTCCGTGTCCTATCTCCCATTCGCTCAGTACGTCGACCCACGCGATCTCAAAGAATACAGTTCGAAGCTTCTCGCCCACTCCAAGAAAACCGCCGAGCGCTCTACCCCTCGTGATACCATCCTCGTAGACCGTCTCTCCTCCCCAAAGAATTTAGGCCAGATTGAGTACAACTTCGACGTCAGCAACTACAGCCCATATTTCAAGTCCGTGCCGGGTAAGAAATACGCCACGATGTTGCAGATGTTGCAGTACCCATTCAGCAAAGGGAGTATTCACATCCCAGCCATGCAAGACGGCAAGCCAGTCACGATGGAGAACAAACCCATCATCGACCCTAAATACTACGAGGGCCCTGGCGGCGAAGTCGATTTCGAGATGATGGTCCGAAGTCAGGAATTCGGTGATAAGATCTGCGCTACCAAACCGCTCGCTGATATCATTGTTGGACGTGTATACCCACCCGCATCGTCCCAAGACGCGGACACCGATTTGGAGTTCGATTTCTCGGATTGGGTGCGCGAGTCTACGATCACGGATTGGCATCCGGTTGGGACGTGCTCGATGGGTGGCAAAGAAGGCATCAGGGGAGGTGTCGTTGATGACAGATTGAGGGTTTATGGAGTCAGGGGTTTGAGGGTTTGTGATGCGAGTATTATGCCGTTGCATATTGCTAGTCATCCACAGGCGACGGTATATGCTATTGGCGAGAAAGGGGCAAGCTTGATCTTGGAGGATTGGGAGAAGGTGAGATCTTGACCGCCATATTCTAGACTCCCAGTCTTGAGTACGTTGTAAATGTTGGGAGGAACAGCATCCATTGTCATACTGAGCCGAGGATGATGAGAATTGTCGATGCTATGTTTTACGTTTACACCTCAATAGAATTCATGAAGCCAAACTATCTAAACTAGAATGATATTTATCATCATCTCTTCCAATATCCCACATCCATATCAAAGCTTACGACTCTTATACACCCAATCATCCTACTATCGATCTCAGTAAGCTCGATATCCACTTTCCTGTACTCATCGAAAAAACAGCAATTATGCTAGGGATGAAAGCTGGGGCGCCTGGTACATCGTGGGGGTCTTTCGAGCTAGGAATTGTGGCATCGTTAGAGTAAGCTTGTAGGGCCATGAAGATGGGACTAGAGGGTATGAAGGTTTTGACATCGTTTCGTAATGGTGGTATGTGATCATGTAATTATTGCCGTCTGTTCGATACGGGAAGATTGTGTTCTTTGATTGGAATTGGCGCAGACTTTGATTGAGTGATTGGGTGATTGATTGATTGATTGATTGATTGATGTTGAGTCATGTGATAGCCAAAGTCTTTAAGGGTTGGATGGAGTATTGCTCGAGTTGTGGTGGATCTTCGCATTTACACAATATAAATCTCATATCACGTAAGCTCTGTACAATATAAAACTCACAGTCTTGTTTATACACGATTTAACACGATGTCATCCCAGTCTCACGTCGTCACTCATCAGTCATCAATCTTGTCATGTCGCAGCCGCGGCAGCAGCAGCGTTCTTCCTAGCACTGGCCTCCTTTCTTCTCGCCAATTGACTCTTTAAGGCTCCAAGCCACTCGGCTAAAGCATCTTCACTAGAAGCGCAGAACCGGTAGCTCTTTTCTTCAGCGATGATCTGCATGCAATGGGCTTTACTTCTGGATATAGGATCGATTTCAACGGCGTTGATGATATTAGAGAGGGGGAGGATTAAGTTGGCTGCGTACTCCTACACGTCTGTTAGCACAGCACGCTGATGGGACACTGTGATGCTTGCCTCGTCGCTCTTGTAGACCGCCAGATTTTTTGGTCTCAGCACGACCCACAGCCGCTTCCATTGTTTGACGCCGCCTTTTGTTTTCAAGCAAAGCAAGTAGCCGTGCCATATAACCCTCTCCTCGTCTTGGTCCACATGAAAGCCACTGAGTTGGCTGGTGTTCCTTCCGGTACCGGGCCTTTGCTGTGGAGCATTGTATGGTGTGTTCTCCTTGGAGACCGCTCTTGAATCCCGCTTCATAAACGAGCCGATCGAAGGTTGGGTGTAGCTCTGCGGAGGGGTGTCTGAAAAATCAGAGTATGGTGCTAATTCATCACCAGAGTATTCGAGTCCGTGGTCGGAAGGTCGCCGTATACCCGGTATTCGTACCCCATCTCTCGTAGTTGAATGCCGCGGTGGTGCCTCATGTGGTTCAGGCGAACTTGAGCCTAATCGATCGTGCTCCCACCAATCGTGACCTGAGTGTTCTGCGTTTGCTTCTTGTGCTGTAGGGCTTCCCATGTATATCTCATGCTCTTCTTCATCTATGCGCGCTTCTTTCTTGATGAGCTCGACCCATCCCTGAGCGTCTGCATCGCTTTTGGCTTGTAGATGGAAGTTCCGTGATGGAGAGAATAGGCCGAAGACATGCTGCCGTCGCCCTTTTGGATCCTTCAAGTAGCCGACAGCCGTAAGCTCTGACAAGCTGATTTGCTTAAGTAGCCGCTCTTCCGTTGGCGATTTGTAGAGGGAGATTAGATTGGGGCGGAGGACAAGGAAGAAGGGCTTCCATTGCTGGGCACGATACGAGTCAGTGACAGGTCTCAGTACGTAGCCGTAGAAAGTAATTCACTTTTGTTTTCCTTGTGCGCTTATGCACCTCGCCGCTTCTGAGGACTCGATCGAAGGCAAAGCTGCCGTTCTGGTTGACGGGGGAGAAGGTATCAAGATTCAGGTGTCCATTCCTTACGCCTGGTGTGTTTTTCGGCGCTGAAGCTGCGACAGAATGTCTTGTATCGATGGGTTGAGGTACCGATCTTGAACCCGAGGTCAACAAGGTCCGTTGTGGCTGGTTCGCTGGAAGGACGTCGGCCATTGCTGCTGTGGAACCGTGAGTGGAAAATGGCTTTGCGGGGCTGTTCGTCGCTTTGTTGTGCAGGCTTCACGGGAGTTGTGAGATCGTTGCAGCGAAGCTCATATCACTTCCTGCCGGTGCGAAAGGGAATAGTGAATTGAACCTGGGAGGGGTTCGAGATGGTCACGATGGTTAAAATTTGATGTTGCAGATAGGAGCTTCCCCACAGCGCCACCTCAGGGTCCTTGCAGGGAACTCTTCCCAGCGTCCGTTGGGGGCCAAATCGATCGGAGATACGCAAGAGCCCCTGTAGCAGATCGCGTTCTGACCAAGGAAGACTGACGCGATTCCGTTGTTTACATCTAGCAAATTTGCTTTTCCTAGTTCTCTGTCTACCATACGGAGTACTTTCTACGCTGCGGATCGATGGGATGGCTTTACCAAACATCGTAGAGCAGCACTGCCTCCTGATCATCTCCTGGCAGTGTCGAGTAAATGACCAGGTGAAGACAGACAGGTGTCGCCGTGGTTCTCTACTTTTCAACGAGTCCAACGCCCAAGATGCTTTGCCTTCCGGTCAGCGTTGGTAAGTACACATTGCGGGGTTATCTCTCATTCACCGCCTACTGTCTCTTTTATTCCGTAAAATACCGGGTCGTCCGCTGTTTGCCGACAGTCTACTCTCTTTTCCTTGACAAGCTGGGCGTTCTTTCCAACCGGGTCCGAGGGTTTGGAGGTCTTTTGAGCCGCAGACGTAACGTGCTGACTATATGCGCGTGAGCATGGGTCTCTGGGTGCTGAATGTCTAATGTCAGCTTCATTACAATAGGAAGCAGCCTTGCAATATCTATTGGCTATCATCGGTTGGGCACGACTGCTGAGTTGTCTCAATAACGCCAACGGCATGCTATGGTCTCTTTGGGGACAGCTTGTCGGATTCCGCCGCGTCCCAAGGACGAGACCAGATAAACGCCCTCCTTGATACGTCCTTATCATGCAAAGTCCATTGCGAAGTCAAGTGACTCTGCGTGGGAACATCTTTGAAACTCAGGGCTGCGTTACAACTGAGTAAAAGGCCAGTATAATGATGACGACGAAATCTAATCGCTCCATGGAAGGCAGGCGGAGTAACATGCGGGGACAAGCTTAATTGACCTATCCGCATCCATCGCGTGTCACGGATTACGAACGTTCGTTCGACTGATTGGCGACATTGGGCTTCACCGGGCGCTGAGCCGTTGAGAAGCGACCTTCACTGACTATGATCTATCCCTTGATTGCACGCTGTGATCCCCCAATATGCTTTGTGTTTGTGTGATTCTTAACATTTTGATAGAGGCGGCTACAGTCGGGTCTCGGTCCCGCCAAGTTTACTACAATTCGCGAATCTCTAGCAACATCTGCTAGGCAGCCTTGTTGCCTTACTTCTCTCGAGAACAACCACAAAGCGTCATCCTTTGTACAGCCCCACTGCCATATGCGTTTGATACCGAAGTGATGGCATAAAGTTTCGTCGCCCCCGAGAGTTCGAGTTGCATCCTACCCAAAGATCAATCATACAATTCTCTACGCTTCTTCCATTCAATTGAGCTATGCAAAACGACTATAAATCATCTTACCTTGATACAAGTTGTCCAAACTTCAGTCGCTATCCTGTTTCAGAAGCCGCCGAATCCCAGGCCTCTATAGCACTGGATGACATCGCTGTTACAACTGGCCAAGCAAGCTTTGACGAAGGAGATGGGGATACAGATTTAAATCCATGGGGCACGACGCTTATTCAGGGCTATGAGTCCAGTGACTTCGGATACAATGGCGCAATTGACCCTAGGTTGTTTTGATCAGGGATTGCTCTGAATCGTTTGCTAACAGAATTGTACAGCTCTACCCAAGCTCAAAGTGCTCCAGCAACCGCATGGGGCCATGAAGGCCCTTACAACAAAGTAATGTTTGGTGGAGATGTGTCGTCTTGGACAAACGACGCTGGGCCTTGGGATCCGTTGAGACCCACGTTCGCAAATCCTGTCTCAGGATATGATCCAAGCTCACCAAGTCGTCAGGGCTACCAAGCGGAGGCTAGCCCCCAATGGCCATCTGATTTGGTAGCGCCAAGGCATCCCCGAACCTCGACAATCAGGACTAGCCAGCAACATCAAACCTTCGCCGAGGATCAAGGGATACAACATGATTCGCATTTCGTTGGAAGTGAACATTCACCAGGACAGGCCATTGGATTCGAAGATGTGATGATTTCCCCTTCTCAACCACAATCTATCCAGTATTCTGGACTTGGAAACGCCAAACAACGCCAGCAAGATTACCCCGCAAGCTCGACTAGCCCAAGCTCCTCGATAATACCGTCCCCAAACCCCGAAGACGATGACAGTCCTTCGTACTCAATGTATTCTCAAGGAACTTCAACACGCCACCATCGAAACCTGAGTGAGCGAAGCCAACCCCAGCTTGTTTGGCCTCCATTGAACCCCATAGAGGAGATGGATGGTGTGGCGCCTCAGCATCGGATCGGTGAGTCAAGAACGGCATGGCAGTCTGATGATCCAAATTTCCTTTCTCCTTATGGTCAGACCTGGCAGCAACACAATTCACTCAACTCTGCAGGAACTCAATTCCAGATTGGTCAGGGAGCAAGCTCTTGGACATCAGATCTCGAACGGACAACTATTACTCAATCAAAGGATACTGCCTCTCAGTGCGACTCAACATATGGTGATAATGCAGAGTATGGCTATCAACAGGAAAGATTTCACCTCGACCACCCCAAAGCTATCCTGATTCCCACATCGAGCAAGCGATACGAGTCGACCCAGCCGTCTTCCTTTCCAGTCACTCAAGGCTTTTACCCGAGAGACCTCCCTCCTGGCCTAGTCGACCAACCCGGCCAATTCTCTCAGGAACCTAGGCCATGCGGCAACACTATCTCGACGCCAATGGCATCCAGTCAGCCAATGCAACGAAATACTAGCGGCAGTAAATCCGCCAGAAGATCAAGAACCGGCTCACTTTCTATCATCAGAGAAGATGGCCAGACCGCCATGGCTTTATCAGCATCACCTGGCTCACAAAAAGGGCGACGGAGCAGACCACTTGACCCGGAGGCGAGGGAAGGTGCTAGGCAGAAACGAATCGAAAAAACTGTTTGCATCAGGTGTCGCATGATGAAGCAGACGGCAAGTGCCCTAGCTAATACAAACTTTCTGTCAGCTGACTCCCTCTAGTGCAAAGGAGGCATACCTTGTAACGGCTGCCGCGACAATTTGAAAGCGAAATCTTGGTGCCAACAATGCGTCTTGGCAGATTTCACCTCGATTGTCAAGGCAGGGACATTCAACCACATCTGTACCTCTCACTATTACTCATTTCCAACTCCTGAGCGCTAACTCGTTCTAGTTCACCATCGTGCCAGTCATTTAACCCTCGATGGAAGCCGGCGGCGCACCTTACATTACTCAGGCTCTTTCGATGTCACTGGTTTGCTTAGACGTCTGCAGTACTGTCGAGATAAGTATAACATCGTCGTCCGACACTGGTCTGGATCCATTTACACTTTGGACTTGGCCGCGTGCCTCAAAGTGTTGTCTACCTCTAAGAAGATGCCCGAGTCCGGAATCTGCGAGCTAGACGACTTTGCTCAAGACAGATTGCTCAACGAGTGGTTGGCTTGTATTAAAGACCATCACCCTGTCGACCCTACGGCAGACTCTCTGGTAGGTACACTGTCCCCTCTTAGACCAGCATTTTCCTTGAGACCATGCGTCTTTCATGCTGGCCACAAAAACTACTGACAGCCTTCTCCAAAGTCGCAATCCATCAACCTCAATAATATGCCAAGCCGAAATATGTACCATGTTCTGCACCTTAACTCCAAACAACCTGCCCGTGCCTTGGACATCGACAACAACAATGACAGAGAATTCATTCTCTTCGCAATAAGTCTATCTCGCATCGTCCTGCGTGCTTTGGAGCTTCGCTTGTTCCAGTCTCTGCAAAAGGAGCTTAACGAGCTACCAAAGAGCTCGAAGTCTGATGCAGACGTCGCCGTGCTACTGAGGCAAATCGGCCAGCTCCTTATCAATCTGCGCTGGCGTATCTCATGGTGGACTACTTTCGGGGCTTGCTCCGACCACGAAGCCCACTCTGGAGACTCTTTCACGGAACGAGCTACAAATCTCGCCCACGTCCTCTACTGCTACTTTTTCGTAGTAAAGAAGAAATCCTGGTCTGGAGCCAACACTACTCAACAGCCTGTTGTCTCGACATACCCGGATGCCGATCCAGTAGAAGAATATCTCCCAGAAGTCGACACCATCCAGGGGTTCCATGACTGGCTTGACCAAGGCCATGAGTTGATCCGTCCGGTTCAACAGCATCTAGCTCACCACGATTAACCTATGACCCAGAGGTAAGAGATTTCCTTCAATTCACCTCGACTTCATTCGGAAGATGCGTCCGCTCATCTCCCTCTCCAGATCCCCAGTGCACTACGCCAAGCATAAGGCCAAACGTGAGATTCGATATCATCACAGCACAACTCGGTCCCAGTCCGAGCACCACAGCACCCATCCAGCGCCCTCGTTCCAGTCGACGGCCATCTATCACAGACACTTTACAGGAACACAGTATACGAACCATCTACGCGCACCATGCTCACGATGATCACGAACTTACAGCAAAGTTGTTTGGATTCCCTGCCTTTTGTATAAATAACAGCTAGAGCTCCGGCGCAAGCCAGCCATGTACGATTTTCCTATTGCCCTATACCCCTATACCCCTATACCCCACATTCGCACGCTCTGGATTGTTAGCGCCGCACAATATTGAACGCTGTTTTGTTATTTCTGGTTTGGGCGGCTCACTCTTTGAAGTATGATTTTGTATTTGTTGCAATTCTATTGCGGCTTTCGTTGTGGGTTGTCTTGTAGGATAGCTTGTGACGTAGAGGTACTTATCATTATCATCTATACAAGTCATTCCTTTCATTCGGCCTATCCAGGGAGCGATAGCCACAAACACAGCTGTTGTCTAAAGATAGCACACCGTACATTGAGTGATCATAATCTGCACCTCTTTACTCACAAGCGGACGTAGGGCACAAGCATCAACAAAATTCCGTGTCACACTATCTCCTAATCTCTATCGTCCACAGCAACCAACAAACCCCAACCCCCCTACCTCTTCAATGTCTTCTGCTTCTCCGCATCCCCAACCACCTTCCTCTGCACCAACAACCCCTTCCTTCCCCTCACCCCATCCACATACCTCTTACTAACCCTCTCCCGATCCCCCTTCTCCCCAAAATCCTCCAACTCCTCCTCCGTCTGCGGCACCCAAAACGGATCCTCATCCAGCACCTCAAACCCACTAAACACCAGCTGCGGCTGCGCGGCGCCGCTCGTCCGCTTCCGTATCTCGTCGGAAAAGCCGAAGGATTCGGCCACCGGGAGGAGGGAGAGGATGCTGTAGAAGGGCGTGCCTTCTTTGAGGGACTCGGTCAAAATGCGGCCGTGGCGTCGGGAGAGGGTGGCGTAGACGCGGCCGAGGACTTCGGTTGAGGCTTGGATCTCGCAGCTGTACATGGCTAGCATCAAGCGGGGACTCCAATCCATGAAGCCGGTGTGGATGGCGTCGCGGACTGTTTTGATAGTCTCGCCCGTTAACCTGCCGAGCTGGTCTCGTGCTGAAGATTCCTCGTGAGAGGTTGCTGAGATGGTGACTTCTTCGAGGAAGACTGCTGTGCCTTGGATGGGTTCGTGGCACATAGGGCCTTGGGCTGTAGCTAGTTGGAAGGCGTAGGCGATTTTGTCGGAGAAGTCGTGGGGGTGGAGGGAGTTGGCTGTCTTTGAGTTTTGCTCAGCTCGGGATTCTGCATTGGTCTCGTGAGCTTCCTGGAGGAATCTTTGACATGTACCCTCGGCAGTGGCGTCTATCAAAAGGTTCGGTCCTGTTCTTCGAGGGCCGAATGCGGCGATTTTTTCGACCATGTCTTTCCAGACGTGTTCCTGGCCTTTGGCTTCTGCGAATGCAGAGCGAAGCTTTTCTCGGAAGTCGAGAATCGAGAGCATTCCTGTGTGGCTGGTTGCAATCTCGTCTTCTTCATCTTCATCTTCATCTTGATCTACAATACTCTCGTTATCTGTTATTGTCCCTCGCTTGCCCTCTTCTTCAGCTTTTTTCTGGGAGTGAAGCCTTCTTATGGCGCCTGCGTTCTTGCCCAAGAATTCTGTGACTGGTTCAGGCAGCGGTCTGACCCGCAGCCGTACTATTATTTGCTTTGAGGTAGTAACACTGATTATGGTCCCACGCGGGAGATTCTTGTTCTTTGGTGGGTTCATTTCTGGAGCACTGACAATTGTCTCCCGATACGGTACAATAGGCTCTCCAGCTTGAATCTCACATCTGGCATATCTTTCTCGGAGATCTTTGAGACATCGCTCGAGATGCAATTCTCCAGCTGTAAGAATGACATGCTCACCGCTTTCCAAGACTTCGTATTGCGCGCATGGGTCGCTCTGCTCCAGCAATTTCATGCCTCTAATCATCTTATCCAGGTCACCAGGGTTGACAGGTTCCAAAGCAACACGAACGATGGGTTGGCTTCCCATATTGACGCCTGCTAGATTGATACTGCCTTCGAGCTGACTGCATAGAGTACCTGACTTTAGCACATGGCCTTCGAGTCCTGCAATCCCAAAGACCACACCAGCAGGAACGGATGTCAAGGCCTCAAGGCCTCGACCCATGAGAAGATATAGACCGGTCACTGTGACCTTTTGCGGCTCAGGTGTCGCGTGGGGGAACGCTGGCGAGAATTTGGGAGGGAGGACATAAACCGCGTCTCCTACGCATAGGGTTCCAGAGTAGAGTCGCGCGAAGCCAATCAGATGTTCTTTATCCCCGTCCACATCTTCGTCTGCAACTCCATCACCGTTCAAATCAGTTTCGCCAAACGCTTCCGCAAGGACATTGGAATCCGCATCTGTACCTTCGCCATTAGCTATGGCTTGAGCCTTCTCAATCTCTGTCCGTTTCTTCCTCGCGAGATCACGAGCTTCCTCGCCAGTCATGGTAACGGCCGTCTTACGCTTATTGTGCGGCATTTCGCCCTCAGGTACAGCAACCATCTTACTGACATAAGCAACTATAGGGTCGTCCTTCCCAGACTTTATGTTTGTCACGGCATCTCGAATGGTTGGGTCGACGTGCTTTGCCCCTGGAGAAGCGTCAATGAGCGCTGGGAGGCGACTTGCTTGTGCAGCGGATGGGGCTGGCAAGTGCTCTATAGTGGAGACCAGGACGGCTGTAGATAATGGGAGCCATGCGGCGAAGAGCGTTGTCATTATCGCTCGCGGATCTCTTGAGCGTAAGACGTGAAGAGGTATTGTTAGTGACAGGGACTTTGTGATTTTCTCAACCGTAGCTGGATCTCCTTTGCCCCTGTCGCCACCAGTGGTAGCTTCGTACACAGCCCAGATATTGTCCAGGACAAGCTGGACGAACATCGGCTTCAAAGATCGTCCCTTCAGATGCTTCGATCCAAGCACTCGCTTCGTCTTCGGCTCTAAGTAGAAGTCCCCCCAAAGCACTTTCTCTAACACAGACCTTTTGATCCCCAGCTTCTTCTCATATAAATTCGCAAATTGCTTCACTGTAAAAGCCCACCCATCAACAGCACTACTGAAAATCACATTGTTCTTCTCGGGAGCGAAGTACAAATCCTCATCATCCTTCTCCTCAAACGTGCCATCTGCACCACTCGTGACAACGCTTTCGGACTCCTCGTTTACTGAACCAGAAGCAGCTTTTGTAGTTTTACGCTCGGCTCTTTCCTTTTCCTTCTCAGCTGCAGCAGCAACGCGCTCTTCCACTTTTTCACGCCATTGGAGATCTTCTTCCATCCTCTCACCTTGAAAAAAGCTGCCGATCACGGCGTTAACTTGCTCAAGCAACTTACTAAGATGCGTATAGGCTTCTCCAGGACTCATCTTTAGCTCTATGATCAACCTATCCACTTTATTGATCACAAGTAGCGGCTTGAGATGCTCCGTCCACGTCTGCCTCAACACAGTGACAGTCTGGCTACAAACTCCCTCGACAGCGTCGACAAGTACAAGAGCTCCATCACATAACCTCGAAGCAGTAGATACTTCGCTGCTAAAGTCAATGTGACCAGGTGAGTCAATCAGATTAATAAGATATTCTTTCTGAATTGGAGCGACCTCCGGGCTAGAACGCCGTAGCATAGAGAAGTAGAGAGAGATGGCACTGCTTTCCATCGTGATACCACGGAGTTGCTCATCGGGGCGAGAATCGAGGTAGCGGATCTTGCCTGCGAGTTTGGGGGAGATGATGCCGTTTGTAGCGATGAGAGCGTCCGTGAGAGAGGTTTTGCCATGATCCTACCTCACAATTCAGAATTCTAGTATTACAAGGATTCATCGGCCTTTGCTTACGACGTGAGCCAGAATACAGATCTAGGAGCTCGTTAGTGTTGCTGATATTCTGAAAGCAAATTGGCACACACGTTGCGAACTTCATCGGCATTGCGCTGTAACGCGATGAGCTTTTCTGGATTGACGACAGGCATATTGTAAAATATCCAACATGTCCATGCTACAAGCGATAACTTAGATGATGTCGAATCGCTTTGGGAGTAAATTAGATCTCTGTACCCAAAATTTGAACACGCTGAAGGTTGGAGAAAAGATTTTGAGTTACCAAGTGAAATATCAAAAACCGCCACCCACCAGTACCACAAAGCAGCTCTTGCACAAGACCATAGAAATATGCCGATTACGCCGATGAAATTTAGGATGAATAAATTACGATTTGTACTCTCCTAGGAGGCTTGTAATGTTTGTACATTTGTGATCTCAATTTATCCACGCCGATACACAGATGCTAAGCTACACAAGACTGCCTACGCCAGTAATAGAGTGGGGTGTTCGCTGAGGAAGTCAATATGACGGAACTTTTGTACAAGAATGGTAGGGCAGATGCTCAAGAATGCTCGCTTCCACCTCCATCATCCAATCAACCGCCCCAGCACATCCCCGCTCGGGCCACTCAGAGAAGTGCACCTCCAGGTGTAGCTGCGATTCACAAATTACTTGACGACTCTGGTCACCAAGCCGGTTGCCACCGTGCCTTGTGAAGGTTTAGCTCTTGCTGTTCATAGAAACGGGCAGGAAAAAAGGGTACTCACGTCCACCTTCTCGGACATTGAACCTTTGTCCATTCTCGATGGCGATGGGGTTGAAGATGTCGCACATCATCTCCACGTTGTCTCCCGGCATCACCATCTTGGTGCGGTCTTCCACGCTCTCGGGCCAGTGTAGGGCGGCAGCTTCATCTGTACATCCGTTAGTATAGCTAGCCGAGAAAATGTCACATTGTTAGGAGCTCGTAGATTACCTGCTGTCCGTAAGTAAATCTGTGGTCGATAGTTGTCCGAAAAACCAGTATGACGACCACCCTCCTCCTTTGTTAGGACATACATCGAGCACATAAACTGCTTATGCGCCTTTGCGGTCCCTGGCTTAGCAATGATCATACCACGCTTGACGTCTTCTCTTTTAACACCTCGAAGCAGGAGACCAGAATTGTCACCTGCTCTCGATTCATCGCACGACTTCTTGAACGTCTCAATATCCGTTACTTTGGTCTTGATTGGCATCTCCCCTATGCCTACCAACTCCACATCGGAATCCTTCTTGAGTGTTCCTCGCTCGACTCTGCCGGATGCGACGGTACCACGGCCGGGAATGGAAAAGACGTCTTCCACGGACATAAGGAAAGGCTTGTCGGTCTCACGCTGGGGTGTTGGAATCCAGGTGTCCACAGCATTCAACAACTCGTCAATCTTCTCGACACCTATCTCCGGCTGTCGACCATCGAGTGCACACAGTGCCGAACCCATGATAATAGGGGTTTCGTCTCCCTCAAAGCCGTAGGTGTTCAATAGCTCCCTCATCTCCATCTCCACAAGCTCCAACATCTCCTTGTCCTCAATCGCGTCGACTTTGTTAACAAAGACGACAATCTTTTGAACACCGACCTGTCGAGCAAGGAGTAGATGTTCTCTTGTCTGTGGCATTTGCCCATCTGAAGCCGCCACCACAATGACTGCTCCATCCATACTCGAGGCGCCCGTGATCATATTCTTGACGTAATCTGCGTGGCCGGGACAATCGACGTGGGAATAATGCCGCGCATCGGTATTGTATTCAATATGTGCTGAGGCGATGGTAATACCACGCTTTCGCTCTTCGGGGGCTTTGTCGATAGCGCCATATTCGAGAAAGTTAGCAAAGCCCTTTTCAGCTTGCCTCTTGGTGATGGCGGCGGTCAATGTAGTCTAATCGAAGAGTGTAAGCATTTGGAAACGCTGAAATGCTGCTGGAATGAGCGGACCTTGCCGTGATCGACGTGACCAATTGTACCTGCTCAAGTCAGCACGACCTTTATTGTCTTATTAAATGCCATCTTCGTACCGACATTGACGTGGGGCTTCGACCGCTCGAAGACCGTTGCCAGCCCTCGAATGCCATTGGCATCCCTGCTAAAGACCTGTTGTACGGGGTTGATGCCCCTTTGCTGCCGTATAGCGAGACGACTCGTCCGCAGCAAAGGCGCGAGGGAGCGACTAAGGACCACCATATCTGCACACCTTGCACGGAACCCGGTTCACAGAAAAGAGGAGATATCGAGAGGGAGGCGTTAACGAATGCGCTGCTGCTAGAAAATCCTTGGATCATCATCAAATCTAGCGCGCTGCGGCAGGATTTTGGCGCGAGCGTAGACCCCGAAAAGCGCTTAAGTCCGATGCAGACCCCTGCTTAGAGCCAAATTTAGCGCTCAAGAGCATTTCTCCGGGGCCTTGAGTCACTGAGTGCGCTGCCCAGGCGACAAGACGCGCCATTTTGGGCTTCAGCCCTAACAGCGGACGGTTAGGGGATGATAAAAAAGTCAGTACTCGACATCTCAAAATCATGAGACATTCACCAGGTCTCATTACGATTACAGAAGCCCTGCACCGAGTCTTTGTACCATCGCCGCAATCACCTATTCCGAAACCTTTACTCGCCGTCCAAATCCGTCAATTCCGTCCTTGGCAATGCCTCAAACCTTTACCTTCTCCTCCTCAGCTTCGCCATGCTTCTATCAGTCGCATGGGCGGCAACATGGTCCGCACATACGGTCCCAGTGCAGTCACAGCCAGCGGGAACACCAGCATCAATGACAACAAGCCACCCACCCGCCCTGATCGCCCACCACGCGACGAAGAGATCAAAGCCTTTAAAGTCCACGTCGTCCACCCGAAAACTCAGCGTCTTTCTGGACCACATATGCTCATAGACGTACTGGACGAGCGACGAAAAGACGACAGGGGCAAATTTACACAATATATTCAGGAAGTCGCTCCAGCAGATCACGAAGCTGATCCTCCGCGACACTATCCCATTGTCAAATTGTTTGACAAGAAGCTGGAGCGTGAGAGAGAGATGGAGAGGAAGAAGGCTGGGAAAGAGAAGAAGCAGCAGACGAAGCAGTTGGAAATCAGTTGGACGATCAGTGATGGCGATTTGGGGCATCGTATGGGAAGAATGAAGGAGTTCTTGGGGAAGGGATGGAAGGTGGAATTGTTGTTTGGTGTGAAGAGAAAGGGGTGGAATCAGAGGCGAGAGGCTACTCCGGAAGAAATTGCGAAGTTACTGGAGAAGATAAGGGAAACTGTGGTGGAAGTTGAGGGAGCGAAGGAGTGGAGAGAGATGCAGGGAAAGGAGGGAGGAGAAGCGGTGCTGTATTTTGAGAGGAAGACAAAGAAGTAGTCCGGCCTGTAAATTCAAGCCGCTCTTCGGAAACTGTATCAAATAAGAACATGGGCAGTACGAAGAATGTATCATGGCTTAAAATGCCTACTGTTACCCGATGTATGCTTATCGAACTCTTGGATCAATAGCGTCTCCAATCCCCTGGGAACGACATTGCTCTTCCGCTACACTGTACTTTAGGTGGACGCAACTACTTAGTTCGAAAACATGAGATACCGGTAGATGTAAGAATCAAAATGCTCAGCCTTGCACTACCAAGCTCCCTCCAAAACCAAAAGCGTGCAGCGACCCCTGCCGCCGATCTTATCATCAGCACTTTACATCAGCATTCCCTCCCACAACCAACAATATGCGTCTACGATGACCCCAAGATTTCACCTGCTCAGCAGACTCCTCTCCCACCGCCACCACCCTCTCTTCCGCACAACCGGCGCCACCCTCAAAGTCAGCCTCATCTTCCACTACATCCTCTCCCACATCGGCACCATATCCCTGACTGACGGCCCCTCAATGCTCCCCACCATGTCCGTCCGCGGGGACTACTACTACATCTCTAAATCCTACCCTCGCGGTCGCGAGATCAAGGTGGGCGATGTAGTCAGCTTCATGCATCCGATGGCAGAGGGGGTGGGGGCTATCAAGCGGGTGTTAGGGATGCCGGGGGATTTTGTTTGCACAGGAGAGAGGGATGGGGGAGGGAAGATGATACAGGTGCCTGAAGGACATTGCTGGTTGTTGGGGGACAATTTGCCGGATTCGAGGGATTCGAGGGTTATTGGGCCGATTCCGCTCGCGTTGGTGAAGGGGAAGGTGGTTGCGAGGGTTTGGCCGTTGGGGGAAGTGGGGTGGGTAAAGAACACGCTGCAGCGGCCTGAGGAGGGGGTGTGATGGAGCGCGGAATACGTGACTTGGAGTCGCATGCTATCTATTTACATGCATCCGACGCCACAGAAGTGGAGAGAATGCAGTCTCTAGCTCCAATCAAAGCTCCTAGGACGGCCTGAGTGGTCTTGAACCTCAAAAAGCAAGCCTCTGCTAGCTCCGCGGCACTCTTCATTCAGCCCACCGCACTCGCAGATACTCAAACAAGATGCAACAGCATACTCCGATTCAGGAACCCTTACTTCCTCGGAACGACCGAGCACGTCCCAGTACTTCCTTGCTGCGGGAAAGGATCGAACGAAGCCCTTGTCGACGAGGCGATGATGGTTCCGCAAAGCCTTGACGTGGAGGCTGTATTGAATCATCATAGGACGGTGGAGGACCTTCCGGGATCGCCAATTGTTGAGAGCCTTTGGAATCAGCTTTTTCTCCAGACCGCCGCTGGCCAAACGCCCTACGGCCATCATCGCGAGCTGAAGATTGCGAATGATTGTTGTGGCCACCAGAACGGGAGCCAGCTTCGTCTATTCCGTCATATGAGGAATCGATAGCTCCCACGAGTAGCTTGAGCAACCAGAGTGACTTCGTCAGAACTACGCGGGGAACTGCCCTGCTCATCTGCATGGACTCGAATTCGAAGCCTGATGTGCAATCGACTAGACTTCCAACATCATCGTCGCTATCCAGCCGTTCAAGAAACTCCTGCGCAGAACTGTCGCTCCCAACTTGTGCGAATTGGTACGAGACGGCGCTTGATCCGTACTTCGTCCCTTTCAACCTCTTGTTTGCATTAGAGATCACTTCGTGTAGTGTGCGCTGGGGCTCCCCCAATGGCTCGCCATCAGTGATTGTAATGACCAAGACTGGTTTCGGAAGATCGTTTTTTTCAGCTCTAGCCACGATACCGTTCAAGACTTGGCTCCGAAGTTCTGTGCCTAGCGGCGTGATACCTTGAAAAAAGAGGTCGTCATCCAGGTACCGGTTTATAATTGCTTCATCCTTGACCTCGCCCAATTCCGCGATTTCCTTTGGGCCTGCTTTGGTAATTAGCACGTCTCGTTCAAGATTCAGAGATCCGATGAGTGGGGGAAAATATGCGCATACCATTCATAAACCTCACATCAAACCCGTCCCCATCCAGCACCTTCGCCACATCCACCACCATCTTCACCACATATCTCAAATCCTCAATCCTGTGATCCCGGGGGTGCATCCTCATCGACCCACTATTATCAATATATAACAAGATATCAAACAGTGCGAGCTTCGCGAGCACCCTACCATCCTGCAATGGGATTTCCCAGCGCGTGCAAATGTTTTCGATGTGGGCGGCGGCACGGGATGCTGCGCTGTCTAAGCGGGGGTCGGTAGGTGGGTAGAAGGCTGAGAGATCCTTGTCGTGAATGCATTGCTGCAGAATTTGCTTGTAAATCTCTGCCATGTCGTTTGAAGATGTTGATAGAGCGTTGATGTTGATGTTGTTGGATGAATGCAGGGGTTTCATGAAATAAGGATAAATTTTGAAGTAGGATGCTGTATGAGTCAAAAATGTAACACAGAACAAAGCGGAAGAGTGACACAGGTGGCAATCGCGATCAGGTTGCACAGCTAGGAGGCGTTCCTGCCAGCTCCTCTCAGCTATACAAAGTGATCATTCACGCTCATTGAACACAGAAACACTATCCTTCGTCGCTCCTACCCGATATGAAAAGCCTCGTTTATGCTCCTAGTTTTGAAAATAAGAAGCTTTCATTGCTCCTCCCTGAAACAGTAACATGACACTTCACGCTCTTACAAATCACGAACCATAGTTTTCGTCCGTTCCGACCTGATGGAAAAGACCACGTCGTAGCTCCTACACTGTTGATAGAACATCTTGAATTGTTTAAGCCTACTAGAAGAAGCTCATGTCCAAGCTCTTGTGATGTGAAATCGACGGCCTTGGTCGCTCCTTTATACCTGACTTAAGAAGGTCATGCACACGGTCTTGCAGCTTACGATCAGTAATCTTTGACCACCTTTACCCGATAAAAGAAACATTGCCTCGCTCCTGGTATGCAGATTGACTACCCTAGGCCGGTTATGCCTCACATGGAAAGTTCTGGATCACGCTCCTGAAACGTAGCGGTGGTAGCCTTTATCGCTCATTCCCGATGGGAAAAGACCCCATTCAAGCTGTTACACCGTGAATTAGCAGCATTAACCTGCTCTTACTGTCATGAAAACATCCTGTCACGAATTTTGTGACATAGAATAACATTCCCTCGAAATGGCGTTTCTGCAACGTTGAGCAACGGCCTTAAGCGGCTCAAGAATCTTCTTCTTTGAAAGCCGACCAAACTTTACTCAAAACCAGACCAAGTTTCCAAATCCTCCTCTCGGATATTGAATATATGTCTGTTACTCATATAGGCAGACATCGAGGGAGACTCAGCTTGCATCGCCATGGAAAGCCTCCCAATGCCAATTCTTGTTTGTGTAGAAAGGTCTTCTCCCAGGTTTCATAACATAGATTGACAGCTTTGAAATGCTTATGGATTCTAGATTAGAGGGCAGGTTCAATTTGGTATTTTGTCAATGTGCTTTAAGGGTAGCTTTTGACTGCCGTGAGAAGATCTCATGCATGCCATTGTACTTCGACTTCGTATGAGCGCCGGATTCCATCCATAATAGATCTTGCTTGTTTACCAGCTAACATTGGATTCATCTAAGCTTCTGCATTGGGTATTGACAATTTTAAGTCGTACAGACGCCTTCACTCCGAGGGCAGACTAGGCTTCAAGCAACACTGATAACGCCGCTACAGAAGTCCTAACAAAATGTACCGGAGATCTGAGGGTCAATGGTGTGTTCCCAGAAACGTCAAAATCTCGCTCCGCGGGAGGACCCTCGGGCGGAATTTAGCGCCGTGCTTGGCGTTTGGGGGTGGATCACAAGGAAGTCGCGGAGGACTCGTAACTGCCCATGAATCATTGAGAGTTCGATTGTCCGCCATTAACCACACTCGCTGCTTGTTTTACCTGATTCGTCATGTACGTGTGAGCCTGCTACAATCAGTCCCAGAAAATCCAGGACCAGCCTGGGTGAGCGGAATCACAACAAAGCCGACCGTGCTATTAGGCATTCCATTTGAGGCATGGGGAATTGCGGCTCCTCGTGCTGCAGAGGTACGTTGTGCAAAGCTTGCATGAAGGGTCGTCTGACGTCCTAGGACAGGTCGGTCAAAAGATGGCTTGTACGAGCCCGCGCTGGCAGACAGCGAGAGGGAGGCCGTGGCAGATCTCCTCCAATATCTCGAGAACGTGTGTACCGCGTCGGTTCAACATGGCAGCTTTGATGCTGACTCTCACAGCGAGGTGAAACAGACTTTTTCACCGGAGAGCCTCTACGGTCCCTGAGCACCTTGGTCTACTCGGAAAACGTCGATCTGCAACGCAGTGCTAGCTTGACGTTCGCAGAGATAACAGAGCGAGGTACCAAACTTCCGCTCAGCATTGATGCAGATCGCTCACATCCCTTTCAGATGTCAGAGAAGTCGACAGAGATACCCTTGAGCCGATACTATTCCTCCTTCAGAGCCCTGATATCGAAGTCCAACGAGCTGCCAGTGCTGCGTTAGGCAATCTGGCTGTCAACAGTACGCAAGCTCAAGTTTCTGCACGGAAAAAATGTTAATTCGTGATAGCCGAAAACAAAGTACAGATCGTTCTCCTTGGAGGCCTCTCGCCCCTTATACACCAGATGATGTCTACAAACGTCGAGGTCCAATGCAACGCTGTTGGCTGCATAACGAACCTGGCAACGCATGAAGATAACAAGGCTAAGATAGCAAGATCAGGAGCATTGGGCCCCTTGACGAGGCTGGCAAAATCGAAGGACATGAGGGTACAAAGAAACGCCACTGGAGCATTACTGAACATGACACACTCTGGTAAGACGCACCTACTGCAATTGCCGAGAAAGCTGCTGACATACTATCTAGATGAGAACAGACAGCAGCTCGTCAACGCCGGCGCGATTCCTGTCCTGGTCCAACTCCTCTCCTCTAGCGACGTGGACGTGCAATACTACTGCACAACAGCGCTGAGCAATATCGCAGTTGATGCCGGTAACCGGAGAAAGCTCTCTCAGACGGAGTCAAAGCTTGTTCAGTCTCTCGTCCATCTGATGGACTCCTCCTCGCCAAAGGTTCAATGCCAAGCTGCGCTGGCTCTCCGTAATCTGGCGTCAGACGAGAAATACCAGCAAGACATTGTACGAGCCCGAGGTTTACCGCCGCTTCTCCGGCTCCTCCAATCCGCCTTTCTCCCCCTCATTTTATCCGCCGTCGCCTGCATCCGCAACATCTCCATACATCCCAACAACGAGTTACCAATCATAGAAGCTGGATTCTTGAAGCCTCTGGTAGAGCTTCTAGGGTCAACAGACAACGAGGAGATCCAGTGTCATGCCATCTCAACTCTACGGAATTTGGCGGCTAGCTCAGACCGCAACAAGGAGCTAGTGTTGGAAGCTGGTGCTGTACAGAAGTGCAAAGAACTGGTCCTCAAAGTACCACTAAGCGTGCAGTCAGAGATGACGGCAGCAATTGCAGTGCTCGCTCTTAGCGACGAGTTGAAGTCAAAATTACTTAGCCTCGGCGTTTTCGACGTCTTGATTCCTCTGACAAATTCAGACTCGATCGAGGTGCAGGGCAATAGCGCTGCAGCTTTGGGCAACCTTTCATCAAAAGGTACGTTCTTTGCTTCTACGATTATTACGTGCTAACACATGTGCAGTTGGTGACTATTCAATATTCGTCAAAGACTGGGAAGAACCAGATGGTGGCATAAAAGGCTACCTGAACCGCTTTCTAGAGAGCGGCGATCCTACTTTCCAGCACATTGCGATATGGACCCTACTCCAACTACTCGAGTCCGAGGACAAGGCTCTACTCGACCTTATATCAAAAGCCGAAACGGTCATCAAGATGATCAAGGACATTTCGGAGAAGCCCATTGAAGCCGACGAGGGAGAGGGTGAAGATGGAGAAGATGGAGAGGGAGAAGTCGTAAAGCTCGCTCGACGATCGCTCGAACTTCTCACCAAAATGGCACAACCCGAAAAGCAAACACTCACCGAGGGCTGATATACGAATACCCTGACTGAATCGAGAATACCAAGCTGTCATCTGTACTTCGTCGGTATATTTTCCAGATATCGTTTTCAGCTGCAAGGCGTTCCGGGCATCACCTCGTATCTCTTGGGATCAATCATCCACAAATTCGAGCCGGAGTTAAAAGGAGCTCTATGGAGGCTGCGAAGAGGCATTTGTTGGGTGTACGAAACTTGCGTCCTTATGTATTTCATTAGAGAATGTTGCTGTGTGCTGAAAATTTATCTTTTCAGAATATACTGTTCTCACTAGCATTTTCCGACTTTCGACGTCATGTACAACAACGGAACTTCGGGTCAATCTCGTCATGGCAAGAATGGGGAAAATCAATTATGAGACGTGGCATTGAACACCTTTGACATTCAAACTTGGCCAGTCAGGCTGTAGGAGAAGGGGTCGTTACCCAAAACCACGGGTAATTCCTCCAGCAGATGAGCATCGTCTTTGCTAGTCTTAAGGACTATCACCCACCAGAATGTAGCTTGATACACAATACTCTCTCAACAATGGTTTCTTCCGAGTAGAGGAAATATCACACATATCCTAGAACATTCTTCGTCACTGACTGTGTAGCTGCCAACCCAATTCTCAAACCCCAACCTCTACCTCTTCCCTACCACCATCCTCTACCTCTCCCCCCTACCACCAACCACCAAGATGTCAACCACAACCCTCCCCCCAATAGCCCACCCAGGCCTCCCCCTCGCTCCGTCCTCCCTCTACGCACATGGCCCAGGTACCCATTTCCACGCTCCCACCGGGCAAATTCACGCCTCCATCTCCGGCGCCCCAAAGGTCATACCAGCTTCAACCAAAGGCTTAAAGCCTACAATATCAATCCCCCGCCTCCTCCCCTCCCCCACAAACGCCGCCATCCCAAGTGCAAATGTCAGCAACACAAATACCCTGCCTGTAGTGGGAAGTGTGGTATTAGCTCGGGTCGTGAGGGTGAGAAGGGGGCAGGTTGAAGTTGTTATTTTGGTTGTTTATGGTGAAAGCTCAGAGGAGGGGAACGTTTGCGCAGATGACTGGCAAGCTGTCATTCGAAGGGAGGATGTGAGGGCTACGGAGAAGGAGAAGGTGGTTTGTGCCGAGGGGTTTCGGGTTGGGGATGTGGTTAGGAGTGTTGTGGTATGTTCCCTTGCCCCGTTCAACTACCGTACGCGTTCTGCTGGGGCTTCGGAAGCAGAGAGGCATGATTTGAGGGAAATTGAACGATTGAGGTGGATTGGAGATGGGATGGCAGATGGAGGAATACTGTGTTGACTTAAAACAGATCAGTCTAGGCGATCAATCGAATTACTACTTGACTACTGGAAAGAATGAGCTCGGTGTCATTATGGCAAAGAGTGAGGCTGGGAACACGATGTATCCGATCAGCTGGAAGGAGTTCAAGGATCCGGAGACTGGCATGACGGAGAGTAGGAAAGTTGCTAAACCTTTTTGAGGGAGGAGAGACAACTCTTGGTCCACGATTGGATAAGTCAGAAGGGAGACAGCTTGCAAATCAGAGAATGTATGCTGTTCTTTCAAGAAAGAGCGGATGTCATAAGTAAGTCGGTGCTCCATAAGTCGTGACTCTATCAGGCTGACGCAATACCAGAAACAACGGACGTCCCAATCCCCAACCTCGTAGCTTTCACGATCACAAAAATATTACCCAGAACCCCCTGCCCTGTCGAGACCCCACCTAGTCTCCTCCTCACACACATCCCCGCCACCGCCCTCGCCCCCTCCCATACCTCATACCAACTCGCCGTATCAAGCGGTCCCCTTGTATTAACAATGACCGCACAACTCCCCGCCCACGTATACGGCAAACCCGCCTCAACGCCAGCTTCTCCCCTTGGACCAAAAACATGCGTTTGCGGATCGGCATACATCTCATTCATCACATGGGCGCACTTCCCTTTGTCTAACTCCGGAGCGGCGATTTTGGAGCAGGTAACGTGGGGCGTGTAGGAAAGGATGGAGACGATGAGATTATCTTTTCTGCCCACGTTTTTCATGAAGCCGCCCATGCGGTGCGGCCGAACACAATCTTCTACGAGCGTGTCGACGACTTGGGCGATTTCGTACCAAGTTGTTGTGTCTGAGACTGCGATACCGGAGCGTGAGTGGACGTTTATGGCGCATAACCCATCGGCTGTGCGTGTTGTATTAGCGAGAATGATTGACTGATACAGTTTGAAGAGCTGGTGTACGACGCACAGCTAGTGAGTCTCCAAGGCAGATTCACAACCCAGCTTCCTTGTGTTCGTGGGCCAAATGTGATGTCGCTGATGATGTGGGGAATTGTTTTGTAGGCTTCGTAGCAGCTGTCTATGTTCAGGTTTGTTCCGTAGGTGGAGCCGTCGCATTGGAGGAGCATTCTGGATAAGTTCGTGGAGGGTGATCCGGGAGACTGTGAGGATGAGGTGGAAAGCAAGGGGAGGGAGCCATTTGGTAGGGTTAAGGGGAAGTCATCTAGGTCGATGGTTGTTGAGCCATTGGAAGCCAGGAGTAGGGCAGGACTTGTAGCGAGACTCGCGATCGGGATGACGAAGTAGAGGAGAGAAAAAGTAAACAAGTGGAAGACAAATTGCATCATGGATACAACAGCACATCGAGCAGCAGCGCAGAATTACCATTCTGCACGTCGCAGATGGGAATTCATAGAGCGGACAGGGACTGCTCCACAATGCGCAAAAAAACGCAAGAGTCGTCGGAATGACCGCTCTTTCGTGCGCGAGAAGCAACTTGTCGCGAGTGAGCTGGAATTTTGAAGCGGAGGATATTGAATATGCATGCTATCACTGGATATATGGGAACGACCCTCACAATGGTGAATCGGAGAGAGATTGGTGGAGTACGCCTAAGCCTTATAAGATTGGCCATGCAGAGACAAGGAGTTGGGTATTTGAGAAATTTTTATCACACCAAGGAATTGGTAGAGTGAAAGTATTCCACAACAATTGCCCACACCTCCCATTGAGATCCAGGAAGCACCCATTTATTTAGATAATTCTCGTGTTTTCCTCACCAGTGGATGTCAAACTTCTTTCTTTGGATCGCAAGAAGCCGAGCACCTAAGAAAAGGAGGCTATGAGGTTAAGCTATAGGTATTACAGATGTACCGACGCCGGCGCTATGCTGTAAAATGTTTGGGCAATGCAATGCTGATATAGTACACCCTACCTATACCTCGCGCCGTCCTTCTTCTTGTACGGCAGCTTCTCTGGCTTCTTTCTCGTGAACTCGACATTCGCTCCTTTGATCCCATGCCTCAATATCACGCCATCCGTACCCTCGTCCCATTGGCTTCTAAACAGGTTCACGCCAATAGGCGTACCAGGGTTCCGGGGTAGAAGTTTTCGCATCGTGAAGCCTTCTCTCTTAAGGCCTGCATCTCCTCTCAAGGCTTCAATATCAACCTTGGTGTCCTTCTCCTGTTGTATAACAAAGATAGCGAGCCGATGATAAGGAGCACCTTTCTCCGCATATGGTGGAAGCCACTTATAAACAATATGATCTTCCTTCTTGAGTTTCGATAGCGGTACTGAGGTTGAAGTTGGCGAGATGGGAATACTCACAGCCAAGAAATGACATCTCGAAGTGAAGCTATCGTTCTCTGCATCCGGTACATCTGGATCCACGACCGCGATAGTGACGAACCTTTCACCCTTGTCGAAGCATTGCACGGTCAATCTTGCTGGGATCTCGCTGACTCGCGAATCGACAAATTCGCCAGGCTGTACGTTGCGACGGCCAAAGCCTAGAGAGACTTCGGCTGTGGGGTCGAGATGGGAGAGCATGTCTGGGACGATATGGTGTTGGAAGATGCGCTGCATCAGGAGGAGGCGTTTGTATTCTCGCCATTTCCTGTCGGCGAGATGGCGGTAGATTGGGCGGTTCATGTCACCTACATACGTCAAAGTCGTTAGCTATAACACTACTTGGGAAGAGTGTTTAAAAGCCATACCTTCTCCATCCTCGAACCTCTTTTTAATAACAGGATCATTGATATCAGCTAATATCTTCAACTCCTCTAAATGCTTATGCATCCGCACCAACTTCCCCTTCTTCGCAAATTCCCCTCCCTGGTCTGCTGCAGACACATCCTGCCAATGTGCTATCCGTTTTCGCATCTCTGCAATCTGCGCAAGCTTCTCCTCTCGATCTGTTTGTAGCACTTTGCGCGCTTCTTGGAAACATTGGTAGGGCATCTGTTCGAAGGGGACATTGTCGGAGGACTGAAGCGCAGCTCGACGGCGGCGAGACCCAATTGGCTGAACACCCTGTGTGCGGACTAGCACTCGTTCTTCTCGGGGAGTAGCTACTGTGTTTGGGTCGAGGTTTTGGGGTGGTGGAAGGGGGGAAGAGCTGGTTGTGGTTTCAACGGTAGCTTCATCTTGTCTTAAGCTTGTCTGCTTGAAGGTTCGTGTTGACAAAAGGGGGCTCAATGCTGGCTGTTGTGCCTTTCGCAAGCATCTCAGTGCGGGCCGAATGACATAGACAGGAAACGCCATGATTGGTGCCCGGGCCAGCGCAACAAGTTGCTGGATAGGAATCGAGAGCGATGTTTAGAGACGAGAAGTTCACTAGCGCAAGATTCTCTAAATCTCCGCCAAGCCAAAATTGAACTCCGCAAGCAACTTCCATTATTTCCTGTCGTCGTACACAACAGCAGTGATGGCTGCGCCAGGCTTGCGAAGCTCGGGGAGATGCCTGAAAAAGCTGACCCCCGCGATTTTGAATGTCAGAGATCCAATGATGGTAAGTATACCTCTCCAAGAGTCAACGACGGCTCCTAATCGAACACAGCAATGCCTTGCACCTCGCCTCTCCCGAACAATGGCTACAGAAGTCGAGCTCCCAAAAAGCGAAGTCTTCAATCCATACACCCCAGCACTTACACGCCGACCTCCTCCACCTGTTCCAGAAGTCCTCGCGACAGTCTACAGCTTTCCGGACATGGAACCTCTACGCTTCACCTACTACCCGGCAAATCAGCTTCATCTACCCTTGCGACGTGACATATTGCAAAGAGCAGTTCTATACGAAGCTAGCGTTGAACGAGGAATGAGAACAGCAAACACCAAATGGAGGAGTGAGATACATGGCAGTAATCGCAAAATACGTCCACAGAAAGGCACGGGAAGGGCCAGATTGGGCAACAAGAAAAGTCCCATGCTCAGAGGAGGTGGTGTGGCATTTGGACCAAAGCTAAGAGACATGAGCACGAAATTACCGCGCAAGATCTACGACTTAGCATGGCGGACAGCGCTGAGCTATCGGTACCGAAGAGGAGAAATTATCGTGGTGCAGAAGGTTGAAGATATCGAGATGAATGACTCCAGGTGGATCGAGAAGATCATAGAGTGGAATCATTGGGGCAAGGAAGACGGCAGGTCGCTGCTTGTCACGAGGAAGGTCATGCCACAATTGTTCGAAGCGCTGAATGGTGTGAAAGGGGGCCAGCCTGGGGCTGGGCAGCACGGGAAGGCCAAAGAGGAGTCAGAAGTTGGCGTTAAGGAGCTTCTTGAGATGGGGAGGGTTGTGATTGAGAAGAGGAGCTTGGATTCGATATTGAAGAACCATTCGAGCGATTTGAACATGACTGTCCCTTCTGCTTTATATACATAAGGATAGCATATTCATCGAGAACGAGTACCATATATTTCGAACCATCTCTAGACCCAACTATTCCCCCCCCGCGTCGTTCATCACCTCCAAATATTCGCTCAGTCCAATAGCCTCGACCGCGCCAAGCAACCGAGGTCCGTCATTGCTCTTGCCAAAAAGTTTACCCATTTTCAAAGCTACCAGCCATGACAACGTTACTGCCATTGATGTATCTGCGACCTTGCTGTTCAAGAGTATTCGAACCGCTGAGCAGGCTCTCGCGGTTACGTCCCGCAAGGATGCCTTTAAGGGCGAAGATACTGAATCCTGCCATATCAGGGCAGTCAACAAGAGTACCTAAATTCCAATATACTAGATCCAGCGCAATGCTAACCCCTACAGCATATGGCCTCCTCCCCAGGCCCTCCGATACCCAAAGAGCAACCCGGCGACGACCCCGACGATGTCCTCTTCAACGCCATTTATGGCGTCCGCACCATCGAGCTCAACCGGCCTAGAAAGCTCAACTCCCTCAACGCCTCAATGGCGCGTAAAATAATACCCCGACTTCTAGAATGGCAGAGCTCCCAGCTCGCCTCCGTAATTATAATAGGTGGCGCCGGTCCCAAAGCATTTTGCGCCGGTGGCGACGTTGCAGCCCTTGCCCAGCAAAACACTGAAGGCCCTGAAGGACAAGCGGCTTCACAAGCCTATTTTGGCCTTGAATATCAGCTCGACCATCTCATAGCTACGTACCCGAAACCTTACATCGCCTACATGGACGGTATAACCATGGGTGGAGGCGTGGGGCTCTCTGTGCATGCGCCGATACGGATAGCTACAGAGCGTACAGTCTTCGCCATGCCAGAAACCACAATTGGTTTCTTCCCCGACGTCGGCGGCTCCTTCTTCCTCTCAAGACTGGAAGGCTATATAGGCACTTATCTCGCCTTGACGAGCGAGCGCTTGAAGGGCGTGAACGCATTCTATGCCGGCATAGCAACCCACTACATCGATTCTTCTACCCTCTCCTCTCTTACTGCCCGCCTGGCCGAAATCGAATTCAAAGACTATGAGGACATGCATACCCGACTTGCGACCATCGCTGCGACGATTGCAGAATACGATACTGGACTGCCTCATGACGAGCCGATGCTGTTAGCTGGGGAGTTGAGGAAGGCTATTGATCGCTGCTTTAGGTATGATAGCGTTGAGCAAATCATTGAGGCCCTGCAGAGGGAAGAACAGCATCCAGTACAAGAGGAAGAAGACGGCACCGTCATTCCAGACGAATGGTCAGATATCCGCCCCTGGGCCACCGCCACATTAAAAACCCTCTCCGAGCGCTCGCCCACCTCCCTCAAAGTTGCACTCCACCAAGTGCGCGAGGGCCGCAAGTGGAACATTGCCGAGGCGTTTCGGCGCGAGTATCACATGGCTGGGCATTTCATGTCACACCCAGACTTCGGCTCTGGCGTCAGTGCGAGATTGATCCATAAGCCTGCTAAAACACCCGTATGGGATCCACCGAAGCTCGAGGAGGTCACGGACGAGATGGTGAATAAGATTTTCAAGGTGGAGGGTAATAGAGAGCTCGAACTGCTAGGAGCGAGGGGCCAGCGAGCATATGCGGAGTATCCCTTCAAAATGGGTCTACCTCGAGAGGAGGAAGTGGAGGATATGGTTAGAATGGGGGGCATGACAAGGAAGCAGGTGCTGAAGAAATGCGCGGACACCAGCGGAGGCAGAACAGGGGTGAGGGAGAAGGTGGATGAGGTTATAGAGCGAAATTGCGGTGTCGATGCTCAAGGGAAGCTTGTATGGATCGACGAGGAGTGATGATATTTGACCATATGTGTATAAAAGGGATTGTCTTTGATGTTGAAACGTATGTAGAGGTATAGGTATTTTAATTGACCGTCATAATCTTCAACACACTGGATATACAGAGACATCCAATCACTGGCAAGCTATCCGAACAAGAGGTAGTCAGGAAGGTCCCCAGAGCCCCAAAGGTACGTAAGCAAAAGTGCTTGAAACACCCAGACCTCGCTCGCATGAAGTCTTCGGTAGGTAGCTCCAGAGTAGCTTCCAAAACCTGGAATCGTTCGTGCTCACAGTCACAGCACTTCGTGCTTCGACCGACTGCACCTGCACCCAAGACAGTCATGCATCACCGATAATATATACTCTCCCGCCCACGCTTCCCTTCTCCCTCAGCACGTATAATGCGCAATGAAACTAAACTGCATCAGCGGAGTGTCAATGCTTGATTGCAGTCGAAGCAAGACAGCCGGTAAGCTGATGCAGGTATGTGTGTATGTGGCATTCCAAGGCTCATTGACAACGGATAGGCGCCTACGGAATGGCCATTGTTCGAACGAAAATTGAGCCATGAAAAGTGTGTGCCTCAGCTCGCTCACTCGTTGCATTGACATCGTGAAATCGATGTCTCGTCAATTCATCCACTGGCCGTTGCATGTATCCCCAATTCTCACCCACTCATCAAAAGAAGCATCATGCTAGGCTGCTAGCAGGAACACCTCGACCGCGCAAGCAATCAACCACGCTGTTAAAGCACATCATATGCATCTAGCACCTTATGACGCCGATGAGTAAACGTCTAACGTGCAATCTGCGACGCGATGGCCTCATCGCTTGTATCGTGATTAATCGAGCTCGAAAGCAGCGCTTCCAAAGCGTTCTCGTCATTCACAATCTCCGAGTTGGCTTGCTCGGCATCTGGTGAGGCGCGATCGAAATCATCAAGACCGTGCTGTGAAATCGCCTCCGCGCTCCCCATACGACTACGTGGCATACTCTCAATAGGACTTTGTTCGCGTTTGAACAGTATGCCATCACTTGGTATGCTGTTGGCGCCCGCCTTCATGAATTCCCGGATCTCGCTGCAACCGCAGCTGCTGTGTTTGAGCGCTTCGCCTTTGAGGAAGACTGTTTCTTGGCGGAGAGATTCGATCACAATGCGGAGGGAGGCGTTGGTCTTTTGCAATTCGCGGGCACGGTTCTCCAAGTTCTGTGTCCACTCCTTTTTCTTCTGGCGACATTTTGAAGCTGCAACGCGGTTGCGTTCGAGGAATTTGGATCGCTTTACATCTTCAGGCTTGTTAGGCTCAGCGTTCTGTGAGCCGCGTGACGCGTATTTACGGCTACGCTTTGGTGACAATGTGTCACTGTCATTTGTGATGGGGGAGTTGCGCTTGCGTTTCTTGCCTGACTCGAGTGGTTGCGCTTGTCGTTGTTGGTACTGTTCAAGAAGACTTTCGTTGTCAATATCATCGTCTGGTGGTGTTACTTGGCCGTAGTGGGCACGAGTATTGTTTGGGTCAATGTTTGTGAGAAGGCTGGAAGGGTTCGGATGTTGGAAGGCGTTGTATGGCCAATCCTTTGGGGTGAATGCAGCGGAATCGGGAGGAGAAATTGGATGGAAGTTCATCTCGTTGCCCCATGACATACCGGACGCTCCTGGTGTCGAGAATGGCTGGAATGGTGACTGTGTGCCTGACGCAGGCTCAAAGTCGAAGAAAGAGGTTTCATTAGTGTTCAAAGGATCCAGAGTCGCACCACGAGATCTGTATTTATCGGTCTGTTGTGGCTCGATGGTACGGATTGAGTTGCCGAAGCTGTTCTTGGCCGTGTTTCGGCATGAGGATTGGGCAAACATAGTGGCGGGGCCGTATGGGCTTGAAGAGATGTAGCCTTGAGTGCTGGTCATGTTTGAGGCGGTGGTGGAAGGTGTGTTGATGTGATCTTGACATCGACAACATCAGTACGGCTTCGGCGGAAGGCAAGGCAGCAACGTTGACGAGCTTACGAGTCACTCAGACTGCTCACCAAAAGAGAGTCTATCTGGCTGTGATTCGTGACGCCCAGAAAGTCTTTGGAGTTGTGGAATATCTGAGCGGACTGGCATCAGCGGTTGTGGCAAAATACATGCGGACGTGGGAACTGACATCTCGGACGCTGCTCCGCTGATCGACTTCTCGAAAATGGATCTTGAGGATGGATTCGCAGGGCTTTCAGGATCTACTTACTCGATTGAGAATTAAGAATTCTCTTTGCCGTCGTCGCAATACTGGTTGGGTGTTGTGTGGAACAGTAGATAGGTTGCGTGTTGGAAACTTTCTCCAGCTAAGGAATTAATTACAGTACATGCGAGGAGAGCGATAGCAAGGGGACGGAAGCAGCGGACACCCCTCCTTTGCGGAGCTTTAAGCGGCAAGTCGATGGTAACATGGTATTCGCCAATTAAGCATACTTCTACTATGGAACGCTATTAATTGTGGCGCACGGCCCAAGGTCAATCTGGAAATCGTCGAATTTGGCCACGGGATTTCTAGCAAGGAACGGCGATGCGGATCAAAATTCCGACCACTAGCAAGTCGGCTCTATGCCAAGTCTAAAGTACGCTCAATCGCCACATGCAGCGGCGATCGGCATCCATCATCACGCCACTCGCATCTTTACTAAGTAATAAAAGGGTCTTTAAATCACCTCAAATTGAAGTAAAGTACCTATGCAGCGAATATCCCGCGACGAACTCTATTGGACCACTCTTGACCAATTTTCAAGCGGCCAATAGCGGCCTGCCACGCAAAAAATATAATCAGATCGGTGCAAATTGCTTACCCCACCTAAACTGGCTTGTGCACATCTAGACCTTTCAAAGGTATTCTGCCGATATGGCTACATTACCTACGACTTGACAGTGTGTTCGATAGGTTGATCGTGATCGCTGCGGAGGTATCTCCTTCGACGGCCCCTCAGGCCTTAGGATCTTCAGCGCCGTCGCTTCGAACAGACAATGCCCTGCAGGGCCATGCGGGATCTTTCTTGACGTCCAATGGCATTGCTGGCGATGCATGAGCTTTAAAGTATGCCGGACCGATCTTCACTCTCGTCGCTCAAAGCATGGAAGAATTATGCAGGGCATCCATCGGCACGGAACCGGTGACCGCGGCCCGTTCTGCTTCACCATTCAAATATTTACAGATCCAACTGATAGCGGAGGCATCTCCTCCGACGCCCCGGTGAGTTATAGTAAGCGCGTGTCATAGATAGACGCTTGCCGAGACATGTTCCACCGATTTTTGGGCCGACGTCATTTCTCGCATCATGGTGCATAAGAATTGGAGCCTCTCCATCTACGAGTACCACTTCTCATTCCTCTATTCCTCGATACATTTTTCACACTCGTCACACTCGTACGCGTCCCGGCTAGACGGTGAGATTTTCACTTGGAGGATCCAATGTCATGCAAAGCTCAACATTCCAAGTGAGTGCAAAAAGTATCGATCTCCAGTAGATCCAAGGGTGGCACGATTCAGACCTCTTTCCCTTGTGTACATTCAGCAACTCTCACTAGCAACTCTCACTCACTGCCATTTGTGCACATTTCAGATTTCCAGAATTCTGGAGAGGCAGAGAAATCAAGAATACATGAATTTGCTCGTTCACGTTCACAGTCACCCAAATAATGCATATTGTGAACCTTCATTACCACCTGGCCTCACTGAAAATGTCGTTGTTTCTCCGAGACCAACCTCACTGCTGCTCCTCACTAGAAATCCCGATTCACCAATTCAATTCTGCTGCGCTGCTTGATTCATTGTCCCGAATTCATTCTCTCTGCCCGCCCATATCTTCTCCCGCTTCCCACCATCTCCTTCTTCCTTCTTCCATCTCCCAACCTAATGACAATATCTCCTCTTCCCCTTCCTCTATTGTTTTGCATGCTACATTGTAGTAAATCGTGCTTGGATACGTGTTCCTTTCTTGCTACATATTTAAGATATATTCTATTTTAATTCTGGCTTGGTCTGCTCAAATTGCTGGTGGTCATGTACCTAAAATGGCTACATAACTATCCATTGCATTGAACTATGCTCTAATTACACTGATGTTGTGACAACACTGGACTCCTTGCCATGTTACAGGGGCGCTTTCTTTGACCTGAGAGCCTAAAAACGATGTGCCAACACAATCCGCACTTCAACAATTCATTTCTCAAATATCTTTTGGGCTTGAAGCCGTTGATTCGTACCATAATGAGCGCTGATTAGCAAATAGCGCTCAACAGACTCTCACTCTTACCCAAATTCTTAACTTAAGTGATATACATTCTGGGCATATTACCGGTCAACTTCCTCACGCGTTGAGACTCTTAACGCCCAGTAATGATCATTCAATGCTCATCCTTGAGTGAATGAAGAGGCATTCGTTTGGGTAACATGCCGTACTTATGTCTATGATTTAGTCTGATTCTGTGACTGCGCCAAGCCATAGCCTTGTCCGGGCAGCGCTTGACCGTTGATGCCGGAATGCTGAGAGTTACAGGGCTTAGCTTGAGGTAATTTTAAGGTGATCCCATTTCTGTCGCTGTTGTTCTTGTTGACCTTGTCATCAACCACGTCCTCATTTCTATCATGAAATACATCGTGTCATCAACAAAATGGCTTCTACCCTCACTTCCCTGTGCGTGCCAAGCTACGATCTTGACTCTCTCAGCGCCATTCACAGCTCAGGCAGATCAAAAAGCGTGTTATATAGCTCTCACCGCGAGCTCACACAGCCCTAGCTTTTGTGCATCTACCCCAAGCATCAAACAGTCTATGGTCGACTACACCCTCCTTCCTTAACTTTCAGGACACGAAAGCCCAGTAATGTGCCTCATGCCACATACAAAAGAACTCCAAGAGCGAACCCAGAGGTTGCAGAGGCGATGACGGAGGGGGTGAATGGATTGATGGTCCCTTGCCACAAAAGATACATAAGCTGTCCTTGCCTGCATGATGTGAGAGCAGCATCTTCCACATTCTGCATGCAAACCTGTGCACCAAGACCAAAAGCATTTGATCAAGTGCCACGCAAAAAGGCGCCATCTCAGTGAGGTAGCTAGTTCCCTACTATTCCACTCAAGTGCGCTGCTAATACTGCTCCCTCGCAGGCCTACAGCCCTTAAGAAGCTCACACAGACGTGGCTTTTGGGTAATCACCCAAAGCAACGCCATTTTCAATCCTCATTTTCACGCGGCCGTGCCTTCCCAGCGGATACTTACCATCAAATCGCCATTGAGAGATCAGATGTCTGCGGTCTCATGCACCCTTTTTCCCCTTTTAAATACACAGAGTGGTCAGCACACACTCTAGGCCGCAAATGCTGTGCACTTTGCTGGCGCGCAATTCTAAAGTATGGCCTTGTCCTCGCCATGAAAAGGACCGAGAAGCATCGTCTCCTCGAATGCTACAAGAGCGACTTCGAGCATCGTCAGAAGAACAGATTGCAAGCTTAACAATGTAATTGAGAACCCACTTCCTCACTCGTGTGCCTTACTAACACTGCTCTGTTTCAGGTCTATAGCCCATCTTACGTTCACGCGGACCAGCTTCGAAGCGGATCACTGACCATAAGCTCCATGTTTAGTGTCAGATGTGCTCTGTCATCTACCCTGGTGAAAAACAAAGGGTGCATATGTGACTTGAGACGGGCCAAATGTTTGCTACTACTGAGGAATTCTCCGCGAAGCTCAATTTTTCGGGCCTTGCCAAAGAAATGTCGTCGCCAGCAACGCCGTGAGATACTTGGTCGTGCTCATCGTGCATTGGCTGGTAGGCAACGGCTGGCAACTATCCATCAACAGAACGCGAAAAGCCCTTGAGCCCGAAACCATCTCCTACAAAAACGCTCCGAGTTACTCTCAGCTGCAAAAACGCCGCTGGCAGCAAGGACCTCCTCTCAAAAATCGAAGGGAAAGGAAGGAATACTAAAGGCGCTTTCTTCTTTCCCCTTTCTATACTTACATATACATATAGCACCATATCTCTCCCATTCCTAAGCTTCAAACGGAGATGTTCCTCAACGTCATATCGTCTGTAGGCAGACTTTGGTCGGGAAAATGGTACAACATGTGGTCTTATCGATCTACCTAGGACCAGGTCGCCAATCCATCAACTCCAACACCATCGACCAAATACTACACACACCTCCCTTCCGGACTGAAGTTGAGGCGGCATGGCCGTTTCACACGGCTCAGCTACAAAACAATCCTCTGCCACTGATTGGGATCTTACCGCCAGTGTGTTCCTTACTTCTCAGCAGCACCTACCGATTACCTGCCTCAGATACTGCAACTATGCTCACTTCTATTGCACTCCGGTCTGCAATCTCTATTTATGGTAGCGGTGGCTCGAAGCGGGTCAAACGAGCACTGAGCTTGTTGACTATTGGGAACACAACAAGCAGAATTCGTTCTCAGTCCTGGATAATTCAACATTCCAACGGTAGCTTTACCTCAATTTCACCGATCAAAATCCACACCCTTCATCAGACAGCGAGCCGCCAAATTTCTGCTCTGGAGAGCCTGGCAGGCTACCTTACAACGACCTTTTAAGCTACCCATGGTGAGACCTCGGGAAAGATCAAGACCGCGTCGACTTCGAATATGTCAGCTGACTACAAAGAGTGGGAACGTCAGTTTGAGGAAGGGCAAAATAGAGATAGGCAAACAGAATTTGATTCTGACGAGACAGGGCGCGGAGAAACGTGACAGTAGAGAAGGGGGGATTGTGAGTCTTACGAACAGCCGATACCCATCAGAGGAAGGTGTGCATCAGCTGATCACGTCGACGTGAGCAACGCCGTGAGACACGTACTCGTTCTCGTCGTGCCTTGGCTGGGAAATATTGACTGAGAGAAGGCGTGTAAGGGGCACGGAAAAGACATGACTGCGATGATGTAACGGCCGAAAGTCTGATGGAAATTCCGTTTCGGTCTTGGGAAAAAATTTGCATCAGCGGCTTGGGTATCTTACACGGCGAGAGGGAGGTCATGGACTGGGTAACAAGCAGGTAGAGAATTTGTTATTGATTAGCACGCATTATCATTTTTGCTCTAATAGGCTTTCCAACCACGGTTCGAAACCTATTACTCAAACTTACTGTCCCTCCCTGGAAACCGCCCATACCCCCCATCCGCACTTGTCACACTCTGACTTCCACTATTAACAGAAGCCACACTCTCCACCGGTACAATTGTAATCGGATTCGTAATAGCAGCCGTATAACTCGGCTCCAGCCCCGTCCCCGTCACGGAAGGAATAGCTACATACGGTTCCGTATGCGTAGCATTCGCCGTTCCATTCGTAACCAGCGTCCCCGTCACCACTTCCTCTCCAGTGGCTAAATCGATGTTGCCGAGTACGCGCTGGAACATGGCCAGTGAGGCCTTTGGTTGGTAGAAGGGTACTTCGTGGCCGGCTTCGTATATGCGAAGGAAGCTGAAGTTGCCGTACTGGCGCACTTCACCGAATTCGGTGCCGTCGACTATGAAGGGGGCGTAGTCGGCGGCGCGGAATTCGGCGCTGTGGGTGTAGTTGATGGCGAGCGAGACGGCTTGGCCGCCGAACCAGTTGCAGATGTAGTCTGCGTCGCCGTAGGACAATGCTACCCGGACGGAGTTATTGAGGACTTTTTCGAGATTAGTGAGGAAGTTGGGATAGACGAAGTCGCCGGTCTTTTGGAAGGCGTAATAGACGTCGTTATTGGACTCGGTGTAGTTGAGGTTGACACCGAGGGCATTTTGTACGGTAGCGAGGTTGAGATATTGCACGAAGTATGTTGGGGGTGTGGGATCGACGTATGGGTGGCGAATGCTGGAGATTGTCATTAGCACTGGCTCAGGGCTGTCATCCGGGTTACTTACTCGTAGACACCGCGACCACTGTACATATAGTAGGGCGACTCAACGTTCGTTCTGCATTGGTCCGTCGCCTGGAAGCAGTACTGCATGCCTACATCCGTACTTCTATTGACTTGCTCGCACGCGGCGCAGAGATCGGCGCAGCCTCCAATCATGTAGTATGCAAACTTCATGTACTCGTAGACAGTGTCATTGACAGCCTTGATGCCATAGGTGTTATTGACAGCAAATTCTGGATACCATGGCGCTTGGATGGATTCGCTGATAATACCGTTTATGATACCTAGGGTGTCAAATATGAGTTGCGTGCCATTGGCGCTCCCGTTTGCAATCAATTCGTTCTGATCGTAGAAATAGTTGTAGAACGAAGGACCGTAATGGCCACCATAGGACTCAGTCCAGAGATTGAACGTCTTGTTCTTGATACCGTTATCTAACTGGGGCAGAGCGCTGAGGAAGCCTTGAAGCACATGCCATGTCGCCACCGCAGCAAGATCGGTCGTGCTAAGCTCAGTCGCATTGATAACGGGGTATTCTCCAGTAATACCATAGGTCGAGTTCTCTTGTTCTCCTGTGAAGGGATTCAAGCTACCCGCCTCTTCTTCAGAGTACGAAAAGCCGACTCCTAGTGGCTGCGAGATGAACAGTAGGTTCGATACTTCGCTCCATGAGTTCTCGTTTACTACCGTGGTAAGATTTTGCGTCACGTTGCATGGTCCGAGTTCTACTTTCGTTAGCACAACGATCATTGAGGTGCTCGATTTGTTGATGAACGTACCCTGGAAAAGGCCAATGAGCGAGTCACTCCCCGGGCCTCCGTTCAACCAGAGAGTGAGGGGAGCTGATTCGGGGTTGTGTCGTGCCTCGAAGAACCAGAAGAATGTATGCGAATTAGGAGCGAGGTCGACATAGCCAGCATATGAGCCGACTCCAGGAGTCGTCTCACAGACGCCCTCTTTCCCAGGCTCCTTGTAGCGAATAGTCACGCCACTTGGGGATTGGATTGTGGTCACATTTGTAGCATTTGCTGGTATTTGTCTCGGCTCAAGCTGTGGTGCTGAGATTACTACGGATACAGAAGAAAGTAAGCTCGCAGCGAGCGAAAAGGACTTGAGACTTCGTAGAAACATGCTAGGCAAGTCCAGTAATTGCAATAGTGTTGATTGATGGATGGAAGACTTCGCAATAATGGGATTAGGAGCTCTTTAAAGCTTTGAATATTCTTCTTCAAAGGATGAATTTGAGCTTCATAGTGGAGACAGTATGACGCTTTCCTGCAGTTGCACCCCTCCATCACGTTACGCCAGCATTCACTTTTGGTCCTAGCCGTCAAGAAATGTCCTGAGTACCTTCCCGACTAGGTTTTAGCCTATGCTCAAACAGGCTACTACCACCTTGCAGCATCTGGCAGAACAGTGAAAATGAGGTCACCGTTGGCGAGCTCGGTGAGAAACACGAAATCAGCAAATTACTTCGTGGAGAATGCCATGATTCACAAGAAACGAGCCTTATCGTGGACTCACGGCTCCGTTGGCAGATCTTCGAGCCTCTGCTTATGCCGTATGAGGAAGGTAGAAGAATACCCGAGGCCTGCATGATGATGGTTCAACATTGTACAACCCCGCAGCAGACCCTTGCATTGGTCAATCTGTGGCAATTATTGCTCGGACGACCGAAACTGGCATCAAGGTACTTATTAAACCACGCAAGGAGTTAATAATCATCAGAATAGGCAAGTGCCTTTGTAAATATGCTGCAAGACGGACAAGATACTTCTTTCTTGATTCTAGGAGTAGCAGAACATACTTCATCAGTAGCAGACGATGGCAAGTGAAACAATGCTGTACAGACATGAGAAGAAGGAAACCCAAAATAAAGATCCAAAAGAGATGAAGAGACGTTGAGATGGGATGAAACGCTTGCCAAGCCCGGCACGTGACTGGGCGATAAACCCCTCAACGCGTAGTACTTTACAGACACAGGTGAATGACCTTTTCCGGTAAAGCGTGCCGATCCGGCTAGCCTACCGCTCGCCGCTCTTTACTACTTTACTAATCCTCTCCTTAGCTTTTAGCTACTATTGTAACTCTTAAATACTCATTTCCCGCTAATATAAATAGTTATTAAGCGCTAAGATACTCTATAAAAATAACCTTAATCGATAGTATGATTATAGAGATATAACAAGTTCAAATAGAAGAGGTAAGCTTTTAATTCCAAATATATATTGTAATTAAGATGATTTCCCGTAGACTAAATTCTGACAAGGTGGCCGAGTTGGTTAATTTTTAGGTTAAGGACATCATTCCTAATGGGGAAACCCGCGCGAGTTCGAATCTCGTCCTTGTCAATTAAGTTTAACATCTTCTTTTTTATTCTTTTTCAGCCCTCAACAAATGTTAGATGGCTCACCAGAATAGTGGGGGAAGAAATCATATTAGCCCTTCGTCTTCCACAGCAGAGGGGTAAATTGAATTGTGGACCTCCTTGTGCCTGTTTACTAGTACTCAATTCGACTCCCTGCCGCGGTCTTCCTGCTATTCACAGCAATCCCAGCGTGTAATCTCTATACTAGGAAGAATCCACAGTGTTTGTGTTTGTCGAGATATGGCGGCCTGTTGATATACAAAATTCGAAGTTGTTAATCATAACCGGCGTTGTGTGAAGCTACTTCACAAGGCAGTAGGCCCAGGGGGTTTTGTGCTGTTCGGAGAGGTCTGCAAATGTGGTTGCAAGTCAGGCGGCCAAGATTAATAGTACTATATCGGGGTGCTAGGAATATTGCGATAGCTAGACGAGATAAGTTAAACACGAAACCATAAGGGCTTCGAGTTCGAGATCTATACAGAAGTCCACCTGCAAAGTGCTCAAGGTGCTCAGGGGTGCTCAGCCCCTTAGCACCGTGAGCACCGTGAGCAGCATGGTACTCCCGGTAGGCGTACTCGCGGGTACGCTTACCCCTTATGAGAGCTCTTGGCTCGTAACACGTTGATATGAATGCTTCAATATTCTAAATATTTACTTAAGACAGAAATTTACATATGAAACCAACTTCTTGCAAAAAATCTGTTGAAAATAAATCCCCGACTTTAAAGCTGTCGACTAAAAATGTCAAATCGATATAGAGGGGGGAATCTTGAGACTTGAGCATTCTACCACTGTCGCGTTGAAGAAGGCAGTAATTACTGGTGTTGGAGATGGGTAGCCGGTAGATCAACTGTCATGTCATCAACCTTGTTGTGGAAATTAACTTGCGAACTACAAAGAATGTGTGATTTACATGCCTAGCATGTCAAAATCATCCTTTGCCGACTGAGTCCCCACCAATTTGCTTAGGAATCTTATGACTTAAAATAGGTAGACTCGACTAAAAATGTATTAAATCCTTTTCCGACCCAATGAACTCCGAAGGTTGCTACCTTGTTGAATCGAGCAAGCCTCGCCTATCTTGACAGTTGCAACTTTCCCTCTCGATGTCTTGGATTCCCCTTACTTTCTGGCTCGCACCAAAGGAGTTCTGCTTTTACGTTGTCCTTCAAGGTTCCCCATCTTAGGCCAAAAGTTGATACTCTTTTCATGTAGATAGATGGGATTGACGCATCCACAGGGACAAATCGTGATGCGCTTGATCTACCGTTCACTGGACATGTTAAACACTTCGGGCGACGTTCAACGTAATTCGACGGTGTCCCCAAGACCCATCTAGGAGACATATCCACATAGGTGGTGCGACCATCTCTCAGCTTTGCATTTTCCTTACAGTGGATGCACCAACATGTAACCGTCCAGTGGAAGCTCTCCTTTACGGTCCTAAGATTGGACCAAGTCTTGCCAGCTTTCATTTGGCTTCGGTGTAATGGAGCCTACCAGATCCTTTCGTCTGCCATACGCAAACGGAATGTCCGTGTTCTTTGGAACTGCAACCCTCAGTTTCCCTCGACAGACGGTTGAATTGCATCTTCTATCGCGGGCAACATAGTGGTCAGGTCGATTCACCGACCATCGTACTTGAGTATCTGTAGCTAGCGTCTCCTGACATTGGTTGCAAGCAGCCTCGACTGCATTATTAGGCTTGACATCACAGTAAACTAAGTCATCCAAAGTAGAATGGGGAAGACGTTCGAGGGCGTTGGCATATTGCTTCAATATGGCCAAGATCATGTCTGATAAAGAGAGATTCCCGATCAGAGAGACCTTAGCAGTAGCACCAAGTTGATTGTACAACATCCTTAAATCTACCGTGTGGCACGCTGGGGCACCCTTGAAAAAGGCTTGCTTTTGTTTACCGAGCCATTGTTGAATGACAGCAGGAAAGTCGGCTGGGCTCTCCCAATTGTGCGAGCCCACATAATTGTTTATTTGAGCAGGAGCCTGAGCCACAAGAACCCTAGACTTTGTGATGCTACTAGGAGCCCCGTCGCTGAAGTGTACATCCCATCTTCCGGCCGGCTTTTGTGGAGTTGAAAGCTCGGCGACTGTCGAGTCGTAGGTAGCGAGCGGAATGGACCCCTTGAAGTCACTGTTACCTGAGGCCAGTGTCTCTGACTGGTTGTTAGAGATTTCGATATCGATATATTTTCTTTTGACTTGGTCAATGGCATTCATCATCCCAATCAAAGCTTTTCAAAAGCCATAAGATTTTCTCTATTGTCTCTCGAAGATGACGCTTTTCCGGCGCTGGTCATCTATCGAAGCTCTGGAGCTTGATTCGCGGAGAAGGGGTGACGACGAGGTCAGGACTCCTTTGCTGAACAACAGATTAGAGAGACCATTGGGATCACGGCTGCCTTCGGTCGCAGAGATCAACGCTTATGATGTTGAACAAAGAGAACATTCGGAGAGCTTATTGCGATTAACGAACACCCTCTTCACTCGAAGCAAACAGTGAGGAAGCTGGAGAGCAGAGACGCCATGGTACTGAAACTTGGCACACATTACCTTCGCCATCGGAAGCCACATCTGCTCCGTCGACTGTGCAAAAGACATTACGGGAAACACCACACCATATATTCAACCACAGACAAAAGCTATGGATGGTGTATATTGTGTCATTTGCAGGCCTGTTTTCGCCCCTGTCATCGAACATTTATTTCCCAGCACTTTGGAATATTGCAACTTCCTCTCCCAATGAAGGACTGCCATGCTAATTCATTCATTGTTGAAATGGGTATAGACTTTCCATGTTCCCGACACACAAGTGGCTCTTACCATCACAATCTACATGATCTTCCAAGGACTCGCCCCCTCGTTCTGAGGATCATGGGCTGACACGGTTGGTCGCCGACCTGTCTTCATTTGCACATTCATCGTCTACCTAGTCTCAAATATCGGTCTCGCACTATCGCCCAATCTGTCTGTGCTAATGGCTCTCCGCGCATTGCAAGCGATCGGCAGCTCTGCAACGATTTCAATAGGTGAGAATCCGCGCTAGGGCCAGCTAAGAAAGTGTAGCTGATAACACCTAGGGGCCGGCGTGATCGCCGACATTACAACGTCCGCCGAGCGAGGTAGTCTAATCGGTGCATTTGGTGGAAGTAAGGCCCCTCTCCAAGCCGTCCACCAATCTCCCACGCCCTCATGCTAAGCCTTGTAGTGCGTATGCTCGGCCAAGCTATCGGCCCTGTCTTCGGCGGTATCCTATCCCAATATCTCGGCTCCCGATCAGTCTTCTACTTCCTCTCCATCTTAGGCTCTTTAGCCCTTACTACCATCATTGTCGTGTTACCGGAGACTCTTCGTAATCTCGCTGGGAATGGTACCATCTGTCTACATGGATGGCATCGACCGCTCTCATATAGCATCATCCGGTCTTAGAATCAACTGCAAAGGCTGTCAGCCTCACTCCGATCCGCATGTTATGCGAAAAGGATATCTTAGTCACTTTGCTCTTCGGCAGTGTCGTCTACACAGTGTGGAGTATGGTCACAGCAAGCACAACGAATCCATTCCAGGCGCGTTATGGGCTGAGTAATATTGTCGTCGGTTTCGCCTTTCTACCCAATGGTTTATATCTCGCTCTCTCAATGCCTGATGCTCGATGCTTCGAGCTAATCGATTGGAATAGGCCTTGGATGCGTCACGGGTTCTTATCTTACAGGAATGCTCCTAGACCATGACTGGCACGTGCACGAATCTCGGTATCGTCAACAGCACAACTTTCCAGCAGACCAAAAAATAGACATCAAATCGAGTCGAGGAGACCTTCGAGACTTCCCAATCGAACATGCCCGCTTGCGCAGTCTTTGGTGGCAAGTTGGCATTTTCTGCGTCACAACAGCCGCCTATGGGTTCTCCCTCTCAACTTCCCTTGCCGTTCCGTTAATACTGCAATTTCTCAGTAAGTGCGGCCCATACCACAAGACCTCACGAAGATTCTGCTGACTGTCACGCAAGTCGCATACACCGCCACCGCAGTCTTCAATTCCAATTCCGTTTGTATGGTTGATCTCTACCCCGGCCAGTCCGCGTCCGCGACCGCCGTGAACAACCTTGTCCGCTGCTCCGTCGGCGCTACGGGAGTCGCTGTTGTTGACATTATCTTGTTGAAAGTTGGGCCAAGAGTGACGTTCGGATGCCTAGCTGCTTTGACCGTGGCGACTGCCCCGCTTATACTGCTAGAATGGCTGTGGGGACAGAAATGGCGAACTGCAAGAGAGGCGCGGGAAGAGATGAAAGGAGCTGGTAATGGCAGTCGTGGATGAAACTTTCACGAACTTTGAGAGCTAGATCTTGAAGCTGGCTGCCTTGATGTGCTCGTCTGCTGCCCGCAATTACGAATCGCCCAATCAATCGAAGCGTTCAATCCATAGACCATAGATCATGAATTATAGACCAATGTCATTATAATGAAGCTTTGGGAATTTCGCACTAGGCAGAGACGAGATGCTTGACAGTGGAAGAAGACATTTTGATCAAATTTCCATAATAGCTATCTCTTTTCTTGTCTGGCAGGACCAGAAGGTCGATCCAAGCCTCGAATATAGACTTGGCGGTCCGTAACGGACCGGGGAGGGATTCCGGAAGGCTAAAATCACCGAGCCACTGGCTCTTGCTGCCGCAGTGCTTGCCAAGATGCGCACCGATCGCGCGCCTCTGCACTGCCCATTGAATCTTTCTGAAAGTTGCCTCAGGCACTAAAAGTAACAAGTGAGTACGCCGCCTAAAACGGCGTCGAGACCATCTCGAATCGGGCGCCTTTCTCACCTGCACACAAAGTCTGCGCGTCTGCCAAAAGCTTCTGCCCATCCGTGGCAATAGAAAGCAATCATCCTCGCCTATCTACACCTCATCCATTTCTCCCCAAAGACCATTCACGATGACGTCAGAAGCAACGCCACGCATCAACGCCAAATACCTCGATTCCTTCACCAACCAAACCGTCCGCATACTCGGTAAGGTGGTTTCTTTGCGCGGGGAAACCGCCACCGTTGATGCGAATGGGACTATCAATGTGCATCTGAATCGCGTTTGTGTTGCTGTGCGTGGAGCTCAAGAGACGCTGGCTAATGGGACAGCAGGATGCCCATCTAAGTCTGAACAACGCAGTCGAGATCGTGGGGAAGGTGCAGCAGGACTTAAGCGTGAAGGTGTTTCAGGCTACGGATTTTGGGAGTAATATTGGTAGGGGATATTTCTAAGCGCCTCGTTGAGACAGCCCAGGAGATACCTACTGACACATGGTGGGAATTCAGACTTCAACGCTGTGGAGGCAGTCGTGGATGCTACACATCGGTATAAAGAGATCTTCTACGAGAGCAATGATTAAGTCACGACCGGGTTTCCCGCCGTTGTTGGAAGTTGTTGATGAAGGCATGAATGGAGAGAAGATAGACTATGTGGTTCGGACAAAGAGAGCATGGCAGAGGCAGAGGCAGCGGCATTGATGTCAGCATACTGGAGCCTTGGTTTGCGAGATCGTGGTGAAGGGCAACGACCATTCCTGAAATGCATTGTCGAAGGTAATATGTATACAATTGGCTTGTAGCTAGGCCATAATGCCTATCATTGTAGTCATTGGGTATCCTGTTCCCATCTCTGTATCTAGCTAATGCATGCGACTCTCTTTTCGTTGGTTTGGCCACCATTCACGCAATCATATATGTGTGGTATGTACAAGGTTAACACGGTCATCATGCGTTATACCGATTTCAATGGACCAATCAAGCCATAGCCTGCATATCGATAGTAGCCGTTCCGTTCTCATCAACAATCAATCCAGGTGTCTTTGGCGATTTGCCGTCCACCACCTCGTCAATCGGAGTCGTACCAGAACCAGGCAGCTGGTCATCACCCCACAGATTTCCAGTCCCATATTCGACGGGATCCTCATAGACGCCAAACCAAGCCGGAGGACTGCTGGGCATTGGTACATCAGTACTCAGTAGATCCTGCGAATCGAATTGAGAAAAGTCGAAGTCAATAGACCGCATATGACGGCCAGGTGTGTTATGCAAGGAAGGCAAGGACGGGAAGTCGAAATTCTGGGATCCAGGACTGCCACTGTTCGCATCAGAGAGCAGCTGGTTGAGATGCGCCGTGAAAGGGGTTAGCTCGCTAAGCGGTTGAGGGTCTTTCGTGGGAGTACGCTTCAGAGTCACTGGTGGGCGGAGGAGAGCTTTGGCTGCAGAAGAGAAGAAGTCGCCTGTTGTCGGAGGAAGTCGTCCTGGTGATCTCTTGGGCGTCTTGAAACTCATTGCCCGGCCTGAGCTCGTAAGGGTGGGAGTTGCTGCGCGGGCGTTATGGGCATTGATATAGGCGTCTTCCTCGAAAAATTGATCCAAGTCGTCGTCTTCATTTGCTGGTGGGCAGTTCTCTTTGTTAGCCTGATCAGCATCAGCATCAGCATCGGGAATGCTGCTGGAAGCCTGCTGCTGAGAGTCTTGAGCATCGGAGCCGGCAATTGAATTACGCGTCGACCTAGCTTTCTGCGATTGAGAGGGTGAAGGAAAAAGTATACGTCTTGTTGGGTGAGGCGTAAGATCTTCAACCTCAATAGGGATATGCTCAGAGCCTACGAACTTGTGTGGGGACGACTTGATAGCCCGCTCTAACGCAGCCAGCGCTGAAGCATCATTCAGAGTCCAAGAAGTCTTTTGAGATGAAGTGGTATGCACGCTGGACAACCTTCGATGCTGCATGGACGGCAGGTGTGGTTCGGCCTCTAAACCTTCAGTCTGTCCACCATCGACTGGAGTAGAGGCATCCGAGTGCAAAGTTGTGCCGTTTGCCGCAGGCTCTGATATCGAATTACTCTTCTGCCTTGCGCCGCTGTTCCCATCTCGTCTGCGCTTCCCATCACCACCATTTGGAGGCCTCTCCCAGACTTCCTTTGGTCTCATGCATCTCCGAGTGTGCAGGAACAATCCACAGGGATTACATAACAGGACTTCTGTGAATCCCACGTCATTTCTCAAGGTCGATTTCTTAATGATTCGGTAAAGGCATATATTTCCTTTGGGGTCGGTCTGCAACGTCTGCCAAGCAATGACACCGCCTTCCTCTTCGGAAATCACAACATGCTCTGGCGTTCCAGTATGAATCTTGACCCAAGCTTTCCTCCATGTTGGTGTCTCAATGGCTCCACAGTTCTCGCAGAATGGTGGCATTTCGCCGGCGGCAACGGATGATGCCAGCTTACTCTGGATAGCCTGTCTCCGTCGTGCACCAGAACCCATACCGCCGTCGCTCCCTTTCCTGTTTCTCGATACTGGCCGTTCTATCGACTTCATTACGGGCGGCAGGGGAGTGAAATCAGAAGCCGGATGCGGTGCTTGATTTCCCGACCAGGTTTGTGATCGATTAAGGGTCGACGGGCGTATAGGATCACTTGCAGGCACTGGTGGAGGGACTATGTTTCCGGACGAGGCTGTTCGACTCAGGAGTCGAGCGTTTCGCGCAATTTGCCTGGTCTGAGCCGCAGCTTTTGCATCTAAGTCCTCGGGAACAGTGGGCTGCTCAAACCCAATTCCAGAGTCTGAATTTTGAGGCGCTGAGGTCTGCCTGACTGGAGCAACTGGTAGATTAGGACGTCTGCTATAGTGAGACGCAATCTCAATATCTTCATTACTTATGGGTCTCATTTCATCGTCTTCGAATAGGTCATCTAGTGAACTATCCATGAAACTAGAATCAACAAATTGTCGACGCAAAGTTGGTAGGTTTGGACTTGAAGGGGCGGTCGAGGCACCCCGGTAAATAGGTGGAGAAGAAGTAATATCAATAGGTGAACTCTCAGCTTGGCTTGCCTCTGGAGAAGTCATGTCGGATCCTGCCGGTTTTATAGAGGTATATGGGGATGCGTAAGATTTTGGCTCCGAGACAAATGCCTCACGCCTCAGACTGCTCTTGTGTATGGGTAGTTGTGGCCTCTGTGTCCGATTTGAAGGATCGGCTATTGGCGTAGGCTCCCGTGGTGGTCCCTCGAGTGCGTTGGCTAGGTGGTTTCCAGGGCGCGTGGCAGTCGGCTGATGGATCCGCACGGACGCTGCTGTGCTTGCTGCAACTCTCAACGATTCGGGCTGCTTCCCAAAGTCCATCCTGCCTGACCACTCTGTCTGCGTGACTTTCGCTCTCTTCTGGTTGGGTCCTTCTTCGAAACCCTCATTATTGCTTGTGTAGCCGGCCTCGCCTGATGGCTGTATGTTTTCAAATTTCTTAGCTCGACCACCACGACCACGTGGTGCGTTCTTATCTCTCGGAGGCCTGCCCCTTCGCTTTGGCGCCGCTGCAGTCGAAATATTAGATGCAGCGCTTGACGGTCGGGGAAGTTGAGAGCTGCTTTCTGAACATGGCTGAGTGCTATTCTGTGGGGGTGCCGGAGCCGAGTAGCTGTTGTGTTGTGGTAAGCTGGGGGGCGGGTAATTGCTGTTTTGGGATAGATTTGGAGTTGAATGAGTGTTGTTTTGGGTTGGAGAACGCTTTGATCCCGTATTTCTCGTTGAGAACCCATCCCCAGTCATTAACCGTTGAACATGCTCAATCCCAAATCCGTTCGTCTGGCCACCCCCTACCGCTGGGGATTGGCTTCTACTTTGTGTGGCCAATTGGAAGAAGTTGGGATTCGCCTGAATGAAGTTCGTCCACGCTTGAGGATCGAATGTAACCGGCATTATCTGACTTATATCCCGATACTTCTTCATGCTCTCAAGATATTCACTCTGTAGGGATGTTGGCACAGGAACCAGACGAAGTTTCACTTCCAGGGTCTCCTGTGAGCTGCTTGAAAAAAGCCCCAAGATGTTCTTGCAGACACGACCAGTGACGATTGTCCGTGATTGGTGAGCGGGAGCTGATGGTGTCGAAGACGAGGATGCGAGTACCCATGATAGCATTCCTTGCCCCACAAGTGGCGTCTCATATTCGGAGTAATCGTATGCGTAGACGGTATAGTCCTGGCCAAGTTTGGCCACCAATTCTGGGCTAGCAGCCACGATTGCTTGTACACAGGTCTTCAAGTCAATCACACCAATCTGTATGTTCTCCTCGAGATATGCAGTCCGTATATTGAGAGGTTCAGGCCATCTTGCTAGACAATTGGTCTTGTTTTCATTGTCGAAAGAATAGAGTACTTTCACTATATAGCCATAGGGTCAGCATGTTTTGACTCTATGGATCCACTGACTGATCAGACTCACGCCTCATCGGGCGCACTAAAACATCTTCAGTAGATTGAGGTGGCCCTGTCGATTGTGGTTGAGGCGCGGGAGAAGACGCGCTTGGTCTGAGTTGACGATAATCCGGCATCATGAAAGCTGTGAACGTTGCATGCCGAGACTATCGATGCTGGAGCTGCATGGTCATCATAGTGACCCTTACATATAGTTCGTAAGTCTAGGAAGAGCCCGATGGTGGAAGTAGTCTAAGATATCCAAGTTGGCGTGACGCGGTTAGGCGTATTGAGGAAGAGTTGGAAGAGTGAAGGAGAGAAGGTGGAGGAACATTAGGCATAACAAGATACTTATACCCTTCGCCCAGACGATACAAGTGTTCAATGGGGATCTGACCCTCTTGAGGTTGTAAATATAAGATCTGAAAGATACAAAATGGTGTCTCAAGTACGCGTGAAGTGCCAAGATCGACGAGGGGTATTAGTCAGCGAGATCTGGAGGCTCTGGCCAATGAGCTATTAGCGCGATATCTGGAAAGCACCTCTCGAATTTCTGCCCACCAAATCAAACCAGCAAGGAATTGCGAGGGAGCACTACCCTTTTATAACCACAAGATGGCCGATGCTAAGATACAGTAGGTGACTCATCCACGTGCTCTATGACGTCAGACAGAGCTCCTAAGCTAACAGTCTCTCAGAGCGCTCTTGGACAAACCTCGCGCTGACCTCACGTATGTCTACCCACCGTCTACCTTCCTCTGCTGTCTTCTGCTGTCCCGTGCTCTTCCGCCCCGCTCCCGCCCTACTTGTCGCCTAAGTCTAAGACTCCATGGCGCTAATTTCTTTACAGGGAATACGAAGTCGGTATCCTCGAAGAGCACGAATTTACATCTGGTCCTCTCTCCATCCTACAGACTGCTGTTCGGTCTCACACCCAAGTCTTGATCTCATGTCGAAACAATCGGAAACTACTAGCGAGAGTGAAGGCTTTCGATAGGCATTGCAATATGGTACTGGAAAATGTGAAGGAGATGTGGACAGAGACGCCCAGAATCGCAGGAGGGAAAAAGGGGAGGCCAGTAAACAAGGACAGGTTTATCAGCAAGATGCACGTGCAAAATTCCCACATATAATACAGGGTGAGGTATGTAGTTCCATTGCTGACATCCTGTATACAGGTTTCTGCGGGGTGATTCGGTCATCTTGGTGTTGCTGAGTTGATGGCGGATTAGAGCCAACAGAACGACAAGGCGCATGCACTGGGAGCCCAAAAGCGTCAAATGGTACATTTTCAATGATATCCACACACGCCCACCTTTACAAAGCATCGGCAATGCCCGATAAGAAAATACTGAGCCCAAACGCGCCAGGATCTGGGACTTCTTCGAAGCCGGTACCACCAACGTACACTGACCTTCCCAGGCTTGCTTTCATTCCCTTCGTCTTATTCGCGCCTTCTTTCGCAGCCTCAGCAGCTTTCTTTACATCCCCAGTCTTTTGCAGAACATCCACAAAAGGAACCAACGCATCCATGAGGGTCCGATCGCCTGGTTGAGCAGGTGTGTATCTGCCTAATCCTTCTATTGACAGTGCTAGAGCTTTCGCCCAGACTTCAGTTGTGACAAGAGTTGACGATGAGGTATCTTGGAGCCTCAGGTTGGATGCCAATGAGTTTAGGAAAATGGCGTACAATGCGCCAGACGTGCCATCCATATTATTTTCGACAGTTGGGCAGATCTTCGCAAAGGCCATCATGGCATCATCTGACGAGACATTAGGCAGCAAATTGAGGACTGCTTCGGCTCCGCGCTTGAGTCCAAGGCCACAGTCTCCATCTCCAACCACGCTATCGTATTTAGTCACCTCCGCTTCTACCGCAATTAGCTTCTTGAGCGCAGGCTCCAGTGCTGACCTTAGCTTCGCTGGTTCGACTGTCACATAATCAGTCTATGACTCATACGCACATCAAACCTAGTGACTTACGCTTCAGATTGCTTGGCTGTCCCTCGTCCTCGGCTTCTCGAGGTTTTTCAGGTACCAGCTCATATTTTCTCTCCCATGTTTCTCCTGAGACGCACCGGGGCCACCCTATCGCATTCACAGGTGCATCAATAAGGTCCGCTATCGATTTGCCAGGTCCAAGACTAGTGTCCGCCAGTTTCAGCACCGAGAGAATGAAACCAGGTCCGTCTAGGCTGCCGAAGAGCACTCCTTGAACTATCCTTCGAGGCTTCAGCCCATAATTATTATTTAACTGGATGCACACTTCGTTGATTACCGCGGCAAGCTCCAGATTGCTAAGACCTCCATAGTTGTTGATACACAACATTGTCTCATCAGTCTTCTCGATCTTCACATACGCCCTATCTTTGTCGTTCTGATCCAGCATTTGCCTCAGCATGATCTCGACCAATCCCGGCAGATCTGTCTCAACCTTCTCGCACCCGGGCTCGTTGTGTACTCCCATCCCAATTTCAATTAGCCCCGGTCCCAGTCTCTCCTCCTCTTCTCTCGCCTCTTCAATGTCATGGCCCGGCACGTGCACTCTTCTGAGACTAGCCCCCAGACTGACAAGATTGTTAACCACCAATCTTCCCACCCTCGCGCAATCATCCAATCCAACACCCTGCTCGGCCAGCGCAGAACATATCTTTACCACCAACGCCGTACCGGAAAGACCTCTCCGGCCGACCTTCCCACTCCTTTGTCGGCCTACTCCAACATCATCTCCACAAACAACCATCTCGACCTTTTTTCCCAAGGCCCTCGCCTTCTCAACCCCCATCCCAAAGTTCAGCACATCACCCGTATAGTTCGTCGCTATAACCAGCACTCCCTTGCTTTCCAGGGGCAATCGATGCTGTAAACACGTCCGCACTTGCTCAGCGCCTGGAGATGCAAAGATAGTACCTGCTACACACGCTGTGAGGAGTCCTTCGCCTACAAAACCTGCAAAACCGGGCTCGTGCCCAGAGCCACCACCACAAACGACGGAGACATTGGCGGGATTGGCGATAGATGAGGGGTTACGGTATACGATCTTGTTATTTAGGTCGGCGAGAAGGGAGGGATTGGTTCGTGTGAGGGACTCGAGGGCGGAGAGGACGGTGTGAGTGGGGTCTGTGAGGTAGTGTTTTGCTGCAGACATCTTCGAAGGTTGAAGGCCTATATGATTTGGTTGAGATGTACGGGAGAAGCTCTTGAGGCGTAGGCCTGGCTATATCGTTTGATCAACCCATGTGCGGGCCATGTTGTCTCATTCTTGGGCGTGCGGGGGAGCATGTAGGGCAGACTTTCCCCTCCCGGCAGACCTCCCCGAAAAGCTATTCACCATAGATCAACGTCATTAGTAACATCGAGTCTCAGCTATTCCTGTTCGCTTCATCTCTCAATGAATGCGAGAGCATTGACGAGACCATTCTCCGGAAGACCATTGACACTTTTAGCTACTAGTGTATGCTATTCCGAGATATCTTGCGACCTAACAGAGCGCTGATGCCTTGAACAGCTTGCCTTCTCACGCGCCATGCATATCACCTCAATACCTATGTGTACGTTAGGCAGCCCAATCACAGTCGCTGTGATTTTTCGAACACTGAGACTATTGCGACTACAGGGACTGGGTCCAGCAACAACTACGCATACCTCGTGAAAGACGACAAGACGAACGATGCCATTATAATCGATCCCGCCAATCCACCAGAGTATGTTCACAGAGAGTGGAGAGGACAGGCTGTCTGACTGGCTACGACAGGGTGGCTCCAGTCGTGAAAGAGCAGATTGATAGTGGAAAGATCAATTTGACGGCCATTATGAATACACACCAGTACGGCTGGTCTGGGATAGGTGCAAAGAATCGTGCTGATGCGGGTTGAATAGCCATTGGGACCATGCAGGAGGCAATAAGAAGATGGTACGTCTCCAGATTCAAGCTTTCGACTCCAGGAAATAATAGCTGCGCCAGCTTTCCCAATTCAAGGACCTCCCAGTCATTGGCGGAAAAGACTGCGAAGCAGTAACCAAGACGCCAGGCCACCACTCGACATTCAAGATTGGATCAGGTATAACAGTAAAAGCTCTACATACGCCATGCCACACACAAGACAGCATTTGCTGGTTTATGGAAGATGGTGATGAGCGGGTGGTATTTACAGGAGATACACTATTCATTGGAGGTATATAAGCATCCGTTCTGGACAACTGAAGGTGCTGATAAGAGATGTAGGATGTGGACGCTTTTTCGAGGGCACTCCAGCCGAGATGAACACGGCTCTCAACAAAACGCTCGCAGCGCTACCGAATGATACCAAAGTCTATGTGGGTTCCTGAGCTTTGCCAATCCAACAAACGCAATGCTGACCAGTGAAGCCTGGCCACGAATACACAAAACAGAACGTCAAATTCCTCACGACCGTCCTGCAAACAGAACCAGTGAAGAAATTGCAGTCTTTCGCCGAGAACAACAAAGAGACTCAGGGCAGGTTCACGATCGGCGATGAGAAGGTAAGGGTCCAATGCAAAAGGACAGCGGAATACCGAGCTGACAGAATTCGAGGAATATAATGTTTTCATGCGATTAAACGTGCGTAAACCAATTGACTCTTTGGGGATAGAGCTAGAGCTATGCTGATGATCGACAGGATCCAACGATACAGAAGGCAACGGGCAAGACGAGCGACGTTGAAGTTATGGGAGCGCTCAGGGAGATGAAGAACAACATGTGAACCTAAGAAATTAAAAAACTCCAGGCACTCTTAAAATGATATCAATTGACTGAGTGGATTCTGCTGTATTGACCAACATGTCCGAGTGCGAAGATTTGATATACACACACCTGCAATGTATAACATAAAGTGTTAGAATGTCAGAATTATAATGGACGCTTCACTCTCCAGCCTGCTAGACATGTCATGTTCACCCCTCATGACGTCAAATTCACCCTGCATGAAATGTTCTTCGTGCTATGTTCCCTTTACGCTCTCGACAGTACTGGAGCATCCCACTCACATAATCCGTCAATGCTGCCAGAGCACGCACAGCTTCCTGAGATACAGACTCGGAATTAGTGATATCGAAAGTCACCCAATCCAGCAATTGACAACAGTCCAAGATATTTCTTACCCTTCCACTCGCTGAGAGCACTCTTTTCACAATGAGTGCCACCGAGAACGTTACAAACGAGGCTCAAGGCATTCCTCGCACAGTAAAGAGCCAAATCCTAGAGACAGGAGCTGCAGCTGGACAGGTGCTACTTGCCCATACTTCTTTTCCCAAGACCCCAGATCGCTAACAATGTAATGAAATCTACCAGAATTTTGGCCCGACCAAGTCGATATGCGCCCATCTTAACGCCTTCCACGTCTACGCCTCCGATCCCAAGCGCTGTGTGGAAGCAAACCACTACTGTGCGCACCTCAACGAAGGTCAGTACCCCTTCCTCCTCTTCTTCACCAGTGTACTAACCTTCTCCCCAACCAGACGTCCGCCAATGCCTCATCTACGATACCCCTGCCTCCAACGCCCGCCTCATCGGTGTCGAATACATGATCTCCGCGACTCTCTACAAAACGCTCGAAGCCTCCGAACGCAAACTCTGGCACTCCCACGTCTTCGAAGTCAAATCCGGCATGCTCATCATGCCTGGTCCCGAGGGCCTCCCAACAGGCATCTGGGAAGAGGCGGAGACGAAAGAGATGGAAGATGTGGTGGGCTTGTACGGGAAGACGTATCATTTCTGGCAGGTGGATCGCGGGGATAAGTTGCCGTTGGGAGGGCCAGAGTTGATGATGAGTTTCACCAAGGAGGGGGATGCTCCGGGATTCAAGGAGCTGGTTGGAGAGAGAGATAGTAGATATCGTGTGAATTATCAGCAGAAGAAGGAGAAGCGGGCTTATATTGGGGAGCCAAAGGTGCATGAAGGTATGCAGTCTTGAGAAGCATGGATTGATACAATTGATGCTGACAATGACTTTTAGACGCCGATCAAGTATGGAAATCCTCTGCAGCGGGCGGAGAGACTTAGCCAAACATGGGAGGTGTCACGAAAGCCAACGAGTCCCCCCTCGCCGAAGGCACTTGAACTTTCCCCGTGTCACCAAACTGCGGACCCCCCACCGAACTTCACTCTTGGTTGCAGATTGCATTTGTATCATCCAACTCCGCTCTATCAAGTCGCAAGTCTTGACGTCGAACCTAACGAAGGGCCGAGCAAGGATCGGAGGAGTCTTGGTATCCGTATATACCCAAGGAAGGCATTTCTCTGGCTTCATTCTCCACACTCATGCATCCTGGTGATTGTAGATGATGGGCTCTAGCTATTGTAGAAGCTGTCTTGATCAGGCAATTGGAATGAAATGCAGTAGAAACAGAAATGATTCATGACCGAAAACACAAACTGAAAAGAAGCGTTCGATGTGTGAAAATCTGCCTCATAAATCTATGGGATTCAATGAGCATGTCGGATAATCTGGTGCAGAAGTATGACGCTGGAAAGACCTGCACATGGGCTCTTTAGTTCTGCGCTGAGCCATTGCGTCCCCCGACACCCACGTTGTCCACTCTCTTTCAGACCGAGTTCTGCTCTGGCTTTCTCGGACCGCACATTGTGGATCGCGGCGAGATAGAACTTCAACCTCAAATGGTCAGAACCTCCCGCAAAATCCCAATCGCGCTAAACACTAGCCCCTCGCTTCTGCCCAATCTCTTGGCACCCACACTCTAGTCTCCCTCAACATCACCACCAGCGCAACCACCGTACTGCATCGACAACTACCCGCGCCGACAGAACTGTACGTCCTCCCAAAGTACCCTCCCACCACGCCCGACCTTTCCACAGGCTACCTGCTACACTCGTGCTGACGTTGAGGTATTGCAGAAGACAGCTTGAGTCCGATCCGAGCGAGCGAGAACCGTAACCATGTCTCACGAATCAGTCTGGTACTCGCGGCCCCGTGGTTATGGCAAGGGCGCTCGAGCTTGGTGAGCCTTCCCTCGTCGACATCCTCTCCTCCCTTCCTTCTGCTCCCTCCCCCTTCAATTCTGCCGCAACCGGTAAACGTCGTAGCGAGGGACGCGAGAACTGTGGGATAGACTGCAAAACAACGATGTGCTAATCTTGAGGTGGATACAGCCGCGTCTGCACGCACAAAGCCGGTCTCATTCGGAAATACGGCTTGAACATCTGCCGTCAATGTTTCAGGGAGAAGAGTCAGGATATTGGGTTTACGAAGGTACGAGATTCACCTTACCCTTCACCTACAACATTGCTTTGTCAAGATTGTCAAGCTTGAGGTTTGCACAGAGCGCAAGTGGGCGACGTGGGAGCAATTTTGAGCTAGTGGGGACTTGGAGATGGTGGCTAACAATTTGTGCCTAGCATCGGTAGATCATGGACTCGAGATGGGGGATTTGCGAGGGGGTCCCTTGTGAAAAAGGAGATGGTGGCTGTGGCGGACTACAATGGCGACAAAAGAAATGCAATACCAAATACTTACATAAGGCGTACGGCTCCTCTGGCATGATAAAGAAGCTTGCATCAAGCCACTTGCCGAGACTGCTATGTTGTTCGAGCTTTCTTTTTATCTCGATACGATCCAATGCAGCCGTGCCCTTTTCAAATTCCAAATCAAGGATTCAACGAGGCTCCTAGAGGCGATTTCATGGGGGCAGGCTCAGCATGCAATTCGCATTCGAATTGGTAAAAAAAGAGAAAGGCACGCCTACTCGAAGCTACCGCAAAGCCCGAAGTACCCAGCTGCGTCCTTGACTTAGCAATATCACTATTACGTTTCAATCAGTGATGCTAGCACTCTAGGTTTTCTTGTTCTTGAACGTTTTGCTATATTGCAAGATGAAACTTCTAGAGGGAATGTCTTCTTATTAATACTGTTCGCTAAACACGTTCCCCTATCAACGATCGTATGAAATTCATGCCAACGCCTCTAACGCTTCTGATGTCCAATAGACCTGCTAATGACGACGTATGCCAAGTCATGCGTACCAATATAAACGTGTAGCGTAGCGCACCAAGTCCTCACGCACTAATGCATATACCAAATCAAACCCTCGAGGACATCAAGAAAACAGTTTTCAGCTACCGTGCCGCTCTGAATATTGCTCAGCCGCAGCTCTGGATGTCAGTGCCAAGCCTTCAATCCAAGTTAGACATTACCATTCCAACCTTCCAAGCCTCGTGATATCAAGTCGCATCTGAACATCAATGATCACACCGACTGCCACACCTATGCTCTCCACTTCCATCCGCACCCTCACTCTGCCCACTCTCATCTTCCCACACCATGATATCCACCTCTGCACCATGTTTCGTGACAGCCACACTCTCAATCTCACCACCATTCTTCGTCTTTTTCTCACTCCCAACATCCATATTCTGATCTCTTGAAGCAGCACAAGGAATCCGAGTGCGAGTCTTCGCCGGACTTCCGCTCTCCATACCATGGTCTTTGGAAGGCGTAGGAAGGATTCGAGGTTGCATTTTCACCGGACTCTGAGCCCCCGATCCAAGATCCCTCGAGCTTGTTGTTCTCGAAACACCTCGTCTCGGCGACCCCATCTTTCTAACATCAAACCTCTGATCAGTCAAAGGCGTAGAACACCTGACCAGTCCAGGACTACTCTTCACCATCTTTGGACTAGTCGCCTGATCCTGATCCTGACTTTTAGTTTTGCTCTTCTTCGCCGACTTCTCAGCCAACCTCCTCTCCGCCCTCTCAGCTCTAACCCTCCAAATATCGACTTCCTTCTTCGCCCTCTTCACCTCGTCATCAGGTCTCTCCTTAGGTGCACTCTTTCTCTCATCAACGACCCTGACAGCATCCAACCCTCTCCTTGCCGTCTGCACCTCGTCTCCCTTGAGTTCTAATTGTCTCTGTAACCTGAGAATCTCGGTATAAAGAGTCGCATTGATACTACCGTGCCGCACTAGCTTCTTGAGCTCGTTGCTAGCGTTGAGAAAGTTGTTGGTGTGGGTTGAGGGCATGTCGAGGTGGCTGAGGGGGCGTTGTACGTTGCGATTGGTAGAGTCTGAGCGCGCGTGTGGGGAGGCTGGGCGAGCAGATGAGAGGATTCGGTTGTGCATAGGTTGTGCGAGCAGTCTTTCTTGTTCCTCAGCAGCGGGTGAGAAGTAAAGGGATTCGGAGCTGGCTGTGGGCTGGTGGATGGGTGATGGTTCGAGGTGTTGAAGTGGCGAGTCTTCTTCTGGGAGACCGAGACCATTAGTCGCGATTGCTTGCATACGTCGCACAATCGCCTCTCGCTGGGCCTTAGCCGCAGACTCAGAAAGCTCGTTGGTGTTTCTCCTCACAATCTCAGCATCCAGGTCTGGAATTACACTGTAGACTGAGGGGCGTTTGCCAGGCGACTTGGGGGCTGCTCGCTTGGGAGGTGATGGCGAGCGGCTCTCTGCCTTGCGTCCACGACCAATATCAAATTGTGGTTTGGGGATCATTGACTCCTTCTCCGGACTTGGCGTTCTCTCATCATGAGGCTTGTCAGGAGTAACAACGTCAGTCGGGCACACAAAAGGATCCTCGACTTCCTGGTCGTTGGATGACGGTAAAGCATGAACATAAGCATACACCTTCGGCAGCTCGTTCCTTCTCTCAGCCACTGCCTCTTTCCTCTGAGCTCTCGACTTATCAGCGAATTGCTCGGCAAGAATCCTAACGCTATTGCGTCTGGGATCGCCAAACATCTGATCGCCGCCAATATACCCCTCGCTCCATTTGCGCGAAGCATTCTTCGTAGGCGACAAAGGGGCATCTAATCTAGCAGGTAGCGAGTCCTGACGCAGTGGAAAATAAAATTGACCCTCTCGCGACCCAGATTGCTGACGAGAACGACCCTCTATCGATCCATGCCTCCCGTGCCTAGCCGGAAACAGCGTTCTCGGGCTTGGATGCCGGCTCGACAACATACTCATCGACCGCCTCGACGACCTCCGGCTCGATAATAACCCTCTCGCCTCCGCTTGAGCGAGCTCTTTACCGGTAAGTGGTGACGAAAGCTCCGCCCTCTGAGCCTTCCCGATGGGAGGGAGAGGCTTGTCTTTGTCTAGTGAGGATCTCTGTCGTTGTGTTCTGGGTTCGTCATCGTAGTTTGGCGTTCGTGATATCTTTACGACGGTCTGGGGGACTTCGGTGGATGATTCGAGGTCTTCATGGTGCTCGTCTTCCGAGTGGTCGTCCATGGATGAGACGAGACGAACACATCCTTGGGATGCTGGTGAGTCTGATGTGTCTTGGAGCTGTGGGAGTATGGTACCCATAGCCATCTGGTCCATTGCGATATCCGAATGGGTACGCCTAATGACACTAAGTCCGTTGATGTCTTCGGTATTAGTGTCATCTATTCGTGTCGAAGATGACGCCTCAAGGTCAACGGTCCGGTCCGCGTCCTGTTCAGCAGGCTCGTCGACATGGACGTCGTGGGCTTCTTCATTGCCTTGCTGGTAGGAGGCGTCAGGCAGCCCTGATCCATGTATCTGACCGTCATCGGAGACCTTGATAGCGCCCGGTGACATAGGCGACCTCGATGAAATCCTGACTGTACGCTTCATGTGTGCTCCATTCCTAAACTGCTCGGGCAGTGGACGGCCTCTCAAGAGATCCATGAACTGCATCTCTTCTTCTGAAGTCCTCAATGTGAGCCTGCTCGTCGTCCGAGTCGGGATCTTCTTGATCTGGCTGGTGCTCCTAGACTGCATCAATGAAGAGCTATACATACCATTGAGACCTTTCAATTGCCTGACAACGTCTCTCCAGATCACAAGCAGCTGTTGCATAACACTCGCAGTCAAATTAGCACGATCAACATGCGCCGTCAGTGTCGCATCCTTCTCCAGCTTGCTAGGAACTGAGTTACGCTTCTGCTTCTTAGACCTCTTTGCACTCTCAGAGGATTTCCGTGGAGCACCATCCAGGGTATCGACGCCACCAACGAGGTCCACATTGTCGGTCAGGTCTCCAAGCAGCAGGGGCCCAAGAACTACGCCCAATGACTGATAGCCCATGAGCTCGGATTTGGATGAAGAAGGTCGTTCATCATTCTCGCCGGCAGCTTGCTCCGCGTGAAACTTCTCTGTTTCGAATGCGAAGTACGCACAGAGGCCCAAGACAGCTTCGATTAGGTAGATGCGGTAGGACGAAGTCACGCATGAGATTGCGAGGGCGACAAGCTTGGCCTTCAAGGTCACGTAGTCCGACACTGCCTGTTCGGGATCACGTTGCAGCTTCAAAAGGATGTCTTTAAGTGCTTCAAACAGCTCCAGCGATCCAAGTAGACCGCCAGGTAAACCAATGAGGATCTTCTTGAAAAGCGAGGCAACATCTGGTAGAGTGTGTTCGATGTGTGTAGGTAAAAGACCTGATCCCACAGTCGTTTCCACCTTGGATGGACTTCCTGCGTCGGAGAATTGATGATCGTAGAATTCATATAGAGCGTTGATAGTGGTGGTTTGACCGGACACTCGGAATAGACCAGGTGCGTTACGGCCTATACGAGAATTTAGATTAGATCTAGACGCTGCACGGAGAGGCGAGAGACTTACCATGCTGAAGTAAATACGTAGCAATGGCTGACAGAGAAGTCGGTAGGGTAAGCTTGTCTACAGCGAATTCGTGTGGAAGTAGCAGAATGCCTAGCCCTCCAAGTCGACTAAGCATCTCCAAGCTTTTTCCAGTGAGGATGTTCTTAGGCGCATTACTCGAGAGCAGTGGTATCCCTGCAAGGCTCTTCTTCCGGGTCAGGGGCTTGTAGGTGGTTTTCGCTCTGAGTGTGTATGTTGAAGATGTGCGGCGGAAGATTTTGCGTGCTAGCCAACCATGGTGAGTCTTGGTAGTCGTCTTTGTCTCACTGCCGTCATCTGTGTCATCGTAGCTTGTTTAGTCATCAAGACCCATTAACCATTAGAGGAATCAAATGCTTACCGCTCGATGCTTCTGGCATGCGACGCAGCCCATGCTTCTCAGCTAAGTGGTTGTACTCGACCAGGTAGTGGGACGCTCCTGAGCGTCGAGAGCTGCCTGAAGAGTCTGTGAAGATTCGGTGGCTGACAGTGCTCCATGTCATACTGGTCATTCGAGAATCAGTATGGCCTGAGTCGAGGGGCTCGTTGGCACCATCGAAAGACTGCAGTTGGGGATGATCCTGGGAGGTGATCGTCACTAATTGATGAGTTGCTGGCTGGAACTCCTCGATGCGAGGCCGCTGAGGAGGAACTTGGAGCAAGTCCCGACTCCCATACCGAGGGGGTGGCTGCATCACCAGCTCAGCTCTCACCCTCGACGGTCTTTTCTGAATCCTAGTGCTGTTCTTCTTCCCAGATCTCGATGACGATTTTGCTGCTTCGACATGAGACCAGCTCCCTCGGCCCTGGTACTGAAGCTCTTGGATGCTCGGGGGCTGCTTGTTTGGAAGCTGCATCATGCTGTGGCGGAGGAGACCTTGTGTAACCAGGAAGTCTGTAACGTCTGTTTCACTGCTCTTGCTGTGCCTGCTTGATGGGATGCGGGTGCGACCTGGGATCACGAAGGTGTCGAGTGAGGATCTGCGTCGGGCTCGCTGGCTGTTGGTTAGCTCGCTGTGTTTAGTTGTTACACCAGGTTGCAATAGACTTGAGCTCTTGGAGTGGTGCATAGCGATGCTTGTATGTATGCTGCATTGTGAGAAGCAAGAGGAGGAGTGTTGAATGAAGACATTTTTTGTTGCTGGGGTGCGGTGAGCTGGTTGTACCTGCTGTGTGTGAGTTGATCGTAGCCTTTATATGTGAGGCTTGGCTGAGTGAATAAGAGCGACTGCCAACAATGAGCAATAATAGCGAATCTGAAACAGATGCAATAGACCCCGGAGCTTTTGGTCCGGAGCTTGCAGAAATGAATAATAGGAAAAATATTACTGCCGCGCTCTATATCCAGTCACCTCTATTTATCCGGCTCAACGCGAAGTGATGGCCACACCACAACAATAATGTCGTACCTCATGCCCTATAGGGATATCAAACACCTGGTAAATGCATGTTCAGGAAGTCGCAACTTCTTCAACTATTCGGGCTTGCTGTCATCTCCTTCTCCTTCAAGTAGTATGTATTCTAGAATATCGCTCAAAGTTAGAATGCCAACAAGGCGATTATCTTCGTCTACTACCACCAAACGATGCACTCTCGACTTTCTTATGGTATCGAATATTGTGTCAAGGCGGTCGTCAATGGAACATGTATAGATTCCTGGGAAGTCCTGTTCTACTGTCAGTACGTTTTTCTATATCCCGGTTGGAATCTACAGACTTCTGAGCGCTTCTGAAGAGCCTCGCCAACATTCAGACTAAGATCATCGTATACACCACCTTTGATCAAGGTGATGACATCTACAGCTTCAAACACGTTGGTGACAACACCTACGACCATTAGCCGTGCTCGAACATTGACACCGCAGCAGCCTACCGTCGCTGTTCAGGATCGGCACACTAGATATCGAATTGTTGACAAGCTGATGGATGACGTCGAACACCTGTGATTCCATCCTCGCCGTCTCCAGGTTCTTGTAAGTGCCAAGCTTGAGATGTTTCAGTGGCTTCCGCAGCAGTTGTGTCTCTGAAACGTTCACCGCTACAAACTTCAAGATCCGGTACTGTGTGACAACACTGACCACCATGGCTCGCTTGGTCTCGTCGTCGACGTCAACCAGGGGCATCCGGCGTGCCCGCGACTCGAGCATTTTGCGGCATGCATTGTACAGCGGTCGTTGGGGGTTTATCGAGACCGTTTCCAAAGGCTGAACACCGATGGCTTTCTCGATTTCTTCATCTCTCGTGAGCATGTCGTCTCCGTTAATTCGTTCTTGAAGAAACTTACCGCGTAGACTGCTCAATTTGAATTGATCAATGCGGCTAACGGCTTCGGGATTCTGCCAGTAGAATTGAATGAGATTAAGGTAGTCGGAGGTAGTCAGCAATCCCGCAAATGATGATGTTTTCGAGTCCCATAATGGCGCTGAGATGATTCCTTTTCATAACGTCAGCACCTTATATTGATGCGGCCTCAGGCAGAAATCACCATTATTGATCAAAATCGTCAAGCTCTTCTTAACCAACAATGCCGTATCAAAGATTATCAGACGGAAGCTCAATGGCAACACATCATAGCTTGTCCTGACTTTCAGAAACTCGCGTATCCGTTGCTGTGCGCCACTCCTAGTAATTAGCCACGTACCCTCGCAAGACTAGGATCGCGGTGGTAGGGGCGCGAAGCGACCATCGCTGCATAGCGGCCTTCGTTGCGTAGCGGCTAGATTTAGGAACACTTGACAACACATACCAAGCCAATACGTTGATCTCGCTCTATAGCGCTCTCAGGTTCGGCATGAGGCATAGGAATAGATTGGCCGCGTGGACGCAAGTAAGAGGATGGCTGCACGAAACCAGTTCCCTCGTGACCAGCTGCGCTGACGGGGAGGCTAGCCATTTTCTTCCCCACGGCCGGAAGCGCCACAAAATTTGGAGCCGCGGTCTAGACTTGCGGTCAGGAAGGTTACTTTACCTTGGGGAAGAATTTGATCCACTTTAGGGTGGAGGTAGGAGCATGTTCAAAAGTGACGTCGGGATGCATTGTGTGACACGAAGATATTCTCTGCTTCGCTGCGGTTTGCTATTGCGAATCACTTGGAAATTTTATGGGTCTAGCCAAGAGGAGAGGGGCTTATCATGATAAGTGGTTCGCTTCTCAGCCAATCAGATCACGTCATTCGGACTACGGATATCAACACATCAATCAGTGTTGAAGTCTGCTCCGGCGCTCTTCGAAAATCTATACTGTCTCTGTCCTATATTATGCCAATTGGCTTCGAGTCCCACCTCCCGTGCCATTTGTCCCAACCTCCTATCCCCAGACCCGGGTCAGCCAGCACAATTTGCTCCTCCAGATGATCTTTAGCAGTGTCTCGCATCAGACCAATCGCATTCAACGATCCCTGCGTCCCCAAGCCATCTCTCTCTGACCCAGCAGCTTCCAGCACTTGCGTGCGCGATTCTCGCTCCTCAAGAACTTTCCAATAATCGTCCCACAGCCATTGCATTGCCCTCTGCGCTGCGCTTCGCAGATTTGCTAAAGATGGCATGTCTCCGTGCGTTGCCTCATGGCGGATGTCGACGAAGACTGCGGGAAGGCCGATTTGCTGCGCTTTGGCGTACATAGAGACTTTGAATTTGGAGACTTGCTGTGAGTCCAGGAGGCCTGTGACAAAGCTGCAGCCATTAGTCTCGCGGCTATCGGAATTTTGAGTTGCCATATAGACATACCGAGTGATTGCTGTGATATAGGCAGCCTTGATTGCAAAGATCGGCATCTGGTCAACAGGCACTTCGTCTATCAGAACAGCCTCTGTAAGAAGCCATGTTGACTCGACAGCGTGGGGGAGATTGCCACGCAACTTCCATGCAGAGATCTGAAGAATAGTCTATCAGTAAGCAAATATACAGTACTGTATTGAAAGACCGTACTTGATCGCAAGCCTTCCTCCTTAGGTCGGGATTTTGTCGCTCTTCGCTTGACTGCTGGGAAACCAGCCAGTCTCGAACATCCAAAAGTTCGCTATCATTCCGCCAGGGCGTCCAGATAATTTGGACGCCATCTGTCATTGTCTACTACGCATTGTTACCGATGTCTTGAGAAAGGACAGTCGAGGACAGTCTCAGACAGATTGTGCGGGAGATCTGCATTTAGCCTAATATCCAAGGCTGGATTAGATCTTTGACACCGTATGGAGAGGACAAATTATTTGCAATTATATGGATCCAACATTGAAATTCGAGGGCCAGCAATGAGGGAAAAAACCTCTAACTTCCGACCTCTCTGAAGCTGCAGAACGAGGTTCTACGGTTACGAAGTCGCTACACAAAATATAGATCAAAGCCTTTTCTATAACATTGTAATAGATTATCTAACTATTAGTCTTGTTGTTGTTGATCCATTCCGAAAGGCGCAAGGTCAGCTCTTCCAGCACCGCCTACGTCCTGCTACGTCCTGCAACGAAAGATCTTGGATCTAAAATTGCTTGTGTAGGTAGACACCAACGATTACAACAACCCACAGCCGACCTTTATAAAGACGAGGTAATATGCCAGTATACCAATGACATACAACAATAGTAACAAGACATCTAATATTCGAGGCTCGTATAGCATGTGACCCAGACTCCCACAGCCACGACTACGCACAACCAGGCGAGGGCAAAAAGGACCACCTCTGATGCTCGGTATTGTAAATGCTCCTGGAGAGGTCACCAAGCTCAGTCTAAGTCTGGCAACAAGATCTTAATTTTCGAAAGAAGTTTCGGCCCTGAAGCCACACGGAACACTGTTCAAGTATTGCATCAACGCATCATCATCCCTTCTGTCTTCCAGCTCGGTCCGAATAATGGCGTCAACCTTCCAACCAGCAACAAGCCTTTGTCGGGCGGCGGAGCGATATATTTCCAAGCTTCCTCAAAAAGCAAGTCGTTCGCACTGATAAATCCCGAGTAAGTGAAAACTATCTCAAGGAAATTCAAAAATCCGGGGAAGTAAGAATACGTATTTGTTGGCCTTCGTGACGACCTGCCCAAGTTGCCAGCTTAGCACATATTTCCCCACACTCCAACTTAAATTTCCGACCACACCAACTTAATTCGAGGGCGGCGTAAGTGGGTAAGTGCGCTCTTGCAACGACTGAAAGGGATAGAGCAGAATGCAACGCAGAGCAGGCAGATTCCCGATCTGTATCTGGGGAATTTTGCTTGCCGTACGTAGGCTGGGTGGTTTTAGGGACATGAAGACTAGTTATCGATTGGTCAAAGCACAGAAGTCATTCAACAAGGCCGAAAATCATTTGCTCGTGGATGCGATGCGCTGTTGGTTTGTCAAGGTTTCGGAATAATTGAGGCTCAATAATCTAGTCGAGGGGGTATCTCAGAAGCTATGTACAGAATAGATCCACGCAACTCTTTCGTCGTCTCACATCGTCAAACTCCGCCACGAAGCTAGAGCTGATACCTGATCGCCGTTCTTTGAGGCACACGAAAGTGACTTTCCAACATTTCGCAAGCATTGTCGCACCAGCCCTACCTCTCCCTTCTTCAAAACCAGAGAAAACTACCAGTCCCAGGATCTATCGGTTTGGGTTGCGCGTCTTGGTAGCCATGGTTGATGGCGTAATAGTCTGAGTGAAGGCTTTCGGACGCGTATTGGTCGTCGTCGTTGAAGAAGAAGGATTGATTGGAGAGATCGCCATAGGTGGGTTGGTAGAAGGAGGTCTGGATCTCTGGTGGTGCAGAGGTGTGCACAGGGGGAACCTCGTCTATCTCGTCTCCTTCGTCGGTCGAGTAGCCCTCATCTTCTTCGTCGTCTTCGTCGTCATTTGGTGGCTGCCAACCCTCTTCGAGCTTGAGTCCTTTTCCGTCTCTGCTAGGGTATGAGGTAACCGCTGAGTTGAGTGCTGACAGGAAATCGTTGTCATCGTTGTCGTATAATCCGATGCTCACCAGCTCTTGGCTTCCTCTTCTTGCCATTCGCCGCCTTGTGGTGACCTTTAGCTCCTGTGGCTTATTTGCGGGAGGTTGTGTGGGAAGACGATTTGGTGAAGCCTGTACCGCGTGCGAAGCGAGGTATGGCTGAAGCTGGGACCATTGTTGCATTTGATAAGTTGTCGGTGCGTGATCATTATAAGCAGGTGCCTGTAAGGTGTACTGGTACTGAGGCTGTTGTGGAGGATTATAAGCCCCATATGGGTCGTACGTTGGCCCAAGAGCCGTCTCAGCTATCCCATAACCTCCGATCTCCAAGGAAGATTGATCGCACGTTGTCGAAGGAGTGGCAGTTGGAAACCCATAGCCCATTGTAAGAGCGTTCTCGACAGATTGCTGCACTGAAGAAGTTGGCGTCCCCGAGACAGCCAAATTCTCCAGCCCTTCTATAGTGTTTCCCATAGCTCGCTCGCAGGCAGGCACATGTGTGGCCAATGTGTGCAAATGTTCTGAACCAGGATGCCAACTCATTGGTCTTGCAATGGGGATTTGATGTCGAGAGCTATAGTAGTTCCGTAACCTCTGCTCTTGTGTCTGATATGGGCTACATCTCGTGGTATGATTTGCCGTCGTCCTCCTTCGTTGCACATTGTGGGGGCTGTTGTTGGCACTAGTCTGCTTCCTCACTCTTGTTGGGCCCATCCTGCTGCTACCTGACGTGCTACTCGAATGCGTCGAGAATTGGCGAAGTAGTTGTGATCTGGAAAAGCGACTCTGACTCTGGAGCATAGCATCACAGTCTGGTAGAGCCATTGTGTAGGAAGGGTCCATAGTGGATGTGCAGAGTGACGAGGGTACAGTGAATCTATACAACGTCAGGAGTAGTCCCTCGATGACTCTTGTGAAATGAATTACCTTTAGCTATCGGTATGGCGTTTCAAACACAGACATCTTCAAAAGGGTGGAGCATAAGGCAGAGCACGGAAGTGAAGAACAAATAGTGGATATACGACAGGTATAAAAAGAGGCAAGAGCATGTTGTTATTACGAGACATGGTACAAGGCATTCAAGGGTGCCGACCCCACGGAAGGGTCATCAAGGGGATAGGCCATTTAGGGGATAGATAGATTGCCATGAGCGGGAATGCAGGCCTGCATAGCTTCTTGTTTTGAAGTTGGCACAGAGTTAGCTGGAAAGGCCAACGAAAGGTTACTCAGGCCGTTCGGATCATCCTTTCCCATTCCTTCATCCATGCGAGAATACTTTTAGTGAATTGGGTGAGGAGCTAGGCTGGCGGCTGCACGTTCATCACGATGCTTGCGTTCGGGTCTTGGTAGGGTTGAAGGATTTTCGGGATAGAACTATAGAGATGGGGAGAGGGGGATGTCAAAACAACATCATGCCACAGCCAAAAGGAGGACAAGACCCAGGCCGCGCCGTTAGCGGCACACAAGGACTTTTCTTATTATTGCGCCGGTGCTTGTGATTTCGTTAGTGTGTGAATCTGATCGGGCTACGAAAAGCGGTCAAGCTAAAAGCTGCAGCTTACCATGCTTACCTTATGCTCCATTCCACGCTTGCGGACGGATGGGCACGCCGCCTCGCTTATGGACTTGCAACCTGGAACGTGTGACAAGCCTACGGTTGATACTGCTAAACTATTACCGCAAAGGCAATCAATCACGGCGAAACAAGTCACTTTTTGTCATCTCGCTCCACATCGCTTAATGGTGCTCTGTCCAACCCGCGTCGTGAGTTCATGGCCAATCAAATCGATGTATGGAAGGCCGATCAGCATGAATGTCGTGGCCTAATCATCACATGAGAGCGGGAATTTCACTATCGAATCTTGCCATCCAACGGTCCAACCACCTCATGATGGTTCCGAGATCATGCTATGTTCGGCTCCAAGTGATCACTGGTGATCACTGGTGTCCCTCGGTTTTGGCTTAAGACGCCCAAGAGTCAAGGCTCGGAGGCATCATTTACGGTTTGCAGGGACTATCCAAAGAGGCTCGCTATTGGCTACCCGTCAATTATTGTTTCGCAACATTTCGCAGACGACCAGTGGTCAGCATAAAGTTCCTTCGTCCTGCACCAGCCTCAAGGATGATGGGCAAGGACGCGGACGTAGTGGCGCCAATAGCTTATTAAGGCATCTCGGGCTGAGGGGCCAGCAGGGTCCTGCGCATGATTGCCGATAAAGTAAGTAGCCTTTGATACATACCCCGCCACAGAATCTCAGCTTGCCGCGCCTCAATTACAACCACCCTTCTAGCGGTGCCTTGCCTGCAAGGAGCTACAGTTGCGATGGACGTAATATGGGGAAAACGCAGGGATGGAAGGCCTCGACTACCATAGAGCCCGCAAATCTACTCAGCGCACTAAAATATATGAAAGGCCAGCTTCATAGTTCCCGTTGATCAACGCTTCGCGAAGGAATGCCATACGTTGCAAATCCTAAACCACTTTCGCGCCTCGCTCGAATTGGTATCACCATTCTTAGTCCTTTCCCGCTCTGATAAAGTACGATCAACGAGTATGCGTCATCCCAGCCGCACACACCCACACTTTCCGACTTTTGGTCTTGCGCCTACAACTAAAAGGCCAGGACCACGGCAGCTCGCGCCCGAGGCAAACATTTCTTGAATCTGGAAGTGCTTACCGCATGATGCAGATGATGCAGCCCACTATCTTCCCAAGTCTCCAATCAGCCGGTGTTCCAGGTTCTTTCCAACCACAGACTTCTGTCAATGTTGCTTTTCTGGATCCGCTTGATCCCAGCAAAAGCAATGCTTCAGGGTTAAGGTGCAGTAGCGACTTCAAGAAATCCTCCGAGGCCACTTTTTCACGCCTAAGCCTTTGTGGAACAGGTTTGTGGCTATCTAGAGGGAGTGGTGCGAAGCGGCACACGCAATCCTCCAGGCTCAGATTAGAAAAAGAATAACGAACACCTCCACCAGGCTTCGCGTCGTGTTCGTCGGCTTTGACCGGATGGTACATAAGGAGACTTCTTCGAAAAAGTACTTCGTTGAGGAGAAGAAAATTCCTTGGGGCGCTACCACAATCTGCTTAATTATCATTCGGCACTAGCTTTCCCCGCCACCCCGGTATCACCGCATATGAAAACGATATTGCTCATTCCTAAAGTACTTTACTGAGCATCAATGTACGGAGAATTTCGCCGACGCACTGACAGGATTGCACGGGAAGAAGTGATCATCCCACACAGCTGACATGCGACAGACAATGACTCCTGCCTCACGCAGCAGGAGTGCATGACCGAATATGGCGCTTACAACCCTACAGGAATGAGGTTTCAAAATGCACAGCCCCTTGAGGCAAACAATCTTTATCCAAGGTTTCTTCGACTCTAGCCTCCACATGCAGCCTTCCACCTTGCTGATTTGTATCCGACTCGGGCTTTTACAAGAGAGCGTCCCGATTTGTCGGCTAAGAAGGACTTGGTCGCCATGTATATGCAGCATATCAAACATCTCTTTGGATGCTTACAGGCCGCATCAAGTGATCATATTCGGCTTATGGCGCATGTAAGAGAAACACTGCGAATGGTAGACCGAACAAGTCCCTCATACAGGACTTTCGCAAGTCAACTCCGCGTATCATGCAGTCAGCACTAGCTTCGATGTATCAACATCATTTATTGTATCACTATGCTTTGCTCAACAACCTCAACGCCCAGACTTGCTCTTTTTGCCAGTAGCGCATATGTATTGCGAATCGAAGATTCACTCCCTCGACCCCCAAACTCGTTGACGCTAGTGGCAGATCTTCGGCATCAATGGGTAGCGGCGGAAGTGACCGCATATCTCGATGCTCCAAGTCGACACAACAAGCAAATTCTGGAAATTAACTTCGACCTATAACGGCTACATGGGCCCCTCGATTATGCAAGACGGAGCTCCAGCCCAAATGGACTTCTTCAATCTCCCCTCTCCCGAAGCTAACACACACCGTGATGAGGTAAGACGCTAAAATTGAGGCAACACGAAAATCATGCTCCGCAAGCTGAATGTATCGATGTAGCCTTGCAGCGAGTCCAGCGCCAGCGACTCCGAGTATCAGCACGCCCTCGAGGTCCGTCGCCCCTACTGCCGGCATTCCAGCGCCAATTGCACACGCTGAGGTGTACAAGTAGGTGGTTTTCGACACCGATGATGCCCACCGCCGCAGATCTTCCCTTGTAACCGACAATCCTGAACTGGGCAAGAAAGCTGCCAAGAGAAAAGAGGATACAGCATGTTTTGTCCACCACCTGCTTGAGAGGGAAAGAAAGATTAGACAAAGGCCTGCGGGTCACCTTCAGGATATTGACGAAGATACGAAGGCCGATAAGGGGACTGGGAATGGAAATGGCAAGCCTACGCATTCTAGATTGCTCACTAAGAGGCAATTGTCGGATATGGCGTGGGGTGTCAGGGAGCTATCGAAGAGATTGGGCAGTGTGCGGTTGAAACTGAAGGTCAAGACGGTGTTTTTGTTGACGAAGGCGCATGATGAGGGGCTTATTGGATATACAAGCGAGGTTGTGGAGTGGTTGCTTTCGAAGGATAGGAAAACACCATACATTGTGTAAGCATATCTGGGAAAATGGAGGAGAGAACAGCGGCTGATGTGCTGTAGATACGTTGAAGATACGCTCGAACACAACAAGACCTTTGCTGCGAAGAGTATTGTCGCGAAAGATCCATCAAGAGAGGGCCGATTGAAATATTGGAATAACGAGCTTTGCGCGAAACACCCCCTTACCTTTGACTTCGTCGTAACGGTACTTGACTCCAGCCTCCCCCATCAACAAAGCTGACTTAGACAAAGCTCGGCGGCGACGGTACCCTCCTCTACGCCAGCTGGCTCTTCCAACGAATCGTACCCCCAGTCCTCTCCTTCGCCCTCGGCTCCCTCGGTTTCCTCACCAAATTCGATTACTCAGGCTTCCGCGAGACTCTAACCACAGCCTTCACCGACGGCGTCACCGTAAGCTTGCGGTTGCGCTTCGAGGGCACGGTCATGAGATCTCAAAATAAGGGCGCAGATCGTGATCTGGTTGAGGAGCTGATAGGCGAGGAGGCTGAGAACGATTACATGCACAAACCAGACGGTTCGCATGAGATATTGAATGATATCGTCGTTGACAGGGGACCTAATCCCAGTATGCCGCATAATCCCCAAGCCAAAGTTAAGATCATGCTGATGTATTCTTCCCAGCAATGTCAGCTATCGAGATCTTTGGCGACGACGAGCACTTTACCACCGTCCAAGCCGACGGCGTCTGCGTCGCCACCCCAACTGGGTCCACAGCCTATAATCTGGCAGCCGGGGGCTCCCTCTGCCACCCCGAAAACCCCGTCATCCTCGTAACCGCAATCTGCGCACACACCCTCTCCTTCCGTCCCATAATTCTTCCCGACACGATAGTGCTACGCGTAGGCGTACCTTACGACGCTCGGTCTTCCTCTTGGGCGAGCTTTGATGGTAGGCAGCGGGTGGAATTGTGTCCAGGTGACTATGTGACGATAAGTGCGAGCAGGTATCCGTTTGCGAATGTGATGCAGCAGGGGAGACGGAGTGAGGATTGGGTCAATAGTATCAGTAGGACGTTGAATTGGAATTCGAGACAGAAGCAGAAGAGTTTTAAGGAGTGGTCGAAGGAAAATGATGTCAAAAATGAGGAGAAGAATGACACGAGTGTGACTTAGAATAAAAATGAATGAATACATTATTGATACTTCGCTCTCATAGCAGCTCCTCCCCTAATCGGGAGTAGCTGTTCATTGATCCACCCCCCGTCCACGCTACAGAGGATAGCGAGCACGCGAGAGACATCCTGAGGCATCGCGGCACGCTTGAGAGGACTGATGCCCCGGCTGGAACCGGTGATGAGGGCGACTTGATTGGAGAGGAGGGTGGTTGAGGGGGTGGATGGTTGGATGGACACTGTAAGGTGGCGCTCTATTGGATTGAGTTGGAGGGGGTGGATTTTTGGGAGGTGAGTTGGCAGATTGTATGGCTTCGAAATTGGGTAAAGGTCTCAATGAAAGAAAATTGTGGTGTGAAAATAGTTATCCTTCAGCAGACATTCGAAAGGCTTATATATCTCCACTTTGCAACGCAGCAGGCCCAATTACCTCGCACTTTCCACAAAGCGAGTCAATGCGTTTCCGCCTCCATGTCTACAGATCTTCGTGTCTGCTACATCATAGACGTGTTACTCGGAACGAGTTAACCGTCGATTTCGAGAAGATGTACGCTCTCGATCATCTCGGACGTTGGTAGGCGCATAATTAAATTTGAGGCTATTCATGCAGGCCAGGAAGCGCCGAATACAGCGATAAGGACCCGAATGACGCGAACGCCTTGCGTATAGAAGAGAAGGGATATTTCGTTAGATTTCAATCGCGATATGGGCGCGGGATGTTAGTCCGATGAGGTTTGCGAGGTCGTCAAAGTTTCCCAGCTGCAGCCATGTCATTTAGCGAGTTCTGCAGACTTTGGCTCTTTGAAGTATACCTTCACTTATCGGTACTATGACTCCTTTTTGTATTGGCAATCTAGTTTCTCGCGAACAAGTTGCCAGGGTGAAAGCATCGTTTAGCCACGTCAGTCTAGCCATGCAACTTCCAGGTCCAATAATTGGGCTGCATTTTCACCCAATATCAGCCTACTCCCACTACCGTCCTGCGCTCCAGTCGCAGCATCAATGTTCGTCTTGACGCTCGCCCACTCTACCTTGCCCTCTTCCAAAGGTGGGAAGAACGGATGGTCAGTTCCGAATAACACCTTTTCTTTGCCCACACGCTCAACAGCAGCCTTGACGCTTGTCTCAGAGTATACTACAGCATCCAGCCAGACATTTTCCTGCAGGACCAGATCCAATGTCTTCTTTGGCCCTCGGTTGCCATTGGACTGAGCTGGGAAATGTCGCTCATGGTGTACGCAGCTGTCAACACGACCAGCGAGGAATGGTATGGTACCACCGGCGTGTGCAATTAAAACCTTCAGCTTTGGGAAGCGATCGAAGACTCCGCTCAGCCACATCCTTGTGAAAGCGATTGTCGCCTCCATTGGGAAGCCTAAGCTCAGGGGTAATACATGCCCATATTCGCTCGCTCTAGGGCCGTAGACCGATGCTGGGAGGCCGTAATGTGGGTGCAAGAATACAAGCCGCTGCTCTTCTTCGAGTGCGGCATAGATGGAGTCGAGATTAGGATCGTCCAACCCTGAGCCAAGGCCTGTTGTGCCAATTATGACACCTTTGATATGCAGATGGGGTTTTATGCGGTGGATCTCAGCCACGACGTCTGAGGGTTTGGCTGATAGCGGTAGGGTCGCGAAGGCGTATATTCTCCCATGGTTCTGAGCACATATCTGCTCTAGCTCGTTGTTGATCCTGTGTGCCCATTCCGGTCCATCTTTAGGACTCAGGAAGTCCAGCCATGGATTGGCGAGAGATATCACAGAAGTGTTGATTTTGTGGTTATCCATGAATTGCAGCTTCTTTTGGACCGAAGAGTAGGAGGCATCTATTGGTCTTCCCCTTGACTCTGGCGGAAGAGAGGGATCGTTGTCTGAGGGAAGAATGATGAGACGTGGAGGCGCCGATCCCTCAGGGAGATCGAGAAGAAAGGGAACCTCGGTCCGGGAGCGTAGAAGGGAGAGGTAACTTGGTGGGTAGATGTGAGTGTGAATATCCACGACTGTGGATTTGGAGGCCATTGTGAGATGGGTTGAACGAATTTAGGCCTAGACCGAAGATAGACTGCAGTCACTGATAGGAAATCAGGCTCATGCGTCTTGAGTCCAACTAAATGGTCAGCCTATTTTCAGCAGTACATGCATCAACATATGTGTATAGACGCTTGCAAACATGCAAAGCCGTGCCTGGCAACCACTATGCTTCCTGCAGGCGACCCCTCACAGGGCCCAGCCAAACGTGGCACGATAAGCGCAACTCTCTTATCGATGCCCTCCAGCCTAGTCATTGTCTGTCTTTGAAATTCGAACGAATGTATACCATCTCATCGAGTTTATCCCTTTCAGTTGCTTGATAGAAATCCATCAGCTTGTCCTCGACATCAGCCATGGCACCTACCGCGACAGAACCAACAGCAGCGCCTATCTCCGAATCCGAGCTTCCAATTCCCGTCTGTCCTCTTATAGTCCCGCTCTTGTATCTTCGCTGACCACAGTCAGCTCGTCTCCCTAGAAACGCTTCTCACATCCTCGCCTAAAACGATCGAAACTTCTCAAGCTCTTCTTTCCGCCTTTCGTACCTCGGGTTTCCTATACCTCACTGACTACTCTTCGCTGATCCCTCCATCTCTTGTTCATTCAGTATTCACCCAATCAGCCAAGTTCTTCGCTCGTCCTGATACCCAGAAGGACGGGTTAGCCTGGACAACGGCTCGTTCGAACCGAGGCTATGTTTGTATGGGTCGTGAAAAGGTCAGTCAAGGTAAAACCCAAGAAGAAGTGGCAAAGGAAAGAGAAGGAGGCGGAGAGGACTTGAAAGAGAGCTTCGAAATCGGACGAGAAGGAGAGGAAGGCCATCCGAATCAATGGCCGGATAGACTCGATAAGGAGGGAGCTGAGTTCCGCTTAACAATGGAAGGTTTTTTCGAGAAGTGTAAGGAAGTACATGCTGTGCTCATGCGTGGTATCGCTCTTGGTATGGGCTTGTATGCAGATTTCTTTGACGATTTTGTGGTAAATGGCGACAACACGTTGAGGTTGCTGCATTATCCTGCTGTGTCAGCCGAAGGCTTCGAAGGCGGAAAGAGATTGAGGGCTGGTGCACATAGCGACTATGGTAGTGTGACATTACTATTCCAAGATCAAAGAGGGGGATTGCAGGTTGAAAGGCCCGGGGGCAAGGGAGGTTGGCTCGATGTCACCCCAAGAGAGGGGACGATCGTGGTCAACGCAGGCGACTTGCTCGCGAGATGGAGCAATGACATGATCCGAAGCACAAAGCATCGAGTGGTGGAGCCTCCGTTGAAGGGTACAGAGCAGGAAGAAGGGCATCCTCCAAGGTATTCTGTTGCGTACTTCTGCAACCCCGATTTCAACCGATGGATTGAGGCATTGCCGGGCACATGGGAGGATGAAGAGGGCGGGAAGAAGTATGAGGGTATCAATAGTGGCGACTACTTCGTCCAGAGGTTGAGCGCGACCTATTGAGGAAGAGGTTTGAGCCTCTGTAGAGCGTTCATCCTGAACCCACTTGGGCACCGAACTTTTCTTTAGTCAGAAGACCACTCCTCCAGAATAGAATATATCCATAGCAGCTTCCTGATTAGCTCAAGCACGCATACAGCAATAGTAGATTCTCGATAGCCTCGTCGACTGTAAGAAGAGCGCTGTTTATTCTGGTCATGCTCCTGGGTCGTAGAAGAGAAGAGACTAGGCATCAACCTTCCTGAGCCTCGGTCCCAAGGCATATATATGTCATGCTGATGTAGGAAGTAGACTATGAAAGCTTCCCAGAACAATGAAATACAAATGTTGGCGAGCAGCCATCTCGGAGGCATAGTCAACATCGACTTTTTTGTTGCAGTGCCAAGATATCTATGAAGTGACTAAGCAAGATTTAGCGTGTGCAAAAAGGTGTAGAATCCTTGGCACTTTTAATTTTTTGTTTTCCCCCACCACCGCCCCACCACCGGTACTAACTCTATAAATAACTCTTCTGATTTATTTATTTTAAGGCGATTCTAACGCCGTAGGAATCAATAAAAATAAGGGAACGTTTATTGAGTTATTAGGCTTAAGATATAATTAGTAGGCTTACTCCGTTTAGTAGTTATTAAGCCAAGATTTCAATACCTGATATCTTCTACTATAGTTATTTGATCAAGCTGATTCCTACGGCGTTAGAATCGCCTTGAATAGAGCTATCTACTCATCAAGCCTATTAATTATATCTTAAGCCTAATAACTCAACAAACATTCCCTTATTTTTATTGATTCCTACGGCGTTAGAATCGCCTTAAAATAAGTAAATCAGAAGAGTTATTTATAGAGTTAGTACCGGTGGTGGGGCGGTGGTGGGGGAAAACAAAAAAATTAAAAGTGCCAAGGATTCTACACCTTTTTGCACACGCTAAATTACCGTAGCGCAGTAATTACGGATTTTACATACCGTTCGATGATAGCCCAGTCTAAACTATTATCGCGCAGCTAGGGGTTCTGCCTCTCGTGAGGCAGCTGGTGCCCGAGTTCCCACAAGTCAGTCATTAGGACCATCTCGAAGCAGAATGTTAGGGTACCGTAATTACAATACACCTGCGAACAGCAAACGAAAAAGCGTCTTTAGCTATAAGATTAGGACCCTCACCTCCTATACCGCGGTGGATGCTAAAGCCATGTCGAGTGTTTCCTCTTACTCTATGGCGGCCGGCATTCATGCCTCGTGAACGGCCATAGCCTCTCTTCGGAGCTTGGCTATTGCTTGATCGAGACGGTGACCTTCCGAGGTCTCCAGACTCCGAAGACGCATCTGGAGGCATTGAGTATATGTCGGGATATGTACGTGTCTCCAGCACGTCTTCCGATTCTGCGAATGATGTGGTAGGCTGATAAAAGTTGTTAAAGACATTACTAGAGAGGAGCGAAGGGTTGAAACATGATCTGCCGTTGGATCGACAAACAACGCTCGTTGAATTTGGGTACATCCAGATATGCTCTAAGGGGAGAAAGCGCAAGTGTTTGAGTGATTAAAACGATATTGAATATAATTCTACTTGCAACGCATAAGCGACCTTTCTTGCCGGTCTTGGTTTGATTCAGGATGTACGTGGCATGCTGATCTGCTTCTTCTGCGTTCAAAACATGCCTCAGAATGCATACGTATTGCACAGCGAGCTTCAGCCTTCACTAAAAGTCTGGTGTATACTCCCCCATCGCGTGAACCAATTCACCCCAGGTCCCCGACTCCATCCCCGCCAGCCTTAGCGAGGATTCATCCGCATCAACCAGGACACAGCTAGGCTTAATCTCCTGTCCTTGATTGCCCGCAATTCTCACTAGTACGACCTTTTTATCCTTGGCTTTCTTATCCAGCACAGCAAAGAATTTAGTCTCCAAATTAACCTCTTCTGGCTTATCTCGTAGCCATTCTGCCAGTGACTCGAGACTTTGGCCGATGAAAGGGGATTTGAAGCTGTCGGGAACTGGGGTTTTGGTGGCTTGGTCGCGTGTACCGTCGGGTTTTGGGCGTGGAGCAAGGTCGTAGTCTGAGACTGCGAGGTAGAAGTACCACTGGTTCACGGTACTGCCATCATGGGCTTGTTGGATGATGTCGTTCAGCGTCTGTACATGCCGTTCAGTCCTGTCCTTTCGTTGCGCAAATGGGAGGGGCACTTACTTCGAGAGGGAGATCCACGAGACTGAAAAGCGCAAATGGAGGATGCACGAACATACCCATGATGCTGTTGGACTCAAGAGCTTGAATTGTGTTTGCGCAAGGTTGCGATGGATGGAGTGAATCGACTTGTCGTGAGGTAATTGTGGGATTACAGAGCTTTGAGTACGTTTGCGAGGAGCGGCGCTCGTAAAGGATGAAAAGAGCTGGGAAGCTGAAAGTGCGCGAGTCAGTGTTGTAGGCTTCATGGCTTGAACGGGGCGGAGTTCTAGGATTGCCAGTATATGAGGCACAGCGTTCTTAAGTGGTGCAAGCGCCTAGTGATTTGTACAGCCACGCAGGATTTGTTTCAATCTTGCGCGAGGACTGCCCAAATGAACACAATGACAATACAGTCTGTCTCATCATCCTGGAATCTATCCCTAATATCCGAGGATTTTGTGGGTTCTATAGGTTCTGTAACACAGATGAACTGTGTCGACAAATTGAACTGATTTATCGATGGGTTGGTTTGACTCGTTGAACAGCCATTGAAAATCCCTACCACATGTTGGGGACTACTAAAGCCAAGGCAATAGAAGGAAAGATCGAGAAGCATCCAAGCTCCGGCGATAGCCATAAAATGGAGCCAATTTCCTTGCGTCTTGAAGTAGGGACCCGGCCTGCCCGCCTTCATCTACCACCAGGGGATTGTTCCCAGTGGTGAAATCCAGATCGAAATTTGCGAGATCGGGATTGCGAGCGACGTCAAAAGTATAGCGGGGCGATTCGGGGATTGAAAAGCGAAGGAAAAGGGCGACTGCAGCCGGAACCGTAGCTACTCCATATACCAAACGCCACCCAGAATCGAAGGCTACTCCACAACGTACAGCGGAGACTGTCACCACGGCTCCGAAGAGTTGACCGAAAGACTGCATACTAAATACAGCTGCGAGCATCCGTGCTCTGTGACGCATTGGTGCGAATCTGGAGAAGATCCTCATCCAATGTGGCGAGCCGTGGTGTTGACCTGTGCAGTGGCACGCTCGAAGCCTTTCCGGCAACAGAGAGACGAAGACAGTTGGCTGGCCCTGAGAATCGAATCGTCCATTACCAGAGAATCTTCGAGCAAGTGGAAGAGTAAGGAACTACGGAACAAATTTGACCGCGAACAAGGTAGATTCCACTCTTCGAAGACACTACATTCGTATTATTTGGCTTAGGCTGACAGTTGGATGCAGATTGCACGAACTTCAAATCGGTGAAACATGGCCAATCGCCATCACAAGCCATTACTTTTGAATGTGGTTTTGGTAGATCATTGTGGAGAGGCGGCCATCCCTCTGACTAACCGAGGCTATCGAAATAAATCAACACTCTTCTGTGATCCAAGTACACCTATATTTAGTATAGAACTATACTGGAATTGTTCAGTTTGCTCTTCACGCTACGAATTAAGAGCGGAGATCATCACAACGTTAGAATTTTCTACATCTATCTTGTGTCTGGGTGATATGATACTGTACCCCATAGAACTGTCTCTCTGTTCTCCTCGACTCTCCCAGCATGAGCTCACACCGAACTCAAATGAAGACCGCCGCTCACTGTCGTCACTTTTCTCTCAGATCTGGGACCCACTAGCATAAAGCCACCATTGCAGGCACCCATGATCTGAATCATCTTCCACCCTGCCACCGAAGTCCGGCGCATCAAGTGAACCTATTCATCTAATCAGTGTCGCGTCCCTCACGAACGAGATCTAATGCATAAGAAGACTCACAGCCCGTAACAACCTTCGACAGAATATTCACGCACAGTTGCCCCCTCGGCACCTCGTACGCCTTCTCAGGCTGACAACCCGTCTGATTAAAATCATACTGTACCCCTACATCGATCTCATAATCCATGCTCCCCGATTTGCACACCTTCTGATCTTTCGGAATTTTCGGTGGCGGCGGCCGCGGTGAAGTAGTGGAGCAATACGTGCCTTTCTTGTACCAGAATCGATCTCTCGCGTAGCCGTTTATGGGGACGCCGTAGGGAGATCCTTTGTTGTTAGGGTCCGCGGTGTAGGTGTCTGAGTTACAGTATTTGTCGATGGCGTCATTGGCGGTGTCGGCAGTGAAAGTTTTGAAGCCCATGCCGCCGCCGTTGTCGAAGGCGCCGCATGTGACGGTTAGAGGGTTGAGGGGAGTGATGGTTGTTTCGACGCAGTCGGCGAGAATAGAACCACCTGAGTCTGTCAGAAATTGATTTTGATGGCTTTGATAGGAACCTAGTTGCATACCATACATAGGGGGAGCGGGGATCTCATTGCCGTTCGGCTCGCACTCGAGGAGCGGCCGATTGAGGAGGAACTTGCATCTGGATTGGTCCCATTGTGTCGTTCCTTCAGCAGGGCAGGTGTCGTTAACCGCATATTTTGCTTCTATAGTGACAATAGATCCATCATTAGCTTGTGTGTAGTTTGTGCTGATACCGTCGCCTGTGATGTTGATTCCGTCGCCACAGAAATCCATAATGTTCGGCTTGAAGGGACGTGTTGTCAGCCAAGTCAATATCTATCGACGATCAAGAAAATACCCACATTTGCGTTGTACCAACTGAAACTTGGACCTGACTGATTTGGAGCTGCGCACGTCAGACTGCCCTTAGGGGGGTCAAAAGGTGCTACAATATTGAGCTGTTTGGCGAAGATTTTCACCACCCGATAAGGGTCATCTGGAGGGTGTGGCCAATCGTCTATCACTGGGTCAGGCGCATAAATGTCCGGATCGCTAGTGGTGAATACTTGTTGTGGATCTGGAATCACTGTCGCGGTCGACACGCTGTTTGTAATCGTTAGGGCGCAGCCAGAGGTCGTCGAGGAGGTAGTAGAGCAACCGGAAAGCGAGGATTGCAGCTGGTATGAAGAGACCCAAATTATCTGTGTGCAATTGACTAATCCAAGTGTGGCCGTTGATGTTGAGCATTCTGGGATGCTGAGTGTAGGCCTGTTTTCTAGTGTATTTGGTTCGTTTTCGTCGTCATTATCATCGCCTGGATTTTCGGGCTCTTCGGGGATTCCTGGTTCCTCCGGTGGCGGAACAACAGGTGGAGCGGGAAACGGGAGAGGCACTATTGGGGGAATCAGATGCCACCCGTCTGTTGTACTCGCAGAGACTGGGATTGTGCCGATAGTAGTAGGAGGTATGTAAGTTAATGCGTAGGTTGATGACGAGAAAGTCGTAGTGACTATAATATTACCGGGCGAGGTACCAGTAATGGGCCCAGTACTGGCCGTATTAGGTGCTGGAGCATCTCGAGGATTCATATATCTGGACCCGGGTAGGCACCATGTGAGCTTTGTAATGCTGCATACTGTGATGATTGACCAAATCACAGAATTTTTCATCATCATCGAGTTTGACGAAGATTTTCTGTATAGTGAAAAGGAGAGTAATAAGGAGACAAATTGGAACCTCCTGGGCTTAACATTATGTGGTTCTAGTAACTATCTTCGAGCTTTAGCCACAAGTTCTATTGGGGCAGTACAGAGATACCCTTCTCACGCAGGATCAACCGTTGGCGTTTCGAATAATGACTCGCCGCATAAGGTTTGAATCACTGCAAGATTGGGGCGAAGGATGAGCTGGGTCACTTCATCTGAGTGTTCTATTTGTGTATGATAGGTTCCCATACCTGTACAAGTTACTCATCTCCTATTGTGCTTCATGATCGAAGTTGGATGGGGCTGTACCAGTGGATCGCAAAAGGGCCCAATACCATTCGTCCCAATCGATAATTGGAATGGAAAATGTTGGCATCGCGGCTGCGTAGAGCATGCGAAACGCAGGGGACGAAGCTGATTGATAGCCAGGTCATGCGCGGAATCCTTCTGTTGGCTGACTGAAACAGCGTCAGGCTTGAACATCGAATCAGCCGTGGCGTTCAGCTTACTGAGCGAATCCTTCACGATTGTCCGGCGCCTACTCAATTGTCCCAATTCTGAAACGCGAAGGCAACAACAATCCTTGGTGCAGGTATCCAGTCGGCGGCTAGAGCGGTCACGGTCGAAAACAGTTGTTCTCAAGGATTGGATGCTGTCATCATTGTTGAGAAGTGTGTATTGTGCTGTATACGATGGAGAAAAACATCCAGTGTCTGACTGCGGTTCATAGTGGGTCCAAGAGCCGTTTTTGTGCCTTGAGGACTCAATTTTACAACATTTTTACAACCGCCATATTATCGTGTCATTCCAGCACTGGCGGATAGATCATTAATCCAGGTTGGATTTCTGCCACCATGGCCTTACAGACATTTTGAAACGTCTCGAAATCCTATGCTGAGTAGTTTTAGGATCCGCTGCAACAGGGGGAGGTCGATTCCAACAGCGCCTTGTACCATCGAGGCGCAACATGGTTGACTGTTCTTTTGTGGCAGATACTTGCTGTCAGTCGGGACGATCTCGATCATAGCTAAAGAAGCCTTGGTGAAGTATCCAAATAGTGTAATTGCCTTCCATATCTCTTAATTTAACTGTAAGAAACATCAGCGTTTCACAATCGTCCATTTCGATATCCCAGTGTGAGCAGCATTAGAATGACCACCCATCATAGAGCGCTGTTGCTGCTCGTTTTTCTGACTACCCTCATCGGTGTCGCCCTCGCAGCTCCTGGGGACGCCCAACTCGAAGATTTTTACATTGTCAACAAGGATGATCCCGCCACTGGAGGCTGTACTCCTGATCAGGTCGAATGGTTGAGCAACGCATACACGGAAGCTATGAAGATGGTGAACGGTGCAATAGCAGACATCGACGCTGCAAAGGCCCCTCGAAGTGTGGATAACGTTGACGATGAACTGAAGTGGAACAAGGCTGCCAGCATGCTGATTCAGATGTTTGACATCATTCCAAGCTACCTTGGAGGCGTACCAGATGTAGTCCAAAGTGCCCGTCTCACAACGGCAAGGGGTGAGTCTCATCGATCTTCTTCCACTTCCACTTCCTCCGACCAGTACCTCAACATCGTCTCATTAAATGCACCTCTCTTCATTTGAAGAGTATTGAGCTGACGAATGAGAGTCGGTAGAAGTTTTTGACAGTCTACGAAACCAGGCGAATGGTCCTGTGCCACCAGTCCCGAAAGATAGAAAGGTGATATTTTGCAATCCCAACGGGGTCACTTATCTAGGGCCAAATGAGCCGATAATAGGCGGGCCTGACAATGGCAAGCCGATTTGTAAGTAATATTGCAAGATAGATTATACCCTTCACCAGACTTTCGAGGCATAAAACCTTCTGTGCTAATCGTCCTCGAGTGTTTGGTCAGCATGGCTGACAATCGCATTAGCTGCGCTAGGTCCAGAAGCTGCTCAAGGGATTATCTTTCACCCTCCAAAGTTCGATGACAAAGGAAACCTTGTATATCCTGGCTACAGTTATCCTGCGCCTCAGGGTCCTGCCGGTGCGATGAAGGTTCAGGACTTCATTTGTGCCACCCCGCTGACGCTCGCTACGACGGTAAGAGAATTTGGTCGGATATTCTTCTGCCCTCCAATATTCGCTATTAAGCCTACGATAGCTGGAGAGACTGGCAATATACAGACCGGCATGAAACTTGATGACTTCTACAGCGGATCAAGAATTTTCATACACGAATTGGTGCATTTGTGGAAACCAAGTAAGGATTTGCTATGACAGCATAAGTAAGAGTGGCTGATGACACTTGGTGTAGTTGGAGATCAGATTGCTGTCGACTCAAGCGGAGATCCTCCCGAGCATGGTCCAAGACCCAAGTATGCAGATCCAAAGAAGAGGGTGTGGGATTGGGATAGGTGTTATTTCCTGGCACTCTATTACCCAGATGAAACCGTAAGAACTGCTGAATCGTTTGCGGTTTTTGCATCGGTGAGTAGGCTTCGTATTTAATCATGTTTATCGCTGAAGACAGGCACAGGGCCAATTTTTTAGAAATTGGCGGTGGCAGGATAGAAAGGGGCCAGATGGTGAGATCGAAGGTGGCACGGCTTGGCCGATTGACTTATTTTACCCAGGGCCAGGTTGACATGCAGGATTCTGAAGCAAGTCCGATTACTCTTGGTTAAACTTTGACATTTTGGGCGATTATGTCCGGGGAAACGAGCAACTCTATGGACGCCATGTGGTAAGTGTTTGCGACGAGGTGACAGTCGATTAGCCAAAAGTCAAGACTTTGATGCAGTATGAGATTGGGTCGTAAGCTCTGATAGCCAGTGGCCCCGACTTAGATCACACCAAAGGTTCACCTGAGGCTCTGATACCCAAGTCAGAAAGTGGAGTCTAAAAGCTTCATTGGCATAGAGGAGGCCACGGGTGATGCCTTTCGCTAGTATTGTCTACTAGTCTGCCTCGTTCAAAATCAAGCTGTGACCTGGTTCCAATATCTAGCTATCGCAAGCCTGAGCCATTCATGTTGCGTTGCTGTCATTGATGTTTTGACACCTGATCCCCCCTAAGTTCAGCAAATTCAACAGTTCATTGGTCGAATTACGGCAAATTGTCTCGATTACCGTAACAGGAAGCTTCCGATGCTTTAACAGTTCTAGACCTCTCCGTCGAAAGCGAGTTGCAAGACGTTCCCCATTATTCGAGGACACGTGTATACTTGAGCTAATCTACCATACAGGGTGATAGAGCAAGACATTACACAGTCTATTGTCTGGTTCCCCAAATAGCCAAGCGGAAATGGATGTGTTCTTTGTCGTAGAGCCATTTCTTCTGCTGCATGCCTCTTACCACACCAACGAAACGTTCTTCATAATGATTGTCGTCAGGGCTCGACCAGCCTTGGAGACTGCTGGGCTCACGAGGGTCCTTAAAGCGCGCTTCATCCTCATTACTCGTCCACCAAAACAGAGAGAACAGCTCACGCGATGGTTCACCGAACGGTATGTTCCAACCCCTGTAACACTCTATGAGAGCACCAGGAACATCACAACCGTAAATTCCGGTAGCACTGAGCAAGAATTGGTCGATGGTTCTGAGACCCATTTTGCAATCTTCTTGATCGAGCGGATCGGTCGGTGGGGAATACTCCCATATCATCAGCTCACACATGTGCTTCTGATTGCAAGCTATACTGGAGCCCATGGTATTATCGAACGCGACGTTGTAGATCTTTGGCGATTCAATAAGGAAAGGTAGAATTGGTCCGAAATGTGATGGCGTGGAGGCTGCAGGACTTGATTCGAACGAAGCTGGCGGATTCTTTGTCTTCCAGACTAGGTAAAGCCCGCATCGTCAGTGAATGAAATACAAACAATGTTGAATCACACAAGGGAGAGTCCTTACCGATGAAGGCGATACGCTCATATGATGCCGGATAAGGCGTCGCCAACAAGGTATGATCCCAGGAAGGTTCCTTCGAGATTTGTAACAGCACCGAGTTCAAGGCCTTACCGTTGTCCATCTGTCCATTTGTCTCCGAGCGAAATTTGAACCACACGATCGTTGTAATCGGACCGTCATAAGGCTCCATTGATAGTCTATCAAGAGACGGCCACGATACCTCCATTGGATTTATTGTCAACTCAAGAATGCTGTGTGCTCTGCTTTGAGTGGCTGAGAGAAAGAAAGCAAAGATGGCAACAAAGGTTGCCTAGAAGGATCGGTAGGCTCACTCAAAAACGTGTCATGATGAATACTCTAGCCCTGATGCAAACAACGACCGCGGTGTTAGTACAAATTCACAAATTCGCTTGCAGTATATCTCCCACAGACAGATCTGATGTTTGCTCAGGTATGCACCTTAGATAGTCTGCTGAGTATAGATCTTGTAATAGCGGTCGTACAAGGTATCGATGATGTCCACAGCTCTCAAGAGGCTCAGCTACGGCGGACGATAGCTGAAGATAGGACAAAACCAAAAACCGAAAAACGAAAAACGAAAAACCAAAAAATAATCTGCGGCCCCACCGCGTAGGCTTTAAAACCAGATAATCCGCTAACGATAATACGGTAATTATATAATAAATCGTTTAGAATATAAGTTACGTACGAGTATAAATTTATTTTAATTATTTCTCGTACGAGTATAAATCGTTATTAGGTTATTAATAGAAGCTACTCCGTCTATTTAATTTTAAGTACTTTTTAGGCTATAATTCCCTAACTAACTCTAAGGGATTATATAATAACGTTTTAAGAATATAATATAATTATAGATTATATACGAAGAGACTATTATTCCCGGTACTTAGGCGATTTACTATATAATATCCTAAAGCTAGTTAGAGAACTAGGGTTTAATTAATACTTAAAATAAATTATATATAATAACTTCTATTTAACTAGTTTTTAAAGATTATATAATAACGCTCTAAAAATATAACGTAACCTTAGGTTATATACGAAGAGATTATTTTTCCCGGTATATTAAAAATTTATTATATAATTACCTAGAGCTAGTTAGGGAACCGTAGTTTAAAAAATACCTAAAGTTAAATATACGGTAAAACTCCTACTTAACTAGCTTTAAAGTATTATATAATGAATCGTCTTTAATATAAACTATATCGTAATCGATTATAAAGTATATCCGAGGATAATAATATAACCGATTTATATAATATAGAGGGTAGGGTTAAGAGTTTATATTAAAAATCCTTTATATAATTCCTTCCCTTTCTTTTTTTTTCCTCTTTATTATATATATTTATCTTTTATTATACGTATCTTTTATTTTTTAACTCTTCTTTATATAACTCTTTAATTTTATTATATAATAATTAATTATCGTATAAATATTTTAAGTAAATATAATTACTTTTTATTATTTTAATTACGCTAGCGACCGCGTCTAGCTTAATATTATTAACTAGGGTCTCGGCCCCTTCGTATACTCCGCGCTAGGTTAGGCCGTACTCGGCCTTCTAGGGCGAAACGTCGCCGCTTAATCTTTAGTTATAACGGTAGCGCGAATTTATATAAACCGCCCGTCGTATATTAACGCGATTTTAATATAAAGTCGGGGATACCTTCCTCTCGCCGCTCCTACTCTCCGCCGAGTAACCGGGCCTTATACGATATATTCTACGCCGAGATAAATTAACCCTAGTAGGGGGAAGGCGTTCCTTAAATACCGGTACCTACCTAGTTATTTTAACGGGTCGTATAATAATTATAAATAATAAGATTATATAATTCGTTATTTTATACGTAACGGTACGCTTAGAGCGCCGTCGGATAAATTATTAAATAATAACGAGGATAAAGAGAGTAAAAAGTCGTAGGAAGGCTACGGGGAGTCGGAGTCGGAGTCGGCGAGTATTAAATATAATAAAGGTACTACTATTAATTTATCGAGTAAGGTAATCTCCGTAATAATTCTTATATAATAAATAGTTTGATTTTTTTCGAGCCTTTAAAAAGCGTACGGGCTAATACGATAAAGTATTTAAACGAGAGTACGCGTAGGTATACTACCTAGGCGGGTTTAATTATAACCTATACTTCTACGTAGTAGTTAAGATTAATAGGTTATATAAGTTAGTGATACTTTAATAAGCTACTCGTATAACTAAAGCGAGGATAGATTAATATATATCTTATTTAATTAAATAATCCTAATTTATTTATTATACGAGAGGTTAAACTCTCGAATAATATTTCCCTAATTATCTAAACCTACTTATTATACGAGAGGTTAAACTCTCGAAGAATACTTCTATTTAAATTTATTTATTATACGAGAGGTTAAACTCTCGAAGAATACTTTTATCTAAATCTATTTATTATACGAGAGGTTAAACTCTCGAAGAATACTTTTATCTAAACCTATTTATTATACGAGAGGTTAAACTCTCGAATAATACTTTTATCTAAATCTACTTATTATACGAGAGGTTAAACTCTCGAAGAATACTTTTATTTAAACTTATTTACTATACGAGATATTAAGTTTTTAAAATATATTACCCTTCTACTTTTTTTTACTTCCCTCGCCCTTTTTATTACTTTAAATTATAATCTTCTTTATTACCTTCGTTTAATTTCTCGTACGATTAAGTAACGAAGTATTATTTATTTTTATACGATTAAATTAACGAGTATTTTTAGTTATTATACGATTAAGTTACCGAGTATTCCTAGCTATCGTACGATTAAGTTACCGAGTACCTACCGTCGTACGAGTAGTAAACGTAGTTTTATCGACTCTCGTACGAGAGACGATAAAAGTAGTCTCGATTTATTATAATATAGGCTTTAAAGCTTATTATAAAGTAATATTAGAAAAGAATTTCTTAATAAGAATTTCTTAATAAGGATTTTTTAATAAGGATAATTATATTTATTTCGTTCGTAATAAACTTTAAGCTTCGATCTTATTATATTATATAAATCCGATTATTTAACGAGAGAGGTACCGAAGATAATATTATATAATCGAGGTAATAACGAATTAGATTCTTAAGAAATTTATTATCGCCTTAAGAAAGCTTTATATAAGACCGTTTCCGGGCTAGTATCTAAGGCTCTAGTTCTAGCTCTAGATTTTACGTATAAGGCTTATTTTTAATTATTATACGAGGCTCGTTTTTAACTATTATACGAGGCTCGTTCTTAATTATTATATAAGGCTCGTTCTTAATTACTATAGGAGGTTTAAGTTTAGGTTTTATTATACGATAATAAAGTTCCTTTATTATACGAAGACTAGGTTCTTATTTAATAGGCCGTTTATCTTCTTCCTTAAATTAGAATTCCGGTTTAATTTTCGATGAATTAAATTATTTAAGAGGTACTAGTTTTTAATAAATTAAAATAATTATATACTCTTTATCTTTATTCGTCTTTTTAAACTAATTACCCTCGAAGAGTTATTTTATTATACGAGCGTACGAAGTACTTTTAAATAACTCGTATAAGATTTTATTCTTAATTACTCGAGCAAAGAACTATTTATTAATAAGAATTCGGTAGTCGTAATATAACTTCCGAAGGTATATTCGCTTTAGTAGAAAAGTATTCTCGATAAAATTAAAATAATTTTAAATTTCGCGTTATAGGATATAAATAGTTACCGAATCTAAGAAATATATAATATAAGTATATTATATAATTAAGAAATTAAAGAGCCTAAATACTTAAATACTTAATATCGAGTTAATATATAATATTATTATTTAGGATACCTCCGATTAGAGTAGGTTATACCTCGCGTAATTATATTTATATATTAACCCGAGTTTTTTAATTAGTTAACGAAGCCTTCGTCTTTTAACCTAATAAAGGGTACCGAGTAAAGATAACTTATCGTTCTAATTTAATAATATAACTTTAATTATACGATACGAACCTCTTCTTTTATTTTAGCCTCTTATATATATAAAAGGATATAAACGGTTACTAAAAACTAATACTCCGTCCGTTATTTTAATCGGCTAGGGGTAGCTCTAGTTAATATATTCGCCGCTTAATTTATTCGAATTTAGGTAGAACCGGCTTTAGTTATCGTATACGAGTAGGAGGCTCGTTTATACGGCGCTTAACCCTATAAATAAAAAAATCGGCTAGTAATAAAGTAAGTTAAATACGTACTAATAATAAAGTAGGTTAAATATAATTCGGTTTAAATAAATTATTAATATTAATTACTTAATAAACTTAGTTATATAATAATAAGAAGATAAGGATAAAGCTCGTATTAATCGAGGATTTATAATATCGCAGGCTTTATAATATCGAAGATCTCGAGTATATATTTATTAAGATTAAGAGTAGGGATATATACGTATTTATATCCGAGGTTTATCTTCGTTTAATTCTATTATATAATAAAGTTAAAAGGAAGTTAGAGAGAAGATAAATTATTATATAACGGAATTTAAACCTTAAAGGCTATTATACGAAAAGGTTTAAAGACTATTATACGAGAAGGTTTAAATATTATTATATAAAAAACTTTAAAGATAAAACGAGAGATTAAGTAAATTATTATATAAGAAAATATTTATATAATATTTATTAGAGCCTTTAGCTAGGCCTCGAAGGATTCGAATAAAACTTCTTTATATAATAAATTCCCCGATAATATATTATAAATCGGTCGTTAATTTAGTTTATTTTAATCAAATCTACCTTCTAGCTTCGAATACTATTTTAATTTAGGCTTATACCTACCGATTTCGTAGTTATTAATTATTATACGAAGGGCTTAATAGTATTTAAGTTAGGGTAATTCGCGTTAATATTTAAGGATTACTAGCGGTAAATAAAGATTAAAGCCTCGGTTATATAAAAACCTATTATACTATATAAGGGTAAATAATAAAAGATATATATCCTTATTTATATAAGAAAGTTAGCCTCGTACTATTAATTTAGAATAATAAGGATCTTTATAGTTATTAATTATATAACTTAAATATTTAAATAAAAAAGGTTCAGCGCTTATTATATAATATATACGTAAAGATAGAAAGGGTTAGATATTATTATATAATATAGATCTTCGAGACGAAAAGACTCGACCGTAATTATATAATATATACGTAAAGATAGAAAGGGTTAGATATTATTATATAATATAAACTTTAGAGATAAAAGGCTTCACCGTTACTATATAATATAAACGTTTAAATAGAAAGAAATTAACTTACCCTAATTAATAATATCCCGCCGAAGCTCTTTAAGTTTCTCGGTATTTATTTTAAGGCTATAATTTTTAATCCCTACTCTTAGTTATTAGAATAAATTATATAGTCTCCCCGAAATCGTTTTTAAGTAGTAGGGCTATTTACGAATTTAATAGGTATTCTAATTATCTACGAATTACTCGACCTATAAACGGATAACGGGAAAATAAACTACGAGGAGAGTAATTATATCCGTGTTTTTATCCTTCGAGAATTAGTCTATTATACGAAGGTTTCCGAAGAATTAAATTTATATCCTAGTTACGGTTTTAGTTAGTTAGGCCTACTACGACTCGATCCGTTAATTCGAAGTACTCGTACCGTATATATAGTATTATTTGAATTCGAGGTCTAGTTCGAATACCTATTATAATATAATATATACGTAGGCTATTACTTTTATTTCTAACCTACGGTTTAATTATACGAAGCGAGGTTATAATCCGAGGTTGAAAATAATATTAAGATAACCTCGTAGAATACTAATCTATATACGGTTCGTAATACTATATTAAAACTAGGGGATATAACGTATATAGGTATCGATTCTAGCGTAAATCTTAATTCTAAAATCGGCTAATTTATTATAGTTATCGACCGACTATATAAGATTTAGACTAAGGACGATAAATTCTCCCCTCTTTTATTATATATCTTATAGTCGTTATTCTACGATAGCTAGAAATAAATCCCGGTATTATTTAAATAATCGATCTCTAAGATTATTAACGTACGATATAAAAAGAGAGTAAAGTTTTATTATACGATACGAGAAGAGAGTAAAGTTTTATTATATAATACGAGAAGAGAGTAAAAGCTTTATTATATAATATATTTAAAGACTAGCTAGCCTTTCTTCCGGAAGTATTCTATTAAATACCCTCGTCTTATATTTTATATAGCGTTATTCCTAAGTTTTTATTATATAAATTAATATATTATATTATCCGCTTATTTTTAAGCCTCCCGGTTATCTTCTCTTCGTCGTAAACCTATTTCTTTTCGAATTTATACGAGGCTAACTTTAGTTATTTCGAAGCCTTTATCTTTAAATTACGAGTATATTTCCTCGTCTTAAACTCCGAGTCGATAGACTATATACTGGATATACTCTCGTAACTTAAGAGAATCGTATATATAAGCGACCTATTTATAACCCTACTTCTTAAATTAACGGCGAAATATACGAGGATCGATACCGATATCTTTTTTATCTTAAAGTTATTATACGATATCTAGTTATATTTCTTTCTTTATACGAAGGCGATAAAATATTTCCTTTCGAAAATTATTAAATTATACGGCTAGGCGATTACCTTAGCCGTATTTAAATATCTAGTATAAGAATTAGTATTTAAATCATATAAATAGATTAAGGGAGGTATTATATAGTTAAATACGCCGTTTATATAACTGAGAGGTAAGAAGGTTAGGAGGTTTAAAGCCTGCGCGGTAGGGGCCGCAGATCATTTTTTGGTTTTTCGTTTTTCGGTTTTTGGTTTTGTCCTATCTTCAGCTATCGTCCGCCGTATCAGCGCCAACATTCTGGAAATTGCGCCGCGTAGATCTCATACTCCTGCGCGAACCTTATTCTACTAGGGACTTTAGTAGTGCTCCCGAGGCTACCCCCACCAAGCTGTCATGTTAAAAAATACTTGTCAATGAGGGGGCCCCTAAGCGAGCCTCCAAGAAGCCCCTAGGGGGCCCCCGAGAGTGGGCTCCCGGGCCGGCTTCGGGGGAACTCTAGGGTCCTCATTGACAAGTATTTTTAGCATGACGTACTTGCAACTCAAAACATGAGTTTCTGACAATGAGCTACTTTTGTGGAAGCTGCTCCGCCATGCTATGAGAGAGGGGAAATGGCTTGACACCGCTTCCGCCTCAAGACCTTCTCATAGAAAGAATGATCCCCTCGACCTCTGCAAGATAATCGCGGTTCGCTCTCATCTTGTTGAGTCAACCATATACTTTCATTGTGACAAATGAGTACTTTGCCTAGTCCATTGGCAAAGGAATGTCTCTACTATCTACTGACTTACAAACCAACTGTAACTTTAAATGATAGCTCAACGTGGACGCACTGCGGGCCACTCCTCGATCCAATGTCTCTCCCACCAAACCTCTACATATGGACTAAACAACAGTAAACGGCGACCTGCTTCCATGTCTTCTCCCTTTCCTCGCCTTCGTGCACTCTCTCCATACCAACGAACGGCTGGACCACTACTGGCTCACCATTTGCTCTACACGTGGAAATCACGACTTTGCTATGCGTCGATGGTATATGAATCATTAATTCTTCCAAGATTATGGGGAGTTGGAAAGTACACTAGAAGCTATGCACGACCCTCTTCGGACCCGGCACGCTGTTTTGAGCAACGGGAAAGGGGCTCGGGTGGCGTAGAAGAATTCAAGGAAAACGATGTGGGATACAAAAGACTATAAAGATCATCGTTGTAGACAATTCAGGTGCGTCGGCTGTTCTGATATGCAAGAGAAGGTGCGTGAGCGCTTAGCTGAAAAGCTAGAGGCCTCTGCGATAGTTCAGAGCACGGTTGGCGAGTGTGATTATTTCCGGGTGGGAGATGATGTTGGCGCTGTGCACTCGGAGCCAAAGAGCCGTGGTGATCGAATATTTTTAACGTCGTACCTGGAACGGAAGCTGAAATCAAGAAGTTGGCAGGTATTTTGGGCATGTCATTTCCGAGGGCCTGGTCATTGATTTGGACGGCATGAGTGAAATTTTTGAGCTCGGCAGAAATCAGAACTTCAACACTTTACGCATGCTTCACCACTACTTTGGAGCCTGTAGGGGAGACACTGCTGAAGTGGCGCTTACATTTACTTGATCCATGTTCAATTCCTTGAGCTCTACTCCTTGACAAGGTTCGACACCTTTTGCGTTTGTCCTTCCAACGATGATCATACCAGGGGTCTGGAAAACATTCGTACCCATATGTGAAGCCCGGTTCCTCGTCCCGGCCACTGGTTCCTCCCGTGAGTGCGCGGCTGATCGCCTGGGTTGTGGTGAGATCGTAAGTATCCTTAGCAGGTCGTTTAGAATTAATGAGATTTGGTTCTTCGCGCAATCTTTGGCCGCCCCATCTTACAATACTTAACTGGGTGCGAAGAGATATAATGATGGCTCAACAGGAAGTTCCCTTCAAAGAGAAACGCCCCCACAATATCATCAAGTCCAATATATCGAGGCTGCGAAAGCCTGTTGGCCGTGCTAAATTATCAATCAACAACGTCAAAATGATGGAGACAAGACGCACAAAAGCTATATAAGATGCAGCTGCAGAATATACTACCCCAGCGAGGTACACAATCTCATAGCGCTAACCAAAAAGTGCTTTTGCAGGTTTGGAAGCGCTGCAGAGCAAAAACCCTTGAGTCTGGAAACATCCTGAAAGGCCTGCAGCACGGATGAATGGCCTGTTGTTAAGACAGCGTGTTTGATTTGGACGACGAGCGAATAGAGATTGTTCGTATATAGCGCTGCGCCTTAATGCAGGAAAGCTACAGAACACCAAACAAAACTTTGACCGGACGCCTGACTTCAGAAGGAGAAGATTTCGAAAGAGTAAATTCCAAACTAGTATCTCTTGAACGATCTCCGCCGACCAGATCTCCCGGCGTACAGTCAATTGCACTGTGTGGCGAGGTTGACTGGCCTATCAAACACATCCGCTTCTGGTCAGCCTTGCCATCTTCGATCATCACTTAGGCATACGCCACCGGAAAGGTTGAAAGTGAGCGATGACTAAGAAACGGCAATGTGGTTGATGTTTTTTGGCATGTTTCCGAGTAGTTTGCATTCGATTCTGACATTTAAAGACGGACGGCAGAAATACTATTAGTGTACTTTTTTTTTGCATGAATTCGTCAAGTTCTCACGAGCTTCCATATTACAACCTAGTACGAATAAAGACTAGTCCCCATGATACCTATCACCACACCACACATCTTCCCACCCGCACCAAAAGCATCAACGGTCATTACGATCCTCAAGCTTGGTATTGATAGGTCGACGATCACAGATGGATGAACGAGGTGGGCGACCGATCAAACATCTTCGCGAATGCACCACTCCATTTCTTGGTAATGTGAACATACGGCAGGCAACATCATCATTTGTAATTATCCCTAAAGACAGGGGTAAAGTCTATCTAGATCTGGGATTCTAATGATACGATAGCTACGTGGACACAGCCATCCCACACATATCCCATTCAGATTGTCCAGAAGATCTCTTCCTTGAACCACTCATAACTCCCTTCGGAATTTGATGACCGATCATCTCCGATTGGCCACTGTGGAAGGTACATAGCAGCCTTAAACACGGAATTGATTGCTAGTTTGGGTTTATGGACATTTTGAGAGGGTTGTGCTTTCGGCTTCAATTTCGCCCAGTCACCAAAGTCGTACAAGGCCTTCCACACTTGATTCTCTTCTTAACAATGGGCTGCAACTCCAAGACCCGCTTTGGAAAAGAGCCAGCCCGTGGCAGATCCGTCCTGCAGTCTTCTAACCGTAGTTACACCTCCAACGGCGACCCTGCCTCAAGACATCTGGACGCCGTCATCAACGTCTGCGCTCTCAATGGTTGCCGCTGTTGTCTTATTCTTCCCTAAGGTTTTTTGTTGCTCTTTCATTCCTTCCAACCTCGCAAGTCAGCCCTAGCCAATTCCTTCCGTAGCCTTCACTGCTATTTCCCCCCTCTCGTATCATCAATGCGGCGTAAATCCGCCAGTCAGCTTTGTTCACGCTCCGTAGAACTGTGACCACCATGGCAAGATCTCAGTCCTCCTGATATAATGCGGTTTGACATGTTGTATTGACCTTATCCAGGGATCGTTGACATTACAAATCACGATGAAAGGTAATAGCTAGTCTTCCAGACATCGGTCACGCTCACTCAATGCCTTCTGTGGATTGACCAATCTTGATCCTTCCCGTTTGCTCCTGTCTGTCGCCCTCTTGCCACTCCGTCGCTGCCTGACTGTTCATCTCGCTCAACTTGAACCTTGATTTAGCGGCGGCGAGCATGGTACTATGTTGCGAGTATCTGCTCGTCGACTGATAAGTGGAGGTTAGTTGACCTAGATGACCTATTTTGACCAACTACTAATTACTAGTACATATCTCTCACGCAGTCCCGCTCGAAAGTATTGATCTAGTACTGCATCGTACACACGAATGGTACGGTTGGCAGCCTACTGTTGGCCAGCAAGTAACGAACATCGTCAGATCGCACCAGCGATAACAGCCGGTGCGACGAGCATGCTGAGTGAGAGTGCGACAGAGAGGGATGCGAGAGAGTAGAGAGTTGACGACTTGGAGAATGTTGGATCGCAGCACCACTTTGGTTGTACAATCTTGTCGTTAGTATTGGGACTCGCTGACAAACGCTCGTGAACTGATTGAGAGGCTGGATGCCAAAGAAGCGAATATGTTATATTTGTGTATGCGCTGAGATTTGTGTGCGTTGTAGAAAAGCAAAAGTGTGCGAGATACCATTGAAATTTATACTCAAGCTAAGGTTCGAGTACCTCTGGGTTGTTTCACCTACGATAGGATAGAGAATGTCCGAGGAGGTAAGTCCTGAAAAGCTCCTGTGCTGAGACTTTGAAAGCGGCAAGTACACTCCACAAATTCGCGTTCACTGTTTTCGACTTGGGTCAATTCATCATTAGAAAGGGAGAAGTTGAAATTTCTGCTCGGGTTCTCCTCGAACTTCTTTAGCTCATTATGAAACGCATTGTCTGCTGCTTGGAAGTACATTAAAAGTACATCTACATTCTCATAAGGGTTTTTATTGGAAGGTAGATGTGCGTTGAGGGCGTTCTGGAGGTTCTTCTCAAAGTCTGCGAACTCAGCTTTTCCTGGCTTGCTGATTACAGCACTGAGGGGAATTGAGAGGGGTCTCATTTGCCATTAGGAGATGGACAATGTCTTATGATGATCGCTGGCCGGTAAAAAGTTGCCAGGCGTTTTTCCAGCACCAGGAGCGCGGCGTGGTAGCTGGTTCGAAGGGAGAGTGACAACTATCTAAAGCCTCAGGAAGTAGATACTGTATCTACAAAGAACGACGTCATTCTCGAAGTACTCTCCCAAATAGTCTTAGCACGTCTGTAGAAAGCCTTACCAGTGCGAGCTGCTTCTTCCTCCTTTTCCTTGCGAGCCTTTAAGCTTGCTCTCTCCTGGCGGAACCCATCTGACCTTCTTGTCAGGATAGAACCCAGTGACCCACTCATGCAGTCCTGCCTGGCAGAAGTTCATCACTTCCTTATAAGCTGCCCGACTCCTCTCCTCATTCGCCTTGATTTCTTCATCGGATGCTGGAGAAGCGAGTAGATTAGTGTTGACACAGTCCTTCTTCAGAGACGCAGATGTTTCCCACGATCCTAACGCCTTTTCACTCTATCGAAGGCATGTATTGGCCTGCAAAGTAGGGGGAGAGTAACGTCGGTCTTGCCGAAGTAGTCCTTGGTGAGGTGTTGACGAACTGGTCTGCCAGCAAGGTAAAGTGCGCCCCGTCTGAGTGCATTCTCGGCGGTAAGCTTCAAGTACGGACCGAATGTTTGGCAAACGAGCTATGGTGATCCTTCCATCGCAAGCTTTCAGGATTCCCGTGCTTTCGTATGCACAATGGAAGATCATCCTGGACGCCTTCCGCTCCTCGGGTGGACGGTATGTCAAAAGTCTGCTCTTGTAGTCGTCGCACATCCCCCGATGGCGCAGTGCTTGTTTCTGATTGCGTATGTGTAGATTTGGTTACGGATTTGGTCAGGAAGGTCGAGGACAGGAAGCGTGCCCTTTCGCTGGTAGCGAAGAGCACGTGGGGTTCTGTAGCTAACAAAGAGTGAGAATCAAGACTGACCCAGCTTTCTCTATGCCATGTGAGTCTGTAGTGGGATACAAATTGCTGGTAATGGTACTGTGGTACTTCGGAAATTCTGCTCAGATACAATATTGCCCAAAGGCTGGTGATAATCGCGACTTGGGTTATTTGTTCGAAGTCGTCTGGGAGGAAGGTATTGGAGTTTTATAATGTCCTGCCCGCTGACCATCGATCATACGTATCTCGACATGCTCTAAGCCTACCCCACGAGATATGCTGCCTCTGAATCTCCTCGCTTGTTGTTGCTGAGGGTATATCCACGCCTGGGAGTTTTCATCAGAGAACGCTTTGAGCCGTTTGCTATCCACGAATTCTTTTATCTCCTTCATGGTGGTCGAACCTAGCTCGCGCCTCAAGGAATCTGATCTCCGTAGCGCTAATAGCCACTGATTCGCATCTTTGACCTCAGCAGACACTTTGCGGAAGGCTACGAGGCATGGAACGTAGGATGATGAGTCAAAGTTAGGTATAGAAGTCGTTGTGATAGGGTATGGGGGTTATTAGTGCCGGAACGTCTCAGAGAGGTGTTTATCGCGCCATGTGCTCTTCAAATACTCCTTCAATTGTAGTCATTCAAAAGGCTGTGAGGAAAATGAATATTTATTCGGGTGCGTCACTATCCGAAGGTAGTAAGATTGGCCAATTGGGTAATTGGAACCAAAAATTCCAGCTTCAAGCTTTCTGGAAAAGCCACAAACTCTTCGATCACCATTCGTAAAGATGATGAACAAGAACTCACTTAGAAGCATGCTTCGGAGAAGTGGATCGCTTTACGCATGCTGCTCACCCTAGACGCACAGGAGGCTTGGTGCTAATTGACCCAGGTTAGCTCAACTCACCTGGCTCAAAAGTGAGATTTTGAACACGTTGCTACGCGCGCCGTGCAGACTGGACGCCACGGAGCCATGCTTCGAATAAGTCGCCCTACGAATACCAGCTCCTCATCGCGAGCTCCAGGATGATGAGTATTGGCAACGCCTCGCGACCCTCTCCTGCAGGTCCGGCAGAGACGAAGTAGACAGAGGCCGAGCAGATCCGGACAAAGAGACCGCTCCCCAGTCCTCTGCCCACCTCTCTGCTGCATCGAGGGCTGGAATCTTCCATTCGCATCCCGTCATATCATTCTAAGAGCCATGACGCACCAGCTGAGCAATTGGCCGTTTGATGTTAGCCGATGTGGGAAGGGTGTACCACTTTCGGAAATTTCTTCGTTGGATGCTGCTATATGCTAGTAATGTGTGCTCGATTCCTCTTTCTTGATCCAGGCAAAATACTATGGCTTCTCCTGTCATGACACACTCAGACTACGCTCGCCGGATTGTTTTGATCACCTGCCAATCAAGACCGGCTTCGCTCACAATGTTTTCCACTCCCTCGCGGTAGGACATCGAGAGTCCAAGCTTTGGATTGGGTAGTTGGGGTAGAGTTTAGACAGCTATCGTCGGAAGAGGGTCTGTGGGCACCCCAAGGATCTGACCTTGTTATCGGGCCGTTGTAAGAGTCTCCGCTTCGGTCGCTCTAGTTCTTGCTATGCTGTGCCCATTTTCTCACGATCTGTCCACGCCCCTCACTTGTATTTTGCAATGTTCGAGCAAGAGAACGAAATTGGGGAGCCATGACTGGCTTTGAATGAAGAAGACGTCTTCATTGCGCCGCAGACGACGAGGTGATGGGGGCTCGGCTCATTTTGAGGCTGCACTGCTCGTTGTGGCAAGGATAGCCCCAGGTTTGGCAGCGGCTTGGTCTTGTCACGACCTGAATTTGTTCTTGATAGACCTGAGCTTGTACTCATCGTGACAGTGCAATAGAGTGTACGATATGTTGTGAAGGATGAAGGAGGAGAAGTAGACTTCAGATCGGGAGGTTGCCAGAACCCAGTGCTTGCGCTCACCTTGTAGTACTATCTTCCGGAACCTGAGAAGCTCTGTATGTATGACAGGACCGAGCGAAGGCATACGGCTCTGGTATTCTGAGTTAGTAGGTATTCCTATCGCGAAGTACAGAGTTCGTGAAAAGACATCCATGAAAATCCGGTTGGGCAAGGTAGAATTGACTGAATTCAGTATATATATGAATAGAAGCGAAGGATATTTCGAGCCGTGAAGGAAAATGAAGACGCTCAACGCAAATGTGAAACAGGAAAGAATGAGGAATACGGCTGAGGCCTCCGTTATAGTTGAAGTTCGGCGTTTTGAGCTTCTAGCTCATTCACCCGACTGAACCAGGGCAATCGCTCCAACGCTTGGTGGACTCATCAGAGTCTTCATCTCTAGCTATTCTAGAGGGCTTTTGTTCAGAGCGGACATCTTTGTCCCTCTCAGAGCTGATTGTCCCATTCTGAATCCTCAGATACAGAATAATCGGTTGGGTCCCAGCCCCGGAGGATTAGCCTTTTCGATACGAGATTGGCTTGCGTCGAGCTGTTCAGCGCGAGTCTATTTTCATTTGAAGACATTGTTACAGTAGCTAAATCACGACAATATTGAGTGGAATGTGCGCTGCTGTACTCAAGAAACGGGCTGCAGGTGGATCGAGGTCAGGCAAGAGGTAGAGTAAAAGGTATGTATTGATGGCCGAGACGCGATATCTTCACTTCGAGACTGCGTGCTCAAATATCAACATATTCAAAGCGTGGTATGTCCAAAGTCACTACTTTGGGTCGCTCCTCAGAAGTCAGTGATGTAACCCATCACTAGATGTACCAAATATATAGATATATAGAAAGAAGTATTCGTGGCCAGAGTGATCGAAAAGTTGCGCTCAATATCTCGTTAACTCGCAATGGGTGAATGTTCGTCCACCATCACAAGGCGCAGGAGGATCGGAGCCAGCGGGGCCAGCCTAAATGCACCCAGACTGAAGACAATTAGTGGTAAACAGCTGGCTCAGTGCGGTGATCGTTTGGCTTCCACCTCCGAGAGCAGCGGCTGAAGTGGTAACTGTTGGCGTTGGTGCCTGCCAGACAGGCGCGGCGGCGGTGGTGATAGGGTTGATCGATGGAGCGTAGCTTGGTGAAGACGAATTGCTTACCGTAGCAACAGTGACAGACGGAGCACTACTGGCTACGCTCACTAGCGCTAAGTCAGTGGCGGCGAGTGCAGAGGCAGTAGTCGCAGAGCCAATAGCGCCACCAGCACCAGTGGGTTCGTTGACGACTCCAGCAGAAGCCACACCGAGAGATGGGGTAGCTTGGCACGTTGCTTGTATAGAGCGCGCGAAGCTCTTTAAGCCGTCTAAATGTAGCGGGTCCGATGGTCCGGGAGGAAGGGTCCCGACAAAACCACTGAAGTTGCAGACGCAGTTGCTGATGATATCTTTGGGAGTGTCACCGCTGAGTACCGTCTGACCGCCCCGAGTCAAAGAGAACGATTGTTGCCGATGCCCATATTCACTTGGAAGATGTTTAGGTCTGCTTTTGCGTCGAAGAATTGGCTGTTACAGCCTGAAGTTACGCTCACCGTGCCAGCAGATGTCAAGAGACCCACTACAAAGACGGCATCTTGCATATCGTAGCCATTCGGTTTGCCGATGAAGTAATTGAGATTGGCCATGGCGAGAGCCTTCTCACAGGTATCGGTAGAGTCACAAGAAGCAGATATGCTGTGGGGCGGTACCAGTAGATCGACTGGTCTGAGTCAATGGAGCTGTCGACAGTCTTCGACCCAGCTTTGAACGCTTTGATATATGGCTTGGCCATGGAGAGCAAGCCATCATGAGGCATGTCATTCTTCCACTTGCTGTTGCCATCATCTATGTGAGGTGAATTCAGAGGGCCAATGTAGTGACTCTCGCCATAGTCATTTCATGTGATGATCTCGAGATACTGAGGTGAGAAGGTCAAGATATCTGTCCAGCGATCGAACCAAAGGCTGCCTGATGACAATACCCAATTCTTGCTGTAAGATACCTCTGGGCCGTAGTGAGTTGAAAACCATGCAGAAACTGGAGCCATATAAGGCTTGGTAGTAGCAAGGGCGTTAGTGCAGCTCGTATCGCCATTAGATACGGTCAATTTGGTTCCATCTGTGGGGTATGTTATCTCCATTGTTGGGCCATGCCATCCAATTGAACGCAGCATCAGCATCGCCGATAGGGATGGGCTGGAAGTTGGACGCAAAGAAAAGGTCCGTTCGAGCGTATCCAGCAAGCATTAAGATCCAAACCATCGCCCGTGAACGACGAGACGAAGACTTTGCCTCCTACTTTGAGCTGTGCGGATTTACTTCCAAACTCCTTGAGCATGGCACAGATGCCAGATGTGTTCGCGGTCGTATACCAATTGAAGTCCAACGAGATGAAGACGTTCATTCCATTGATCGCTGCTGAATCGTTGGCAAAGCCAAGCTGGGTCTCAGTTTAAGAGTCGATTCCAATGTTCAAGGCGAACGCATTAATGCCAGCTGCCTTTGCTTGCTGCATATCCGCATCGTAGTCAGAAGCACTCGTTCGATCATCAATGACTCCAATCTGAACGGAAGACTGTGATTAGTCTGGAGCATCTTGGAAAGGTCAAAAACCTTATCAGCCATCATACCATGAAGTGGCAGAAGATCAGTTTATCCGTAGCCTGGAATTGTCGGGTTTGAAGAGTACTAGAGCTACCGCGTGGAGCTGCACCCACCAACGAAACTGCAAGCATACAAGTTGTGGTACATGAAAGTGACAAGCGAGCAACATGCTAGGCTACCCTGATTACCGGATTTGCAATAGAACTACTGCGCAATGTTCTGCTCAAAAGTGATGATCGGAAGATAGAAGCCAGCCAGTACCAAGACGTAGAGTAGGGCAATCGATTTATACTGTAAAGATTGAGGACTCCTGTTCCAAGGTAGTAATGAACGAAGAGACCTTGTCGGTCGATGGGAATGGGACGGGAGATTGAAGACGCAGAGCAATGCCATCACCAAGGATACCTCATGCAGCTCATGAGGGGAAAGAAACGTTCCAACACGATGCAGCGTAACTAGAGTACGATTTGCTCGAACATGAAAACATCGAAGCCGTCGACTTGCCGCTGGGCGACAAGGTTGGGGGGGTTACAGTGCCCGAAGGCAAAGCCCCGAAGTTCCGCTGAAAGCTTGAACAGCTTGGCGGCGGGCCGCTCGACGTCACAGGTCAACGACGGGAAGCATTGCTTTCGATTATTTTCACCCTTGTAATTTTCTTTCGATACTTGAGAGTTCGTGGTCTATTTTGCGAGCATTCTTCTGTCGTTCACATTTGTGCTACCCTTTTCCATTCCACTGACTGCTCTTAGAGGATTAGTGGCCGCCTCCTTTTTCGAGTCATACTACATGAGCCCACGGGCGGTTCTCAATCTATGCTGTATCATCACAACAATGTCGGAAGTTCGAGATTATGGAGTAGACGGGGCTTCGTCAACCCGTCTCAATACCTCGTCAATGGCTCCCGCGCACATCGATCTTGAAGCACAAGCACAGTCACCAAGATCTCCAGTCCAATTCATCGACGACAAAACCAAGCCTCCATCTCCCATCGACTCCGTCAGACAACGGTATCCGAAGCGCTCGAATACTGCGAAGACATATCGACCTGAAAGAAGGGGGCAAGAATGGCGTCCAGGGCAGGAGCCAGGTATCGATACATCGGCAACGCACCCACACCCTGCTTGGTTCGCACCTAACCTCCATGAGAATTGCCAGATCACTGTCGTGGATTTCTCGCAGGACGATATAAACCTGCAATACCTAGATAATCACACATTAGAGCCTTGCTTGGACAGAGGCCGGCCGGAGTGGGCGTTCTGCAGGTGGATCAGCGTCAATGGGCTGAGCTGGGACGTTATAAAAATGTTGGGCAATCATAAAAAGCTGCATCGGCTTGCCATCGAGGACCTCATCAATTCAAGAAACAGAACCAAAGCCGATTGGTATACCGATCACACATATATGGTCCTTCCTTTGCAGAAGCTTATCCACCTACACTCGGACGAAGACTGTGATTCGGATTGCGACGATTGGGGAGACGACGATCTAAAGTGGGACCAGGAGCACAAAAAGAAGAAAAAGAGGTCATGGTTCTCATCCCAGAGAAGAAAGAAGGCGAGTAAAGATAAGGGCGAGCCCCCCAAACCACTCGACACTTCAGCGGAGATGCATGATCCTACAAACGGTTTTGTCTCAGCACACACATCACCAACCACCCACGCGCCTGTCAACAAGGTTCGCACGCTTCAACGCTACCACGGTGGACCAAACGAAGACCGTATTGAGTTTATGGAGAACCACTCCGCACTAGCATCTAAGAGTTTGGGTGTAGCAGTTGAGCAAGTCTCAATATTCTTGTGTGCTGATAACACCGTGATCTCGTTCTTCGAAAGCTCTGCCGATGATGTTGAAACACCAATTATTACCCGGTTGAGTACTCAAGAGACCATCTTGCGGAGGACAGCTGACGCTAGTATGATCACACAAGCAATCATAGACGCTATCATCGATTTAGCTATTCCTATCGCGGAAGCTTATCAGGATGCCATTGGAGAACTCGAGCTCAATGTGCTTACAGAGGCCGATATAAGTCATACAACGTCTTTGTACGTTTTGACATCGGAGGTCGTCCAATTCAAAAGCAACATTTCGCCCATCGTGAACCTTGTTAACGCACTGAAAGACCACAAGAGTGAGCCCATCGGAACTCCTGGTTTGAGTGGAACACCGCCGAGGCTAAGCTCTTCGTCGAGCGTCACCATCAGCCCAATGGCACAAGTGTATCTTGGAGATGTGGAGGACCACTGTATTCTGATAACCGATGGGCTTGATCAAATGAGAAGAGCGGCCGATAATATGATAGACCTCATCTTTAATACGAATAGTAAGCCCAAGACTGCTCAAGCAATCTCATCTAGGGAAGGACGAAGCTTACGATCTCTAGGCGCTCGTCAGAACGAAAGCATGAAGCAATTGACTTTAGTAACTATCATCTTTCTACCTCTGACCTTCTTGACTGTGAGAGCTCTGAACCGCTATCTAGAAAGTCGTATGCTGACTCTGTTCCAGGGATATTTTGGTCAGAATTTTGCGCGTTTCACTGGTGTACATGATCATAGCGACGGGTAAGGCATCCTCATACGCATTTCACCTAGTGCTTTGCTAACGTCCTGCAGATTTTTCTGGGTCGTAGCATGTCCCGTAGAATTCGTCGTATTCTTGTATCTAATGTGGGTCTTTGAATTGCCTCCGGTCCTAGAAAGAGAGCGCTAATACTCCTAGCAGGCGTGATATTATGCGGCAGGTACTGTTCAAGAAATGGCAGCGTAGAGGAATCGCTCGATCGAGGAAAGCTCGATCAGGCATGAAAGAAAAGCAGGGTTGACGGCGTTGTTTGCTTTAGAGATACCCATGGTCATTGGTCTGGAGTACCGGGAGATACATATGAGCCGTCACACGCATATGTGGATTTGGGTATGAGGTAAATGTTGAACTTCACAGGATCTGCACCTAGTGAACATATCGAGGCAAGTACTTTACACAGCTATGTAACAACTCCCCCTTGATTCTCGGGATCGCGAGGCTTTCATAGTCTGCCTTGCAAACAGGAGAGCACCACCCATTTTGGCACTCTTGTAAGCGTGAGGTAGCTCTGGTGCGCATATCATCCGAACAAACGCACATTGCGAGTAAAAAGCACACAATAGAAATTTGAAAGATTGCAAGCTCTTCGGTTGATGGAAGAGGCTCCATCGCATGAGTCCCTACTCTATTTGAGACCCAGCTATTGTGCACTCCGACGTGCAGCGACGAAGATCAAGGATACTTGGAAGCCAAAAATTGATCACGATATGAGTATGGTGGCTAGATCTGCCTATTTGGGAATCTGTCGATGCTCTAAGTCTAAGGATGAACATCTACGTCTTGTCAATAGCCCATTGTTCTCACTAGCGCCGGAATTCTGCCATTGTTTATTTGAGCGAAACATTGAATGTAAATGCAATGCAGAAGAGCGGCTACAAATGCCTGTTTGGGACTGTACCAATACGCTACCTTGCCTTAAGTTTAAGGAAGAACATCTACGTCTTGTCAATAAAGTAAGCCATCGTCCTTGACACTAGCGCCAAATTTATCCCCAGGATTCTTTTTAGGGATAAAATCGAAAATGAATGCAACGACAACAGATCAAATGGCACCTATCAGCTCTAGCCTCGACCCGATTGCTGGACTGAAGGTGCCATTGACACAACTCATACCTGCATTGCTGCTCGTCAAATCAAAGCCTGCCGGTGTCTCGTGTCGAGGTATGTAAGCTCAGAGATCTCACTCGGCATTGCCAATGCTAACGATGCGCAGACTACCTGCTTCAATTGCGGTCTTGCATTCAAGACGGGCCCCGTGCGAATCCACTAAGCAGACATGTCGATGCCACAGCATACTGGCGAGACGCTTATACCAAGTCTGAGGAGGTCCGACTCACCCTTCAAGCCAAGGTCGCTGCACTGGAGCTACGACTTACAGCCCAGGACCAACCAAACACTACCCTTCCACCAGCGGCATCATCGCAGAGGAAACGGAAGAGAGGAGCCAACGAGTTAGTTGAAGTTTCCAGCGCCAGAAGCCAGAAGCATGCGAGGACCACGAGGGCGAATGCTGCCAACCCTGTCACACTGACTGCGCAGGAACAAAGCCTCGCGGACCTCATGAACAGCATTGGGAGTTCTGAGAGTAACTTAACAGGTGCCTTGTCGTATCCAAGTCTTGGTAACTCACGCTTACAATACACAGAAGATGCTTTTCCACACCACCTTTACATCCTGCAACAATTGCTCGCCCAGACTAGGCCGGATCCAAGAGCACTTGCCGAAACACTTTGCCGCATCTCCTCCAACATCTGCCGCCTCATATCGAGCGTGCAAGCCATTGAGGACTTGCCAATCGCTCAGCCCACTGGTTCTAGCAATTTAATTTATAAGCTAGAAAAGGTCCCTGCTTCAACCGTCCCTGACGAGGAAGTTGCCAGTAAGCTCCGCGCTATTGGACAAGCCTTCCCATGCCTCCTGAACGGACTCGAAAGCTTAGATCACTTGCATGAAGGGCGTTCAGTCAAAGGCCAGGTCATCTGGAGCTTTGTCAAAATTGCCCACGACTTACTCGAACGTGTCTGTGAGCTCTCCGCTACTCAGACTTACCGAACACCAATAACGGTGCCGGCCAAGATGGCAAACCGTGCTCAAGCGTTTCAGCAATCTATCGCAACATCAGACGGGTTCCTAGCGTCAGGTCGAGTTCGACCATGTCAGGCCTGTCGTGAACGGCATCTTAAATGCGATGGTGGAACGCCTGATTGCCGGAACTGTAAGGATGCGAAGAGGGAGTGCAAGCATGGTGCATATCTCAATTCCACCAACGCCACTGCTACAAACACCCTGGTTACACCCCCTACCGAAAACATCTTAATGCTGTGCGATTTCGCAATTGTGCTGATGGCACATCTCGACATTACCAAAGCCACGCACGAAGAAGTCATGGAAGGATTCCTGTTCTTTCTTCTGCAGAGCTTGGGACGGGGGCTGAGGTCTTTTACCATTGGACCCGAGGATGCTTGGGGGGCGGCAGGCCCTCAGAGCCAAGCTGCTGCGGGCGGTGGAGGTTCAGAAGAAGTCGAGGAGGTGATGGAAGCCCAAGCACCCTACCTCATCTGGATATTCGAGCAGGCCCAAGCTTTCATCAAGCCCATTCAAGCAAACCAGAGTTCAACGACCGCCAACCGCAGACCATCAGCTACTTCTCGGGGTTCTTTATTGACCATAGAGCAGCACCGACTCCAGAACACCATGCTCAAGGCTGTTTTCGGCGACGGTGCATCAGCGGATTACCGACCTGCGCTGACACCTCCCAGCAGTCCGCTCGATGATGGGTTCTTTGGGCAGTTGGCTGCAGAGTTGGAGGAGAGGGATATTGGAGTGAAGGATTGGTTTAAGCATGAGGTGTGGCGAATTGTGGGGTGGGATGTTTTGAGGGGGAAGATACAGTGGGGAAGGGACTGACACAGGGTGAAGAGGACGGATCTTGCTCGTGATGAAGCATCTGTCGAGCTTGTTGGATCCTTTGCATTTGCTCATCATGCATCGCATCTAGCCTGTAGCACTTGATGCCGAAAATGTAGAAGTCTATAGTTGATAGTAAGATGCCATTATCCCTTGTCATCCATATAGCATAACATATCTATGAGCTCTGATACTCTGGCCGCTTATCCACGATCTCCATTTTCAAGACTCCATTCGAGCCAGACTGGTCATTTTGTCAGCGAGCGTCCCTATGCTCCTGTGGGAATGGGCATTACCACTGGTTCAAGATCGGTACAGCGTTTTCGCCGCGTAGGTTGCAATGTATGACGAATCATTCCTCTTTTGATGAAGTCGTAAAAGCCCCACAGAACGTCTAAGTAATCTCCTCCTCCACATCCCCACCTGTACCAACAGTCATACCACCCACACCTGAGATTGCGCCCTCCTGGTCTACCTCTCCATTCGCACCCTTGGGAGCCACATCACCCATCTCCTCATCCTCCCACCCATCATCTTCATTTTCTTTAGCCGAACTCTTCTTCTTGCCTTTCTTGCTAGCGATCGTCTCGTTCAATTTGTCCCAATCGGCCTATACATCACCATATATCAGCCTAGCCCATTATAGATTCAATGCTAGGTGCTGGGAGGACAGCAGTGACTGCTCTACTTATCCACTTACGTTTCTTTTTCCAACATTCTCCCTTCTCCTCCCGACCCTCTCAACCTTCACCTCCATCTTCCCCATCCTCTCCGCCGCCTTCTCCCGCCCCTGCTCGAGCCTTAATTTCTGCTTCCTCTTAAGCACCTTGCCACCTTTCTTGGAGGGTTTGGTTATGCCGGCACCTTTGTGGGCAGCGAGGACGTTGGCGTATTTGGGGAGTTTGAAGGAGGTAAGGGATTTATCGAGGTTGAGGGACGGGGAGGATGCCTGGTTGATGAGAAGCTCAGCAAAGTGATTGTTAGGGGTTGGGGGTGGTGAGGGTAACGTACGCGGCGAGAGGCGCGTGAGTGGGTGGATGGAGTGGTCTTTTTTATTTTGGCGGTTTTAGCCATTTTTAGTGACAGATTTGTGGGGAGTTGGGGTAGAGGGAGTGGGGTGTTGTGGTGGTTCGAGCGCTGGATGGGCAGAAACTCTTGCTAGGTGAACCACGAATTTGAAATTGTGCATCGAGCCATGAGGCCAGCGATGGGCAAGCGGTTATAACGGTTTTTGGAGAACGAAATACGTGAATAATCATAATCAGATGAAGCGGGCATGGACGCAGCTCCATTCAGCCAGGTCGACAGGGCCGACCACATCATGCACTACGACGTCTTTGACACATGTTACTAATGTTGCATCTACACATACGACAATCAAGATTGGGTAAGGAGGTCTCTTCTTCGAAGCACTGCACCAGGCAGTAGCATCGATGAAAAGATTGCCTCTGAGGTGAGGTGGACCAACAAAAATTGCGCGAATGAGGTACCCGAAGGTAACTCAATGCCTTTCGCCTCCGCGATGTGCAATGCAGGGCTCAAAACATAGTCGAAGGCCTTGATGATCGCCCAGACTCCCACAAGGTAAGTATGAAGAGGAAAGAGAAAAAGGGTAATGGCTCGAATAGTTGGCGGTTTATATACTCACTAGCGTGACGCTAATTTGTGATCTTCCACAATCGCGACCCGGCGAAGCTTGGCGCAATCCCCGAAGCTTGGCATAAAACCCACGCAGTGGGGCCCTAAACGTCGAGGCTTTAGCTATTGCTCATCAACCCGAGTAACAATCACAATGGACTTCTCGTACCTTTTTGCCACCAACCTTTCGTTGGCGTGTATGGTCTTCGCGACTCTGCTCTTGAACTTCACGTTCGCAAGCACCATCCGAGGCTCGCTCTTCGTTGCGCCAGTTGCAGCGGCACCAGCAACACCATAAGCTCACCCACTACACCATCATGTCTTCCAAGCGTATGACTGCGAACCCTGTCAAGCCTGCTCGATATCGTCCCGGCAAGGCAGTCGCGGAGGAATCCTCGGAGGAAGAAGAAGAAGGGTCTGAGGAGGAGGATGAGGAGCAGACTCAACATATCCACGCACCGCCTCCAAAGGCCACATCGTTTCCGTCAGACGCTACAAGGATCGCTGGTAGCCTTAGAAATGTTGACCTCAATGAGCGACGGAAGCAAGCTGCGGCCGAAGAAGCTGCACGCCTAGAAGAAGAAAAAGCTGCGCGAGCAGCCGAGGAAGAGGGCTTTGTGACTGAGGAGAGTGAGGAAGAGGAAGGCAGTGACAATGAGTCGGGCTCTGGCAGTGTAAGTGGGAGCGAAGAGAGTAGTAGTGAGGATGAGGCGCCCAAGAAGCTCTTGCGGCCCACTTTCATTAAGAAGGAGAAGCGGGAGGCTACCGCTGCTACCGAGACCCAAGATGAGGATCAGAAATGGGCTGAGGAGGAAGCAAGACGAAAGGAGAAAGCTGATGCTATGATCCAGGAGCAGTTGGAAAAAGATGCCGCAACTCGAGCGGCTGGGAAGAAGGATTGGGATGACGATGATGTTCAGGAAGTAGACATCGTTGATGATACCGATGGCCTGGATGCTGAGACTGAGCGCGCAGCATGGAAATTACGAGAGCTGAAGCGAGTCAAAAGAGAACGAGACGCCATCGAGGCAGCCGAAAAGGAAAGGGAAGAAATCGAGCGGAGACGCAACCTCAGCATAGAGGATCGAGAAGCCGAAGACAAAGAATTTCTTGACGGTCAAAAGGAGGAGCGCAAAGGCAAAGGCAAGATGGATTACATGCAGAAATACTTCCACAAAGGCGCCTTCTTCCAGGATGATGCCAAAGCCGAAGGGCTAGATCGACGAGATATTATGGGCAGTCGATTTGAGGATGCGAGTAATCGGGAGATATTGCCACAGTACATGCAAGTCAGGGATATGACCAAGCTGGGTAGGAAGGGTGGGACGAAGTACAAGGACCTTATGAGCGAGGATACAGGGAAATGGGGCCTATATGACGACAGGGCTCCCCGGAGAGCTGTTGGCAATGTTGACGAGCGATTCATGCCCGATGATTTTGGTAGGGGTGGGGGCAAAGGGGCTTCAGGTGCAAATACCACCCAAGTTGGGCAGCGAAACAGAGCTTCAGTAGCTTCAAAAGAAGTGCCTGCTGGTCCTCGAGGTGCTGGTTCCGATCGCAGAGACGACGAGAGGATGCGGAGGAGCCCACAACGGCGGTCTTACTCCCGCTCAAAGTCACCACCAAGAAGGAGACAGCGATCTTATTCGAGGTCGCCTCCACCACGAAAGGATAGGAAGAGAGGGTGTTCTTGTTCCTACTCCAGGTCCCCATCACCACGGAGAAATCGATATCGAGAGGATCCACCAAGGCGGAAGCGGAGTCCGTCCCTCTATCAGGATCAATACGGGAGCGACAAGCGGCGGAGGGTAGACGCATGATCTTCTCAGCTAATGGATATTCATAGATATAACGTCTAATTCTTCATGCAATGGATTCAATCCCTACCAGCGCCACGCTATGCAGTGCCAATGCTCGCTTGACCACCATACCACTTCTGTTTCCCCAGTTCAATCCTGTCCTGATCCAGCTGTCCCTAGCTCCGTCCCTCTCACCCCAACTCCTACTTCGTCCCCTCCCTCCTAACAACCTCGTCCTCAAACCTAATCAAGAACACAGTCTTCCCAGGCCACATTCCCCCCTCCTCCCCCGCATTATGCGCACTCACCCCCGCCTTCAACCCAACCCCACAAGCAACCCCCTCCACAATCCCTGCCACAAACGCCGCACAATTCAGCTGAGACATCTCTTTGGGAACCGAAATATACTGATTGACAATCGGCTCGTTGTCTACGATCATGTATTCGTGCGGGTTTGTGCTGCTGCTTTCGACGCTGTCGGCGGAGCGTCCGAAGAGATGTCGCCATAGTACGTGCGAGATGAATTGGAGGAGAGGGAGGATGCGCGTGGGGCGGGTGCTGGGGTGGGTGGGGGTTGAGCTGCGGTGGAGGAGGAGGGGGAGGAGGCGGAGACCGAGGGGGTAACCTGCTTCGTTGAGTCTATACACAATCGTACCCATCAGCTAGCTGCTATATAGACATGGCAGACTTTAGGGAGGCGGGCGTTTGCTGGAGGGGGGCATATATACCGTCGTTCTAGATCCTGTATCCCAGTGACTTTCTTCTGCGCATATGTAACCATTTCACTGAATAGGTATGCGAAGCTGGCTCTGCTTAATTCTGCAGTCCGTGTGCGATTGAGATTTCGGTCGTAGATGGTCTTGCGGTTGGAGGGGGTGCGGAGGCCGACCTGTTGTTGCGGAGGCTGTTGGGGGATGCGTTGTGCGGATTGTTGCTGTTGGAGAGCTGTAGGTGGTGGGGGAGGTTTGGTACCCTGCTGGGTGGGAGTAGTGGTGGTCATCTCTGGGGAGGCATTGGAGTTGTGATCCGGGGAAGAGTGAGGTGGTTTTGGATTTTTGGTCTTGTGTCAATGAATTTCGGAACTGATTCACTCTTCAACCATATCTCTTTGATTCTTTGTTCCGCAACTATGGTCCTATGTCTCAAACAAGATATCTAAGCAGCAGTATAGGAGCTTCCAGAATCCGACTTCAGCATGTATAGTGGGACGCTGCATCCCGTCTGAATCTTTTCGCAACAACACGCCTTCATCATGAGTTTCGCAGCTGGCTTCCACGAACCTGGCCATCTGCAGGGTAGTAGCTTCAGTTCAGCAGCTCTATCGTCAACCGCAGCAGCTTATGGAGTTCTTCTACTAATATCCATCCATTACATCCTCCAATACTTCGACCTTACAAACCTCCCACTGTCCGAGCTTATGTGGAATTCCTTAGTCTACATCACGCCTGCACGGCTAGTATCTATGCTCGACTGTGGGTTTTCTACGATTACGGTGAAATATCCAGAGGAGAAAAATACAGGATTTGATTCAAAAGCACATGCAAGCAAAAGCAACGCCATGAGACGCATCCTGGGACTAGACGGAACAGGGCTCATGACGACGGTACAAAGAACAAGGACTCTATCAAATTTAGGCGGTGTCTTCAAGGCAACACCAAAAATTGGCCTTCCAGGTCTGGGCAACTGGGACAACTCCTGCTATCAGAATAGCGTCCTGCAAGGGATCGCCGCACTTCAGTCTCTACCCGAATTCTTAGGTCAGAGTGCACTCGAAAGTGCATCTCAGCCAACCAAAAGAGCTCTTAGGGAAACTATCGAGAAGTTGAACGATCCAGAGAATGTGGGGAAGACTTTTTGGACACCAGCAGAGTTGAAGAGCATGAGCAGCTGGCAGCAGCAGGACGCACAAGAATACTTCTCGAAGATTTCGGATCAGTTGGAGAAAGATACTGCGAAGGATTTGGCAAGAAAAGCTGGTCGTGTTGGTTTGGAAAAGCTGTATTACGAAGGAGTGGGATACCCATCTGGCTCGCCAGAATCAGAGTCGACAGCGGTATCTCGACGAGCGTCAAGTGTTGCTCAACTGCCCGAGGAAGTCTCATCTCTGATCATTCGAAACCCTCTGGAAGGCCTTTTGGCACAACGAGTTGGTTGCCAACGATGTGGTTACGTTGAAGGCTTGTCTATGGTCCCATTCAACTGTCTGACAGTGCCTTTGGGTAGGCAGTGGATGTACGATGTTCGGGAATGCCTAGATGAATATACCGCTTTAGAACCTATCAGTGGAGTCGAATGTGCCAAATGTACGCTCTTTCGAGCCAAGCAGCAGATGGAGCAGCTTCTGTCTCATCTTAAGTCCAGCGAAGAGGGATCCGATCAACCACCCAAGGAAGTGAATGAGAACCTGCGGCTTTCGGTGCAGGAAAGGCTCAGCCTGGTCAATCAGGCCCTTGAGGACGAAGACTTTTCCGATCAGGTCCTTAAAAAATGTCAAATACCGCCGAAACAGCGTGTCTTGACGACAAAATCACGGCAAGCGGTTGTCGCTCGCACTCCAAGATCTCTGGTCATTCATATCAATCGAAGCAATTTTGACGAGCTCACTGGCATGCAGAGCAAGAACTTAGCTAACGTTAATTTCCCTCAGCAATTGGATCTAGCGCCCTGGTGTCTCGGCAATGATTCAACGTCTCTTCGCAAAGACGATGCGGTTGAAAGCTGGAACGTCGATCCATCTGAATCTATGCTCGACATCAACCAAAACGTTGATCACCTTGCCAGTGGGAGAATGTACGAGCTTCGCGCTGTCATTACCCATTATGGACGACACGAGAATGGTCATTACATCTGTTACAGGAAGTCTCCATACAATACCAAGCCACAAGACGGATCTGTTGGTAAAAGCAGTGAATGTTGGTGGCGACTCAGTGATGAGGATGTCACAGAGGTCGATGAGGAGATTGTTCTTGCGCAGGGAGGAGTGTTCATGCTTTTCTATGAGCAGGTAGAGTCCATCGCGTCTGGAAAGGGAGATCAACCAAAGATCGCAGATGAAGCTTCGGAGACATCTGGTGCAGCCATATCGGGTGAGGCTTCTGAGCCTATCACAGATGCACCACCAGAGTCGCCAACCTCGGTATCTCCTTTGCGCCTAGCATGCGAGGAACGATTGACTGCAGCGCCTTATCCTACGCCTCCGATGTCTCCGCAAGTATCAGGCATAGCCGAGTCCGCCAACGATGCAATCGGTTCAAGCAAAACTACTCAGTCAATCCCCAGACCCAAGGCATCCGAACGCGTTCATACCTCAACTCCACCTATTCCTGAGAAGTCCCCCAAGAGATCTGCTCCAGAAGTATCGACAAAGCCAGTGACACTCCCATCTCCAGGCTCGAAACCCGCAGCTCCCACCATTCCTGAGCCACCGAAGCTCAGCGACACAGCCTCAGAGTCTGTAGAGCGACTTGCACTTTCGCCTACCACGTCGAAAGAAAATGGGCCAATAAGCCCGGCTTCTATGCGGACTGCCGGACCCCGTAGTGGTCGAGGTAGCGTGAGCAGAGCAGGGAAAGCTATGGGGTCGGTAGCTGGATTTGTCCAGGCCAATTGAGCAGCAGTTGTGGATCTGAATTTGTTTGTGGGGGCGGTGTAGCGATGCATTTTGGGACTAGCGACGAGGTATAGGCATGGGACACGTTGGGAACCTTCAGATGAAAGGGACTGGGCGCGTCGACAATGTAGAACATCACCACGGCAAACGGTATCGATCAATAGACATTGTCATGACTCATCACCGAAGCTGGCATTGGTTGGAACTAGCTTTCCAAGTCATTGACATGGATACTTGAAGAAATTGCAGAGCTGACGGGCTACAGAAGTCTAAACACGCTACCTAATGTATATCTTCACCTAAGAGATAAAATGCTTGGCGCGCATAAAGCACGCAGCCCCTGCAGGTTCACACTTACTCCCCACCAAGCCCACCTCAGTCGAGCGGGGGCGAGAATTCTCTTTCATACAGACGTGACCAGTCAACGAAACGACCACCGAGGCGAATAGGCAACGAGGCCAACGCAATATCGGCTCTTCACATTGCAAATTTCGCAATGGTTGACACTTCAAACATCTGGACACCATTCGATCCAGCTAAAAGAGAGGTTCGGCTATTGCATCTCGCACCTAGCGAAAATATTGATGATCAGCCAAAATGTTTCTTGGAAAACATTTCCTTCAACGATAACCCCCAATATGAGGCTCTTTCCTATGCTTGGGGCGACGTAAAGGTCACTCAGCCCATCAACTTGCAAGACGTGCAGCGTGAAGTCACTGAGAATCTCGAAGCTGCGCTATGACACCTCAGAGGCAATATCATGGAGAAGGTCTTCTGGGTTGATGCTGTTTGCGTTGACCATAATTCGGATGAGGTAAAGAATTACCAAGTACCACTGATGAGAACTATCTACTCAAGTGCTGCAATCGTTCAAGAAACCCTCCCCGGTTCGCAGACCTCAGAATTGATGGAAAGCCATTAGACTCTTGGCATGTAAGCGTCTTGGCTAGTCTGCTGGATAGACCATGGTGGCATCGAGTCTGGATCGAGCAGGAATTCGTGTTAGCCACGAACCCAGTATTGCATTGTGGATTTCGTAGCCTAGGTCATCACTCCGTCGCAAAGTTGTCTATTCCCCACGATTCTGTGATTTTGAATTGGGACGAAACGACATACGACCAGGACGCGGTCATCAACCGGAGACGAACCTTGGGCCGAATGTTGCATTATGCCCGTATGCGAGAAGCACCGAAATACTTCATGAGCACCCAGGTAACCCCTGAGACTATTCAAATACGAGCAGCATCTTTCCTGGCGAAGGTCTGGACAGGTCGACCAACCAGGCGTGCCAACCCGTGAGACTCCTTATACGGCTTCCTGGGTCTGGCTCCTTCTGAGGTGGTAAGCTTTGTACGACCTGACTACAAGTCCTCCGTTGCCCAGGCCTTTCAAGCATTTGCACTTCGTTTTATCTTACATACGAACAATCTACTACTCTTGAGTGCAAGCCATCTCCTCGACAGCGAGAAACGCTTAACGCCAACCTGAGTCCCGGATTGGCGAAGCGAAACGTTCAACATCCAGTCACATGGACTTAATGTCAAGGGATACAGTCTTTTCTCAGCTGCTGGCAAACACAGACTCGTTTTTGAAATCGTGAACGAGAATATCATTATGTTGAATGGTATGGCTCTCGGTGAGGTCAGGGACTTGACGGCTCCCCTCGATTGGCGATATCCAAGCACATATCGATCAATGTGGCAACCTTGGCGAGATTTCTTTGACTCTCAATCTGTACACAGTTTTCGACAGTTTTATGCACGCACTTGTCGCGCGGAAATTCCCTTCTGGAGGCTAATAGTGTGGGATCTAAGCATGACAGTAGACAACCGCATGACGCGGTGCTTGGTGGAAGACTATAAGCCTTACCCTGCATGGATGATGGAGCTTCAATAAAAGAGGCGAAATTCTGGTCCTTTGTCAGACGAAATGATCTGGCGATTCCATGCAGAGTGCCGCGACAAGTGTGCTGGTAGTCGACTCTTCTTCACAGAGAACGGTTACGTAGGCCTCGGGTCAACAGAGATGCAGCCCGGCGATTCCATACATACTTTAGCTAGAGGAGCATACCCTTTCGTTTTGCGACTAGTCACGAATGTTACTCGACGAAACACCTTCGAATTGGTTGGAGACTGCTACGTCCACAGTGTCATGGATGGGCAGGCGGTAGATGGCCTTCGAGACGGTGATCCACCATTACCAGATCCTGATTTGCCGAAAACTGATGGGCATGAAGTATACCTTGTGTGACGATAAGGCTGAGTACAAATGGAGTGTCTACGAGTCTGGTGGAGACGGGACAGTGACAATAGGGCTGCCTTGCCCTAGAAAGCCTATTGCAAATAAAACTGGTGATTACCTTCAGTCAGTAGATGTGAGGTTCAGAAACGTATAATGAAGGTAACAGAATACTGTGGTAAAGTGACATGTTGTCCTAAAGAGCTCGCAACTTTCGGCTTTTGGCACAGTTTTCCCTGTCAAGCAGGCTTGGTACTGTATCAGACTAAATCGCACGTCGAGTTGGGTAATAGATAAGCATTCTAGCCCATCTAAGATCTAGATATAACATAGCCGCGGCTCATCATGAGCGCGGATAGAGATTTTCTAACATTAAGAAATTCTGTGCTCTAAAATCTGGGCTCGCAATTGCCACTTATGAAGCCTGCAGGGTAGAACCCCAATTAAGCCTAGCGCGAGTCCATCCTCGTACTTTCAAAGCCCCAATACCAATAGAAACCATCAAAACCCTAACACCGCCCTCAGAAATTCTCATCTGTTCTAGCTACTCCAAGGCTTTCCGTAGATGAAAATAGAGAAATAGTCTGTTTGTGCATATTCGGCGTTTTGACGGCACGCACCTCGTTCTTTCCGTTTGAGCAGGCAGCCATATAAACATGACCACCAACGGTCTCAGCCTTCCACATTTAATTCCTGATTGATCTTTCTGTGACCATCCTTTCTGATCTGTTTCTCTTCATGATGCTGAGCGCAAACTCTCATACAATGACCACCTCGCCGAAGCGCAAAGTGGTTGTCTTCTCCGGCGGCTCTGCCGCCAATAGTCTGGTGGATGTCTTCAACGAGGTCATTGAGAAGAACAATTGTACTTTGACTTATGTTATACCCATCAGCGATAATGGCGGCTCGTCTAGCGAGCTCATTCGAGTATTTGGAGGGCCTGGTATTGGGGATGTGCGAAGTAGGTTTCATCCTGTCCTGTCATCCCTCGAAGGGTCCTTTCATGCCTTTCCGTTCTTATAGAGAACAAACTTCCATCTATAAAGTCTAGTGTTCCCCGTACTTTCTGCTCCGACTGACTTTCATGTCCTTGCCTTAATGTGTTCGAGTCCCTAACCATTCTCTATAACCTTCTCAGGCCGCCTCGTCCGTCTCATACCCCCAACCCACATCAGTGTTCTCAACCTCTTCAACCACCGCCTACCTCCATTTCCAGATCCTGCGGCCGCAGAGTTTCTGACCCTCTTGACTGGCACCTCAGCTCTTTACGCCGCCATACCTAGCCCTCAAGCAATGCTCATTCGCTCCGTCCTCTCGCACTTACATCTCGAAATTCTGAAGAGGAACCGCCCTCCCACATCGACTTTCAACTTCCAGTCCGCGTCAATCGGGAACCTGTTCTTGACCGGAGCTCGTCTGTTTTCTGGCTCCTTCGAATCAGCAATTTATCTCCTTGCCATTATGGGAGGCGTCGACGAGTCCAAAACTGCCGTGCTACCAGCTATCGTTAGCAATTTCTCGCACCATGTCTCTGCCGGTCTGGCGGATGGTAGTGTGATCACGGGCCAGAATGCAATCAGTCATCCTAGTGAGCCAACTGCTCTCAACCATCCTGGCGAGAGTGACCGAGTAGACCAGCCTGCTCAATACATCAATGGCATTGATGCAACAATAGAAGATGCTACCCTTCCAGGCTCTTTGCCAACACTTCGTAAACCCAACATCGCGTTTTCCAAAGCATCTGAAGAGCCTCTTCCTGCACGTATTGAGCGCATTTGGTACATCAACCCATATGGGCAAGAGATGAGGCCGCCTCCTAATCCGAAAGTGATTGAAGCTCTCAACTCTGCGGAAGCCATTATCTACAGCATTGGGAGCTTGTATACTTCCATCATCCCATCTCTGATCTTGCAAGGCGTTGGCCAGTCGATTGCTCGCTCTAGTGGACCACGTTTCAAGATCCTCATCCTCAACGGCAGCCTCGACCGTGAAACAGGTGGTTTTACTGCCAGTGACTTCGTAGCTGCTATCACTAGAGCTGGCGAGGAAAGCCAAGGTGTAGCCTATGAGAAAGACAAGGAAGGCGAGAAAAGGCTATGGGGCAAGTACGTGACGCATCTGATTCATCTGGAGGGAGACATTGTTCCTCGAGTGGACAAAGATGACCTTGGAAGATATGGCGTGGAAACGATAAGGTTGTATGGAAGAAAGGCCGAGAATGGGGTCATGAGGTACGATGGGAAGGCTTTGGCTCAAACACTCGGAGCAATACTGGGAAAGCGAGAGAAAGGGGAGAAGAGTCGAAGAAATACACTCGAAAGCTGAGATATATAATACAATCTTTGCTCGATGGGCTGTGGAAGTGACTATTTTGGAAAGCATTCGATGGTTGCTACCTGCTTCTAACAGTCATGGACATCATGGCTAGGCTGCTAGGGTAGTCCACATGGCTGACTATCCCATTGAAGAACCGCTAAAGATCTTGAAAGTCCTGAACGTTTTGGAGGTTTTCGAAGTTTTCGAAAGTTTTGAAATGTTCAAAAGATTCCTTTAAATCCAATGGGGACTGACATCTTGAAGATCAGCTTCTACGGCTGTGACATCTCAAGTGGCGACAGTCTGATTGACCTCAGCCCTGCCAATGTTATCGATGTTGTTAATACTATCCAGCTTAACCAGCTTAGCTAGCCCTGCGGACCATATACGTTTGCTATATTTTAACACTTTACCACATTAGGTTCGGTTCCTAATGGCGCTGGTCCAGTGGTGTTGTGGTCTTATTCGTATTCTTTATGTATGCTTATTCGGCTGGAAAATATAGTCGACTATACAAGAAATATGGGCAAGCTTCAGCCTCCCTCAACAAGGACAGCCCATAGCGGCACCATTAAACCGATTTCTTTGGTTTAGTTACTCCGTACTGAGATATGTCTGCTGGCAATGGCTCCAATGAGAACCCACCAGCAGGCAAGTAACGCCAGCGACGGAGGTGACGCCTTCACCCGCAAGAATAGTAAAGCTACACCAACGCCAAAAGCTCGGGATCATCCCACAGCAGCCAAGAAGTCAGAGAGGATCATCGAGCGTCGCAAGAAGCAAGCTTCTAACCTCTCGGAATCATTTTCCCAGACATGAAAATATTGGCGATGACACTACAGCAACGAACAAGAGGCGCCGTGGTGGGAAAGCTCAGGATACTAGTCCCAGAACGGACGAATGTTCAGTGGAAAATGAGAAAGCAGTAAAGGTCAATGTGTACAGGGGTGATACGCTGACGCCATGTTATAGGGATGATGAATCAGGTTCATACTCGGTGGGACTGGATGATTACTGCGAATCTCCTGCGGACGAATAGACCAATAGTACGGCCGACCGGTTCGGTGGGGTGGACGTTTCTGGGTTAGATGAGGCTCAGATCAAAGTATTGGAGCTTGCTTTCAAACGTCTTGCATTGGGTCTCGCAATAGGAGGGGCTTTTTGAGGGAGGCGATGATATTCGGCAGGTCGTCATGGGCGCTCAAAACGCCGAGACGCCCAAGAATTTTGTCCAAGCTGAGCGGCCCAGAAATCTTCAGTCACTGGTAAGTCTGACGGTGAAAGAAAAATGTGCTAACAGGCAAGCTAAGCTATAGTCCAGCTGAAGGAACACCAACAGCGTCTTGGCTGCCAGTTGTTATCAGAATGCAGGAAACGCGCCCTGGAATTGTATAAGCTCCAGATTCTTAATATCGGCGAAAGAGTGAAGCATATCCAATACCTCCTGGACGAAGATCGTTTTCAATGTGCCGAGGAATTTCACAAGGTCGGGTGTGCTCGCTGGGGAGCTCGAGAGTTAATTGAATCGCTATGGAGAATCTGAGGTACACTCCCAGGAGGCACCAATTTTTACTTCGGTTGGTCATGTTGGTGTTCCCTATCTGCTATGGCATACCACTATCTATCAGAATGGCTATCAGGCGAACGCATTCAAAGTCCATTCGACTGGCGAGAGGGTGCGAGAATCTGCGAGAGGCAAAAGCGAGCAGGGAACCTGCTATCAGAACCCTACTACAATGTGGTTAATTCAAGTGCAAAAGAGAAATCTCGTATCCTAGACAACATGGGTCTTTGTGAAGAGCTCCCCACGCAGAGGAGTTATACATACGGCGAAATGGGCTTTCTGGTTCAAGGTTGCTCAGAGGACGATATAGTGGTCAGCAGCGGAGTGTACCAGGGTCAAGCTTGTAAAAGCTATAATAGCCATTATCTAGAGCGAGATCGTTACACTTCTACGCTCAAGTTAGAAAACCATAATTCGGATCACGGAAGTACAGAAACATCGTCGATTTTGGTGGCGCTTTTTCAAAAGTACCGATTTCGCGGAAACCCGATATAATCCAGCGATACTTAGGTTTGAGTAAAAAAGTTCTATAGTATAGAAATAGAAAATAATATAAACTATAAATTGCTCGGCGAGCAAGACCTCAAAGCCAACTGCTGTACAGCTAGAGGTGGGGGTTGTTGAAGAAATACTTTAAGGGCCGTAGAGGGTTTTTCGTAAGGCTCCTAGTAGTTAATGACGAGGCATACCTTTAAACGAAAATCTCAGTAGTCTCTTTAAGTATAGAATAAGCCTAGTAGAGTACCATAGTTATAATAACTATTAACGATAATTAAATATAGAGGAGAGGTATATTAGGACGGATAATCTTATTATACTCCTAGAGAATAGATCTTTTAATTAAACTAAATAACCTTAACTCTATAAATTCCTAGGATTATATTCACTATTATATTTCTTTAGCGAGGGAGATATATATATTATAGGATCGCTTAATCTAGTTAATATAATAACTTATTTATAGCGATAATAATTTATATTTAGGATTTTATATTATTAGAAATATTATATAGAGAGTAGGAGACTAGGAGGATTTCTTATATAATTTATCTAATTATAGTATTATTTATATATTAAGATTTTTTCTATTTATAATATTTATTACGCGGGACCTTATTGATTAAGGAATTAATAAAGATTACTAGATAAATATAAATAGACTAGGAGGTATTATAATTAAAAGTATTTTTAATAAATAATCGTTTATATAAATAAAGAAGCCGGGTAAGTTTTCGATACGAGTTATTGTAAACCGATAATTATTTTTATTTAAAAGAATAATAAGAGGCTCTATTTATAATAATACTCCTAGGATATTTTTTAGGTTATGATTTAGAGGTAAAGTAAATATTAAATATACCTATATACCGAAATCACGTCTTATAAATCTATTTAATTTATTTTTATATAATTTAAAAAATATAGAGAATTAATATCTAGGAAATAGTTTAAGGCCGTTATAAAGAACTTAAAATATTATAATTAATACTATATAAAAGCTATAAGGAAAGCGTTAACTCGATTATTCGTATCGTATAATTAAGATTAATATAGAGAGAAGAGAGTTAAGAGGTTCTAATAAAATTATTTAACTCTATTATAAATACTACTAGATTTATAGCCTCTAATTTATATATAATATAATTATAATATCGAGGAGATCTCTTAGGGAGATATATATAATATATTTATAATATATATTCGGAGGATTATATAGAACTTATAGTAGTAGTAAAGATTAAAGAAAATCGAAGAGATTAAAGATATACCTACTTAAGTAATATATAAATTTAATTAAAGAAATTCTAGTAGGAGTATTATAAAGAGATTCGATAAATAGAGAATAAACGAAATATATCGAGCTTGATATTATAAGAAAATATACGTATTTTATTATAACGTTTAGATAGTAAAGTATAATAAATAGATAAAAAGTATATATAAACGGAATAATATAATATAATAATTATATAGTATTTTATATACGGAGTTTATATAGTAAAGTATCGCTAATAGTATAAAAAGTATATATCGTGAGCTCGATTTAAATATAGTTGAATTAATAACGTAGATTACTAACTAGAGAAGAAGTGTTATAGTTATAATATTATAAGAGTTATTAACGTTATCGAAGATATCGTAAAGGAGCTAGCTCTAAATAAATAACTAGTAAGAAAAAAATTAGTAAATAACTCCTAGGGTATTATAGATTTAAATTATAAATACCTTCGCTTAAATATAATATAAAGTAATTGTATCTTATAAGCCCGAGTTAATAGTCGTTATTTACCTTAATAAGGTAAACGCTCTATTTATTAAATATATCCGATAGTGTTATAAATATTTTACCGAAAATAACCCGCCGTATAATTTTCTTCTTTTTATATAACGGCCTATTATTATTCCTTAACCTAAAATCCGAGACTTTTATTAAATCGTAATTTAGATTAGTTTTTAATTCTTTAAACTCCGTTCTATCCTTATTTATAATAGATACCTCGATTTTTCCGAAGTTATTATAAAATTATAAAAGTACTTCTCTATTCGACTCTTCTTTAAATTAATTATCGAGATATAATTTTATTATAACGGCTAAATTATAAGAGAAGTTTTATCTAAGTTAGTAGAGTAGATAGAAATATAGAATAATATTTATATTTTTTATTTAAACTACCGTAGGCGTCCCTAAAAGATAGTATATTTAATAGTTTCTAAAGAAATATTTAAAAATAACTTCGGTATTATAAATATCGTAGTTCGCCGATATATTATTATATAGTTTATTGTTACGAATATTTATTAATATAAATTTAACCGCGAGGAGAGTCTTAATAAAATATTATTTATAATTAATATTTAATTCTTATAAATCTAGGATAGTAGACCCATAAATATAACTTTAATACTTTTATATTTCTAATTCGAGATATTAACTCCAGCTTTTTTTAAGCCTTTAATAAAATATATATTATCTTTATTAATTTACCGTTTAATATATATTATAACTAGATCTTTAAGCTAAGCGAGGGTAGGCTTAAGGAATCGAAAATATAACTACCGAGTTTATAATTTAATCTTCCTCGATAACGGTAGCTAGTACTCTTTCTTAATATAGTATTATATAGTAGGGAGGGACGTAGAGTTAGATTTAAATTAATTTATAGCAGTAAAGTAAAGTAAAGAGAGCTATATATATTTAATTAATATACTATATATATACGGAGTCCTATCGTTATAATTAAAGATATATAAATACCTATATATTATAGAATTAGTTAAGAAAGGCTATTAATATTAACCTATATATAAAACGACGCTTTTTATTACTAGAAGTATTTAGTATTAAGGAGAAGATATGGGTAGGAGCTAGTAGAAGTAACTTTCTAGTATAGAGACGAGCCGATTATACTATTAATAATTCAGGCTAAAAAAGAGTCGATATATTAAATAATCGTTTCAAATACTATATATTAATGAATTACGCGCTCTATAACTTAGTAAAATAATGAAAGTTAATAATAAGTTAGTTAAATATAAAGATTAACTTATTTAGATTCTATTAAATCTATATTATACTATCTATATTTATACCGGTACTAAGGTAGATAATCGATTTTATTCCTCGAATCGTAATAATCGGTACTAGATATATAGATTATTATATTAACGAATATATCTTAACCTATACGTCTTAATCTATACGTCTTATTTCGTACGTCTCGTTTTTATCCTCTTTTTTCCAACTTTTTATTCTCCTAGTTTCTTATTTTTCCTACTTTTTATTTTTCTAGCTCCTCCGCTCCCTTTAAGAACTATCTATACCCTCGATTTATTTCTACTCCCCTTAAGAATTATCTATACCCTCGATTTATTTCTACTCTCTTTAAGAATTATCCGTATCCTCGATTTATTTCTACTCTCCTTAAAAATTAATTATACCCTCGATCTATTTCTATTCCCCTTAAGAATTATTTATTCGCTTCGATAATTATCCGCTCCCCTCGATTCATTTTTATTCCCTTTAAGAATTATTTATTCCCTTCGATAATTATCCGCTCCCTTTAAATTATATATATTCTCTTTAAGAATTATCCGTACTCTTTAATAATTATTTATTTCTTTTAAGAATTATCCGCCCCCGCGATCTATTTCTACTCCCTTTAAAAATTATCCGCTCTCTCGATATTTATTCCTTATCTCCGCTCTAATTATTTTTTCGTTTCCTTTAACTTTTTTCTACTAGCCTCCTCCCCTAGTTTTTAATTTCTTAAATACTTTATTATATTACCTCTAAAATTCTAGCCCTCGATATATATTTAAGTTTTCTAGTTATAGATAATTTATATAATTAATACTATAGATTTTAGTTATTAATATTTATAGTAGAGATTTTACTAAAACTAGCGGTCGAATAAAATAGGATATTATTAACTTAACGATATATTAACTAGTAATAAAAAGTAAAAAGAAAGAAATCGTAAAGACTTTTTAAACCGATTAAGATATTAAGTATTATATTTAAATTAAAGTCTATATCGTCTATAAAGAAAGAGTAAAAAAATAATCGAAGGATAATAAATATTAAAATACTAAGATTTAGCGAGCTAAAATCCTTAACGATATATAAAGAATTAACGGACTCGAAATTAACGACTAGTATTTATAGAGTAAATATAGTTTTAGAAAATTAAAGTAATTAATAATCTTATAAATATAATATATAAAGAAACTATAAACGTTATTAATATAAAAAGAGAGTAGAGGATCGAGTAAACTAGAGTATTAATAAAATATTAAAATAACTTAAAGGCGATATTAAAAGGAGATCTAGAGGTAAAAGTAAATAAAAACTTTAATAAATTATCTAGAGTAATTATAAAGTCTAACGAATATTAATTATTCCTAAAATATAACGAAAAGTTAATTCTCTTTACTCCGGCTAGTAATACTATCTCGGTAATAATAAAATGATATATTAAATACCTAGCGAGTACTCTTTAAACTTTACGACCGACTATATTTATTTCTTTATATATTAAATTCTACCTAGAGCCCCTTATTAGTCTCTATATACGGCGGTGGCTCGATATATAATAGGTTAAGAATCTTATCGTACTAGGCCTTAATATTTAGGAAAATCTATAAAATACGAGTAAAACTAGCGAAGTAGAGGACTACGTCGAGAGAATAATAATTATAAATAATATATTATCCGATAAACGAGATCTAGAAGAAACTATTAGGGTAGGTAGTAATTTTAGGCTCTTTTTGAATAATAGAAGATTTATAATAAATAGTAATAATACGGAGTCTACTACTTTCCTTAGTTAGTATAGTATTATAAAGTAACTAGAAGTAGGTTAAAATATTAATTAAAGTATTATTCCTAATATCCTCCGCTCTCGGTTACGTATTATATATCCGGCTCCTATATCTTAATCTAGTTTAAACTCTACGGACTCTCTATAAAACTATATTATTTATAAACCGGATTCATTTTTATATAATATAATCGGCGTTCTAAAATATCGTTCTAAACACGAGTTTTCTAATTTTATTTTTAGGCTAGGTATTTAATATAAGGCTAACGATATTATAAAATATAATTACGTATCCTTAAAGTAGGTTCTTTATTTATTAAAAGATATCTCTATTAATAAACTACCTAAGTCGCTTTTAACTCTACTATTATGAATTCGATATAAACTACCGCTACTATTATTATAGAAGTCTAAAATACCTATTAAGACTCCTAAGATACTAATTAATATATCTAGTACTATAGTTAATATATATTACTTCGATCCAAAATATCTCGTAGTTATAATTCTTAGTATTAAGGATAAAGATTTAAAAATATACTTCGGTATAACGGAGTTTTACGAGAGCGCTACGGAGTTATAGTATAATCGATATTAAGGTTTAAATATTCGAATATATTCCTCCGATTATACCGTCTACTTTAAAAGCGAGAAATTAATATTTCCGTTAAATTTTATCCAGTATAATAGCCTTAATTTTATATATATAATATTCTTCGGTCGAGATTTTCGAAAGAGCTCGGTAATCGAAAATAAAGTTTTATTACTCGTTTAAAAAGTTATAATAAAAACTACCTTTAATAACTCGACTTTACGCGATATAATATTAATTAAAAATAACGAGATCGAGCTTTAACCTTATACTATAATCTATATAAACTATCTCGGTATTAAAAGAATATTCGAGCGAGTAAATCCTATAATTAATATACCGATCAAATTAATTTATAATTAGAGTCGGGGAGAATTTTATATAATTAATAAACTAAAGATTATCTAGGGTAAACTCGAACTTGAATATTATAAAAGAATATACTTTACTAAAGTCCTAGAGTCTAAGGTTATATTACTACCGTTTATATATTTTATAGATAACTTCGGGCTCTATCGAAATATATATCGAAATCTCTATAATATTTATTTTACCGTCGTAACCTTAACCTTATAAGAACGTTAATATATAAAAAATATATATTTAATTACCCTCGGTCTTTATGGATTAAGTTTAAATAACGTTATTAAAGCTCTTAAACCAGGATTTCTAATATTAGAAAAAGACTATATACTTTAAATCTCAGGAGTAGAGTAGATTATTTAGGCTCCGATTCTAGTATTTACTAGTAATATAAAGTCTTAATAAAAAATAGCTAGTTTTCTTAGTCTATAAATAAATATATTTTATAGGATATATTATATTAATTCTTTAACGAGAGATAATATAGGATTCGATATCTATAAAAATAAACGTTATTATTATTAAACTTTATACTAGAGAGCCCGTAGAGCGATAATAAAAGCTACGGAATATTTAAATTATTTTCGAGACTAAGGTTTTATAGCCGAGCCTTTAGCGCTATAAACTATAATATTAATATTTAATTTAATTCTTAACCGGCCAAGGGACCCCGTATATAGCGAATTCGCTAAAATTATTCGAAGAATTATACTAGTCCTATATAAGGATATTCTAATAACGAAAGTACTAAAGAATTTCACGATTTAATTTAGGATATTTCCGTTCCCCCCGAGTTAAAACCGAATTCAGTTTCCTATTTATTATCTTAAATTATAAATAATATCCGAATATACTAGAGCCTTAATTATTATTCTAGTACTTCTACGTTACTAGTCTTTATATAATAATTATATTCGTATAGAATATAAAGCTAAATTAATAGAGTAAAGAGTATATATATTTAATTAAATAGTTAACGAATGAGTTATAGTTTTTCTTATATAAATCGCGAAGAGTAATACCCTCGTAGTATCGATCTTTTTTAATATTTATAATCGAGTTATTCTCCCTAATACTATCCTTAATACTCGATAAGGATTTTAAATATTAATAAACACCGCTATCGCTATAATTAATAAGAAATCGAAGTAAACGAAGGCTAGGAAAGGAGTAAAAAGTAGACTATAATTAACGATATCCGAATCTAAAAATCAGTTTAGTATTACGGAAAATATAATTAGTTAAATAACGTATTATAATAGTAGTATAACTCTCGGGGATTTTATAATAAAAGTTAATTTTAAAGATAAAATAATAACTCTTCCGAATATTTATATAATATTATATTTCATAACCTTAATAAATAAATACGGATTATTTTAGAATATTAACGCTTTACCCGGCGAATATATATATAAATAAGTTTTTTAGACTTCCTCTAAAAAGAGATAAAAATCTTCGATTAATATAAATAATATTCTAGGTTTTTTAAAAGTATAATTCTTATTATTAATTATTATAAAGTCGAGCGCCAGCTTTTAATCAAATCTTATATTTATATTATTATTCGTCTAGTTTTTAAAGGTATTTTTAATACTATTAATCCCTAGTTAATATAGGCTCTCTAAAGTCTAAAGTAATATTATTTAAAATTATTCTAAGATCTAGTCCCCTCGAATATTCTATAATAAATAAAGAAAGAGGACGACGGTTAATAATAATTTATAAATAGAAGTAAATATATAAACCCGCTACTATATAGTAAAATATCTAGTAAGATTATTTATAGTTTAGAATTACCGACGAAGATAAACTAGGTCGGAGTTATAGAAAAATTCTTCTAAAAACTTTACTCGGCGATAATAAAATATAAATATACTATTTACTCTCTCGGCTTAAAACCTATTTATTAGTTTAATTAATTTAATTTCTAAAATTCGTAAATAGCGCCCTATAAGAATTCTCTATCGTAGATCTCTTTCTAATTATATATATTATATAAGTTATTCCACTATCGTATATTTATTAAAAGAGGGGATTTCGTTTATCTATAAAGAGCGCGCCTTTCTAATTAGGTATTTATTTAAGTTCTATAAATATTTTCCTATAACTTCGATCGAGGAATAAAGAGATATATATTTCTAAAAATTAGAAAATTACGCTAGTTAATTAATAGTAAAGAAAATAAGTTATTAAAGTTACCCTTACTAAAATTTATATAAAATCGGTATATAATCGCTATATTAGAGGTATTTATAAAACGAGTCTAGATAGTACCGACTAAACTCGGAAGAACTACGGACGAAGAGTAAATAATACTCTCTTATAATTAGGATATATAATTTTTATAATTATATAGAATTAACGGAGAGAATAATATTATAATCGGCTTTAATATAAAAGTTTAGTAGTATTACTTCGAAAAGTCCTATACCTCTATTTTAAAATACGTAAAAAAATTACTAATATGAATATTTTAATTTAATAGTATACCGCTAGAGTATAAATTTACTCTAATAAAGGTAAAGTCGTTTTTATAAAAAAATAACTTAATCTCTATAATTATCGATTAATAATTATATTATAATTAACTATCTACCTAGTTATTATCGACGGTATTCTATAACGACTATAGGTTTATATATAATTTAATATATAAGATTCCTTAATATTAAAAACTTATATATAATTTAATATATGAAATTCCTTTATATTAAAAGTTTATATATAATCTAGTTTAAACTCGTCGATATTTATTTCTATAAATTATTTCTTATATTATTAATTTCGCCGCTAATTATCGATTTATATTCTTCGTCCTCGATTTATTTCCTGAATCCTCGAATTACCTCTTTATACTCGATTTATTTCTTGAATCCTCGAATTACCTCCTAGCCCTAGTTTTATTTTTTTAAATCCTCGAATTATTTCTTAACCCTAGTTCTATCCTCCTGAATCCTTAAATTATATCTTAACTCTAGTTTTATCCTCTTAACCCTCGTTTTATCCTCCTAGCCCTAATCGCTTCTCTTTAAATTTTATCTTTTCTTCCGATTTTTTCCCCTTTTCCGTTCGGTCCTTTAATTCTTCTCGACCCTTAATCTATTACCTACTATTATTAATATTCTATTTATTATAATCCTATAATATTTATACTTTATTAATTTTCCTTTACTTTACCTCCGCCTATTATATTATATTAATATATCGTATACTTTTCCGCCCTTTCTCGTTTATCTTTATTAATTATTATTATTTTAATTTTAATTAATAATAATATAAATGAATATAATATAACGGGTTCTTAAAGTCTATATATATAAACCTTATTATATTATTAAATAATTTAATATTACTACTAGATAGGTCTAAGCCTATATATTATATACGTACTAAAGATAATACTAATAGCGTAGTAGAGTAAAGAGATAATTAAGGTCGGTTAAATAAATAAGTATAAATAGTATAATTAAGAAGTAAATAAATAGGAAAGAGGTAAATTAAAGCTACGGCGCTATATTTATAATATTAATATTAGTATTAAAGTCTAATATAATAGAGCTTAATACGTAGGTATCGATAATTAATAAGAAGATATTAAAAGAGCGCCCTTTAGTATCGGAATCTAAAGAAATAGGATTTATTACGTAGATAAAATCGAAGGTTAATAAAAGAATACTATAAACGCGCCTTAAACTAAACGTATAACGAAGATATAGAATATTTTAGTAAATAGGTAAAATAGGAGCTTTAAGTTAATCTATATTTAAAATTAATTAAAGAAAACGAGGGAAGTATAGGAGAATAACGAAATATAGTAAATTTCTTATTCTTAGCGAAACTAATTTCGATTAGTTAATAGAAGTTACTCGTTATTATATCTCCTCTTTATATAAATATAGTACCTCTTTACTACTATATACTACTACGTATCTTGTATAAAATAATAATCTAATCTACTAATATTATATATAAGGGCAGGCGGTTAGTATAATATTTAAATATTATTAACTAATTAGACGAAGGGATCTAGAAAAAAGATAAAATAAAAATAAGACGATAGAAACCGATAATTAAATATAAAGAAAAAGATATATTTATTTAATATCTAGAAATATCTTTAGAGCTAACGAAGCGATATAATAATAATAATATATTATATTAAAATTTAATACCTTAAGAGTTTAAATATATAATTATTATTATATAAATTAACTTTAAGCCTAGGCCTTTAAAATATCTTTCGCTTTTCTCTATATTTTTAATACTATAGTTCGCTCTTCTCTACGCCTCTTTTATCTAAATATATTATTAATTACCGATAACTTCGCTAGGAAAACGATCTTTCTAAAATTAATATAGGTTAAATTTATATATTTCTAGAATTTCCTTTTATTTACCTTAGTATTAGATTTTAACTTCGGAATAATTGTTTAGATATCGTAAATATTACTTTATAATTATTAACGAGTTATTTAGAGCTAAAATTATTTAAAAGAATATTAATCTCGGTAAATATATCGACCCGTCCCTTCTACTAATAAATACTAACTCGGATATTATTATATTAAATAATATTATAATAAAATAGAAATACACTACGGAAGCCTAAAGTAAACGAGGAAATATAGTTTAATATTAACTTTAAGATTATCTCTATTGAAATTTTAATAATTAATATATGAAATTTAAGGAGGATAAAATAAAAACGAAATATAATAACTTTATCTCGGAGGTTAGTCTAAATTTCTTTATTAAAAACTACTTTATTAAAGAGACTTTTATATTTTAAAGTACCTTTACGTTCTCCGAAATCCCTATTTATTCTATATATAATTCGTTTTAAATATACTTTACACGGAAGTTAAAGATTAAAACTTTAATATCGAATATTTATACCTTGAATTTAGAGACCGTATTTTTAAGAATAATCTTAGAAAATTTATAAATTAAAGAGGACTTAATTTTAGAAGAGAGCGAGTTATAAAATACGATATTTAATACGAATAAAAAGCGCTTTAATCCGTTATTATAAACTATACTCTTTAAGTGTTTAACTAGATAAGTTTATATAAACTAAATAACTATATCTCGATTTTCGTTAGTACGATATTATCGCTAACGACTACCTAGTTTTAGTTATAGATATATCGAGAAAAATACTATATTATTAAGCTAGATAGAGATTTTAAAGATAACGATAAATAAACTACTATAGATAATTTATAAAAAGAGTAAGAATATCGCTATAATAGGATATAAAAAGATAGTAGAAAACTAAAGATTAATACTTTTAGAAGATTTAAAAAACTCGAGATTTATCTTCTCGGCGAATTTAGAAAGGCGAAGATAATAGAAAATCTAAAGTTAAAAATACTAAAGACGTTTAAAAGACGTAATACCGAGAGTATCGGCGGTATTAAATAATAAATAATTAAAATAGTAGAATAATTTGAAAACTTTAAATATAAGGTTATTCGAATAGTAAATATATTTAAAATAGAAATTTTCGATATATTTAAAGACTTATAGCGGAGGTAGTTATTTATTAATAAAGAAACTCCTAATAGCGACGATATAATAAGAAATATAGAAGAGAATTTAATATTCGAAATTTATATAATATTTGATTTATTATATCCTTATTATATTTAAATTTATAAGAGAGGATCTACTAGTATTAAGTCGCGACTAGTATACTTTTATAATTCTTTTACTATTAAGAGAGATAATAGGTTTATATAATTTTTAAGAAATATACTAGTTCCTCCTCACTATATAATTTATTATAAATACGATACTTCTAGGAGGTATTACGGGGTGGACTTTAGTAGGAGTATTACTATAAATATCTATTAAAACGGCGGGCTGAGCCCTACCGCTAGCCCTATCGAGACTAGGGTGACACTAGGATTCTAGTATATTAGGGCCAAATCCTCTATAGAATAATCAATATCTTTTATACTATATACTATTATATTGACCCCGTGTTAAATAGTAGTAACGGCGACACTAACGTAGAACTATACCTCTTCTATATTAGTAAGAACGATTATATTAGTTATAAGTAGTAAAGTAACCCCTAAAACGGCTAATATACTCCTTATTAACTACTATATTTAAAATAGTTTACTCCGTATCGACAGCGAGCTTTATTTACGTCATATTTATTTAGCGCTTCCGTACCGTACCCTACTACCTTAAATAAATACTTTTAAGCTCTTTATTAAGTTATTAAAGTAACTTATTTAATACTCTTTTTATTTAGGGTATTTATAGTAAATACTAAACTAAGTATTTAGAACGTTCCTTTATTTATTTCCTTTTTATTAATATAATTATTTATCTTAGTAAGCTACCTATTAGGTAAACGTCTAGCCTAGTAAATATATTATTAATTATATCTTTTACGTTTCCGCTATAGAAAAAGAATACTAGAATACTAGTCTTTTAATACTACTCTTATTATTCGCCTAGTATTACTACTTTTAGTATTTATTATTAATTATTATCTTGGTTATTACTCTAGAAGAAATTTAGCTGAGCCCTACTACAGTTAATTTTACTTTCTATTTATAAGAATTCCTATTATTAAGTAAATATATTTTAAAATAGGTAAAAGTTATTTTTAATATTAAACGAGTAGTTATTTAAATAGTTATATAGTCTCTTTATCCTCCTACTAAAATACCCCTTTAATATTTATTAAGGAGGGCCCGGAAAGCGAAGTAGTTTAACGACGACCTTTCGGAGTACGTTAAGTTTAAATAGCCTACTATATAGCTACCCTAGGTTATAAATAAAATATTTATAATACCGTTTATCGGTATCTTCCGAAGGGATATTAAAGAGTTATATTAACGCCTATAAGAGGAGTAGTCTTTAGAGGACGAATTTAAAGACGAAGAAACTATAACTCCTCCTAAGCCCGAGTAACTTATTATAGATTCCGAATAAATAATATAATTTATAGAATCGCTAGAAATTTAGGCCTTTATTATTAGGCTAGTAATTAGGATAAAGGAAGGCCCGGTAGGATTTTAAGGTTTATTAAAAGTAAATAATTTAACTAGCTAAAATAGTACTAGTTTTAAGGCAAATACCTAGAATAAGTTAAAACTCGAAGAGATTAAATTCTTCGACTTTAAGGGCGATAGGAAGGATAATCTATTTACTTTAAGAAAGTATATTATATATAAGAACGTTTTCGACTTTAAGGATCGCGTTAACGATATAATTAAATAATATAGCGAAGAGGAAGTACGAAAGCTTTTATTTTTATATCTTAAAGGAGTAGCCCTTAAATAGTTTTTAAATAAATTAAATATTAATATTAAGGCGTTAATACGTACCTTCGCTAGCCCTAAATAAATAAGTCGTTTTATTAAGTGATTTAAAATAAAGACGCTAGAAGCTATATATAAACTTCGTTTTAATAAATATAGATTTATTTAAATATATATTAATAAGACGCCTAGGTAGTATATAAATAAAATATTTAGCCTAACTAGGGCCGCCGATATTCCTAGCGTATATTAATAAATATTTATAATCTACGATTATATTAATTTTAATTTTAAACCTTTTATTAATCCGCCTAAACCTAGTGTCCTATTAGATAAATTCTTTAATTTATTTAATATTAAAGAAGAAGCCTAGCTAGGAATAATACGAAGTAATAAAACGACTAGGCCTCTACCGCCTCCTAAACTAAAGGGCTTATAGTAAGACTAGTAGAATTATTAATAGTTTAACCGGTTCCGGCTATAGTAGAACTAGTTACCTTAGGCTATTTCTTATTAATTCATTAATCCGGTTTATTAGAATATATTAAGTATCTCTTAAACGTAGTAGTAACCTCGTTAAATTTAACCGCTACCTACTTAGTTATAGATTATTAGTAGTAGTACTAGGAATATACCTTTCCCTCCTAGAAATAGGAATTATTTTAATTTTTAACCGCGCTAAGAAAACCGCGGGCCTATAACCGGTAGTTATAATTTTAACTATTTCGGGTAATAATAAATACCCCCTAGGCGTATAATTATTTACTATAGAACCGAGGTATAAAAGGATCATTCTTAGGAAAATAATATTATAGAGTAATAAATAGAAGAGTAATTTATACCTGATATTAATTACGTTAATAAATAGAGCCAGGATTAGTAGTAAAAGGATTACTATAATAAATAAGACGAAATAATTAGTTACTAGGTAACTATTATCGATTCGCCTAAATAAATCGAGTGTCGTATTTATAAGGAGTCGTTCTCTTTTAAAAACGTATTATATATATATTTTAGAAATTAAAATTTAGGTAGGAACCCTACTAAAGCCTCCTAACCTAGACGTTTAATTATAAATATTATTTAGAAGAGTAAATAGCCTTTAGTAATAAACGAGAATATAGAAACCTATTACTAGGCTGAAACGAATAACGAATTACTAAAATAGAAGTTTATTATTAAATTAAACTACGACTCTTCTAAAAATACGGGAATAGGATAAGTGTTTAGGAAGTACTAGTATACCGGTATTCGGGTCGGCCTAAACCCTGAAATTAAAATAGAAAAGAGTTATAAAGATACTAGCTATAAAGTAACTATCGCCGATTATAAATTTATAGTATACTTCCTCTTAAAAGCTAGAATTCGTATTATAATAATCTTACTCTAAGTTACCGGTATTAATACTAACTATTATATTATTTCTAAATATATCGTTACCTCTTTATACTTCCCCGGGAAAGATAAAAGCGGTAATAAAGTAATAGCCGAAACCGCCCCTAAAAAAGTCCATATTATAAATAATCTTAAAGTAGGTATATTTATTACTATAAATATTATAATCTTTAAAGGAATTAATATACTAGTATCTCGTTAAATAGCCTATATCGGTAGCTACGATATAAAGTGCCCTATCGACGTCTACTTAAGGGGTATAAGTATAAACCGGCCGGTATATACTACGAAAATAAAAGTTATCCCCCTATAAGTTATTATAATTATCGAAGTCTATAAGTTTAATCTACTAGCACGAGACTATTTCTTTAAACCGGTAGATACTAACCTATATCTCTTTACCGGAATCGTTAACGATAAAATAAAATTAGTATTTATAAAGAATAAGACGGATAAGTTCGTTAAAATCCTAAGAAATATAAGGCTTAACTAAGTACTAGAGTAGAGGTTTAATTTAATAACTACTATAATATTACTATAGGCGATAACGACGTTCGCGAGCTCGTTATACGAAGGCCTCCTTAAGAGTATAAAGAAACTTTTATTAAAAACGCTTTTAATAATACGGTTACCGCTAGTATTAGTTTATTACTTCTTAAATAACCTTTAGAGGGTAAAGATATAAAGAACCTAACTAGTTCCCGGCCTTCTATTCTATTAATAGAGGTAATTACTTCGGTAAAGAATAATATCCTCCTAAACGGTATTATTATTCATAATAAATAACTAGAGTTAATAAAGGTTATTAATTAATTCTCTATACTTTAGGTAGAAGGAGGCTTTATTAATATTCTAAAAAACGAATAAATATATATATTACTACGCGCCGACTAGGAAGATAAAGTACTTAAAACGGTATATATTTATCCTATAAATAACGAGAGCCGGAAGATTATTAACGAAACCTTTAATAAACTATATATTTAGGGACGGTTTAAATAAACGATATAAGCTACTCTATTTAGCTTCCTAGTCTTCGTTATTTAAACTATAAAATTAGACGGTACTAAGAAGAGCCGTACTATTATTAATATTCGAGGTTTAAATACTATAGTTATAGTAGACGTCTATTATTTACCTTTATAGAATAATATAATTAACGCCGTTAAAGGTTATCGTTAGATTACCGTTATCGACACGGCTAGTTTTTTCTATTAATAGCGAGTATACTCTAAGGATAAATATAAACTTACCGTCGTATTATACCGCGGCTAGGAGACTTTTAATATTATAGTAATAAGATTTAAGAACTCGCCTACGTACGTATAATAGTAAATAAACCGGATCCTACATATCTATAAGATATTCGCCCGAGTATATATTAATAATATTATAGTATTCTCTTAGACCCTCGAGGATTATATTTAGTACCTATATACGGTGTTTTCTTTATTCGTTAAATTTAATATTTTAATTAACTCTAAGAAGGCGTTTATCGGCTATCCGTTAATTATACTATTTAACTAGAAAGTTAACTCGTTCGGGCTATTAACTTCTAAAGAAAAACTTATAATTATTAAATAACTAGTTTTCTCTTAAACGCTAGTAGTATTTAAGACGTACCTAGGAATAACTAGTTAACTAAAAGATTATATTAAAGATTATACTACTTTAACTAGACTTTTATAAAATAAGAAAACCGTATTATTAAATAAAGTACCCCCTATAGGCGCTTAACGACAGGAATATATTAAGAAAACTAGTTTTAAGTTACTTTCCCTATAGGAGATTCGTTCGTTTAAAGTCATTTAAAGTACTCTTTCTAAACCTTCTTTTCTATATTACTTCGACGATAAAAAGGAACTATTTATCGACCTTAATATTAATAAAGAATTCGGTTACGGGGTTATAATTTATTATATTATAAAAGAGTTAAAAGGCCTTTATCCCGATTAAAAATAAATTCAGTTTATCCTTTTCCTTAACCGACTCTTTAAAAATATAGAAATACGTTATTAACCTACTAAAATAGAACTAGTAGGAATAGTATAGGTATTTATTAAAGTTAAGTATATAGTCGAATTAACCCCTAAGATAGTCGTTTATATTAATTATAAAGCTACGCTTAATATAGTTAAATAAATAAATATAACTACCTTATCTACGGTAAAGACTAATTTACGTATCGTACGGGCCTTAGATTATATTTAGTGTTTTTAAAATATAAAGATTCGTTATAAACTTAGTGTTAAGTATATAGTACTAGACGCCTTATCCCGACTATAGTAAAAGAACGTAGTTAAGGACTTTTTAGAAGGCGAGCTAGATATACTTTAAGTATATATATATAAGGTTTATATATTAATAAAAATAAACGTATAGTTTAAATAAGAATTACTTTAAGGGTACTAGAATAACGATTTTTAGGCCAAAATAAGTTATATACTTAACTATAATATAGAAACTAGCGAGGACGCCGTAGATCTTTCTTTTTTAAAGGGGAATAACGGTTTAATATAATATACCGATAATTTGGCTATTAATCGAGTATATATACCGGAACGCTTATATATACCTTTCTTATATATTAAAGTCTTATTTAATATCGTATATTCTAGTTTATATATAGGAAGATATAAGTATTATAAGATTATAGTTAAATACTAGTATATATATAAACTAAATAAGAAGCTAGGGGAGTATTTACGATACTATTTATAATACTAGTTATTCGGTACTCCTAGGTATAAGCCTTATAAAGTACTATAACTTATTCTTATACCGCTCTCTTCTTTCTATATAATTTCTATTAATTTTATCCTAGTCTTACCCCTTTCGCAGGAAGGATTCGATAATATTATAACCGTTATATATAAATTTTCCCGAAAGGTGACCGCGATTCTAGGAAAATTAATATAAAAGGTAGAGTAATAGGTAGATATATTATTATATCGTTTATACTTAATAGACTAGGGTATTCCGAAGGTTATTTTTTCCGACCGCGACCGTAAATTTATAAATACCCTTTAGAAGGCTCTATTTAATAAGTTTAGAGTAAATTTAATATTCTCTATTACCTATTATCTATAAACGGATAAATTAAGCGAGCGTATAAATTAGACTATTAAAATTATATTACGATTTTGGATCGCTACCTTATAAAACCCTAAAGCCTAGGAAAAGATACTATCTTTTATAATTATATAATATAATAATACGTTTTCCTAGCCTATTAACTATACCCTAAATAAAGTAACTTTCGGTTTTACCGTTAATGACGCGTTAGATCTAGGAAATTAGGAGAATAACGTTTTACTAAGAGAGCTAATACGTATTTAAACTTCGGATATAATTACTTTTATTTAAATATACGATAAAGAGTATTATAATCGTATTTATTACCTCTAGTACTTCCGTAAAGAGGACTAGGTCTTATTATATTTATATAAAAGTTATAATATTCCGGTAAATAAGTTTACTAGTCGTAAATACGGTTAATAAATAACTAATTTATTTAAGGTTTTTAACCGTATCGGAAGGCTCGTATACCGCCTTAATATCCCGGAAAATTAGAAGATTTATAACGTATTTTTAATAGTATAACTAAAGTAGTACCTACTACCGGATTAGAACTCTTTTAAACGTCTACGGCCTACGAACCTTAAAGTAATAGAAACCGAGCGAGACGATTTAGAGCTAGAATAAAAACTAGAGTATATCCTCGATAACCGCGTTATTAAAAAGGGGAAGGGTTATACTACCGAGTACCTCCTATCCTAGAAAGACTAGGGATCTATATAAAACCGTTAGATAAACGTAAAGAATGTTTTCGCGGACGAATTTATTAAGGAATACGAATAGTAGGCTAGACGTTAAGCCAAATTCTTCTTTTAAAGTCGATAACTCTAAAGTATAATTATATTTCCCTTTTATATTACCGCTCTTTACCTACCCTTATTAGGAAATAACTACTATATTAAATCCACCTATCGAGCTCTATTTAGAGTACGGGCACTACGATAATATTAAGGGGGTATTATATCGAGAACTAGTAAAACTACTCTTTAATAGTCTTAAATTATTCGCCTAGTCGCACGTAGAGCTATATAGCCCGAATATCCTAGTAGTATATTATTTATATACTTTCTTATATAGACTTAGATATATACCCCTCGTTATCGTTATTTCTTAATTAAATAATATATTTATAAAAGAAAGAGCTTCGGATTAATTAAATCGGGATTAACTCCGCGCTAAAATAGTTTTAATTCTAAAAGTATTATTAAACGACTTTCCCTAGTTAGCTAAATTTATATTAAGACCTTATTTTTCTAATATATATTTAAGGCCTTAGTCCTTTAGTATTAATACTTTTATAACGCTACACGTATATACCCCTATTTCATTAATATTATAGCTCTTATCGTTAATTACCTACGTTATCTTTATACCCCCCTGTCGCCTTACCTTATTATCGCGATTTTAATATTAAGTTTTACGACTCTATATTAAACTTTAAGACTCTACGGGCTTACCCGTAATTCGGTCGATAATTTAAAATATATATTTCTTATTTATTTACTTCTATATATAGACGTTATTTACGTTATTATTTACGATACCCTATATAAATGTGTTAACGAGGGCGTTAACTTCTTTCTTTTAAAAGGGGCGATTTATTACGGGGTAGACTTTAGTAAGAGTATTACTATAAATATCTACTAAAACGGCGGCCTGAGCCCTACCGCTAGCTCTATCGAGACTAGGGTGACACTAAGATTCTAGTATATTAGGGCCAAATCCTCTATAGAATAATTAATATCTTTTATATTATATATTATTATATTAACCCCGTGTTAGGAGGTTTTAAAATCAGGATCTTAAATATATTTAAAATTATAAATACTAAAGATTATATCTATTAAATACTCCGTTAATAAAAGGTCCTTAATATTAAAAAGAGTAATTTAAATATTTTATCTCGTTAGGAGATCTTGAATATATAGGAGACTTCTATATAATTTTTTTATATTAACGATATATAGATCCTTAAAGCTCGGTTATTTAATTAATTAATTAATTATAATATTATAATATAAAAGAAGGCTCTCGATATATATATATTTTAGGAAATCCTAGCGATTTAATTATCGTAATTATTAAAGAGGAGGCTCTTATCGCCAAGATATATTAGTCTTAAAAGGGTCCAGAGATTCTACTTAGAGGATTTGCCAAACCCCCCTACGGCCCTTAAAGTACTTATTAGAGTGCTAGCGCGTTTGCGACGTTCAATGTTGGATCCAAATTGAATAACAGTCTTGAAACCTCCACTAGGCCTAGCGCCTCTATTTTGATAGATATCTAACATTTCCACCCCCGCAGAGCTCAATCGTCATGTCAGTGGCGCCTGTTCATGGTATCTAGCGGCTTTGGAAGACATAGATTGGTGGGCGTGATAGGCTGAGAAGTTATCGAGATTTATTTTCTTGGGATCGTGAGTCAGCGAGTATGTATCTGCATTATTATTCGGTCTTTGTGGACCATGTCTGTCGTGATTTCTTGTTGCACGGAAATGGAGAAGATGAAATTGGCACGTTTCGACAACAATCTTTAGTATACACAAAAAGCACATTTACTGTTGGGTAAGGTATCTGACCCACGCATGCAAGACCTCTGCCGAGTTGAGGTTCCAGTACCCCAAAATTGATCCCCTTCCTTGCCACCAACCTTCCAAGTTAACATCCATCACTCCCATAAGATCTATGCCTCTTCCTTGGTTGTTCCACCCTCTACCGACTCCTCTCCCTATCTCGCTCCCGATCCCTGTCCCTGTCCCTATCCCTATCCCTACCTGTACCGCCAGGAACATACCGATCAATGTGCTCAGGCGGATCCTCGCGCCTTGGCCTCGGATAAGACCGATCTTCGTACCTGTCACGCTCGCGATAGCGACTGTCTCTGTCTCGGTCCCGATCCCTGTCTCTGTCTTTGTCTCGATATTCGGTTCTAGCCCCATCACTCTCCTTTTTGTAGTACCGCCTGTCTCTATCAACGTCGTAATAGGAGCTATCGCGGTCACGGTGGCCTTTATCAGAACCTCGGGTTGTCGTGTCGTCCGCATCTTTCGATTCTCGGCGTTCTCTATCTCTTCTTGGCGCAGCTCCGCCAGGGACGTATCGATCGATATGCTCAGGCGCCTCTTCTCGCCTCGGTCTCACGTATGGGCGATCTTCGTAGCGACTCCTCTCACGATCCCGGCTTCTGGGCCGCTCGTCGTAGTTTCGACGTGGGCGTTTATGGTCGCAGTCACGGTCCCTATCACGCATTGACTCTTTGTCCGTTCCTCTGGAGCGACTCCGAGTTCGACGCTCCTCGTCGTCTCGATAGCCACGCTTCTTGTAGACTTCTGCTTCTGCGTCGCGCTTTGACTGCATTTGGGCCTTGTACGATGCTTTGGCATCTGAGTCCGCTTCACGACGGCGTTCGTCTTCTCTCACGGAATGTGATCTGCGACGTGAGACGGACCGAGAGTGATCACGGCGTGAGGATGGCGCGCGATATGGGCTTCGGCTACGCGATCTTTCGCGCGGTCGAGGCAGGATGGGCGACCCTTGGTGCATTGGTGCGCTGCTGTAGCTGAGTCTGGGCTTGACGGTGAACTTGTTGCGGTCTGCAGCAGGCCCTTTGGGGATAGGACGATGTGCCGTTTCTGAGTCCTCTGGCTCTGCTTTGGGGACGGCGCTCTTTGCGGCCATCTCGCCAGCTTCCCTCAAGAGTTCTTCCAAAGCTGCAGCTGCTATGGCATCATCGTCGATCGCAGGTGCTGCAGGTGTTATAGGCTTTGATGATGCTTCTTCCACCTTGAATTCGTGACTGTCCTTATCCACCTCTAATTTATTTGGGCGTCGTCTCTTGATCTCCGCTTCTCTCTCAGCTCGACGAGCATCGCGCTCTTTTCTTCGCTCATCCGCGCTTCGTAGCTGGTTGAGCTCTTCCATCTTCTTCGCCTCTTCAGCCTTCAACGCCTCCATCTCCCCTTCTCGTCTCTTCCGCGTCTCTTCCCTCTTCCGCAACCTCGCCCTTTCTTCTCTTTTAGTTGCAATATCCTTTGCGTACTCTTCGTCTGTCTTGTTGCCGCGCTTTTCTTCCTCAGCTGCTACCTCGTCGCCAACTTCAGCTCTCCTGATTTCTCTTCCGGCTTTGACAATGCTGTCGAGGTTCTTGGCAACCAGGGTATCCAAAGCTTTCTCGACATTTTTGTAGATGTCACTGCGGTCGACCGCGCCTTGCATTAGAGTTACTGCTTTGCTGCGGTCGCGAGAGAGTAGTGAAGTATCGCGGTCAATTTCTGCTTCGGCGAGCTGGTTGAGCAACTTTGTGAATGCAATCTTCTCCTCCTGTACATTGGTAAGATCGCATGCAGCCTTTCGGGAGGATGTCATTGTATACTTACACTCTCCGCAAATTGCGACCAGACCTGCTTCCTTAGGACATCATACTCTCCTTTCTTCTTGATTGTATGTAGCAAGCCATCAATGGACGACCGCTGTGCTGAATTTAGTGGGAGCTCAGAAGTCTTGAATCGCTTTCGCGGTACAACGTCCCCCTCTTCTAATTGGTGCTTGCCATGCATAGCATCTGGTGCGGCCATCTTTGAGAATCCAGCTGCTCGAACAGCCAACAGCGAAGATAGAAGAGAAAGAGTAAGATTGTATCGAACATTGCCGCATGCCCGAGGGCTGATGACAAAATTTCCGGCCACGCAAAAAGGATGATCGACGGCTAGAAGAGTTCACCTAACAACCGTCCAAACCTGAACGGCCACTAGCGTGAACCTTTTTTTTTTTTTGCAGAAATCGACTTATCCCCCTTATTAACCACTACCACCATTTAAAGAACGTCTAAATTATGCCTATAATACCTCTTTCGTCCTCCCTACCTCTAATTAACTTTAATTACTCCTTCCTACCTCCTACCGACTTTACTAGCGATTTTATTAACGCCTCTACTAACGCCTCTACTAGTACCTCTACTAGTAACTCTTATAGTAACTATAATACTAAACTTCCCTAAAGTTAATATATAGATCTCGCTTTTATAGTTTAAAGAGATATAACTAGTACTTTATCTATAAATATAACTATAAGAAATTATAATATATTAAAATCTACTCTAACTAGTTATATTTATAGAGTAGTATCGGTAAAGATTAATAATAAATATAAATAACGACTAGGCCCCGAAAAAGAGTTTATTCTCGTTAAATAAATTATAAAGTTATAATCTTAAGGCTAGCCGATATAAATCGAGTAAATATATTTTATAATAGAAGATTTACTTAAAGTAAAGAGTAATTTTAAATTATTTAAAATTAATTAAATATAGAAATTCCTAAAGCGGTATAAAGAGATTAAAATTAAATATATATTATTTTTAAATAAAGAGCGCGCTTTAGTTTAAAATCTAGTAATCTTTATAAATTAATTTAAACTATACCGTCGTATTAAGGCTAAATATAATATACGGGAGATAAATATCTAGAATATAAATAAAAAAGACTTTTTATAAAGAGTAATAATTAAATTTAAAATTATACTCTCTAAATATAAAATTAATTAATATATAATTTATTATAGTAATAAGGAATAGACCTCGTTAATTAAATTTTTTTTTTTACTAGTAGATCTCTTCGCTTATAAATTATTTTCAAAATTTAATTATAATAACGGGCTTAAATAAATATTTATTCCAAAGTTTATTTTATTTATATTAAGAATAACTAGACGAATAACGAGATTAGGTTTTATTATTTTAAGATATACTTTAATCCCGAGACTACTATTAGTTAAGAAAGAGAATATCGTATATTAATTCTTAACGAGTATACTTTATATATTAATACTAGGATTATTAAATTTTATATTAATTAAAAAATTATTCTTTTATATCTCCTATCGTATACTATTTACCTATTATAATCTTTAGACGTTAGGATTTTTACTCTATTATTAATCGTTTATAAAAACTACGTTTATAGGATTACTCGCCTAGGTAGTAGTTATACTATTAATAAAGTCGATTTTTTAAAGATATTATAATTAGCCCGTAAGAATTCTATTACTCCGGTTAATATTATAAAATATCGTAAACTATAAACTTATCGCTCTATAACTTTTAATTAATAATATAAAAATTTCTTCTATTATTATAACTAGAAACTTTATAATTAGAAGTTTTATAAATTAAATACTATTAAATTATTATCCGCTCTACTACTCTATTAGAGATAATAGTAAGATACGACGGGCCCGGCGGTACTCATAAAGTAATTCTAATACTAGGAAATATACTATAAATTTAATATTTATTAAAGTAGGTATTTAAGGGCCGGAATATTTAAATTATTATAAAAAAAAAATATAAATCCGCGATAATTATAATAGTAGAGTATATAATTCAAGAATATATAAATATTAATTTATTAATTTACGCCGTAAGGAAAGAAGTTAAGAAGAAATATTAGAAAAATAATATCGGCGTCGTTATAATTATAAATAAAGAGATCTTTAACGAGCGAGAAGAATATAATTCTTAGTATATTAAAAAAAAAAATTTAAAGTATATATACTTTAATGTTTTTAATTAATAAAAGAAGAAAAAGCCTACTCTAATTATATCTCTAGTTATATTAATAAGACGAGCTCTAATTATATTAACTAGACGAGTTTTAAATATATTAATAAAACGAGTCTTAGTTATATTAATAAAATATATTAAAACTATATTAACTAGACGTATCTAAACGAGGTTACGAGTAACTATATTTCGGATTAATATAGGGTAGAGTAGAGATCGAGGTATAATCCCTACCTTAATTTAATATAGAGATCTATTAACGTAGAGCCTAAAATAAAGTAAAGTAGAGTAAAGATTTACTAAGAGATCTCTACTACGTTAAAACGGATTTCTAATAATTATTATAATAACCGTCTTAGTAATAGAGTTATAGAATAAAAATAGAAGAATATTTCATTCTTCGACGGTAATAGAAATTATTAAAAGATAAAATAATATAAAAATTATACTTATTATTTATTCCCTTCCTTATTATACCCTACTCCTATTAAGTATTACGATATTAAATATTAAAAATATTAATATTAATTTATATCTCTTTATAGAATGAATTTATAGTCTTTAATTATCTACGTTAATTAAATACCTTTATTTTAGATAATTATATACTTAGTATAAATTACGTAGAGGTTAATATCTTATATTATTAATATAAATAACGAAAGATTAAGATAGAATTTACTTTTAAATAATATTATTAATATTGTTTCTACTACTTTTTATATTAGTAAATTTTAAAAATTTCTATTAAAATCTAAATTACCGCCCGCGCGGATAGAGCTAGTAGTATCCTATTAATAACTTTTCTAAATAAAAGTTATTAATAGGACGCTACTAATAGCCCTAATTTACGGATAAGACTACTAGCGTCCTATTAATAAATTTAGTAAATTAGGGGTCCGGGTAGATTACTTTTAATAAATTTAATAACTCTAGGATAATTTTAGCCGGACTAGTAACTTTAGTAATTTATATATATTATTAATATATTAATAATAGTTTAGCCCTATAATAGGGCTAAAATAAATAAAATTCTATAATCGATACTATTAATAATAGCGACTCTTAATAATAATTATTAACGCTAGCGATTTATCGGGCCCGGAATAATAAATTTTAGTAAAAACTCTCGTAGAGGTATTACCTAGGTATATCTAGAGAGTATATATATATAAATATTATAATATATCGTATATTATAGTATATACCTTAGTGTATACCTTAATATATACTATAATTATATATACTATAAGGGGCTTTCGTCTAATATTTTAAAAACTACTACGGGGGGTATATATTATATACTATTTAAAATACCTTTATATATATTATTCGTAAACTACGTACGCTATTATATATATTATAGGGTATATTATAACCTATATTATAACCTATACTATAGTATATATTAATACGTATATAAATATATATACTATAGGGTATATAATAGGTCTATTTATTTAATATTTAAATTATTAACGATTTATCGAGTTATTAAACCTACTAAACTTATTAATAATAAATATTATTTATTAATAGGACCCTACCCGGACCTCTAATTTACTAATTTTACTAAATCTCGGGTCGGTATTTAATATAGAGTTTTAATATAAACCCGTAGACGGTTTTCTAATAAAGTTAATAATATTTAAAATATACTAATATTTACTTTTAAAATTTACCGATATATATAATTATAATTATAAACGATTACTAGTATATACCTAACGATTTCGACGTGGCCGAGAATATTATTTTATATATAAACCACTAGAAAGGGAGTTTAGGAATAAATAATTCGGTAGTTTTCTAATAATATTTAATTTCGCGTAGAGCGACGACTAAATTATTTAGGTTAATTTTAATTATTATAATAATTATTAGAATCTAATTTACTACCTTTCTTCTATACTTTATATTTACGCGTTTATCTAGTTATATTATATAGAGTTAAAGTACTAGGAATAGTCTTTATTACTCTAATTATTAGTAATTTTCTAGAGGTCTTCCCCCCCGTAGTATTTCTAATTTTTAATATAATTCTAGCTCTATCTTTATTAATACGCGCTATATTTAATTATTTAAGAAGCGGTGTTTTAATTAATTAAGAAATAGTATTTTAATTAATTAAAAAACGGTATTTATATTAATTTAAAATAATAAAGTATTAAGGGACGGGATTAGTATCTAGATATTTATTAAATTATAAACTAGGTTTATTAAACTACAACTTAATTATAATATAGGAGTAAATTAAAATAAAAGATAAAGAATAAAAATTAGGGTAGAGCTAGTTATTATCTAAATAAGAGTTAATATATAAAGTATTTATTTATTTCCTATCCCGGCTATATTAGAATAGAAATAAGGAAATTAATTTAAATTTAAATTAAATCTAAAATAAATTAAACTAGGTTAGGTTAATAAAATTATATTATAATAATAACCCTCTCTTTAAAGTCGAGCTCTTATAAGATAAATAAACGACTAGTTCGATTAATTAAATTTCGTAACCCTAAATCTTATTAGGGGTTACGAAATAGTTAAGATAAAAACACGTCGAAGTATTCGAGTTATCGATAGTAACGGATAAGAAATAAAACGGGGAATAAACGACGATATACGAATAAAACTAGGCGTTAACGTTATTATCTATAAATAATAACGGCGAGGCTAGGCTATATAGTACTATCTATTTATATAATAATACGAAGTATCGGTCGAAACCGATACGGAATAATAACCGAGGGAATAATAACGGATAAAGAATAAATTAAAATATAAACGGGGGTTAATTTCTTAAAAATCGGATTAAAATAAAAATAGTAGAGGTTCTTTATACTAATACCTCTAAACGGTATATAGTAATTCGTAGAGGCTAGCGGCGCTAGGATTCGAGATATAATATTTATTAATAAATTATTAATAACGGGTAAAGTATTAAAAGGGTTCTTATATAACGACGTAATTTTCTTAATCGACGTAGTACTTTAATAAAAGTAGACTATAACGGCGATTATATTTAGAGATTAAAATACTATTAATATACTATTTATATTAATTATCTTCGGTAGTTATAAATTCTCGGATAAACTAAACTTATCTAGGTAAAGAGTTATTAACTATTAATTATAGTAAATTAGCGTAGAAGACGGGGTAAACTTTTATAATCTAATTAAATTATAAAAGGATTATCGAAAACCTTAAAGACTCGGAAGGGGCCGATATTATAATCGTCGAATTTAATTAAAAAATATATAATATTTAGATTCTTAATTTTTAATTATATTTAGTCGTCTATTAAATATATCGGATATAAACGCCTTCGTTAATTGACCGAGGATTTAAAAATAATTTAAGTTAATAAATATTTTATCGCGGAGGTAATTATTTAAGATTTCTATTTATATCGCGAATTTATTAATAGCGATTAAATAAATATAGATTTAAATAGTAAGATTTTAGGGTAAAGATTTAATAGGCTCGAAATTAATATATAAATACTAATTTTAATTAACTAAGAAAGGCGAGGCTAGAGTATTAAAAGAATTAATATTATTATTAAAAAACTCCGCTCTAAGGAGCTATTTTACCTAATTATCCTATATATAATTAATATATATACGGAGGTAGTATTTTATTATAATATTAAATTACTCGGTTTAATTATCCGTTTAAAGATAATACCCGGTAGATATACGTTAATTGATTTTAAAGTATTTATATAAAGTTTTTTAAAACTCCGATATAAACTAAGATCCTCGATCCGAAATAAAAATATCTAGTAATTTATAAAACTTTTATCTATTCTAGTAGAAAACGTTATAAGCTTCGTTTATTTCTATCGATATAATAAATATTAAATACCGTATTTTAATTAAATAATCTACGAAAACTAAAATATATTAATAAATAATTTCTATAAAAATATAAAATAATAGAGGACCTATATAATCTATCGAGATATCTCTCTAATGTTATTATAGGGGCGGTAATAAATATAATTATTTTTAAATATACTAGCGGGAAGGTTTAATTCTTCGGTATATATAATAATTCCTAACGAATCGCTAGATAATAATATAGACGTTAGGCTACTAATAGACCCGATTAATTAATTCGTAATATTTAATACGACCTAGGTAACCGCCCGCGATATTATTATAAATTAACTAGATTAGATAAAGGCGTAATTTATTAAAATTCGGAATATATTTCTTTCTTCGGAAATAGAGAACTTTATCCCTATCTTCGTATTTAGCGAGAGGAATTCCACTATAATAATATATTTTAGAATATAATATTTTAAAGACTTTAAAAGCGAATTAATCGACTTAATTAATTATATTCTATAATTAATAAATCGGGGTATTATATAAATCTTCGTTTAAATCGATAAATTAATTTATATTTAATTTAGGCTCGTAAAATATAGGCGGGGTCTAAAATTCTAAATTAATATCTATATCGAAATCTATCGCGGTCGTATAGATTAATACGAGGTATAACTAGAAAAATTAGATAAGAATTTTTTAATTTATTATTAATATAACTAGAGTAACTAGGACGGAGGCTAGGGTCGTTATATTTAATAATATATTATAAATATAGACCTCGAGGATTTCTAGAGTTAGGTTTTTTCTTTTTAATATAATTTAATATTAATATTAATATCTAGAGTCTAACTTATCCCCCTTTTTAAAGAGGTCTTTTAATTAATATATTAATATATTAGATTTACTACCTTCTTTACTAGGCCGGTAGGTAGTTTTATAATTAAAACGGGATAAAAACTCGCTCTATTTTATTTAACGACGAGATAATATTTTAGATAAAATAAAGTATTTAAAAACCTTATAATTTAATATCACCTCGATAAAGAGAGTAGATCCCTCTAGTTTAAGATACTATTCCTCGAATATATAGATAATTACTATAAACTCTTTATTATAGATTTTATAATTATACTCGACTAGGTTATATTTCTTTAAAAAATAAATAATAAAACGAAGAATATTTTAATTATTATATTAAGATAAAACCCCCTTAAATACGTAATTAAATATATTTATTTCTACTATAATTTTATAGTCGAGGTCGAAATAGACTAGGATAATATTAAAAGTAAAAACCTTCTTTAAAATATTAAAAGTTATTTAATATCGAGTACTCTACTCGAAAATAATATCTTTTTTAATTAAAGTTATAAATAATATAGCGAGTTTACTAAATTTATAAATAAAGCGCCGATAGAAGTTAGCGAATCCTAGGAAATTTTAAATATCCTTAATATTAACTAGTTATAATTAATTTAGAATAATATTAATTTTCTTCGAATTTATTTTAATTCTTTAAGTAGTAATAATTAACTTTAAATATATAATTTCTTTAATATAGAAATTGTATTTAATAATATTTATTTAAAGCCTCGCCTCGCGGAGCTTTTAAAGAATATATTTAATATAAATTTTATACTCTTCCTCGATATCGCTATAAATTAGAATATCGTCGAGATATATAGTATAGGTCTTATCGAGAAATTTACGAAAAGTATTATTAATATAATATTAGAACGAGGTAGGGTTATTATATAATTTAAATAATATAATAAAATATTCGAATAAACCGAATTATATACGGAATATTATAAATTCTTTATCGCTCTCCTTAACGCGGAGGCGATTAAAAATAAATATAATATTTAATTTAGAAAATACCTTAATACGATTTAATCGATTTAAAGTTTCTAAGATTAAGGGTAAAGAGTATTTATTCTTTATAATAATAATATTTAACCCTCGGTAATTAATATAAAAACGTAGACCTCCGTTAAATTTCTTTATAAATAAAATAGAGGACGCGGTATAGGAACGATTAACCCGAATAAAATCTTTATTAAAGTTCTTATCTAAATAATAACGGAGTTCTAGGATCTCGTTATAATTTATATTATATAAACTAGATAACGGAGATTATAACCCTTCTTTAAACTTAATAATATAATTATATAACTAATACGGTGGTAAAGTATTAACGTTTTTTCTTAAAACAATATTTGGGAATCTATAATACCGCGTAGATAAAATCGTAGTTAGGTTAATATTTTTATTATCTCGATAATCTTAAAACTTTTCTTAAATAACGGCGGAGATAAAGTAGAACTCCTTATTTATTTTAAATATAACTCGGTTCTAGGTTTAATTATAAATATTTAATTTAAAGTTTTAACTAAGGCGGGGTTTAAATTTATAATATCTAGATTCTTAATAAAACTAAATATTTAGGGTCGAGATTTCTTCTAGAATATCTAGGAATCGATCGATTTTTATAAATAATAAATTAAATATAGTTTACTCGTTAGGTTTAACGAGACGGGTAAATAATCGAGATCTTATCTCGTATATATTAAGAATAACTAGGTACTAGGTTCGCTCTTCTTAATATTAAAACTTAAAACGAAGCGAGGCTAGGTAGTAATATTCAATTTTAAACGTCTTTCTTTATTTAATAATAATAATAATATAATTATATTCGTTATTATAGCTAGTTCCCGTAGGAATAAATAACTAAAACTAGGACGGGGGAGAACTCTTTTAAATCTAGATTTATTATTAATAAATCTAGAACTAGAGTAATTCTTCTTAAGTCCTAGATTACTCTATACGAGTACTAGGCTAGACTAGGGACTAGATTTACTTCTAATAAATCTAGAACTAAATATACTACTTCTTAAATAGAAATATAAAACGAAGGTTAAGGAATTATCGGAGAAATTAGTAATAATTCTATAATAATAAAAGTATAGTAGGCCGATTATAACGGGGTATTAACTAAATTTAATAATAAATAAAACTATTTATTCTTAATAACTATAGATATTTAAAATCGTTTCTACGATATAAATAATATATCCTATAGCGGTAGGTACGTTATTAAAGAGTCGGACGATATAAAAATAACGAAGAAAACGAATAAATAGATATTAAATATATATATTATTATAATTAATAAAAAAATAACTTAATATATTAGTATTAATTAAGATTTTAATTTAAATTCGGGACTAGTTATTCCGTAGCTAATAAGAAATAACTATATATTTATTACGAAACGTACGGTCGGATTTAAAAAGTTATATAATAAATTAGAGCGAAAGTTTAATTAGTAAATTAAACGATATAACCGATAAATAAAAAGATATATATAGAGTTTTAGGTACCTATAGTCCTAATACGCGACTTTATACCGGGACTATTCTTTTTCCGTATTTAAAATAACTCCTTTTATAATACTCTCGTCGTTATCGACTATAGTTATAATACTAGATCGGAGGCTAGCTAGTTTAATTAAATAGGCCCTTATATTATATCTAGGCGATTTATAATAAAAGTAAAATCTCTACTTCTTATAAATAATTTTAATAACCGGGGTTTTTATTAATTTACTTTTAATAATAATTTAGGCCGAATCGAGGTTTATTAACTTCTTAAATAAACGAGTAGAAACTAGTATTATAATATAAATAAAAGTACTCGTTATACTAGAGCGAGTTCTAAAGATAGAAGTTAGTAGAGGTATAATAAACCTCCTTAAAGTTAATCCTACTTTAGTAGGAGTAGTACTCTAGCGAGATAAATAATACTTAATCTATTAAAGTTTTTAATCGATTTCGGAGTATATACGGACGTATTTATCGAATATATATAACCGTTAATTATTAACTTTCCTCTAGGAGATAAAGGCCTATTAAATAATATAATTAATATTATATTTTATAGTATTAATTAAGGATTCGTTCTTTATTCGAGAATATTCTTTTTTTTTAAAAAGGAGGTTAAAGTATTTATTAAAAGATATAGAGTTTTATTTAAATTCCTAGATATAATTCCGAGTATTCTTTTATTTAAACGGGTTACTATATACTTCCCGTAATTTCTTTCGTTAATTAATAAAGTTAGTTAAAGTATAAAGACCCTCTTTTTAATAATAGTTTATTAAATTAAAGGCCTTTTTACCGATAACTAATTTAAACTCTATATAAATAATTTTATTACTATTAATAGGGTAGCGGTTATAATTTATATATATCCGTTATATTAATATTTATTCCTAAATATCTAATTTATCTTAATCCTCTTTATATTCCGAGATATCTAGGAGCTTTTTAGATCTAGGAGGTATTCGAGATCGTAAAAAAGTAAATTATTAAATATTTAAAAAAGAAAATAAACGTAGGCCTATAATAATAATATTATTAAAAGTATTTTTATCGAATACCTAGGGCGGGAGTTAAGGTATAATTTAAACTATAATAAATATAACCTAAGTTATTACTTAAATAATAATATAAACTAGAGATTATATATCTAGCGTAGGAGGAGGAGGTATAAATAGGAATAAAATATCGAATAAGGAATTACTCTCGATTTAAATATATAAATAATCGAAAGTATTTAGGAAATTAATAAAATTATTCTAAACTTCGGCGAGGAACTATTATATATAGTCTTCGGGGTTAAGGGGTTAATCCTCTATAATAATTATCTTAATATTAAAGAGTACTAACTAGGTAGTTAATCTTTTATAATATTAAAAAACGAGATTAATATCTAGATATTTATTAAATTATAGGTTAGGTTTATTAAACTATAATCTAGTTATAATATAGAAATAGGCTAAAATAAAAGATAAAGAACGAAAATTAAAATAGGGCTAGTTACTATTTAAATAAAAACTAGTATATAGAATATTTATTTATTTCCTATCCCGGCTATATTAAGATAGAAATAGAGAAACTAATTTAAATCTAAATTAGATCTAAGATAAATCAGGCTAGGCTAGGTTAATAAGACTATACTATAATATAAAGAAACTAGTAACGATAGTAAAACTAATAATAATAATAATAGTTACGAGGTTAAAGTTACTAGTATCGATAATTATTATTTTATAAACGATAAAATTCACCTAAATTATATAAGAGTATAATTATTATTATCTATTTTATTTATTTTATTTATTTTATTTATTTTATTTATTTATTCTACTTTAATAAATTTAGAATATTATAAACTAGGTATAATTTAATCTAGCGTAAAGAGTAAAATACTCGGGTATTAAACTAACTATTATTATAGATTAATTATAATAATCTTTCTAATAATCGTATAATTAAATAAGACTTTTAGTAGGTTTTAGGGCCTATATTAAATATAGGAGCGAGTATTTTTTTAAATATAACGTTTTATTTCCCGTAGTTAAATTCTTAATATTAACGAAGTCTTCGGCGATCTTCCCTTTACTTTTATTACTTTATTTATAATTAATATTTATTTCGTAAAGTATACTTTAATCTTCTTTAATATTTATTATTTAATAATTAAAGCGCGTTATTATCGCCGCTAGGCTATATTAACTTTATATATATTAAGAAATTAGAATTCTTACTATACCGAAACGAATTAATTCTTTCGTAGATTAACCGCGTAGTAAATCTATTCGGTAATAGATTACTAAAAATATATTTATAATTCCCGTTTCTTAATTAAAAAAGACCCCGAGATTAAAACCGAGTAGATATTATATAACTTAACGAATTTCCTATATAATACCGAAATTATTATTAAATAGTATAGATTTAGTATTAATAATAATAATAATACTAATAATCTAGTTATTATACTTTATTAGTTATAAGGACGGCCGAAGAGATTTTAAAAACTTAAAAAAGGACTAAAAAAGGACTAAAAAAGGACTCGACTAATATATTAATAATAAAAGTAAAGGCTCGTTTTATTTAAACCTTATTATTCGAAAAGTAATATATAAACTATTAAAGAAATAATATAACTACGGTATTAATAATATAGAAGAAACTCCGTATTATTAAAGAGTTTTAAAAAGTATTAAAGGCCTATTAAGATTTTAATTTAAATAAAATAGAAGATTCTTTTAAAAAAGTATAATCTAGGTTATTTATTATTTTAATAATTATTATAATAATTATTTTCCGATTAAAACTACCTAATTTAATAATATTATATATTTCGTAGAGAAAACTAGTATAATTTTATAAAGTTAAGATATACTAATTTAAAATAATAGTAATATTATATAGGAGGATTTAAGCGAGTTAAAGGTATATTAAAATAATATTTAAATTTTAATTATTAAGGGATTATATTAATAATAATTTAATTTAAACTTTACTTAAACTATATTCTAATAAATTATAAATAAAGAGACCGAAGGGTTATTATTAATTATTAATTAATATACTCTAATCTAGGAAACCTAGAAAAGAGTAGATATAATAATATATATTATTAAAATTAACGAATTCCGCTCTAGGCGGGCTATATAGCGTAAACCTATTTAAAATTTACTTCGTAAAACTAATTATTTTAGGCGTTACGACTTAAGGATATATAAATATATTATTTTCGCCTAGTATAATTACCTTAATTAAAATACGATATAGATTTTTAATAATTATTTTAATAATTAAACTAGCTAACTATTATTAAAGTTTACTAATTTTATAAATAAAACCGTATTAATATTTTATAAAGGAAGAGATCGTTATATAGCGGAATATAACTTTTTATTTTTAGGTAGAGGAGGAGGACGAGTAGACTTCTTTATTAGGATTTATTTAATAGTAGGAGGGGTATAATCTATCCTATTATAACTAGATCCCGGATAAAGACTTTAGAAATATTAAAGAGGCGTTTATTTTAATTTTTAAAGAGTTTAATATAAAGTTACTTTTTAATTAAAAGCGTATTACGCCGTCGTTAATATATCTATATATATTCGATAAGAAGTTATCGAATTTCCTAGCGCCTGATTTCTAGCTTCTTAATATAATTATATATTTCGATATTAATTAGTCTCCCTTCGTAATTATTAGAATAATTATTATAAATATATTTACTATCGGATATAAATAAATTAAAATATATTCTTATATCTAAAATCGCGTAGAAATTTAAAATCCTTTAAAAGTATTATTATTTATTTATAATAATAAACTACTAGTTAAAGAACTAGATAATATTAATAATAATTTATAAAATAATATATTATAACCTTATATTTAAACTCTAATATTAAATAAACTTCTACCGCCTCCTAAAGGGTAATTATTATAACGGATTAAATATATCTAGAAAACCCGATATTTATATAAAACTCTTTAACTACTCGATAGAAAGTAAATTTCGGAAATAAAAATTCGGTCGATTTCTAATACTTCTTAATTTACCTTAAAGTTATTACTATTTTTTATTAATTAAAGGCTTCGATTTATTATTAATTAGAAAATAACTTACTACTATATTTGAATTTACGACGTTTAAGATTTTTTAAAATTAGGTCCTAAGTATTAAATACTTTCCTAGATACCTTCTAGGCCTTTATTCTTTAAAGTATTCTTATTTTTTTTAATAATAAATCTTTTAAAAAATAATAATATATATAGGATTACTAAATAATATAGGGAAAGAGTAGAGAATAATAATAATAATAAATATAATATTTTAGTGAATAATCTCGCCGTTTAAATATATAATCGTCCGAGTTAAAATTAAGCCTAAAGTATTTTAATAGATAATCTCGCCGCTCGCCGCTCGGATATATAATCGTTCGAGTTAAATTTAACCCTAGATTTAAATTATAGGTAGATTTTATTAAAGGCGTAGTTTAATTAAATTATATTACGTTATATAAACTTTTAGTATATTTAAAACTTTAGAGTATAAATCTTTTCGATATTCGCTACGAGATTAACTCTATTTATTAATATATTTTAATATTAATATTCTTTTATAATTATCCTACCGCCTATTTTTAAAAATATATCGATTCGATATCGGTAAAGGGTAAAGTATAAATATATATATATATAGAAATATTAGATCTTAATTCTAATAATCTTTCTAATAATTAATTATTTATTATATAATATAAATTAAACTCTTTATTATTTCTTTTAAAACCTATATTAAATTAACTAGGTAGAGATCGCTTAGATAGTATCTTCGATAATAAATCTTCTTATAATATTAGAAACTTTATAAATTATTACTTTAAATAACTTTTTAATATTATAATAAAAGGAAAGCGATATAAATATTATATCTTCTCTAACGTTAAGAAGGATATATTCTTAGATTAATAGAAATAAACTATATAGTATAAATATCTCGATCATAAAAAATAGTATAAGAAAATTAATTTTAGTAAAATATAATCCCGAAAGTCTATAATATAAACGTCTTTCGAAGAAGGAGTAATTATAGGCTCTAGAAAATCATCGATAGTTTATTTATAATATAACGATATATTAACCTATCTCTATATAAATTAAGGTACTAGGTTAGGGAGAAACTATATAAAGAAAAAAAGTTATAAAGACTCGGCGAGTATATATAATATAATATAATTAATATTTAAAGAAACTATCCCTGCGTAGGTAAAGTCTAGATTATTATAATAATTATTAGAATTTTTTAGTTAATTCGAACGTAGCGCCGCTAAGTCAAAAATATTAAAACTACGATTAATAATTTTATATCTTAATAATTAGACTTTAAAGAGGCTTTCCTATAGATAATTACTATAATAAAAATATTATATAACTCTCTTAATAATATCCTAGTTCAGTATTCGTTTTTTTATTTAAACTTTATTATTATATTACTAAATTCTTTAACGATTAAAAATAAACTCTTATAATAATTCGAGAAAATTAAAAAGAAACTATTTAATACTTTACCCGACGATAAATTAAAGGTATCTTTTACTTTAGATAAATAATTACTCTACGATATATCTTTATATATAGTTATTATTATTTACTTTATTAAAACCGAGTAGAAATATTATAAAGTTATTATTAGCTTTAAATATATTAAAGGGAAATATATTAATAAAAAACTAACGGACGTTTTAACTAAAATCGTTTATAAATATAGAATCGAGTATCGGATCTATATTATTATTAATAATAATACTAGTAATATATAAATAATATTCGATAATATTATTTTTATATTTATATAGAGGAATAAAAAGATTAAATAAATATCTATTAAATAATCGTCTAAATATATACTATACTTTATATATATAATTTAATTTATTATTAAGATATTATTAAATACGATTTATCTTTCGCCTATAAACGAATAATTTTAAAGAGGTTAAGATAAATAATAAAATTTTTATAATTTCTAGACTAGCGCGTAAAAGAGTTTACTATTAATACTAACTAAAATATAAATTTTTTTATTATCTTTATAATAATCTAACTCTATTAGATATAGAAAACTATAGTATCTATTAATATAAGTGGCTAGCGTAGAACCTAGTTCCGAGATATTTAATAAAAGAGACTCGATATTATAGAGAAAAGTATACCGAATAAAATTAATAAATTTATTAAATTAAGGCTAGTATATCGGTAAAGCGGTGAGCCTATATTCTACCGAAAAAGGCGGAAAAGGCGCTTAGATCTATTTAGCTCATATGCTAGCCCTAGAGATCGATTTAATACCTACTTTCGTCTAAAGTATCTAAATACGTATTTAGCACCTCGATTTATTTTGAATAAATTTAAATAAATAGGAATAAGCTAGTCTAAGTAGTACCGGTAGATAATTAGATAAATATAGTTATAAGTGAATTATATAGTCTATAATACCGCGCTAGCTTAGGGGGTATTACGCGCGTATATAATTTTCGTGAATCGACGTAATTTAAAATCTAAATTAAATTAGCGTGGTTATAACGCTTTATATAACCTTAGCGAGCTACCCGGCGCTAGTAGAAAATCACGGATTTAAAATCTTAAATCCGAAGTTACTATTTTTAGGTTTTTTATTAAAAAAATTTTTTTTTTTTTTTTTTAAGCGTTATCTTTTCATTATTTTTCCGCCTAAAGCCGGTAAAATGCGTATTTAGTACCTCGACTCTTCTCGTACGGTCTCCCGCTTTACCGATATAAAGTTTATTCAGGATATTAAAATATAATAGGATTCGATATATTATATAATAGTCCGCGTATTTAAACTACGCTATAATATTAAAAGTTATTTTATATAAATTGAGATTTCTTACCTTAAATTAAGAATAAAAGAATAAAGTTATATTATTTACCTAATTAATATTATAAAGGAGTTCGCGAAAATAACGAGCGCTATTAATATAACGAAGACTATTATTAATTACTATACTTTTATAATTTATAATAAACTCTTTAATTATCTAGAAAAGACTATAAAGTAACTCCGTTTAAAATAAATACCGTAGAAATCTAAAATAAAGATTATATTATATTAAGCGACTGAAAGATTAAATTAATATTATATTAAAGTTAAAGGCGGTTTAAGGTATTTTTATAATAAAGTGGCTTTATTAAACTCTATAAAAGAGGGGAAATATTCGAGACCTCGGAGTAAAAGACTAATATTAAATAACTATTATAATTATTAATCTATTAATCCGCACTTAAGGTAGAGTATAAGGAATATTAAATAAATATACTAGCTTCGAGTAGGTTATTTAATTTCGTATAAAGTTATAAATACGATCTAAATAATAGGTTTATATAAATATTAGATATAGATTCTAGTAATAAAGAAAGAAAAGATAACGAGTTCTAAAAATATAAGAATACTAGTAAATTCTAATAATCTTTCTAATAATTAATTTCGTTAAACTCTTTAATACCGTTCTCTAATTAATCTACGGAATAAAATATTTTAATATTATGAAAATAACTTACCCCTCGGTTTCTAATTCTTAATATAATTACTCGTAATATATTAGTCGTACCGATTATAAATATTAATATAGAGCGTTTATTCTCTATCGCTATAAGGTTATATAATATTTAGAAACTATAAATACTAGTAACTTTCTAAATTATAGTTATTTTATATAAATATAATAAAAGAATAGAGGAAGACCGACTTTAAGATATTTTATTCTATTTATTTAATAATTAAATTAATAATCTTTCTTAGGAAGATATAGAATAGGAAGAAATTATTCGTAAAAAGAACCTAAAGAAAAAACGATAATATAACGATAAATAGGAAGTATTTAATAATAATAATAAAAACGAGCCTACCTATATAAGTTTTAATTAAGATTATAATTATAATAATTATATTAATAATTAATCTCTAGCCGTTAGAAATATAGAAGAAATATTCGTATTAATAATATAACTCTATAATCGATATTTAAAAACTAATTTAAAAAAGAAGTAATCGTATAAGAATCGGTTTAGAGGTCGATAAATATAGTAAAGATAATAAAGAATTTAAATCTAGTCTACCTAATTATTCGGCTAAAATAAAAGAAAATATTCATAATAATTAACGACCTACGGGCCTAGCTTCTTAATTAGGATTAAAAAAATAATTATAAAACTTAAATAAATAGAAATACTATTATCTAGTATATATTAAAGTCTTTTTACTATAAATTATCTTCTAAAATCCTATTATATCGAGTTTATTCCTAAAGTTAATTAATTATATATTTATTATTAAAGATCCCTCGGTAAATCTCTACCCTACCCTACTCTAGTTTAGGGTAGAGATCGAACCACGATCTCTATCCTATACTCTACTCTACTTTACCCTACTCTAGTATTCTCTCTAGAGATCCCTATACTAATCCGAAGCGTACGAGTAACGTTATAAATAAAAATATTTATTTAGGATTTAGAACGGGGTCTATAATCGCGCTAGTAATAAAAATAATAGTAATATATTAAGGAGCGGTAGTAGGAGTAGTAGTATAAAGTTAGAGATTTATATAAATAGCGAAAAATTAGAGAGTAATATACTAGGCGCCCCCGTATATTTATTTATTAACTAGTATACTAAATAGGGTAGAATAAAACGTTTTCTACTATAAAAAATAAAAATCAAAAAAGTATATACTAGTAACTTTATAGGGCTGGACGGTTATTAAATATAGATAATTATTAAGTAAATTCTTATTAATAAATCTAGAAAAACAATTTTATAAAATCGTTATTTAATCGGTATAAAATATATATTTTACGTATTTCGTAGGTTATTAATAAGCGAAATATAATATAATAAAATATATTTAATTTAATTTATCTTAACTATATCTAAATTAAATAAATAATAACGTATTATTATATAAATAATAATAAAGATAATCGAAATATTAAAAACGCGTTTCCTTAAATTTAAACTAGATCTAGGCTAGATTTAAATTAAATTTAAACCTAGATTTAAATAATATCTCGAACTTTTTTATAAATATTATAAATATACTCGATAATATATTCGTAGATTAATATTCCTCTTTTATTATTATTTTAAAGATTTTTATTAATAGTCTTTAATTCTTAGAGCTCTATATTAATCGTAAATTTAAAAGAAGATTAAGGAATATATAATTAAATACCGCGTTAAATAATAATAGATATAATTAAAGTATTAAAAGCGTAGGCCTTTAATAACGAGTTTAGAGATTAAATAAAGTCTAGATTAAATTAAAAAAATATTTAGACTAGATCTAGACCTAGATCTAAACTAGATATAATACTCGGTTTTTTATTATTATTCTTAAATATAATAGAATAAAGAATTAAAATCGTAAGCGATAATAATATATTATATTATATCGGTAAATCTTAAATACGCTGCGGAACAGGGAAGGGAATTTTGACTTTTTCGAAAATCGAGGAAGGGAATTCAAAAAATTAGGACAAATATTAGTACAAAAAAAATTCCCTTCCCTAAAGAAGGGAAGAGAATAGAGTTAAAAAGGCCGATTCCCTTCCCTATTCCGCAGCGTAATCTTAAAAGTAAATATTAATATACTTTAAATACTATTAACTTTACTAGAAAATCGTCTATAAGTTTATATTAAAACTTTATATTAAATACCGACCCGAGGTTTAATAGGATTAGTAAATCGGGGCTTCGGGTAATAAATTAGGGTTCTAAGAAAATTACTTTCAATAAATAGTACTAATTATTAGTAGGTTTAGTAGGTTTAGTAACTCGATAAATTATTAATAATTTAAATATTAAACGAATAGGTCCATTATATACCCCATAGTATATATATTTACGTGTATATTAATATATACTATAGTATAGGCTATAATATAAGCTATAGTATACTCTATAATATACGTAATAGTGTACGCAGCTTGCGTATACTATTAAATAGTATATAAATAGTATATATAAAGGTATTTTAAATAGTATATAATATATACCCCCCGTAATAGTTTCTAAAACATTAGACGAAAGCCCCTCATAGTATATATAATTATAGTATATACTAAGATATATACCAAGGTATATACTATAATATACGATATATTATAATATATATATATATACTCTCTAGATATACCTATATAACGCCCCCGTAAAAACTTTTATTAAAACTTATTATTCCGGGCCTAATAAGTCGCTAGCGTTAATAATCGTCGTTAAAGATCGTTACCGTTAATAATAATAATTATAAAACTTTATTTATTTCAACTCTATTATAGAGTTAAGTTATTATTAATATATTAAAAATATATATAAATTACTAAAGTTACTAATCCGGCTAAAATTAACCCGGAGTTATTAAATTTATTAAAAGTAATTTATTTAAACCCCTAATTTAATAAATTTATTAATAGGATATTAGTAACCCTATCCGTAAATTAGAGGTATTAATAATATTTTATTTATAATTAAAGTTAAAAAACCTATTAATAGAATATTACTAATTTTATCCGTAATTTAGAGTTACTAGTAAAATACTACTAACCCTATCCGCGCGGTCGGTAACTAGGGTTTTAATAGGAGTTTTTGAGATTTACCGATATAAATATTATTATATAGAAAAGCGCGTAGAGGGGTAATAAATTTCTTAACTCCTATTTAAACCTAAATATCTAACGGTTTAAAAATATATAAATACTTTACTAAAGTAGCTAAATACTATATCCGTAACTACTCTAACCGCGCTTTTATTTAATATATATATTATTTTTTTAAATCGTCTTTATACTTTCCCTAGTATTATTACTAGCCGTAGTATTATTAATATTCTAAATACTATTATTATATTTAGGATTATTACCTCCGTTAATACTTTTTATACCCTCCGCGTTCGTTATATTTATAGTCTTAAATATATCTACCCTAAAATCCGCCTTCGACTTTTATTTCCCCTTTATATACTCTTTAATTCCGGTATTAATATATAATATATATTAAAACATTTCCTCTAACTAGGTTATTTAATATATTCTTTTCGGTATTTATTTATATAACCCGATAGAGTAGAGGGGCTTATAGAATAATTATAATTATATATATAAAATTTAAACCTACGCCTATCTACCGCGTAAATTTAATTAAAGAATTAGATATATTATTCTTTATTAACTTATAATTATAATTAATCTTTTATATTAATATATATATAATTATAACTCTCGCCTTATCGGTCTCGAAGAATATTCGTATTTTAGGTTTAAACTCCTCTCGGATATATTATAATAAAGAGAAGTTAATATTAAATACTATATTTAGAAAAGAGAATACTATATTTAATATATTAAAAAAAGCGAGTTTAGGTTTTTCTATATTAGAGATTTTAAAGAAGGGAAGGATTTACCCGTTTTATTATTAAAACTATCTCGGTAAATAAGAATATAATTAATATATCTACTCCTTTAAATTTCTTAAAAATAAAGGCGATAGTTTTAAATTTAAAGGATATTTTTTTAAATATTATATAGTCTCTACCTAGGATATAATTTTCTTATATTCGATTATTATATTTATTTATATTAGAGGTCGTAATTATATTATTAATCTACTTTTTATTAAAAGTTTTAGAGGAGATAACGAGGGTAGATAAAAATTTATATAATCGGAGAACCCGTAATATAGTAGGTACTATATTAAAATAAATTAAAATTAAATACTAAAGACGTTAATATAAAAAAGAGGTATTATAATCTTAATATTTCTTTAATAATTTTACCGTTATTAGAGTCTTTTTAATATAATAGTTTTTTAATTAATAATAATAAACTTAAATCGTAACTAAAGTCCTAGTAGGTAAATAATCGTAAAATCTTTTTAATAAAACTTCTTAAGCGTTATAAAATATATTTAATTTAATTACTCTTTTTATATTATAGTATCGAGGTATAAAGAAGTATATTAATAAGGATATTTATTATCTTAATAAATCTCCCCTATATCTTAGTTTTTTTATATATCGGGTAGTAGTATTTATAAACTTTTCTAGGTTAATAAATCCGAAGTATTAATAACCGAATTAATAATTATTCTAATAAATATCTTCTATAATAATCCGAGGGGCTATAATATCCTTTTAGTTTTAATTAATAATCGTTCTAAATATAATTATAAAATAGAAGTTATATTTAAAGCGAGTTTTCTTTATTTTTTAAAGAGAATAATATAGATCTTTATCTAAGTTTCTTACCTTATTATATTTATCTATAATTACGAAATTATATTAGAAATAATAAATTACTTCCTCTATAATCTTTTTTTTCATTTACTTTATATAAAGATATTTATATTCTTTATTAAAAACCTTATTAAAGGCTAACTATATCTACTATATAATAATTATATATAACGATATATTTACTACGCTCGGGGAATTATATTATATAGGGTTAATATTTTTTTACTTTTAAATTATATTACTATAAAGTCCTTTTTATTATATATTATTATTAAACTCTTCGGCGCCCTTTTATTTATAGTATAATCGTATTTCTATTATTATATTAATAATTACGAGTTATATTTCTAAGTCTTTAAGGTCGATTACCGATTTTAATTTATTAACCTAAATACCGAGATCGGGCGGCGGGATAAGGAATAATTTAAATTTATTTATTTAAAATAATATAAATAACCTCTAAACCCGATGAATATAAATATTCGTAGAATTATTAATTCCTAGGATATTTAGAGCCCGTAGGAGCGTTTTTACGGTAGTATTAAGATTTTATTAATTACTTCTTCTACTCTCGTTAAATCTCTATTTATTTTTAATATAATTAAAAATAAAATACCGCGGAACCTATAACTTTAAAGGTCTATAAATAAATAAAATTAATTACGACATTTAAAAGATATATTAAAAGGCTTTACTTTACCTAAATTTATTTCGTCTTCGATAATAATATTAAATTATCCGAAGTCCCCTTTATAGAATAGTATAATTATAAATATATAAAGTAACTATTAATAATAGATTAATTTTAATATTCTAGGGATCGCTATTTTATTATTATTATAAAAATTATTAAAATAGGCGATTTTCGCGAAGATAATAACACGATCTTATATATTATTATAAATATATTCGTATAAATAGTTATTATTAATTTTTTTAAAGTTAAGAGGAAGGTAATTAATAAATATAATACTATTAAAGAAAATATCGATTAATTATTATATTATAATTAATTCTATTTTCTTTTCTTTAGCCGCGTTATTATTTTTATTATTATTAATAATTAATTCCGAGGATTCTTTAATTATGAATTTATTCTTTTAATTTAATTATTCGGAGGACTCCTTTAAAGATTTAAAGAATTTATAAAACTTTTCGGGTAACGATTTCTTTAAAGTCTATTTCGATAATAATAATAATAAATAATTTTTATTATTAATAAAAGAATTAAATCCTCGTTAGAGGTATTAAGAGAACGGGTATATTTCGAAGTTATAAAGAAGAGAAGTTAGCTTCGAAATAAAGAAAACGGGAAATAATAAATAAATATATTTTCGGTATTAATTTCTATAATAGCTCGTCTTTTTCGGGCTCTTTTAGGCGCGATAATAAGTTTTTATTTATATATATAATACCTAGAAGAGACTAGAATAAAGGAGGAAAAGAATAGATTTAAAGTCTTAATAAAAATAAATCAATTCTTTAAATTAAATTAAATATTAGAGGATAAGGGATATAATTAATTAAAATTATTATTTATTATAACCTCGATTTTTATCGAGTTTATACCTTTATCTAGGAAATATTAAATAGTATTTTATAAATTATTATTTTTTAAAATATTAATATAATATCTCTTTATAATATAATATATAAAGTAATCGAAGTTTAGGTTTATTACTAAGTCGCGAGATATTAAATAATTCTAAAATAATAAAAATCGTAAATAAACTATATTAAATTCTTTAAATAATAAAATTAAACGGGGGGACGATTTAAAAGTAGTCGTATTTAACTAGTCTAGATATTATTTTTAATAACTCTTTTACTAGATTCTTTACTACTTTATTTATTTCTACTTTTTAAATATAGGAATCTCTATTATATTATACCAAGACTAGCTTTATAGTAGCTACTAAGTATAGTATATAAATCCTATATAGGGAGTATACGGCGTGGTTACGCTATTTATATTATAGTATTATATTATAGTTTCCGGTACTTTGGAGCCCCTTTAGAAATAGGAGGCTCGGAGCCCTCGCTTTAACTTTTTAAAGATTAATTTTATTATTTAAATATAAAGATTATTTTCCTATTAAGGCTTTATATTTATTTTTATATTATTATAAATACCCTAGGTATTATAATTTAATAATTTTAATCTCTTTTAACCTTCTTAAATAGTAATCCGTTAAAAGTATAAAAGATCTTTCTAAAAATAATCGTCTTAAAGGCGAGACGTACGGGATTAATACTTTAGACGAAAATACGGGAGATTTATAAAAGAATATTAATCTTACGATAGATTAATGATTTATAGAATTAAAACGTAAATAAAAAGCCCTCGAGAAAGAGGCCTCTATTATTATAATTTAAAAGAATATCGAAAACTTATAACGTATTATCGTAGGTAAAGGAGATAAGGAAATCGAAGATAATCTTTAAAAACTAAATATAAAAGACGAAAGCGGCCCGACGGTAGGTCGTAGTTAAATCGGTTATAATATAAATTAAGGTAATTTACGGTTATCGAAACTATAGGATTTTTATACGAAGAATCCGTAAAATTATTAAGAATAAATTTATAATATAAAAACCGCGTTCCGTTTAATACCCGTAAACTTTCGAATAAATAAAAAGAAGATTTTATATACGATACCCTACTTAAAGGGGTAAATTAAGAAATTATAAAATAAATATAAGGAACTTTATTTAGTAGATATATTAATATAGAAGTTCTTTACGGATTATTAATTTTGAAATAATCGAGGACCCTTTAAACCGAGCTATAAATACGAATCTTAAATATTAATATATACGTTAAAGGAATAATTAATCGGTATAAGATTTTAATATTTATTTTAATACCCTAAAAACCGAATTACCTCCCTACGATAAAGAGTAATAAATAATTTATTTAATAACCCGCTTAAGATTTAATATTTTAAAAGAAGTTAACCGGGCCTAAAGTATTCTTATTAAGCGAACCGAATTTATATTATTTACGGCGCGTTACGAATATAATCTTAATCGAGACTTTAAAATATAAGATAATAATTAAAATAATTAATTAAGACCTCGGAAGAGGTATAAAAAGAGGTTAAAGGGCGGAGATAATAAAGATAAATTTAATATAAAGGGATAAGGTTTTAATAAGGGTAGTCGTAGAAATATAAATAAAATATATACGATTTACGCGAGCGATAAGAATCTTAAGGATATTAAATACTTTAATTATTATAAGCTCGGCTACTACTTTAATAAATATCCGGAGAAGAAAATAAAGATTTTTAATTATATCGGCGATTATACCGCCGAGTTAAAAAATAATAAACCCTTAGAGAAGTCTTTATCCCGAGGGAATAAAGAGAAATAAGAACCCGACCGAGTATAAATATTAATAACGAAGTTATTACGAACCTAATTAATATCGATATAAAAATTATTCGTATTAAAATAGATAAAGATCTAGGAGCGGAGATGAATATTATTAATAAGATATTTATATAGTAGTATAACCTAGAGCGTCTTAAGAGCGAGCCGCTACCGACTCCTAAATAAATAAGCGGGTAATCTATTTATTATTATAATATTTATAATATTATCTACCGGTTAACCGATTTATAGAGATAAACTAGGGAGTATAATAATACCTTTTACTTTATTAATAAAAAAGGCTCGCTTATTATTATAAATATATTAGTTATAGAAAAGGAAAAGATTTAAACCGACTATAATATACGTACCTAACGGTTCGGTATCGCGCTAAATACGTATACGTTAGAATTATTTAAGGATTTTACGAAATCATTAAGGACGTAGCTAGTTATATATATATTAATTTATATTAAGACTAGTCCCTTTAATTAAAATCTTATTAATAAAAACGAGGCTAGGAAAGGCGATACCACCGTTAATATAATATTTTTTAATAATTCCGTTATCGTACCGCCTACGCTTCCTAATAAATTTATAGATTTTAATAATATCTTTTTAAATAAAGAAATAGGTCGATTACCGTCGTATAAGGGCGGCGACTATATAATTAATATAAAGAGTAACCCGTTATACGGGCCTCTCTATAGTTTATCGAACCTAGAATTAATAAAATTAAGGAGATATTTAAACGACGCCTTAGCGAAGGGTTAAATTAAATACTCCGTAAACCCCGCCGGAGCTCCTATCCTTTTTATTTTAAAGAAGGATAATAAACTACGACTATACGTCGACTACCGAGGTCTTAATAAAATTATTATTAAAAATCGTTACCCGTTACCTTTAATTAATAAGACGCTGGACCGCGTAAATAATATTATATAATTTACGAAACTTAATTTAAAAGATATTTATTATTAAATAAAAATTAAGGAAGGCGATAAATAGAAGATAATATTTCGTATACGGTATAATCTTTTCGAATATATAATAATATTATTTAATTTAACGAATATACCTACTACTTTTTAAGCCTATATTAATAAATCGTTAACGGGTTTAATAGATATATTTTACGTCGTTTATCTAAATAATATCTTAATTTATTTAAATTTAAAAGAGGAGTATATTAATTACGTATAATAAATACTCGAACGCCTATAAAAATATTCTTTATTCGCGAGTCTTAAGAAATACGAGTTCTTTACTCGGTTAATTAAGTTTCTAAGGTTTATCGTAAATACCGAAGGTATCTTAATAAACGAATATAAAATTAATACGATTTAGTCCTAGCCAAAACTAAAGTCCTTTTATAATATATAAGTATTTTTAAACTTTATTAATTTTTATCGTCGATTTATTTATTATTATTTATAAATAATAGGCCTATTAACGGGTCTATTAAAAGGTAGTTAAGATAATAAAAAATTTAGTTTATTTAAATAACCTAAAGAGGTAGAGTAAGCGTTTTACCTACTTCGCGATTTATTCTCGTATATATTTATTCTAGTATACTTTAATCTAGAATTAAAAATTCGGATTAAGATAAATACTTCTAATTTTACCGTGGCTACGATTTTAACGTAATTATAAAATAATAACGAATAATATCCCGTCGCTTTTTAATCCCGTAAGATATAGGGTTTAGAAGTTCGATACGAGATTTATAATAAAGAACTCCTCGTAATTATTATAATATTTAAATAATAAGGATACTACCTTAAGAGTAATTTATATAAAGTAAAAATCTTAACCGATTATAATAACCTAAGGGGTTTTATAAATATTAAATAATTAAATGATCGCTAGGCGCGCTAGGTAATAAGATTTTTATCTTTTAATTTCTTAATTTCGTATCGTTTTAGGAAAAGTAACCTAGCCGATAACCCCTCGCGTCGTCTTAATTATAAAGATTAAGATAACTTTTTAAATAATATATTATTTATATTATAATAAAAGTTATTAAATTTAGAAGGTACTAGTTAAGGCCCTATTTTCGTTATAATATAAAATATATTCGTAGATATAGAAGATCTAGAAGTAGATAGTACTTCGCCGGTATTAAATAATATATCCGTAGGCGTCGCGTAAAACTTAATATATATAAAACTTACGTTATTAAAGTCTTTAAGGTTTACCGTAAAAAAGGTATATCCTTTAATAATATATTTATCTAGGCCTAGGGAGTTAATACCTAGACGGGAAATTCTAAAAAGTTTAAGCGAGATATTTATTTAAATCGATTATAATATAATAAAGGAATTATTTAACCCTATTATTAAAACTATAAACTATAAACTATTTATTCCACGTATTATTATTAAATTAATAATATTTTACGAAACGGCTTATAACGCTAAAAGTTTATTAATAATTAAAATAATTCGCGCTTTATAAAAGGATAATTCCTTCTCGTAAATAAAATTCGCCGAAATTATATAAACGGATTATTAACGTTCCGCCGGAGTATAGATTTTAAATTCTATATTAATTCTTAGATATAATAATAAAATTTATATATTTAAAAAAGGATTAATCCGCGAAGAGCTATTAAAATAATATTATAACGATATATTAACGGGGTACTTCATCTATAAAAGTGTAAGCGACTCTGAGAATCTTAATTTGCTCGGAGCGCTTAGGCCCGCTCGCGAGCGCTAAAATAGCTCAGAGCTAACTAAGAATTCTCAGGCTCGCTCAGGATTATTTAGGATTCTCAGGGCCGCTCAAGGCCGCTCAGGGTCGCTCAGGATTATTTATTTACATG